>Ga0302320_10000034_pt1 | contig 246466 bp, 224 predicted proteins | sample Bog_T0_3_FD_202130 | JGI IMG/M metagenome (GOLD analysis project Ga0302320, IMG submission 202130) | Peat permafrost microbial communities from Stordalen Mire near Abisko, Sweden - Bog_T0_3 | ecosystem: Environmental > Terrestrial > Soil > Wetlands > Peat | place: Sweden: Abisko, Stordalen... | reverse complement strand
TTCGTTGAGTTCTTCGCAAAACCCTTCTACCACAGTTCTCGTCCCCAGCCACTTCACATCTCGGGCAACCTGTTGATCTGGAATCGCTTACCGGAAGTCGCGCGCAAAATATGAGGAAACTCCTGTTTCCAGATGGTACCGTGGCGCTAGGCATGGACCCAGAGGAGCCCAAAAACATCCCTGACAAACAAACAAACGGCGAACTGCGTTGTCGAATCATAAAGAGCGAAACAAAACCCACCGCTGCAATAACTTGCAGAGAATGCGTTGTCAAATATCACCCTTCGGCACACACCGCGACGAACTATGCAACGGACCGTAGGTATTCTGCGGCGGGCAGCTCCTGCGAGCACGACCGTCGGCGCGCTAAATAGCCATTGCGCTGCCATTTTTCATGGCGTATCATTGTTTTTCATGGATTGAGCTTTGTAGAATCATATTTCATGACCCGCAATAGGTTTTCGAGCAGGATGCCAGATCAGCATCGTTTTTCAGGGCCAGTCACGGTTTTTCATGAGCAGGCGCTGCCGGAAAGGGCAACCCCAGCGGGTTACTCTGCCCTGATCGAAGCCTATGGTCTGCGGGTGCCACTGCCGCGAACCCTCTCCGCAACCGGCGAGCACCATCGCATAAAGGACGATGCCGGATGGCGCATCCTGACCCCTCGTCACGCTCCATCGCCCGACCCGGAAGGGCATCTTACTTTCGCACTGAAATATGAGGGGCTGGATCTCGCTATTCTAAAGCGCCTGTTCGCCGCAGTGGCCCCGGCCGAGATAGAGGCCCTCGTGCGGGCGAAGCCGACCGGGAGCTATGCGCGGCGGATCTGGTTTCTCTATGAGTGGCTGATGGCCAAGCGGCTCGACCTTCCCGACGCCGGCAAAGGCAGCTATGAACCGGTCGTCGATCCGGAGCGGCAATGGGCCGTACCGGGCGAAAACTCGCCCCGCCACCGCGTCCGCAACAACCTGCCCGGCACACCGGAATTCTGCCCGTTGGTTTTCCGGACCCAGGCGCTCGAAGAATTCGTGGCCATGGATCTCGGCCGTCGCGCGCAAGAAGTTGTGGCCAAAGTGCCGAAGGATATTCTTGCCCGGACCGCAGCCTTCCTGCTGTTGAAGGATTCCAGATCGAGCTATGCCATCGAAGGAGAGCGCCCTCCGCAGGACCGCATCCAGCGTTGGGGGCGCGCGATAGGCGAGGCAGGAAGGCGATCCATCGAGCTGGACGAACTGCTGCGGCTGCAGGCGATCGTCATCGGCGACGCGCGGTTTGTGCGGCTGGGCCTTCGCGAAGAAGGCGGATTCGTCGGCGAACACGATCGAGACACTCGCCTTCCGATTCCCGACCATATCAGCGCCCGGCCGGAAGACCTGCGGTCGCTGATAGACGGCATGGCCGGTTTCGATCGTGGAGCGGCTCTGAGCCTGGATGCGGTGATCGCCGCCGCCGTGCTGGCCTTCGGCTTCGTTTATGTCCATCCGTTTGTGGATGGCAATGGCCGTATCCACCGCTACCTCATCCATCACGTGCTGGCTCGACGCGGGTTCAATCCGGCCGGCGTTGCGTTTCCGGTATCGGCCGCAATCCTGGCGCGAATCGACGAGTACCGTGCCACTCTGGAGGACTATTCCCGGCGTCTTCTCTCCGTGACCGACTGGGAGCCCACTGCGGACAACGTCAAGGTTCTGAACGACACGTCCGACTTCTATCGGTTTTTCGATGCCACGCCCCATGCCGAGTTCCTCTATGCCTGTGTAAAGCAGATGATCGAAGAGGACCTGCCGCGCGAGACCGGGTTTCTGGAGCGCTACGACCAGTTTCGCGGCCGCATTGAGGCGATTGTCGATATGCCGGATCGCACCATCGATCTGCTATTCCATTTTCTTCATCAGAATGCCGGACGCCTCTCCAGGCGCGCGCGTGAGAGCGAGTTTGCACAAATGACCGAAACGGAAGTGTCTGCCGCCGAAGCTGCCTATCTGGCGTCTTTTTCAGCCGGATCGTAACGGGGGTGTCATGCCTGGCGTCCTTCGCCACCGGCTCAAGACAGCGATGCTCCGCATTGCTTCGCGGCGCGGCTCTCCGTTATCGTGAAAACATAAGTGACCTCTCAAGCTGAACCCGAACAGCCAGGCAAGGTTCGCGTGAATCACCTGGCGAAGATCAAGCAATGCGGTGGGAGGATTGCCGCGCTCACGGCTTACGATTTTCTCACCGCCCAACTGCTGGACCGCGCTGGCATCGATATGATCCTGGTCGGCGACTCGCTGGCCAACGTGGTCTTGGGCTACCCGACCACCTTGCCGGTGACGATGGAGGAGATGCTGCATCACGCCAAGGCGGTCGCGCGCGGCGTGGCGCGGGCGCTGACGGTGGCCGACATGCCGTTCCTCTCGTATCAGACCGGCCTGGACGACGCGGTTCGCAATGCGGGCCGGTTCTTGAAGGAGGGCGGCGTCGAGGCGGTGAAGCTGGAGGGCGCCGGCCCGATTCTCGCCGTAGTCGAAAGGCTGGTCCAGTTGGGGATTCCGGTGCTGGGGCACCTCGGGTACACGCCGCAATCGGTCCATCGGTTTGGCAGCAACATCGTGCAAGCGAAGACGGCGGCGCGGGCGGGCGAGCTGCTGAATGACGCGATGGCGCTGGAGGGCGCGGGCGCCTTCGCGGTGGTGCTGGAATGCGTGCCGGCCGAAGTGGCGCGCTTGATCACGGAGCGGCTGACCGTGCCGACCATCGGCATCGGCGCCGGACCATTTTGCGATGGCCAGATTCTGGTGCTGCACGACGCGTTGGGGTTGACGCCAAGAAGCCCACGCCTGGCCAAACGCTATCTGGAGTTGGGCGGAATGATCGCAGACGCCGCCCGATCGTACATCCGCGAAGTCCGCGAGGGTGCGTTTCCAGCCGCCGAGCACTGCTACGAAATGCCCGAGGACGAATTGCGCGCGCTGGCCGCGGACGAGCGAAGCGGAGAGCGGAAGGCCCGCTGATTCGGTCGACGTCACTGGCTCGGGAAAAGAATGGCATGCTTCAGCTTGCCCGGCTGCTGGCGATGACGGCCTGGCCTAGTGAGAGTCCGCCATCGTTGGGCGGGACTGCCGAGTGCATAAATACCCGAAAACCGGCCGCGCGCAAGAGTTGCGCGGTGCGGCTCAGCAAATAGGCGTTCTGGAACGTGCCGCCCGAGAGACACACGTCGGTCAGCCGGTCGCGTTGGTGCATCCGCCGGCAAGCCTCGGCGATGGCCGCACTAACAGTGTTGTGGAAGCGGGCTGAGCGAACCTCCCGCGGACTATCGTCGCGGGCAATCGCACGAATGGTCTCGCGGTAGTCGATGATGCCGGCGTCGATCGAGTAAGGGTATGGCTCGGTGATGCCCGGGGCGGCTACGGCCTCCAGTTCGATGGCTGCTTGCCCCTCGTAAGTGGTTTCCAATCGGATCCCCAGAATCGCCGATACTGCGTCGAACAGACGGCCGCAGGAAGAAGTGTCCACGGTGTTGACGCGGCCCACGAGCATATCTTCCACCACGCGGCGCTGCGCGTCGGGAACCGCCTCCAGCGATGGCGCGCCGGCCAATCCGGAATCCCTGAGATAACTCAACGCGGAGCGCCACGGCTGCCGGATGGCGGTGTCGCCGCCGGGCAGCGGAACGTAGCGGAAGTGAAACCGCCGTTCGAAGCCAGCGTAGTCGCAGACCAGAAACTCTCCGCCCCAGATCAGCCCGTCGGTTCCATATCCCGTCCCATCCAGTGCCACGCCGATCACTTTCTCGCGCAGACCGTTTTCGGCCATGCAGGCCGCGATGTGGGCGTGATGGTGCTGCACGCCGATTTTCTCGATGCCGGGCATCGCCAAAGCCAGTCGGGTGGTTATGTATTGCGGGTGCAGATCGTAGGCGACGGCGCGCGGGGTCACGCGAAAAAAGCGCTTCATATGCGCCAGGGTTTCCTCAAAGAATTCCAGCGTCTCCAGGTTTTCCAGGTCGCCGGTGTGCTGGCTGAGAATGGCGTAGTGTTGCTTGGTCAGGCAGAACGTGTTTTTGAGTTCACCGCCGCAGGCGAGGACTTCCTGCGCCGGAAACCCAAGCTCGATGGGGCGCGGTGCGTAACCGCGCGAACGCCGCAGCAGGCGTTCCCGGCCTTCGAAGATGCGCACCACGGAATCGTCAACGCGTGTGTGGATGGCGCGGTTGTGCAGCAGAAAATAGTCGGCCAGCGAATCGAGGCGCGTCGCCACTTCTTCATTGCGATATGCGATGGGCTCCTCGGCTGTGTTGGCGGAAGTCATCACCAGCGCGTCAAAATCGCCGCCCTCGAAGAGCAGGTGATGCAAAGGCGTGTAGGGCAGCATCACGCCCAGCGTAGGGACGCCCGGCGCCACCTCGGTTGAGATGCGGCTCACGGGACGGCGCGCCAGCAACACGATGGGCCGGCGGGTTCCGCTCAGCGTGGCTCGCTCTTCCGGACCCAGTTCGCAGAATTCCGCAATCTTCTCCAAGCTGGCGGCCATCAGCGCAAACGGCTTCCCGGAGCGAAGCTTGCGCTGGCGCAAGCGGCGCAGGGCGTCGTCATTGGCCGCATCGCAGGCCAGATGAAAACCGCCCAGGCCTTTGATGGCGAGGATGGCGCCGTCCTTCAGCAGCCTTCGTGTCCGGTCGATGGCCTCGGCGCGCTGGGCCAGCATCCCCTCCCGATCCCACAGTTCCACCCAGGGGCCGCAATCGGGACAGGCGTTCGGCTGGGCATGGAATCGACGGTCGCCCGGATCGTGGTATTCGCGTTCGCAGGCTGGGCACAGGCGAAACTCGGCCATGGTGGTGTGGGGCCGGTCGTACGGAATGTCCTGGATGATGGTGTAGCGCGGTCCGCAATTGGTGCAATTGGTGAAGGGGTACCGATAGCGGCGGTTGGCGGGGTCGCGCAGGTCGGCCAGGCAGTCCGGGCAGGTGGCGATATCAGGCGGAACGAGCACGAACTGGCCGGCGGCATCCTCCGAATCGCGGATCGTAAACTTTTGATAGCCAACCGGTTCGAGATGTTCGACGCGGATTTGGTCGAGCTCGGCCAAGGGCGGCGCTTCGCTGCGCAGCGCAGTCTCGAAGCCGTCGAGCGCCTGTTCCGGGCCTTCCACTTCGATCATGACGCCTAGCGTGGAGTTGAAAATGTACCCGCCGAGATGGTGCCGCTGCGCGAGTTGGTACACCCAGGGCCGGAAGCCCACGCCCTGCACGATGCCGCCGATCTGAAACTTACGCCGCAAGACAAGAACAATACGGCAATCGGGTGGGTGAGAGCAAGGGGCTTGCGAAAATGAGGTAGGGCATCGCTTTTTGTGGCCTGTCGCTGGCATGCGGAAGACAGGCGACAAAAACCGATCGCCTATCCTACCTCCACAGCATTTTCGCCAGGGGTGTAGGCTGGGAGTATCGGGCAAGTCGGATAAGAGGAGAATGCCGCATGTGTCTGGCGATACCGGGACAAATCGTGGACGCGCAGGAGATTGACGGGCTCCGCTTCGGCACGGTCCGCTTCGGCGGCATCACGCGGCAGGCGTGTCTCGATTTCGTGCCGGAAGCGCAATGCGGCGATTACGTCATTGTGCACGTGGGATTCGCCATCAGCCGCGTGGATGCCGAAGAGGCGCAGCGCACCTACCAACTGCTGGACCAGATGGAGGCACTGGAAGAAGAGCCGGGCGCGCTCGAAGCGGAGCTGGGCAAGGACGGTGGATGAAGTATCTGGACGAGTATCGCGACCCGGCCCTGGCACGCCGTCTGGTTGCGGAAATCCGGCGCAGCGCGACGCGGCCGTGGGTGCTGATGGAGATCTGCGGCGGCCAGACGCATACGCTGGTGAAGTACGGGATCGAGGAACTGATCGGTGAGCGCGTCGAGCTGGTTCACGGTCCGGGCTGCCCGGTCTGCGTGACGCCGCTCGAAATCCTCGATAAGGCCATCGCCATTGCGTCGATTCCGGAGGTCATCTTCGTCTCTTACGGCGACATGCTGCGCGTCCCCGGCTCGCGCAGCGACCTGTTCCGGGTGAAGGCCGGCGGCGGCGATGTCCGCATCGCCTACTCGCCGATGGACGCTTTGCGGCTGGCGCGCGAGAATCCGCAGCGGCCAGTGGTATTCTTCGCGGTCGGGTTCGAAACCACGGCTCCGGCCAATGCCATGGCTGTGTGGCAGGCCAGGCGGGAAGGGCTGCGGAACTTTTCGATGCTGGTGTCGCACGTGCTGGTGCCGCCCGCCATCCGCCTGCTGCTCGACTCGAGCGCCAACCGCGTGCAGGGTTTCATCGCCCCTGGGCACGTCTGCACGGTGATGGGCTACGAAGAATACGAAGAATTGGCGGCGCGGTACAAAGTGCCGTTCGTGGTGGGCGGGTTCGAACCGCTCGATCTGCTGGAAGCGATTCTGCTGCTGGTGCGGCAACTGGAAGAAGGCCGCGCGCAGGTGGAAAACCAGTACGTTCGGAGCGTAAATCGCACCGGCAACCAGGCGGCGCGCCAGCGGATGATGGAGGTGTTCGAGGTGGTGGACCGCAACTGGCGCGGAATCGGCCCCATCGCCCAGTCCGGCTATCGCCTGCGCCCGGAGTATGCCGCGTTCGATGCCGAGAAGGTTTTCGGCGTGGAGGCGATCTCGGCGCCCGAGCCGCCCGAATGCATCAGCGCCCTGGTACTGCAAGGGCTGAAGAAGCCGGTGGATTGCCCGATGTTCGGCACGCGCTGCACGCCGGCCACGCCGATGGGCGCGCCGATGGTTTCGAGCGAGGGCGCCTGCGCCGTCTACTATCAATACCGGCGCCACACCGCGCCGGCGGGAGCGCAAGCATGAGCGGCCCCATCCAGTTCACTTGTCCCTTGCCGCTGGCGGTGAAGGATCGCATCGTGCTCGGTCATGGCTCGGGAGGCAGGCTCAGTGCCGAGTTGCTGCGCGACGTCTTTCTGCCCTTCTTTCACAGCCCGATCCTCAACCGGCTGGACGACCAGGCGGTATTCGAGTTCAGAGGCGCGCGCCTGGCCTTCACGACGGATTCCTTCGTGGTGAAGCCGCTGTTCTTCCGCGGCGGCGACATCGGATCTCTGGCTGTGTATGGCACGGTGAACGATCTGGCGATGGGAGGCGCGTCGCCGCTCTACTTGAGCGCCGGTTTCATTCTCGAGGAGGGCCTGGAAATCGAGACCCTGCGGCGGGTAGCCGAATCGATGGGCCGTGCGGCCGATGACATCCCAGTCGAAATCGTCACCGGCGATACCAAGGTGGTCGAGAAGGGTAGCGGCGACGGGGTGTTCATCAACACCACCGGCATCGGGCTGGTGCCCGAAGGCGTGCGCCTCTCGCCCGCGCTGGTGCGCCCCGGCGACCTGGTGCTGCTCTCCGGCCCCATCGGCGACCACGGAATCGCCATCCTGGCGGAACGGGAAGGCATTCAATTCTCGACGGATCTGGCCAGCGATTCCGCGCCTTTGCATGGCCTGGTGGCCGCCATGCTGGCAGTTTCGCTGGACGTTCGCGCGATGCGCGACCCCACCCGCGGCGGACTTTCGAGCGCGCTGAATGAGATTGCTTCCCGCGCCGGCGTGGGCATTACGATCGAGGAGAGCGCCATCCCGGTGCGCGAGGAAGTGCGCGGCGCTTGCGAGATGCTGGGGCTCGATCCGCTCTACGTTGCCAACGAGGGGAAGCTGGTGGCATTCGTGGCCCCGCATGCGGCCCAGTCCGTGCTGGCGGCGATGCGACGCCATCCGCAAGGGCACGACGCCACGCTGATCGGCGCCGTCACCGACACGCATCCGGAGCTGGTGCTGCTGCGGACCCCCTTCGGAACCACGCGGATTGTCGACATGCTGCCCGGCGATCAGCTTCCCAGGATCTGCTGATGCACGAAATGGGCATTGCCAGCTCGGTGATCGAAGCCGTGCGCGTCGAAGTCACGCGCCATCCGGGCGCGCGCGCCAGCAAAGTGGGGTTGCGGCTCGGGGAGTGGGCCGGCGTGGACGTGGAATCACTGCGGTTTTGCCTGGAAGTTCTGGTGAAGGGCACGGAGCTCGAGCCGCTCGCTCTCGAGATCGACTTTCGCCCGCAAGGCTCCGAGCTGGATATCGCCTACCTGGAACTGGAGGACTGAAGTGGAGCGAGTCGCCATCGAGAGAAAGGTGCTCAGCGAAAACGACCGCATCGCGCAGGCGCTGCGCGAGCAGTTCGCCCGGTGCGGCACGCTGGTGCTGAACTGCATCAGCTCTCCCGGCTCCGGCAAGACATCCCTGCTCGAGCGGACTTTGCAAGGCTTCTCTCCGGAGACGCGCGTGGCTGTCGTCACCGGCGATATACAAACCGATAACGACGCGCGCCGCCTGGCCCGCTTCGGCTTTCCGGTGCGCCAGATCACCACTGCCGGTGCTTGCCATCTGGATGCACGGATGGTCGAGAAGTCGCTCGATGGCTGGGACCTGGGCCGGCTGGATCTGCTGCTGATCGAGAACGTCGGCAACCTGGTGTGCCCCACCAGCTATGACCTGGGAGAGGAATCGAAGATCGTCATTTTGAGCGTGACCGAAGGCGACGATAAGCCGTTGAAATATCCGGGCGCATTTGCCAAGTCGCGCCTGATGGTTTTGAACAAGATCGATTTACTCCCCTACGTGCCGTTCGACATGGAAGCCGCGCGGCGCAACGCCCGCAGCATTCACCCCGATATCGAAATCATCGAAACGTCCTGCACCGCCGGCAACGGTCTCGACTCCTGGCGCCAGTGGATCGCCGAACGGATGCGCCTGGCCGCCGGTTCACCGAGCCACGCGTAATCCCCTCACGCCTCCAACAGCACCTTCAGTACGCCGCGTTGGGCGGCCCGCTCGAAGGCTTGCGCGGCATCGCGCAGCGGGAAGCGGGCGGCGATCATGTCTTGGGTTTGGATCAAAGCGTGATCGAGCAGAGGGATGGCGGCTTCGAAGCGGCCGCAGCGCGAGCCCACCAGCGTCACTTCATTGACGATGATAGGCGCGGTATCCACGCCGACGGCGCCGTGCACGGTGGATTTCAGAATCACCGTGCCGCGCGGGCGCGCCATGGCAACGGCTTGCCGCAAGCCATCGGGCGAGCCGGTCGCATCGACCACCCAATCGTATTCGGCGACGGGCAGTTGGCCGTTCGCCATTTCCGTGGCAATGCCGGAGGCCGCCGCGATCCGCATCTTTTCCGTATGGCGTCCGAAGAGGCGCACCGCGTAGCCGTGGGCGCCGAGCACCTGCGCCACCAGCAAGCCCAGCTTGCCGTCGCCCAGGACCGCAACGGGCTCCCCGCACGGGATAGTCACCTGGTCGAGAATCTCGCACGCCGCGGCCAGCGGTTCGGTGAAGACGGCGCGCTCGAGGGGAATGCCCTCCGGCAGAACGTGCAGGTTGCGCTCGGGCAGGGTGAAGAATTCCTCGAACGCTCCGGGATGGCGCACGATGCCGAGCACCGCGCGGTTGGGACAGTGGCGGCCCAGGCCCTTGCGGCACCAGTCGCAATGCGCGCAAGCGAGGTTGATTTCGCCCACCACGCGCTTGCCCACCAGCGCGCGGTCGTCGGCCTCCACCACCTCAGCCACAAATTCGTGCCCGGGCGTGCCGCTGAAGCCGTAATAGCCGCGCTGCAATTCCAAATCGGTATTGCAAATGCCGGCCACCAGCAAGCGCAGCAGCGCGTACCCCGCGGGCCGCGCCGGCAGCGGCGCCTCGCCAACCGAGACCACGCCGTTTTCCAGGTTCACGCGAAGCATTCCTTTATAATAAGGCTTCATGCCAGCGGAACTTGCCTGTTTCGAAGAGCGCTGCCGCGCGCGCTTTCCGATCACCGAAATCATTTATAACTGCCCGCGTTGCGGCGGATTGCTGGAGGCTGTCTACCCCGCCCCGGAGGGCCATCCTGCCGACTGGAAGCGGATGTGGCGCGACCGGCGGATGTCGAACACGCCGCTCGATCAAAGCGGCGTCTGGCGTTATCGCGAGTTGATCGGCTTCCTGGACGATTACCGGCAGGTGGTGACGCTGCGCGAAGGCAACACGCCGCTGCTCGATGCGCCGCGCGCCGCCCAATATGGCGGCCTCGATCGCATCACGTTCAAGCACCAGGGATTCAATCCCACCGGTTCTTTCAAAGACAACGGCATGACGTGCGGCGTGGCGCAGGCGGTGCGGCTGGGCGCGCGCCGCGTGGCGTGCGTTTCCACCGGCAACACCTCGGCCTCGATGGCCGCCTATGCCAGCGCGGCTGGCCTCGATCCGATTATCTTCATCCCGCATGGCAACATTTCGTTCGGCAAACTGGCGCAGGCGCTCGAATACGGCGCGCGCACCTTCCAGGTGGAGGCGAACTTCGACCAGATCCTGGCGCTGGTGCGGCAGTTGGCCGAGCGCCTCGGCATCTACTTGCTCAATTCGATCAATCCGTTTCGCATCGAAGGACAGAAAACCATCATGGTGGAGATGATGGACCAGCGCGACTGGCGCGTGCCCGATTGGGTGGTGCTGCCGGGCGGCAATCTGGGCAACACTTCGGCGTTCGGCAAGGCGCTGCGGGAGATGAAAGCGCTTGGTCTGATCGGCCGCTTGCCGCGGCTGGCGGTGATCCAGGCGGAAGGCTCCGCGCCGTTTTTCGACTTGTATCGCGCCACCGACCGCTCTCGCCTCAACGCCGTGACCCATCCGGAAACTCTGGCGACCGCCATCAAGATCGGCGATCCGATCTCCTGGCCGAAGGCCTTGCATGAGGTTCTGACGTCGGGCGGCGTGGTGGAGAAAGTGACCGAGCAGGAAATCGCCGACGCCAAGGCCGTGATTGGCCGCTGCGGGATCGGCTGCGAACCTGCCTCCGCAGCCACTCTGGCGGGCATTCGCAAGCTCACCGCCGCGGGAACCATCGCCGGCAGCGCGGATGTAGTCGCGGTGCTGACCGGCAACGTGCTGAAGGACCCGGATTACATCCACCGCTATCACACCGGAACCCTGAATGCGCCGGACGGAACCCTGCTGCGCTCCACTTTCGCCAACCCGCCAGTGTTGGTGCCGGCGGAGGCGAACCGGATCGCCGCGTTGCTCGGCGAATAACTCGGTGGTACCCCACATAAGTGGTGAGTAGTTAACCCCTATCTTTTCTGGGCGTAGCACTTACCTTACTCCTTGTATTGTCTAGTCCGTTCTAGTGAATATAGAACTATGCTTCGACGCAGGGTTACCGCTGGCTTCTACCTTCACAAGGCCGAGGAAAAGCGATTGGCCTCTCTCTGTGCCCGCCGGGCAGCACTGGCGTTGGCGATACGCCACCTGGAAGACTATCGGCGGCTGCGCGCAAAACGACTAAGCGCCGGCCTCCTGAAGATCGCCTGAACAAGCCCCTACCGTTTCGGCAAAGCCTCAATCCTCCCGGCCAGTTCCGCCTCGGAGACAGCGCCGGGATGATAGAAGCGGACGATGCCGTTGCCATCCAGCAGCACGATGGTGGGGGTGGTGCTGGCGCCGTAGGCCTGAAAATTGGCGGCGCTCACGGGCACCGCCATGTCGGACAAACCCGCGTAGAACTGACGGCGGATGGCGTCGATGTATTGCGTTTCCTCGGCGGGAGCGGCAGGGTCGCCTTGCGCTGCGTAGCCGTAGAGCTTGGTGGGTCCGATCAGGACCAGGCCTTTGGGACCGTAGACGTGCGCGATTTGGGCGAGCACCGGAGCTTCGGCTTTGCAATCGGGGCACCAGTGGGCCCAGAAAAAGAGCAGCACGGCGTGGCCGCGCAGGGCAACCAGGCTGGCGGGTTTGGGGCCCAGCCAGATCGCCTCATCGAGCGGCGGCGCGGGCGTGCCAACCATGCCGAGCAGGTTGATGTTTTTCCGGATGCGCTCAGCGAGCCCGGTTTTACCGAAAGCCGCCAACTCGCTTCGCAAGTAGGCCACCGCCTGGGTCCGCGCGCCGCGCGCGGCCAGCACTTGCGCGTGGACCTCGATGGCGGCGCCCAGGGCGGTCGAAAGCTTTGGATCTCGATCCGGTTCGCCCGGCAGATGGCCGGCAACGCGGCGCGCCTCGGCGGCGTAAGCATCCGCCTGATCGTACCGGCCGGCCTCGAGCTCGCCGCGGGCCAACCAGGAAAGGGCCGCGGCGAGTTCCGCAGTGGCGCCGTTTTGCGCCTGGTATGCGCGCACGGCGCGTTCAGCGGCGGCGAAATCCCGGTGAGCGGCCGAAGTCCGCACGTCATCCACCAGGGAGGCGTACGCGAGAAGCGCACCAATCGCCAGCGGCGCGAGAGTCAAAGCAGCGAGCCGACGAACTGCGTCAGCCGGGGATCGCTCCAGTCCGCTGGCTCGGGAATCTTCATCTGCACCTTGCCCCGCGCATCGATGATGTAGGTTTCCGGATACATGAACGTCCCGTAGTCGGCGTGGACTGTGAAATCGCGCGCGGTGAGGAAGGCCGGTTTGTATTTGTTCAGAAACGCGCGGTAGACTTTTTCGTCCCGATCCACGCTCAGCGCCAGCACCACCACGCCCTTGTCCTTGAATTGCGCGGCGAACTGGCTGAGCGAAGGCGTTTCCTGCACGCACGGCGGGCACCAGGTGGCCCAGAAGTTGAGCACCAGCACCTTGCCGCCGAAGTTGGGAACGCCGATGGTGGCGCCGCTATCGGCGACCACGGTGAAAGCCGGCGCGGAATCGCCCTGCGCGACCACCCGTTCGTGCATGCCGTCGTAAATGACGTACACCAGCGCCGCCAGCAGCGCGGCGATGGCAATCTTCAAGAGAAGGTCGGTTTTGACGGTCTGCATGGGGAGAAACTATAATTAATTGTATCTCCAGGCCGGCTCGGACGTCGAATACTTGTCCCATGCTGATTACCCGGAAAGTTGAATTTTCGGCTTCGCACGTCTGCCGCAATCCGCGGCTCTCCGACGAGGAGAACCAGCGCGTTTTCGGCCTGGCCGCCAACCCCAACGGCCACGGGCACAACTACCTGCTGGAGGTCAGCCTGGAAGGCGAGCCCGACCCTGTAACCGGCATGGTATTCGACCTGAAAGAAATGAAGGACGTGTTGAACCGCGAGGTAGTGGAGCCGTTCGACCACCGCTTTCTGAACCACGAAGTGCCGCCGTTCGACCGTGTGATTCCGACGCCGGAAAACATCGCGCGCGACATCTGGCGGCGCATCGAGCCGCATTTCGCCGGCCGCGGCCACCGTCTGCATTCGGTGCGGCTGTATGAAACGCCGGACCTGTACGTCGACTATTTCGGAGGGCAGCCGTGTTCCGCGTAACCCGCCGCTACCAGTTCGCCGCCTCCCATCGCCTGCACGCGCACGGGCTGAGCGATGAAGAAAACCGGCGCCTGTACGGCAAATGCAATAATCCCTTCGGGCACGGCCACAACTACGTGCTGGAAGTGAGCGCGCGCGGCCCGGCGGATGCGAACACAGGTTCGGCGGTGGATCCGCGCCGGCTGGATGAACTGGTGGCGCGCGAGGTGTTGCAGCCGTTCGAACATCGAAATCTTAATTGCGACGTGGAGGCGTTCCGCGATCTGACGCCGACTTCGGAGAACCTTGCGGTGGAAATCTGCCGCCGCCTGAAACGCAGTTGGCCCAGCATGTTTCCGGGCGAATGGCCAAAGCTCGAAAAGGTGCGCATCGCGGAAACCGCCCGCAACATCTTTGAAATGGATGCCCATGAAATCCCATAAAGCGCTGGTCAAAGTGATGCAGCCGAAACGGTCGGAACCTGGCATCGGCCCGAGCATCGCGCCGCAAATTCGCGAAATTCTGGAGAAGCTTGGCGAGGACCCCGGCCGTCAGGGCCTGCGGCGCACGCCCGAGCGCGTGGATCAGGCGCTCAAGTTCCTCACCAGCGGCTATCGCACCGACGTCCAGAAAGTGCTCAATGGCGCATTGTACGAAGTGAAGTACGACGAAATGGTGGTGGTCCGCGACATCGAATTCTTCAGCATGTGCGAGCATCACCTGTTGCCGTTTTTCGGCAAGATTCATGTGGCCTACATTCCGCGCAGCCGGGTGATCGGGTTGAGCAAGATTCCGCGCATCGTCGACATGTTCGCGCGCCGTCTGCAAATTCAGGAGCGTCTCACCCAGGAAGTGGCGCAGACGATTAACGAAGTGATCGACCCCGTCGGCGTGGGCGTGATTTGCGAAGCCCGCCACTTCTGCATGATGATGCGCGGCGTGGAGAAACAGCACTCCGGCGCCATGACCAGCGCCATGCTAGGCGCATTCCGCGCGCGCAAGAAAACCCGCGACGAATTCCTGGCGCTGGTGAATCACCGGAGCAACGGGTTCTAGGGCCCGTGGCGCACGCACTCGTGCGTGCCGCGTCGGCACTCTTGCCGACGCAGAGGCTCGCCTCGTGCTGACGCGAGAAGTTTCGTCTCTCGGCCCCACTACCACTCCGTATGGCCACCGTGCGCCGCTTGCCACATGTTTACCCCAAAGATCGCTGGTTGTTTCTTACCTGGTGCCTCCACGGCGCTGTCCAACCGTACCGCTTCCCGCCACCCGAAAAAACGTCGGCCGGAACAATCCAGTGAAAGCGGGATTGGTTGCGCGCGCGGAAGACTATCTCTGGTCGTCAAGGTGGAGCCAGCCCGGCGTCGGCACGAGCGCGTGCGCCACGTTGTCGGCCGCAGACGCCTGAGTCAACCCGCGCGCCCCATCAGCCTTCTACGCAGCACATCGAGCGCCATCTGGGTGGTGAACATGCGGATTCTTGTGCGGTCGCCGAGGAACTGGCGATGGACGGCTACGGTCTTCTCGGGATCGGCGAGCGCCACGTAGACCGTCCCCACCGGCGCGGCGTCCTCGCCTGACTCGGGGCCGGCCACGCCGGTGACGGCCAGGGCATACGTGGCTTTGGTAAGGCGGCGAGCGCCGGCGGCCATGGCTTCGGCGGTTTCCGAGCTCACGGCGCCAAAATGGGCCAGAAGCTGTGGGTCCACACCGAGCAGCTCCACCTTCATGGCATTCGAATAAGTGAGGAAGCCGCCCAGAAAATAGCGCGAGCTGCCGGGAACAGTGGTGAAACGCTCGCCGAGCATGCCGCCCGTCAGACTCTCCGCCACAGCCACCGTAGCGTGAGCCTTGTGCAGCATCTCGCCGACCACCACCTCCAGCGGATCGCCATTGCGCGAGTAGATCTTGTCGCCCAGCAACGCTTCGATGGGCGCGCCGACTTCGGCCAGCAGGGCTTCTGCCTCGCCCACGCTGGCGCATCGGGCGCGCAGGTGCACCTGAATATCGCCGTTGCCGGCCAGAATGGTGGTGACGGGGTTGAGGTACTTTTTGTAGACCGGAGAGATGAGCTGATCGAGATCGGATTCCGGCATTCCGGTGACGCGCAGCAGCAGGGTGCGGATGGAATGGTCCGGCACCAGGCGGCGCAGGCGCGGCAGGCATTGGCGCTCGAACATGGCCTTCAGTTCGTGCGGCGGGCCGGGCAGCAGGATGACCACGCCCGATTCCTCCACCCATTGGCCGGGCGCGGTGCCGCGGTCGTTGGGCAGCACATCGGCGCCCTCGATAACGAACGCCTGCCGCCGGTTCACCTCCACCATCTTGCGCTTCATACGCGCGAAGCGTGCTTCGATCTGCGCGGCGATTTCCGGGTGGAAGACCAGCTTGCGATCGAGCGCCAGTGCCACGGCTTCGCGCGTGACATCGTCTTCGGTCGGCCCCAGCCCGCCGGAGAGAATCACGATGGCCGAGCGCGAAAGCGCCGCGCGCACGGCTTCCGCCAGGCGGTCGCGGTCATCGCCAATCACGGCTTTGGCGGTGACTTCCACGCCCAGGTTGTTGAGCTCGGCGGTGAGGTAGAGCGAATTGGTATCGACGCGCTCCGCGGTGAGCAGTTCGGAGCCGGCCGCGATGATCTCGGCGTTCATCAGAAAAGAGGCAGACCCTTGATGCCAACGTCGACGCGGTAGAGCGCATTGGTGGTGGAGACCACCAGCGCCCGCGACGGCGCGAAGGCCAAGCCAACGATGCCGGGACCGGACACGAACAACTCGGCCTCGTGTTCCGGCGTCACACGTACAACGCCCTTGCGGCCGCCGATCGAAGCCGCCACGTACAGGTTGCCGTTTTCGTCGAAAGCCAGCCCCTGCGGCCGGCCCAGGCCGCGATAGAACACTTCCACCTCGCCGTGATCGGAAACGCGATAGACGCAATCGAAGCTGGAGGTGGTGGGACCGGTGACGTAAAGGTAGCCGTCCGGACCGAACGCCAGATGGTAGGCGGCGATGGAAGGCTCGATGGTGGCGAAGACGAACACCTGCCGCTCGGGATTGATCTTGAAAATGGTGCCGCTGCGGTCGCCGACATAGAGGTTGCGCTGGCGGTCGAAGGCGATGCCGGTGGCGACGCCCATGCCTTCCACGTAGACCGTCATATTGCCGCTCGGCGCAGCCTGGTAGATAAAGCCGTCATAGCGGCTGGAAATGTAGAGCAGGCCTTCCGCATCCAGGGCCAGACCGGTGGCGTTCATGAGGTCGTTGAGGAACGGCTTCATGCTGAAGTTGAGATCGATCTTGAACACCGCTACCGGCACCTTCTGCCCGCGCGAACCGCTGAAGGTGGTGTAAATGTTGCCCAGGGCGTCGATGGCCGGATTGCCCACCGGGTGCAGATTATCGGCGATGGGGACGCCGATGTCGCAGGCCCAGGCTTCGCTCGCCTGCTTGCCGCTTTCGATCACTAACTCACCGGCGGTGGCGCCCTCCGGCACGCGGGCGATGACGAAGGAATCCGAGCCAATGATCAGCGGCGCCCCTACGTCCCCGATCCTGACGCGCGGCGGGTCCGACTTGGCAAATCCCTTGCCGCGAATCTGGAACTCGCCGCCGGCAATGGCGGCGTGCGGGGAGACCTGCGCGATCTGCGGCCGGGAAGTTGGTGATTTCCGGAGGGACATGTTTAATATAGATTGAAGCATCCCGCCAGCAATAGCACAAGTGCGGCGTAGACGCCGGCCATGGCATCATCCGCGTTGATGCCGAGCCCGCCGGGCAGCGATTCCAATTGCCGCACTGGCGGCGGCTTCCAGATATCGAACAGGCGGAACAGAGCGAAAGCGGCCAGGCAGCTTATCCAGTTCCAGGGGTGCGCCCCGGCTAGTGCGATCCACTGGCCCAGCACCTCATCCACCACCACGAAACCAGGATCTTTCAAACCGGAGGCGCTCTCCACCACTCCCGCCGCCCACACCGCGGGACCGGCCAGCGCGGCGGCCAGCAGCAGAAAGTGCCATGGCGCGAATCCGGCGTAACGATGCAGCGCGATGGCGATGGCGACCGCCGCGGCCGAACCCACCGTGCCCGGCGCCCACGGCGAGCGGCCGCAGCCGAACCAGGTGGCGATGGCGAAAGCGGCTCGGGTGCGCGGGCTAGTCATCCTCGTCCGTTTCCGTCAAGGCGCCCGTGCCGATGCTGCCCGGAGGCAGCGGGGTCGAGATCACGTATTTGCCCGACGCCCAATTGCCCAGGTCGATGACGCGGCAGCGCTCGCTGCAAAACGGGAATTCGGCGTCCCCCAGCGCCACCTCTTTTATCTTGCACACCGGGCACTTCATAAGCGGACCGCCAGCGGCTCGATGTGTACCAGTCCCGGCGGCGGCAGCACGGGCGCGGCTTCGGTGGGGGCAAGCAGCGTGCCGAGCACGTCGTAATCGTGCGATCCGGTGATGCGCAGGCGGCGAATTTCGCCGGGCCGCGGCGCGGCGCCCTCCACATCGTTGATCAGCGTGACGCCGTCGATTTCGGGCGCCTGCGTAGACAAGCGCGCTTCCCACAGCAGATCGGTTTCCGCCGAGAGGCCTTCCACCAGCACCGGAACTTCCGCGCCCACCAGCGCGCGGTTGCGGGCACGGGCGATCTTGCGCTGCAACGCCATCAAGCGCCGCTGGCGGCTGCGTTTGGTGGGGGCGTCCACTTTACCATCGAGCGCATAACTGCGGCTGGAATCTTCGTCCGAGTAAAGGAAAACGCCCATATTATCGAAGCGCGCGGCCTGAACGAACTGGCAGAGCTCGTCGAAATCCGCCGCCGTTTCGCCGGGGAAGCCTACGATGAAGCTGGTGCGGATGGCGACGCCGGGAATGGTGCGGCGGATGCGCTCGATCAGCCGCAGGAAAATCTCGCCGGAGCCGCCCCGCTTCATCCGTTGCAGCACGCGCGCGCTCGAATGTTGCAGCGGCATGTCGATGTACTTCACCAGCGCCTGGTGTGCGGCGATCGCATCCAACAGGCGCTGGGTTACTTTGTTCGGATAGGCATAAAGGAAGCGGATCCAGGTTTCGTGGCCCGCGTCAATTTGCGCCAGCCGTTCCAGCAGAGCGGCGAGGCCGTCGCGCAGTCCCAGGTCCTCGCCGTAGCAGGTGGTGTCCTGGCCGATCAGGTTGATTTCGCGCACGCCGTGCTGGAACAGGCGCGTAGCTTCGGCGATCACCGATTCAAAGCGCCGGCTGCGGAACGCGCCGCGATATTGCGGGATGACGCAGAAGCTGCACGGGTGGTCGCAGCCCTCGGCAATCTTGATGTAGGCGAAGTGGCGCGGCGTGGAGAGCACCCGCGGCGTGAGGTCGTGATAGAGGTAGGGAACCGCGGGCGAAGCGCCGGCACCGTCTTCCGCGCCTTCGCACAATGCAACGATGCGCTCGAGCTCGTTGGTACCCACCAGCGCATCCACTTCCGGCATCTCCTTGCGGATATCGCCGCGGTAGCGTTCCACCAGGCAGCCGGCGACAATCAGCTTTCGCGCGCGGCCGGTTTTCTTGTACTCGGCCATCTCCAGAATGGTGTCGATGGATTCCTTCTTGGCGGGGTCGATGAAGCTGCAGGTGTTCACCACCAGCACGTCGGCGTCGCCGGGATGGGGCGTCAACTCGTGGCCGCGAGCCACGAGGGCGCCCATCATGACTTCGCTATCGACGAGATTTTTGGGACAGCCCAGACTGACAAAACCGATTTTCAAGCGTGTGTCCGAAACGAGGGTTAGCTTCAGGATAGCATTGAGGAGTTCCGTTGGGGCATGCTTTAGGAGCCGCGACTCTAACGGAGCGGGTCCTTACTGCGGTTGGACGGACTGCCGTTTCACCCAGGCCACCACCAGGCGCAGCTCTTCATAGGTAACATCGGGCGGAAGGACATCCTTGAGCGTCTTGAGGCGGTCGGTGCCGAGGCGACGGGCGGCGTCGGCGATCTCGTTGTGGCGCGACTCGCCGACCCAGTCCATGCGGTATTCGACGCGGCCTTCGGCGACCAGTTCCACCACCACTTCGACGACGGTCGATAGGCGGCGGCCTCGAATGCGGGCGATCTCCTCGAGCGATTTGCCTTCGGCGAGCAGCGCGGTAGTTTCTTCGGCTGGAGAAGCCTGGCGCTCCTGGCGCTCGGCGCGCGCGCCATTGCGGAAGGCTTCGAGCGCGGCGAAGATTTCGCTGCCATACTGCTCGGCCTTGCGTTCGCCGAAACCGAACACGCGCAGCAACTCGCGCAGGTTGGAGGGGCGCTTCCGGCAAAGGTCTTCGAGCGAAGCGTCGGAGAGCACAACATAAGCCGGGACAGCGGCGCGTTGCGCAGCGCGAAGGCGCCACTGCTTCAGGAAGTCGAGCATCGCCCGGTCGGCGGGGGGTTCGACGGAAGCCATGGGTGCGGCGGCGCGGGCCGGCGGCGCTTCGCGGCCGGGCTCGGCGCGCGGGGTTTTGGGCGGCGGTGCTTGAACCGGCGGCGCCGGCTTCTTCTTTTTCTTCTTCGCAAAGGACTCGACGATGGGCTCATCGAGCCACGCCGGCCGGTTGCCGCAAACGTCGCACATATCGCAGCGTGTCCACTTGGGCGTCTGCCCGAAATGATTGCAGATCTGCAGGTGGCGGCAGCGGGCGCTCTCGACGAAACGGCGTACGGCGTGGTAGCGCTGCCAGGCGCGCTCCTTTTCCTGCGGGTCCTGCAACTGGTCGATGAAATAGGCCAGCAATCCCGTATCCTTGGGCTGCCAGAGCATAACGCAATCGGCGGGCTGGCCATCGCGGCCGGCGCGGCCGGCTTCCTGATAATACTGCTCGATGGATTTGGGCAGCGAGGTGTGGATGACGGCGCGCACGGCGGCCTTGTTGATGCCCAGGCCGAAGGCGATGGTGCCCACCAGCACGCGTACATCGTCGTTCATCCAGCGTTCCTGATTGCGGCGCCGGGCGCGGGCCTCCATCTGGCCGTTGTATGGGACGGCGGGAATATCGTGGTTGCCCAGGAAATCGACCAACTCTTCGACCAGTGCGATGGTGGGCGCGTAGACGATGATGCTCTGCCCGGCGTATGCGCGCGCGGCCTGCAACAGGCGCTGGCGGTGAGAATTCTTGGCGCATTCTTCGACCACGTAGCGCAGGTTGGCGCGGTGAAAGCTGGCGATGTATTTGTGCGGGTCGCGGAGCCGGAGCTGATCGAGAATGTCGTGCCGCACGCGGCGGGTGGCGCTGGCGGTGAAAGCGGCGATGGGGATATCGGGGAAGTTCTGACGCAGCGTGGCGAGCTGGCGGTATTCGGGGCGGAACTCGTGGCCCCATTCGGAAATGCAGTGCGCCTCGTCGATGGCGAACAACGCGATTGGAACCTTTTCGAGCCAGGCCACGGTGTCTTCCCGCGCCAGGCGTTCGGGCGAAAGATAGAGCAGGCGGAAAGCGCCCTGAGTGGCGGCGCGCATCACGGCGCGCTGCTCCTCGGCCGGCTGCGTGCTGTTGAGCATGGCGGCCGGGATGCCCATGTCGGCGAGCTGCGCCACCTGGTCATGCATGAGGGCGATCAGCGGGCTGACCACCAGCACGGTGCGGCCGAGAACCAGCGCCGGAAGCTGGTAGCAGAGCGACTTACCGCCGCCGGTGGGCATGATCACGGCGGCGTCGTGGCCCTCCATCAGGCTCTGAATGATGCGCTCCTGCATGGGCCGGAACGAATCATAGCCCCAATACTTCTTCAGGGCTTGGTTGAGGTCGGGCACGTTCAACTACGAGTGTATCAATCGCACCACCGCGGGCGGCGCGGCGTGGAGCAACTCGGCGACTGTCTTGCGGGCAACCGGATGTCGCAAATCTGGGGCGAGGTCATGGAGGGGGACAAGCACGAACCGCCGTTCGGCCATGCGCGGGTGCGGAATCTCCAGCTTGCCGCCGCGCATCACGGCCGTGCCGTAGAGCAGGATATCGATATCGATGATGCGCGGCCCCTTGGGTACCGTGCGCACGCGGCCGAGCACGCGCTCGACCTTCTGCACTCGCGCCAGAAGCTGCAAGGGAAACAGCGTGGTCTCGGCTTCTACCACAAGGTTGAGGAACCAGCGCTGATCGGTGACGTCGACCGGCTCGGTTTCGTAGACCGGGCTAGTGCGCAGCGCGCGCAAACCGGGCGCGGCGAGACGCTCGATGGCGGTGCGCAGATTTCGCTCGCGGTCGCCGATATTGGAGCCGAGGCTGAGATAGGTCAGTTTCGCCAAGTGAGACTACGAGATGCGGTAGATATAGCTGTGATCCACAAAACGGTCACCGATCGTCCCGGCCAAGTTCCTGCCTTCGCGCACCTTTTCCTTTTCCCTAAAGGACCGCCTCAGCTCGCGTACGAACGGGTCCTTCATGCGGAGGATCATGATTGGCTCGGTCTTCATGACTTCAATGTGCGCCCGATCCAGAGCCTTGAACACAATGCCGTAAGCTTCCCTGGGATCTTCAGCGTCGAGCTGGCGAGAGGAAAGCACAAGCCGCCAATCGCCATACTCACGCAGAAAGAGCGCCCATAGCGCTACGTCGATCTTGACGCGGCTGTCGTCCAGGGCTTTAAGCATCTCCCTTCCGGCGGCGACGTCGGGATTTCTTACCAGTACTGTTTGAGCCATGAGAAGATCCCACCCCTCTTTTTCATGATAGCCGCTACGAGCCCTTCCGCGTTTTTCGGGTCGGGCCTTCGGTAACGGCTCTCTTCGGACCATAATTTCACGAAACCCCAGTCTGTTCGAAATGAAGCGGACTTCATCTCCGCCTTGTGCGATTCCTCGAGTTCCGCAAGCTTGATGAGCTCGTCGAGCTTGTGAGTGTAGCTTTTGTTGACGCGGTCCTTATCCGGGAACTCGTGCCTGCTTGTCTTTTTTGCGATGCACGCCTTGAGCGCGCACTCCACGGCATAGCCAGCCAGATAGAAAGCGCCATCGTGCAAGCCGGCGTCGAGCAGCGCCTTAGCTTCTTTTGCGCGAATCTTGGAAAGCGCCTGGAGGTCCTTGCGGTCCACGGCCTTATCCTAGCAGGGGGCGGCTCAAAACAGCCCCGGCTGGCCGTCGTGCGGCCGCTTGCGTTTGACGTTGAAATAGTCGAACGCGAGCTCGGTTCCGACGCGGCCGCGAGGGGTGCGGTTGAGGAAACCGAGTTGGATGAGGTATGGCTCGTAGACTTCCTCGATGGTGTCGGCCTCTTCGGAAATCGAGGCGGCGATGGTGCCGACGCCGACCGGACCGCCGCGGTACTTCTCGAGAATCGTCAACATGATCTTCTGGTCGATCTCATCCAGGCCGAAGCGATCGACATCGAGCAGGTTGAGGGCAGTCTGCGCCACCGGCAGCGTGATGCGGCCATCGGCGCGCACCTGCGCATAGTCGCGGACGCGGCGCAGCAGGCGGTTGGCGATACGCGGTGTGCCGCGACAACGGCGGGCCAACTCCTCGGCGGCGCCATCCTCGATTTCCACACTGAGCAGGCGCGCGGAGCGGTTGACGATGGTCTTGAGCTCGTCAACGTTGTACGGATCCAGCCGCAGCACGAGTCCGAAACGGCCGCGCAGCGGGGCGCTGACCAGGCCCTGGCGGGTGGTGGCGCCGATGGCGGTGAACTTCGGCATGGGCAGCGAGTGGGTGCGCGCGCCCGGCCCGACGCCGACCAGGATATCGACACGGAAATCCTCCAGCGCCGAATAGAGCATCTCTTCGACGTCGGGCAGCAGGCGGTGAATCTCGTCGATGAAGAAGACTTGGCGGGCGCGGATGTTGCTGAGGATGCCGGTGAGGTCGAGTTTTCTTTGCAGCACCGGGCCCGAAGTGGTGGTGAACTCGGCTTCGAGCTCTTCGGCGATGATGGCGGCAAGCGTGGTTTTGCCCAAGCCCGGCGGTCCATAGAGCAGCACGTGGTCCATGGCTTCGCCGCGTTGGCGGGCGGCCTGGATGGCGATATCCAGGTTCTCTTTGAGCTTGCTCTGTCCGGTGAATTCGGCCAGCCGCCGCGGGCGGAGCCCCGCTTCAAACTGCAGATCCTCGGCCTGGCGATCGCCGGAAACCAGTTTCCGGTCGGGCACTGTTACCAGCTTACCGTACCAGTTCCAGGGCGCGGCGGAAAAGCGGCTCGAAGTCGGCGGGCGCGCCGGCCGACTTGGCCTTGCGCACCGCCGCTTCGGCCTGCGGGCGGGCGCAGCCCAGGTTGAGCAGGGCGGAAAGCACGTCCTGATCCACGGCGCTGAGGGCGGCGGTGGTTGGTGTTTCTGGCAACTCCCCGCTCACGGCGGGCATTTTGTCACGCAGTTCGAGCACCATGCGCTCGGCGGTTTTCTTACCCACGCCGGGGATGCGGACCAGTCGATCGACTTCGCCGCGGATGATGGCGTGAATGAGTTCGGGCACGGCCACGCCGGAAAGCACCTTGATGGCCAAGGTGGGGCCGATGCCGCTGACCGAGATCAGCTTCTCGAACAGCACCTTTTCCTCGCCGGTGAGAAAGCCGTAGAGCGAAAGCGCGTCTTCGCGAACATGCGTGTGAATGCGCAGCCGGACCTCGGCGCCAGTGCCGGGCAGGTGGGTAAAAGTGGAGACCGGAATGGTCACGTCATACCCGACGCCGCCAGCCTCGACGATCGCCTGGTTGGGATGCTTCTCGATCAAAATGCCGCGCAGCAGAGCAATCATAGGTCAGGCAACGATCAAGTTAGCACAGTGAGAAGTCCCCCAAAGAAACATAGCCACAGATGAACACAGATAGAAAGCAAAGTCCCCATCAATCAGGGCACTTATCTGCGTTTATCTGTGCTCATCGGTGGCCAAAATGGGGTTCAGAGCAGCTCTTCCAGCTTTTTTCGCAAATCGGCGGCCAGGCGCGGGTTTTCGCCGCCGGTCGAAATGGCGAGGTGGAAGCCATGGCGCGACACGCGCGCCGGGAGGATGAAATCGCACTCGCGGGCGGAATCGGCGATGTTGGCGAAAATGCCGCGGCCCTTGGCGGCCACGCCGATGCGATGGTTGGTGAGGCGGTCGTTGGTGGCGGCAAAAACGAGCACACAACCGGCCAGGTCGGCCGCGCAGAACGGACGGCGCACCAGCCGCACCGGGAGAGATTCGAATTCGCCCTCCCATTCGGGCGCCACCACGGTGACGCGCGCGCCCGCCTCAAGCAGGCCCTTGGTCTTGCGCAACGCCACTTTGCCTGCGCCCACCACTAGCACGGGGCGGCCTTGCAGCGATACGAAGATCGGATAGTGCTTCAATTCCAAACTGTAACACGACAGGCGGCAACGAAGGCGGCGAAATCGAGCCGAGCTGCGGGGCCATTTGGGCGCGCCTGCTATGATTGATGTGCAATGCCGAGCCCCATCCCCGCAGTAGTCATTGTGGGCCGTCCGAACGTAGGCAAATCGACCCTCTTCAACCGCATCACCGGCCAGCGCCGCGCCATCGTGGGCGACGAACCTGGAATTACGCGGGACCGCATGCACGGGCAGGCCGAGCACCGCGGCCGCCGGTTCGAGGTGATCGATACCGGCGGCATCGTAGTCGACGACCAGGAGTACATTCCGAGCCAGATCCTGCAGCAGGCGCAGTTTGTGCTGAAAGGCGCGGCGCAGATTATTCTGCTAGTGGACGGGCGGGCGGAAATCACCGGCGCCGATCGCGACCTGGCGCGCATGCTGCAGCGGCTGGGACGGCCGCTGACGCTGGCGGTCAACAAAGCCGACACCGTCTCGCATGAGGACCTGGCGAACGCGTTCTACGAGCTCGGCATCGCCGATGTCTACCCGGTTTCGGCGGAGCACGCCACCGGTATGGACGCCCTGCTCGATCATGTGACCGCGGGGTTCGCGGCCGGCGAGGCCGCGCCAAATGCTGAGGCAAAATCGATCAAGGTGGCCATCATCGGCCGGCCGAACGTGGGCAAATCGACGCTGCTGAACGCGCTCACCGGGCAGGAGCGCGCCATCGTTTCCCCGGTGGCCGGGACGACGCGCGACTCGGTGAATGAGACTGTGGAGCGCGATGGCGTCGAGTACGTTTTCGTCGACACCGCCGGCATACGGCGCAAGGGCAAGACCAAGCTGATGGCGGAAAAGCTGAGCGTGGTGATGGCGCGGCGCAACATTCGCATGGCGCACGTGGTGCTGCTGGTGCTCGATGCGGTGGAAGGCGTCTCCACCAACGATGCCACCATCGCCGGCTATGCCCACGAAGGCGGACGCGCGCTGATCATTTGCGTCAACAAGTGGGACGAGTTGAAGAACAGCTCGAAGAACGAATTCGAGCAAGATATTCGCGACATGTTCAAGTTTCTGGAATATGCGCCGGTCAAATTCATTTCCGCCAAGACGGGCGCGGGAGTGGCAGGGCTGTTCCCGCTGATCCACGAGGTATATGAGGCAGCTTCGCGGCGCATCCCCACCGGCGAATTGAACCGCTGGGTGGAGCAACTGCATTTCGAGGAGCGCAAGATCCTGTATGCCACGCAGGCCTCCATCCGCCCGCCGGCGTTCGTCATATTCACCGGCGGCAAAGGCGGCCCGCTGCACTTCTCCCACGAGCGCTACCTGGTCAATCAACTGCGCCGGAGTTTCGGCTTTAAGGGCACGCCGATCGTGTTGAAGACGCGCGCCAAGGGTGAAGGCAGGAAGCGGTAGCCAAGTCGGGCGGGCGCCGAGCGCCAGGCGCATAGCTCGGAATAGGCATGGCGCGGAGCGTGGCCGTCAGTCAGAATGAAAGCATGAAGGCAATCGCCGGCATCTTCGTTGGCGCGTTGTTCGCTTCCGGGCAGCAGCCTGCTGCACCGGCGCCGGACTCCCAGCGGCCAGAAGTCATTTTTACCGTCACCTCGACGCTGGTGCAAGTAGACGCGGTAGTGACCGACTCCAAAGGGCACCAAATCACCGATCTCAAACCGGAAGATTTCCAGGTCTTCGAGGACGGCAAGCTGCAGACGCTGACACACTTTTCGTATGTCCAGGTGGCCCCGGAGCGCCAGCCGGCGCCGGAACTCAAGGCCGCGGTGCCCAAGCCTTCCCCCAACTCCGTGTCGGCTCTGCCGCCCGGACCGTTGGCGCAGATTCGCCCGGAAGACGTTCGGCGGACTATCGTGCTGATGGTGGACGATCTCGGCCTTTCCTTCGAAAGCATGGCATTCGTGCGCAGTTCGCTGCGCAAGTTTGTCAACCAGCAATTGCAGCCCGGAGACCTGGTGGCGATTTGCCGGACCGGCGCGGGATCGGGCGCTCTGCAGCAGTTCACCGTCGACAAGCGTGTGCTGTTGTCGGTCATCGACGGCCTGCGCTACAACTTCAACGGACGTTTTGGCCTGAGTTACTTCGACCCGTACGAAAAGTACTCCGGGATGGCCGAACGACTCGGAGGTGTCCCTTCCAGCGGCGCTCTCGGGTCGCTCGATGTGTCATATGAGGTGGAAAGGAAGGCCACCTCCACCGTCGGCACGCTCGGGGCAGTCAACTACATCGTCGGTGCGCTACGCGAGATGCCCGGGCGCAAATCGATCGTGCTGTTCTCCGACGGAATGCAACTGTTTGAGAGCACTTGTGGGTCTCTGCGCGGAAGCGAGTGGCTGGAAAGTTACGCCGACATTACTGTCGCGCTGCGCCGCTTGATCGACCGGGCCAACCGGTCGGGCACGGTGATCTACACCATGCAGGCCACCGGCCTCCAAACTCTGCAACCGGACGCGCAGGACCAGCCGGACCTGGGTCACAGTGGGGCATCGGCGACCGAGGCCCTGAACGGCCTGACGCAAGCAGGTGCTTGCGGCGGGAGGGACGCCACGAACAACATCCTGCAATCCAATCTCGCATACCTCGCGGACAGGACTGGCGGGCTGGCCTACGACAACGGCAACGACCTGAATTGGGGGCTCGACCGGATGCTGGACGACCAGGCGGGTTACTACTTGCTCGGGTATCATACGCCGGAAGGTACGTTGAACAGCAAGAATAGCAGGACCGACTTCCATCGCATCCAGGTGAAAGTGACGCGCGCGGGATTGCACGTTCGGTCGCGGTACGGTTTTTTCGGGGAGACCGACGACGAGACGCTTCCGAAGTACACCACGCCGATCGAACAATTGCACGCAGCGATGTTGTCGCCGTTCCAGTCCGCCGGGGTAGACGTGAGGCTGACGGCGCTCTATGCGGAGGTTCCCAAGCGAGGTCCGGTGGTCCGCAATCTGGTGAGAATCAACGCGGCCGACCTGACCTGGAAGCACGACGACCACGGCAACGACTGGGCGCAGATCCTATTGCTGGCGGTGGCCACTGGCGCGAGCGACCAGCCGCTGGCGAGGGTCAGCGGCGTCTTCGATATACGGGTGGCGCCCGGAAAGCTGGCCGAGGCGCTGCGGCATGGCGCATTGTACACACTGGACGTGCCGGTTCCGACGCGCGGGGCGTACCAGGTTCGCGTGGCGGTGCGGGACCAGACGACGGCCAAGATCGGGTCGGCCACGCAGTTCCTCCAGATTCCGGATTTGAAGAAGCGGGGATTCGCGCTGGCCAGCGTCATCCTGCTGGATGCCGAACCATCGCCGGACAAATCCAACCTGCCAGGCATCGTGGCGGCGTTGCGGGAGTTCAAGCGCGGGGGCTCGGTCGAGTTTCTTTGCGCGGTCGAGAACGGCCGCAAGAAAGGGCCGGATGTGGATCTGGCCACGCGGGTGCGCGTTCTGCGCGACGGCAAGGAAGTGTACTCGGCGCCGGCCCGGCTGATCGACGTGCCAGGCAGCGGGCGAGTGGTGGTCGGTGCGCTGAAACTGGGGGATGCCATGACGCCCGGCGACTACGATTTGCAAGTGATCGCCGCGGAGCGAAACGGCGGCAAAGGCGCGGCGGCCGGCCAGTGGACGGATTTCACGGTGCTACCGTAGAGTTTGCGGAACGCTGGCCCGCCCGTGTCACCCCTCGGCGCGCATTGCATCTGAAATAATGAAGGAGGGTTACCGTGCCCGACTGGCTGCAAATCATCCTGGTGATGGCCGCGTACATCGTGCTGATGCGATGGGTGCTGCCGCGTCTGGGCATCGGCACTTGAATGGCAAACTCCTGCGACGCCGCGGCGCGGCGTGAGGCACGGCTAAAGGCGAAGCCGGGCGAATAAAGGGCTGCGGGTTACCTCGCGATGGGCATTGGCCGGGCTTGTGCCCGGCGTTGGCAGGTCGGGGACCTGCCCCACAAGGCTAGACAACCGTCTCCACGGTCTTGAACACGATTTCGATGGCCGGCTGGCTCAGCAGCGTGTGGTGAATGAGGCAGGCCTTGACGGCGCGCAGAATGCCGGCCTCGTGCGCGGCATCCAGGCCGGGAACGGTGACTTCGATGCGAAATTGGGCCAACCGGGCCGGCTGCAAAGCCTTGTCGGCAGCGACATGGATCTCGAGGCCATCCGCGGGAAGCGAGCGAGCTTTCAGGTACTGCGCGGCGTAATAACCGGCACAGGTGCCCAGCGCCGAGAGCAGCAGTTCCGGCGGCGTCATGCCTCCATCCTCGCCGCCGTTCGCCGCCGGCTGGTCCGACATCACGCGATGCCCGCGCGCGACGGCTTCGAATCTGACATTACCCCGATACCGAATGCTGACTTCCATGTGACCTCTACCAGCGGAGATGCGTTTCCCGGCAAGAAGTGACAACCGGTCCCGGGTGCAGACTGATTTTAGCGCCCTGCGCGGGCCGGCTACTGCCTGGCTGCGCCGGCCGGAGTGCGGAAATGCGGCGCGGTGTGTTCGGTCACTTTGAAATCGGACGGCACCTGAAACAGGGCGGGCGAAGGCTCGGAGCGGCTGACATTGGTCAACCGGGTGACGGTTTCGCCGCTGCGCGGATCGCTACGCCTGGTGAGGACCGCCATTTGCAGGTCGGCTGAATACCAGCGTTCGGTCACCACCTGAATCGGCGCTTCATTGCCGATGGCGCCGGCCGCTATGGTGACGGTGGTGCGGGTTCCCTGCGCCTGGAGACCTTCGATGGTCGCGGCGCCGAGAGCTTCGGTTTTCACGGACTGATTGGCGCCGCCTGCGCGCACTTCCTTCCTCTCTTCGATCACTGCGGAGGAACGCGCGCCGGGCGCGGTCCAGGCCGACTTGGTGGCGGTCTTATGCGCGGGATCCAGGGCGTAGCTTGCACCGGCCACCGGGTCATGGATGAAGACTACCTGCTGCGCGCCTCCACCGGCGGCCAGCGCGCCCAAGCCAGCCAGCGATTCCTCGCGGCGAGTCCGGCCTTCGCTGTCGCGGACCATGTGCGCGGTGCTGGTTTGACGGATGCGGTTGCCATCGGCCAGGGTCTCGGTACTCTCGGCAATCCAATCTCCCGAAAACGGAGCACCCTTGACCACGTGGCGCGGCACACCGGCCTCGGCGCCGAGGAAGCGCGGGCCGGCGCCGAAGCGGCCATGCCCGCCAGGCAGCGGATTCTGAGCCCAGGCGAGGGCGCCGACTACCAGTAGAAAAGCGAAACTGCTCGACATCTTCATCGTTTGCTCCCGCGCCACGACTCGGGTCAATTCAGGAACCGGACGGCGCGCGCCATGCCATCCGGGCCCACCAGGACTTCGGCTTCCACGCCCTCCGCGTCGCTATCGTCGCCCGCCGGCATTCCCAGCGCGGTGACCGCGGAGCGCGGCAACTCTACCCACACCAGGTCGACATCGTCATCTTGCGGCGAGCCCGCGGCATTGGGCAGCGGAACGAACGCGGCATCTTCTTCCTCGCTCGCGGCGACGGCCGCAAGGCCGGAGTTGACGGCACTCGGCGGAGGCTGGCGCACGCCGGTCCAAAGCGCGCCGGCAACCAATAACACCGCCGCGGCGGCGGCCCACCAACGGCGAGCCTCGCCCGCGGGCGGCACGCTCCGGCGGTACCGTTCCCGATACGCACGCACCAGATGCGCTTCCACGCGCGGCGGCGCCGATACGTTCTTCATCTCCGCAGCCAGCAGGCGGAGACCCGCCGCCACAGGACGCCCGGCCGCCCAGCGCGCGGCGCACGAAGGGCACGCGGCCAGATGGGCGTCAAAATCCTCTTCGGGCTCCGGCCCGGCCATATCATTCCAGTATTCTTCGCAGTTCATATCGCACACCTCGCCGCCTTCCATGCTGGAATCGAAGCGCCCCCATGGCGTTCCTCCCGCAGTTTCCCGGCCAGCATCAGCCGCGCGCGGTGCAAACGCGAGCGGACCGTACCGATGGGGCAGCGCAACGCCGCCGCGGTCTCGGCGTAATCCACTTCCTCCAGATCGCACAGCACCACGACCTCGCGGTAACGGCGCGGCAAGCTGCTCACCGCCCGGCGCAACGCTTCGACGCGCTCGCGGGCAGCCAAGTCCGCCAGCGGATCGGAAGCATCCACCGGTTCCGTAAACCGCCCTTCTTCGGCGCCTCCCGTGTCCACGGGCACGTCCAAGCGGCGCCGCTCGAACTGCCGCAGCAATAGCTTGCGCGCGATGCCAAACAGGTAAGCCACCAGGCTTCCGCGCTCCGGGTCATAGCCGCACTCCTCCCGCAGCAAGGCCAGGAACACTTCCTGAACGATATCCTCGGCGACCGGCGCCGAGCCGCTCATCTGAAGGGCGAACCGGTAGAGGGCCGGCTGGCGCCGATGGTAGAGAGCCACGAATGCCTGCTCTTGGCCAGCGCGGAGTCGCTCGAATAACTGGTGGTCCGGTTCCGGCGGCTTCATCTGCCCTCACTTAATTCTTTCATATTGCGGCATTAAAGTTCCACGATTGCCGGGCGTGGACAAATCCGCCACGCCGGCGGCTGGCCCGCTTCGTGCATTATCCTCGGATCGGGGTGATCGGGTGATCCGGATGAGGTGTAATGCGGCCTAATCATGCTATGATGTGTCGGCGCTGGCGGAGCGCTCGCACCAGCCAACTCCAAATGAGCTCTCCCACTCTTTACAATGCTCGCCGCGAAAAATTGCTGCGCCTCGCCTACTGGCTGATTCCGGCGGCTTTCTGTCTGGTCATTTATTACTGGGGGCTGCGCGCCTGGTATCAGCAGGACGACTTCCTCTGGCTGGGTCAACGGTTCAGAATCGGAACCTGGCACGATTTCCTGCGCGCGGTCTTTGGGCCGGCCGCTAATGGCACATTCCGGCCTTTCAGCGAGCGTTTATTCCTGCTGGCGGCCAGTACGTTCGGCACGGATGCTTTTCCCGCCCGCCTTTGGGTCTTCTTGACGGAAGTCGCCAATCTCGCGCTGATTTCGTCGCTGGCCCGGCGGATTTCAAATTCCCGCGTCGCCGGATTCCTCGCCCCTATTCTCTGGACGGCAAATGGAGCGCTGGCGTTTCCGATGGCCTGGACCTCGGCTTACATGCACATCCTGTGCGGCACTTGCATACTGATCGCACTCCACTTCCTGCTTCGATACATCGAGACCGGCAAACGATCCGATTACGTTTTTCAGTGGTTGGTATTTCTACTCGGCTTCGGCGTGATGGAAAGCATGATCGTGTATCCGGCGATCGCCGCGGCTTACACGCTGCTGCGCGCCCGCAAGCGTTTCCTCAGCACGCTTCCGATGTTCGGCGCGTCGCTCCTGTTCTGGATTCTGCACTCCCGGTTTGTGCCGAAACAGCATGAGGGAACCTACTCCCTGCATTTCGACACATCCCTCTTTAGCACGCTGGCGACGTACTGGAAGTGGGCCCTGGTGCCACGGGATTGGATCGACTACCAACTCCTGAGGCCCCATTACATATTGTTGGCAAACGTCACGGTGATTCTGCTTACGGCGGCGATACTGATTTATGTCGCGTACGCCGCGCTGCGCAGGAATGTGGCGCCGGCTTTCGGATTGTTCTGCTTTCTCGTGCTGTTGGTCCCCGTCCTTCCGCTCAAAGAACATTTGTCCTATTACTACCTGGCTCTCCCGACGATGGGACTCGCGCTGGTGGGAGCGTTCGCGGCCGATTCCGCGGCCCGCACAGGCTGGTGGGCCAAGTTGATTGCCGGATCGCTGATTGGCTTGTTCCTGTTCGTGCAGGCGCCCTATACGGCGTGGGCGTGCAACTGGTGGTATCAACGCAGCCAGCGGGTGGAAGGTGTGGTTCTGGGCGCCGTGGCGGAACGGCAGGCCATGCCCGGAAAGACTCTCGTCATCACCGGCGTGGATGAGACCATTTTCGATGGGGCGTTTTGGAACGGAGGGTTTCGGGCCTTCGGCGTTTCGGGTGTCTATACCGATCCTGCCGAGCGATCGATGCTGACGGCCAATGCCGTCAAGGAGACTGACGATCCCGCATCGTTTTTCATTGACCCCGCCGATCTTCAGCGCGGCCTGATTCAGCACCAGGTGGTAGTGCTCTCTGCCGCCGCGCCGGTTCTTGTGGATGTCACCGCGCGTTTTGAGGCGGAGGCGCAATCCTCGCCTACACTATCGCCGCGCCGCGTGGATGTGGCTAGCCCGCTCGCCGCGGACTACTTGCGCGGAGAATGGTTCGAGCGTGAGGCCAACCATCGTTGGATGGGCAAGAAGGCGGGGGCGGTTATAGCCGGACCCGCATCGCCGAATCAGCAGTTGCATCTTGCGGGTTACTGCCCTGGCGCGCAAGTCGCGGCGGGGCCTCTGGTGGGCAGGGTCCTGGCCGACGGTGAAGAGATTGGACGCTTACGCCTCACAAAGGGCGATACGGACTTTGACCTTGCTTTTCCATTGCCGGCAAGGTTGGTGGGTAAGCCGGCGATCGAAGTTACGGTTCAGTTGGATCGCACCTTCCGGGCTCCTGGCGACCTGCGGGATCTAGGGCTGACGTTCGGGTCCTTCGAGGTTCGTTAGTTCTGCCTGCCCGGCGTTGACCACCGTTCGCGCGCCTGCCGCCACGTCGTAATCGACGTTACCCCGTAGTTCCACACCGCGCCGACGGCGAGGCCACAGGCCCCCGCCAGATACCACGGCACTCCATTGTCCTTGAGGAATTGCGCAATCCGGACGCTGACAACGGCGCCTACGAAGCAGGCAGCATAAAACGTCAGCAGGCCCATCACCACGCGCCTTCCCCGCAACCGGCGGTCGCGGTAAGTCAGACTGTTGTTCAGAAAAAAGTTAGCGGTCATGGCAACGAACGTGGTGATCGCCTGCGCCATGGCGAAGTGCATCGCCAGAACCGAGAAGAGCAGGTAGAGTACGCAGATCGAAAGCAACATTCCCAGCGTGCCCACCATGCTGAAGATGAAGAACCGGGGAGGGATCAGCTTGCCGATGGTTTTATCGAGCAGCAATTGCAGGTATTCGATGCCGACCAGAATGTCCAGCTTGCTGGTTCCACGAATGCGTTTGCGGAATGTGTAAGGGACTTCCGCGAAGCGGACCGGGCGCCGCGACGATGCCACCAGGTCGAGCAGGATTTTGAAACCCGTGCCGGAGGCGGAATGAATCACTTCCTCGAGGAAATTCCGGTCGACCACGAAGAAGCCGCTCATGGGATCGCTGAGATCGGTGTGCGATACGATCCGGCTCAGCCGCCGGCCAAGATGGCTCAAGCGGACACGATGCCCGGCGAAATCGCCCATCCCGCCGCCTTCCTTATTGCGAGTGGCAACCACCAGATCGAGGCTTCCCGCCTTGAGTTGGCTCAGCATGGCGGGCAGAATCCGCTCGTCGTGTTGCAGGTCGCCGTCCATCACGGCGATGTAGGGCGCCGCCGTGGCCATCATGCCTTCCAGGCAGGCTGAAGAAAGGCCGCGGCGCCCGATTCGCTGCAGGACTCGCACGCGCGGGTTGGTCCGGGAAATCGCGCGGGTCGCGGCTGCCGTGCCGTCCGGCGAATCGTCGTCGACGAAGATGACTTCGTACTCGATTCCCCGAAGCGACAGCCGTAGACTCTCCAGCAAGGGCTCGATGTTATCCCGCTCCTTGAAGGTTGGAATAATAACAGCGAGTTCCACGGGAACCATCATCGCCTGACTTTGCGGGCTGCTTGCCTGCTCGGGAATTGCGCGGCTGTTTCTTGGGTCGGCCAATTGCGGGTTCCCTGCAATGATCTTCGGATATCCATCCCGACTCAGTAACAGCTAGTAACTGAGCGTGCCAGTGCGCGGTTGCTCGTCGGGATTGGGCAGATAGAGCGTCTGGCAGTGCTCGCAGCGGTAGATTTCGGCGTTAGCGCCGAACTTCTGTTTGACTTCGTCACCAAAGAAATACCAGCGCTTAAGGTGGCCGGCGCAGAGCTTGCCTTTTTCGTCCTTTTCGCCGCAGGCGCGCATGCGGGGCAGACGGCGCTTCACCTTGGTACCGTCGCTGAGCGTGTCCACCAACTCGGCCACCGGTACCGGCTTATCGGAAACGGCGTACTTCGGGTTTGCCATCGGAGAACGACCAATATAGCATTCGTACGCCGCGCACCCTCTCATAACCCTCTTTTATACCGACATAAAAAGTGTTGAAGGTCTATTTGACTGGATTTATAATGGCTGTGGACGCAGAGACACCTCTTCCGGGTGGTGTATAGTATGAATCGGCTATCTGATTATAAACAAAGGATTACCAGCGCTGAGTGCGCGGTCGAACTGGTTCACTCGGGCGATCGGGTCTGGGTGCAGCAGGGGTGCGGCATCCCGGTCATGCTGCTGGAAGCGCTGGTGGGACGCGCAGCCGAGCTGCGGGACGTCGAAATGTGCCAGATGTTGACACTGGGCACGCTGGCCTACTTGCGGCCGGAATACGCCGGCCACTTCCGGCACAACGGCCTGTTTTTGGGCGGCAACGTTCGCGAAGCGGTGGCGGAGGGCCGTGGCGATTACACGCCGATCTGTCTGAGCGAGATTGAAGGGCTTTTCGAGCGCGAGCTGCCGATTGACGTCGCGTTCGTGCAGGTGTGCCCGCCGGACGAGCACGGCTTCGTCAGCCTGGGCATGGGCGCGGATTGCACGCTGACGGCGGCGCGGCGGGCGCGCATCGTGGTGGCGGAAATGAACGAACGCATGCCGCGCGCGATGGGAGACACGTTCCTGCATCTCAGCCAGATTACGGCCATTGTGCCCACCTCCCGGCCGCTGGTGGAACTCCATGCGGAACCGCCGACGGATGTGCACGCGCGCATCGCGGAGCATGTGGCCGCGCTGATTCCCGATGGCGCCACGCTGCAGGTGGGAATCGGCGGCATTCCCAACGCGGTGCTGGCTCGTCTTTCCAGCCACAAGGATCTGGGCGTGCACAGCGAAATGTGTCCCGATGGGGTGGTGCCGCTGATTGAAGCGGGCGTCATCAACGGCGCGCGCAAGACGCTCCATCCGGGCAAGGTAGTGGCGGGGTTCATTTTTGGATCGCAGGTGCTGTTTGACTGCGTCGACAACAACCCGATGTTCGAGTTTCATCCCACCAGCTACGTCAACGATCCATTCGTGATTGCGCAGAACGACAACATGGTCGCAATCAACTCGGCGATTCAGGTGGATCTGACCGGCCAGGTTTGCGCCGATTCCATCGGTACGCGGCCCTATAGCGGATTCGGCGGGCAACTCGATTTCGTGCGCGGCTCAGCCCGCTCGAAGGGCGGCAAACCGGTGATCGCGATGCCGGCGACGGCCTGCAAGGGCTCCGTCTCGCGCATCGTGCCGGTGCTCGATCCCGGCGCCGGCGTGGTGACTTCGCGCGCCGACGTGCATTACGTGGTGACTGAATTTGGCGCGGTGAATCTGCACGGCAAGACGCTGCGGCAGCGCGCCGAAGCGCTCATCGGCATTGCCGATCCCCGCTTCCGCAACGGCCTTTACGATTTCGCCGTGCGTTCAAACTATCTGGAACCGCGGCCGAAGATGGTCGCGTGAAAAAACAAGAAAAAGACGCCCGCAAGCGGGCGTTGGCAAGCTAAAGCGTGCCCCACCTAACGCGCCACACCGTGTTCGATCCGTCGTCGGTGACGATCAGCGATCCGTCTTGGGCCACCGTCACTCCCACCGGCCGGCCCCACACGTCGCCCGATGGCGTCACGAAGCCGGTCAGAAAATCCTCGTATTCTCCGGTGGCGCGGCCCTTCTCGAGCGGTACCCGAATCACTTCGTAACCGGTCCGCGTGGCCTTGTTCCACGACCCGTGCTCCGCGGCGAAAATGTCTCCGCGATACTCGGCCGGAAACTCGGTTCCCTCATAGAATGTCATCTCGAGCGAGGCGTTGTGCGGCTGCAGCAAGACATCCGGCGTGAGCACCTTGGACTGCAACTCCGGATGCTTCCCCTGGTGACGCGGGTCCCAATGGCCGCCCATATAAAACCAGGGCCAGCCATAAAAACCGCCGGCCTCGATATGCGTGATGTAGTCCGGCACCAGGTTATCGCCCAGATTGTCCCGCTCATTCACCGACGCCCACAATTGGCCGGTCTGGGGGTGAATCGCAATCCCCACCGCGTTGCGAATTCCCCAGGCGTAGACTTCGAGTCCGGATCCATCGGGCTTCGCCACCAGAATGTCGGCGCGGTGAAATTCTGCGGGGTTGTTGTCCGTATCGTCGACATTGGAATGCGAGCCAACCGAGATGAACAGCCTGGCGCCGTCGCTCGAAAAGGCCAGGTCGCGCGTCCAGTGTCCGCCGCCGCGAAGTCGTCCGCCGCCCGGGATTTTCGCCACTACGGTTTCCGGCTTGCCGGCGGCCTGCAAGTCGCCGTTGTGATATGGGAAACGCACCACCGAGTTGGTGTTCGCCACGTACAGATACGCCGGATTGGGTCCGAGCGGATAGAAGGCGAGTCCGAACGGTTGCGCCAGTCCGGTGGCGTAAACCTCCATTTTCTCGGCGTGGCCATGGGCGTCCACGCCCCGCAGCACGCGGATCTGGCCGGGCTCGCTCTCCGCCACGAACAGATCGCCGTTCGGCGCGGTCCGCACCAGGCGCGGGTTCGTCAGGCCGGTGGCGTACTCGGTCACGGAGAAGCCCGGCAGCGCCTTCGGCCAGGCATCGGCGGGACGCGCAACCAAGTGTGCGCCATTATCGACTGCTTGGGTAGCGTACGGTTGCGGCAGATCGGCAACCGTAATTTTGCGCACGGTCCCCGGCTGTTGGCGGCGATAATCCGTGAACGCCGCCTGGCCCGTTTCGACTTTAACGCCGGTGGGCAGCGCGGCGTATAAGAGGCCGGCGCCGAGCGCGATGCCGCACAACGCCGGCACAAGAAACACTGATCGTTGAGACATCTTGTGGGGTCCTTCTGAGTAGTCGGTCACTTCACATGATGTCTTGCCGGGGTTCGGCGATTCACCGGTTATGAGTTGACGATGAGCGCAAGAGCCCGACCAGGGCGTCCGCCCCACTTTGGGGAAGCTACATTGCCGGCGTCACGCGCACACCATCGGCGAGCGGCACATCGGTGGGCATGGCAACGGCATCGCCCTCGGCCAGCCCCGCGGTCACTTGCACCTGGGTGACGGTGGAGTTGCCGGTCTTCACCGCGCGGCGCGCGACGTGGTCGCCCTCCAGGCGGAACACCCAGTCGCCCGCGGCATCGTGGTGCAGCACCTCCTTGGGAATCACCAGCGCGCCATCGGCGACCGCGGTGCGAATCTCGGCATCCACGTTGGTGCCGGGTAACAGCTCGCGGCCTGGGTTATCGATTACGGAGACCACGTCACCTACCTGGCGCGAGCCCAGCGGCCGAATGTCAGCCGGCATTTTCTCAACCGCGCCGCACCACTGCCTTCCGGGCAGCGCTTCCCAGGTGATAGTGACCGGCTGGCCAGGCGCCACACGGCCCAGGAGCGGCTCATCGACATACAGCCAGACGCGCACGCGGTCGAGGCGTCCCACGTTAGCCAGCAGATCGCCGGCGGCCAAATAGGCGCCCTGCCGCAAGACCAGCCCGTACACCTGGCCGGCCAGCGGCGCGCGCAGCACGGCCGCGGCCGCATGCGCGCGAACCGCGTTCAGCGCCGCTTGCGCATCCGCCAGCCGCGCCCGCGCGGCATCGACATCGGTCGCGCCCACCAGCGCCTTGCGCCGCTTATCCAGACCTTCGATTTCGATCTGCGATTGCCGCACTTTGTCGGCTTCCTCTTGGACTTCGCGGGCGGTGGCGGCCTCCTTCGCCTGCAGGCGCTTCAGCGCTTCGTAATCCTTCTGTTCCTTCTCGAGTTCGAAACGCGCCCGCGCCAGACTGTTGTCGATCTCGGTGAATTCCGCCGGCCGGCCGCCCTGTTCGAGCGACGCCAGATGAGCGCGCGCCTCATCCACTCGCGCCTGGGCGGCTTCGAGATCGGTGGCGCGCGTCGGGTCGCTGATTTCGGCCAGCGCCGCCCCTTGCGCCACCAACTCGCCTTCATGCACCGCCAAGGTGCTCAACAAGCCGGCGGTTTCGGCGCGCACGGGCTGCCATTCGTACGGCTCAACCTTTCCATTGGTGGGTAGCGTGCTCACCAGGGTTTGCCGCTGGACGCGCGCGAAGCCGACTGCAGGCGGCCGGCTCTTGCGCAAGATTCCCCACACGATTACGGCGGCTGCCACCGCCAGCAACAGCACGGCGAGCTTCTTCAATCTGGTCTCCCCACCTATCTTAACCACTGTTTCGAAACGCGCGAAACACCCGGCCGCCGCGGCCTGGCGCGGGCGATATGATTGGACCATGACGCGACGCGATCTAGGCAAGCTCGCCATGGCGGGCGCGGTGGCGCTGGACAAGCTTCCCGCCCAGGACAGGCCGCCCCAGTATACCGGCGCTCTCGACGGTTTTGAAAGCAAAGTGGACGCGGCGGGCTTCGACCCCGTGCTCTTCACCATGAAGCTGCATGACACGGCCCCGCTGCGGATGACTTTCCGCGCTTCCACCCTTGCCGAGGCCGAGCGATGGCAGCGTGGCTTGCGCGCTAAAATCGTCGAACTGGTGGGTGGCTTCCCCGGCGAGCGGACGCCTCTCCACGCCCAGACGCTGGAGGTCCGCGAGTATCCCGCGTACGCCCGGGAGAAGTTCGTCTTTGAGAGCCGGCCCGGCGTCTGGGTGCTTGGTTACCTGCTGACGCCCAAGACGCGCGGGCCTTTCGCCGCGGTGATCGCGATTCCCGGCCACGGCCGCGGCGTGGACGACATTGTCGGCATCGACGAACATGGCCGCGACCGCACCGTGAAAGTCGCTTACGAGTACGACTACGCCATCCAGATCGTCGAACACGGCATGGCCGCGGTGGCCATCGAACCGATGGCCTTCGGCTGCCGCCGCGATGCCATCACCAAAGCCAAAGGCCTGACAGCCAGCGCCTGCCAGCCCGCCGGTGGCTCGGCGCTGCTGCTCGGCCAGACGATTCTCGGCTGGCGCGTCTATGACACCATGCGCACCATCGACTGGATCGCCACCCGCCCGGAACTGGATGCCGCGCGCGTCGGCTGCCTGGGCTGCTCCGGCGGCGGCACCTGCACGCTGTTCACCGCCGCGCTCGATACCAGGGTGCGCGCCGCCCTGGTCAGCTCATCACTCAACACCTTCCGCGACAGCATTATGAGCGTGTCGCACTGCATCGATAATTACGTGCCGGGCATTCTCAACTGGGCGGAGATGTATGATGTGGCGGCCCTGGTGGCGCCGCGCGCGCTGTTTGCCGAAGGCGGACTCGACGACGACATCTTCCCCATCGCCGCGACGCGCGCAAGCTTCGACCGCGTGAAGAAAGTGTACGAAATGTTTGGCGCCGGCGACCGCACCGAACTGGAAGTGTTCGATGGCCCGCACGGTTTCTGGGGCAAACGCGGCCTGCCCTTCCTGGCGCGGCACCTGGGAGTGTAACGAGGCGGGCGCGCGGGCGCAGACCGGCGCTACCGGGCGGCGCACTATACTGGCAGATAACCATGGTCGCGATCACGGGAATCACTGGCAACGTTGGCGGCCAAATAGCGCGCACGCTCTTGGCTGCCCGGCAGCCGGTCCGAGCAGTCGCGCGCGATGTTCGCAAGTGTGACGCGTGGGTGGCGCGTGGCTGCGAGGTCGCGCAGGCGGACCTCAATGACGCCGTGGCGCTCACGGCGGCGTTCCAAGGGGCTGAAGCTGTCTTTGTGCTCCTTCCGCCGAACTTCGATCCGTCCCCGGACTTTCCTGAAGCGCGGGCGACGGCCGCCACGTTGAGATCGGCGATCGAGGCAGCACGCCCTGATAGAGTCGTCTACTTGTCGACGATTGGCGCACAGGCGACCCAATCGAACCTGCTCACGCAGCACACAATCATCGAGCAAGCGCTCGGAAAGTTGCCGATGCCGATTACCTTTCTGCGGCCAGCATGGTTCATGGAGAACTCCGCGTGGGACGTCGCTCCGGCAGTCGATAACGGCGTGATTCCGAGCTTCCTCGAACCCCTCGATAAGCCGGTACCGATGGTTGCCACGGCCGACATCGGGCGTGTGGCTGCCGAGCTGCTCCAGGAAACGTGGAGCGGCCGCCGAGTCGTCGAGCTGGAAGGGCCGCATCGTGTGACGCCGGACGAGATCGCAACCACCTTCGCGGATCTGCTTGGCCGCCCCGTGAGAACGGAAGCGGTGCCGCGCGAGACTTGGGAGGCGCTATTCAAATCGCAGGGGATGAAAAACCCCACGCCGCGCATTCGGATGCTCGATGGGTTCAACGAAGGGTGGATCGAGTTCGAGCGCGGCGAAGCGGGCTCTCGAAAAGGAAGAGTCACCCTGGCGACGGTGCTCGAAGCGCTCATCGGCGCAAGAGCAAAATGAGCTACGCTGCGCCCATACCCGGACAAAGCGCGGTTGGAGCCCCTCAGCCTGGATTCCGAAGTCAACTTCGGCGAGGTTGCATTTCCACAGCGGAGGACCAGGAAAAAACAGGCCTTGTATCAGGGCGCGGCTTTCAGCCGTGCCGGAACGGGATGGTGCTGATGGGCTTTAGCCCCTGGGCAGCAGACAGGGGCTAAAGCCATCAGAATGTGCGTTGTCGGCGGCACGGCTCAAGCCGTGCCCTGATACAAGGCGTCCAATTTCGGAATTCAGGCTCAGTTCACCCTCGACGAGCACTTGTGATAAACATAACACACACCTGGCGAAGTCCCGGCGTGCCGGACGATCGCGGGCGAGCTCAGCTCATTGATGCACGGCAGTATAGAGCGTCTGCGTGCCCGGCACACTGCCCAGATGGAACGTCAGCGGCACTAGGTCGTTGTCCGGCACTGCCGGCACGACGACGTTGAACTGATATAGCCCGACCGAATCCGGCGCCAGGCCCGCGTAGGACGTCAGCGGCGCCGGCGTCTGGGCGAATAGAAACTCCAAAGACGCGGAGAGTTGATTGGCCGCGGTCGCAACCTGGCCCGCTGGTGTGTTCGGGACAACCGGGCCGAAGCCAATTCCGTAAATCACGATCGTCTCGCCGGGATGAACTGGCCGTGAATTGACGCCCGCAATGGAGCCGGCAGGAAGAACATAGGTTCCGTCGGCAAGCTGGGCAACGACGTATTGATTCCCGCCGATGTTGAACGCCAGCGGAGCGAGCAGGCCCGCCTCGGTCTCGTTCACCGCGATGTTCACTGGCGCGCTGGTGACTCCCGCGCTGGTGACCGTGAGTGGCAAGGAGCCCGGGCCGATGTTCGAAGGCAACTGCGCATCTACCTGGCCGGGCGAGATATACTCGACGAACGCCGGTTGGCTTGCGATGGCCACCTGCACGCTGTCGAGCGAAATGGGCGCGTAGCTGCCGGTGAAATCCGTGGCGGTCCAGGTGAGCGTGGCAGGCGCCAGGTTCGATCCGTAGATCTCGATCCAGGATCCTGGCGCAACGGAGGAAAAGCCGCCGAACGCCCCCGCGCTGATCACGCCACTGATCGAGGGTTGCGTTCCGGTGAACACGTACGCAGCTCCCTGGAAGCCTTGCCAACTGACGGCCTTGTTCAGGGCCCCAACCACCACCGCGCCGTCGATCAGCGACACGGAATAGCCGAATCCATCGTAGGCCGCGCCATCGGAAGCAATCAACTCCTGCAATTGGCTCCACGCGCTGCCGCTCTCGACAAACACATACACGGCTCCCTGGTTGGCAGTCTTGCCCGGAGCCCCGATCGCCGCCGTATCCCCGGTCAAAGACACGGAGCTGCCGAAAGAGTCGCCCGCCGTGGCATCGGAAGCAGTCAGCTCTTGCAACTGGCGCCACGCCCCGCCGCTCTGCGTAAACACGTACGCGGCTCCTTGTTGGGCTTGTGAATCGATGGTCTTTGCCCAAGCCCCAATTAGCGCGGTGCTTCCGCTCAACGACACGGAACCGCCGAACCAGTCGCCCGCCGCGCCGTCGGAAGCGGTCAGCTCCTGCCGCTCGGTCCACGCTGTACCGCTTTCGACAAACACGTACGCGGCTCCCTGAGAGCGATTCTTGCCAACCGCTCCGACCAGCGCCGTGTCTCCGCCCAACGACACGGAACAGCCGAATTTATCGCCCACCGCGCCATCGGAGGCACTCAGCTTCTGCTTTTGGCGCCACACCCCGCCGGTGAGCGCAAACACGTATGCGGCTCCCACGGATTCACTCTTGCCGGAAGCCCCGATCACCGCCGTGTTCCCGCTCAGCGACACGGACCAGCCGAAATTGTCGCGCGGCGCGCCATCGGAAGCAGTCAGCTCCTGCTGCTGGGTCCATACGCCGCCGCTGCGGACAAACACATACACGGCTCCCTGGCCGGTGTTCTTGCCGGAAGCCCCGATCACCGCGGTGTCCCCGCTTACCGACACGGAGCTGCCGAAAGCGTCGTTCCCTGTGCCATCCGAAGCAATCAGCTCCTGCTGCTGGCTCCATATGCCACCGCTTTGCACAAACACGTAAGCGGCTCCCTGGTAGGCATTTTTGTCCGCTGCCCCGATCACCGCCGTGTCCCCGCTCACCGACACGGAGTTGCCGAATTGATCGCCCATCGCGCCATCGGCAGCGGTCAACTCCTGCTGCTCGGTCCAGGTTGGGTCGCCTGCCACCGGAAACTGGGCGCCGAGCTGCGATGCCAGGCAGATGCACGCAAGCGGCATCAGCCAGACGCGGACGCGAGAGAATGGTTTGCCGGACGCCATCGAATATATCGAATATAAGGTTGCTCGTCCGAGCGTACCCTCTCAGGTGAATATAATCTTCCGGGACGAGAACCGGCGCTCCGGCTCGAGCTTCTACGCGACGCCGTCTTTAATGGAGATGACTTTGGCCAGCGGGGCGCGCTCGGCGAAGTCCAGGATGTCGGCCAATTCCGCCTCCTGGATCGGCTTGGGAAGGACGAAACAGTTTTCGCCCTCGAAGTCGGCTGCCAGCTCGGCGTCATAACGGTCCGGCATCAGAACGAACGCGCCCACGCGGGGCCGCATGCGTTCGGACAGCTCGACCCAGTTCAAGCCGGGGGCATGCACCGAACAGAAAGCTACGTCGATGCGCGCGCGGCCCGCCAGTTCGAGCGCCGTGTCGGCATTATTCACGGGTATCGCGCGCACGCCGCTCCGCTCGAGGAGAGCCACCAACTGCCGTTCGACCGCGTCGTCGGGTTCGATCACCAGCGCCGTCATGCTTCGCGCAGCGTCCTCGGGTCCGGCTGCTTCGGCGGCCGTGGGGCGTTCGCGCGCCGTCAGCGGCAACTCTACTTCGAAGCGCGGCTCGGCGTCGTTCTTCTCGATCAGACGCACTTCGCCGCCGTGGCCGGCCACCACGCTCTGCGTGAGCCCGAGCACGGCCGCAGTTTCCTCCGCGTTGCGCCACTCGCTTGGCGCCGAAAACGAAATCTCCACCAGCAGCCGCTTGGCGAGAACGCTGGTGCGAATGGTCAGCGTCTTCCGTTGTGCGTCGGCCAGCGCTTGTTCCGCGTGTACCAGCAGATTCAGAAACACCTGCTCCAGTTGTCCGTGCGATCCCAGCACCTTCAAGGGCTCGCGGAAAACCAGGTCGCGCGCCCGGATGCCGGAAGCCCGCCAATCGCCTTCGCGGAAATCGATCAGTTGCCGCAGCAGGTCGCCCACCGCAACCGGGCGCGCCTCGACTTGTTCGGAAGAGGCGAAGGTGACCAGCCGGGCCACCATCGAGGCAGCCTTTTGCGCCTCGGCCTCGATGGCCGCCAGCTCGCGCTCGGCCGGCGCCTGCCGCACGCGTTCCCGCGCCTGTTCCGCCAGTTCCTGAATGGATGCCAACGGCGCCTGCAGCTCGTTCACGATGCTCGAAATCAGCCGGCCCACCGCCGCCAGCTTCTCGGTGCGGGAAAGCTGTTCCTGCACCGAGCGCTGATCCAGCATCCGTAGCGCCACGCCAACCTGGTTGCCCAGGTGCTGCGCCAGCGATTGCTCGGCAGCCGAAAAATCGCGCACCCGGTCGTCCTGGTCCAGCTCCAGCACGCCTGCCACCTCGCCCTGCGCAATCATCGGGACGAACAGAATCGACTTGGGATTCGTCCGCCCTTCGCCCCCTGCAACCGGGAAAGGGCTGCGGCTCACGTCCGGTATCGCTAGCAGGCTGCGGTAGTGGAAGCACGCCACCGCCCCCGCCTGTGGACCGTCGGTCGGAACGGAGAGCGAAATCGTCACCGGCTCGCCGGGCCCGGCGCTCACTGCGTCGAGCTGCTTAGCGCTCCGGTCGTACCGGTACAGACGCACCCGCGTCACACCCAAAACCGCCGGCAGGGCATCGTCCAGCCGTTTCTGGATCTGCGCGACGGATGCCGTGCTAAAAATCTCCTCTCCCAGTTGATACGTCCTTCGCAGCAGCTCCCGCTGGCGGCGCATTCGCCGCTCGCGGACGCCCATCAGCAGCGCCGCGCACGCCACCGCGAGTATCGCCGCCAACACCAGAAGCGGCGACCACCACCACCCCAAGACTGCGGGGGCGACCACCGGCGGCTCGGTCGCCAGCAACTCGTAACCACGGTTGTAGGGAGGCCTTCCCGTGGCGTATTGGAAGGCTACGCCAACGGCCTCGATTTCATCTCCAGGCTGCATCGCCGGCAGCGCCGGGTAGAGACGCTCCTCGCGAACCGGGAAAAAAATCTTGTGGAAATTCTTGTCCGATCCGATCATCAGGAAGGGGCCGGCGGTGGTAGAGCCTCTTCCGATCAGGCGGCCCTTTACCCGCACCAATCTGCCCAACGCCCGGAACTGCTGGAGATCCTCGATGGTCGACGTGGCTGCCTGGAAACCGGCTGCGCGGCGCACCTTCGTCGCGCGCCCCGCGTCCACCATCACCATACCGCCGAGGGTGATGACGCTCCCGGTGGCTTCCACCACATCCCCCGGAAGGAAATCGTCCAGCAGAGTCGAGGTGACCGGTGTGTGCAACGCCGCACCCGCGGCGCCATCCTGGATGGTCAGGATCGTGTACTCGGGGAAATAAAAAGGCAGCGCGTTCACGGTGCCCCGGATCGACACTTCCTGCCGCGCGTGCACCGAGCCGTAATCCCGCGGCGTGCGGGCGTTGAGCTCTTCGAGTGTCAGCGCAGTCTGGGCTAAGCCACTCCGGCTCGCCGGCAAGGCGAGCAACAGGAGCGCTAAGCCTTTCAAGACACGCATTGTTGGCGAGCGAGCCATGCGCGCAAATCCTCGCTTAAGAAATTATTGGCACAAACGTTAACACACGGCAAGTTATCTTCCGTAGTTAGTAATCCTGCTATCCTCATCCCGGCATCGCGGGCCGCCTGGACCCCCGACTTCGAGTCCTCAAAGACGATGCAGTTCGCCTCAGCGACCCCCAGCCGCTGGGCCGCCAGCCGGTAGATCTCGGGATCCGGTTTCGGCTTCCGCACGTGGTGGCCATCCAAAACCACCTGAAAATACGAGCGGATACCGCCTTGATCCAGCACCAGCGCCACGTTTTCCGGTTCAGCGTTGGTTGCCACCGCCATACGGGCGCCGCCGTATTCCTGCAAGAACGCTTTCAGGCCTGGAACCAGCATCTGCTCCACCCGGCCGGCAATCGCCTCGCGATACAGCCGCTCCTTAGCCGCACCGCGCCGCGTCACTTCCTCATTAGAGAGGTCGTCACCGAAAAAATCTCGCACAATCTCGTCATTGCGCTTGCCGTACATACGCTGGAGCATGGCCTCGGTGGTCTCGATACCATAGCTGCGATTGAAAGCCGCCCAGACCTCGCGGTGCACCGGGTTGGAATCGATCACCACGCCATCCATATCGAAGATCAGCGCCAGGCACGGATCGAGCCGGCCGGACGAGCCCGCGGCCGTCACTGGGAAGCGTCCTCCGTTTCGCCGCCAAGGCACGCCTCAAGCCAGGCAAGGTAAGGGGCCGAAGCCGCCACCACCGGCACCGCCAGCACCTCCGGCACTTCGTAGGAATGAGCCCGTTCGATCGCGGCACTGAGGGCCGCGAATTGCCGCCGCGCCGATTTAATCACCAGCAGGTACTCGCCGGCCGTTTCCACCGCGCCCTGCCAGCGATAGTAGCTGCGCACGTTGGGCACAATGCTGGCGCACGCCGCCAGTCCCTGCTCCACCACCAGACGGGCCAGCTTTTCCGCTTCTTCTTCGGAAGCGCAGGTGCTGAATACCACGATTTTATCTGTCATGAAAAAAGTGCGTCGAAGAAATTCACCGCGGTGTTACTATTATCTTCCAGGGCACTGTTTGATGAAAGCGCCGTTCGGCCGAACTGCATATATTGTGGTCTTCCTGCTGGCCGCCACTTATGTTGTGGCGACCCTCAGCGGGGCGCGTGGTATTCCCGCCGTGCTGGCCCGGCAAAAGCAAATTCAGCGCCTGGAAGACCGAAATGCCCAGTTGGCCCGCGAGATTGAGCGCAAGCGCGACCACATCCTGCGCCTGCAGAACGACGCGAGCGAGCAGGAGCTCGAAATCCGCGACCGCTATAAGCTGGTCCATCCGGGCGATACGGTGTTCATCACCGGCCAGCCGGACAAGAAATAGGCTGGCGTCCAACTGTCGAAGGCGCCCGACGAAACCTGACTGTTCATGGGCAAACGAATCATGATCGCAGTGGTAGGCGCGGGGCTGGGGTCGCTGGCGGGCCTGCTGGCTTCATTCCTCGGCGCCGGCAACTCGGCTCTGATCGTCGGCGCTGTGTTGGGCGCCATCCTCCCGCTGGTCGTGTTGGGCGCGCCCGGCCGCTGATTTCGCTTCCCTCACGGCCGCAAAAGATGTAATGTAAATCCTCAGCAGGCGAAAAAAACATGTTCTGCTCAAATTGCGGTTCGTCCATGGCCGATGGCACGGCCTATTGCCCAACGTGTGGCGCGGCGCAGCCGCGTGCCGCAGCGCCCGCGCCGCCGGGTCCGCCGGCCGCTGCCGCCGGATCGTACCCCGCGGTGTTTGCCGCCGGATACGCCACCTGGGGTAACCGCGTGGTTGGCTTCCTCATCGACGGCCTCCTGGTGGGAGTCGGCATGGCAATTCTCTATTTTTTCGCCGCGGCAATGCTGGCCAGCATCGCCGGGCTGGCCGGCCACGGCGCTTTTGGCGGCATGTGCTGCATGTTCTTCCTGCTGTTTCCTGTCGCCACTCTGGTGGTCGGCCTTTATAACGGTGTGTACCTGATTGCGCTGCGCGGCTACTCGATCGGGCAGGGCGTGGTGCACATCAAAGTCGTCGACGCCTCCGGCAACCTGCTCACGCAGGGGACGGCGTTCGTCCGCCTGGTGGTGCGCGTCGGGCTGTCGTTTGTGCCGTTCCTGCCGCTGCTCGATATGCTCTGGCCTTTGTGGGATGAGCGGGGCCAGACGCTGCACGACAAGGCCGTGAACTGTTACGTGGTCAACAATCCGCAGGGGGTATGATGGATTCGGCTGGCTCGCGGTCCCCTCTGCCGGCGGTGGTTGGCGCGACCATTCTGGTCGATGCCGCGCTCGCCCGCGTCCTGCTAGCCGCCAACCTGGAGCGGGTTTACTTCCTGGGCAAACCGATTCTGGTGGCCTGCGCTTTTCGCCGCGCCACCGGACTGCCATGCCCCACTTGCGGCCTCAGCCGCAGTACCGTGCTGGCGCTTCATGGAAATCTGGGCGCCGCCTGGCACTTGATGCCGGCCGGACCGGTTTTGGTTTTGGGCGCGCTGGGGATCGCCGTGGCTCTGCTCGGGTACGCCGCGGTGGCATCGAGCCGGCGGCCGGCTTCGCGGGCGACCATGCGGCGTTGGATCGCCCGCGGCGGTCTGGCCTACGGAGCCGCCGCTGTGGTAATGTGGCTGGGCGGGTGGACCGTGCAATTCCTGAACGCCTTGCATGGCGGGTTGGGAAAATAGGCTGCACCTATCCGGCCAGATTTGGTGCGAGTTCTTAAGGAGGATGTTTCATGCCGTTTTGTGCAAGCTGTGGTACTCAGGCTGAGGGAGCATTCTGTCCCAAGTGTGGCGCTCCGGTGGGCGCGGGGGCGGCTCCGCCGCCGGGAGCGGGCGCGCCGCCGCCCGTGGTGGGCGCCGCGCCGATGGCGGATAACGCCGCTTCGGCACTCTGTTATCTGCTGATTCCGGCGATCGTGTTTCTGGTGATCGCCCCTTACAACCAGAACAAGAACGTCCGCTTCAACGCGTTTCAATCCATCTTTCTCTTCGTGGCGATGGTAGCCTGCTCCATCGCGCTCGGCATCGTGCTGGGGATCCTGCACCTGTGGTTCGTCGGCTTCGGTATCCACTCGCTGTACAGCCTGGCGTGCTTCGTGCTGTGGATCTATCTGTTGATCACCACCTTCCAGGGGAAGACAACAGTTCTGCCGGTGATCGGTCCTCTCGCCCAACAGCAGGCCTAGGTTTTGTTCGGCAGCCGCTAGGGACGCCATTTCGCAACTACGCTGGCGATCTGCCTTGCGGATGCGCGGGCGAGACATGCCTCGCCCCTACAACGCCCGACCGTGGTCCGGCGCGGTCAGTTCTCCAGCGGAACCTTCTCCGAGTGGTCGATAACCAGCAGATCGAGCGGGCCTTTTTTCTGACATTCGACTTCAGTGGAGGCCCGGCTTTGCCTGGTGCGTCGCGATTTGTGGCGGCGTTCCGAGCGACGGCATGGTGTTGCGCGAACTAAAGAAATGTCGAGATGACTCTCGACACATCAGGCAGGACTGCCCGCGCCACGGGGCTATAATCACGATTGAATGCTGCTGCTGCTGGTGGTGGAAAACTACGCCGTGGTGGAGCGTCTGCGCGTCCGTTTTCACCCGGGGCTGAATTTGCTGACGGGGGAAACCGGCAGTGGCAAATCGATTGTGGTGGATGCTTTGGGGCTGCTGCTGGGCGGCCGCGCTTCGGCCGATATGATCCGCACCGGCGAGCCGCAGGCGCGGGTGGCCGGCATTTTCGACGTGCGGGAGAATGGCGCCGTGCGCAAGATTCTCGAGCCGGCGGGCCTGGAGACGGAAGACGGCGAATTGCTCATCGAGCGCGAAATCCTGGCCAGCGGCAAATCGCGCGCCTTCGTCGGCAGCCGGCCGGTGGCAGCCGCGCTGCTGCGCGAACTGGCTCCCTGCCTGGCCGATATCCACGGACAACACGAACAGCAACTTTTGTTTTCCGCCGATGCGCAGCGCGATCTGCTGGACGCCTTCGCCGGGAATGCGGAGCTAGTGGAGCAGGCGGCCGAGGCCTACCGCGGATGGCGCGCGGCGGCGGCCGAACTTAAGGAACTGGAAAGCTCGGAGCAGGAGAAGCTGCGCGCGCTCGATCTGTGGACCTTTGAGCGGCGGGAAATCGAAAACGCCTCGGTGCAGCCGGAAGAAGACGCGGCGCTCGAGCGCGAGCGGCGCGTCTTGCAGAACGTGCAGCGTCTGGAAGAAGCCGCGGCCACGGCCTACGCCTCGCTGTACGACAGCCCGGAATCGGCGCTCGCGCTGGCGCGCCAGGCTGCCCGGCGCGTCGACGAGCTGTGCCGCATCGACCCGTCGCTCGATGGCCTGCGCGAGCACCTGAAAACCGCCGATCTGAGCCTGCAGGAAGCCGCCTACGGACTGCGCGACTATCTTTCGAAGTTGGAGGCAAATCCGCAGCGGCTGGAGGAAGTGGAAGCACGCCTGGCCGCGCTCGACCGGTTGAAGCGCAAGTATGGCGCAACGCTCGCGGCGGTGATCGAGTTCCTGGAAGAGGTGCGCCGCCAGATCGCCGCCGTGGAAAATGCCGGCGAGCGGATGGAGGAGCTGCGGCGGGAACAGGCGCGGCTGGCCGCGGAATTTGAAAAGCGGGCGACTGAGCTGAGCGGGCGGCGCACCGCGGCCGCGCGCAAACTCGAGAAGCGTGTGGCGGCGGAGCTGGCGCCGCTAGGCATGGAGCGCGCCGTGTTCCGCGTGGAACTTGCCGCCGCAGCGTGGAGCGAGCACGGCGCCGACGCGATCGCGTTTCTGGTTTCGGCCAATCCGGGCGAGGAGCCGCGCCCGCTCGAGAAGGTGGCATCCGGCGGCGAAATTTCGCGCATCGCCCTGGCGCTGAAAACCTGCCTGGCGGCGGCGCGCCGCGCCAGCGACGCCGGAGCCCAACGCACGCTGGTATTCGATGAAGTGGATGCGGGCGTGGGCGGCAGCGCGGCGGAAGGCATCGGCCGCCGTCTGAAACGGCTGGCGGTGTCCGCCCAGGTGCTGTGCGTGACGCACCTGCCGCAAATCGCTTCCTTCGCCGATCATCATTACCGCGTTGACAAACAGGAGGTTCGCGGCCGCACCGTGGCCACGGTCGAGGAGCTCGACGCGGCCGGCCGCACACGCGAAATCGGCCGCATGCTCTCCGGCCAGACGCTCACGCCCGAAGCCCTCAAGCACGCCGCGCAACTCATCAAGCTGAGCGCGGAGTAACGGAACCAACGGCTCGACGCCGGAGCGTTGGCGGGCCGCGCGCGCCTACCGCCGGAACAGATTGCGGAGAACGAAGAGCACATTGGCCGGCCGCTCAGCCAGACGGCGCATATAGTACGGATACCACGCCTTTCCGAACGGCACGTAGAGGCGCAGCCGGTAGCCTTCCGCCACCAGTTGCCGTTGCAGGTCGCGGCGAATGCCATAGAGCATCTGGAATTCGAAGCTCTCGCGAGGCACTTTCCGAGCCGCGGCGAAGGCCTTGGTTTCGGCGATCATCCTTTCGTCGTGAGTGGCGATGGCGGGGTAATTACCGCGATCGAGAAGGATTTTCATCAGCTTCACATAGTTCAGATCGACGTCGGCTTTGTTCGGGAAAGCCGCGCTGGCCGATTCCAGGTAAGCGCCCTTACACAAGCGCACCGGGATGCCGAGGTCGCAGAGGTTCTCCACGTCAGCCTGCGCGCGGTAAAGGTAGGATTGGACCACCGTGCCCACCGCCCGGTAGCGGGCGTATAGGTCCGTTACCAGGTTGAGGGTGCGATCCACATAGCCGCTCGATTCCATATCGACGCGCACGAAACCGCCGAGCTGGGCGGCGCGGCGGACCAGTTGCTCCACGTTGGCGCGGCACGCGTCGCCCGAAAGATCCAGTCCGAACTGCGTCAACTTGAGCGAGACGTTTCGCTCGGCGTCGGATTGTTCGATGGTCTCGATCGCGCGCAGATATTCGTCGCGCGCCGCCGCGGCCTCGTCGAGCGAGGTGACGCTTTCGCCCAGCCGATCGAGCGTGAGAGCGATGCCCTCCGCCTTCAATCGGCGGCCGACAGCCAGCGCGTCTTCGAGTGTCTCGCCCGCCACAAAGCGGGAGGCCAGCCGCCGCGCGGCGGCCGAAGTCTCCAGCCAACTCCGCAGCCAGGTCAGCCGCGACAGAAACAGAAAGACAGGGCGCACGACCAACAGACTACCACCGCGCGAAGGGCGCCAACGCGCGCGGGAAGGCGGTGTTAGAATCACGGTTTGGAAACCGCCGACGAGCCCGACTTGAAGCCAGGGGAACTGCGCTGTCCCCGGTGTTTCGCGAAGGATATTGTTCCCTCCAAACCACGCGGATTGGTCGACGCGCTGATGGTCCGATTTGGCCGCGTCCCCCGGCACTGCCGATTCTGCGGCAAGCGCTTTTATGCGCCGCTGGTGGCGCCATGCGAGCCATCGTAGGACGCCTAGTACAACTCGATAACACAGAGTTAACTCAAGCCTTGCCCACTCTCGCCGAAGAGTAAATTGTCAGGCTGCTCACGCGTTCGGCTGCGGAATCGGCGGGGATGGCCAACCGATTCGCTGGATGCTTGAGCGGCCGCCAACCATGCCCGCGCCGGAGCGCCCGTGAGACGGCCGGCGCGGTCTCCGGAGTGAAGGCGCACAATTCCCAGCTCCGCTGAAGAGTGCTACGTTGAAGGCATGGAAACCATGGAGACGTTTGGGCGATTCAAACGTCTCCTCGCCGCCGCGACTCTATTTCCCGCTTTCGCATTCGCCACCGACTGCCGCTTTACCCTCGCTGACCAGTCCAATTGGAGCGCCAATACCGGGTTCTATATGGACCTGGAAAACATCCCCACCGGTTCGTCCACTTACTGCCAGTTGTCCAATATGACCATCGCAGTGGGAGTCGCGAATGGCGCCCAGTGGCAGTTCATCGTGAATAATCCGGCCTGGGTGCTGAATCACGACTACACGGCTAAGGCGGTGGTCACGCCGACTTACTTTGAGCTGTATCTGGACGGGCAGCTCCTCCGCCATGTCGCCTGGGGATTCGCGGGCCTGCCAAACCAGGATCTGCTGCTGGATACGGTGCCTTCCTGGGCGGATGGCTTAGGCAACTATCTCATTTCGCAAAGCTCCATCGATGCGGAGTCGAGCGGCGGAGCCGCGGCAGTGGCCACTTTCGCGGCTGACACGCGGCCGGTTCCGCTGATGCTGCTCGCGCCGGCATCTATTTCCGAGAACCTGCCGTTCCAATACGGCGCGAGTGATTCGTTGACCGTCACTGCCGTGTTCCGCTTGACTTCGGTATCGGCCAACCCGCAGACCTACGCACCGTATGTCGACACTTACGGCCAAAGCGTCCATTCAAGTTTTCTTGGTCAGATTCAGACCGACGCCGACCTGCAGGCGGCCGCCACCGAAGAGCAGACCGCGCTGACCAAATGGGGAACGCCCAGCGGCTACGACGCCTGGGGCGGCGTCCTTAACGCGGGCTGGCAGGACACAGCAACCAACTTCTTCCACGTGGTCCGGCACAACAGCGTGTGGTGGCTGATCTCACCGGCGGGGAATCCGTGTTTCTATATCGGTCTGGATACGGGTCCGCTCACCACGGGCAACAACACGCCAACCACCCGTCGCACGTGGGAATTCGCCGTGCTGCCTCCGCAGACTGCGCCGTACAACGCGGCTTGGGGCTATGGGGACTGGGGCAACACCGGAATCGCCAGTGTCTCTTTCGACACGTGGAACATGATCCGCAAATACGGCAGCGGCTCCTGGCAAACCACCGCTACGAACCTGACTGTCCAGCGGATGAACGCGTGGGGGTTCTCGGGTTTCGGCAAGTGGTCGAGCGAGGCCGGAAACCTGCCGATTCTGCCCGTGCTGGAGCCTTACAACGTCCCCATCCTGGTGCTGCACCCGGACATCTTCGACACCGTTGTACAGGAGGAACTGCAATCCGCTTTGCAGCAGCAGATCGAAGCCAGCGTTAACGATTCGCGAATCCTGGGTTGGTCGTTTGGCAATGAGTACGACGACCTCATCACGCCGGCTGAGGTGCAAAGCGTCCTCGCTTTGGGTAGTACGGTGCCTGCCAAACGCGCCCTGGTGAACCAGGCTCTCAGTGCCATTTACAGCGGCAATGTCGCGGCCATGGCGTCCGCGTGGAATATCAGCGCCACAACCACGGCCGGCCTTTACGGCGCGTCGCCCACGCCGCCGGCCGCGGACATCGAGACGCTACGCGAGTATTACGAGGATCAGTATTTCGGATTCGTCTATCAGGCGATCAAGAAAATCGACTCGAATCATTTGTATTTCGGCATCTGGATCGTCCCCGGATGGTGGGTGAATGCGACCGACTGGCAACTGAACGCCGCGCATGTGGATGTGATCGGATACGACCGTTACTCTCCGGTTTTCGAGGATAGCCTGCTGGAGGGCCTGGCAAAATCCACCGCCAAGCCGATCTTTCTGGGCGAATTCTCATTCCCTCCGAGCTACAATCTGCAACGCGGCTATGAGATTTACGCTGCGGCCAGCGCCACCGACGACGCCGATGCGGGCGCGCAGTATCAGAGCAATCTCGAGTCAGCCGCGCGAAACCCGTGGTGCGTCGGCGTGGCGTGGTTCGAGTATCGCGATGAGCCGGTGTCGGGCCGCGGCTTCCTCGGCGAGACGGATCTGGATCTGGTGGAGGGCGAGGATTACGCGTTCGGGATGGTCGATGTGGCCGACCGTCCTAAGTATGATTTGGTGAACCAGGTGCGCACTACCAATCTGGCCATGGCGCAGCGGCGGCTGGCCTTCGGGCCACCCAACCTGAGCGCGGGAGGCACCATCGACAATGCCAGCTTCGCGGTCAACACCCCGGTCGCGCCGGGAAGCCTGGTATCGATTTTCGGAACCGGCCTGGCCGGAGACGCCGCGCTGGCCGCCGGCCCGTCTCTACCGATTGTGCTGGGCACCACGGCGCTGACACTCGGCGGCGTTCCGGTTCCGCTGATCCACGCATTTCCGAATCAGGTGGATGCGCAGGTCCCCTGGGAGCTGGCCGGCCAGACTTCAGCGCCACTCACGATTGTGACCGACGATCTGAGCGGCAACACCGTCAGCGTACCGCTCGCCGAATTCTCGCCGGGCATTTATACTGCGACGGGCACCGGAGCCGGCCAGGGCGCCATTCTCATTGACGGTACAACCACGCTTGCCGCACCGGCCAGCGGCCCGATAACGGGCCAGCCGGCGACGCGAGGCACTTTCATCGACATCTTCGCCACCGGGCTGGGGCCGGTGACCAACCAGCCTTTGAGCGGCGCGCCCGCACAGCCAAATCCGCACCTCTCCTGGACCAAGGCGACGGTTACCGTCACTATCGGCGGTGTGCCCGCGATTCCCAGCTTCGCCGGACTCGCGCCGGGGTGGGTCGGCCTGTACCAGGTAAATGTGCAAGTGCCCGCCAATGCCCCGGTGGGCGCCGCCGTCCCAATCACGCTCAGCGTAGGCGGCGCAGCATCGAATCAGGTGACGATGGCGGTGCAGTAGGCGTCGCGACGAGTTTAGGCGGCGTCTGGCGCTTTCTTTTGCACAGGCGTGTAAACCTTTACCGCGGCATTCCGGTCTATATAAACGAATGGAGATAACGCTGGCGGCGGAACCGGTTTCGGTGACGGCGGCGCCCGCGGGGGAACTCGCGGATTTCGATGCCGTGGTGCGGGATCACCAGCCGGCGGTATTCCGGTTTCTGCTGGCCTCCTTACGCGAACGCGAGCCGGCGGAGAACCTGACGCAGGAGTGCTTCCTGCGCGCCTACCAGGCGCGGCGCAGTTTTCGGGGCGACGCGAGCGTGCGCACCTGGCTGATGCGCATCGCGGTGAATTTGGTGATCGATCATCGCAAGAGCGCTCGCCTGCGCTTCTGGCGGCGGGCTGCGCAAACCAGCCTGGATGTGGCATTTACGGGCGACTGGCTGGCCGACCGGCGCAGTTCCCCGGAAGCCGAGGCGTCGGCGCGCGAGCAGGTCATGGCAGTTTGGCGGGCCGCGGCGGCGCTTTCGGAGCGGCAACGCACGGTGTTTCTGCTGCGGTTCGTGGAACAAATGGACATACGGGAAATCGCCGCGGAAAGCGAGGAGCACGGTCCACACGGCGCGGACGTACACGGCGGCCCCGGCGGCCAACACATGATGCCGCCACCGCCGCACCCGGAGCACGATTAGCAACACGCGGGAGGGGCACACCGCGGCGGGCGTTTCCTTCTCCGCCCGCCGCGCGGACATTTCGTTCTTTCAATAATTTGAGGGCAGGCTAAAGCGGGTGTGCGACGTGGAAGTAGAAACCGGCGACTGGCTTTGTATCAGGGCACCGGCTTCAGCCGTGCCACAACACATCGGTAACTAGAGGCTTTAGCCGCTGGGCCTTCCGGCGGGCGCAGGGGCTGAAGCCCAACGTTTCTCACGATCCTTCGGCACGGCTCAAGCCGTGCCCTGATACAAAGCCAACTGAAGGAAGGAAGCCCTGCGTAGCCCTACGGTCAGATTCGCGGGAATTCATTAGCAAAGGAGAGTTTCGCCGTTCCTGTGTCGCGCGCCCAGCTAAAGCGTGCCCTACCGGCGCTAGAATAGAAGCATTCCTACCTTCCCCAAGAGCCGGGCGTGTGCCTGGGTTAGAGGAGCCGAAAAAGAAAGATGTCCTTCGTCCACCTGCATTGCCACACCGACTATTCGCTGCTGGATGGGGCGTGCGATATCGATCAGTTGATGCAGCTCGCCGTCGAGCAGAAGATGCCGGCGGTGGCCATGACCGATCACGGCAACCTCTTCGGCGCGGTGAAATTCTATAACGCCGCCCGGAAGGCCGGCGTGCATCCCGTCATCGGCTGCGAGATGTATGTCGCGCGCCAGGGGCACAAGTCGCGCTCCGACGGCGCCTACAACCACCTGGTGCTGTTGTGCGAAAACCAGGAGGGCTACCGCAACCTCATCAAGCTGGTTTCGACCGCCTACCTGGACGGGTTCTACTACAAGCCGCGCGTCGATCTGGACCTGCTGGCGCAGCATTCCAAGGGGCTGATCGCGCTTTCGGCGTGCCTGAAAGGCCACATCGCGGAGACGATCCTTTCCGACCAGTACGACGAAGCCAAGCGGCTGGCCTTCACCTATGCCGATATCTTCGGGAAGAGCAATTACTTTCTCGAAGTCCAGGACCATCACCTGGATCAGGACAAGCGGCTAACCCCGCAGGTGAACCGGCTTTCCCAGGAGACCGGTCTTGCGCTGGTCGTCACCAACGATTCGCACTACCTGCGGCGCGACGATGCGCGCGCGCACGAGATCCTGCTGTGCATCCAGACCGGCAAAATGATGAACGACCCGAACCGGATGCGCTGGAACACGCCGGACTTCTATCTGAAAACGCGCGACGAAATGATGGAGTTGTTCGGCGAGCTCGAAGACGCGGTCGACCGCACCTGGGAGATCGCCCAGCGCTGCAACGTCACGCTCGAACAAATCAAGGAGCCATTCCCCAAGTTCGACGTGCCCGAACAGCACACCACCGACACTTATTTCGAATATGTCGCCCGGCAGGGGTTCGAGAAGCGCCGGTCGCGACTCGAAGCGATGCGCGCCAAGGGCATACTGAAGCACGACCTGGCGGATTACGCCGAGCGCCTGGACCGCGAAATCCGGATGATCCAGACGATGAAATTCTCCGGCTATTTTCTGATTGTCTGGGACTTCATCCGTTACGCCCGCTCGAAGGGCATTCCGGTGGGGCCGGGGCGCGGCTCGGCGGCGGGCAGCCTGGTCGGATACGCGATGGCGATCACCGATATCGATCCGCTCCAGTATGGGCTGCTGTTCGAACGCTTCCTCAATCCGGAGCGCGTCAACCTGCCCGATATCGACGTCGATTTCTGCATGAACCGGCGCGGCGAAGTGATCCACTACGTCACCGAAAAATACGGCCGCGAGCAGGTGGCGCAGATCATCACCTTCAACACGCTCGGCGCGCGCGCGGCGATTAAAGACGTGGGCCGCGTGCTCGAAATACCGTACGCGGACGTGGACAAGCTCACCAAGCTCGTCCCCAACGTGCTGAATATTTCGCTGGGAGACGCCATCAAGCAGGAACCTGGCTTCGCCGAGGCGCGGAAAGATCCGCGCATAGATGATGTGCTGAAGGTCGCGCTGCGTCTGGAAGGCCTTTCGCGCAACTGCTCGGTGCACGCAGCGGGCGTGGTGATCTCGCCGCAGCCGCTCAGGGAGCTGGTGCCGCTCTACAAAACGAACCGCGATGAAATTGTCACGCAGTTCGATATGAACGGCCTCGAGAAGCTGTCGCTGCTCAAGATGGATTTCCTCGGGCTGACCACGCTGACGCTGATCGAAGACGCGCTCCGCCTGATCAAGAAGCGGCACGGCGTGGAGATCATCCCCGAGGATTTGCCGCTCGACGATGCCGCCACCTACGAAATCTTTTGCAAGGGTTTCACCAGCGGCGTATTCCAGTTCGAATCGCAGGGGATGCGCGACATTCTGCTGCGCTACAAGCCGAGCCGGCTGGAGGATTTGACCGCGCTCAATGCGCTGTACCGCCCGGGGCCGATTCAGGGCGGCATGGTGGACGATTTTATCGAGCGCAAGTGGGGCCGCCGCGCCGTGCAGTACGACCTGCCGGAACTGAAAGAGCTGCTGGAAGAGACCTACGGCGTGATCGTCTACCAGGAACAGGTGATGCAGATTTCCAACCGCCTGGCCGGCTATTCGCTGGGGGAAGCCGATCTGCTGCGCCGCGCCATGGGCAAGAAGAAGGCCGAAGCCATGGCCAAGGAGCGCGAGCACTTCGTGCAGGGCGCGGTGGCACGCGGCTTCGCGCAGCGCAAGGTCGAAAAGATTTTCGACCTGATGGAGCAGTTCGCCGGCTACGGATTCAACAAGTCGCACTCAGCCGCTTACGCCTACCTGGCGTTCGTGACGGCATACCTGAAAGCCCATTATCCGGTGGATTTCATGGCCGCGCTGCTCACTTCGGAAACCGGCAACACTCTCAAGGTGGTGAAGTACATCAACGAATGCCGCGCCATGGGCATCACCATTCTGCCGCCGGACGTGAATCAGTCGGAGTGGAATTTCACGCCGGACGCGCAGGCGCCCGGTGGAATCGGCATCCGCTTCGGGCTGGGCGCGGTGAAGAATCTGGGCCAATCCGCGGTCGAGGCCATCGGCCGCGCGCGCGAACCGTTGGGCCGCTTCCGTACCATCCACCAGTTCGCCGAAACGGTTGACCTGGGAGCCGTGAACCGCCGCATGATCGAGAGCCTGATTCGCGCTGGCGCCATGGATTCGATGGAGGGGACGCGCGCGCAGAAATTCGCCGCCGTGGAAGGCGCTATGGAAGCGGGCCAGCGTGCCCACCGCGACCGCGAAAGCGGGCAAACCGGCCTGTTCGGCGAACTGATGGGCGGCGCGGAACCGCACGACCCGCCGCTCCCCAACGTTCCCGACTGGACCGAAAAAGACACGCTGGCCGGCGAGAAGGAGTTGCTGGGATTCTGGGTGACCGGGCATCCGCTGGATCGCTACCAGGAGAAGATCAGCGAACTGGCCACCCGTGACACCGCCAGTCTCGAAGGCCTTGGCAAGAACGCCGAAGTTGCCCTGTGCGGCGTGCTGCGCGGCATCACGCGCAAGCGCAACAAGGAAGGCAAGCCGTGGGTGGCGCTGACCATCGAGGATCAGCAGGGGTCGGTGGACGGCATGGTCTTCGCCTCCAGCTACGAACGCCTCGCCCCGCAGGTGGTGGAAGACCAGGCCGTGTTGGTGCGCGGCCTGATCCTGCCCGAAGAGAACGCGCCGCCCAAGGTGTCGGTGCAGGATATCATTCCCCTCGATGTGGCACGCGTGGATATGCCGTCGGTGATTTCCATCCGCGTCTGGCTGGGCCGCAACGGCGGCACCGATAGAGCCGCCGCGCTCGACGAGCTCTTCAAACGCAAGCCGGGCGAAACCCAGGTGCGTCTACGCCTGGAATCCCCGCGCGATTTCTCGGTCCTGCTCGACGTTGCGGCCAAGGTGCGCCCTGACAAGGAATTCCGCGCGGCCGTGGAAGCCATCTGCGGCGCCGAGTGCCTGGAGCGGGTGGCCGGCTGAGGGCGATCTCCGGCGTTTTGGACGCCCTCTTATCAGTCGTCAAGATCGACGCGCGGACTTGCCCCGGTCAATTCTTTACGGCAATCAACAGGTTCTGCGAGCCGCTGGCCCCATTCAGCAAAAAGGTGAGCGGGACCGTATCGCTCGCAGCGATGTTGGGCACCACCACGTTGAACTGATACAGCCCCAGGTAACCCGGAGCCAATCCCGCATAATTCACGGTGGCAGGGGTTCCCGCGAAGTAAACCTGGAACGACGGGAGCGCGTTGGTTTGCGAAACGATCTGGCCAGCGGGAATATTCGGCGTCACCGGCCCAAAACCCACTCCGTATAGTGTAATATTGTCGCCGGGCTTTGCCCGCGCCGTCGTTATGCCGGGAACCGTGGCGGGGAGAACGTATGTGAACGTACCCGAAAAAAGCGCGACGACATACTGGTTCCCATTCAAAATGAACGATGGCGGCGCAAGCAAGCCCGGCTGCGTGGGGTTGACCTGGACGTTATAGGCGATGCTGGCTCCGCCGGCCGTGGTGACCACGACCGGTTGGATGCCGGCCGCAACTCCGGAAGGCACCTGAACGTTGACTTGTCCCGGGCTGACGTAATCGATAAACGCAGACTCTCCGCCAATGGTCACCGTAGTGCCGCCCAGAGCGGTGGGTGCCAGGTCGCCGGTGAAATCGGAGCTGGCCCAAGTATGGTTGAGGGTGTTGGCCAGATTCTGGCCGTAGATCTCGATCCAGGTCGCGGGCGCGATGGATGGGAATGCCCCGAAAGATCCGGCCGTGATGATGCCCGAGGGCAGAATGACGGGAGCCGTGGCCCAGGTGCCGTTAATGGGCCCGGTCATCGTGGCGCCCGGCGTGAGCCCTATCTGTCCGACATTACAGGGCGGACCTACCAGCGTGCAGGTAGCACTCGGCAGAAAATTGTAATAGAAATTCAGGTCATAAAACTCGATGGTGGGGCCGTTGGTCTCGGTGAGACTCGTCATGAAAGAGCCCGCACTCAGGCCGAAGTATGTATAGTTGTTTCCGGGAGTGTCGGAAATGGCGGTGAGTGGGGACGGGCCGTTGCCCCGGTAAGTGAGCACAAAGTTGTAAGTGCCTCCATTGGCGAGACCGGTGAAGGGGCCCGACACGGTGCACACCGTATTCGTTCCGTCATACGCGCAAGAGCCCCATATAACGGCGCTCTGACCATCGCCCACGGCGTTGCCACCGATGCCGGTGAAGGTGACACTCTGATTGCTGGTGCCGAGCGTGACCTGTGCCGATGCCGTTAGTGAGGCCGCGGCCAGACAGAGTAGAACTTCCGGAATAGTTGTTAGTCTCATTTAGTTTTGTACCGTGATCAGGGTTGCGGACTGTGTGGTGGAACCGTTGTATGTCGCCTTGAGCGGCTGGTCTCCATCCGCCAGCGACGCGGGCACCGTTACGTTGAACTGGAACTCGCCCGGCGCAACCAAGCCGGCAAAGTCGACGGTCGCGCCGATGCCGCCGATCTCGACTACCGGCAGCGGCGACAAGCTTCCCGACTGCACTTCCGATCCGCTGACCACGGGCACGCTCGTCGCTCCGAAGCCATTGGCGTAGAGCAGCACCGTTTCTCCGGGTTTGGCGGGCGTCGTCGATCCGGGAAACAAACTAGCCGGCCCGAGAAGGCTATAGTCGGCATGCAGCGCGGCCACGTACGGGGTGCCGCTGAAGACGAAGAACGAAGGCGACAGCGCCTGTGCCGGAACGCTGATCGATGCGCTGGTGACGCCGTTGTTGGTGAGTTCGATTGCGACCGATCCCGGCAAGGCATCGGGCGGGGTGAGAATATTCACCTGCGTGGGGCTGATGTAAAAAATGTACGCAGGCTTGCCGTTTACCGTAACGCTGACGCCATCGAGCTGAGTCGGCATGTCGCCACTCTGAAAATCGGCGGCCTGCCAGGTGCGCGCATCACCAGCCTTGGCGAGGTTCGACCCACCTATCTCGACCCATGTGTTCGGCGCGATGGTTGGGCTGCCGCTTTCGGCGTTCACCGCCCCGGCAAGGGTGGGCGGACCGGCCGGGCCCGAGATTTTGGCGAAGAAGCCTTCGTTGTACCCTCCACCGTTGGTGCTCTGATAAGCGCTGTCGAGCGGCAGGCCTCCGGCGGTGTAACCGGCGACGTAGATGTTTCCCTTCGCATCGACGGCCATTCCCGTCGGAAACACGTTGTTCGCACCGCCGTAAAAGGAGCCGAACAACACCTGTGAGGCGTCGCTTTTCAACTCGGTGACGTAGGCAACCCCGCCGGCGTAGCCCTGGAAGCCATTGTTCAGCGGAAAATCGCCCAGTCCACTCGCGTTGGCGGCGATGTAGACATTCCTGTTGGCATCGAGCGCGATTGCCGATACGGTTTGGTTCCCTCCGGCCGTCGAGGGCGAGCCATAGAAAGTCGACCACACCAAAGCTCCCGCCGGGCTGAGCTTGGTCACAAAGCCGGTGCCGCACTCACCTGAATTGCTGGCGACCAGGCAGGCCGGCTGCAACACTCCCGGCGTTGTCGGGAAGCCCTCTTGCACGGTGTAGCTGTCTTGTCCACCGGCATACACGTTACCCGAGGCATCGGCCGCAAGCGCATTTACCGATGAAGATTCGGTCCTCTGCGTCGATACCGAACCATTCAAATAGGTGGAGAAGACCAAGGACGCCGCGCCGGACTTAGTAGGATCGAACTCGGCGACATAACCGTTCGGGCTGTTATCTACACAATCGGTATCGGGACCCGCCGCGGTTGGACTGCCTTGGCAGGTACTCGATATGGCGCCCGGGGTTGTGGGGAGGTGCGGGTCCTGGGTGAAACCGCCGATAAAGATTTTCCCCGCTCCAACCGCTAGAGCGTTGTTATATGTGTTTTCGTTAGGACCGCCGAACATGGTGGAATAGAGGATGGTTTGCCCGCCCGGAGCGAACTCGGTGACGAACGCCGAGTACGCGCCGCCGGTCAGTGCTTGGGTTTGAAACGCGGATGGCGTGGTTGGATAGTTATAGTAACTCGTCTGCGCGAACGTTCCGGGGACGTTGGTGTAGGCCGATCCCGCGACATAGATGTCGCCCGCGGCATCGAGAGCGATCTGTGCCGCAAGCTCGCCGTTAGTGCCGCCTAGAAACGTTCCGTACAGCATATTCGTCCCTGTCGGGTTGAGTTGGACGAGGAACAAAGAATAGGTGCCGTTGTAGAAGTATCCCGAGGCGTTCGGCCCGCCGCAACTGTTGGCTTTGGTCGAAATTATGTAAGCGCCAGAGGCTATCTCCGCCGGCTCGCAGTTGAGGCTGTAAGCATTGGCCGTAATGGGGAAGTTGTTCGAGTTGGTTTGGCCCACAACCCAGGCATTGTCATTGGCATCCACCGCGATTCCAGTGCCCAGGTCGTTTCCGCTGCCTCCTGCGCCGGCGGCCGATCCGCCCACCCCGTACCCGCCGCCGCTTCCACCCAGATAGGTGGAGTAGATGAGGGACTGGCCGTCAGCGCTGATTTTGGAGACAAAGGCTGCCGATGACGATGACGGACCGCACTTGGTGTCATAGGCTCCATTGCTAGCCGGGCAGTTTGCTTGGATGACGCCTGGTGTGGTCGGGTAATCGAGTGCGTTGGTGACTCCAGTGACGTACATCTGGCCGGCGGCGTTGATCGCCATCCCGTAGATGACCGACTGCTGCGAGGAGCCGCCGAGGTAGCTGGAGTACACGAGTTCGGGATCGATCACCAGTTCGCGGCTGTGGTCGTACGCGCCGACTTGGAAGCCAACATCATGATTGGCGGCGACGGTGAACTTGCCGTTCACGGGCCGGCGGATTCCCTGCACCTGCTGATAGAGGACCGGCTTGTGGAAGCGGATGTCGTTTTGGCCGTCATCGGTGGCGAGCGCCAGAACCAGGTCGCCGGACCCATCGGCCACCGGCGTGGCGCCTGAAAATCGCAAACGAATGCTGGCCGGATCGGCCAGTGGAGTTAGGACGAAGTCATATTCGAGCTGACCTTGGGTGCCGTAATAGATGAGGTCGATCCCTGGATACACATTTGGCGAGCGGGTCTTCGCGTAGGTGGGAAGGTTGGTGGGCCATTTGGCGCGGGTGCTCGCGGCCAGGTAGTTGGCGATGCCGGGCAGCTTGTCTTGCGGCTCGATCGCGATGTCCGGGTTGGCTCCCAGCAAGTCCATGCGCACGACTGCGGACTCCGCCGCGGAGGGCGGCTGGCCGGATACGGTTGGCCGGCCTGTCCCGGCACCGCGCTGGAGGGCGAATGTCGCTGAGGTGGGGCTGAGGAAGATGGTGTAGCCGGCTCCGCGGGAGACGAACTGCACCCGCGGGTCGGTTTGGCCCCGATTGGGTTCGAAGCTGAGCGGTAACTTGCCATACCTTGCGGCAACCTGCCGCGAGGCGGCCGTGCGCTCAGGCGAAGGCAAGGGTGAGGGGGCCTGCGCACCGGCAGCAATGCCGATCAGGAAAACAGGAACGACCGACAGCACACTGGTGACGATTCTGGTTTTCATTGAGTGATTTCCTCTGGGCGGATGTCGATTTGAAACAAGGTGACAGCGTGCGGCGCTTGCCTATCCTCTTACTTCCTCTTATTGCCCACTTACCGTGACGGTGAGACCCGACGGTGTACTTGCGGTACCGATTGTCAATTGCAGCGGGACGGTTCCGCTCACGCCGGCTGGAATCTGAATGTCGACCTGCAACACGCCGGCCACAAAATCGGGCGCGGCTCCCGCATAAAGAATTTGCGCAGGCTGCCCGCCCACCATCGCAGTAACCGACAACACTGGCTTGGGATATACGGAGGTGTTCACGCCACCATCCACTCCCGCCGGTATCGTTTGTCCCTCACCCGTGCCGTACAACACCAGGATTCCGCCCGATGGGGCCGGATTGGACGGCGTGTTCAGTGAATAGTCCAGATTCGTGATGGCAAACGATCCAGGAGAGGATGCGACGACGGGCAAAGTGACTGTGTTGGTGGGCTTCCCCTGAAAGGTGACTTGCAATTGCGTGGAGGTTTGCCCGGCGACCTCATACGGCACCACGGCGTTAATCTGCCCCGCGCTGACATAGGTCAATGGCGCAGGCGTTCCATCGAACGTCACCACGGTGCCGCCTAGCTGGGTTGCGACGCGGCCCGAAGCATCCAACTGAAGGCTCAGCGCGGTGGCCGGACCCAGACTGACTCCGGGCCCTGCAAAGATGGTGACAATCTCTCCCGGCGCCACTCCGCCGGCCTGAAAAGTCGCACCGTTAGCGACGCCCTCCTTCACGATCTGCACTGGTGTGAGTCGGCGGACTCTCAGATTGGTTTCGTCGGCGAAATAGACATTGCCGGAGGCATCCAGGGCGATGCTCTGCGGCCCACTCACCTCGGCCAGTGTGGCCAATCCGCCGTCGCCGCTGAAACCGGCGGCTCCGTCTCCCGCGATGGTGGAGATGATTCCCGTGACTGCGTCCACCTTGCGAATCCGCGCGTTGCTGGTGATATACAGATTTCCCGTGGCGTCCACGGCTACGCCACACAAGTTGCCGCCAATGGTGGCGGCCGTGGCGGGGCCTCCATCGCCCAGGGCCCCGTTGCCGCCGCCGGCGACCGTGGTGATGGTGCCTGCGGGGGTGATTTTGCGGACGCGGCTGTTGCCCCAGTCGGCGATGTAAAGGTCATCGGCGGTGTCGAGCGCCAGTTGAAAGGGCTGAAACAGTTTCGCCAGCACGGCCGGTCCGCCGTCTCCGCTAAAGCCGGCGACTCCGGCGCCGGCCGTAATAGTGCCGGCGTAGGTAGTGATGATGCCGGCGGGGTCTACGCGCCGGATCAGGCTATTACCCCGATCTGTAATGTAAATGTTCCCCGCCGCGTCCCCCACCGCATCGGTCGCCCCGATCATTGCGGCTGAGGTAGCCGGGCCGCCATCGCCGCCATACCCGACCACGCCGTTGCCCGCTACGGTCGTGACGATCCCGTTCGTCGCAATTCGCCGGATGTCTCCGGTTCCGAAATATAGATTGCCCACCGGATCAAAGCCCAAATCGGTCGGGCCGCCGATTTCCGCGTTGGCCGCCAGACCGTTGTCGCCGCTAAAGCCGGGCACGCCGTTACCGATGATGGTGGTGATGGTGCCTGAAGGCGAAACCTTGCGGATCCGGTAGTCCACGTGATCGGCGATGAGAATGTTGTCGCTGCTGTCCACCGCAACACCGAATGGGTCCAGCAGAGCAGTGGATGTGGCCGGGACATTATCGCCGGCGCCTTGGACCGGCAGCACTCCCGCGATGGTCGTAATGGCCGATTGCGTCACCTTCCGCACCCGGCGATAGTTGATATCCGCCTCCACGAGGTTCCCGCTATTGTCGAGCGCGATTCCAGCCGGCGAGAGTCCCGCCGAAAGCGGCGGCACGCCGTCCAGCAGCGAAGCGCCCCCGCCCGCGACGCTCGAGATGATGCCAGTCGCCAGCTTCACCTCCCGGATGAGGCCATTACTGCTGTCGGAAATGTACAAGTTACCCTTGCCGTCCAACGCCACATCCGCCGGGAACGAGAGCGACGTCAAGGTGGCCTGCACTCCATCGCCCTCGTAACCGGGTTGCCCGTTACCGGCGACAGTCGAAATAATGCCTTGCACCGTAATCTCGCGAATCCGGAAGTTCTCCTGATCGGCCACGTAGACGTTGCCCGAGGCATCCACGCGGAGCCCCCGCGGACCAAAGAGCAGGGCGGCGGTGGCTGGCCCTCCGTCGCCGGAAAAGCCCGCAGTTGTGAGGTTGCCCGCAAAGGGAGTGACGTTACCGGCGGCATCCACTTTGACGATGACGTATCCGCCGGAAACGTACAGATTGCCCGCCGCATCGACGGCTACGCAAGCCACGCCACTGCCCACGGCCGCAACCGTGGTGATCACGCCGGCCGGCGTCACCTTGCGCACACGGTAGTTGGAGGAATCGGCGATGTACAGGTTGCCCGCCGCGTCCACGGCGAGACCCTGCGGATCGAAGAGCTGCGCCGAGGTTGCCGGTCCGCCATCGCCGCTGAAGCCCGCTGTGCCGTTGCCTGCGTACGCGGTAATCATTCCGCCCGGCGAAATCTGAAATACCTGGTGGAAATACGTGTCGCTGACGTAGGTGTTGCCCGCGGAATCCACGGCAACGAAACTCGGTACCACCAGTTTGGCACCAACCGCCGGTCCGCCCGCTCCAAATTGGAGCCGGCCATTGCCGGCGATGGTGGTGATGTTGTAGAACTGCGCCGAAGCAAGCGCCGACCAAAACAGCAGTAAGGGCAGCAGCCTTCGAGTGGACATCCTCTTCACCCCCCGTTTTCTTGTCAGGCCGCGGATGGATGCGAATGACGAGCCGCGTTAACCAACGTTAACCGGCACAGCAGAAGAAAAACAAGGAGCAAGGGGTAGTACTACCGTAGCAACGCGTGCGATAAGCCCTGGTATCTATAGGAGTTGCATAGGGGAGAAAAAGTGCATATCCTGAAGGTGCGCCGGAGTGGCCTCTGCCCGAAAACACCTGCCAACCAGACCTCGACAAGCAGGCGAAAGCGGACGCCGCCTGCGAAATCCCGCCGGACGCGGTGCTCGCGGCACTCGACACGGTGATCGCGAGCGCGGCGTTTTCCACCGCCAAGCGGCCAGCCCGATTCCTGCGGCATCTCGTCGAAACCGCTCTCCGCGGGGAACGCCACCTCCTGAAGGAGAGCGTCCTGGGAACCGACGTGTTTGACCGCCCGGCGTCCTGGGACCCACGTCTCGATCCGATCGTCAGGCAGGAAGCGTCAAGGCTGCGGAAACGGCTGGCCAGTTACTACGAGACTGGCGGCGCCGAGGCCGAGATCCGAATTGAGTTGCCGGTGGGCAGCTATGTGCCGTTGTTTCGCCGCAAAACGGCCGAAACCGGAGCCGCGCCGACGGAGCACCCTCCGATCGAAGTCGCCACCGTCACCGACCCGGTGCCTGCTACCCGCTCATGGAATCTGGCCAAGCGCTGGATCTTCATCGTCGCTGTGCTTCTGGCAGCGGCAGCGGTGGGTGTCCTGTTTGTGCGGTTTGTCCGGCCTGACGGAAGCGGCCGTAGGGGGATCCAGAGCCTCGGCGAACGCGGGGGAAACCCCGCCGCGCAAGAGTTGTACCTGAGGGGCAAGTACTACTGGAACAAGCGCACGCCGGAGAGTCTCAACCAAGCGGTGGATTATTTCACCCAGGCGATTGTGAGGGATCCCGGCTACGCCAAGGCCTACTCCGGGCTTGCGGATTGCTACAACCTGCTGCGCGAATACGCCGCTATGCCTGCCAGTGAAGCCTGGCCGCGAGCCATCGCCGCAGCGAAGAAGGCGGTGGAACTCGACGACTCGTCGGCCGAGGCGCACAGCTCATTAGCGTTCGTGCTCTTCTACGGCGCGCTCGATATCAGGAATGGCGAACGGGAGTTCCAACGCGCGATCCAACTGAATCCGGACTATGAGAAGGCGCATCACTGGTATGCCACGTCGCTCATGGTGCAGGGCCGTTATCGGGAAGCTCTCGCCGAAATCGAGCGGGCCCGCGAGCTGGACCCGGCCTCAACCTCCACCCTGGCCGATAAGGGATACATCCTGTTCTATGGAGGCCAGCCGGATCAAGCCATCGCGCTGCTAAAGCAGGTCGAGGCGGCCGAGCCCGCCTCCCAGTCCGCTCACATCTACCTGGCGACCATTTATTTGAGTCAAAACGATGCTCCCAACTATCTGCTGGAATCGCGGAAAGCGGCGGAATTGTCGCAGAATGCGGCGGCGCTGAAGATCTGGGAGGCGGCCCGGAAGGGCTTCGCTGCCGGTGGCACCCACGGCATGCTGGAGAGCATGCTGGAGGTTCAGAAGAGCCTCCTGAAGGAGGGGCGAGGCTCGCACTACAATGCCGCTAAGACATGCATGCTGATAGGAAAACGGCAGGAAGCCCTCGATCAACTGCAGATCGCTATTGAGAACCGTGAGATGGACATTCTGGCCCTCGGCATCGATCCCGCGTTCGCCAACCTGCGCAGCGAGCCGCGCTTTCAGGAACTGCGGAAAAAGTTGGAGCTGGTGCTTCGATCTGGCGTGGGTTGAGTGGTAGGGACGGGCGGATTCGAACCGCCGACCTGTCGCTTAGGAGGCGACCGCTCTATCCATCTGAGCTACGTCCCCACGTTCCCTTCATTGTACCGTTCCAGCCCCTTGCGGCCAATGTCGCGGCGGAAGTGCGCGCCGTCGAAGTGGATCGCTTCTACTCCCTTGTACGCGCCGCCGATGGCCCTGATGGTCGCCACGTATTCTAATGTTGAGCGATTGCGCTAACCTGAAGAGGCAAGGGCTGCAATTATGACTGTCACACTCAATCTCCCGCCAGAAAAGGAAGCTGCGTTCAAGGCCGAAGCGCAGGCCCGCGGGTTGACTCTTGAGCAGTGGATGTTGGAAGTGGCCGATCAGCAGATCCAGCCGGTTTCCATCGCCCACTTGCAGAAGACGAATCCCCAGGAGTGGGCGCGGCAATTTCGCGCCTGGGCTGACAGCCATGACCCCAACACGCCGGTTCTCTCCGACGAAGCCATGAGCCGGGAGAGCATCTACCCGGACCTGATCTAGGGCGTCGCTTTGCTCGTCGACACCAGCACACTTGTCCGGACGTTACAGGTTCGGCACCCGCAATACGAAACGGTGGCGCGCGCCTTTGAAACCCTGATCGCCCGCGGCCGCGAGCTTCACATCGTTCCTCAAAACCTGTTCGAGTTGTGGGTGGTGGCCACGCGGCCGGCTTCCCAAAACGGCTTGGGGTTGTCGACGACGGAAGCGGCGGCCGAACTGATGCGCCTGAAGAGCATGTTTCCTCTGTTGCCCGAGCCCCCGGCGATTTATCCGGTCTGGGAGAGCCTTGTCATTCAATATCGGGTTGCCGGGAAGCCTGCACACGATGCACGGCTGGTCGCCGCCATGCTGGTGCACGGCCTCACCACCATTCTCACCTTCGACAGAACCGGGTTTTCCCGCTACGCCGGCATCGAAGTTCTGCATCCTGCCGACGTCTCCACCTAAGCGAGCGCGGTGGCAAGCCGTGTTTTGGCAGATCAAGACTGTATCGGTTCCTTGTGCCGTTCCAGCCCTTTGCGGCCAATGTCCCCGCGGAAGTGCGCGCCGTCGAAGTGGATGGCTTCCACTCCCTGGTATGCGTGGCCGATAGCCGCCGCGAGATTGTCTCCGCCGGCGGTGACGCCCAGCACACGCCCGCCGGCGGTCTCGAGACCGTGCGCGCCCAGGCGCGTTCCGGCGTGGAACACTACGGCGCCAAGCGCCTCTGCGTCTGCGATTCCGCCGATGGCTTTCCCGGTATCGTAACTGCCGGGATAGCCGGCCGATGCCATCACCACGCAGACGCTCGGGCCCGTGCGCCATTCGAGACGCGTGCCGCCCAAGCGGCCTTCCGCCGCAGCCATCAGCGCGGGGAGAAAGTCGCAACTCATGCGGTGCATCAGCGGCTGCGTTTCCGGATCGCCCAAGCGCACGTTGAACTCGAGAACTTTCGGCCCGTCCACGGTCATCATCATGCCGGCGTAGAGAAACCCGGTGAAGCCGGTGGCTTCCACGGTCGGATAAATCACGTGGTTGAGAATATCCTCCGCCTGGCGGTCGCTGAGAATGGCGGCGTCGCAATACGCGCCCATTCCGCCTGTGTTCGGTCCGCGGTCGCCATCGAACACCGCTTTGTGGTCCTGCGTGGCGGCCAGCGGCACCACGTCGCGCCCGTCGCACAGGGCGATGAAACTCACTTCCTCGCCGCGCAGGAATTCTTCGATCACCATGCGGCCGCGCAGCCTGCCGAGCGCCTCTTCGGCCTGCGCGCGGTCCTCGGCCACCACCACGCCTTTACCCGCCGCCAGGCCATCGGCCTTCAACACCACCGGGAATCCGAAGCGGCCAATCGCTTTGCGCGCATCCGTTTCGTTTTCGACGGTCACGAACGCGGCCGTGGGGATGTTTCGTTGCACAAGGAAGTTCTTGGAGAAGACCTTGCTGCCTTCCAGTTGCGCCGCTTCCCGGTTCGGTCCCACGATGCGCCGGCCGGCCGCGCGGAACGCATCCACCACACCGGCCACCAGCGGAACTTCCGGTCCGACCACCGTTAAATCCGCATCAATCGTTTCCGCCGCCGCGAGCAACTGCGCTACGCCGGCGCCTTTCAGTTGCAGACACGTGGCGATGCCTGCCATGCCCGGATTGCCCGGCGCCGCGAACACGTCGGTCCCCGGCGATTGCGCCAGCTTCCACACCAGCGCATGCTCCCTGCCTCCACTGCCGATCACGAGAACTCTCATCTTGGCTGCACCATTAGAATGGTATCAATGCGCGAACGCTACGACGTCGTTGTCATCGGCGCCGGTCACGCCGGGTGTGAAGCCGCCCGCGCCGCCGCGCGAATGGGTCTGAAGACGGCCATCGTCACCATGAACCTGGACCTGATCGCGCAGATGTCCTGCAACCCCGCCATCGGCGGCATTGCCAAGGGTCACCTCGTGCGCGAGGTGGACGCGTTGGGTGGGGTGATGGGGGAAGTGGCCGACGCGGTGGGCATCCAGTTCCGGCTGCTCAACACCAGCCGCGGACCCGCCGTTTGGTCGCCGCGCGCTCAAATGGACAAGAAGTTGTATCGAGCTCGCATGCGCGAGGTCCTCGAGCAGGAACCGAATATCCGCATCAAACAAGCCGAAGTGGCCGCTCTGAATATCGAGGCGGGCCGCGCCACCGGCGTCACGTTGCGCGATGGCCGCACGCTCGAATGCGGTGCCGTGGTCGTCACCACCGGGACATTTCTGAATGGCCTGGCGCACGTGGGCGAAGCGCGTTACAGTTGCGGACGCAACGGCGAAGCGCCCTCGCAATTGTTGGGCGAACAGTTGCGCACGCTGGGCCTGAGCTGGACTCGCCTCAAGACCGGCACTCCGCCCCGCCTGGATGGCCGCACCATCGACTGGTCGCAGTTCGAGCCCCAGCCGGGCGATACCGAGCCCACGCCATTTTCGTTTATGACCGGGCGCATCGACCGCGCGCAGATCCAGTGCCACATCGGCTACACCAACGAAGAGACGCACCGCATTCTCCGCGAGGCCATTCCGCGCTCTCCGCTCTACAGCGGCCAGATTGAGGGAGTCGGTCCGCGTTACTGCCCTTCCATTGAAGATAAGATCGTCAAATTCCCCGACAAGCTGCGGCACCAGATTTTTCTCGAGCCGGAGGGCCTCGACACCAACGAGGTCTACGTGAATGGCATGTCCACCAGCATGCCCATCGACGTGCAGGTTGCCATGGTCGCATCGATTCCCGGCTTGGAGCGCGCGGAAATGATCCGGCCCGGCTACGCAATCGAATATGACGCCATCGACCCGCGCCAGTTGGCGCACACGCTCGAAGTGAAATCCATCGCCGGCCTTTACCTGGCGGGCCAGATCAACGGAACGTCGGGCTACGAGGAGGCGGCATGCCAGGGCATCATCGCCGGCATAAACGCGGCGTCGAAACTCAGCGGGCGCGAACCGGTGATTGTCGGCCGCTCCGAAGGCTATACCGGAATTCTCATCGACGACCTCATCACCAAGGGCGCCGACGAGCCGTACCGCATGTTCACCTCACGCGCCGAGTTTCGCCTTCACCTTCGCATCGACAACGCCGACGCGCGCCTGACGCCGATGGGCCGTCGCGCGGGGCTGGTGACGGATGCGCGCTGGGACGCCTTTGAGCGCAAACAGCGGCAGTACGAGCTGCTGAAAAAGGCGCTGGAGAGCCACCGCAACGGGCAGTGGCTGAAGCGCCCCGAAGCGCGGATTGCGGAAATCTCAAGCTGGATTCGCGAGGTGCTGGGAGAGGAACCCATACCCGCGATGCTGACCACCGTCGAAACCGAAACCAAGTACAGCGGCTACATCGGTCAGCAGGAACGCCAGATGGAGCGCCTGAAGGCCGCCGAGCGCCGCCCCATCCCGCCTGACTTCACCTTCGATGGCATCCCGGGTTTGTCCCGCGAGGTTCGCGACAAGCTCAACCGGGTCCGTCCCGCCACCCTCGGTCAGGCCGCTCGCATCCCCGGCGTCACGCCCGCCGCGGTGGCCGTCCTCGATGTCTATCTGGGTCTCAGCCGTGTTTCGTGACCTGCTCCGCGACCGCCTGCGCGGAATCGCGGAGCTGACAGACGAGCAGGCCGCGGCGCTGGAATCCCATTACAACCTGCTGGTTCTCTGGAACCGCACGCTTAATCTCACCACCATCCGAGACCTGCCTGAGGTCATCGAACGTCACTATGGCGAGTCACTCTTCCTGGCGGCGCGCCTGCCCGCCGGTCCGCTACGAATCGTCGATGTGGGCTCGGGCGCGGGGTTTCCAGGTTTGCCGGTCGCGGTCTATCGACCGGATTGCGCAGTCACGCTGATTGAATCGCACCAACGCAAGGCAGTGTTCTTGAAGGAAGCAGCGCGCGATCTCACGAACATGCGCGTGCTGGCGCGGCGTGCCGAGCAGGTGGCCGGGCAGGTAAATGAAAAGAATGACGAGTTCGATCTGGCCGTCTCACGCGCCGTAAGCTATAGCGATCTCTCGCCCAGCCTGAAGGCGCTGGCGCCTGCGGCCTATCTCTTGGGTGGAGCGGAGAGCGCACCCGATGATATGGGCTTCGTGTGGGAATCGCCCGTCCCATTGCCTTGGGGAAAGCAGCGATTTCTGCGAATGGGACGCCGGAGTTAAGGTCGTGGCGCAGACTGTCGAGTCTGCAGAGCCGAGAGTCGTCTCGGCTTTTCTTGGCGCGCATGAAGTGAATAGTGCCGCCCTCTCGTGAAACCGGATAGACTGGGCGGTGAGCCGCGGCGAGCCACTCGCGGCTCACCCGAAAGGAAGCCATGAAGCTAACCAGACGAAATGCGCTTGGCCTGATTGCGGCTGCGCCCCTTGCCCGCCTTCGCGCCGACGCGCCAGCCGCTCTCGAGATCGCCAAAGGTCCATTCGCGGGAACGCGCGAATCGCTCGCGGCCTACCGCGTGCCGGAATGGTTCCGCGACGCCAAGTTCGGAATCTGGGCGCATTGGGGGCCGCAATCGGCTGCCGAGGATGGGGATTGGTATGCCCGCGGTATGTACATCGAAGGCAGCCCGCAGTACAAATACCACCTGGAGCATTATGGGCATCCCAGCAAGTTCGGCTTCAAGGATGTCATTCCGACCTGGAAGGGCGATCGGTTCGACCCCGATCGTCTGGTGGAGCTTTATAAGAAAGCCGGCGCCAAGTATTTCGTCAGCATGGGCGTACACCATGACAACTTCGACCTCTGGAACTCGAAGCATACCCGCTGGAACTCGGTGAACATGGGACCCAAGAAGGACATCGTGGGGCTTTTCCGGCAGGCCGCACTCAAGCAAGGCCTCAAGTTCGGCGTGAGCGACCACCTGTGGATCAGCTACAAGTGGTGGGCGGTGAGCCATGCCAGCGACAAGCAGGGCCCGCTGGCGGGTGTCCCGTACGATGGCGCCGATCCACTGAATGCCGATCTGTACCATGATGCCGCCAGCGCGCGATTCGCGGGACCGAACGTCGAGTGGAACGACAATGGCATCCCGGATTCCTGGAAGCACCACTGGTTTGACCGCATCAAGGACCTGGTCGACCAATATCAGCCCGACCTGTTGTACACCGATGGCCTGCTGCCGTTCGAAGACTACGGACTGAGCCAGGTGGCCAACCTCTATAACCTCAGCGCCGCACGGCACGGCGGCGTCGCGGAGGCGGTCTACACCAGCAAGCGGCCGGAGGACTGCGAGACCGGAACCTGCCTGCTCGATGTGGAGCGCGGCGTGCCCGACCACATTTTGCCCAACCCGTGGCAGACCGATACCTGCGTCGGCAACTGGCACTACCAGCGCGGCGCAACGTACAAGACGCCCAAGACGGTAATCGATCTGCTGGTGGATATCGTGAGCCGCAACGGCAATCTGCTGCTGAACTTTCCGCTTCCCAACAGCGGTGCGCCGGACGCGGAAGAGCTGAAGATCGTCGCCGGGATCACCGATTGGATGGCGGTGAACAGCGAGGGCATTTACGGTACGCGCCCCTGGAAGATCTTCGGCGAAGGGCCGGGGACGCAAGTGGAAAAGAAAGGCGCCTTCAACGAATCGGCGCGCAAAGCCCTCACCGCCGAGGACGTGCGCTTCACCACCAAGCGAAACACACTTTACGCATTTCTGATGGGCTGGCCGGCGGGAACCGCTCTCATCAAGCCGCTCGGCTCCGCCAGCCCGCAGGCACCGGGGAGGATCGCGAACGTGGAGCTGCTGGGCTACAACGGCAAGCTCGAATGGTCGCAGACCGAAGCCGGCCTGCGCGTGACCCTGCCGTCCGAGCCGCCGTCGCAGCACGCGGTGACGCTGAAGGCGGCGCTGGGCTGACGGAACCGGCCAGAACGGAACATATTCAAGGCCAAGTGGCCGCGGCGCGTGAGGTTTATTCAGGCTGCTGCTCGCGCAAATGCCTCAGCGCGCTCTCACAGGCGCTCGCAAGCACCGGAAGATCAATCCGCACGATATCCCAGAGCCGGTCCGCCCGGATCGCGTCGTATTCATGGCGCAAGCGGTTGCCGAGCCCTCGGATCTGCTGCCATGGCTGATCTGGCATGAGGGTTGGCGCGATGTTTCCAAGCTTCGCCGCGGCTTCGCTGATTCGCTCCAGGCAGCGCTCCACGGCGTCGTTGGTGCGCGCGTCCTCTTCAAACGAGGCCAACTCCATGCCCGCGATGTAGCGCTGGATGGCCTGCACGTTGTCGACGATGTCCTGCAAACGTCGCAGAGGTTTTTCAGAAGGCAAGAGCGCGATCCCTGTCGATCTCTTTTTGCAGGCGCTCTTTGCGCACCGGCTCTTCGACTACATCCACCTTGCAGGCGAGGATTGCCGACAGCCGGTGCTCGAGGTCCTCTATGCGGCGGAAGTAGTCGAGGCCGGGCTGGGAGAAGCTCTCGCCCAAGCGCACAGCCACATCGACATCGTGAGCTGGATTCTCGCGCCGCGCCACCGAGCCAAACAGGGAGACGCCCATCACACCCGCCGCGCGCAATTCCGCTTCATGCGCCTTCAGAGCGGCGATGACCCGGTCGCGTTCCATGATCTTATTCTGCCGGTCGCGGTTTCGCGCCGTCAAGCACATCTTTTGGGACACCTACTTAGCGTATTTCTGCTTCCACTGGGCGAGCTCGCCGGTGAGCGTGGTCTTCACGCTGATGTATTGCTCGTTGTCCGCCTGGTTGGCGCGCTCGGCGGGATCGGCGGGCAGGTCGTACAGCTCGCTCGCGCCCTTGCCGTCATCGCGCAGAACCAGCTTGTACCGCTGCGTGCGCGCCATCGCGGTATTGCGATACTGGCCGAATACAGTATCGCGCCAGGGCTGCTTTTTGGGCAGGTGTCTGCCGGTGGCGAGCGGCAGGTAGCTGCGGCCGCATAGGTTGCGGCTGGGAACCGCGGCCGAAACCAAATCGCAGAGGGTGGGCAGCAAGTCATAGGTGCTCACCGGCTCCATCCGCACTTCCTGCGCCGGCACGCGGCCCGGCCAGCACCAAAGCATCGGCACGGCGACTGATTCGTCGTACATGTTGACCGGCTCGGAAGCGTCGCCGGCGGCCCATAAGCCGTGGCGGCCGAGCAGCGCGCCGCAGGTAGCGGTGAACACAACCAGCGTACGATCCAGCAATTGCTTCTGAGAGATCCTGGTGGTCAGCGCGCCCACGTTGTCATCCATCATGGAGATGGCGGCTGCCACTTTTCGCAGGTTTGCCACGCGATTCGACAAAAGTTCCTTGCCGCTGCGCGCATTGGCGGCGGCAAGCTCCACGCTGTAATTCTCGAACTTCTCGGTGCCGTATAAATCCAGATACTTCGATGGAATGTTTCCGTACGGAAGCTCGAGAGCGGAATAGCGAACGGTGAGAAAGAACGGTGCGCCATCTTTCGCCTGATCGATCAGCGCCGGCGCGCCCTCCGGTTCGACAGTGTGGCATGCGTAGCCGGCCGTGGCCAGCACCTTTTCGATCGTGATATCGGCGGCGGAAATCGCACCCGCATCCCCGACTTGCATCGGCGTGCGTCCCGTCATCAGAGTGGCGAAACCGGGTGCGGCGGCGGGCACTGGGGTGAAGTGGTTCAGGAAATGGGTTCCCATTTGTCCCAGCCGGTTCAGGTTCAGCGTCTTCACTTCCTTGTTGCCGTACGCGCCCACCATCCAGGAGGGCAGGTCATCCGCTACCAACAGCAGGATGTTGGGTGGCGCCTCGACGACCTTTTTGGCGGCGAAGGCGGGCAGCGCGAGGCTGCCGCAAAGAAAATGGCGGCGGGAAATGGGCATGGCTCACTAACAGTATAGATGGCTGACAGAGCGGTCTGTCCCGCCCTTCCTCAGCCAGCGGAATCCCGTTTGCGTGCCACCGCGATGAGGGACAATCCCGGCCAGGGCATGAAAGCATCCAACCGGCTCCAGACCCAGACGGTCTTGTCGAAAACCTTAAGCACCAGTTTGCTGATTCTCTGTGCGCCCAGGATGCGGCTGTAGATCCACCACGGCAGCGTGCCGGCCTTGTTGAGCTGATACGCCCGGTCCAGCGAAAAGCCGTGGGCTTCAAGCAGGCGCGCCAACTCCGCCTTGTTATAGCGGCGCCGATGTCCAAGCCTGACGTCCAGGCTTCCAAACAGGCTCGAAACATTGGGCACCAGCACCAGCAGTGTGCCACCGTCCTTAAGCAGGCCGCGCAGGAAGTCGAGCAACACACCGGGATGCTCCAGGTATTCGAGCACGTTGAGACACAGAACCGTATCGAAACTGGTATCCAGGTTGGCGAGCGAGTCCGGCTGCTCCGGATCGAAACGCCGCACCATCACGTGCGGCGTACGCAAGAACCGGTTATTGAGTGCGTGCAGATGCAAGGCGTCTTTTTCGGCAGCCACGTAAAGCGTGCGGCGTCCCATCAAACGGCCCGTGATATTGCCGATGCCAGCGCCGATTTCGAGCACCGTATCGCCCACGTGCGGCCGCAATTTGCGCGCCAGCCAGGCGAGATATTGCGGCGTGCCGGTGAGATTGTTGAGCACGCCCCGCCCGTAAGGCGCCGCATACAGGTCGTCGATCAACCAGAATCTCAGGATCACGCCCAGCGCTTTGAGGCCGTCTTTCCAGCCGATCTTCTTGCCTTCCTCGTAAGTCCGGCCGTGATAGCTGATTGGGACTTCATAAATGCGCAGCTTTCGCTTGGCGCACTTCATTACGATTTCCGGCTCAAAACCGAAGCGGTCCGAGCGGATGGGAATGCTCTTCAGCAGATCGGTGCGAAAGACTTTGTAGCAGGTCTCCATGTCCGTCAGGTTCAAATTGCAGAACATGTTGGAAATCAGCGTGAGTCCCTGGTTGATCATCGAGTGCCAGAACGGCAAGACCCGGCTCTGCTCGCCGGCCATGTAACGCGAGCCAAAAACCGCGTCGGCGCGGCCGTCCAGCAGCGGACGCAGCAGGCGCGGATATTCGGACGGATCGTATTCCAGGTCCGCATCCTGAATGATGGCAAAGTCTCCGCTGGCTTTCCCGATCGCCGTGCGCACGGCCGCGCCTTTGCCGCCATTGCGCTCGTGCCGGTAGAGCTGGATCTGGGGGAACTCGCCGGCCAACCGCTCCAGGATGGCGTAGGTGCCGTCGGTCGAACAGTCGTCCACAATCACCAACTCGCGCTCCATGTTCTCCGGGATCGGCGCAGCCAGCACTTGGGAAACGCAGCGTTCCACCATGGTGCGCTCGTTGTAGACCGGCATCAGGATCGAGAGCTTCATCGAGAATACAGAGTCTAGCAAAGGTTGGGGCGCTACCTGCGATAATCGGAATTGGCGGTTGTCCCCTTGCGAATTGCGCTGCTCCAGATCAACACAACCCCCGGTGACCTGGCCGGCAATGCCCAGCGCATTATCGAAGGCGCTACCCGCGCCCGGAAGCTGAACGCCGACCTGGTGGTTTCGACCGAGCTGGCGCTGATGGGATACCTGCCGCGCGACTTGCTGTTGAGCGCCGGTTTCGTGCGCCACGGCCGCGAGATGCTGGCTCAAATAGCCGGCGCCACGGCCGGCGGCCCAGCCGTGCTGGTGGGAGTTGCCACGCCCAACGACGCCGATAGCGGCCGCCCGCTGTTCAACAGCGCGGTGCTGCTGGAGGACGGCCGGGTCGGGCCGGCCTTCCACAAGACCTTGCTGCCCACTTACGACGTCTTTGACGAAGACCGGTACTTCGAACCGGCGGCCGGCCCGCAGGTTCTCGATTGGCATGGCCGCCGCCTCGGCATCAGCATCTGTGAAGACGTTTGGAACGATCGCAATTTCTGGCAGCGCCGCCGCTATCAGCGGGACCCCATCGAGACGCTGGTAGCTGCGGGCGCGCAAGCCATCCTGAATCTTTCGGCCTCGCCGTTCTGGGTGGGTAAGCAACTCCTCCGCGAGGACATGCTCAGCCACATGGCGCGGCGGCACAGCCTGCCGCTGGTAGCGGTAAACCAGGTTGGTGGCAACGACGACCTCCTCTTCGACGGCCGCAGTTGCGCTTTCGATGGCGCCGGCCGCATGTTCGCGCGCGCCAGAGGATTCGAAGAGGATCTGGTGGTGGTGGATCTGGACCTCGGCGCGGGCTCCATCGCCGAAGACGATTTCACCACCGAGGCGGAGATCTGGAATGCGCTGGTAATGGGCGTGCGAGATTACGCCCGCAAAACCCATTTCGCTCGCGCGCTGGTCGGCCTGTCCGGCGGCATCGATTCCGCTCTCACGGCGGCGATCGCGAGCCAAGCCCTCGGGCCGGCGAACGTGCTCGGCGTGCTGATGCCATCCGTCTACTCGAGCCGGGGCAGTGTCGACGACTCGCTCGAACTGGCGGGTAACCTGGGCATTCGCACCATGACATTGCCGATCACCGGCATCATGCAAACCTACGATGCCGTGCTCGCCGAGCCCTTTTGCGGTCTGCCCCGCGACGTCACCGAGGAGAACATTCAATCGCGCATCCGCGGCAACCTGCTGATGGCGCTCTCCAATAAGTTCGGATCCCTGCTGCTCACCACCGGCAATAAATCGGAATTGGCGGTAGGCTACTGCACGCTGTACGGCGACATGGATGGCGGCTTGGCCGTGATCGCGGATCTTCCCAAAATGATGGTCTATCGTGTCGCACGCTGGCGCAATCAGCGCCAACACGACATTCCCGACAATATTCTCACCAAGCCGCCCTCGGCCGAGTTGCGGCCCGATCAAACCGACCAGGACTCGCTGCCGCCCTACGAGCTGCTCGATCAGATCCTCGAGCTGCATGTCGAGCAATCGCAGTCCGCGGAAGAAATCGTGGCCACAGGTTTTGCGGAAGCCGACGTCGAGCGCGTCCTGCGGCTGGTGCGCAACGCCGAGTTTAAGCGGAAACAGGCTGCGCCCGTGCTGAAGGTAACTTCGCGGGCTTTCGGAACCGGCTGGCGCATGCCGATCGCGCGCGGCGACGGTTGATCAGTGGCGCAGGCCCCCGGCCTGCGAACCGGCAAGCCGCCACCAACTTCTCCAGCCACTGTCCGCCTCACTGCTATCATGTGTTTTCATGCGCGTACCGTTGCTCGATGTGCGGCGCCAAAACCTGCCGCTGGAGGCTGAGTTATCCGCGGCTTTCGAGCGCGTCCTGCGCTCCGGCCAGTTCATTCTCGGTCCCGAAGTGGAGCAGTTCGAAACCGCGGCCGCGGCGGTGACGGGCGCGCGGTTCGGCATTGGCGTATCCTCCGGCACCGACGCAATCCTGGTCGCCCTGATGGCGCTCGGCATAGGGCCGGGCGACGAGGTGATCTGCCCGGCGTTCACATTTTTCGCCACGGCCGGCTGCGTGGCGCGGGTGGGCGCGGCTCCCGTATTCGTGGATTCGTGCGCCGAGTGTTTCAATCTGGATCCGGCCGGAATCGAGCGCCGCATCACGCCGCGCACCAAGGCGATTATTCCCGTGCACCTGTTCGGGCAACCGGCGGATCTGGATGACATTCTGGAAGTAGCCCGGCGGCACAATTTAGCCGTCATCGAAGATGCGGCGCAAGCGTTTGGCGCCGAATACCGCGGCCGGCCGGTGGGCTCCATCGGTGAATTCGGCGCCGTCAGCTTCTTCCCTTCGAAAAACCTGGGCGCGCTCGGCGATGCCGGGCTGGTGGTGACGAACAACCCGTCGCTGGCCGAGAAAGCGCGGCGGCTGCGCAATCACGGGCAGCATCCGAAGTACATGCACGGGGTAGTGGGCGGCAACTTCCGGTTGGACGCGCTACAGGCCGCGCTGCTGGCAGTCAAGCTTCCCCATCTGCCGGACTACACCGCGCGACGCCAGCAGCACGCGTCCGAATACACGCTGGCGTTGGCCGGAATGGCAGCCGGCGCCGCCATCGCGATTTCGCTTCCGGTGACTCATCCGGATCGCACCCACATTGCGAACCAGTACACGATACGCGTACGGCGCGGGCCCGCCTGGCGTCACCGGGAATCGCCGCGCGACGCTCTACGCCGTCGCCTCGCGGAACGCGGGATTGCTTCCGAGATCTATTACCCGGTTCCGTTGCACGCGCAGGAATGCTTCCGCCAGTTCGGACCCCATCCGGGACTACCGGTGGCCGAGGAGGCCGCCGGAGATATTCTGAGCCTGCCGGTCTTCCCGGAGCTGACGGAGGAGGAAACCGCATCGGTAGCTGCGGAGATTCGGCAGTTTGCGAGTGAGGCCAATGGATAACCCGCGACTGAACCAGCTCATCGAACGTTTTGGCGCCGGCCGCATTCTGGTAGCCGGCGACCTCATGCTGGACGAATTCATCTGGGGCAGAGTGTCGCGCATTTCGCCCGAGGCGCCGGTGCCGGTGGTCGAGGTGACCTCCGAATCGTATTATCCGGGCGGCGCCGCCAATGCCGCGCGCAACGTCCGCGAGCTCGGCGCGGCGGTGCGGGTGGCGGGAATCGCCGGCGCCGATCCGCAGGGCGCCCGGCTGATCGAGTTGCTCGGTGCCGCGGGCATCGATACCACCGGTGTGCTGTGCGACCCATCGTTTTCCACCACGGTGAAGACGCGTATCATCGCCCGCCATCAGCAGGTGGTGCGCGTGGACCGTGAGCGGCATGCGACGCTCACCGAAACGCAGACCGAATTCGTCTTTGCACTGCTGGAGCAGGCGATCGACGCCGTGGATGCCGTCATCGTGGCGGATTATGGCAAGGGCTTCCTGACGCAGCCGCTCGCCGACCGCATCGGCCGCAAGGTGCGCGCGGCGGGCAAAATCCTGGCGGTCGATCCGCATCCCCACACCTCGCTCGTCTGGCGGGATGCCACCGTCATCAAACCCAACCGCCGGGAAGCGTTTCTGGAAGCTGGTATTGCGCCCAGCGCGCCGGTCGACCCGCCGCTCGAGGATCGACCGTTGCTCGAGGCCGCGCGGCGTCTGTATGCGCTGTGGCGGCCCAAGAGCCTGCTGATCACGCTGGGCGCGCAGGGAATGCTGCTGCTCGAAGACCAGGCGCCGCTGCGTCACCTTCCGGCCTACGCCAAGGATGTCTTTGACGTTTCCGGCGCTGGCGACACGGCGATTTCCGTGCTGGCGCTGGCGCTGGCCGCTGGCGCCACGCCCGGCGAAGCGGCCGAGCTGGCCAATCACGCCAGTGCAATCGTCGTGGGCAAACTGGGAACCGCGACCGTAACCGCGGCCGAACTGGCGGCCAGCATCGCCCGATCATGAGCCGGCGCAGGGCGGTGTTCTTCGATCGCGACGGGACGCTGATGGAGGAAGTGGAATACTGCTGCGATCCCGCCAAGGTAAAGGTCATTTCCGGCGTGCCGGAAGCGATCGGGGAACTGAAGAGCGCCGGGTACCTCGCAATCATCGTCAGCAATCAAAGCGGCATCGGTAGAGGCCTGTTTACCGAGGCACAGTACGCCGCCGTGCAACAGGAGCTTCTGCGCCAGATCGGCGCGCATCGGATCGACGCATCTTACTTCTGCCCCGACGCGCCCGGCGTTCCATCGCTCCGCCGAAAGCCGGAACCCGGAATGGTGCTTGAAGCGGCGGCCGAGTTCCAGATCGACCTGGCGGCGTCCTTCCTGGTGGGGGACAAGGCGTCCGATATCGAATGCGGCCGGCGGGCCGGCACACACACCATCCTCGTGCGGACAGGCTATGGAGCCGCACTGGAGCGCGATCCGGCTTTTGTCGCCCCCGATTATGTTGCCGACGATGTCCCCAAGGCCGTCCGCTGGTTGCTGCGGCGATAACCTGGCCCGCCCGGGCCCTGATCGGGACCACCCGAGTCATCACCAACACCTTTCACACTGGACGTTCAACGTGACCGCGGCAAAGCGGGTTAGCCTGCCTGCTGAGCAAATGTGAGAGCCGGAAATCGCGCAATTCGCGCTATTCATCAGCCTGACCCGTCTCTCCCAATGCCAGGATGCTGACAAGGCCATCCGGACTGCACAGCGCGGTGCGTCGGTGCCGCTCCGAGTGGAGGTGTCTCGGCTATACTGAGGCTGTCGGTAAGCCTCAGACCATGCAAAACAGGACGGAGAAGAAGCGGGTACTCATTTTTATCGTCGCTTATAATGCGGAGCGAACGATAGAACAGGTGCTTCGGCGCATTCCATCGGCATTGCTGGAGCACGACACAGAGGTTCTGATCATAGACGATTCTTCCCATGACCAGACCTTTGAGAAGGCGCGTGGGTGCAAGCACTCGCCGTTCCCCGTAACCGTACTCCACAATCCGGTGAGCCAGGGGTACGGTGGGAACCAGAAAATTGGATTTCACTATGCAATCCGGCGAGACTTCGATGTGGTTGCGCTGGTCCACGGCGATGGCAAATATGAACCCGAAGTTCTGCCACGATTGCTGCTGCCTCTGCTGAACGGTGAAGCCGACGCTGTGTTTGGTTCCCGGATGATGCGTCGCTTCGACGCGCTCAAAGGCGGAATGCCGCTGTACAAGTACGTGGGGAACAAGATTCTTACCGCGATCCAGAACCGTCTACTGGGCACGGCCTATTCGGAGTTTCACTCGGGCTACCGGTTGTACTCTGTGGAGGCGTTGAAGGGTCTGCCCTTTGACCGAAACACGAATGATTTTCACTTCGATACTGAGATCGCCATCCAATTGGTCCGTGCGAAGCTTCGCATCAAGGAACAGCCTATTCCTACCTACTACGGCGATGAGATTCGTCGGGTGAACGGGGTGCAGTACGCTTTCCATGTGGTGAAGACCACGTGGCTCGCGTGGGCGCAGGATCTCGGTATTCTATATCAACGGAAATTCGATCTTACACCGCCTTGGGAGCTTGCGAATTATCAGCCAAAACTTACTTACATGAGCCCTCACACTCTTGCCTTACGGCGCGTTCCCGCAGGCGCCTCGGTGGTGGATATCGGTTGTGCTTCGGGCTATATGAGCCATGAACTAGGGAAGAAGGGCTGTAAGATCACCGGCGTCGATCAGTATGCCCCGCCAGGCGACCCGCGGGTGGATACCTTCATCAAGCACGACTTGAACACTTCGGGATTCCCCGTGGATTTGGGATCGTTCGAGTACGTCTTGCTGCTGGACGTCATCGAGCATCTCCATTCCCCCGAGTCTTTTGTCGACGCGCTCCGGGCCTGCCGGAAACAGGCCGTGGAGACGCGGGTGATTGTCAGTACGGGGAATGTCGCGTTTTTCGCCACCCGCCTCATGCTGCTCGCGGGGGCGTTCCATTATGGCCGCCGGGGTATTCTCGACCTCACGCATACACGGCTCTTCACATTCTCGACCTTTCGCGAGTTGTTTGAACAAGCGGGGTACGAGATCGAGGAAGTGCGCGGCGTTCCCGCACCGTATCCACTGGCACTGGGCGATAATGCCGTGTCACGGCTTCTTCTCTGGATCAATGGCCTGCTGATTCGAATATCGAAATCGATGTTTTCCTACCAGATATTCATGGTGGTCCGGCCGCTTCCATCGTGCGAATGGCTATTGCAGCGGGCTATCGAGTCCAGTCATGAAAGAGCGTCTCACTCGTAGTTACTCACCAGCTGTTGGCTGCTCCAATCGAGTGAAGCGAAACACCCGGAATCTCTTGTCGAGTGCCGCGGGTTCCAATCCCGCGGGATCGGCTTTCTGGAGTATGAGCAAGCGTTCCTCCTGCGTCGGGACGAACCAACTGTCGTCAAGAACAACCAGGTATTGCACTCGGTACTTGCGAGCCACGTCCAGGATAACGCCCGGCCGGGCCGTAGGCGGAAAGGCGACCACGCGCCGGCCGGTCATGGCGAAAAGTATCCACGGGTTAAAAGACATCACCACGGCATCCTTCGGCGTGTGCTGATTCAGCCATCGCGCCGCTTCGGCCGTCGGGTGATGGAGCAGCTCAGGCTCGGTAATCCTCAGGTTGGATCGAGCACTGGCGGGCTGAATCGAAATCCCCAGTCCACACATGACGATGATAAGCGCCAGGCCGCACACTCTCCAGAATGGCGATGGCGTCGGAATCACTCGAGATGCCGCCGGCTGACTCAGGCGTGGCCTTAATCCAAGCCACAGCGTGAAGACCGCGCACACAGCCCAGAACGCAGTAGCGAAACGCGGCTGAATCCCGGCATCATGGTGTGCCGCCCAGCCATAAAGCGACATCGCCAACAGCACTACGGATCCCGCCGCTAACCCCAAGAAGGCCGTGCGGGGGGATGACTGAGATACTTCGAGAGATTTGCGCCAGCCCCGGCGAAGATAAGTGAAACATAGGGGCGAGACGGGAAATAGATACCTTGGCCCGACATCATAAGGCCACACAAGGAGAATGATGACGTATAACGGGAAATAACACTCGCAAAGGCCAACCTCGCGCCGCCTGAGCGATTGTAACAACCCTAGCAACATCAAAAATGCCGGCACGGCAACCAGTGGCGAGTAAAGAACTGGGTTGACCCACCGGTTGGCTGCGAAGAACTCCGTGACGTGGGCCGTCTCCTCTCCCAGCCGCCACACCGGCCGTCTTGCCAGATCCCAGAGACCGGCTTGTCCGAGATCCGGCCGGTGGGGATCGATTCTCCTGAAATCGTCGCTGTAATCGTAGGTGTTCTCTCCCGGCGCGGGCCGCACGTAATTCGCCTTCGTCCAGGCGAACCATGCCCCTTGTTCCAGCAATCCGCACAGCAGAATAACGATCAAGGCGCCCTGCGGCGGTTTTCGAGAGCGGAGCCAGGACACCGCGATCCAGATAGATAAGCCAAGAAACAACGACACGCCGATTGTCCGCGTGGTCAGAGCGGCAAGAAACGATGCGCCGAATACGACGCTCCAGATTCGGACCCGCGTGGGGCCGGCCGCCGTAAATCGCTCGAATGCGAGCAGCGCGGCCAGACTGAAGAGGCAGTAAGGGATGTCAGAACCGATCCTGCGAGTCGCAAACTCGAATGCGAACGGCGACGAAGCAATGAGCAGTACATAGATCAGAGCCCAGAGCCTCGAATTGTGCCGCCGGATCAACCAGTAACTGAGAAGAAGCACGAGTCCGCTTGCGGCCGCGATCGCCATCATAAAGACCGGATAGCTGTCAGCGGGCTGATGGCCATAAAGGTGAGATAAGAGGAGCAGAACAGCGGGAAACCCGGGCGGATAATTGACGTGATTGACATAGTTGAAGTTGTAGTGTAGGTGGCTCAACGACACGGCCAAGCCCGTATAGCACGACGCGTCTTCATTGATTTCCGGAACGCGCTGATAGGAGACCATCCAGAATACGGTCATCACCGAAATCAAGGCATACGCCAGCAGGTCGATGCGGCGATCCCGGCTGGTCAGCGCTTCCATGCTCATCACACCTCACGTTTACAGCGGCTCCAGGGTAGCAGGAGGCGGCACAGCACGGAGACGTTCGAGGCAGTGGTCATGAGGTATATCGCAAAGTATAACATCTGAAGAGCGCACCTCTGCCCGTAGAGTGGGAGAAGACCTGAACGTCTCCGCAAACGGTTGTTCTGAGCTTCCGGCATCGCCTGATCTCCCGCGGTGGCGGCCCGCGGGCCTGCTAATGCGCCATTCCCGCGCGCGTGAAACTGATCCACGATGGAATTCACGGTTTTGCCACCGGGTGATACGATGAACAGGGCGTCGGTAAAGCCCTCCTTGGAGTGTTCGGCGGTCCGGAGTTGAGGAAGATGGGGCGAGCAGCGTGCACGCGGGTAGCGGAAGGCTACTCGACAGATCGAGTCCTTGCATTCGGTCACAACCACAAGTAGCAGCCTCCATGCTTGCGCGCCAGGCGCCGAAGCGATCTTTGCCGCGCCACAAAGCGGCGATCCGGCAATAACATTAGGGGAATTAACGAAATGTCGAACGGTACTGCCGCTTGTGTTATCTGTTCAGCAGCCGCCGAGAGTTGTTGGGCAAAGTCTGGCTATATGTACTACCGCTGCCGATCCTGCCGCCATCTCTTCGTTTGGCCGATGCCTGAGGGCGCTCGCCAGATTTATTCCAGGATCTACTTCGAGGGGGGCGGGCATGGCTTTGGTTATCCGGATTACGATCGCGATAAACAGGCGATGGCGCCCACATTCACAGCCTATCTCGATCGGATTGGCCGGGTCTCCGGACGAACGGGCACACTGTTGGATATTGGAGCGGCCACCGGTTTCTTTATGGGAATGGCCCGCGCTCGGGGCTGGAGCGTATCGGGCGTCGAAGTGAGCGACCATGCCAGCCAGACGGCCAGGAGCAGAGGATTCGACGTTCGGACGGGAGTGCTGGCGGAACAAGACTTCGAAGACTCAAGCTTCGATGCCATCACGATGTGGGATGTAATCGAACACATGGAGAACCCAGCGCGGGATGTGACAAAAAGTGCCGCCTTGTTGAAGAGCGGCGGCGTGCTGGCAATCAACACACCCGACTCCGGCAGTTTGGTTTCGAAGGTGGCCGGCGTGAGATGGCACTTGGTCATTCCACCAGAGCACCTGAACCTCTTTTCAGCCCAGTCGCTGCGCATCGTGCTGGAATCCTGCGGTTTTGAGATATTGGAGGCCACAACCCTTGGAAAAGGGTTCACCGTTCAGTACGTAGCGGAAACGCTTAGCCATGTCATCAGCCCACTGAAGGGGACCGCCGCTCGAATAGCAGGCACACGACTTGGACGCGCCAACGTTTCTATCAATCTGCATGACAACGTCTTTTTGCTGGCACGCAAGAAAGCAGACGTGCCCTGATTTGGTACAGTCCGGGATGCGCCCCGGGTTGATCGCTATGAAGTAGCGCCCATCAATCGCTCCGAGTGCGGTGCCTCGGTCCACTGGGCGAATAGCAGGTTTTTAGCACAGTGTAAATTGCATCGAGAAGCGCACATCGAATCACGAGCGTGTAAAATAGAGGCGATGCGCGGGGTGGCAGTCCCGGGAGCCGTGACGATAAGAGCTATCGTGTTCTACCTGGACGGAGTACTCATCCGGTCCAGAATGGTTCCGGTGAACACGTGATACCCGATTGCGTTCCGGCACTGGTGACAAGATGAACCTCCGCTCCAAGCTTTTCCTCGATTATTATTTCGGAGGTTTTCTTCACGCCGTCCTGAGAATCCCCACGATTCTTCTGGGAAAGCTGCTGCGCCGCGATCACGATCTCTCGAAGTGCCGCGAAATAGCCATTCTGAAACTGATGGGGGGTGGCAGTCTGGTGATCGCTTATCCAGCCCTGCTGGCTCTTCGGCGTCTCCCGGGTCTCCAAAAGCTGACGCTGATTACCACCCCGGCCATAGCGCCGTTTGGGGCGCTGCTGGGTATATTCGACGAGATCGTGATCATCCGCGACGATCGTGGGCTGCTGACGCTGGCCACCGATTCGGTGCGAACATTCCGGAAATTCTTCCGCCATGACGCTCTGATCGACCTGGAGATTCACAGCCGGCTTACGACCGTATTCGCCCTGCTGACCGCCGCGCGAAACCGCATAGGGTTTTTCACCAACATCTCCTTTTGGCGGCGCTATCTCAACACTCACTTGCTGTTCTGCAACATCACCAACGGTATCTACGATTTCTACGATCAGTTGGCCGCGCTATTCGGCGCGTCACCGGTGGAGGCTGGAGTTTGTGAGCGGGAGTTCCGGAGCCTGCTGGGTGAGTGCGGATTAGAAGGGGATCTGCTCCGTTTGGCGATTGCGCCGGCTTGTTCCGGGTTGAGCCTGGAACGGATGCTGCGCCGTGAAGAGTGGGTAGAGATAGTTGCGCGGCGGATTGCGCAATGCGGGCCGGCCAAGGTGGAATTGCATCTGTTGGGAGCCCCTGCCGACCGTGCGGAACTCGAACAGATAACGATCCTGTTGGAGGCGCGGTTTCGAGGGCGCGCGGTGGTTCGCAACCATGCCGGAAAGACGAGCTTGCGGGAATCGGTGCGGATCATCGCCGCCATGGACGAGGTGCTTTGCATCGATTCGGCACTGCTGCACTTCAGCCGGCTGCTGGGGCGCCGGACGGTCTCGTTCTGGGGGCCGACCGATCCGCGCACGCTGCTGCGCCCGAACTCGAGCGGTCTCGATGATATTCACTACGTGAAAATACCCTGTTCGCCCTGTGTCCACATGTCACATCAGCCGCCCTGCAAAGGGCAAAACATATGCATGCGCCTCGCCGTCGATCCGGCCGCGCCGGTGCCACGCAACCAACCCTGGGTACTCAAAGGATGAGAACGCGGCTGGCGATTCCTATATTAGCGGCGGCGTTTGTGGTCGTCCTTTACGCCTTCATGGCCGCTGAGTTATCCCCTGGCATGCATGCCGAGGGAACCGATTGGGCGATGTATGTGATGCATGCCCGCAATATCGTGAGAGGGTTGCCCTATACGCAGACCGGCTATGTCTTTCAGCCCGAATCCACAACCGAAATTGGCGCTAATTCGTATCCTTCCGGATACCCACTGCTGCTCGTGCCATTCTATGCCGTATTCGGGCTCAATATCACGTTATTCAAGTTGCTGAATTTGGCTTCCCTTGTGCTTTCGTTGTGGCCAGTCTATCTGTATGCCCGGAGAACGCTGCCGCCGGTCTACTCCTTGCTTCTGATCGTGGCGCTGGGCTTCTCCACGCTGTTTCTTGCGAACTTCGATGGATTCGGCTCCGACGCGCCGTACCAGCTTGTGTCCTTTCTCGTGCTGCTTCTGCTTCTGCACATTTACGACCGGCGTCTGAATGAAACGCATCCATGGAAATGGGGATTGCTGGCTGGTTTCGGTATTGCGGGGGCATATCTCATCCGCCCATTCGGGCTGGCGCTCCTGCTGGCGGCTGCCGGGACCGAACTTTTGCGAAGACGCCGGCTGACCACATTTCTTGTCGCGATCGCAACGGCGTTCATCCCGCTGATGCTGCTGAATAACTTCCTGCTGCATAGGGACAGCAGTTATGCCCATCAGTTCGCCCTGTCGATCCCTCACATCTTCCGCCATGCGGCGGCGTATGTCGGGTTCCTTTCCTATGTCTTCGCCAACCCATTGAGCCAATATTTCCGCTATTTCCTCTGGGCAGCTACTCTCTTACTGGCGCTCCTCGCGGTCTCGAAGCGAGTTCGCGCGGGCTTGGGCGTCACTGAACTTTATTTGTTGGCGATCCTTGCCGTAATCAGCGCGTACTGGGCGCCTAGTCCCAGGTACCTGCTCTGCGTCATACCCATCTACATGGTTTATATGTTCGAAGGCTTCCGGACGCTGGTTGCCCGCGTGCCACAGCGTTTCGTGCGGCCCCTGCAGGTTGCCGCTGCTGCGCTGATGCTGTTGGCTCCGGCTGCAAACGCCATTTTGGTCCGCCCCGATGCGAACGACACGCTGGTAACAGCGCCGAATTACGAACAACTCTGCGCCGCGGTGCGCCGTCAGACCGCGCCGGACGCATTTGTGATTTTCTGGAACCCTCGCGTCTTCGCTCTTTCGACCGGGAGGAGTTCGAGCGGGTGGCCGGCCGAAGGGCCGCCGGAACGGATTACTAACTATCTGCGCCGGGTACACCCGGACTATATCGTGGCCGATAAGAGCCGGCCGGATGACCGCCGGTTTCTACTTCCGGCTCTCGCCGCCGCACCGTTGCGATTGGCTACCGTCTACGAGAACGGCCAGTTCAGTTTGACAAGAGTGCTCGAGGCCCCTAATGGAAAAAGCCCGGAGTAAGGCGCCCGCTAGTGTTTGGCCTGGCGGTTGGAAGAGGCTCTGGTGCCGGCAGAACCGGCCATGGTTGGGCGGAGGTGAGTAATGGAAAACTCCTTTATTTGTGTTGTGTGCGGAAACGCGGGATGTAGACCGCTGTTCCGGAACCTTCGGCAGTCCCGGTTCAGCGTCGCCCGGTGCCCGGAATGCGGCTTGGAGTTTCTCGCACCGCAGCCGGACTGGGAAGAGATCGCGAAGATCTATTCCGCGGACTATTACACACCGTGGGACATGAAGCGGAGTGAGAACCAGATCACCGCCAGGATGAAGCGGCTGACCTTTGCGCGGCGCCTCCGCGAATTGCGGCGGTTTGTCAGTTCCGGGCCGATTCTGGATGTCGGAACGGCGACGGGTTTTTTCCTCGATGAAGTCATTGCCGAGGGGAGCTTCGTGCCATATGGTATCGAGCTTTCCGAGTACGCGGGAGGCATTGCGCGAGACAAGTTCGGAGCGCAGCGGATACATATCGGCACCATCGAAACCGCGCCTTTCCCGCCGGGCTTTTTCAGCGCTGTCGCCATGAGCGATCTGATCGAGCACGTTTGCGACCCCGCCGCCGTCTTGCGAAGAGTTCATGAACTCTTGAAGCCTGGCGGTATCGCGATGATCATGACGCCCGACACCACCAGCATCAGCCGCCGCCTGATGGGAAGCCGCTGGACGCAATTCAAACTCGAGCACTTGTTCTACTTCAGTCCGGCCAACCTCGGGCGGATGGCAGCAGGTTGTGGCTTCCATGTTCTATCGGTACAGCGTGCCCGGAAAGTGATGACCTTGAAGTATCTGCGGGATCAGTTCCAGGTATATCGTCATCCCGTGCTGACGCCCTTGAGCCGTGGCCTGGGATGGATCCTGAAACCTTGGGAGGATCGGCCTTTCCCGATCACGATGGGCGAAATGCTGGTTTTCTTGCAAAAGAGCGCCAGCTAGCGGCCGCCACAACTCCCACTATAGCTTCACGATGGCAACCTGGGTGCCCGAAAGCTCAAGGAAGCACTCTGGCTTATCCGCCAGGTATTCGTGCAGGGCTTTGCCGGCGCCGTCGGCGGAGCCGTAATAGTCATGTGAAATGAGAATTCCCCCGCGGTTCAGACGCGGATAGAACCATTGGATCCCCGCCAGCGTACTCGCGTAGAGATCGGCGTCCAGGTGGACGAAGGAGAACCGCAAATCATCTAGGCCCGCGGCGGAAGCGGGAAAAAGCCCGACATGAAAGTGGACGTTTGGGAAGTGATTGAGGTACGACCTGACTGGATCGAGGGACGAAGCGAAGGATCCGCCCTGAAACCGCGTATCGGAATCGCCCGAGCTGGGTAGACCGGCGAATGTGTCGAAGAGATGCAGCGCCCGGTCGCCTTTGACTTCGCAGATCAGGCGCGCGGAGCCGCCCCGGAAAACGCCGAGTTCCGCTATGTCGCCAGGAACCCTCGCCGTCCGTTTCGCGGAAGCGTAGATGCCCCAAGCCTCGGTATCCGTCAACAGCATGGCGGTCCGTTCGCGGACATCGCGGAAGAGCCGGTAGGCGCCGGAGCGATGTGGCAGGTCCCCGAGCGGCACCAGCGCCATGTCTTTATGGGCCAGCATTTTCGTAATGACGGTCCAACCCAACGTGCGCGAACCCGAGCACGCAGCGCTGTCCAGGAAGTAATCGAGGGGCGTTCGCAAGGTATCGTCCCAACAGGAGCCCCTCAGGGCTCCCGCCTCAGAAGTGTAACCAGCGCGCGGCTCCTCTCCGAAAAATGTAGTGTCAGTTGAAGGTGTTTGAGCGCCGTGGGCTGACCGGGAAGCGGAACGCAAGCGCCGGGCCGCCATCAAGGTCTATTTCAGCGAGCAAAGCGGATCGCCCAGCACCACGCCCTGCCAACTGAGGAATGGCATCCCCAGGTAATAGCTCTCCGCCAGGTTGCGGCCGTGGGCATAGGCCGGCAGCATGTACTCGGGACGAACGCATCCGGACAGGTAGGGTTCGTAGACGTTGCCGGAAGCGCCGGTGGCGCCTTCGTGGATGTAATCCGCGCTGAGCGTTTGTGGCGAGCCCGCGAACCAGTGCACCCGGTCGGTGTAGGTGGTGAGGTTCCAGTCCGGCGGCGGCGGCTTCAACGTCCGGGCGTTGGTCGACACGAATTCGGTCACGATCGCTCCCGGCAGCCATTCGAACCCCAACCAGCGGTGTTTGCGCCCAACGTCATTCGATCCCCAGGATGCATAGCCGATCACGTTGCGCTGGTTATAGAGAACGTTGGACGTGTCGTCCAGCACAACCCTGCCGGCAGGCAACAGCAAGGCCGCCGATCGTAGCCAGTTGTCGCCGTCGCCATTCGCCGGAGAACTGGTGTCGATGACGAACGTGCCGCGATTCCGGGCGGACAACGAGCGGTCTATCATCGCTTTCACGTCCCCCAAATCGTTCGCCGCCAGGCGCGTCACAAGGTAAATCGGAAACTGTGGATGCACAAAAGGGCTGTCGCGCTTGCCGAAGAAGGGATTGCGAACCGCGCCGGCGCGGTCGAAATGACTTCCGTGAAGCTTCCCGTAGAGCAGAGTAAGTTCGGAGTCCACCGAAGACTGCTCGGAGTTTTGAATCGATCCGCTCATACCGTCTATCCGTAGCGGGACACCCATGGTCGTCACGATGTACAGCACTTCTTCTTCCAGATGCTCCCGCTTCAGGCAGCCTCCGACGGGCGTCTCAATTTGCGAAATGTAAGTCTGCCAGTCGATGGTTTCCTCGGAGGTCGTTTCGAGCAAGCAGACTTGGCGCGCGGGGACCGGGCGGCGTTTTGCATAATAGTCCGCGACCGCTTGGGAGACCGGATCTGTGCGGTTCACCACCAGCAACACGTTGCTGGCGCTCTGGCCTTCGAGCCTGGGGACGCACGCGGCGATCGGAACCATCCAAAGCGCCGACAGCACGGCGGCGGGCAGCCGGCGGAAAGGCAGCCAAGCGGGCGGGGAAATGGATTGACTCATGGGATTTCCGTCGGTGCGCTTTGTGCCTTATGGTTGCCCGCCCCAGAGCAGCAGGCCCTTGAGGGCCTGCGAGATGACAAAAATGTCCACCATCGGCGAGAGGTACTTGATGTAGTACAGATCATACTCCAGCTCCACCATCGAATCCCGCGGAGCCGCGAAATGCCTCATGTGAATCTGGCTCCAGCCTGTGATGCCGGGCCTCACGTTGAGCCGGTGTGGATAGAACGGGATGTGGCGCGATAACTCGCGCCCGAACTCCGGCCGCTCCGGTCTTGGCCCCACGATCGACATCTGCCCGCGCAGCACATGGATAAACTGCGGCAGAGCATACAGGCCGGTGCGGGAGAGTATCCGGCCGATGCGAGTCCTTCCGGCGGCAACCCGGAAGCGGTAGAGGGTGAATGGCCCGTTGCAGCCTTCCCGCAACTGCCGCTCGAGCACGCCCTCGCGAGACGACACCCGCACCAGCGCCGCGATCAGCGCCAGCAAAGGTGACAGCAGCATGAGGACTGCGGCGGCAATCAGGCGGTTAACGATTGCCTGGAAAAATAAAGTTCGCGTGCCAGGCTCGAATTCCCTCGAATACAGCAGGCGCGTCGCGTTCAATCCACTCAATCCCTCACGATTGCAAATCTTCTCGTACGTTCCGGCGGCGTCTTCAATGGCGTGGCCCGAGAACCGCAACTCCAGCAACTCATGTGCCAGACGCGAACTCAGGCCGCTCTCGAAGCCCACCACGACGCGGCTCGGGTGGATCGCCTGGATCGAGTCTTCCAAACTGCCGGCCCGGCCGTCGCCGGCTGGCTCGGAACTGCCGGCCTCTTCGGATGCAGGCCCTCCGATGGACCCGGCGATCTGAATCCCCGATTGCGGGTTCCGCGCCAGATGACTGGCGAGGTCCTCGAGCAAGGGACTATTCCCGATCAGCAGCAGCCGCTCGCCGGCAACCCGCGGGAGCACATACGCACTGAACAGCAGACGGCCGGCCAAAATGCCCGCGATCGAGAGCAGGCTGCCCAGAAGCATCACCCGAATTGGTATCTGCAGGTCCGAAGCGATGGCGCTGATCAGCGCCTGGAGAAGAAACGCAACACCCGCGACCATCAGGAGCTGCTGCAACAGCAGCAGGCGCGACCGAACGCGGATCTGCGAGTAGAGACTCTGAAAATAGATCCCGAAGAGAATGCTGAGCCAGACCAGCGCGACACTCGCCAATCCCGGGAGGCTCGAAAAATAATCCGTGGGATCCACTTCGAGAAGCAGGTAGGCGGAAAAAACGAACGACGAAAGGATCAGCAGAGCTTCGAATAGAAACAGCCCAATCGTGCTGGCGGGAACAAATACGCGAAATAGCCGGATCATGCGGGGCGAGCCACCACACTATATTCCTACCATGCAGCGTAGTGTTGCGCCCACGCTTTGGCCCGGATGCCCGCCGTCTTCGAGGATCGGCCGCCCTACCAGATCCGCAGCGGTATGTCCCTTGGCGAGAATGAGAGCCCCACTCGGGCATCCCAAATCACCCGGTTGTAGCCGGTAAAGCTGGCGCTTTGATACTTGCGCGCGGTGACGCCGGCCACCATGTGCACCATGTGGCTGATCTGCCGGCTGGTCTGCAAGCCGGCGCTCGCGTCCCCGTATTCGCCCAGAATGTTGCCGATGGACTGCGCCCGGTCGTAGCCGGCCGAAAAATTGAAGGCCCACCGGCGGATTCCCGTATATGTGTAACCTGCCGCGGCAGTATAGGTTTTGGAGGTCAAAAAGAGACCGTTGCCTGGGGTCATGAGGTGGCCGCCGGAAATATAAGCAACCCCTTGGGTAAATGTTTTCGACAAGCGCCCGCTATAACTCGGAACCCAGTTCAAGTCGTAGGAAACGACATATCCTTGCGTGATTCCCAGCAGAGCGGCGATCACCGGGTCCAGCGTGATCAACTGCGGGAACTTGCTTTCCACTCGGGTCACGCCTCCAAAGCCGCTGAACTCCCAGCTTCGGGAGAGTTGCACGGCGTATGTGGCGCTAAATCGATGGAAGTCCGATCCGCTGAACACACCGTTGTAACTGAAGTGCGTAAACATATAGTTGGCGCCAATCGTCGACCGCCTGGAAGTGCGGTACTGCACGTCCATGCGCGCGTCCTCGCCCGTTACGCCGTATAGAGCGCTCGACCGGCGCCTGGTCAGATTCCAGTCGCCGCCGAAAGCAAAGGAAAGCCGGGCGGTTCTCTGGTAGGTCAGCAAGGCCTGTGTACTTGCGTAGATCGTTCGATTATCGAAGAAATCGGTAGTGGGAGTGTAAGTGGTAGTGGGGTCAAACGGCACGGTTGGGGAAAGACCCTGTAAGCCAAAAGTTTGAGCGAATATGCCGGCGGATTCGTTCACTTGCAACGAGACATGCCTTGAGACTTGCTGCGTGATGCCGAGCATTAACGACTGATCGACGCCCGAGTAATAAGTGGCATTCGTGTATTCGCGGGCCGCGCCCCCATAATTCAGGGAAATCTTGGTGTGCTTCCAACTGTGAACGCCGCTGATGCCAAAGTCCAACTCCACCCCTTCGGAGCTTGCATTCGCCAGTTCGCCCTGCGAATTCAAGGACACGCCGGCCAGCCCGGTATCGTACACGCCAACCACCGACAGGAAGGGAATAAAATCGATCTGGGGCGCAATCATGGCCGCGGGGGCGTCGCCGCGAGAAAGAATTGCGGGGCCGGCATACTGGGCAAAGGCCGGTGCCGCCAGAAAAACAAGTGCCGCCAAACGCTGCATTTTCACGGCAAACAACTGTTCACGCTCCTGTCGGCCATTCTTTCGGCCATAGTTCGCAACCTAAAGTCTGACGCGACGTTCCCAGACCTGTCAAGTCAAGCGCTACCGGGTACCATCCAGTAGTACATCATAGTACGCGAAGGCAGGGAACGACTAAGAAAGGCATGGGAGCTCGACCTTGGTTTCGCCTCGGCTTGGCCCGAGGCCGCCCGCATGAGGTTTCGGGCGGTCTGCTTTTGGTAAACTCGGCGTGCGGATGAAATCCATCAAACTGCTGGCCATCGTCGAGGCCACCAGCGTCACCGGACCGGCCAAGGGGCTATTGCAGTTTGCCCGCATGGCCCGTTCGGGCGAAGTGGGGCCGGCCGTCGAGGTGTCCATCGCCGTCTTCCAGCGCCCGGACGAGCCCGATCTTTTCATTCAGGCGGCTAGCCAGATGTCGATTCCTGTCTATCCGATTGCCGAAAGAGGCCGTTTTGACCGGAGAGTGATTGCCGGACTTGCGGCCCTCGGCCAAAGTCTCCAGCCGGACCTGGTGGAAAGCCACGCAGTGAAGTCCCATTTTCTGGTCCGCCAGTCCGGCCTGAACCGGCTCGCGCCCTGGGTAGCGTTTCATCATGGATACACGTGGCCGGACCTGCGGGCGCGCCTATACAATCAACTGGACCGGTGGTCGTTGCGGGCGGCGTCGCGGGTGGTGACCGTCAGCCAGCCGTTTCGGCGGGAGTTGATCCGCCATGGGGTCCCGCCTGCGCGCATCGATATTGTCCACAATGCCATAGAGCCCGGCTGGGGAACCGCTTCGGCGGCGCCGGCGCGGGCGGAACTGCGTGCCCGACTGGGAATCGATCCGGCGCGAAAAGTGATTTTGATCGTTGGCCGGCTCTCCCGCGAAAAGGACCACTTTTCGTTGCTGCGGGCTTTTGGCCAATTGGCGGGCGCGCACGGCGGCGAAGGCGCCGCAAACGCGCATCTGCTCATCGTCGGCGAGGGACCCGAGCGCGCCAGAATCGAGGCTGCGATTCAGCACCTCGGTCTCCGCGGACTGGTCACCTTAACCGGACAGGTCCCGTCGGCCGAACCCTACTACGGGATCGCCGATCTGGCGGTCCTTTCCTCGTTGTCGGAGGGTTCGCCCAACGCGCTGCTGGAAGCCATGTCGGCTCGAGTGCCAGTAGTGGCGACGGCGGTTGGAGGCATCCCGGAGATCGTTTCCGACCGCGAAAGCGCGCTCCTGGTCCCGCCGCGGAACCCCGAAGCTCTATGCCAGGCGATGCGGGAGTTGCTGGCAAACGAAGCTCTGGCGCGCGGTCTGGCTGCGCACGCCGGTGAACTGCTTCTGCCCCGGCACACGCTCGAAGCCCGTACCAGGAGCTTGGTCGGGATCTACACCGCCGCACTCACCAGCCAGGCACGATACTCTTCGTAAAGCCACTCGCCCAGCAGCCGCCAGTCGTAGTGCGCGCGCACCAAGGCCAGGCCGGCCAGAGACCGGGCGTGCCAAAGGCCGGGCTCGGTCGCGATTGCCGTCAACGCCGGCAGCCAGCCGCTGTCGTCGTCGAGCACCTCTATGTCTTGGCCGGGCGAAACGGCCAGACCTTCGGCCCCCTGCCGGCTGGAAACCACCGGTACGCCGGCCGCCATCGCCTCAAGGATTTTCAAACGCGTTCCGCCGCCCGTGCGCAGCGGCACGATCGCCGCCAGCGCGTCGCGATAGTACGGAACCACGTCGGGAACCGTCCCGGTGACCTCGACGTTCGGCTCGCGCGCAAGCTCCCGGACGGAGGCAGCCGGATTGGAGCCAATCAAAGTCAGCCGCCATTCCGGAAAACGCTGGTGGATCGCCGGCCAGGCGTGGCGCGTGAACCAGCAGGCCGCGTCGATGTTGGCATGGAAGTCCATCGCTCCCACGTACACCAGGCGCTGGCGTGGAACGGCCTCGGCCGTGGGCGCGAATCTCTCCGTGTCCACACCGTTTTCGATCACCGTGATGCGCGCCCTGGGAGCGATTGCGAGCAGTTTCTCTTTCTCCCGCGCGCTGCAAACCACATGCCCAAAGCCGCTGCCGAGGATCTGCTTTTCCAGGCTGGCGAGCCGTTTTGCCGTGAGATTGGCATACACTTTCTTGGGAAGAGAATTCACGTTGGCTGCGTAGCGCCGCATCAGCTCGGATTCGATATTGTGCCAGTCGTAGACCGTGCGCGCCGGGCTTTGCCACAGCGTCTCGATCAGCGGCACGTATTCGACCATGTGGCAGCTATCCAGGTGAACCAGGTCGAAGCGGTTGCGCGCCGCAATCGCGGTGATCACGGATGTCATTTCATCGGTCGTATAGTTGAGCACGCTCAAAGGTTGGCGGCCCGTCAGCCCGCGCACGATTTTCTTCAGCCCGTATCGTCCGAGCAGAGGCACCAGGAACACTTCGCTAAAGAATCCGAGCTCGGTCGCGTCCGGCTCCGGAAAACCCGGCTGAATGAAGCTCACGTAGGTGACGTCGGCGTGCTGCGCCAGCGCGCGGGCGAGATAATACTCGCGGATCCTTGCCCCGGTCAGCAGCGGCAGGCACAGGCGCGGCGAGAGAAAGAGTATTCGCATCCGAACAGGTCCGTGGTTCCTGACCAGTATCGCCTAGCTGGCGAACAGCGGCAATCGCCGAGCCGGCGCTGGGTGTGCGACACGATGTGGGAACCGGGCTGGCATTGTATCAGGGCACGGCTTCAGCCGTGCCGCAACGCATCGATAGCCAAAGGCTTTAGCCACTGGGACTTTCCTGCGTCCCCAGGGGCTGAAGCCTAGACCCTTCACGCGATCCCCCGCCCCGGCTGAAGCCGCGTGCCCCGATACACCGCCTCTCGAAAGAGCACCGCGTTTTCTGCGTCGCACACCCGCCGGCGCTCGGCGGTCCCCCCAAGCCCGAGCAGCCACCTCATTTGGAACATAAAAGGTCCGTTTTTCGTAAAGGGCTACAGGAGTTCTGCGAATGAGAAGCATCCTCACATCGGGCGCAGCCGATATCTTGACCGGGTTGGCGGCCCTTGTGCTGTTTGTCGTTGGCGACAACTATCTTCATCTAGGCGCGGACCTGCGCACTACGGTTATTGTCCTTGCACTTCTGTACCTGTGCGCGGGGCTCGTCCGCGGGCACACCCGTCCCGAAAACGCGTGGCTGAAAGGGCTCCTGGTAAGCTCGGGAGCTTCTGTCGTACTGCTCATTTTGGGATGGGACTCACTGCACCATCCCGTCCTCGCTTTGCTTTTGCTGATTGCGAATGTGTTCGCCGTGTGCGGCGTGCGCGTCCGTCACTTCTTGGCGGCGCGGTCCGCGATGAGGGGAGGCGTGATGGCTCTTGCGTCCCTGGCCGCGCTCGTCGTGCTGGCGGTGACTGCGATTCCTGCGCTCGCGACGCGCGTCGCCACCCGCAGGATGAGCGCGCCTGCCCCCACGTTCTCCATCAGCAGACTCGACGGCACGGCGGTCAGCTCCTCCAGCCTTCGCGGGCGCGTCGTCGTCCTCGATTTCTGGGCGACTTGGTGTCCTGCCTGCCGCAGGGAACTGCCGGAGTTGGAAAAGGTCTACCGGCGGCATCAAGGAAACTCGATGGTCGCATTTTGGGCTGTCGACGTACAGAAAGACGGCGAGACGCCGGAAAAAGCGCGGGATTTCATGAAGCAAGCCGGTTACACCTTGCCGGTTGCCTGCGGCAGCGAGAAGTCCCTCGGAGGCCTGCATCTGGAAGGCTTCCCTTCGCTGATCGTCATCGACAAATCCGGCAGAGTGCGCCTGGTCCACACCGGCTACGACGGTTCGGAACAGCTCCAGGCCAATCTCTCAGGAGAAATTCAGACCCTGCTAGCCGAGCGCCCTTAGCAATGGTAGGGCACGCTTTAGCTTGCCCGTTTATTGTTTTTCTTGGCAAGCTTTAAAGCTTGCCCGCACCCGCTGTTCAGTTCGCTGTTCAGTTTGCTACACCCGAACCCTCCCCGCGCCGCCCAACGCCTGATACGATGCAGTAGGCGCCAATGCTCGAGCTCGCCCCAACCGATCCGCTGATCAAGACGTATCTCAAGGACCTCCAGCATCTGAAGGGTCAGGACGTGATACACGAGCTGGGGCTGAAGGGACCGTTCCAGAACCTGCTCGATAAGGCCGCCAAAAAGCGCGGCTGGACGCTGGTTCCGGAGCTTTCGACTTACTCCGGCGGCAAGCGCGTGGTCCCCGACGGCACCGTGCGCGACGAATTCCGCCTGGCGCGCGGCTGGTGGGAAGCCAAGGACACCTCCGACAAACTCGCCTCCGAAATTCAGAAGAAGATCAAGGCCGGCTACCCGACCCGCAACACCATCTTCGAGGACACGCAAACCGCCGTCCTCTACCAGGACCGCGGCGAAGCTGGCGAATACGCGCTCGGCGAGCCATTGAAGATAGCGGAGCTGATGAACCGCTTCTTCTCCCACAATGAATCCGATGAGCGTGAGTTCCAGCGCGCCATGGACGAGTTCAAGCTGCGCATTCCGGACCTGGCGCAATCGCTCCGCGACCACATCGACGAAGCGCACAAGAAGAACCGGAAGTTCCGCGAAGCTTTCGCCGCATTTATGACCTTGTGCCGCGCGTCGCTGAACCCGGAATTGACCGACGGCCACGTGGACGAGATGCTGATCCAGCACCTGCTCACCGAGCGGCTGATGCGCAACCTGTTCCAGAACCCCGAGTTCACCACGCGGAACGTGATTGCGGCGCAAGTGGAGAACGTGATCGAAGCGCTGGCTTCGGCCAGTTTTTCCAAGCAGGATTTCCTCAAGAACCTGGACCCGTACTACACGGCCATCGAGCGCGCCGGAGCCAACCTCAGCCACTTCACCGAGAAGCAGGATTTTCTCAACTCCGTATACGAGCAGTTCTTCCAGCGCTTCTCGCCGGATGTGGCCGATACCCACGGCATCGTCTACACGCCGCGCGAGATTGTCGACTACATGTGCAAGTCGGTCGAGGAAGCGCTGAAAGAGGAATTCGGATACACGTTGGCATCGCCCGAAGTGGTGATTCTCGATCCTTGCACCGGGACTGGGAATTTCATCGTCAACCTGATCGACCGTATGCCGGGTAAAGCGCTGGCGGAAGCCTATCAGCACCGCCTTTTCGCCAACGAAGTGATGCTGCTGCCGTATTATGTCGCCAGCCTGAACATCGAGCACGCCTACTATGAGCGGATGCAGCAATACGAGCCGTTCCCCGGCCTGTGTTTCGTGGACACGCTCGACATGGCGCGGCAGGGCGCCATGTTCACCGCCGCCAACACCGAACGCGTGGAGCGGGAGAAAGAAGCCGCCATCACGGTGATTATCGGCAACCCGCCGTACAACGTGGGGCAAAAGAGCGAGAACGATAACAACCAGAACCGGAAGTACAAAGGGATTGACGAGCGGGTGCGGGAGACCTACACCAAAGGTTCCAAGGCGACGAACAAGAACTCGCTGTCGGACATGTATGTGAAGTTCTTCCGCTGGGCCACAGACCGGCTCCAGGGCCGCGACGGGATCGTGTGCTTCGTGTCGAACAACAGCTTTGTGGACCAGCTTGCGTTCGACGGCATGCGCAAGCACCTCTTGCAGGACTTTGATCGGGTGGATCACATCGACCTGCACGGGAACGTGCGCCGCAATTCGAAGCTTTCCGGGACCACGCACAACGTGTTCGGCATTCAAGTCGGCGTGGGTATTACGCTCGCGGTGAAGAAGAAGGACGCAGCGAAACAGTTGCGCTATCATCGCGTGCCGGAGATGTGGCGGAAGGGCGAGAAACTCCAGTTCCTGGCGGGTGGTGAGATTCGGTGGCAGCCGCTGGAGCCAGATGCAGAGCACACTTGGCTCGTGCCGGGGCACGCCGACGAGTACCGTGGGTTCCTCGGGCTTGACGCCGTGTTTAGCCTGCGCAGCCGGGGGCTTCAGACGACGCGAGATGGCGTTGTCTACGACTGGAATCGGGTGGCGCTGGAGAAACGGATGAAGGAATTCATCGCCTCCTATAACGCCGAGGTGCATCGCCATCATGCGGAGCCCGAGGCTGGCTGGCCGGACCGCCTCAAGTGGTCGGAGGGGCTAAAGCTCAGCGTCTCGCGCGGCAAGCTGGCCAAGTTCGGCCGAGAAAGAATTGTGTGGGCGTTGTACAGACCGTTCTGTAAGCAGTGGCTTTACTTCGACCAGATCGTAAATGAGCGGGTATATCAGTGGCCGAAGATATCAGGCCTCGTCATCTGGATGAAGGCCGGAGCGGACTGGCCATTCTTCGCCTTGATGTCGAATCTGGTCTGCGACCTCCTGCCGCAGGGCGGATCGCAGTGCTTCCCCCTTTCCCACCTGAAAGACTCCGCTGTCGCGCAGTTCCGCCAGCACTATTCCAACGACTCCATCGCGAAGGAAGACGTCTTCCACTACGTCTACGCGCTGCTCCATCATCCGGGGTATCGCGAGCGGTACGCAGCTAATCTCAAGCGCGAGCTGCCGCGGATTCCGTTTGCGCCCGATTTCGCCGCCTTCGCATCGGCCGGAAAAGAACTGGCGCGGCTGCATGTCGAATATGAATCGCTCGAACCGTGGCCGCTCCCGGAAATCGAAACCGAGGGTGTTCCATACTCGCAGCGCGTCGAGAAGATGAAGCTGAGCGCGGATAAGCAGTCGCTTCGTGTGAACGAGTCGCTCACGCTGGGTGGCATTCCGGCAGAGGCGTTCGAGTACCGGCTGGGCTCGCGGTCGGCGCTGGAATGGGTGATCGATCAGTACCAGGTGAAGGGCGAGTCCGACCCGAATCGCGAGGACGATCCTGGCTACATCATGCGCCTGGTAGGCCAGGTGGTGCGGGTGAGCGTAGCGACGGTCCGGATCGTGAAGGTTCTTCCGGTCTATCGGTAAGGCCCCACCCCCGAGCGCGCATCCGAGCCGCGGCCAGAGGAAGCGGTTGGCCCAGTCGTTTCAGACCCCTACTACCCCAAGGGGCACGCGCGGGGCCAGTTCCCCGCCTGCGTTCACCAATCCCGCAAATTTCCCCAAGCCACTGTCCCCACAGGCGTTACGCCCTCTTCCACGCGCTCCGGACGCCGTGCCCCGCCACCCTCTTGTGCCAAAGTGAGATTAGGTAGGGCCGGGCATGCCCGGCCCGGCTTCCCGCGAGGCGCCCTGCCGCCCAGGGAGCCGCCACGGGTAAGGAGACCGCATTCATGAATTCAACCGCTGAGCCAACCGCCCCCGTGGGCACGATTGGCCCACTTTTTCGGTACTGTTTTTATTGTTTTCAATAACTTAACCATCCGCTCGTGGGACCGATCTGTCCCACGCGCAGACCCGTGGCGCAGATTGTCAAACCTGCTGAGCCGAGAGTCGTCTCGGCTTCTCTTCCTGGAAGGCCATTCCCTCGATCATGCTCTTAATTAACCGCCCCGTGGGAATGATCGGGCCCACTTTTTAGGTACTGTTTTTATTGTTCTCAATAACTTAACCCTCCGCGCGTGGGACCGATCAGTCCCACGCGCAGACCCGTGGCGCAGGTTGTCAAACCTGCTGAGCCGAGAGTCGTCTCGGCTTTTCTTCCTGGAAGGCCATTCCCTCGATCATGCTCTTAATTAACCGCCCCGCGTGGGAATGATCGGGTCCACTTTTTAGGTACTGTTTTTACTGTTTTCAACAACTTAACCATTCGCGCGTGGGACCGCTCGTTCCCACGCGCAGCCCCGTGGCGCAGGTTGTCAAACCTGCTGAGCCGAGAGTAGAGTAGAGCCGTCTCGGCTTTTCTTCCTGGAAGGCCATTCGCTCGATCGAGCTCTTAACTTCTAGCGCACTCGCCTACAACGGCACGTGCAGGGTTCCCACCATCCCGGAACCAACGTCCCGGAAACCCAGGCTGAACCCGGTTGGCCCCGGCGGCGTCTTCACTCGCGCACCCAGGACGAGACCCTGGTCCTGAATCTGGCGAAGCGCACCTTCGGTGAAACTCAACGGAATCGTCGTAAGCTGCTCGACCTTCCCCACCGGAAGGACGCGCGTTGGGGTTGCTTTGCGGCATGCTGTCCGTGCCGTTGCGCAAGCCCAGTTGAATCGGGAATCCGCCCGAAATCCAAACCAGCGTCTTCCGGCCGGGAATGCCCTGCAAATGTCCGGCGATGGTTTCGAGAGCCGCCGCCGTGCGAGTCGCGCGCACCGTCTCGGCATAATCGACATAGGGCTGGTTGGAAGCCTTCATGAAGCTATCCCACTGTGCGGTGGTCGCCTGATCGCCCGTAAGCGAATGGGCCGAGGCAGGCGGCGCCGTGGAAGCATCCACTTCCGGATTCACGCGATTCGAGTGCTTCGCGACAGCCTCCAGCAGCGAAGCCATATCCTGCGAAAAATCGTGCAGCAGCGAGAGCGAGTCGCCCAGCACGAAAACGGCGACCCGGCTGGCCGCCGGCACCCCCCGTAAGTATCGGAGAAAGTCTTTCTTGGCCAGCTCCTGATCGGAGAGTTGTGTATTCAGTTCATCGAACAGGAACACGGTCACGGCCGCGATATTCGCTCCCGGCCTGTTGGTGAACGTCGACGCAGCCGGCGAACTCGAAACCGCCGTTGCCGCCCTGCTGGCTTCTTCCAACGCAAACAGCCCGATCTTTTGCTCCTGGCCGTTGTCGCGCAGCTCGAAATCGGCGCGCCTCAGGTCGTCGACCGGCTTTCCGCTCTTGTCCTTCACCACCACGTTCACCAGGACGACGTGCGTCCCCGCGTGAATCACGACCTGATCCGGCGTGGCTTGTGGGACCGCCGGAGACGGCAGCCCCAGCAGCAGCGTCATCAGCAAACCATAAGGCCAGACCGCAAGCGGGCGGTTGGCGGGGAACGCCTTCGAAACGGATCGGCGGAAGCGGCGAATCTGCATACGGGCCTCCGGAACAGAGCTCATTTCGAAGTCTATATCATTCCCGCCGGAACCGAGCCGCGACCACAGGGAGCGGTCGTTTCGACTAGCACCGAATCTGCCCATCGAAGACCTAGCCGCCGGAAGGTGGCAATCGCAGCGCCGTCGCCAGCACCTGGGCGATCCGCTCGCACGCGCGCCCGTCGCCGTAGGGGTTGTGGACACGGGTCATGCGGGTGTATTCTCGTTCGTCGTCCAGCAATCGCGCTGCCTCGGCGACGATCTGCCGCTCGTCGGTTCCCACCAGCTTCACCGTTCCGGCTTCCACCGCTTCCGGCCGCTCGGTTTTCTCGCGCAGCACCAGCACCGGCTTGCCGAGCGACGGTGCTTCCTCCTGAATGCCGCCCGAATCCGTAATGATCATCCAGCACCGGCGCATGAGGTCCACAAAAGCCACGTAAGGCAACGGATCGAGCAGGACGATATTGGCGTGTCCGGAGAGCTGGCTGTAGGCGGGGCCCAGCACGTTGGGATTGCGGTGCACCGGGTAAACCACCTGAACGTCGGGCCGCTCCGCCACCAGCGCGAGCGCCCGCATGGCGCGGTCGAAGCCGGGCCCGAAGTTTTCGCGGCGGTGGCAGGTAACCAGCACCAGCCGCCTGGCCGGATCGAGCCAGGGCCAGACCGGCGCATGGAGTTCGCCCTGTTCCAGCGCATGGCGCACCCAAAGCACCGCATCGATGCCGGTATTGCCCGTGACGAAGATCCTTTCGGGCGCCACGCCCTCCTGCAAAAGGGCGGCTTCGGCGCCGCGCGTGGGGGCGAAATGATATTCCGCGATGCGCGACGTGAGTACGCGGTTCATTTCCTCCGGGAACGGCTGCCGCAGGTCGCCCGTGCGCAGCCCAGCTTCAACGTGCGCGACCGGCACGCCGCGATAAAACGCGCCCAGCGCCGCGGCGAAGGTGGTGTTCGTGTCGCCCTGCACCACAACCAGGTGCGGCCGCTCGGAGTTCAAAACCGTTTCGATGCCGCCCAGAATCCGCGCCGTGATGCCGCACAGCGTCTGGCCCGGCTGCATCAGGTCGAGATCGAAATCCGGACGGACTCCGAAGGCTTCCAGCACCGGGTCCAACATGTCGCGGTGCTGGGCCGTGACACAGACTCTCACCTCGAAGTCGTCCGGCTGCGAGCCCAGCCGTTTGATCAGCGGGCAGAGCTTGATGGCCTCCGGCCGCGTCCCGAGAACAAAAAGAATCCGGCTCAAAGATCGAGTATAGCCGCGATTAATGGCGCACTTCGATGCGGGTCGGCCGCCAGAGCGTTTCCGCCGGAACGAAAAACACCAGCACGGCCAGCAGCGCCGCGGCGTTCATGGCCATAAAAGTTCGCGCCGGCGAGGAGATCCGTTTCAAGAAAAAGGCGCGGGGCACGAATCGATCCAGCACTGCCAGGGCCACCAGCGTCAGCTCGTCGATCAGCAGGAAGTCGCGCCACCGGGAATCGGTCAGCGCGAGCGTCGAGCCCCAGATCAGCAGAATCGCCCAGGGCAGCACGAGGCGTCCGAATTTGTAAGAAAGAAAGTGAAAACGCATCCGGTCGGCGCTGGTGAACAACTGCGGCAGGCGAGCGAAGAGTTGCCAGAGACCGGCCAACGTGCGCAACCGGCGGCGAAACTCGCCGCCCTCGGCCGCCGGATAGTCGAAGGCGAGGGCCTCCGGATCGAAAATCACCCGGTAGCCGCGAAAGAAGGCCCGCAACGAGAATGTGCCGTCGTCGGCAATCGTGTCCGGCGGCAACGGGGTAGCCAGGCTGCGCCGGAGCGCGTAGATGCAGCCTGTGGTGCTGAAGATGGAATCGATCCGCGAATGGTGGCTGCGCGTCCAGATCTCGAAACGCCAGTACAACTCCATGTCTGCCTGCTCGCCGACCTCGGCGGGATTGAGCAGGCGCAACTCTCCGGTAACCGCCCCCACCGTTGGATCCGCAAAATTCGCCGCCAGGTGGGAAAGCGCGTGTGCATCCAACATCTGCCGGACGTCGGTGAAGAACAGAATGTCCCCCGACGCCTGCGCCAAGCCCGCGTTCAGCGCAGCCGCTTTGCCGCCGCGGGGAACGCATAGTAACCGCACACCTCGATTGGCAAACGAGATGGCGATGGCCTCCGTGGCATCCGTGGAACCGTCCGAAATCACCAGAATCTCGCGGAGGTGCGCCGGGTAATCCAACGCCAGCAGAGACTCCAGCTTTCGTCGCAGGAATTCCTCGCCGTTATGGACCGCGACCAAAACCGAAAGTGTCGGCCGAAACGCCGGATCTTTGCGAACCGCCGGTGCCGCACGCCGCGAAATCGCCAACAAGATCGGGTAGCCGATGAGGAAATAGAAGACCACGGCCGATGCAACCGCCAGCAGCACCCCAGCCAGCATTACGAGCCACTCGCCGTGCCCGTCGCCGCCGCCCTCTTTCGCGCGGCCTTGGAGCGCCGGAACAGCGTTCGAAGTAGAATGTCCAGATCGAGAGACGGGCTTTCCTGTCTGATGTAATAAAAATCGTACTCCAGACTGAGCGCCTCTTCCGGCACGCCGCCGGTTTCCGCAAAGTGGGCCTGGGACCAGCCGATGATGCCCGGTTTCACCGTGAAGCGATACACGTATGCCGGCATGAGATGGAGCAGCCGTTCCGCAAAAACGCTGCGCGCCGGCCGCGGGCCGAACAGCGCCATCTCTCCGCGGAATACGTTGACCAACTGCGGCAGGTTGGTCAGATGCAGGCGCTTAATCAGATTCCCGATCCAGGAAGGTCCGCCATCTCGCCGGACGGTGCGAAAGCGAAACATCTGAAAAGGAATGCGCTGAAGTCCCGAACATTCGATTTGCTCCATGGCTGCTCCGCCAGTGGAAATCGCGATCAGCAACGAAACCAGAATCAACACCGGAGAGAAAACGATCAGCAGCCCCAGACCAATCAGGTTCTTGTAAACCGCCTGGAAGGCCAGCATGGCGCGGCTGGTGACGGGGGTCACGGAAAAGAGCAGGTCGGATGGCGAGAGATGCTGCCACGCCACGCGCCGTAAGACGCTTTCGCACAGAAACGGAGCGCCCTCCACTCCGATGCCCGCGTAATGCAACTGGAGCAGGCGCGCCAATGAGATTCCGGCTGGCATGCCGCTCATCACAACCGCCCGCGGGTGTTTGGTCTCGCACACTTCACCCAACCGATCCGGCGGGCCTAAAAAAGGCAGGTTCCCAGAGATGGGCGCCGGCCCGTTTTCGAGCACGCCCACCGTGTCTTCCTCGAGCGCGGCTGCCAATGATGCGGTGGAAGAATCGAAGCCAACCAGCAGGATCCCGTGGCGCCGGTCGCCGGCTGCAACAGGAATGGCCTGCCGCAGCAGGCCTGCCGCGGTCAAGCTCAACGCGCTGCCGAGGACGATGAGGAACCACGGAGCGGCCGGAATTCCAAACAGATAGGTCAGTCCGTATTGCACCAGCAGGTTAGACCCGGTGGCGGTGAAAAACCCGTCGACCCATCGCGGTACCCCGCCGCGCAACGAACTCTCCGGGAAGACGATGGCCAGCCAAGCGATGGCGGCCGAAAAAGCCCATTGAAACGCCCACGGCGACGCGAACGCCGTCTGACCCAACCACGCCCCGGCCGCCCAGGTGGCGACGCCAAAACCGGCCATGCAGGCGAACAGGTCCGAGAACGCGGCGGAGTATTCGTTTCCTTGGTGAAGCGATGGCTTCATGATTTGGCGGTCACCGCGATCTCGGGTTGCGCCGCGGCGCGGCGGGCTTGAAATGTCCGGCGTGCGTTTTCCGCGAATCCCATGAGATCGAATGAGGACGAGGCGTCGCGGACAGCGCCGCTGACCTCGATGGACTCGACGTCGGTGAGCGATACCCGGAAGGTCCACGCCGGCGCCGTTAGCGGCGCCAGCGTTTCCGCACGCTCGCCATCCAGCCCGATCCAGCGGATTTCCGACATACCCAAGCCGCGTGCGCCCTCGACGAGGGTGGCCCACCAGTTCCTTTCGTCGCTGGCCCGCTCCAGTTCCCAGGTGAGGCGCTCCAGGCGCAACCGCCCGTCCAGAGCGCGTTTGAGCCCGCCGCCAAACAGGAACTGGCCGGCTATGTCGAATTCCCAATAGCGCAGTTGGCGTATGCCGATCCCCGCGGCCACACAGAACACAACAATCGCCACAATCTGCGATTTGCCGCCCAAACGGGAACTGGCCAACAGGGCCAGGGCGGCGGCCAGCGTGGCGAACAGGTAGAGGACCCATACGGCCTGCCGCGCCGAGAAACCCCGGTCCAACAAACGGTGGTGGATGTGCCGCCGATCCGCCGTGAAAATCGGCTGATTGCGCAAAAGACGCCGCAAAACCGAGAGCGAAACGTCGAGCAGTGGGATCGATAGCGCCAGCAGCGGCACCAGCATGCTCAGCAATGTCGACGCCTTCTGGGTCCAGATCATGCCGTAGCAGCCCAGCAGGAAACCGATCAGCAAGGCGCCCGAATCGCCCAGGAAAACGGTGGCAGGATTGATGTTGTAAATCAGAAATCCCAGCAACGCGCCGACCAGCGGAAAAGTGGCGTGCGCCAGCGGGAGGTTATGCCGTAACATCGCGGCCGCGAACAGCGTGAGAGTGGCCACCAGTCCCATCCCCGCGCAAAGCCCATCCAGCCCGTCGATCAAGTTCAGAGCGTTGGCGGTCAGCAGCAGCCAGAAAACCGTGAGCGGATAGTCCAGCCACACCGCCACCGGCTGACCCGCAAGGTCGCCGATGTGCAGGCCACTGAAAAACACCAGGGACGCCGCCACCACCACGCCGGCGATTTTAAACACCGGCTTCAGAGTAAAAAAGTCGTCCAGTAGCCCGGTCAGAAAAACCAACGTGGCTCCCGGAAGCAGCTTCCAGACCGAGGGAGCAGCCGCGGCTCCGCCGGAAGGCGCAGTGAGCAAGGCAACGCCGTAGGCGATGGCGATCGCAATTCCTCCCACCCGCGGTATGGGGTAGGCGTGGATCTTGCGCTTCCCCGGCCGATCCACCATGTTGTACGAACGAAAAATGTCGCGGACGATCGGCGTCAGGACGATGGCGATCAAGAAAGCCTTGCCGGCCATCCATAGCAGTTCACCCATGACGGAGCCTTCTAAAAAAAGCTACCCCCAAGTATTCTGAATGGAAGCCAACTTGTGGCGATCCAGTGATTGTTCCACTCGGGCCGTAACACCGGACTCGGAGCACTGCTGCACCTCGCCCAGGTACAGCATGGAACCACACTCAATTTCAACCAGCACACCTCGGGAAAAGCCATCTTTTGGTCCCGGCAGATCCACGCGAAGCAAAGTATTCTCCCAGCCGGCTTCCCGTCCTTCCAGGAAGCCGCCATCCGGCAGATACCGCACCTTCACGGTGTTCCGTTCGGGCATGGAAGTATCATACTCCATCCATCGGCGGACCGTGTACCTGGGGAACCTGTTCGACACCGGGAACTTCGCCTCGTCCTTGCGCCTCCAGCGCTTGTCCGAGGGCCAGCAGGCCGGGCATCGAGGTCGCGACCGGCGTCGGGTCCTGTGTGATTGCGGTGCTACCGGCAGCTTTCGGGTTGTCATCCGGTTTCTTGCGCGGCTTGCGGACGAGGTATTCCATCACGGCCAGGGAAGCCAGGAAAAGCAGAAACGTCACTGATTCATACTCCCTTCCCCTCTTCTATCGACACGGACTCGGGCGGCCTTTAGCCAACCAAGGCGGATTCGAAGGGGGTGCAGCCGGCAATTTTGGGGTGAATCGCCTAGGTTTTTTCCAGAAACAAAGGGCTTAAGGCTGGGCGAGTCGTCCCCAAAGAAGTGATCGAGGTCTGGCGGCCTGCGTGAAGCTGCTGACGGGAGCTAAGCTGGTCACCGAGTCGATTGGTGGGAGGTCAACCGTGCCCGCGCGAGCACCGGCGGTCCGGTCTTTTTCTGGGCAGCCTACCGGAGAAGGCAGGGTTTCGAGCATACACACGCTTTCGACGGACTCGTGATTTCGCCGCGGCAAGAGAACCCACGCGAACCGCGCCATCGGGTACCCTGAGAGGGAATGCGCCAAGTCTAACCAAACCGGCTCAATGCGAATCCTTTACATTCACTCTACGCAAGTGCCGCCTCCGGTGGACACGCGCACCGACCGTTTTTTTTTGCTTTCGGAAACGCTGGAAGGCGATGTTTTGCAGCCGGTCTGGTTCGGAACGCCGGAAGAAGTTGAAGCGGAGTTCGGCCCCGGTTCCTTCCCGGTTTATGTGGCGGGGCGATTTCGCTATCACTGGTTTCTGGGGTTGCTCCCCAACGGGCGCCACCGGTCGCGCCTGGCTCAGTTCGCGTTCTATATTCGCAAGGGCGTGGAACTCCACCGGGAGCGGGCCTTTGACTGCGTAATCGCCTATTCCCACATGACGACGGGGCTGTTGGCGGCCTGCGTGAAGCTGCTGACGGGTGCGAAGCTGATCATCGAGCTGGCCACCGACCCGCGATTGGCTTACCTGACCCAGCGCGCCCGGCCGACGATGCGCGACCGCTTGATGAAGCTCTATTCCGATGCTTGCCTCTATCTGTCGCTCTGGGCGGCCGACCGGGTACATCTTCTCAACACGGCGCAACTGGCGGCCTATCCGCTGCTCCGCAACGTCAAGACCTCGGTGTTCCACGAATTTGTTCCGGTGTCGACGATTCAGGCTCATATCGAAGACGAAGAGCGGTACGTGCTGATGGTGGGCTCGCCATGGTACCTGAAGGGGGCGGACCGATTGATCGAGGCATTCAAGCGGCTGGCTGCCGATTTTCCGGATGTCAAACTCAAGATGGTTGGCTGGTACCTGAAGACGGAACGCGAGCAGTTGGAGGCGCTGGCCGGCGACTCGAAGCAGATCGAACTGGTGCGAGCGACGACGAATCCGATCACCCTGCAAATCATCAGCCGCTGCCTGGTGTTGGTGCACCCGTCGCGTTGTGAAGGCGGCCCCAGGACCGTGATTGAGGGATTGGCGGCGGGCGTTCCGGTAGTCGGTTCCGACGTAGGCTTGATCCCCGAGCTGATCCATCAAGGGGAAAACGGATTTGTGGTGCCGGGAGGCAACGTCCGGGAGTTGGAAGCACGCATCCGCGAGTTGCTGGCCGATCCCGAGCTTCGGCGGCGAATGGGTGCGAACGGTTACGAACTGGCGCACACCCAATTGACCGAGCAGGTTTACGTGGAAAGGTTCACCGCGATGGTTGCGGCCACGGTGCGAGGCGGCCCATGAGCCCGGAAGGGCCGCACTCGGTTCGCAGCCTGGACAGAACGGTGGCGGGAGGCCTGGCTTGGGCCGCGGGCGCCAAGTTCGCGACCCAGTTCTTCGCCTGGACATTCACGGTAATTACGGCGCGTCTTCTTTCGCCGGCCGAATTCGGCCTGGTCAACATGGCCGGTTTCATCAATGTTCTGACGAGCACGCTGGCCGAGTTCGGCATGGGGCAAGCCGTGTTGCAGATGCCCGAGTTGGAGGCCGGCACGGTGGCGCAATTGAATACGGCCTGCCTGGCGATCTGCGCAGCCGCGTACGGCCTGCTGGTTTTGGCGGCGCCGCTGGTTGCGGCGTTCTTCAAGTCCGACCAACTCAGGCTGCTGGTGGTGGTCAACAGTCTCGGCCTCATCATTACGGGGTTTCAGTCGGTGCCGTACGGGTTGCTGGAAAAAGATCTCGACTACCGGCGGCTGTCCCTGTGCGAGTCGATCGCCGTTCTGCTGCAGGCCGTGATCACGGTGGGATGCGCGCTGAGCGGATTCGCGTACTGGTCGCTGGTGGTGGGCGCGCTGGCCGGCAGAACCGCTGGGGCCGCACTGACGTACTACTGGAAGCCGGTGCCGTTCGCGCTGCCGCGGTGGAACGAGATCCGGGCGCCGATGCGACTGGGGGCGCACATCGCAATCGGCAGAATCGCGGCCACGGCGTACGCAATGTCGGACGGAGTGATCGTCGGGCGAATGTTGGGCGGAGCTGCGCTCGGCGCGTATCAGATGGCGATGTCGCTGGCCAATGCGCCAGCCGAGAAGATCGGGCTGCTGGTGATGCGGGTGACCGGGCCGTTGTTTGCGAAAGTACAGAAGGACCAGGAACTGGTGCGGCGCTATTTTCGGATCGTCAGCGAGTCCCTGTCGCTGGCCGTCTTCCCGCTGCTGATCGGCCTGGCGCTGGTCGGGCCGGAAGCGTTGGGGGTGTTGCTGGGGTCGAAATGGAGCGCAGCCGCGGGGCCGATCCGGTGGCTGGCTGTTTTCATGTGTGCGCGAACGCTATCCGTGCTGTTCAGCCAGGTGCTCGTCTCGCTAAGATGGACCCGTTTCAACATGTTCGTTTCGCTGGTCAGCTTCGTCGTGATGCCGTCGGCGTTCTTCGTCGCAACCCGCTGGGGCACCAATGCGGTGGCCGCCAGTTGGTTGATTTTGTCCCCGGTCACGGTTCTTCCGCTTGCGGTGAAACTGCTCCACGCCACCCAATTGCGATATCGAGATTTCTTAGGGATGCTGATGCCGGCGCTGGCCGGATGCGCGATGATGGTGGCCGCGGTTATGGCAGTCCGCCTCTGGACCGGGAACGGTCACATACCGGCCGTCGCTGCTGTGGCCGTTCAGGTGGCCGTAGGAGGAGCGGCTTATCTCGGATTCCTGTGGGTCTTTTATCGCAACAAGCTGACCCGTTATATCGATTTTCTCCTCGGACTGCGCCGGGGAGATGCGGTATTGAGTAAAGCCGAATCGTGAAATCGAGGCCGGCTGAAAAACCGCCGATCGGAGCCCGCCGGTCGCGGTTCTTCCGCTTACGCCGCCACTCTCTCCGCCGGCAGCGGTTTCACCCGCGCCAGGTGCAGCGTTTCGAGCGCGCGAATCACCGGCCATGCCGGGTCGATCTCATGCCCGCGCCAGGCGAACCGCGCCGACGTCGGAAACTCGTGGTGGTTGTTGTGCAGCCCTTCGCCCGCCGTCAGCATGGCGATCGATTTCAGATTGGTGGCTTTATTGTCGAAGTTGCGATAGCCCACCCAGTGGCAGACGCTGTTGACGGAGGAATTCAGCAGCACGTACAGCACCGCGTGCGTGGCCCAGGCCGCCAGGCCCCACCATACGCCGAACATCAGCATGAAAATGGCGATCCCGCCCAGCGCCGCGTAATGCATGAAGGGCAGCTTATCGATGGCGTCGTCCTTCCAATCCGGCGTGTACTTGCGCACCACCGCCGCGTCCTTGGTCACCTTGCGATACAGAAAATAGTTGCCGAATAGCACCGTCCACAATCCGTAAATATACGGGCTGTGCGGATCGCCCTCCACGTCGGAAAAATGATGATGCTTGCGGTGCACGGCGGCCCACTCACGCGGCACCATGCCGGTGAACAAGCTCAGTTCCAGGTGCATCAGCAGGCCCACCACCGGATGGAGTTCCAACCCGCGATGGGTTTTCGTCCGGTGCAGGTAGATCGTCGTGCAGAAAACAGACACTTGCAGGATCACCAAAGTGATCGCCAACATCCACAGAATGCTCATTGCCCCAGTACCCCTCGGTCGTGCGGGAATTCGATTCTCTTGCAGGCGCGGCGGGCAAACTCCCGGCCGGGCTCAAGATCTTCGGTTGTCTCAATCATAGCAGACCGAACGCGCGCGCAAATGCTACAATTCCAGCGGAGAACCAGAAAAATTGCGCTTCGTAACGATTCAACGGGACGGCGATACGGAGCCGGGCGTCCTTTTCGACGGCCGGGTGATTCCAATTCAAGGCGCTGGCTTCGCCAGCCTGCTCGAGGTGATTGCAGGAGGCGCCGATGCCCTGGACCGGGTGCGGCGCTGGATCGGCGGCCCTCCTTCAAGTCACAGCCTGGACCCGGCCGGCCTCACCTTCGCCGCGCCCATTCCGCGCCCGCCCAAGCTGATCTGTATCGGCCTCAATTACCGCGACCATGCCGCGGAATCCAAGCTAGCCATCCCGGAAGTGCCTACCATGTTCGCCAAGTTTCCGACCGCGGTCATCGGCCCCGGCCATCCCATCGTGCTGCCCAAAAACTCAATCAAACCGGATTACGAGGCTGAGTTCGCCGTAGTGATCGGCCGCCGCGGGCGTCACGTCGCGGAAGATCACTGGCGCGACTACGTCTTCGGCTACACCGTCCTCAACGACGTCAGCGCCCGCGATTTTCAGATGGCTACGTCGCAGTGGATGATCGGCAAAACCTTCGACACGTTCGCTCCCATCGGACCCGCCATCGTCACCGCCGACGAGATCGCCGACCCGCACAAGCTCCGCATTTCGCTCACCCTCAACGGCGAAACCATGCAGGATTCGAACACCAGCAACCTGATCTTCAAGGTGCCCCAACTCATCGCGTATCTATCGAGCGTGTTCACTCTGGAGCCGGGCGATATTATCGCCACCGGCACTCCCGCCGGCGTAGGCTTCGCCCGCAAGCCGCCGCGCTGGCTCCGGCCCGGCGATGAGGTGCGTATTCAGATCGAAGGCCTCGGCGAACTCGTCAACCCCGTCGTCGCCGAGCAGTAACCTCAGTAACCCGTGAGGCAGGATTGCGTCCCACGCCCCTGCTAGAATTGCGGTAGTGCGCCCGTAGCTCAGTTGGATAGAGCGGCTGGCTTCGAACCAGTAGGCCGGGGGTTCGAGTCCCTCCGGGCGCACCAGATTCCAAGTAACCTACTGTTTGCCGGCACACGCTTGCGTGAGCCTCCAAAGCCTACTGGAGCACCTGCTCGAAAAAGCCCAGGGCGCGGGGATCGTGGGTCTGCTGGAGCGCGTTCATCGCATGTTTGCGCATATCCACGCTCTTGCTGGTTTGGGCGATTTCGATCAGCACCGGGACGCCCTTGCCCGCAGGCAGATTCCCCAACGCCGAGATGGCCCGGCGCTGGACCTGCGGATCCCGGTCGTTGCGCGCGGTGGCGATCAAGAGATTGAGCGCATCCGGCTGCCTGCTGTTGGCGATAGCGCCGATGGTTCGCACGCGCAGGGCAGGGCTCGCGTCGCCGGACAGCAGGCTGCGGAGGGTTTCGAGGCCGTGCGAGCCGCGCGCCGAACCCAGCCAGCCGATGGCGCGCCGGCGGATTTCCTCGGGCTGGCCGGCGGCGGCAAAACGATCCAGCGCATCATCGGCAGCGGCGTCATCGTGCATGGCAATGGCGCCCAGCGCGCCATTGCCGGCGATCTCGGCATCGGCGGCCAGGCCGGCCAATAAGGCGACGCTTTCCGGGGGCTTCACATCGTTCAACCAATGTACCGGCACGCCACCGGCATCGATTTCGCAATCGGGTGAAAGCGCGCGAATCCGTTCCAGGCTTCGATTGACGACGCGGAACAGGATCACAGCGCGATCCGGCGGCTCCAGGTGAATGACCCCCGGCGCGGCCCAGCCATCGTGGCTGACGTATTCGCAGCCCAGGCTATATGAGCGGACCGAAGGGACAGACCAACCGATCCACGCCGGCTGCGGCTCCGCGGCCAGGAGCGCGCGAAACTCGCGCTCGAGACCAAGCGCCGCGGAACGCGTCTCCAGCTTGGCATTGGTGAGCAGCCGGGGCTGGGCCGCCAGGGTCAGCGCGGCGAGAAGCAGGGCTGCGCCCGCTTTCATTTGAGGATCTCCTCCAGAAACGCGGTGGCTTCAGGCGACTTCAATTCCACCAGGAGCTGGACGATGTGCCGCTTCATTTCGGGATCGGTCTCCTTGCGGCCCAGTTCGACCAAAGCCTTTACATTCTTCTGGGCGAACAGGGAGGAAACGATGGTGCGCTTGACGTCCTTGTCCTGTTCGGTCGAGTAAAGCGCCGCCAGCGCGTCGCTGGTGTTGGGCGCTTTGATCCCTGCCAGGCTCTGGACGGCGCTGCGGCGGAGTCCGGAGTCCTTTTCGGTGCGCGCCACTTCCAGCAGTTTTTCGCTGTTGCCGGCGCCGGCCAGCGCCCAGAGGATCTGCTTTTTGACGTCGGGCGATGTCTCGGCCTGGTAGAGTTGCCAGATTTCGGGCTGAGCCGCGGTGGCCCCAAGCATGTGGATGGCCTGAATTCGCAGCTCGGGGTTCTTTTCGTTTCTGGCGATCTGCATCAGGCGGTCTTTATCCTGGCTGGCAACGAAGGCGGTCAGCACCGCCCGTTTCACCGCGGTGTCGGCGCTCGAATTGTAGATCTCGAACAGCACCTGCCCGTTGCTCGTCTGCTTGCGGTTCATCACGCTCATGTAGTCGATGGCTTGCAACTGGAGATCGGGGTTGGCGTTGCCACGCGCGATGCGCTCCAGAAGCTGCTGCGCGCGCGGCGAGCCGTTCTCCGCGAGCACGAACAAAGTCCGCTTCTTGAGCCGGGGCGCCTGCGCGCTTTTGAGCAGGTTCTCGAGGATGGGGAAAGCGCGGTCGGGATCGGACTGCATCAAGCCGTTGAGCGCCAGTAATTTGATTTCGTCGTCGCTCTCCGTCTCGGGCGCCGCCGGCTTACCCGAGGCTTGGCGCACCTCCACTTCGAGCGCCTTGGCGTCATCCAGCCAGCGGCTGTTGGGGAAGGCCTTGCGCAACTCGGCGATGGTGGCGAGCGCTTCATCGCGGCGCGCCAGGCGGTCGAGCGAATAGGCCTTCCAATAGAGCGCGCCATCGGCCTCGGCGCCACCGCGTGTGGCCACTTCGGAAAAGCGGTCGAGCGCCTGGTCCCAGCGGTGTTCGTCGAGCGCGCGCTTGCCGCTGCTATAAAGAGAGTCGTCGCTGCCGCCCCGCCGCCCGTACAACTTGCTGTCCTGCGAATAGGCTTGCGCCAGCGCCATGGGCGCCGTCAAATCCTTCTTGAAGTCAAATTTGAAATCCAGGTCCATGCCGGCGACCCTTTCCTCGGCTTCCTGGGCCTTTTCCATAGCCCGTTCGATCTGGTCGTTCATCGCCATCTGCTGTTCCGGCGGGAACTCAAACTCGAATGGCTCAATATTCACGTCTATGTCGCCGAAGGGCTTGGGGGCGATCATCGGCTCCGGCGGTTCGGGTGGTTCCGGCGGCAGTGGAGCAACCACGGGCGCCATCGGCATTGGCACCGGTGATACTGGTGCCACCCGCGGCGGCGGCGGGGGTGCTGGTGAGGGTGCGGGCTGGGCGTACCCATGCGACAGCGTCAGCGCGCCGGCGGCCAACAGCATACCCAGGGCGGTCAACTTCGAAAACAACTTCATATGCGTCTCACCTTTCATGATTTTCTTTCGGCACCGGAAGCTCGGGCGGCTGCCGCTTGTTCGGCCCGCACGTTGGCTCCCAGCACTCGAATCTTGAACAGAATTCCCTCGCTATCCAGCCTGTCGCGCAGCCTCTCCAGCTCGGCCGGCGTTAGCCGGGCGGGTGAGTGCGTGATATCAAGCATCACCCGATCCAGGTCATCCAGCAGGCCGGCCACCGCCGCGTCTCCGGTGCGCAGTGCGGTCTGGCGGTACAGGCGGCTTTCCGCCACCAAGTCCGCGGCGCGCTCCTGTTCGAAGGAAATATCCAGTGGCCGGTGCGGATTGGCGTTGGCCACCTCAGCCAGCACCATCTGGGAACGCTCCAGGTAATCGCCCACTGCCAGGCGCAGCAACCGTTCCCCGGCTTGCGGATCGGCCACAGCGACGGTTCGCACGGGCTGCTGCTTAGGGTAGAACTGCCCGGCCAGCAACGCGGCCAGCAGCACACCGGCCGCGGCTGCCCAGCGCCATACCGGCGCCGCCACGAAGGCGCGCCGCGCCGGCAGGCGTGGCGCGATGCGCTCCCAAATGCGCGAGCCGAAATCTTCCGCCGGCTGCGGCGCGGAAAAACCGTCGGCAGCATCGAGCACGCGTTCGAGCGAAGCGTATGCCTCGCGGCACACGCCGCACGATTCCAGATGGGCGGCCGCACCGGGCACGCCGTTCTCTTCGCCGTAATAGTGAAGGACGAGCCGCTCTTCGTTCAGATGGTTCATCGGACCGGACTCACAATCGGTTCCAGCGCCCGGCGGAGTTTCTGCACCGCGCGAAAGACGCTATGTTTGGCGGCGCCAGGTTGGCACTCCAGCACCTCGCCGATCTCTTCCAGACGCAGGCCTTCAAAGTGGCGGAGCACGAAAGCAACGCGTTCCGTCTCGCTCAATTCGTTCATCGCCGCCGCCAGCCTCTCGCGGACCTCACCGCTCAGTGCGATGCGCTCCGGCGAAGGAGCGAGCGACGGCAGCTCCGGTACGCTCTCGTCCGGCCCTTCCGCCACGACCGGCGCCTGGTTGCGCCGCTTGCGTAAGCGCACCAGATCCAGCGAGCAATTGGCCGCAATGCGATACATCCAGGTGCCAAAACTGGCCCGCTCATCGAACTTGTCAAGTTGGCGGTAGGCTCGGAGGAAACTCTCCTGCACCACGTCTTCGGCGTCCTCTGCGTTTCCCGTCATACGAAATGCCAGCCGGAACAGAACGCGACTATGGCGCTCCACGAGCGCTCGGAAAGCGTCCGTGTCACCCGACCGTGCCTTGGCTACGAACGCTCGGTCGTTCTCCATCCGGCTGTTGGTTAGACTACCGGTTTCGCCAGCGGTTAGCAAAAACCGGCGGCGGTCCGAACGCGGCGTCGCCCGGGCGCCCGACACAGAAATGGCGAAACTCTCCTTTCCTAGCGAGTTCGCATGAATTGGAACGTAGGAATACGCAAGGCTTTGGTCTCTGGAGGCTTTGTATCAGGGCACGGCTTGAGCCGTGCCGAAGGCTCGGGAGAAAGGTTTGGGCTTCAGCTCCAGCGGACTCAGGAAAGCCCCAGTGCCTAAAGCCTTTGGCTACCGATACGTTGCGGCACGACTCAAGCCGTGCCCTGATACGAAGGCCGCCGCCGGGTTTTCACTTCCATGTCGCACACCTGCATCGCCCCGGCGCGTCCCAGACGGGCTTGCATTTGGGATACACTGACGCAAGAGGCAGAGGCGCGGCTTTCGCCGTGCCGGCATGCCCATCGGCCTTCGGCGACGGCGGACAAGATGTCCGCCACACCGGTTGCCAGACTTAAGGAAAACTACGAATGGAACAAAAACTAAAGATCGCCGTGTTTATCGATTTCGATAACATCGAGATCGGCGTCAAGTCCACACTGCACCGCGAGTTCGACGTGGAGGCGGTGTTGGACGCGCTCAAGGAACGCGGCGAAATCGTCACCAAGTTTGCGTACGCAAACTGGGGCAGACAGGAAGCGGCCACGCGGCCACTCTCCGAACACGCCGTGCAAATGGTGCAGCGCGATCCTTCGCCGCGCGGCGACAAGAACGGCGCCGATATCAACCTGGCGCTCGACGCGCTGGAAATGGCCTTCACGCACGACCACATCAACGCTTTCGCCATCGTCAGCGGCGACAGCGATTTCATCGCCCTGGTGAACAAGCTCAAACAATACGACAAGCGCATCTTCGTCGTCGGCGGACGCGCCTTCACCAGCACAATTTTGCAAAAGAACTGCCACGAATTCATCGCCTACGAAGCCATCATCGACGATGCCCCGCGCTCGCGCTCGCACGATCGGCCACCGGCCGAGAGGCAGCAGCACCAGCCACAGCAACAGCAGCCACAGCAACAGCAACCACAGCAGCAGCAACCACAGCAGCAGCCGCAGGGGCCGCCGCAGCAGCGCTCGCAGCACAAGCGCGTGGCGCTCGATCTCACGCAGTCCATGCCGCTGGTGGAACGCGCCTTGGGCGTGCTCGAGCGGCGCGAAGTGCGGCCGCAGCTCGGCCTGCTCAAGTCCACTATGCTGCAGCTCGATTCCACGTTCAATGAGAAGGCCTACGGCGCCAGCTCCTTCACCGATTTCGTGGAAAAACTCCAGAAGGCCGATTTCGTCGATGTGTCGGGCGGCGAGGGCCGCTACATGATTCGCCTCAAAGGCAGCGTCGCGGCCGATAAGCCCGGCGCCAAGCCGGAGCAGGCCATCCCGCTGCTGCGCGACGTGCTGGAAACGCACCGCCTGGCGGTGGACAGCGGCGCCCTGGCCGACGATCTGGCCGAGTGGGTCAAGGCCGACCACCCCGCCTTCGATTGGCGCCAATACGGGTTCCAGGAATTCAGCGAGCTGCTCAACTATGCGCAGGACAAGAGCCTGGTGCGCATTCAAGCCGATGAAGAGCGCGGCCTGATCGTATTCCTCGGCGCCGAGTTCCATCCGCCCGCCGCACCGCCTGAGCCCGAACCTACTCCGCAGCAGATCGAGGAAGAAGAAGACGAACCGCAGCCCCTGGTGCCCGGCCAACCTACCGCCACCGGCGAGATCCCCATACCCGAGCCGCCGCCCAAGGTGATGCGCCGCCCGCGCGCCCCACGCAAGACCGGGGGCGATGGTACGCAGAAGAAGCGCGTTTCGCGCCCCCGCAAAAAGCCCCCGGTGGGGTAGGCTATTATTCCGGTCGAGTCAGAAGCAGGACGAAGATCGGTCTTTGTCGTCTCCAGACGTAGCCGGATCAGGCGACGGCGGCGAGGGCCTGCTCGAAATCGGCGAGCAGGTCGCGCCAGTCTTCGATGCCGGCGGAGAGTCGCACCAGGCCATCCGTAACGCCGGATTCCGCGAGCTCCTGCTGGCTCATGCCGGAATGAGTGGTGGATTTGGGATGGCAGGTGAGCGTTTCGACGCCGCCCAGCGACACGGCGCTTCGGGCGATGTGCAGGTGGCGCAGGAACTCGAACGCGGCGGGTTTGCCGCCAGCAAATTCGATCGAAAAAATGCCGCCGGGATAGTCGCACTGTTTGGCGTAAATGCGTTTCTGTTCAGGGTCGGTGAACAGCGTCGGATACAGGACGCGGGTGAGTTTGGGATGGCCGTTGAGAGCCTCGGCCAGGCGTTGCGCGTTCTTGCTCTGGCGGTTCATGCGGAGAGCCACGGTGGGCAGGCGGCCAACCAACATCCAGCACTCGTCGGGCTGCAGGATGTTGCCGAACATGCTGCGCCGGCTGCGGAGTTTCTGGATCATCTCCGGGCTCTTGGTGAGGGCCACTCCGCCTAGCATGTCGCTGAAGCCGGAAAGATATTTGGTGGCGGAATAGAGCACGATATCGGCGCCCCACAGCATGGGGTGCTGAAAAGTGGGTCCGAGGAAGGTGTTGTCGACCATCACGACGGGGTGGTCGGGATGAGCGGCCGCGGCGGCGGAAGCGCGCTCCAGATCGGTCATGGTCATGGTGGGATTGGCCGGCGTTTCCAGGTAAACGATGCAACAATTGCGCGCGGCGCGGATGGCGGCGTCAATGCCTTCGGTATCGCCCGCGCGTACGGGAATGCCGCGCACGCCGAATGGTTCGAGGAAGGTGTGGATGAGGCCGGTGGTGCCGCCGTAGAGCGGCGTGGTGTAAACGATGGTGGCGTCGGGGCGGGCGTAGGCGAAGAACGCGGTCATAATGGCCGCCATGCCCGAGTTGAAGACCGCCGCGTGGCGAGCGCCGGCTTCGAGCGGCACAATCTGGTCCTCCAGAATCTCGGCGTTGGGGTGGGAGAAACGGGAGTAGGTGAGGTCGGCGCGCTCGCCATCCGCCGGCTTGATCTTGCCGGTGGTGATGGCGAAGGCGCGCTCGGCGGCCTCCGGGCTTGCGAAAACGTAGGTGGAACTGCGAAACACCGCGGGCCGCGCCGATCCTAATGACAGGTGGGGGTCGAAGCCCCTGGTTAACACCGCGGTGCGTGGGCGCACGTGGCCCGGTTCTTGATCTTGATCCGCCATAAATACTCCTGAAGCCGAGTGTAGCGGCTCTCACGGGCAGGTGGGCTTTGCCGGGCGGCTGTCATCGAATCGGCTTCGCGCGGCGCCTGCTAGCATAGTCGCTTGATCTCCGTCGTGGTGGTGAACTGGAACCGTAAGGAGCTGCTGCGCGCCTGTCTGGGCTCGATCGAGCGGCAGGGCGAGGTGGCATTTGAGGTCATCGTGGTGGACAACGGCTCGGCGGACGGTTCGGCCGAGATGGCGGAGGCGGAGTTCGGCGTTCGGGTGATCCGCAACCGCGAAAACCGGGGCTTCTGCGCCGCCAACAATCAGGGCATCGCAGCCGCGCAGGGCGACTTCGTGGCGCTGATCAATAACGATGCCGAAGCCGCCCAGGGGTGGCTGGCCGCGCTCCAGCGGGCCTGCTCCGGCGCGCCGGATATTGGCATGGCCGCCAGCAAGGTGCTGGTTTGGGAAGATCCCAGCCGCATCGACAAATCCGGCCACCTGATGTTCCCCGACGGCCAGAATCGCGGACGCGGCAGCGGCGCGGCCGATCGCGGCCAGTACGACCGCGAAGAGGAAGTGCTCTGGCCGGATGGATGCGCGGCGCTATACCGCAAAGCCATGCTGGACGAGATTGGCGGCTTCGACGAGGACTTCTTCGCTTATGGCGACGATGCCGAGCTCGGCTTGCGCGCGCGCATCGCCGGCTGGAGATGCGTCTACACGCCGCAGGCGGTGGTGCGCCACCACCGCGGCTCCACGTTGGGCAAGGACTCGGTGCGGCGCCTCGAGCTGATCGAAAGAAACCGCCTGCTGCTGGCCGTGAAGCTTTTCCCGTGGAGTCTGCTGCTGCTCAATCCGCTTTTCTTCGCGGCGCGTCTCGCCGCCGGCGCGCTAGCTGCGTGCCGCGGCGCGGGCGACACCGCTTACTTCCCCGGACTGGCCGGGAAATGGCGGCTGGTGCGGGGACTGGTGGCCGGCCAACTCCAAGCTTTACGCCTGGCGCCGCGCATGCTCCGCAAACGCGCTGGCATTCGCCGCATTCGCCGTCTCACCCCTGGTCAGGTGCGGCGTCTGATCTGGAGCCACCGGCTGCGACTGAGGGACGTGGCATGAGCGCCTGCCTGCTGTGCGGCTCCGAAAGCGCCGCCGCGTTGTTCCCCGCCACCGACCGCCTGCATCGAACCACTGCGCGCAGCTTCACCATCCTCCGCTGCGGCCAGTGCGGGTTGATGCGTCTGGACCCGCAGCCGACGCCCGCCGAATCGCGCCAATATCATCCTGAAAACTACTGGTTCGCGCCCGACCAAACCAGCGCCGGCCGTCTGGAAGAAGCTTACCGCCGCCTGGTGTTGCGCGATCACGCGCGTTTCGTCGAGCGCGCCCTGAGCGATTGCAGCGCGCGCGGCCCCTTGCTCGACGTGGGTTGCGGCGGCGGCCTGTTCTTGGGAATGATGCGGGAGCGCGGTTTCCGCGTGGTGGGCCTGGACAATTCCGCCGCCGCTGCCGCCATCGCCTGGAGCCGCCAGCGCGTGCCCGCGGTTTGCGGCGAGCTGGAGCACGCCCCAGTGCGCGCCGGTGGCTTTGCCGCCATCACCATGTTTCACGTGCTCGAGCACGTCCACGATCCGCGCGCCTACATCGCCGCGGCGCATCACCTGCTGGCGCCGGGCGGGCGGTTGATTGTGCAGACGCCCAACGCCGCCTGCTGGCAGTTCCGCTTGCTCGGCCGCGCCTGGAGCGGGCTCGACGTGCCGCGCCATCTCTATGATTTCCGCTCGAGCGACCTGGAACGGCTGCTCGAATCCTGCGGCTTCACCGTTCTGCGCCGCAAATATTTCTCCTGGCGCGACAATCCGGCGAGCCTGGCCAGCAGCGTGGCGCCCGGCCTGGACCCGATGGGGCGCCGCACCCGCCGGGTGCACGAAAACTCCGCCGCGCGCATCGCCAAGGACCTGGCGTATTTCGCGCTGATAGCGGCATCCGTGCCGTTCACACTTTTGGAAGCCGCCGCTGGGGCTGGCGCGACGGTCATGATCGAGGCCCGCAAGCCATGAGATACCAGGACATCGCTTACCGGCTGCCGCGCCCGTTTCGGCGGCACGTGCTGATCGTCGAAGCCGAAATTGAAGACGCCGTGGCGGCGCTGGCGCGCAGCCTTCCCTCTGGAGTGCGCGTCCTCGACGCGGGCGCCGGAGAGAACCGCTATAAGCATCACTTCGCGCAGCAGCGGTATTGCGGCGTGGACCTGGCGGTGGGCGATGCCAACTGGGACTACAGCCGCCTCGACGCGCTCGCCGACCTGGCGGCGCTGCCTTTTCGCGAAGGCACGTTCGACGCCGTGCTGAACATCGTCACCCTAGAGCACCTGGCCGAACCCGCGCGCGCGCTGGCCGAAATCGGACGCGTGCTGGCTCGCGGCGCGCCGCTGCTGGTGGCTGCGCCGCAGGACTGGGAAACCCATCAGGCGCCGCATGACTACTTCCGCTACACGCGCTATGGTTTGCGTTGGCTGCTGGAGCAGGCCGGTTTCGAAGTCGTCGAGATGCGCGCCCACGGCGGCTACTTCCGGCTGCTCGCGCGGCGACTGCTCAACGGCTTACAATTCTTTACAGGCGGCATTCGCTGGCTGGGCTTCATTCCGGCAGCGATCCTGGCGGTCCCGCCTGCGCTGATCCTGCCGTTTCTGGACGGTCTCGACCGCGACCGCAATTTTACGCTCGGGCATGTGTGCCTGGCGCGCAAGCGCTAGTGGGACTCGGGCTTTCGACGCCGAAAGGACAAGCTTGGACGGAGCCATCGTCATCGACAAACCGGAGGGCTGGACCTCGCACGACGTGGTGGGCAAGGCGCGGCGGATAGTCGGCATGAAGAAGATCGGCCACCTAGGCACGCTCGATCCGATCGCCACCGGCGTGCTGCCGCTGGTGCTCGGCCGCGCCACGCGACTGGCGCAGTTTTACACGCGCAGCGACAAGATCTACGAAGGCGTGATCCGCTTCGGCTGGTCGACCGTTAGCTATGATCGCGCCAGCGAGCGAACCAGCGAGAAGACCGAGCCGCAGCTCGATCGGGCCACGCTCGAACAGGCGCTCGAACGCTTCCGCGGTGAGTTTATGCAGACTCCGCCGCCGGTCTCCGCCAAGAAAGTGGAGGGACGCCGCGCGTATCAACTGACGCGCGAATCCGTCGCCGTCGAACTTGCGCCCGTGCCGGTTGAGGTTTACGAGCTTACCCTTCTCGATCTGACGGGCCCGCTGGCGCGCGTGCGGGCGCACTGTTCCGGCGGCACCTACCTGCGTTCGATCGCTCACGATTTGGGCCAACTGCTCGGCTGCGGCGCACACCTGGAAAACCTGCGGCGCCTGGCCAGCGGCGAATTCGAGATCGCGCAGGCGCGCACCATCCCGCAACTGGAATCGCTGGCGACCGATCAGCGCCTGATCGATGCGCTGGTTCCGGCCGCACAAATGCTGCCCGGCATGGCCGCCGTTTTCGTCGATGATCTGACCGCCGGTCAGATCCGCAACGGCCGCAACTTTCCCGCTTCCCCGTTTCGCTCGCAGCCGGCCTCGCGCTATGTCAAGGCCGTGACGCGCAACGGCGATCTGGTTGCCATCGGCGAAGCTGTGTTGCCGAATCTCTACCATCCGGTGGTGGTGCTATGATCCTGCCGCTGGCCGGCTAATATGATGCGGAGAGAACGGCTGATCGTCGCTCTGGCGGCGACCATCGTAACTTGCAGCCAGGCGGTTGACGCCGGATGCGAGCGCCGCATATACTGGTGATCGCTATCGAATGACGATAACGAAAAACGATTCCGATAATCGCTTTGAGTATCACGATCTTTACTCGGGCCTGATCCGGCTGCACATTCTTTATCACGCCGTCGAAGGGCCGATCTTCGGGCTCGAGATGGCCGAGGAACTGGCGCGGCACGGTTACCGGATCAGCCTGGGAACCCTTTATCCGCTTCTGCACGGGCTGGAAAAGAAGGGATATATGCGCTCGGCAGAGAAGCGCACTGGGCAGTCGGTTCGTAAAGTGTATCGGGCCACACCCTTAGGGAGGAAGGCTCTCAAGGCGATGAAGGTAAAAGTGAGCGAATTGTTTGGAGAGCTGATTGAAACGCGGTAGCCGGATGGATAAGTTCGCGGCGGTAAAAGTATTCCGTGCGCTTGCCGTGCTGGTGTTTGTTGCAACGGCTGCTCTGGCCGGTCCTCCGTTTCAGACGGACGATCCGGAGCCAATCGACTTCAGAAACTACGAGTTCTACACGTTCGCGGCTTCGGACGGCACCCCGGTGGAAACCGACACGGTTGGCCCGGCCGTGGAGTTCAATTGGGGAGCTCTGCCCAACGTGCACCTCCACATCATCGTTCCGGCCGCGGCGATCCTGCCGTCGAACAATCCGGCCTTGGCCCCCGCCGGTATGGGTCCGCGAGCTTTCGGTTTGGGCGATATCGAGACGGGAATCAAGTACCGGTTTGTGCAGGAAACCAAGCATCGCCCCATGGTCGGAACGTTTGTGATGTTCGAGTTGCCGACCGGCAGCGCCGCGAGAGGTCTGGGGGTTGGCAAGACATGGTATAAGGTCCCTCTCTGGGTGCAGAAAAGCTCTGGCCCCTGGACAACTTACGGGGGCGGCGGGGTGACGCTGGTGAATGCACCCGGCTATCGCAATTTTCCGTTCGCGGGCTGGCTGGTTCAGCGGGATCTCGGCAAGAAAGTGACGCTGGGAACCGAAATCTTTTATCACGGACCGGAAGGACTGGCGACGCCGCAGACGAGGCCGGCGACGCTGATCGATGTCGGCGGCTATTACAAGTTTCGCGATCCCGGATTTCAGTTCCTGTTCTGTTATGGCCACACCGCCATCGGGCAAACCGAAAACTACGCTTACCTCGGTCTGTATTGGACTTGGGGTAAAGGCGGCAAGCCGGGCGATAGCGATAAGCCCGCGGGCACCGCATTCAACGGCCTGGCCCCTCCGGGCCTCATGGGCCACTCATAACGTCCGGCGTCGCTCGAAAGGAAACGCAATGAACATCTCGGCCAGCGACGTAATACTTCTCGCGCATGCCGGGTTCGGCGTCACGGGATGCCTGGCGGCACTGTGGGTATTCATTGAGGCGCTCAGTGCGCAACCCGGGAACGCCGCTCGGATTCGGGCAGCCGCCCTGGTGACTGCGCTCTCGATGGCCGCCGCATGGATCTGCGGCGGATATTGGTACGTTCACTTCTACCCGGCCGAAAAGGCACTGATACTCGGGGGACCCTGGCCATTTGCCCACAATCTCGTTATGGAAACGAAAGAGCATCTGTTCTTGATCACGGGCATGCTGGCATTTCTGCTGCCGGTGGCGACTCGGGAAGAATTGTTTTCGCATGCTGCCGCCCGCAAGCTTGTTCTTTCCGTGGCGGCGCTGATCGTGATAACGGGTCTGACGGTGGAAGGCGCCGGTGCGGTGATCGAACACGGGGCTAAAGTCGCTCTGCTCCGCGGCGGTGCGAAAGGAGATCGATAATGAACTCCGCAACGGCTCCGGAATCCCCAAAGCTGAAAGCCGCAACCTCGGGCTTCGTCCTGGCTGCCGCGATCGCCGCGTTGTTCAATACGGCCCTCGCCTGGGCGCGGGATGCGTACGCCCCCCTGAACGGCATTATGAAGTCGCTTACCGGCAACCCTTGGATAGCGCACTGTTTAGCCGACGTGGTTCTGTTCGCCGGGCTGGGATTCCTCTTCACGAAGACCAGGGCGGCGGAAAAGATAGATCCGAGCTGGTTGACTGGAGCGCTAATAGGCGCCGTGGCTATCGCGGCGCTCGGGCTGGCTCTTTGGTTTGCGTTTGTCTAGAGCCTGAGGGAAGCACAGCGGCAGGGCCTTGTCACGTAATGATTACAGCAACCGCTCCCTGACGGTCGGGGCTCCGAACGGTTACTTCTTTTCGGCTTCCTGCTGGTGGCGGCGCTTGCGGGCGGCTTCGTGTTCGGCGCGCAACTGATCGTAAAGAGGCTCTTGCTCGGGACGCAGAATGGCTTTCACTTCGGCCACCTGTTTGTCCCAAGCGGCGTGGCCCCGATCGTTCATTTCCCGGTGGATCTGGTCGAACTGCGCGCGCGTGTCGTCGAAGATCCGGTTCAGCTTGGCGATCTGCGCGTCGTCCAGCTTGACGCGCTGGCGCATCTCCTCCACCAGCCGTTTCCGTATCTCTTCCGGATCCGGCCCAGGACTCTTATGTGTGCCCGCCGTGGCCGGCGACAGGTTGTGGCCGAATACGGGAGACGCCATGTAGAGGTGGTAGCCGAAGGCGCCGGATATGGCACCGCCGACGAAGATTGCCAGCAGACCGAGAAACGCAAGAAGGCGGGACTTGGGCATGGGAATCAGCTTATCGGCCCGGTTCGTTCAACTCAAGCCGCACCGGCCCGACATTTTCCGGCGTATCCAGCGTGTTGGCGTCCGCCAGTGCTTCCAGGTAGCTCACTTCGGGAGCTGGCCTGGCGCGCGGCAGGGACACGTAGACTCCGATGGCAAGGGTGACCGCCGCCGCCGCGGTCACAAAGCCTCGCACCATGCGCTGAAAGGAAAACGTGAAGTTCCGCCGCGATTCGATCCGCCGCCACAGGCCGGGCATGAAATTGGCGCTGGGCTCCCGATCCGGGCAGGCCGCCCGGTATACCTGCAACAGAGAATCCAGTTTGTCGTCGCCGCCACGCGTTGGGTACATCGCTTCTTTGCTCCAACGGCCTCAGCCGTCTGCTCCAACGGTCTCAGCCGTTCTCGTTCTTCCGCTCCGCCGTTTCGAAGGCCTTCAAGACCCGTTGCCGCGCCCGGAATAAACGGACCTTAAGAGCATTCTCCTTGACCCGATAGATCTTTTCAAGCTCCCGTAAGGATAGCCCTTCCACTTCTTTCATCAACAGCAAAACGCGGTCCGCTTCGGAAACCGCGCCCAGCAGCGAATCCACGGTTTCGCGAATTTTCTTCTTCTGCTGCTGGTCGTGCTCCACCTTGCCGCCGGCTACCGCATCCGCCATCATAACCTGCTGCTCGGACAGGTCGGACATGCGAAACTCCGGCCGCCGCCGCTGCTTGCGCAGGTAATCGTACGCCGCGTTTACGGTCAGCCGGTACAGCCACGGTTCAAAGACCTCCGGCGCCCGCAACTGGTCGAGCGAAAAATACAGCCGCAAAAAGACTTCCTGTGCGACGTCCTCGACATCTTCCGTACGGGCGATCAAACGGCCGATCGTCCCCATGGTGCGCTTCCGGTACGCCAGGACAACTTCGTTAAATGCCGCACTGTCACCCTGTTGCGCGCGCCGGACCAGCTCGAAGTCTACCAGCATTCGACACCGCTCGCCGCCGCTGGCCCAGTCCTGGACTTCGCTAGCATAGGCGTAAAGATATATCCATAGGTTACAAGGTCCGCGACGCGGGAACACTCCCGCAACCGTTTGATGCGATCCCCCGAACCGCGATGATAGCCTAAAGACATGCGCTTTTCCGAGTCCATTTTTTCCAGCCGCTTCCAGATCACGCGCCACGACCTGGAAAGCCACCTGGCCGAAGCGCTTGCCGCCGGCGGCGATTACGCCGACCTGTACTTCGAATATCTGCTCACCAGTTCCATCGGTATTGACGAATCGATGGTCAAAAGCGCTGCCCAAGGAGTTTCGGTGGGGGTTGGGGTGCGGGTGATCGCTGGGGAGCGGACCGGCTACGCCTACTCGGACGACCTGACGCCGGAAAAAATCCGCAAGGCCGCGCGCGTAGCGGCACACATCGCTCGCGGCCCCAGCCATGTGGACAAGGTGAGCCTGAGCGAAGGCCAGCCGCACAATCTGTACCCGGTCCTGATTGCACCCACCGATACCGCCTTCGGCGAACGCGTGGAACTGGTCAAGCGCGCCGACCGAGCCGCGCGCGCCTACGATTCCCGCATCTTTCAGGTGCAGGCGAACTACGCCGACAACCTGCGCGAAGTGATGGTGGCGACGAGCGATGGTGTGCTGACCGTGGATCGCCAGCCGCTGGCGCGTATCAGCGTTTCCGCGCTGGCGCGGGTGGAAGGCGGCGCGCCGCAGCGCGGCCACGCCGGCGGCGGCGGGCGCGTGGAGCTGGATTTCTTTCTGCGCGAGAAGACGCCCGAGCACTTCGCCCAGCAGGCCGCGCGGGAAGCGGTGGCGATGCTCGACTCCGTCGCCGCTCCGGCCGGCGAAATGACCGTGGTGCTCGGGCCCGGCTGGCCGGGCATTCTGTTGCATGAAGCCGTCGGCCATGGCCTGGAAGCGGACTTCAACCGCAAGGGCGTTTCCGCCTTCAGCGGCCGCATGGGCCAGCGGGTGGCGAGCGAATTGTGCACCGTGATCGACGATGGCACCATCTCGAACCGCCGCGGCTCGCTCAATGTGGATGACGAAGGCCATCCGACGCGCCGCAACGTGCTGATCGAAAATGGCGTGCTCACCGGCTACCTGCAGGACAAGCTCTCCAGCCGGCTGATGAAGTCGGCCTCCACCGGCAGCGGCCGGCGTGAGAGCTACGCGCATATCCCCATGCCGCGCATGACCAACACCTTCATGCTGGCTGGCGAGAGCGATCCCGGCGATATCATCCGCTCGGTGCCCAAAGGCCTCTACTGCGTCAACTTCGGCGGCGGCCAGGTGGATATCACCAGCGGCAACTTCGTGTTCTCCGCCTCCGAGAGCTACCTGATCGAAGACGGCAAACTGACCCGCTCGGTGCGCAACGCCACTCTCATCGGCAACGGCCCCGAGGCGCTGAAATACGTCAGCATGGTGGGCAACGACCTGCGCCTGGACGAAGGCATCGGCATCTGCGGCAAGGAGGGGCAAAGCGTCCCAGTAGGTGTCGGCATTCCTACTTTGAAGATCGACAGGATGACGGTGGGCGGAACGGGCTAGTGGCGCAGGCCCCCGGCCTGCGATGTGCGCATCGTAGTTGAAACTGCCATGGCAAAAAACGAACGGAAACAAACCAAGGAACGGGCCGGCTCAATTGGGAAGGCCGCGAAGCAAGTCATCCGCAACGACGAGTATGCGCGCATGCGGGAAGCTTACCGGCTGCAGCCCGACTCGGCGGACGAAGCCGATGATTGGTCCAGCGCCGAGAAGTTCCGGTTGTGAAGACGCCCCGTTTCCGCCTGAGCGGCAAGGCGTCCGGAAGCTTCGTGGTACTGTGAAAGCATGAGCGTAGCCTCCATGCTCGACGGCCTCCTGGAACCCTTGGGCCGATGTTTGGATGCCGAGTCCGCCCGGCGCGTCGTCGGGTTTCGCGTCTCTCTGCCCGTGCAGCAGCGCATTGACGCGCTTGCCGAACGAGCCAATGAGGGTGTACTGACCAGCGACGAGTCTGCTGAGTATGAGGCGTTGATCAACGCCGCGGATTTCATCTCGATCCTCAAGCTGAAGGCCCGCCAGAACCTGCGCCCGATCCGCATGTGATCCGATGGATGCTTCCACGCGCGAGTTCGTGCGGCGGCGGGCGGCCGGACGTTGCGAGTATTGCCTTCTCCCGCAAGAATCGAGCGAGCTTACCCATCACATTGAACACATAGTCGCCAGGCAGCACGGCGGCCGAGACGACGCGGACAACCTGGCACTGGCGTGCCATCGGTGTAACCTGCACAAAGGGCCGAACCTGACCGCGATCGACCCGGTGACGCGAGAAGTCGTTGGGCTGTTTCATCCACGCAGTAGCGCCTGGGCCGATCACTTCGTCCTGGAGGATGGTCGAATCATAGGAATCACGGCCGTTGGCCGCGCCACCGTGCAACTCCTGGCGATGAATGATGCCCGCCGCGTGGAGCTCAGGACGCAGATCCGGAGTTTGGGCAGCCAGCTTTGAAGAGTCTCCGGCCTAGCCTTCCTTAATCATACAAGCTCGGTTAACGGAGTCATCGGTGGTCGAGTCGATCCATCCATCGTCAAAAGTGGCGAGTTTCGGGACGAGCACCGACACCCCGGCAAAGTGGATCGGGTGCTGTACGGGGGCGCGCACGTCTCGACTGATAACCAATGTCCCGCCTTTCCCGTGGGACGATGTTAGCCTGTGATTATGCCTTCCGGTGAAAACCATTTGGGCGAGATGGCTCGGGACGTGGTGCGGCGGGCGCTGGCGGCGGGGGCGGGCGACGCGGAGTGCACCATCGAAGAAGGCGACGAGTTTTCGGCCAACGTACGGATGCGCGAGCTGGAGAACCTGAAAGAGGCCGGCTCGCGCGCGGCCGGGCTGCGCATTCTGATTGGCCAGCGCACCGGATCGTCGTACACTTCCGATCTCTCCGCGGAAGGCATCGAGCGCCTGGTGAAATCGGCGATCGAGCTGGCGGAAGTGACCACCGACGACCCGCACGCCGGCCTGCCGGAGCCGGAGGAGTTGGGCGCGCTTTCCGGCTGCCTGGATCTCTATTCGGCGGACGTCGACGGGCTTGACACCGATGGCCGGATCGCCCTCGCCCGCCGCGCCGAAGAAGCCGCGCTCGACGCCGATCCGCGCATTACCAATTCCGAAGGCGCCTCGTTTGACAGCTACGCCGGGCGCCACATTTTCGCCAACTCGCGCGGCTTCGCGGGGGAATATCGCAGCAGCTCGTGTTCGCTGGGGGTGGTGCCGGTGGCGCGGGATGGGGAATCGATGGAGCGCGATGCCTGGCATCATTCCGCGCGCTCGCTGGCGCACCTCGAGCCGCCCGAGCAGATCGGGCGCACCGCCGCCGCGCGCGCCTTGCGCCGGCTGAACCCGGTCAAGGTCGCTACGCAGAAAGTGCCGGTGGTGTTCGAGCCGCGGGTCGCCGCCTCGCTCGTCGGGAACCTGTTTGAAGCCGTTCACGGCATGCTGATTTACCGGCACGAGTCGTTCCTGGCCGGAAAGCTGGGCGAGAAAGTGGCCAGCGAGAAGCTCTCGCTGATTGACGATGCCACCATCCCCGGCCTGTTCGGCACCTCGCCTTTCGACGATGAGGGGGTAGCTTCGCGGCGCACCGTGGTGCTGGAGCGCGGCGTGCTCAAGAGTTACCTGCTGAATACCTACGCGGCGCGCAAGCTGGGGATGAAGACCACCGGCAACGCCTCGCGCGGGCTGGCCGGCAACGCGGGAATCGGCCACGGGAACTTTTTCGTCGAAAACGGCGTCCAATCGCCGGAGCGGATTATCGCGCGGATCGCCGACGGATTCTATGTCACGGAACTGATCGGCATGGGCGTCAACATTGTCACCGGCGACTACTCGCGCGGCGCCGCGGGTTTGTGGATCCGCAACGGCGAACTGGCGTTCGCGGTTTCCGAGGTCACCATTGCCGGTAATCTGCAAGATATGCTGTTGGGCGTGGAAGAGGTTGGCAACGACCTGGAGTTTCGCGGCTCCGTGGCCGCGCCCACGCTCAAGATCGGAGAAATGACCGTTGGCGGCAAATAAAACCGCGCGCCCGGACCAGGCGCCCGGCCCGCAACAGAAGCGGTTCTCGATTCCCCCGGCGGCCATCGTCATCGTGCTGGTGTTGGCGGCGGGCGTAGCCGGGTTGCTGTATTTGAACCGGCTCTCGCAGCAAGGACCGCCGGCGCCGCCACCCTTGACCGGCATCGCGCGCACCTACATCCACGACGGCTTCCTCAAGATCACCGATTCCGACATGCGGGCGCACGAAAGCTACCTCCACCAGCAGGTTGTCGAAATCACCGGCAACATCACCAATACCGGCAACCGGGTGCTCGACACCGTGGAGATCGTCTGCGTGTTCTACGATCCGTACGGGCAAGTAATTCTGCGCGAGCGGGTGGCGATCGTCGGCCACAAGATGGGGAAGCTCGCGCCCGGCGAATCGAAGCCCTTCCGGCTGGCCTTCGACAACGTGCCGGAGAGCTGGAATCAGGCGATGCCGCAAATGGTGATCGCCGCCATCGATTTCGCATAACACGCAGGACCGTCTTAGCTGTGACGACCGCTCCCTACGGTCACGGCTCCGTTGCGCTTATTTCTGCCGCTTGATCGTCATCGGCGGGAAATCCATGTCGCCGCTGTCGGCCTTGGTTTTGAGGACAATCTCGTCGCCGTTGATGGTGCCTTCGCTCGAAAAAGTGGTGGCGCTGCCGTTCATATCCACCTTCACGGAAAACGAGATCTTGTCTCCGTCCACCTTGCCGTTGTCGATCGGCAGCGGGTCGCCTTGCGGCCCGAGAACCGTGCCCGTCAGCTTGGCGGCGTCCTGTTTGAAGGTGTAGGTCAGGCTGAAACTGTTGCCATCCGGGGTCGAAACCTCGCCCTTCCAGGTGCCGGTTACGTCCGCCGCCCATGCGGCCGTGGCTAATAGCAGGAACAGAATTCCCGTTCCCAGTCTTCGTGTAATCATGCCGAGATTGTACCGTAGGTCTTTCGGGTACGCTAGTCTGGGAAGGTGGAGCGGGGCGGGCGTATCTCGTGGCGGAGCATTGGGCGCTTGGAAAAGGCCTTTGTGCTGCTTCTGCCGGTCAACGTCATCCTGTGGCTGACCGGCGTCGCACCAGTTGCGCAATGGTTGCTCGCTAGTCTGTCCTTTCTGTTAGGCGTGGTGGTGGCCTTCCGCTTGGTGCGCCGCGGACTGCGCAAGGCCATCTGGCGCCTGCGCAACCGCCTGATCGCGGCTTACATTTTCATCGCGGTGGTGCCGGTGGTGCTGATTCTGCTGCTGGCCGGCATCGCCACTTACGTGGTGATCGGGCAGATGGCGGTGTACTTGGTGAACACCGAATTGCGGCACCGCCAGGCAGCGCTGCTGCGGTCGGCCGAGGCTTTGGCGCTGGTGCCGGTGACGGATCCCGCCACTGCGCTGCGCCGCTTCGAAACCATGACCCACAGCGCATTTCCGGAGTTCTCGCTGCTGATCACGGGAAAGCGCGAGCTTCGCTATCCGTCCGGCAACAAGATCTCGCAGCCACCCGAAGAATGGCGCGGCCCCTCATGGCGGCACGCCTCCGGGCTGATCGTCAAGCAGGAGGACGGCGGGGAACGGCTCTTCGCCTGGGCGCACGTGATCGAAAACGGCGAGGAAGTGACGGTGCTGGCGCCGGTGACAATTGACGTGCTCGGCGGCCTGGTTCCGGGTTTGGGCGACGTGGCGTTTGCGCCTTTTGATTTGGGCAACGCGGCCTCTGCGCCTCTGGTGGGACAGTCCCGCGCCTCGCGTGTACCTCAGGCGCTCAATTCGTTGGACTTCCCGCTGCGGGGCCGGTTCCTGGTGAGGGTCCCGCGGTGGCGTTCGCCGGGCGAACATCGCGAGCTCGTGCTGAGCGTCGACACGCGCGCTTCCGCCGTCCTGGGCACCATCTTTGAATCACGCGATCAATCGTTCGATTTGGCCGAATTCTTCCTGGTCGCTTTCGTCGTGCTGACCATCCTGTTCCTGCTGGTGGAATTGATGTCGCTGGTCGCCGGAGTGCAGTTGAGCCGCAGCATCACCGGCGCCGTGCATGAGCTTTACCTCGGCACGCGGCGCATCCAGCAAGGCGATTTCGGCCACCGTATCCCGATCAAAGGCAGCGACCAGCTTGCCGAACTGGCGGCGTCGTTCAATTCCATGACGGCCAACCTGGGCCAACTGATGGTGGTGGCTAAGGAGAAGGAGCGCCTCGAATCCGAGCTCACCATCGCGCGCGAAGTGCAGCAGCAGCTTTTTCCCAAGGACGTGCCGTATACCAGGACGCTCGAGCTCAAGGGCGTCTGCAGCCCCGCCCGCATGGTGTCCGGCGACTATTACGATTTCATGGCGCTGGGCGACGAGTCCCTGGCATTCGCCATCGGCGACGTGGCCGGCAAGGGAATTTCGGCCGCGCTGCTGATGGCCACCATTCAATCCACCATGCGCACCCAGTTGGGCGCTAACAACGGCGCGTCGCCGCGGTTGCTTTCCACCGCCAAGCTGGTGGCCACCCTCAACCGCCAGCTTTACGCCAACACCAGCCTCGAGAAATACGCCACTTTTTATTTCGCGCTGTATCACGAAGCCACCCACTCGCTCACCTACACCAACGCCGGCCACCTTTCGCCCATGTTGTTGCGCTCGGGCGAACTGCAGATGCTCGAATCCACCGGCACCGTGGTGGGCGCTTTCCCGCTGGCGCGCTACGAGGAACGCACCGTCGAGCTCGAGCACGGCGACCTGCTGGTGGCTTATACCGACGGCATCGTCGAGCCGGAAAACGCCTACGGCGAGATGTTCGGGGAGGACCGATTGAAGGACCTGATATCCAAATACGCGCACGCGGATTCCTCCGAGCTGATCGCGCGCACCATGGAGTCCGTAAACGTTTGGACCGGCTCCTCGGAATTGCAGGATGACATGACGATGGTGGTGGTGAGGCGCATATGAAAGTTCTCACCGCGGCCGAGATGCGCGAGGTCGATCGGCGCACCATCGAAATGGGCATCCCCGGCATCGTCCTGATGGAGAATGCCGGCCTTCGCGTGGTGGAATTTCTGGCCGAACGGTTTGCCCCGCTGGAGGCGCAGCGCGTCCTGGTGCTGTGCGGCAAGGGCAACAACGGCGGCGACGGGATGGTGATCGCGCGGCAAATCCATACGCGCTTCCCTCAGTGCCGGCTCACCGTGGTGCTGTTCGCCGATCCGGAGAATCTGCGCGGTGATGCAAGCCTGAATTACGCGATGCTGCGCGCCTGCGGTTGCCCGCTGCATGACGAGCTCCCGCGGGAAGCTGAGAGAGCGACTTTGATCGTGGACGCTTTGCTCGGCACGGGTGTCGGCGGTGCGGCCAAAGGCATCATCGAGCAGACCATCCGCCAGATCAACGGCCACCTACGGGACTCGGCCAAGGTGGTGGCGGTCGACATTCCCTCCGGCATGTCGAGCGATTCGGGCGAATCCGCGGGCAAGGTCGCGCGCGCCGATTACACCGTCACCTTCACCGCGCCGAAGCTGGGACAGGTGATGCCGCCGAATTGCGACTCGACCGGCGAATTGATTGTGCGGCCCATCGGCACGCCGTGGGAACTGTACCGGGATGTGAAGATCGATCTGGTCGAGCCGTCGATGTTTTGGCGCGTGATGATGCCGCGCCCGCCGGGCGGACACAAAGGCACGTTCGGCCACGCGCTGGTGGTGGCCGGCTCGCGCGGCAAGACCGGCGCCGCAGCATTGTGCGGGCTGGGCGCGCTGCGCGCTGGAGCGGGCCTGGTGACGGTGGCCTCCGCCGAATCCGCCATTCCGGTGATTGCCGCGCACGCGCCGGAACTGATGACCGAACCGCTGGCGGAAACGCCGCACGGCTCGATCGGGCTCAACGCCGCGCTCGCCGCCGCCGCCGAAGGCAAAACCGTTATCGCGATGGGCCCCGGTTTGGGGCGCCAGCCGGAAATCTCGATTCTGGTAACGAGCTTGATGGAAAGCCTGGAGCAGCCGATGGTGGTCGACGCCGACGCGCTGGTGGATATCGGCAAGGTCCCGCGCACGCCGCGCGTTCGCGTTCTGACGCCGCATCCCGGCGAGATGGCGCGGCTCACCGGGAAAACGGTGGCCGAGGTGCAGGCCGACCGCATCGGCATCGCGCGCGCGTTCGCCGAAGCGCATTTAGTCACGCTGGTGCTGAAGGGCCAGCGCACCATCATCGCCTACCCCGATGGCCGCGTTTGGATCAACCCGACCGGCACGCCGGCCATGGGCACCGGCGGCACCGGCGACGTCCTCACTGGAATGATCGCCGGTTTCCTGGCGCAATTTCCGCAGCACCCTGACGAAGCCGTCGCCGCGGCGGTCTATCTGCACGGCCTGTCCGGCCAGATCGGCGCGCGCGCGCTTGGCGAGCGAAGTCTGATCGCTTCCGACCTGCTTCGGTACTTGCCGGCCGCCATGGAGGAGTGTGCCGCTGTTCCGCGCCTCGACTGAAGCCGAGACCATCGCCCTCGGCGAACGCCTCGCTGCCAAATTGCCGCGCGGCGTAGTGCTGCTGATTGGCAACCTCGGGGCGGGCAAGACCACCCTCGCCAAAGGGATTGCCTATGGTCTCGGCGCGGCGTTACCCGACGATGTTTCGAGCCCCACCTTCACACTGATCCACGAGTACGGCCACGGCCTGGTGTACCACGTCGACCTCTACCGCCTCGAAGAGTCCCGCGAGGTCGAAGGACTGGGCCTGGATGACATCATCGACAGCGGCGCACTGGTGCTGATCGAATGGGGCGAGCGCTTCCCCGAGTTGTTCCCGCCGCCGCGCACCGAAATCCACCTCCGCGCGCTGCCCGACGATACGCGAGAGATCGAACTGCGGCGGTTGGGGTAACCGAGGCCTCGTCTAACTGAGACGCGGCGCTTTACTCGATGGGTATGTCAACTTCTGTGTAGCTGCCGGGCGTGGCGACTTTATGAGGGGGGGACTGCGCTTCGGTGCTGTGAGCGGCAAACTGAAGGACAGCTTGAACCTGTTCGCGCGTCACGCCGAATTCCTGTACCAGCTCGTCGACGCTCATGTCTTGAAGGTTCTCAAACACCGTCGAAACCGGCGTGCGGGTTCCTCGAAACACCCATGCGCCGCTACGCTTGCCTGGGACGCTTTCCACGGCCAGGCATTGCGACCAGTCCAGAATCGCCATATCGGCCTCCTTCTCCCAGAATACACGCACAGCCGAGGAATCGGAGGCTCGCCGCGACCGGCCGCCCCGCGCTATTCGACGGCTTTGGCGTCGCCGGTGATGCGCAGGCTGCCGGTGACCACGCCAGTGGTCGAGGGGCTAAGCGGACCCGCGAAACCGGGCTGCGCGCCGCCGGCCGAGATCACCAGCGTCCCCGGCTCGGCGAGGCGAGCCCCGTCGGCTTGGACGGTGGAAAGCTGCCGGGGCGCCAGCGCGAATTTGACCACGCGCGTTTCACCGGGCTGCAACGACACGCGCGCAAAGCCTTCGAGCGAGATCAGGGGCGCTGGCACGGCGGCGCCAACGTGCTTCACGTAAAGCTCCACCACTTCCTCGCCCGCCGTCTGGCCCGTGTTCTGAACCTCCACCGACACCGCGACCGTGTCGCCGGCCCGCGTTTCGCTGGGCAAACGGAGGTTTCGATACGCAAAGCTTGTGTAGCTGAGGCCGTAGCCGAACGGATAGAGCGGCTCGCCGGTAAAGTAACGATAGGTTCGGCCCGCCATGCGGTAATCGGTGAAGGCGGGCAGTTGATCGGCGGAGCGATAGAACGTCACCGGCAGGCGCCCGGCCGGGTTGTAATCGCCGAACAGGACATCGGCGATGGCGTCGCCGCCGGCCTCGCCCGGGTACCAGGCTTCCACGATGGCGGGCACGTGATCGCGCGCCCAATTCACGGCCAGCGCGCTGCCGTTCAGCAACACCAGCACCACCGGCTTGCCGAGCGCGACGATTTCCTCCATCAGTTTCTGCTGCGCGGCCGGCAGGCCGATATCGATGCGGTCGCCTCCCTTGAAGCCTTCCACGGGCACGCGCATCTCTTCGCCTTCCAGGCGCGGCGACAGCCCGAGCACCAGCACCACCGCGTCGGCCTGCCGAGCGGCCTGAAGCGCCGCCTCGTGTTCGGCGCCGGCCGGACGCGACCACAGCAGGCGCATCCGCGCATCGCCCAGGTACTTGTGATAATCGATGCGAATCGAATAGAGCTTGCCCGCTTCGAGCTCAACGGCTGCATAGCTGTAAGCGGCTTCGTGCAAGGAGTTGTGGCTGGTGACGAGTTTTCCATCCAGATAAATCTCGAAGGCGTTCCTACCGTAGCCGCCGAGCTGATATGGGCCCGAAGCGGGAGCGCGCAGGAATCCGGTCCAGCGAACGCCGAAATCGTCGGCATTCAAATCGGCGCGCGGCGCTTTGTCCCACCAGTTGAAATCGACTTGCGCATCGGTGCGCGTGAACAACGGCTGGAGAATAGCCGGAGGCTTGGCCCCCGTTTGCTCCTCGTCGGGCCATGTCTGCGCGCGGCTGCTGTAGCGTTTGCCATCGAAACTGCTGGCCGCGTAATATTCGGCCTTGAGCCCATTGGCGCGTCCAGCGCCGTCGCCGGTAAACAGCGCCGATGACGGAATGGTCTCGAAGCTCGGCATGTTGGCGGCCAAGTCGCTGCCGCGCGCGTAGAGCACTTTGGCGGTGGCGCCGATTTTGCGGCGGATGCCGTCGAGCGGCGTGACAGGGGACGAAGGCGTGCCGTTGTAATTGCCCACCAGTGCGTCCTCGTTATCCGCGTTGGGGCCGATCACGGCGATGGTCTTCAAGGATTTGGCGAGCGGCAGCGCGTGGCCATCGTTCTTCAAAAGCACAATCGATTTGCGCGCGGTTTCGAGCGCCAGTTGACGATGCGCGGCGCTGTCGTTCACGCTGTACGGAATCCGCGCGTACTTCACCATTGCAGGCGGATCGAAGATGCCAAGCCGGAAACGAATGGTCAGCAGGCGGCGTAAGGCCCGGTCAATATCGGATTCCGCCACCAGCCCGGCGCGGACCGCGGGCAGCAGATTCCTGTACTCGGTGCCGCAATCGAGATCGGTACCCGCCTTGAGCGCAAGCGCGACGCCTTCCGGGGCGGTGCCGGCGAACTTGTGCGACTGATAGATGTCGCCGATGGCGCCGCAATCGGAAACCACATACCCCTGAAAGCCCCACTGTTTGCGCAGAATGTCGGTGAGCAGGCGGGGGTTGGCGCAGGCCGGCTGGCCATCCACGCTGTTGTAGGCGCACATCACGGAAAGCGCGCCGCCCTCTTTGACGGCGGCTTCGAACTGGGGCAGGTAGGTGTCGAATAAATCGCGATCGTCGATGACGGCATCGAAGATATGGCGCTCGGATTCGGGCCCGCTGTGCACGGCGTAGTGCTTGGGTGTAGCCACGGTTTTCAGGTACTTGGGGTCGTCGCCCTGAAGCCCGAGAACGAACTTCGCCGCCATGCGGCCGGTCAGGTAGGGGTCTTCGCCGTAAGTTTCCATGCCGCGTCCCCAGCGCGGGTCGCGAAAGAGATTGATGTTGGGGCTCCAGAAGGTGAGGCCCTGATAGATATTGCGCTGGCCGCGGCGGACGAACTCATGATGCTTGGCGCGCGCTTCATCGGAGATGGCGGTGGAGACGCGGAAGAGCAGGTCCGTATCCCAGGTGGCAGCCAGGCCGATGGTTTCCGGGAACACCGTGGCGCGGCCGGCGCGCGCCACGCCGTGCAGGCATTCGCTCCACCAGTTGTACTGCGGAATGCCCAGGCGATCGATGGCCGCGGAATCGTTCATGAGCTGCGAGACCTTCTCCTCGAGCGTCAGCCGCCCGAGCAGATCGTCGACGCGTTTTTCGAGCGGAGCGCCGGGGTTCTGGTAAGTCGCGGGTTGCGCGAACAAGGGTGCGAGCCAAGCGGCCGCGGCAAGATATTTGACAAAGCGGAGTGTGGGCACGATAGCAACCTCGAGGACGTCCGGAAGCTATTACCGTATAACATTTCTCAGTTCGCGAGTGGCGCGCCGGCCGTGGGACGGATTAGGGAGCGTGCACGACATAAAAGTGGACACACGTTCCAACATTGGGTGCGGGCCAAGCCCCGGAGGGGCGAAAGATCATAGCCCACGGCGTAAGCCGTGGGGAAAAGACGGCGGTGAGCTTAGCCCCGGAACGGGGCGTAAGACGTTATTGGCGACCGATCTTCCGCCCCGTTCCGGGGCTGGCAGGGAACAACCGGTTTCCCCACGGCTTACGCCGTGGGCTATTTTCTAACGCCCTCCGGGCTGAAGATGCGGCCGAGCGTACCTATACGCTCGGATGTTGGTAGATCTCCACGGAATCCGAAAGCTCGCCACTTTCACGTCGCACACCCATGAGGGGGCGTAACGATGGCGGCGGTGTTCGCATTTTGATAACATTAGAGTGTGAACGTGATCAGCAGGCGAGGATTGATGGACCTGCTGGAGAAGAGGCCGGGAGCGGCGGACGAGGCGATCGCCTGGTACGGTGTTGCGCGCGCGTCGGATTGGGCAAGCCTTTCGGATGTACGGCGGGACTGCCCGGACGCCGACCTGGTGGGGCACGTTTTGATCTTCAACCTCCGCCACGACCGGTACCGGCTCATCGTCCGTGTCTCTTTCCGGATGAAGACGCTTTTCGTCAAGGCCTTGCTGACGCACAAGGAATATGACAGACAGGAGTGGAAGAGATGGGCTTGAGGGCATTCAATCCGATCCGGTATGGCGCGTTATGCGCCGAGGCAATCCCGAGAGTGATCGCGGACGACCGCGAGTTCGACCGCATGACGAAGAAGTTAGAGGACCTGGCATTCCGCGACAAACCGACTGCCGAAGAAGCCGCCCTGGCGGAGTTGCTGGCTGCGCTGATCCAAGCCTACGATGACCGCCATCACCCGCTGCCGCAGTTGCCTCCGCACAAGATGATCTCGTTTCTGATGAACCAGCGCCACCTGCGCCAGGCCGACCTGCTGCCGGTTTTCGGCTCGCGCAGCGCCGCGTCCGATGTTCTCGGCGGGAAACGGGAACCCAGCAAGGCGCATATCCGTAAGCTCTCCCAGTTTTTCCAAGCGCCGGCGGATCTGTTCCTGTGAGGATGACGGGGCCGGACTGACGGTTCATTCACAAGCCACCCGGGGGCAAGCGCCGTAAGAAAAGCCGAGAGGACTCTCGGCTCAGCCGGCCTGCATGGCGAGCGCGAAACGCATTTCGGAGCGGGCGGAGCCGCGGATGGTGCCGGTGATGGGGGCGGCGAGGCGGGGGTCGGCGGCGGCGGCCACGGCGACATGGCGGGTGGAGGCGGCCAAGCCGGCGGAAGGATCGTAGCCGCGCCAGCCGCCGCCTTGCAGATACACTTCGGCCCAGGCGTGCAGGTTGGGCTTTTCCTGGTTGGCGGCTCCGGCTTCGTAGCCGCTAACGAAGCGTGTGGGGATGCCGACGGCTCGCGCCGCGGCGGCGAACAGCACCACCAGATCGCGGCAGGTTCCGGTTTTGAGGCCGAGCGTGACTTCGGGCGGATGCGGCGGCCCGGCGTCGCGCACCTCGTGGCCGAATCCTTCGAAAAGCCTGCGGTTGAGCACGGTGAGGAATTCGAGCGTGTGGCCTCCGGCAGCCGCGGCGGCAGATGCGGCAAACTGGCGGACGGCGGCCGAAGGTTGCGACGACTCCATATACGGCGCCAGCGACGCGGCCACGGATTCCGGATACACCGGCGCGAGCGCCAGCATGCCCGTCGAGGCAACGTAATCAAACGGATTCTCGCGCAGGGTTTCGATTGCAAATTCGCTCTCGATGCTCCATTCGGTCAGCTTGTGATCGAACCACGCCTCCACTGCCACGTTGCCGTCCTGATCCAGGCAGTCGCTGCGGCCGGCCGGCACGGGCGTGATATCGAGCCGATAGGAGAGCAGGCGTTGCGCGCCGTCATCCCGCGGGCGCAGCCGGAAAGTGTGGGGTTCGAGAAAAACCGGGCTGTCGTAGAGGTATTGGGTCGAGTGGTGGACTTGGATTCGCATGGGGCACGCTTGCGAACAACAGCGGGATCAGAAAGCCATCGACGAGCCGGTAAGCCGTGAGAAAGCCGCCTCCACCCACTCCGAGGGCAGGTCCTGCACACTGCGCCGCATGCGGTCCTGCCACCAGTTGGAGATCTCGCGCAAGTCGTCCATGTTGTAACGATGCTCCACCAGCTCGAAGCTGCCGCGCGAGTAGAGCAACACATCCACCGGGAAACCCACATCGGCGGCGCAGAGGCGGGTCGCGTCGAAGGCCAGCAATCCGACCTTGAAAGCGTAGAGCATGGAATCGGCCGAGGTCACCGAACGTTCCAGAATGGGCTTGCCGAAACCGCTGGCGCCGATGATCTGGTAGGGCGTATCGGGGCCGATCTCGACCCAGTTTCCTACCGGGTAAACCAGGAACAGGCGGTGCGTGGAATCGCCCGCCATCTGGCCTCCGATGAGGGCGTGCGAGTTGAAAGAAAGCTCGGCGCGCTCGAGCGCGGCGCGGTCCTCTTCGGCCACGCGGCGAACCTGATCGGAATAGAGGTTCACCACTTTGTAAAGGCGGTCGCGGCCCGCCGAGTCCTTGGCGAAGGCTTCTTCGAAGCGGAGGAGAATTTTGTCGCGCAGCGAGCGCAGGCCGGAATTCATCACGAAGAACGCGAAGCCGGGCCCCTGATAGCTGGCGGTCTTCCGCGCCATCAGGCATTCGTTGCCGGTGAGGACGCGCGTATCCGCGATGCCCACCAGGCCCTGTTCAACGTTGATTCCCAGACAGAATGTCATCGTTCCCCCCTCCAACCCATGGCGTTTCTCTTCAAGCCCAGATTCCGGCGCCTTCGGGGCGCTGGGCAAAGAAGTCATTCCCGATACACTCGTCGATGGTATTCATTTTCGTTTGCAGCGCGTCGAAAAACTCGTGCAGGCCGCCTTCGAGGATGGCTTCCACGCGGGCAAAGTCCAGTTCCGACCGCAGCAGGCCGATGCGTTGTTCCGAGGCGCAGGAGAAGCCGCCGCGGGGCGTGCCGGTGATGGCGTGCAGCGCCTGGTCGGCCCTGCCGATGGAGTAGCGCACGGCGCGCGGGAATTCGCCGTCGAGCAGCAGAAACTCGACGATGCGGTCGGGAGCGATGCGGCCGTACTTCTTGCGGTACATTTCAAAGCCGCTGACGCTCTTGAGCAGCGCCGACCACTGCGCATCGTCGAACGGCGTACCCACGTCGGCCACCGAAGGCAGCAGAATGAAATACTTCACGTCCAGGACGCGGGTGGTCTTGTCGGCGCGTTCCAGGCGCCGGCCGACGGAAGTAAAATACCAGGCTTCGTTGTGACTGACGGTCGAGTGGGTGATGCCTTCAAACAGGTGGCAGCCCATGCGCACGGCGTGGCAGAATTCGGGCAGCGATTCGGGAACGGTCTTGCGCGCCTCGGCGGTGATCATCAGGTAGAGCGAGTTGATCTGCTGCCACATTTCCGAGGAGATAGTCTCGCGCACCGAGCGGGCGTTTTCGCGCGCCGCCAGGATGCAGGAGTAAATCGAATTCGGGTACTCCGCATCGAATGCCAGGAAGCGCACCACATTCTGCTGCGTGGCTTCGCCATAGCGCTCGGCGAACAACTCGCGGTCGCCGGTGGTATTGATGATGGGCTGCCACTGGCTCGAGAAGACGCCGGGCAGGTCGAGCATCAGGTTGTGATTGACGTCGAGGAAGCGCGCCACGTTTTCGGCGCGCTCAATGTAGCGCGCCATCCAGTAGACGGCGTTGGCCACGCGGCTCAACAGCGGCTGGGCAGGCGTAATCATGACTGGCCTCCGGGAGCGAGCACCCAGGTATCCTTGCTGCCGCCGCCTTGCGACGAGTTGACCACCAGCGAGCCTTTCTTCATGGCGACGCGGGTGAGCCCACCGGGCAGAACGAAAATCTCCCTGCCGCAGAGCACGTAGGGCCGCAGGTCCACGTGGCGGCCTTCAAAATGGTCGTCGACGATAGTGGGAACGCGGGAAAGCGCCAGGGTGGGCTGCGCGACGTAATTGCGCGGATTGGCTTGAATGCGGACGGCGAACTCCTCGCGTTCAGCCTGCGTCGAGTGCGGACCCACCAGCATCCCATAGCCGCCCGATTCGTTGGCGCTCTTGACCACGAGCTGATCCAGGTGTTCGAGCACGTACTGGCGGTCGGCGTCGCGGTAGCAAAGGTAAGTGGGCACGTTGGGCAGGATGGCGTCCGCGCCTTCGTAGTAGCGGATCATGTCGGGGACGTAAGCGTAGATGACCTTGTCGTCGGCCACGCCGTTGCCGGGAGCATTGGCCAGGGCGACGCGGCCGGCGCGGTAGGCGGCCATCAGCCCCGGCACGCCCAGCATCGAATCCTCGCGGAAGACTTCCGGGTCCATGAAGTCGTCGTCTACGCGGCGGTAGATCACGTGCACGCGCTCCAGGCCCTTGGTGGTGCGCATGAAAACATCGCCGCCGGAAACCACCAGGTCGCGCCCTTCCACCAGTTGCACGCCCATCTGCTGCGCCAGGTAACTGTGCTCGAAGTAGGCCGAGTTGTAAATGCCGGGCGTGAGCAGCACCACGCGCGGATGCTGTTCGCCCAGGGCGAGAGATTCCAGCATCTCTAGCAGGCGGCTGGGGTACTCGTTGACCGGCCGCACCAACAGACCTTCAAACACGGCGGGGAAAATGCGTTTCAGCACCTCGCGGTTCTCCAGCACGTAGCTGACGCCGGAGGGCACGCGCAGGTTGTCTTCGAGCACGTAAAAGCGGCCGTCGCGGTCGCGCACCAGGTCGGTTCCGGTGATGTGGCACCAGACGCGCCAGGGGGGATTGAGGCCGTGGCACTGCTTCCGGTAGCTGGCGGCGGAGAGGATTACCTCGGCTGGGATGACGCCGTCCTTGAGAATTTTCTGATCGTGGTAGATGTCGTCGATGAAGGCGTTGAGGGCGTGAATGCGCTGCACCAGGCCGCGCTCGATGTGCTGCCACTCGCCGGCGGCGATGATGCGGGGGATCAGGTCGAAGGGAAAAATGCGCTCCGCGCCGGCCGAATCGCCGTACACATTGAAAGTGATGCCCATTTGCAGCAGCAGCCGCTCGGCGGCGTGCTGGTAGCGCAGCAGGTGGCCATCCGACAGGCTCTCGATGGTATCCACCAGCAGGCGGACGTGCGGCCGCGGCGTGCCGTCGTCCTGGAACATTTCGTCATAGAAGCTTTCGGTCCGATACGCGGAGAACCGCAAGATGTGCTCCAGTGTACAAAGATCCAGTATCCATGCTCGCGGAATCCGAGCGCAAAGGGAAACCGAAAGATTTTATGGCGCGGATTCGGGATTTCGATGGGTGCGTACGGGGGACCCTGAAGGGAGTCATTTATGCCTTTTTCACAGGCGACGCTCTAGGATCGATTATACCGTCACCAACGCTCCCTGGAGAGCCAGACCCCTTCAAGATTCGCCTCGCAGCGTCTCTGCAACCGAAACCGGGCACGGATAGAGTCTGCAATCAGAAAGAGATAACCATGAAGCTTACGCTGTTACGCATGTCAGCATTTGTGGCCGCCCTGTTGTTCGTCGGCAGCCAGGCGTGCGCCCAGACGCCGCCGCCAGCCAGTCCGCCACAATCCGAATCCGAAGGGGGAACGTCCAACGACCTCTTCATCATGTTCGGCTCGGACCTGGATCGCCCGGGCCTGGAGCCCAGGGCAAACTACAACATCGGGTTGGGGCATACGTTCGCTTTCTTAAAAAACGACCCGATCGGCGACGAGCTGACTTTTGGCTATACCTACGAAAACGGAGGCTCCCACGGATTCCTGCATAGCCAGTACGGCGCGGACACGGAGGCCCTGGGCATCATGAAGAACTTTCGGTTGCCGAAGACCAAACGGTTGACCGGATACACGTGGGTTCAGGGCGGCATCACGAGCATGACCGGAAACCCGTCGGTCCGCAATCGTTTCTACGACGGCGAGTCGCTCGGCCTGATCGTTCATTGCAACGACCACAGTTCCATCTGGATTCAGGAAACGTTCAATAAAGTTGTGACGGTACCCTGGTACACGACCGCGAGTCTCGGCTACACGCGTAGCTGGTAGGGTTCGGCCCCTACGGGGCTGTTGGCAGGTCGGGGACGAGCCTCACATTATTGCTGGCCGTAGAGCGGGGCCTGGGAGACGAGAATGAGGCCGCAGGCATAGAGTACCAGCATGACGACGATCAAGGTTTTGACCTTCGTGTCCCCGCCCTTGAACTCCTTCCAGACCAGCAGTCCCCAAAGCGCGCTGATGAGGGTGGCGCCCTGGCCCATGGCATAGGCGGTCGCGGGGCCGACGTGAACTTCGGGGGGCGCTTTGGCTGCGACGAACGCGGCCACGGCGCCCAGGCACCAGAGGGCGCCGCCGGCAATGCCGAGCAGATGCTGCCAGATAACCGTCTTCTTAAAGAAGTCGCGCAATTCGATGGGCGGACCTTCAATCGGCAGGTTCATGAAGAACAGGTTGTACACCAGCGTGGAAGCGAACACGCCCAGGGCGAAGACAACGGCGATGGCATAGGGGCCCAGCCCCACGTCGCCTTCCTCGCCCATCTCCACCAGCGGGAAGAAGCAACCCATCAGCACGCCGGCGACGATGGCGATGACCACGCCTTTCACCTTGGTCGGCCGCCGGGTGCTCTTGGCCTTACCGAGTTTGGCCAGATCTTCATGCTCGATGCGCCCCAACAGGGCGTAGGCGTATGCGTCCGCCACAATCGCCACCAACACCAGCAGGCAGCCCGCGAACAGCAGGGTGGCATTCCCGGCCGGCCGCAGGATGAAGTTGAGCAGCACACCGATGATCAGCGCGAGGCCGATGCCCACGGGAAAGGCCACCGCCATGCCGGCGACGGAAATGGCTCCCAGCAACAGCATGTTGGCCAGATTGAAGACCGCGCCCCCGGCGAAGCCGAGCAGCCATTGCCGCTTGCCGGCGTGCATGAGATCGTCGCTGAACGAGAAGCCGTCGTATCCCAGGTTGCCCGCCGTGTAGGCCAGAATGACGGCGGCGAGCAGCAGACCGGCGGCAAAGTCGAAGTAGTAAAGCTCGAAGCGCCACTTTCCGGCCAGCTTATAAGTGTTGGCCCAGGATCCCCAGCAAATCATGCTCAGGATCATCAGAAACAGAGCGGCGGTGTAAGTCTGCGGCAGAATCATCGATCAAGCTCCGGAATCGTGAGGGTACAATGCGCGACATGGGCAGGTCAACCATTCCAGTATTGCCTTAGCTTAGCGAGTCTCGAATTCGGGCGGGCGGCCCGGCGCCTGGAAAACATGAATCGGCCGGCCCGCGGCCGGACAATCCGGCAAGGGTACCACCGAATAGTAATTCAATCCATAACGCCAGTTTCTGTGGATCGGCTCCACGCAGACGCGGTCCGCCTGGGCGGAAACCCGAAGCCAGAGCGGCCGCGCGGAAGCCACGCGGTCCACTTCCGGCATCACGTCCCTCTTCAGGTATAGAACTCCCAGAGCCGCGCCGCAAGCCACACACGCCACGGCGGCCAGGCGGCGCTGGCGGCGGGCAAGCATCCACGCAGCCGCCGCCACCGGCAGCGGGACGAGCCAAATCCAATGGAAAGCCGGCAGCGGCGTGCGCGAAAGGCCGGACAGCAGGGCTCCGGGCAACATGCCGCCGGCGATGGGAAACGAGACTAACAGCGCCGTGCAGAGCGCCAGGAGTGCGGGAACACGTCGTTTCCATGGGGGGATTTCTTCCGCCCCGTTCCGGGGCTCATCGGGCGGCGGCCTGGTTTCCCAGGGCTCACGCCCTGGGCTATTCTCTTTCGCCCTGACGGGCTCCTCCACGCCCAGAGCCATCAGAATGGCGCAGGCGGGAACCAGCGGCAGCACGTATCCGGGCAGTTTGTTGACGGAAGCGGAGAACAGCAGCAGTCCCCACAACACGACCAGCAGCAGAAACAGGCGCCGCGGATCGCGATAGAAGCTGCGGCGGACTGCCGCGAATATGAGCGGTGTCCAGGGCAGCAGCGCGCCGGCGACGACCGGCAGATAAAACCACCAGGGCTCACGATGCTGCAGAGCATCGGAAGCGAAGCGGTCGAAATGGTGCTTGACGAAAAAGTCCACCAGAAATGCCGGGCCATTGCGGAGATAGCAAAGCCCGTACCAGGGCAGGCACACAGCCAGCAGTGGCAGGGCAAGGCGGGGCAGCGCGCGCGTCAGGCTGCGGCGATGTTTCCAGGCGGGCCAGACGAACGGCGCGGCCAGCGCCAGCGGCACCAGCCCTTTGGCCAGCACGGCCACGCCGAACAAAGCTCCCGCCGCAGTCAAGCCGCGGGTTTCGCCGCGCGCGACCCAGGGGAGCGCCAGCAGTAGGGCCGCGGTAAAGGCGGCCGCCATGGGTAGATCAGTAACGCCCACCTGGCTGAAGCCGATCCACTCCGCGCTGGTCGCCAGCATCAGCGTGGCAAGCCAGGCCACCGTGCTGCCGTACTCGCGGCGCAGCAGCCACCAAAAGAAGATGAGGAACGCGAAGGAGCACAAGGCCACCGGCAGGCGCGGGGCGAGATCGGGACCGAGGCCGAGGCGGAACGCGGCGCCGGTCATCCAATACAGCAGGGCCGGTTTTTCGAACCACGGCTGGCCCCAGAGGCGGGGCGTGATCCAATCGCCCGAGCGCGCCATTTCGCGGCCGATGGAAGCGTAGCGCGGTTCATCGGGGCCAAGCACGCCGGCGGCGTCGAGGCGATAAAAGTAAACCAGGCAGAGGAGGAGAAGCGCGATGCACGCCAGGAGCGGGGTCTTCGAGTTGCGCCAGCGGGCTTTCCAAGCGGCGGACATTTTCAGTTAGACCTTGTCGACGGACATGGCGCACACACTCATGCGTGCCGTGTCGAGACTCTTCTCGAGACATGCCCGCCGCGTGGGCAACCGTGCGTCGGCACGAGTGCCGACGCGGCACGCACGAGTGCGTGCGCCACGTTTCCTCATCCCATCAGCGCGTTTTCGTACGCGGGGCGGAGGGCGGCGATTTCCCAGGCGCCTAGGGTGTTGCCGCGCTGGCGGATCTCGAGACCGTTCTCGATGGTCGTCCCGATGACGGCGGCTTCGACGCCGTGCTGCGCCGCCAGGCCCAAGACGGCCTTGGGGTTGGCGGTAGAAACGAGGATTCGCGACGGTGCTTCGTGGAAGAGCAGGATCTCGGGCCGCAAGTCGGAATTGAGATCCACCTGCGCGCCGATCTGGCGGGCGCCGAAGCAGCATTCTGCCAGCGCGACGGCGAGGCCGCCATCGCTCAGATCGTGGGCGGATTCAGCGAGACCTCCAGCGGCGATCTGACGCATGGTCTCCTGCACGCGTTTTTCTCTCTCGAGATCGAGCGCCGGCGGCAAGCCCCACAGCGAGCCGACGATTTCCTTGGCATACTCGGTCGAACCGAATCGAACGTCATCGCACGTGCCGAGGCCGCCTAACAGCACCACCGCGCGGCCGGCGTTGACGAACGGAATGGTGAGCGGCGCCGCAATCTTGAGCAGCCCGACGATGCCGAGTACGGGCGTGGGGTAGATGCCCTCGCCCAGCGTTTCGTTATACAGGCTGACGTTGCCGCCGGTGATGGGCGTCTCGAAGAAGCGGCAGGCATCGGACATGCCTTCGATGGCCTCCACCAGTTGCGCCATGATTTCCGGCCGTTCCGGATTGCCGAAGTTGAGGCAGTTGGTCGCCGCCACCGGCTGCGCGCCGACGGTGGAGAGGTTGCGGCAGCACTCCGCCACGGCAAGTTGCGCGCCCTCGCGCGGCGAAAGATACGCGTAGCGGCCGTTGCCATCGAGCGAAAGCGCGATGGCGGTGCCGGTTTCCTTGATACGCAGAATGGCGGCGTCGCAGCGCTCCGGGCCGGCGATGGTGTTGGTGCGGACCTGGTAATCGTACTGCTCCCAGATCCAACGCTTGGAACAGATGTCGGGCGCGGAAAGCAGGCGCGGCAGGGCGGCCACGATGGCGGGCTGGTTCCACTCGGTGGGCGGGACCGTGGGCGCGGCGGGCGGTGCGGTATGCGGCCGGTCGTAGAGCGGCGCTTCATCGGCCAGTTCGCGATTGGGAATCTCCGCCACGACGTTCCCGTGATGGCGGACGCGCAGCTTGCCGTCGCCGGTGACCTTGCCGATTTCGACGGCTTCCAGTCCCCACTTGCGGAACACCTGATAAACTTCCTGCTCGCGGCCGCCGGCGGCCACCAGCAGCATGCGCTCCTGCGATTCGGAGAGCATGATTTCGTAAGGCGTCATGCCGGTCTCGCGCTGCGGCACCTTGTCGAGCTCGATTTCGATGCCGACCTCGCCGCGGCTGCCCATCTCGCAAGTGGAGCAGGTGAGGCCCGCCGCGCCCATGTCCTGAATGCCGACGATGGCGCCGGTGTGCATGGCTTCGATGCAGGCCTCCAGCAGCAGCTTCTCCATGAACGGATCGCCCACCTGTACGTTGGGGCGCTTCTGCTTGGATTCCTCGGTGAATTCGGCACTGGCCATGGAGGCGCCGTGGATGCCGTCGCGGCCGGTGCGTGCGCCCACGTAGATCACCGGGTTGCCAATGCCGGCGGCCTTGGCGTAGAAGACGTCTTCCTTGCGGCAGACGCCCAGCGCGAACACATTCACCAGCGGGTTACCGTCATAGCACGGTTCGAAGATGCACTCGCCGCCCACCGTGGGCACGCCGAAGCAGTTGCCGTAATGAGCGATGCCGGCCACCACGCCGGAGAGGATGCGGCGGTTGCGGGCGCCGGTTTTCGGATCGTCGAGACGGCCGAAGCGGAGCGAATCGAGCACCGCGATCGGACGCGCGCCCATGGTGAAAATGTCGCGCAGAATGCCGCCCGAGCCGGTGGCGGCGCCCTGAAAGGGCTCGATGAAGCTGGGGTGGTTGTGCGATTCGATCTTGAAAGCGATGACGTAGCCGCCGCCGATATCGATGATGCCGGCGTTTTCGCCCGGCCCCTGCACCACCAGCTTGCCGCGCGTCGGCAGCTTCTTCAGATGCAAGCGCGAGCTCTTATAAGAGCAGTGCTCGCTCCACATCACACTGAAGATTCCCAGTTCGGTGTAAGTTGGCTCGCGGCCCAAAATCTCGACGATCTTTTGATACTCGCCCGTCGTGAGCTGGTGCTGGGCGATGAGATCGGGTGTGATGGCGATGGTGCTCATGGCCGCACCCCCGCCACCGGCCGCGCGGCTTCGACGGCGGCCAGCATGGACTGAAAGACGCCCAGACCATCGGCGGACCCCATCAGCGGATCGGAAGCGCGCTCGGGATGCGGCATCATGCCCATCACGTTGCGCTCGCGGCTGAGGATGCCGGCGATATCGCGCAGCGAGCCATTGGGATTATCCAGGTAGCGGAACGCGACGCGGTCTTCGGCTTCGAGCTCGTCAAGCGTGCGGGGTTCGGCGAAGTAGCAGCCTTCGCCGTGGGCGATCGGCAAGCGCAGCACCTGCCCTTCGTGGAGCGCGCCGGTGAAAGGCGAGTGGGTAGTGGCGACGCGCAGCCGCAGCTCGCGGCAGATGAACTTGAGACCGCGGTTGCGGATCAGCGCGCCCGGCAGCAGACCGGCTTCGACCAGGATCTGAAAGCCGTTGCAGATGCCGAGCACCAGGCCGCCCTCGGCGGCGAAACGCTGCACCGCCTGCATCACAGGTGAGAAGCGGGCGATGGCGCCGCAGCGCAGGTAATCGCCGTAAGCGAAGCCGCCGGGAAGGATCACGGCATCCACGTCGCCGAGGGACCGTGAATCGTGCCAGATGTACTCCGTGGGCTGGCCCAGGTTGTGACTCGCCGCGTAAAACGCGTCGTGATCGCAATTGCTGCCGGGAAAGACAATCACGCCAAATTTCATGAGCTTGTTGGGAGGGGAGGCAAACTTGAGTTTATCAAACCGCGGCCCGGCGGCGTTGGCAGGGCATGCTTTAGGGTGTGCGACACAGGAATGGCGATTCGCCTGAATCTGAGAGTAGGGCGCGCAAAGCTTCTCTCTTTCGGAAGCTTTGTATCAGGGCATGGCTTCAGCCGTGCCGAAGGATCGCGAGAAAGGTTGGGCTTTAGCCCCTGCGCCTGCAGGAAGACCCAGTGGCTGAAGCCCTTGTCTTGGGTTGTGTTACGGCACGGCTGAAGCCAGTGCCCTGATACAAAGCCATCCGCAGAGTTCCCACCTCCACGTCGCACACCTCATGCTCTTAGCTTGCCCGCGTGTTCGCTCTGAGAGCGCGCTCGCCTTGCCTAGCGGCGGCCGGGCAGAGTGAGTTGGACGGTGGCGCCGTCGTCGTCGCTGACGATCTTGCTTTCCTTGGTCGTCTGGCTGCTGCGGGCGCGGCCCTGCGGCGGATCGGCGAACGCGCTGAGTCCCTTGCCCGCCTTGGCAGCGGCGATCTGTTCCGGCAATAGCGCCAAGCGCTCGGCAATCATGGCGCGCTGCTGCTCCCACGCCTGCTTCAATTCTTCTTCGGGAACCCGCAGCGAGACATCCAGCGTCTTGCCCGTGACGTGACTCTCGATTTTGATCTGGCTCGAGGCTTTTGGCTGGTTCTTGATCATCATTTGTAGCAGGCCCATGGTGCCGAGCAGTTTTTGGGCGTCCTCGGCGGAGTGCATGTGGAGCTGCGCCACCATCTCGAGGTCATGATTCACCGCCAGGCCGAATTCGAGGCTATCCACGGCTTCCATACCCTGGGGTGCGCTCTTGGCCGCGGAGGGCCCGTCCAGACGATCGGCCACCACCCAAATCCAATATCGATCGCGCAGTGCGGTGGCGGCGTCCGCCAGGCGCGCATCCACCGTTTTCAATCCCTGCCGGTCAATCGCCCGTTCCACGATGAAGCGGTCGCCGGCCAGGATGGTGGTTGAATCCACGATGGCCACCAACTGTTCCCGCTTGGCGTCCACCGGGATGAGCGGCACTGAGTGGTATCGGCCGGTCGCAGCCGGGAGCCGCGATTGGTTGAAACGGCCGCGCAGGATGGCCAGCGCGGGCGCCTTCTGGTCCACGGAGGAACTCGCGATCCACAGTTCGTCCAGGTCCTTGAGCGGATCGAAGCCTTTAAAGGGCGCTTCCTTCAGCCACGCATCCCCATAGGTGGTCTTCACCTGTTCGATGACAGCCTTGCCCCAGTCCGAATCCATGATCGCGCGAACCTGCACGCCGATCAGCATTCGGGTATCGGGCGGAACATATTCCGGCAAAGTTGGATCGACGGCCATCAGGGCTCGGGCCGAAAACAAAAGCGCGATCAGCGCACACGAACGCAGCACAGGAATGACTCCTTGTAACCAGCATGGTCCTGCACCGCGGCGTAGCGCCAGATGTCTTGGGTTAGCAGCGGGGTACTGACAATTTGGGACCGGTGCGGCCTTTTCGACCCAACACGGCGAGCCTGGCCATTCCTGCTATCCTGATGGTGGTTGCGCAGCGGCTAGAGCGGCTTAGCGGATATATGACTGTCGTGGTGAGAGAGAGGACCGATTTGGTGGTGCCGCCCAGCGTCCGGCGGCGAGCCGGCATCAAGACTGGCGACCGGCTGGAGTTTCGCGTCTCCGGTGGGGCGATCCATATCGTTCGAGAATCGCCTTCGGCTGGCGAAGAGTTGACCTGCGATCAGCGCGCTGCGATCGACAAACGGCTGTCAGCGGCGGACGATGACATCCGCCGAGGCCGGGTTTATGGACCATTTTCAACGGCCGCGAATCTGGCGGCTTCGGTTGAAGCCAATGTTCGAAAACTGCGCGCCGCGAAACGAAAAGCCAGATCGGCGCGGTGACGCTCGCCTACACGAAGAGCGCGCTGGAATCTCTCGGCAACCTTCCCAAGCCAATTCGCAAGGCTTTTTACAAGCAGGTTGACTTCCTGGTTCGGGATCTGCAGCATCCGTCTCTGCGCGCCAAGAAATACGACGAGGCCAGCGGCCGGTGGCAGGCCCGCGTCAACCGCAACTGGCGCTTCTACTTCCGAATTATCGGTGACCGCTACGTTATTGAGGATGTTGTTCCGCATCCGAAATAAGGCGCAAACGTGGCAGCGAGCTTTTTCAGCCGGTCTTGGCTTTGCGCGTGCGGGGCTTGGGGACGGCCTCGACCGGCGGGTCGGCGACTTCGGCCGATGTGGCTGCCGCGGCGGTGGCGACCTGGGCGGGTTTGCGCTTCTCGGCCAGGCTTTTCTTCAGCGCTTCCATGATGTCGATGACCGGAGCGATGTGCGGCTCGGGCGTCTCCACCACCTTCTTGCCCTCGATCTTGGCTTCGATCATTTGCCGCAGGTTTTCGCGGTAACCGTCGTGATATTTCTGCGGTTCGAACTCGGCCTCGAGCGATGAGATCAGCATCTTGGCCATGTCGAGCTCCTTGTCCTTGACCAGGCTGGTGTCGGTGCGGAACTCATCCACCTGGCGGATCTCGTCCTGGTAGAACATGGTGTGGGATAAGATACCCTTGGCGCCGGGTCGCAGCACGATGACATGCTCGCGGTTGTGCATGGCCACCTTGGCGAGAGCGAAGTAATTCGATTCGCGCATGGCCTGAAACAGCAGCGCGTAGGGCTTTTCGCCGCCTTCGTCGGGCGCAACATAGTAGGAGCTTTCCAGATAGACCGGGTCGACCTGACTGGCCTTGACGAATTCGAGGATCTCCATCACTTTGGCGGTTTTGGGCGCCACCTTCTTAATATCCTCGTCGTCGATGACTACATAGCGGTCCTTCTCGTATTCGTAACCTTTGACCAGCTCGGTGCGCGGAACCGGCTTATCTTCGAGCTGGCAGTAAGTCACCTGGCGAATGCGCGAATTATCGTCCTTGTGGAGTTGATTGAAGCTGAGGGTTTCGCTGCGCGCGGCGCTGAACAAGCGCACGGGAAACGAGACCAGGCCGAATGTGATGTGCCCCTTCCAAACGCTGGATGCCATAAGCGCGGCTCCCGAACCGCGGCGGAACTCTAAGGTTCCCAACATACTACAATGCCCCATAAGATGTAAATGGTGCGCTGTAAAGGTACTTATGCCGCTTGAAGAGTACGCGAAGATACGCCGCTTCGGCGACACTCCGGAGCCTGCGCCGGGAGGCAAGCAGGGTTCCGGCAACTACTTCTGCGTGCAGCGGCACGATGCCACCCGGCTGCACTATGATTTCCGGCTGGAGATCGACGGCGTGCTGAAATCGTGGGCGGTGCCGAAGGGCCCGACGCTCGATCCGGCGGTGAAGCATTTCGCGGCGCACGTGGAGGATCACCCGGTCGAGTACGGCGATTTCGAAGGCAACATTCCGGCGGCCAATTACGGCGCGGGCAGCGTGATGCTGTGGGACCGCGGGACGTTCGAACTGCTGGGCGGCGTCTCCGGCGCCGAACAACTGGCGCGCGGCGACTTGAAATTCCGCTTGTACGGTGAAAAGCTGAACGGCGATTTCGCGCTGGTCCACATGAAAGGCCGCGGCAAGGGAAACGACTGGCTCATCATCAAGAAGCGCGACCAGTTCGCCACGCCGGATTGGGATGTGGAGGAGCACGCGGCGAGCGTTCTTTCCGGGCGCACGCAGCAGGAGATTGCGCAGAACCTTCCTGCGCGCAAGAGAAAACGCAAGACCGCTGGCGCCGCGGACCGAGTGTGGAAGAGTAGCCGTCCGGCGGCGCGGGTGAGTGCCAAGGCCGCGGCCGCCGCGCAACCGGCCCGGACGAGGAAGCGAGCGGCTGTCGATTGGGAGAAGATTCCCGGCGCGCGCGCCGCGGAGATGCCCACTGCCCTGGAACCGATGACGGCCACGCTGGCCGACCAGCCGCCGCGCGGCAGCGAGTGGCTGTTCGAGGTGAAGTGGGATGGCGTGCGCGCGATTGCGTTTATCGAAAATGAAGAAGTCCGGCTGACATCGCGCAGCGGCGTGCGCTGCGAGCGGCAGTATCCGGAATTGGCGGTGATCCCGCACCAGGTGGCCGCCGCGCGCGCGGTGCTGGATGGCGAAATCGCGGTGCTCGATGCCAAGGGCGTTTCGCAGTTTCACCTGATCCAACCGCGCATCTCGAACACCGATCCGAATACCGTGGCGCACCTGGCGCGCTCGCAGCCGGCCATCTATTTCGTCTTCGACCTGCTCTACCTGGATAGTTACGATCTGCGGCGGGTGAGCCTGAGCGAACGCCGCAAGCTGCTCGAGCAGGTGGTGACGCCGGGCGCGGCGCTGCGCATATCCGAGGCCTTTCCGGGCGCCGGCGCGGAGCTGCTGGAGGCGGCGCGCGAAACCGGCCTCGAGGGCGTGATGGCCAAACACGGATCGAGCGCGTACGAATCGCGCCGCAGCCGCGAGTGGCTGAAAATCAAAATCACCGGCAACCAGGAATTCGTCATCGGCGGTTTCACTCCGCCGGAAGGTGCGCGATCGCATTTCGGCGCGCTGGTATTGGGCGAGTACGACGAGGGAGATCTGCGCTGGGTGGGCAACGTGGGCACCGGCTTCGACCAGAAACTGCTGACGGCGCTGCACGTAAGGCTGAAGGCCCTGATTACGAGCGACTGCCCGTTCCGCGAGCGGCCCACGCCCGACCGCGGCATCACCTGGGTCAAACCCGAGCTGGTCTGCCAGGTGAAGTACGCCAACTGGACGCCGGAACACCATCTGCGGGCGCCGGTTTTTCTCGGGTTGCGGGAAGACAAGCGCGCGGCCAAGGTGGTGCGCGAAGAAGCGGCGCGCGAACCGGAGGAGCTGCTCGCGGCCGGCGAGAAAGAAGCGGCGCGCCAGATCGACGGGCACACGCTCAAGTTCACTAACCTGGGCAAGGTGTTTTACCCGGACGAGGGCTACACGAAGCGCGATGTGCTGAATTATTACCAGCGCGTGGCGCACCTGATCGTTCCGTATTTGCGCGATCGGCCTCTCTCGCTCAAACGCTATCCGGACGGCATCAAGAAGGAATTCTTCTTTCAGAAAAACGTGCACGAGCACTTCCCGGATTGGCTGCGCACGGAGCTGATCGAATCCGACCACGCGGGCAAGCCCATCAAATATTGTTTCGCGCAGGACCGCGCCAGCCTGCTGTACCTGGTGAACCTGGGCTGCATCGATCACAACCCGTGGATGAGCCGCTCGCCGCGGCTGGATTATCCGGATTACGTGTTGATCGATCTGGACCCGCAGGAATGTTCCTACGACCGCATCGTGGAAGCGGCGCTGGTGGTGAAGGGACTGCTCGACCGAATTGGGATGACCGGTTATCCCAAGACCACCGGCGGCGACGGCATGCACGTGTACGTGCCTTTAGAGCCTGTATACACGTTCGAGGAAACACGCGCCTTCGCCGAGTTGCTGGCGCGCCTGGCGGACGCCGGCAAGCCCGGACTGTTCACCATGCCGCGCACGGTTTCCAAGCGGCAGAAGGACCGCGTGTATTTCGATTACATGCAGAATGCGAAATCGAAGACCATCGCCGCACCTTATGTGCTGCGGGCGTACGCGGGAGCGCCGGTGGCGACGCCGCTCGAATGGAGCGAAGTGCGGCCGGGCCTGCGTCCGGCGCAATTCAACATCGAGAATGCGCCCGACCGGTTCGCCGAAAAGGGCGATCTGTTCGGCGGCGTGCTGACCAAACCGCAACGGCTGGAAGAAGCGCTGGAGCGGCTGGAGGGACTGATGCGGTGAAGAGCGGGGAGTGGCCACTGTCCGGCGTTTCGTTGTGCTGGGGACGGGCGGGCGCTATTCTGAAAATCAGGAGGCGGACGATGGCGAATCTCGATTGGTCACAATGCCCCGCTGTGGAGAGCGTTCCCGGCAAGGTTAGCGGCGCGTGGGTGTTGCGGGGAACCCGTATGCCCGTGGCCGCAATTTTCGAGAACATCGAAGCAGGGGCCAATATCGACGACATCATGGAGTGGTTCGACGGGCTGGACCGCGAGCAGGTCAAGGCGGTCATCGAGTTCGCGGCCCGAAGTCTGGATAAAGCGCCCGCCTACGTGCCGTAGATGCTGATTATTTTCGATCAGGCGACACCCGTGCCGATTCGTCCTTTTCTCGAGGGCCACACCGTCCGCACAGCGGCGCAGCAAGGTTGGGACAGGCTCAGGAACGGCGATTTGCTGACCGCAGCGGAAGCGGCCGGGTTCGACATACTGCTGACGACCGACAGGAACATGCGCTATCAGCAGAATCTTGCGGGCCGCAAGATCGCGATCGTGGTTCTCGGCCGGCAACAATGGCCACAACTTCGATCTCACATTCGACGCGTCGTTGATGCCGTCAATGCGGCCACACCCGGCAGCTTCGTCGAGGTGGAGATCCCCCTCAAGTAAGACTCTTCGCCGCGAGGTTCCATAGCAAATGCTGCCCTCGGCTGTGTCTAACTAAGCACGAGATGTGGCGAATCGATAGGCAACGCGGGATGCGAGTGCGTCAGGTAACGGGATAGCGCCTGCGGAGGACGTTGCACCTCCGTGTGTGTCGCTAGCCCAGCAGCGCTTCCAGCCGCGAACCCGCGCGCACGATAGTTTGCGTGCGTTCGGGGCCGGTGGAGACTGAGCCGACCTCGACGCCGACGCGGGCTTCAAGAAACGCCAGGTAGTCCTTGGCGCGGGCGGGCAATTCGTCGTAGCTGGACATGCCAAACGTAGACGTCTTCCAGCCGGGCAGGCGCTCGTAGACGGGTTCGACGTTTTCCATGCAGGCTACGCGCGGCGGCATCTCCGTCAGTTCCTTGCCGCCGGCGCGATAGCCCACGCAGACGGGAATCGAATCGAACTCGTCGAGCACGTCCAGCTTGGTCACTACCAGGCTGTCGAAACCATTGATGGCGGCGGTGTAGCGCAGCAGCGGGGCGTCAAACCAGCCGCAGCGGCGCGGCCGTCCGGTGACGGCGCCGAATTCGCTGCCGCGACGGCGAATCTGCTCGCCCTCCGGATCGCCCGCTTCGGTGGGAAACGGGCCGCCGCCGACACGGGTGATGTAGGCTTTGGAAACGCCGACCACGCCGCCGATCCGCGTGGGCGCGACGCCGGTTCCTGTGCAGGCTCCGCCGGCCGAGGCGCTCGAAGAAGTGACGAACGGGTAGGTGCCGTGATCGATATCGAGCATGGTTCCCTGCGCGCCCTCGAATAAGACGCGCTTGCCCTCTCGAATCGCGCTATTCAGCAGCATGGCCGTGTCGCACACCATGGGGCGTATGCGCTCGGCCATGGTTTCATACTGGTCGCGGATGGCGTGCGCGTCGTCTTCCTCGTCAATGCCGAAGGTGCGGGCGATGGCGTGTTTCTCTTCCATCAGCGAATCGTACTGGGCGCGGAAGGCGTCGCGGTCGAGCAGGTCGGCGACGCGAATGCCGCGGCGGGCGATCTTGTCTTCGTAACACGGCCCAATGCCGCGCGAGGTGGTGCCGATGGAAATGCGCCCGGGGCGCCCTTCCGACATGCGCTCCATCATGCGGTGCTGCGGAAACAGCACGTGCGCGCGATTGCTGATGGCCAGGTTGTGCGTGACGTCCACGCCGGCCGCTTCGAGAGTGTCGATTTCGTCGAGCAGCGCCGCCGGATCGAGCACCAGGCCGTTGCCGATGACGGCCTTTTTTCCGGGTCGCAGAATGCCGCTCGGAATCAACTTGAGGATGAACTTCTTCAAGCCGATGAAGACGGTGTGGCCGGCGTTGTGCCCGCCCTGGTAGCGCGCCACGATGTCGAATCGATCGGAGAACAGATCGACAATCTTGCCCTTGCCCTCGTCTCCCCACTGGGAGCCGAGGATGATGATATTTGCCATGAAAGGGAATCCAAACTATTCTAGCGTAGCCGTGGCGACGCCAGTGATGTTCGGCATGGACCGTTCGGCATGGGCTACATTTCCGAAACGCCTTACTTCGCTACAATTGGATTTACTCTCTCCCAGTTAGGAACCTCCGTGACAGGTCACGAAACCCGACAGCGTTTTCTCGATTTCTTTGCCGCGCGCGGCCACCGCGTGGTACGCAGCTCATCGCTGGTGCCCGCCAACGATCCGACCCTGCTGTTTGCCAACGCCGGGATGAACCAGTTTAAGGACACCTTCCTCGGCCTCGAGAAACGCGCCTATTCGCGCGCCACCAGCACGCAGAAATGCGTGCGCGCCGGCGGCAAGCACAACGACCTCGAGAACGTCGGCTATACCCGCCGCCATCACACCTTTTTCGAGATGCTCGGCAATTTTTCCTTCGGCGATTATTTCAAGGCCGAGGCGATAGCGTTCGCCTGGGACCTGGTCACCAAGGAATTCGCCCTGCCCAAGGACAAGCTTTACGTCACCGTCTTCCGCGAAGATGACGAGGCCGAAGAGCTCTGGCAGAAGGTGGCGGGCGTATCCAAAGACCGCATTTTCCGCCTCGACGAAAAGGACAACTTCTGGCAGATGGGCGAAACCGGTCCCTGCGGGCCATGCTCGGAGATCTACTACGATTTCGGGCCGGCGGCCGCCGACCCGGGCAAAGAGGACGTCGCATTCCCCGGCGATGCCGGCGATCGTTTCGTCGAGATCTGGAACCTCGTCTTCATGCAGTACGACCGCGACGCGAGCGGCAAGCTCACTCCCCTGCCGCGCCCCTCGGTCGACACGGGCATGGGACTGGAGCGCACCTGCGCCGTGCTCCAGGGCAAGATCTCGAATTACGAAACGGACTTGATCCGGCCGATCATCGATAGAGCGGCTGAGTTGTTCCATATCGACTACGGCCCCGTTCCACGCATCGATACCGCGCTGCGCATTGCCGCCGACCACGCGCGCGCAACGGCTTTCCTGATTCACGATGGCGTGCTGCCTTCCAATGAAGGCCGGGGCTACGTGCTGCGCAAAATCATGCGCCGCGCCATGCGCAACGCCCGCATGATCGGCCAGCAGGAGCCGTTTCTCTACCAGCTCACCGGCTTCGTGGCTGAGCTGATGAAGCCGGCGTTTCCCGAATTGATGGAAAGCGTCGGGCGCGTCGCCCGCGTGGTCAAGGATGAAGAGCACCGCTACGCCACCACCTTCCTGGTGGCGGAGAAGGTGTTCAACGACGCCATTAAATCCGTCACCGGCCTGATTCCCGGCGCTGTCTCGTTCAAACTTTACGACACTTACGGCCTGGCCCTCGACGAGCAGGAGGACATGGCGCGCGAGCACTCGCTCGCCATCGATCGTGCCGGCTTCGATCAGGAGATGGAGCAGCAGCGCGAACGCGCCCGCGCAAGCTGGAAGGGTGCCGAAAAAGGCGCCGTCGCTCCGGCTTATCAGAAACTGATCGAACAGGGACGCACCAAGTTTCTTGGATACGCGGAGATGGAAGCCGAGGCGCGCGTGATTGGCCTGGTGGTGGGCGGCCAGCCGTTCGATCGCGTGTCCAGCGCCGTCAAAGCTGAACTGGTGCTCGACCGGACGCCGTTCTACGCCGAAGCTGGCGGCCAGGTCGGCGATCGCGGCGAACTGTATGCGGATCTGGCCAACAAAGTGGCGGACGTCGAGGCTGCCTTCTACCCGGTTCCCGGCCTGATCGTCCATCGCATCACGACGCATGCGCCGATCTCGGTGGGAGACACGCTCTTTGCGCGCGTGGCAGCGCCGCTGCGCGATGCCACCCGCCGCAACCACACCGCTACCCACCTGCTCCACGCTTCGCTGCGCCAAGTGCTGGGCGCTCACGTGAAACAGGCCGGCAGTGTAGTGGACCCCGGCCGTCTCCGCTTCGACTTCAACCATTACGCGGCCATGGATAGCGCCGAAATCGAAGAAGTCGAACGGCTCACCAACCAGCAGATTCTTCGCAACACCGAGGTCGCGACCACGGTCATGCCGCTCGAGCAGGCCATCGCCACCGGTGCTATGGCGTTGTTCGGCGAAAAATACGGCGAGCAGGTCCGCGTCGTGAGCGTGCCCGGTTTCAGCCAGGAGCTTTGCGGCGGCACACACGTCCGGCGCACCGGCGACATCGGCCTCTGCAAGATCGTCTATGAGGGCAGCATCTCCTCCGGTGTCCGCCGCATTGAAGCCATCACCGGCGAAGGCGCGCTGCGCCAATTTCAGGAATCCGCCGGCGCCCTGCGCCGCGTTGCCGAGATCGTTCACGCTTCCGAGCCCGAGCTTGCCGATCACGTAGCCAAACTGCTCGCCAATGAACGCGCGCTCGAACATCAGCTCAAGCAATTGAAGGAGAAACTGGCGCAATCCGCGGCCGGCGCGCTGGAAACGCAGGCGCGCACGCTGAATGGGTCCAGGGTGCTGGCCGCGCGGCTCGAAGGAATGGACCGCCAGCAGATGCGCTCGCTGGCCGATTCGCTGCGCAACAAGTGGAAGTCCGCGGTGGTCGTGCTGGCTTCTGGCGAGGAAGGCAATGTCGCCATTGTGGCCGCTGTCACCAAGGACCTCACCGCCAAGGTGCAGGCCGGCAAGCTGGTGGGCGCGGTCGCGCAAGCGCTCGGCGGCAAGGGCGGCGGCAGGCCGGACATGGCCGACGGCGGCGGCAAGGATGCCTCGGCAGTCGACGCCGCGCTGGAAAACGTCTACCGGGACTTAGAGAGCAAACTAAGCTAGCCCTCGTGGCGCACGCACTCGTGCGGGCCGTGTCGAGACTTTTCTCGATACCTCTTTTTCCAAGGGGCGCCGGGCGTCGGCAAGAGTGCCGACGCTGCGCGCACGAGTGCGTGCGCCACGTCGGCCCGCTGTAAACTTGTGTCATGCCATCCACTCCGATGACCGAATCTTTTGACGCACTCATCGTCGGCGCGGGGCCAACCGGCCTCGCCTGCGGCATCGAACTCGAACGCCGCGGCGTCAAGGCCGTGATCGTCGAAAAGGGCTGCGTGGTCAACTCCCTTTACAACTACCCCACCAACATGGTTTTCTTCACGACCCCGGAATTGCTCGAAATCGGCAACATCCCGATGACCAGCCTGAACGAGAAGCCCAACCGCCACGAAGCCCTCAAATATTACCGGCGCGTGGCGGACCATTTCAAACTGGACATTCGCCAATATGAGCGCGTGGAATCGATCGCCGGCGCCGACAACGCCTTCGAAGTTCACTCGACTGATCGTCTCGGTGCCCGCCGCGCCTACCTGACGCGCAAGATCGTGCTGGCCATTGGGTACTATGACGTACCAAATATGCTCGGCGTGCCCGGCGAGGATCTCGAAAAGGTTCTGCACTATTACAAGGAGCCGCATCCTTATTACAACCACGATGTGGCTGTGATTGGCGGCCAGAATTCGGCGGCCATCGCCGCGCTGGAGCTGAATTGGACCGGCGCGCGCGTCACCCTGATTCACCGCGAAGCAGGGATCTCGAGTCGCGTTAAGTACTGGATCAGACCAAACCTGGAAAATCGCGTCAAGAACGGCGAGATCCGCGCTTACTTTCATTCGCGTGTTGTGGAAATCCTGCCCGATTCCATTCGCATCGCGACCCCCGATGGCGAAAAAACATTAAAGAACGATTTTGTTTTTGCCATGATCGGCTATCGTCCCGACCTCGACTTCCTCTCCGCCACGGGAGTCTCGTTGGATTCCGCTACACAGAAGCCGCGCACCGATCCCGCCACGCTCGAAAGCGAGCGCCCCGGCATTTACCTGGCCGGTGTGATCGTCGCCGGCATGCACACCAACGAAATCTTCATTGAAAATGGACGGTTTCACGGCCGCCAGATAGCCGAATCCATCGCCTCCCGCTTGTAACATCCCATTTATCCCGCGCCATGAACCAACAGTACTGGAGCTAGCTATTTAGTATCTTTAATCGCCAATCTGCAACGTTCAGCCATCTCGCTGTGTCTAATCTAATGACGAAAAGGAGGGCTCGACATGCTTCACTCTTTGGTTAACACGCTGTTTGGATGCGCTCACTCGCGCACAACTTTCCCCATGACGCCCGGCTCGAGAAACGGCGTCATCACGGCGAAGAATGCCACGCACCTGGGTACTTACGTGGTTTGTCTCGATTGCGGCAAGGAATTCGCGTACGATTGGAGAATCATGCGCGTGGGACATCCAATCGCTATGCAAGTTACAGCGGCACCGGTTGTCGCCATGCAGCCAGCCGTTCAACAACAAGAAGCGCAGCCCGTGTATCGCTAGTGCTAGTGGCGCGGGTCCCCGACCTGCGTCGCTAGTGGCGCGGGTCTCCGACCTGCGTCCGGAGCTTCGGCATTAATCGCGGGGCAGGCGTCCCGGTTTGCGGGTCCATTCCGATTTCGCCTGCCAACCGCGGGCTATCCGCTGCGCGATTCTCCGCCCGAATCGCCGGGAGTGATGCTTCCCAGCACTACCCGACGCCGCGCGCCAGTGGCCGAGGGCAGATTGCCGGGCCTGCCTTGCCACGTCTGGTGCGCGAGTATAGCGAACGCCACCGCTTCTTTAGCGTCGATGTCGATTCCGTAGTCCGCCGTCGTTGCAATCGCCGCTTCCGGCAGGAAGCCGGCCAATTGCGCCATGATGCGCGGGTTGTGCGCTCCGCCGCCGGAGACGATCAGTTCCGCGCCCGCCGCGCCGCTTCTTCGCACGCCGATGGCGATGGTGGCTGCGGTCAGCGCCGTCGCGGTGGCAATCAAATCCCGCATCGGCAGCTTCGACCGTTTCATCCGTTCCACAAACTCCGCGCCGTACTGCTCACGCCCCGTGCTCTTGGGCGGATCGCGGCGATAGTACGGATGGCTCAATAGATCGTCGAGCAGCGCGTGATGGATGCGCCCGGACGCGGCCAGCCTGCCGCCGCGGTCGAAGTTCCGTTTGCCGCGCGTGTGCTCCCGCACCAACGCGTCGATCACCATGTTGCCGGGCCCCGTATCGAAAGCCGCCACGTCGCAAGGCTGCGCGCCCGCCGGAATCACCGTGATATTGGCGATGCCGCCGATATTGAGCGCCGTGCGCGTCCGTTTCGGATGCCGGAACAGCAGGTAATCGACGTAGGGAACCAGCGGTGCGCCTTCGCCTCCTGCCGCGATATCGCGCGCGCGAAAGTTCGCCACTACCGGCACGCCGGTGCGCTCCGCGATCACCGCAGGCTCGCCAATCTGCAACGTGTTGCGCCGGCCCTCGTGAAAAATCGTCTGCCCGTGGCATCCGATGAGTTCGACCCGCCCGAAGCTTTGTATCGCGCGGTTCGCCGCGCGCGCGTACAGTTCGCCCAACTCGAAATGCAGCCGCGAAATCGCGCCGGTGTGCGTCGCCGCGTTCGATACCGCCAGCAACTCTCTTCGCACCGCCGCCGGATACGGCGTCGATTGGAACCCGATCACCCGCACAGGTTGGCGCCCGCCTACTTCGACGATCGCCACGTCGATCCCGTCCAGCGACGTCCCGCTCATGATGCCCGCAATTCGCATGTCTGGTTCTCGCCGCGCGTTCGTAATCGCCGCAACCGCTCCCTCACGGGGTGCCCTCTGGGCCCGGCTCCGATGCGCGCCCGTTCTCCACTGTAGGGGCCGGGCATGCCCGGCCCACGGAGCGTCTACATTTCAGCGTGAGGCGGCACTTAGCCCCGCCAACCCAATACGTGGTGTCTTGTATCAGGGCACGGCTTCAGCCGTGCCGCAGGATGCAGGCATCATCGGGCTTTAGCCCCTGTCGCCCTTTTTCGTCGCTCGCTACGCGCGCCGAACTCACGATCCTGTCCGGGTGGGCATTGCGCGCAGGTTTGGCCATTACCAGGGGCTAAAGCCCGATTCCTTACTGTGACTCGTCGGCACGGCTAAAGCCGTGCCCTGATACACAGCTAATCATATCCCCAAGCGCTTGGAAATGTAGGAACTCGCGGGCCGGGCATGCCCGGCCCCTACAGCAACTCTTTCTGTAATTCCGCCAACAATTCCAGCGCCTCGATCGGCCGCAAGCGGTCCAAATCAAGCCCGCGGACGCGCTCCGCGATACCGTATCCCACCGGCTCGAAGAGCCGGATCTGCACCGGTCCCGCGTCCTCCGCTTTCACTAGTTCCGCGCTCACCGCGTGTTCCGTGCGCTCGTGCAGCTTCAGCACCTCGCGAGAGCGCTCGATGACAGCCAGCGGCAGCCCCGCCAGCCGCGCCACTTCAATCCCGTAGCTGCGGTCCGCCTTGCCCGGCTCCACTTTGCGCAAAAAGATGATGTGATCGCCCGCTTCTTTCACCGTCACGCGCAGGTTGCTCACGCCCTCCAGTTGCTCGGCCAGCTCGGTCAGTTCGTGATAGTGCGTCGCGAACAGCGTCTTGGCGCGCGTCCGCGCGTGGATGTGCTCGACCACCGCCCACGCCAGCGCCAGGCCGTCGTAGGTCGCCGTGCCGCGCCCGATTTCGTCCAGCACGATGAAGCTCCGCGCCGTCGCCGTGTTCAGAATCGCCGCCGTCTCCGTCATCTCCACCATGAACGTGGAGCGGCCTCGCGCCAGGTTGTCCGACGCGCCGATGCGCGTGAAGATGCGGTCGATCAGCGGCAGCTCCGCCTCCTCGGCCGGCACGTAGCTGCCCATCTGCGCCAGAATCGCGATCAGCGCCGCCTGCCGCAGGTACGTCGATTTGCCGCCCATGTTGGGGCCGGTGATGATGGCGATCAGGTTCGACCCGTTGTTCAAGAACAGATCGTTGGGAATGAAGCGGCTCGCTTCCTCGCCCGTCAGCCGTTCAATCACCGGATGCCGGCCCGCCAGAATGCGCATCTCGCCCGAATCCGAAAACTTCGGGCGATGATACCGGCCCTCCGCCGCCACCTGCGCCAGCGCCGCTGTCACGTCCAGCTCCGCTACCGCCGCCGCGGTAGCCCGAATGCGCTGCGCCTCCGCGCCCGCGCGCCGCCGTACGTCGGTGAAAAGATCCTTCTCCAGGCTCAGGATCTTCTCCTCCGCGTCCAGCACCTTGTGTTCGTATTCTTTCAGCTCCGGCGTGGTGAATCGCTCGGCGTTAGCCAGCGTCTGTTTGCGCTCGTAATCCGCCGGCGCCAGGTGCTGATTGGCGCGCGTGATTTCGATGTAGTATCCGAACACGTTGTTGAACCGCACCTTGAGCGACCCGATTCCGGTGCGCTGCCGCTCGCGGGTCTCGATCTGCGCGATGTACCGTTGGCCATTCTGCTTCAGGTCGCGCAGCTCGTCGAGCTCCGCGTGAAAGCCGGCGCGGATGGTCCCACCATCGGCCACGTTGAGCGGCGGCTCATCGGCGATCGCATCGAGCAGCAGCTTGGCCACATCCGCCAGCTCGTCCAGCCCGTCGTGGAGGGCGCGCAAGCGCGTGCCCTGCCGCGTCCCGATCATCCGCCGCAGCGTGGGAATCTTTTCGATTGAGCGGCCTAGCGCCAGCATCTCCCGCGGCCCGGCGGTCCCCAGCGTCACTTTGGCCAGCAGCCGTTCGATGTCGAGAATGCCGCCCAGTTGCTCGCGCAGCTCCGCGTGCGCGATCGTCTGTTCCAGCAACTCGCCCACTGCGCCCAACCGCTCTTCGATTTCGACGGCGTCCATCGACGGCCGCAACAGCCGCTGCCGCAACAGCCGCCCGCCCATCCCGGTCCGCGTCTGATCGAGCACCGCCAGCACGGTCGTCTGCGAGGCGCTGCCCGCGGCTTCGACATCCGCCGCGAACACCGGCTCGGTCAATTCCAGGTTGCGCACCGTCACCGCGTCCAGCACCATCGAATCGGCGCGGTTATACCAGGTGGGCCGGTCCAGGTGATCGAGCGCCGCCCGCTGCGTCTCGCGCAGGTAATGCAGAATGGCGCCCGCCGCTCCCACCGCCGCCGGCCTGCCGCCCAGTCCGCAGCCGTCCAGCGTCAGCAGTCCGAAGTGATCCCGCAGCGTGCGGCCCGCGTAATCCGCGGTGAATACCCATTCCTCGACCTCGGTCCGCACGAAGCGCGGCGCGCGGTCCGCGGCCGCCGCCGGCGCCAGGTCGCCGGGGAACAGCACCTCTTTCGCCGCCAGTTGCTCCAGCGCCCCCGCCACTTCCGCCGCATCCATCTCGGTCACCCGAAACTCGCCGGTCGAAACGTCCACGTGCGCCACGCCCGCCCGAGCCCCTGCCGGCGCCACCGCCGCCAGGTAATTGTTTTCGTGCGACCGCAACAGGCTCGCATCCATCGCCGTGCCTGGTGTTACCACCCGCGTCAGTTCGCGCCTCACCAGCGTCTTGGCCAGCTTCGGGTCTTCCATCTGGTCGCAGATGGCGACCCGGTGCCCCTTCTGGATCAGCCGCGCGATGTAGGCTTCCGCCGCGTGGTACGGCACGCCGCACATCGGAATCGCCGCGCCTTTTTCCTTGTTGCGAGAGGTGAGCGTGATCTCCAGGTCGCGCGCGGCGATCACCGCGTCCTCGAAGAACAGCTCGTAGAAATCGCCCAGCCGGAACATCAAAAGGGCGTGCGGCACCTGCTGCTTGATGCTGTTGTACTGCCGCATCAGCGGCGTCGAAGCGTCAGCCGGCATCGCACCTACCGGAGCTGAAACATTTCATTCCGAGCCACAGATGAACACAGATAAACACAGATAAGACTTTCGTTTTTCTATCTGTGTTCATCTGTGTTTATCCGTGGCCAATGTTCTCTCACGCGTAAATCCCTCGCAGCTTGATCGCCGCGGCCACCCGGTCGAGCGCCAGCATGTATGCCGCGGTCCGGTTATTCACCTGGTGCTTTTCCGCGAACTCCACCACCGCGTCGAAGCTCTCCACCATGATCTCTTCGAGGCGCGTGTTCACCAGTTGCTCGTTCCAGAAGAAGCCCTGCCGGTCCTGCACCCATTCGAAATACGAGACCGTCACCCCGCCGGCATTGGCCAGAATGTCGGGAATCACGAAAACCTTCTTGTCGAAAAGTACTTCATCCGCCAGAGGCGTGGTCGGGCCGTTGGCGCCTTCGCACAGAATCTTGCAGCGGATGCGGTCCGCGTTCAGCGACGTAATCACGTTCTCCGTCGCCCCCGGCAGAAGCACGTCGCACTCCAGGAACATGGCCTCGGTCTTGTCGATCGCTTCGCCACCGCCGAATCCGGCGACGGACCCCGTTTCTTTGCGGTGCTTCTGCAACGCCGCGATATCGAGGCCCCGCGGATTGTAAACCGCGCCATCGTATTCGATGATGCAAACGATCTTGAAGCCCATCGCCGCCATCAGCCGCGCCGCCATGCCGCCCACGTTGCCGAATCCCTGGATCACCACCCGGCAGTCCGACGGCGCCAGGCCCATCCGCTTCAGCGCCTGCAGGGTGACGATCATGCAGCCCCGTCCGGTGGCTTCCGGCCGACCGCGCGAGCCGCCCAACGAAGCCGGCTTGCCCGTCACCACCGCCGTCGTGGTGTGCCGCGCGTGCATCGAGTAGGTGTCCATGATCCACGCCATCACCTGCTCGTTGGTGTTGACGTCCGGCGCCGGCACGTCGCGCTCGGGCCCTAGAAAATCGATGATCTCCGCCGTGTAACGCCGCGTCAGCTTCTCCAGTTCCATGTCCGACAGCAGGTGCGGATCGCAGATCACGCCGCCCTTGGCGCCGCCGAACGGAATGTTGACCACCGCGCATTTCCAGGTCATCCACGATGCCAGCGCCCGCACTTCGTCCAGCGTTACGTCCGGCGCGAAGCGGATTCCGCCCTTGCCCGGCCCGCGTGCCAGCGAGTGCTGCACCCGGTAGCCCGTGAACACCTCGATCCGTCCATCGTCCAGTTGCACCGGAATGTTGACGGTGATTTCCTTGTTCGGCGCGCGCAGCACCTTGCAGATGCCCTCGTCCAGCTTCAACCGCAGGGCGGCCTCGTCGAACCGCGCCGCGGCGGCGATCCAGGGGTTCTTCTCGTTTTGGAGCGAAATGGAAATTGGCGACGTCATGGTTGCCACAGGCTTCGTGCCTCCGGTTCCATTATCCCCTGTGGCGCGCCGTGGAGCAGGCCCCCGGCCTGCTCGGGCCAATTACTCGGCAGGTCGGGGACCTGCCCCACTCCGCTTGGCCCGCACCCGTTTGCCCAGCGCGGCGATGCGGTCCGCCATCTCGCGCCGGGCGGCCGCATACGCAACCACGTCGTGATTCCAACTGCGGGCGCAATCGATACAGACCGCTTCGGCCGCCACGAATTCCTGCGCGGCGTGCGCCACATCCGCCGCGATGGTCTCCGGAATGCCGCAGACTCCGTTGGCGTCGGCGTGCAGCAGGTCCCCCGGCCGCACCAGCATCCCGCCCACCTGGACCGGCTGGTGGAGTGATGTGATATGGCTTTCGGCGTGAGACGAAACCACGCCGTCCGAGAACGCCCGGAAGCCCAGCCGCCGCACCTGCTCCAGATCGCGCGCCGGACCGTTGGTGATGACGCCCAGCGCGCCGAAGCACTGGTAGCTGGCGCACATCACTTCACCGAAAGTGGCGCCCACCGGCGGTTCGTCCAGGTCCTGGAAGACCACGATCGCCGGCCCCGGCAACTCGGCGAAGCGCGCCACCTGTTCGTCCAAGCCGTTGTAAACGTCGGCCTCGGCGCGCGGGTGCGCGGTCCGCATGGTGGCCGTCGAAGCGTAGCCCACGATCGGTCCCATCTCCGCGAAACAGGCGCGGATCCGCCCGTCCATGAAACCCTCGCGACGCGCCCGTACCTCAAACAGCTCGATTACGTTGGAAATCGTGGGCGTGTCGTACTGTCCCAGAAGCAGCAGATCGGAAGCGGAAAGAGGCATCGCCGACTATTCTAAGCTCTTCTGAGCAGACCGATATGCCTCTGCGCATAGTTGGCGGGACATGTTGTCCGGCGAAAATGCCGTGGTGGTAGGACATCCATGATAAGGGCTTGTCAAGGGGAACGGAACTTTCCCTGCACACAGAAGAGCTTCCTGAAGCGCCGCTCGGCGCCGGGTGCCCCATCTGCAACTCGGCCGCAAACGGTTGCAAGCCGCGCCAAGGCTCCTGGCGTTTTCCGGCCCACTGACGCAGCGCGTCGTGCGTCGCTCGCAGCTTGTCTTCCTCGACAATCTGCCCGCCGGCGAGAGAACCCTTTTCCATTTCAGCCCTTATACATTCAAACAGGCATCGGATTGTGTCGCCTGTCTTTCGCCGGCAGCGACAGGCCACAAAAGGCGATGGCCTACTTCGTGTAGATCGTCACGTTCACGTTCATGCCCGGCCGCAGCACGACGCCCTCATGGCGGTCTACCAGGATCTTCACCGGAATGCGTTGCACCACTTTGACGAAGTTGCCGGTGGCGTTTTCCGGCGGCAAAAGGCTCATGCTCGCGCCGGTGGCGCCGGCAATCGAATCCACATGGCCGTCGATGGTGGCGCCGTACATATCCACGTGAATTTCCGCCCGCTGGCCGGCATGCACCTGGGCGAGTTGGGTCTCCTTGAAATTGGCGGTGACCCAGGTGTCGCTCAGCGGGATCAGGGTCATGATGCCTTGGCCGGGTTGCAGGATCTGGCCGATTTCCACGCTCTTGCGCGTCACCACGCCATCCATGGGCGCGATGATGGTGGCGTAACTGAGTTGCAACTCGGCCGCTTCGAGCGTAGCGCGCGCGGACTCGACAACCGCCTGCGCGGTGCCCGCGTCCGCCGTGCGAATGGCCACCTGTTTGCGGTTCGCCACCGAGGTGGAGAGCTGCGCGTTCGCCTGCGCAACGCGGGTTTCGGCGGCCGCCAGCGAGGCTTTCTTGATCGCTGCATCCTTCCCGGCCGAGGCCAGTTTCTCCTGCGCGGCCTTCAGTTCGCTATCGGCCACTTTGGCCGCCGCCACATAGGCGTCGTACTGCTGTTGCGAGATTTCGGCTTTGTCCACCAGCGGCTTCATTCGCGCCAGGTCGGCCTGTGCGCGATCGTTGTTGGCCTGGCGGGCGTGCACGTTGGCTTCGGCAAAAGCCAGATCGGAACTGGAGGCCTGTTCGTAGACCAGGCGGGCGCGGTCGAGCTCCGCTTGCGCGTCCCCTACGCCGGCCGAAGCCGACGTTTCGCCGGATTCGGTGACGAGATCGCTCAGCGGCACGCCCACCTGCGCCGCGCGCAACTTGCTCTCATCCTCCGCCAGCGTGGCCTTCGCCTGATCCACCCGCGCCTGGTAGTCGCGCGGGTCAATGCGCACCAGAACGTCTCCCGCTTTAACCGGCTGATTGTCCCTCACCAGCACGTCGATCACGTTGCCGCTGATCTTGGGTGCGATGGCGCTGACGTGCCCGTCCACTTCCGCATCATCGGTTGAGACGCGGTCGCGGTAATGATAGTAGGCCCACAGCCCCGCCCCAATCGCGATCACCAGCAGGATCGCCACCACAATCCGCACCGGCGATTTCGTTTGCGGCTCCGCCACGGCGGGCTTCTCTTCCGTTTCCGGCATTGCGACTTTCGATTCGGCCATTATGTTACTCCATCGCCAACGGGCCATGCATAGGCCCGGTCCGCTTCATCAAAAACATCAAAGGAATAATTAAAACAAACAGCACCGCCATCACCCAGAACGCATCGGCGAAGGACAGCATGGCGGCCTGGCGCAGCAGGCCGCCATACAGAAGTCCGCCCGCCTGCCTGGCTGCGTCTGGCATACTGGCCCCATGCGCGTGCAGCAGTTGCGTGGTGTGCTCGATAGCGTTACGGTACGCCGGGTCATACGGAGTCAGATGCGACACCAACACCTGCTGGTGCATCTGCGACCGCCGCGCCAGCAGCGTAGTTACGGTGGCGATGCCGGAGCTGCCGCCGATGTTGCGCGCCAGGTTGAACAAGCCGGTGGCGTAGTTCATGCGGTCCCTAGGGACCATCGCCACCGCCGCCACGCTGATCGGCACGAACAGGAAAGCCATGCCGGCGCTCTGCACCATGCGGCTCCAGACCGCGGTCCCGTAATCGATATAAAGGTTGAACCTGGACATGATCACGAGGCCGCTGGCCGACACCAGCACGCCAAAGATCACCAGCCAGCGGGCCTGGAAATAGCGCAGCAGAATGCCCACCAGCGGCATGCAGACGATCACCACCAGGCCGCCCGGCGAGAGCACCAGCCCGCTCAGCATGGCGGTGTAGCCCAGCAGCGTTTGCAACAGCAGTGGCAGCAGCATGGTGCTGGCATAGAGCACGAAGCCCAGCACCAGCATGGCCAGCGTGCCCAACATAAAATTGCGGATCTTGAGCACGCGGAAATCGATCACCGGGTGCTCGTGCCGCAACTCCCAGAACACCACCCACACCAAACACACCGCGGCCACGATGGCGAACCCGACGATGAACTGCGAACTGAACCAGTCTTCCTTCTGCCCTTCATCCAGCACCACTTCGAGCGAGCCCAGCCCGAGCGCCAGCAGGCCAAAGCCCATGTAGTCGATTTTGAGACCGTCGCGGAAACTCCGGCGCACCAGGTACTGTGGGTCGAACACCAGCATTTTGGTCATCAGCAGCGAGAGCACGCCCACCGGAATATTGATGAAGAAGATCCAGCGCCAGGAGAAATCGTCGGTGAGCCAGCCGCCCAGCGTGGGGCCGATCACCGGCGCCAGCACCACGCCCATGCCGAACACCGCCATCGCCATGCCCTGCTTTTCGCGCGGGAAGGTTTCCACCAGGATAGCCTGCGACATGGGCTGCAATGCGCCGCCGCCGATGCCTTGCAGCACGCGAAAGAAAATCAGCGAGCCCAGCGTCGGCGCCAGGCCGCACAAAAACGAGCTGATGGTGAACAGCGCTACGCAGATCATGTAGAACCGCTTGCGCCCCATCAGCATGCTGAACCAGCCGCCCATCGGCAGGATGATGGCGTTGGCAACCAGGTACGAAGTCAGCACCCAGGTGGCTTCATCGGTGGATGCCGAGAGGTTGCCCGCGATGTGCGGCAGCGCCACGTTCGCCACGCTGGTGTCCAGCACCTCCATGAAGGTTGCCAGCATCACCGTGAACGCGATAATCCACGGATTGATGTGCCTACTTTCCGTAGAGCGTCTCCATCTGCCCGGCGGCGTGCGCCAAGTCGGCCCGTGACTGGTTATAGCGGTAGAGCGCCGCGATCTGGTTATCGTTGGCGCGCGCCAGCTCGTTCTGCGCGGTCACCACTTCGATGTTGTTGGCAACCCCGGCCTGGAAGCGGTCGCGCGCCTGGTCCACTTCCTGCCGCGCCAGATCCACTCCCAGATTGGCCACGTTGACTTCGTTGCGCGCCGCTACGAGTTGCGCGATGGAGGTCTTCACTTCCAGCGCGATCGAGTCTCGCGCCGCCTGCTCCTGCTGCTTGAGCTGGCGCAGGGTGATTTCCGCTTTGGCCCGCTCGGCTTCGATCCGCCCGCCGGTGAAGATCGGGACATCCAGGCTGGCCTGGTATTGGTAAACCGGAATGGCGCTCGCGGGCGTGAGGCCCTGCTCCGACCAATTGCCGCTCAGCGTCAGCTTCGGCAGCCGCTCTTCTTCGGCGGCCTTGAGGCCCAGTTGCGCCTGCGCCATCTGCGCGGCGATCTGGCGCAGCTCGGAACGCGTGGCATAGGCGTGCTCCAGAGTCTGATCGGCGGAAACGTCGGGCGTTTGGAAGAATTGCACCTGGTCGGCCAACTCGACTTTTCGCTGCGGATCGACGCTCAATAAGCGGCCCAGCGCGAACAGCCCGGTCTCGAGTTGAGTGCGGGTCACGATCACGCGCTGCTTCTCGTTTTGCAATTGCACGTTGGCGCGCAGCGTATCGATGCCGGTGCCCACGCCGTTCTTCTGCAAATCGGCCGCCTGGTCGTAAAGCGCCTGCGCCAGCGTCTCAAGCGCCTGCGCGGCCTCCACGTCGGCCGCCGAACGCTGGCAGCCGAGGTATTGCGAAACTACCAGCAGCACGCTTTCCTCGCGCGCCGTCATTTCCTGCGCGTGCGCGGCCGTGATTCCGGTTTGCGCGGCACGGTAGCGCCGCCACAGCGTGAGATCCAAGGGCGCGCTGAACCGGATGCCGCCTTGCGACACCCAGAATGGCCCGATGTGTTGCGGAATGCCCGGGAACGGCTCTCCGAACAGCGCCTCCACGTTCAGCCGCTCGACCGATTCACCGATCCCCGCACCCACCTGCGGCAACAGTCCGGAGCGGGCGACGCGGCTATCCTGGGTGCTTTGCGCCACGTTCAGATTGGCCAGGATCACCTGCGGGTTCTGCCGCAGAGCCAGAACCACCGCGTCGTGCAGCGTGAGCTTCAGCGGCGCGGAATCCTGCGCCAGGGCCAATGGCGCCAGCGCCAGCCAAACGAAAACCCTAGGTTTCATAGTCATCCAGCGCGTCCTATAGACAATTCTAAAATGCAGCGTGCGGGCCATTGTATCCAACTGGTTTCATTGGACTAGTGAGCATTCGCACTGCCCGCATTTCGGCACCGGCCCAAATGGCGGCGTAGTGGCGCAGGCCCCCGGCCTGCGAACGGCAGACGAAGGGCACCCGCAGGAAGAATCACCAAACGCAGTTTCAAGTGCGTCGGGCCGTCAACGCAGGCCGGGGGCCTGCGCCACATTACTTTGCCACGCCCAGCTTGCGCATCTTGGCTTGCAGCGTGGTGCGCTTCATGCCGAGCCTGGCGGCGGCCCCATCGGCGCCGCCCACCTTCCCGCCGGATTCCCGCAGCGCGCGCTCGATGGCTTCGCGCTCCGCCGCGGCCAGAGTCACTACCGCGCCGCCACCGCCCGAAGCGCGCTTCAACTCGCGCACCGGCGCGTGCAGCGCCGATCCGGGCGAGAGGATCACCGCGCGCTCAATGAAGTTGGCCAGTTCGCGAATGTTGCCCGGCCAGTGATAGCGCGTCAGCGCCTCCATGGTTTCGGCTGGGATCGAGGTGATGCGCCGGTTCATCCGCCGTGCGTTCTGTTGTACGAAATAGCGGACCAGCAGGGGAATGTCCTCGCGGCGGTCGCGCAATGGCGGCACGGTGATGGGAAACACGTTGAGCCGGTAATAGAGGTCGGCGCGAAATTGCCGCTCATCCACCATGGCGGCCAGGTCGCGATTGGTGGCGGCCACCAGGCGCGCATCGGTGCGGATGGTGCGGGAGCTGCCCAGCCGCTCGAATTCGCGCTCTTGCAGCACGCGCAGCAGCTTGGTCTGGAGTTCGAGCGGAATCTCGCCCACTTCGTCCAGAAACATGGTGCCGCGGTGGGCCAGCTCGAAACGGCCGATACGCTGTGCGATGGCGCCGGTGAACGCGCCTCTCTCGTGGCCGAACATTTCGCTTTCGAGCAGCCCGGTGGGGATGGCGGCGCAATTCAGCTTGACGAAGGTGCCCTGGCGGCGCGAGCTCAGATTATGGATTGCCCGCGCCAGCAGTTCCTTGCCGGTGCCGGTCTCGCCGCAAATCAATACCGTGGAATCGGTCGGCGCCACCGTCTCCACCTGCTTCAGATTGGCCTTGAGCGCGCGGCTCTGGCCGATGATTTCCTCAAAGCGGCTGTCGGTGCGGATTTCGTCTTCGAGGTAAACCTTTTCTTCCGCGAGCCGTGAGTTCAGCTCCTCGATCCGCCGGTAGGAAAGCGCGTTGTCGAGCGCGATCGCCACCTGCCCCGCCACTTGCGTATAGAAATCCATGTCGCCCTGGGAGAAGAACTGGTCGCGCCGCGAACCAACCGTCAGGACGCCCAGGGTCTCGCCGCGCGCCACCAGCGGCATCGCGCAGAACGACCGCACGCCCTCCACCGCCATTACCCGGGCGGTGGCCGGCGCCAGGGCATGCATTTCGTCGAAGCTGAAAATGCGGCCTTGGCGCGTGCGGAACACGTGTCCGGCCACGGAATCGGCCATCGGCACCAGCGTGTCTTCGCGGAGTTCACCCGTGCCATCCGGAAAATCGAGCGCCGCCACCCGCAGGTCGCCGCTTTCCGCATCGAGCAGCAGCAGGCTCGTGTAATCCAATCCGAAGACGCGGCGCAGCGAGGCCGAGGCCGAGCGGAACAACTCCTTGCTGGCCACCGAGCTCACCACCGCATTGTTGATTTCGAGCAGCGCCCGTAGCCGGTCGCGCTCGCGCGCCAGCGCCAGCTCGTAGGTCCGGGCCGCTTCGAAGTTCAGCGCATTATCAACGGCTACCGACACCTGGTGCGCCACCTGCTGCATGAACTCGATTGTCTCGGCGCTATAGGCGTCCGTTTTGGTCGATCCGAAGGTCAGTCCGCCGATCTGGCGTTGCGCGGTGCGCAATGGCAACACGCAGAACGATTCGACGCGGTTGGCGGCCAGGATCTCACGCAGCCTCCCAAACGGCATTTCGGGGCCCATGCGCGGCACGTAGTATGGGCGCCCGGATTCGAGCGCCACCATGGTCGGTGTCTCGGAAAAAGCCAGCGGGCCCGGAAGCTCGCCGGTCAGCGGCTGGTCGGTTTCCAGGATGTGCACGCGAACCACCCGTTGCTCGAAATCCACCAGGGTGAGGGTGATGTAGTCGAACTCGACAAGGCGCTTCAGCGAGCGGCTCAGCTCGCTGAACAAAGTGGCGAGTTGGCGCTCGGTGGAGATCGATTCGGCAACTTCCAGCAGCGCTTCGAAACGCGCCTTAACGGTCGCCGGACCTGTCGCGGAAGAGGGAAACATGGGGACTGCCAGCCGGTTGTTCCTCAACCGTAGCACAGCCCGCCCGGCCTATGCCTTCTTCCACCAGCGCTTGAATGAGGGGTGTGGCCGCGTCCAGCCGCACGCCCTGCCGGTGCATTTCCGCGAGCAGCGATTGCCCCGCGGCGTCGACGAAATCCACTTCGCCTAAGTCGAGCGACGTGATCCGACCGGCGGTGGTCGAGGATGCCGTCCGCCAGCATTGGCGCAACTCCTCCACCCACGGCCCGGAAAGCTTGCCTTCGAGCTTGATCCGCAGCTCGCGGGCGCTGTCGTGAATCGTAATCCGTAGCATGGGTTGCCGGGGTAGAGTGCACGGGATCTGCCAGATGGGCAGTGTACGCCGTTTCAGTGGGTTAGCTGGCGGCCGGCGAGACGGGCTAAGGCCAATTGCCGAAATGCGGGCAGTTGGGCCCGCGTTTGCGGCCGGGCAGGTAACGGTCGGCTGCGGTTGTCTTGACATTGTCTGGCGTAGAGCGCTATCCTCAAGGTGAAGGGATGGAGCCATGCCGACACGCACCGGGCGGACCGAAAAGTTGGATCTACGGATTACACTGGATGCCAAAATGACGCTGCGAGCGGCGGCGGCGGCGACGCAACGTTCAGTGAGCGAATTCGTTCTCGAAAGTGCGCTGGCCCGCGCCGACGAGGCGCTGGCGGACCGCCGGGAATTCGTTCTCAACGCTCCTCAGTGGAAAGCATTCATCGCTGCGCTAGATGCGCCTCCGCGCCCCCTGCCTCGATTGAAGCGGCTGCTGAATGAACCTGGATTCTTTGATGCCGGCCCCGCTCGGTGACCCCTCCTCGGCGCGTTGAGAAGCTACGGCGCGATCACCCGGTCGAAGACTTCGACTGCGGCCGGGAGCCATTGAACCGATACCTGACCCGCTACGCCTGGCAGAGTCAGCAAGCGGGCGCCGCCCAAACGTACATCGGCTTGGATGGTGACGTTGTTGTTGGCTACCACACCTTGACGGTAGGCCAGGTGAGCCACGAGGAAGCGCCACAGCGCCTGACCAAGGGCCTGGCGCTGCATCCGGTCCCAATTATCTTGCTGGCGCGCATGGCGGTGGATCGCCGATGGCAAGGGCAGGGCGTGGGCAAGGCGCTGTTAAGAGACGCTCTCGAACGCACGTTGCAGGCCGCCGACATCGCCGGAATTCGAGCGTTCGCGGTCCATGCCAAGGACGAGCAAGCCAGGAGTTTCTATGCGCGCTTCGACTTTGTCCCTTCGCCCACCGATTCGCTGCACCTGTTCCTTCTGGTGAAGGACGTGCGGCACCTCGTATCCGACCGATAGTATGTACGCCCGCAGGCTCAGCCCTCTTCCGCCGCTCCCCGCCCGGCCAATTTGGCCAGCAGAAAATCGTGGTTCATTCTGGCGATCACTTCCAGCTTGATTTCCTTGGGGCAAACGGCTTCGCATTCGCCGATATTGGTGCAGGCTCCGAATAGTTCCTGGTTGGCTTGCGCCACCATAGCCACGGCGCGTTCGTGGCGCTCGGGTTGTCCCTGCGGCAGCAGGCCGAGGTGCGAAATCTTGGCGGCCAGAAACAGCGACGCCGAGGCATTCGGGCACATGGCGACGCACGCGCCGCAGCCGATACAGGCGGCCGCATCCATGGCGCGGTCGGCATCTTCCTTCGGCACGAGGATGGCATTGCCGTCGGGAGCGCTGCCGGTCGCTACCGAAATAAAACCGCCGGCGGCCATTACGCGGTCGAACGCGCTACGGTCCACCACCAGGTCCTTCACGATGGGGAACGCGCGCGCGCGCCATGGCTCCAGGTACAACTCGTCACCGTCCTTGAAGAACCGCATGTGAAGCTGACAGAGCGTGGTGCCGGGCTTCGGCCCGTGAGCCACACCGTTCACCATCGAGCCGCACATGCCGCAGATGCCCTCGCGGCAATCGTGGTCGAACGCCACCGGCTCTTCGTCCTTGGCGATGAGGTCCTCGTTGAGAACGTCCAGCATTTCCAGGAACGACATGTGCTCGTTGACATTGGGGACTTCGTAGCGCGCCATGCGGCCCTTGTCGTCCGCGTTCCGCTGCCGCCAGATGTGGAGGATGATTTTCATTACTTGTAGCTCCTCTGCGCCGGGTGTACGTATTCGAAGGTGAGCGGCTCCTTGTGCAGGTCGGGCCGGTTGCCCACCCCGCGGAATTCCCATGCCGCGGCGTAAGAATAGTGTGCGTCATCGCGCGCGGCTTCGCCTTCCGGCGTCTGGTATTCCTCGCGGAAATGGCCGCCGCAGGATTCGTTGCGCTCCAGCGCATCCAGGCATATCAATTCCGCCAGCTCGAAGAAATCCGCCACTCGGCCGGCCTTTTCGAGCGACTGGTTCAGCTCTTCGCCCGAGCCCAGCACCTTCACCTCGCGCCAGTACTGTTCGCGCAAACCGGGAATCTTCGAAAGCGCCAGCTTCAGCCCTTCCGCGGTTCGCGACATGCCACAGTACTCCCACATCAGCTTGCCCAGCTCGCGGTGGAAAGAATCCACCGAGCGCGTGCCCTTGTTATGCAGTAGCTTGCTGGTGGTTTGCAACACCTGCTCTTCGGCGTCTCGCACGGCCGCGTTGTTGGCATCGGCCTTTTCGAGCTTGGTCGAGGCCACGTAGTCGTTGATGGTATTGGGCAGCACGAAGTAGCCGTCGGCCAGGCCCTGCATCAGCGCGCTGGCGCCCAGGCGGTTGGCGCCATGGTCGGAGAAATTGGCCTCGCCGATCACATACAGGCCGGGAATGGTGGACATCAGGTTGTAGTCCACCCAAAGGCCGCCCATAGTGTAGTGGATGGCCGGGTAGATGCGCATCGGCTCCTGGTAAGGATCTTCGCCGGCGATGCGCTCGTACATGTCGATCAGGTTGCCGTAGCGCTCTTTGATGACGTGCTTGCCCAGGCGGTCGATGGCGTCGCGAAGATCGAGATATACGGCGAGCTTGGTCCCGCCCACGCCGCGGCCTTCATCGCAGACCGCCTTGGCGTTGCGCGAAGCCACGTCGCGCGGCACCAGGTTGCCGAAACTCGGATAGCGGCGCTCCAGGTAGTAGTCGCGCTCGGCTTCCGGAATCTGGCTGGCCGGCCGCGTGTCGTCCTTCTTGGCCGGCACCCACACCCGGCCGTCGTTGCGCAGCGACTCGCTCATCAGCGTGAGTTTGGATTGATAATCGCCGGAGACCGGAATGCACGTCGGGTGAATCTGCGTGAAGCAGGGATTGCCGAACAGCGCACCGCGCTTGTACGCGCGCCAGATGGCGGTAGCGTTGGAGCCTTTGGCGTTGGTGGATAGGTAATATACGTTGCCGTAGCCGCCGGTGCCGAGCACCACCGCGTCGCCCAGATGCGACTCGATTTTGCCGGTCATCAGGTCGCGCGTCACAATACCGCGCGCATGGCCGTCGATGACGATCAGGTCGAGCATTTCCGTGCGCGGAAACATCTCCACCGCGCCGGCGCCGATCTGCCGTTCGAGAGCCTGGTAAGCGCCCAGCAGCAACTGCTGCCCGGTCTGCCCGCGGGCGTAGAATGTGCGCGAAACCTGCGCGCCGCCGAAGCTGCGGTTATCCAGGTAGCCGGAATACTCGCGTGCGAACGGCACGCCCTGCGCCACGCACTGGTCGATGATGTTGAGGCTGACCTGCGCCAGTCGGTAGACGTTCGATTCGCGGGCGCGGAAATCGCCGCCCTTCACCGTGTCGTAAAACAGGCGGTACACGCTGTCGCCATCGTTGTGATAATTCTTGGCGGCGTTGATGCCGCCCTGCGCGGCGATGGAGTGCGCGCGCCGCGGCGAATCCTGGAAGCAGAAGCACTTGACGTTGTAGCCTAGCTCGGCCAGTGAGGCGGCCGCGGATCCGCCGGCGAGGCCGGTTCCCACCACCAGGATCGTGTACTTGCGCTTGTTGGCCGGATTCACCAGCTTGAGGCTGAATTGGTGCCGGTCCCAACGTGTCTCAATCGGACCTGTCGGACATTTTGAATCGAGTTCCATGTGGCCTCCTTAATACGTCAGCAACCCGGTCAGCACCGCGATGGGGATCGAACAATTACCCACCGCGACCGCTATCGCCAGTACGGCCGCCGCCTTCTTGACCAGCGGCGTGTAGCGCGGATGGCTGATGCCGAGCGACTGGAACATGCTCCACATGCCGTGGTACAGGTGCAGGCACAGCAGGATCATGGCCAGAATGTAAAACCCCGAGATCCACGGATTGGAGAAACCGGTGATCACGTTGTAGCGCACGTCGGGCATGTTCGGCCCCAACTCGCGCAACTCCAAGACCTTACCCGCCGTGAGATGAAGCACGTGGAAGATCACGAAGGCGCCTACGATGGGGCCGCTCCAGATCATCGTGCGCGCCGCGTAAGACGCGGGCAGGTCGGCCTTCTTCACATAGCCGATCGGCCGCGCCGCGCGGTTTTGCAGCCAGAGTTGAGTGGCCGCGATAATGTGAAGCGCCACGGCCAGCAGCAGCACGCTGCGCGCCGCCCACAGCGCCGCCGCGTTGGCCGGATTGTGCAGAAAGCCGGCATAGCGGTTGATCTGCTCGGCATCGGAAGAGTAGATTTGCAGGTTGCCCAGCAGGTGGGCGAACACGTAGCCGACCAGCATGACGCCGGTGATCGCCATGACGGCTTTCTTGCCGATGGGCGCTTCATAGAAGCGCACCGCCCGGTGAATGGGATGAATTGCGATAGTACTCATGCGGATATCCTGATTGTCGCGAACATCGTTCGCGGAAATGGATGGTAGCCCTCCATGCGCAGGGAAAGCCCCAGCAGACTTCTGGGTGTCAATGCCTTATATTAACCGGTTTTGGGAGGGATGGGAATTGCGCGGCTGGCGTGCACGTTTCTTGGAGAAACCCGGCGCTGGCGGGAGACTACACCTTCGGTAGGACAGACGATCGGGTTTTGTCGTCTGTCATGCCTCGTTAACGCACGAACTTTGACAGACGACGAAGAACGATCGTCTGTCCTACCACGATGGCCTTCACGCGCAGACACCTGCCTCACTGGATTCCGGAGGACGCCGCTGTGTTCGTGACGTGGCGATTAGCTGGATCGTTTTCCGGTGATGAATGGGACAAAGTGGCGTCTTGCGTAGCCGGCGACCGTTCGCGCGAGCACGCCGCCTTGACAGACGACACGAACCGATCGTCCGTCCTACCGCGCCTGTTGGAACAGGACGAGCGCCTCGACCGTGCGCATTGCGGTCCCGCCTGGTTGCAAGATTCGCGAGTCGCTTGTATGTTTGTGGAGGCTCTCCGGTATGGTGAGAGGGCTCGCCGATTTTACGAACTCCTCGCGTGGGTAGTCATGCCCAATCACGTCCACGTGATCTTCCAACCGCATACGGAATTGGCGGCCATCATGCGGTGGCTCAAAGGGAGAACCGGTCGAGTCGCCAACACCATTCTTGGCCGCACTGGGACTGCTTTCTGGCAGAACGAGTCATTCGACCATTGGATACGGTCCGCGGAGGAACTCGAGTATCTGATCGAGTACGTGGCGGACAACCCGGCAAAGGCTGGTCTGGTTGAGGCCAACGAGCAGTGGCGATGGTCAAGCGCGGGTTGGGTGACGGGGGCGGTGGGCCTGACAGACGACACAAACCGATCGTCTATCCTACCTCGCAGGTAGGACGGGCCATCGGTTTTCGTGGCCTGTCATGCGGGCCACGTCCTACTTGTGCTGTATGCACATGATATGCATACGCTAGAATTGTGGGCTATGAAAGATCGCTACGATTTCAGCAAGGGCAAACGGGGCAGGGTTGTTCCACCGGAGCCCGAGCCGGAGGGCAAAACGCGGATCACGATCCGGCTCGACCAGGAAATTGTGGATCGCTTTTTCGAGATGGCGGAGCAATCCGGTGGTGCGACCGGCTATCAAACCCTAATCAACGCGGCGTTGCGGGAATACCTGGAGGGAAAAGCGCCGCGGCTCGAGGACACGCTGCGACGCATCATTCGCGAGGAACTCAAGTCGAGCGCGCCTTGATGGCGGATCGGGACGTCAGCGCGCAACGCGAAGCGCAAAGCTTTAGTTTGGGGAGTATATTGCGCTGAACTCCGAGCCACTCAAATCTCTTACTGACAACTTGATCGAGCTTTTTTCGACGACGGCCTGAGGTAGAGGGATATAGAATCTCGCAGACCCGTTAACGGGTGTTTCTGTGACTTTTTGCCGTCTTGTTTTGATGCTAATGTCCTCGTCCTCGGAAACCGCAAAGCCAGAATTAGCCCCCCCCAACTCTAAGCCCTGCCAGATTTATTGGAATGGAATCACGCGTAACGGGGACGAGCCCGTTGCGCGGTATGACTGTCAGAGACCATTGAGTCGCGATGCTCGGCTTACCAACGTTCCATATTGACGCTGTGATCAAAACCCCCGTAAGGCTGTTCGGCGAGATGAATATGTCGGGAGGGCCGACAGTCAGTAGAAACTTGGTCGGTGCCTCTGATATAGGGGCCACACTCGATGGTCCATTTCCGACGGTCGGATGATGGCGGTCGTAGATGTTCAAACCAGTTGCGCACAGGTTCGCCAAAATCAGGACAAACATGACGAGCATGGGCCAGTAGCGGCGGACAAATGGCATCGTTGTTGCATCAGGCGGCATCTTGGACACCCCTGACTGAGCAGCAAAGATTTTGTTCTGCTCTTTGAAAATACGGTTCTGCATTACGAGTAGACAGACGCTCGCTACGTTCGAGAGAATGCCAGTCAAATCGTTGATGCTCATCGGCGTTTCGGAGGATATCCCCGACCCTTGGAATGCCAAGGGTACCATCGGAAAACCGGCGCTTACACGTCCAAATTCTTCACATCCAGCGCGTTGTCTTCGATGAATTTGCGGCGGCTTTCTACGTCTTCGCCCATCAGCGTGGAGAAGATCTCTTCGCATTTCACCGCGTCTTCCAGGCGAACCGAGAGCAGCGTGCGCTTTTCCGGATTCATGGTGGTTTCGGCAAGCTGTTCGGCGTTCATTTCGCCGAGGCCTTTGTAGCGCTGCACGTCGGAGCCCTTCTTGCCTTCGGTCATCACGTAATCGAGCAGCGCGCGCCAGTCCTTGCGCGCTTCGCGGTTCTCGTCCTTGACCACCACGAAGGGCGGATCGTTATAGCGGGCGATGATGCGGCCCAGCGCGCGATAGCGCCGGAATTCGGGCTGCGCCGCCAGCGCCAGGCCCACCGACCGCTCGGCATTGGTCTGGTCATGGTAGACCACCGCGTAGGAAGAATGCTCTTCGTCCCGGCGCATCTCGGGCTTGAGGCCCAGTTTCTCGAGCGCCTCGAACACGGGCTTGAGGTTGGCTTCTTCCTGGAACTCGCCCTTGTGATCCACGCGCAGCTCGATGTTGCCCAGCACTTCCACCACGCGCGCGTCGCGCAGCCGGCGTTCCACTTTGTGGAACATCTTTTCGTACTCATCCAGGTTAAGCAGAAACGCGCGCAATTCGGTGCCTTCGAGCACTGCCTTGGGCCCGCTTCCATTGCCGGTCGCGTGGATCTCGAGCGTCAGGTTTTCGGTAGCCCGCCGGGTCAGCTCTTTGGTGAGGTCCTTTTCGTCCTTGATGTACTTCTCGCTCTTGCCCTTCTTGATGCGGAAGAGCGGGGGCTGCGCGATGAAAACCCGTTCGCGCAGGATCAGCTCGTTCATGTGGCGGAAGAAGAACGTGAGCAGCAGGGTGCGTATGTGCGAGCCGTCCACGTCGGCATCGGTCATGATGATGATCTTGCCGTAGCGCAGTTTGGTCGGGTCGAAATCGTCCTTGCCGATGCCGGTGCCGAGCGCGGTGATCATGGCGCGGATTTCCTCGTGGCCCAGCATCTTGTCGTAGCGCGCTTTTTCGACGTTGAGGATTTTGCCTTTGAGCGGCAGAATCGCCTGGAAGCGCCGGTCGCGCCCCTGCTTGGCGGTGCCGCCGGCGGATTCGCCCTCCACCAGAAACAGTTCGCAGCGCTCCGGATCGCGCTCCTGACAATCGGCCAGCTTGTGCGGCATGCCGCCCGATTCGAGCGCCCCTTTGCGCCGCGTCAGGTCGCGCGCCTTGCGGGAAGCTTCGCGCGCGCGCGCCGCATCAATCGCCTTGTTGACGATGCGGCGGCCTATGGTCGCGTTCTTGTCGAAGAATTCGCCCAGCTTCTCGTTGACGAACTGCGTCATGTAGCCGCTGATGTCGCTGTTCAGCTTGCCCTTGGTCTGGCCTTCGAACTGCGGCTGCGGCACCTTCACACTCACCACCGCGGTCAGCCCCTCGCGAACGTCGTCGCCGGTCAGTGTCTCCTTGTCCTTAAACAACTCCTGCTTCTGGCCAAACGCGTTGATGGTGCGGGTGAGCGCGGAATAGAAGCCGCGCAAGTGCGTGCCTCCATCCACCGTGTTGATGGCGTTGGCGAAGCTGAGGATGTTTTCCGAATAGCCGTCGTTGTACTGGAGCGCCACTTCCATCGTCAGCGTTCCACCGTTGGGCAGATCGCGCTCGGCCTCGAAGTGCATCGGTTTGTCGTGCAGCACCTGCTTGCCCTTATTGAGCAGCTTGATGAATTCGGCGATACCCCCGGTGTACTGAAATTCTTCGGTCTTCTCCGCCTCCACGCGCTCGTCGGTGAGCGTGATTTTCAGGCCCTTGTTGAGGAACGCGAGTTGCCGCAGGCGGTTGGCCAGCGTGTCGTGATTGAACTGCGTCACCTCCATGATGGTGGAGTCTGGTTTGAAGGTGACGCTGGTTCCGGTTTTGCGGCCGGCCCGGCCGGTTTTCACGAGTGGCCCTTTAGGAACGCCGCACGCGTACTCCTGCTGCCAGGTGAAACTGGGACCGGTTTCGCCGTCGGGGTGCCAGATCTCGAGCTCCAGTTTTTCCGAGAGCGCGTTCACGACGCTGACACCCACGCCGTGCAAGCCGCCCGACACCTTGTAGCTTTTCGAATCGAATTTGCCGCCGGCGTGCAACTTCGTCATCACCACCTGCGCTGCCGAGACGCCTTCTTCCTCGTGGAGATCAACCGGGATGCCGCGGCCGTTGTCCACCACCGTCACCGAGTCGTCGTCATGAATTGTGACGTTGATCTCCGTGCAGTGTCCCGCCATGGCTTCATCCACGGAGTTGTCGACAACTTCGTACACCAGGTGGTGCAGCCCCATTTCGCCGGTCGAGCCGATGTACATGGCGGGCCGCAGACGCACCGCTTCCAGCCCCTCCAGCACCTTGATACTCGTTGAATCGTAAACCGCTGATTGTTGCCCGTTGGTCAGGTCTTCCATGGTCCTAAACTCAGATTCTCATCGGCATCACGACATACCGGTATTGGTCCGGCGTCGCATCGCCCGCTGGCCGCAATTCACCAGCGCTTTTTTGGTCCTTCAGCTCGAAAGCGATGTGGTCCTGTGCCGTCACCCGCAGGAAATCCAGCAGGTACTGCGCATTGAACCCGATTTCCAGATCCGGCCCTTTGTATTCGCTGGTCACCGTCTCTTCGCTCTCGCCCATCTCCACCGATGACGAGAACACTTTCACTTCACCCTCGGTAAACTGCACGCGAATGGCGCGCGAACGCTCGTCGGCAAACTGCGCCACCCGCTCAATGGCGGCGCGAATTTCGTCCTTTTGTAATCTCGCGATCAGTGTATGGTCTTTCGGTAGGACGCGCTCATAGTCGGGAAAATTGCCTGTCAGCTTGCGCGTAATCAGCAACCGCTCTCCCACTTTAAAAAACAAATGGTTGTCGTCCCCCGCGAACTCGGCTTTCGCTTCCGGAACTGCGTCCTCGGCCAGTTTCACCAACTCCCCCATGGCCTTCTTCGGGATCAGCGCGCGAAACTGCTGGCCTACACCCGCGTTTTCGCACGGGGTCTGAACATAGGCCAGGCGATGGCCGTCGGTCGCCACCATGGTCATGCTGTCCGGCCGCAGTATGAGCAACGCGCCGCTGAGAGTAAACCGCGATTCTTCCATGGAAATCGCAAATGACGTCCGCGCGATCAGCGATGCCAGCGCTTTCACAGGGATCTCCGCGATCGGATCCGGCATTTTCGGCAACTCGGGAAAACTATCGCGCGACATACCGGCGATGCGCGTCTTCGACCGGCCGCACGTAATGCTTACCCAATGGTTCTCCAGAAACTTCATATGCACGTCGCCTTCCGGCAACAGCCGCACGTAATCGAGAAGTTTGCGCGCCGGCACCGTTCCCGCGCCTTCTTTTTTCACGGTCGCTTTGCAGGAACAACGCACACCCAATTCCAGATCCGTTGCCGTCAGCGTGACACGATCTCCGGAAGCCTCCAGGAGAACGTTTGACAAGATCGGAATGGTCGTCTTCTTCTCCACCACCCCTTGCGACAGACTCAACTCTCGTACCAAATCGGCCTTGCTGACAGTGAATTCCATGCGCTACGGCTCCTAACTATTCTGACGGTATTAAATGAGCACAAAATAGAACCGTTTTCATCGGGCCTGTGCAAATGTTGAAGATCACCTAAATTATACTAAATTCAAGTACTTTTCGCTACATCAACTTGTGGATTGAGCTGCGCAAGAGCAAGTAAAAACAGCCTCAGCCGCAGTTCTTGCACAGATTTCCTGTCCGTCGTCCACCGGCCAGTGTGGAAAAAAGCATAACCTCATTGTAATGTTTCCATTAGACTGTGAATGAGTCTGTTCAATTCCGGGTTAGCCTGGCGTTCTTTCTCAATTTTACGGATGGAGTGAATTACGGTGGTGTGGTGCTTGCCGCCAAAAGCGCGGCCGATCTCAGGCAGCGAAGCGTCGGTGAGTTCTTTCACCAGGTACATGGCCACCTGGCGCGGCCGCACAACCTTTTGCGTGTTGCTCTTCTCTTTGAGTTGCGATGGCTTGATCTGGAAACGCTCGGCAACCGCTTTCAAAATTGCATCAATGGTGATCTTACGGTCCTGCACGTGAACGATGTGCCGCAGAACCTGTTGCGCCATCTGCAAACTGATCGGCGTCGAGGTGAGCGAAGAGTAGGCCACCAACTTGACCAACGCGCCTTCCAGTTCACGCACATTCGACTTGGTCTTGGTTGCCATGAATGACCGCACGTCATCCGGCAGTTTCACGCCCTCGGCTTCGGCCTTCTTGTCCAGAATGGCCATCTTGGTTTCCAGGTCGGGCGGCTGAATGTCGGCCAGCAAACCCCATTCGAAGCGCGACCGGAGCCGCTCCAGCAAGCCCGGTATTTCCTTCGGCGGCGAATCGCTGGAAATCACGATTTGCTTTTGATGATCGTGCAACTCGTTGAAGGTGTGAAAGAACTCTTCCTGCGTGCGCTCCTTGTTGCCCAGAAGCTGGATGTCGTCAACCAACAACACGTCCGCCTCGCGGTAGCGCTGCTGAAACTGCTGCATACGTTCGGTGCGGATGCAGGCGATCATCTCGTTCATGAAACGTTCGCTCGAAGTGTAGATAATCCGCATGGAGCCAAATTTATCGATCAGCTCACGGCCGATGGCGTGCATCAGATGTGTTTTACCCATGCCCACGCCGCCGTAAAGAAATAGGGGATTATAGCTGCGCGAAGGGTTGGTGGCCACCGAACGGGCGGCAGCGTGTGCAAACTGGTTGCAGGCGCCCACCACGAACGTATCGAAAGTGAACTTGGGATTCAGTGAACTGGCCGCCGGCTCGGGCTCCACTCCACTTCGATTCACCGATTCCCGCGCCCCGCTTGAGGCGCGGGTTTCGAAGCCGATCTGGCCGACTGGCAACCGCAACTCGCGAATCGCCTCTCGCAACTGGGCTCCGTATTCGTTTTCCATCCAGGCGCGGGTTTCGCCGTCCGGAACCAGCACCACCAGCGTGTCCCCATCTACTCCCAGAAAAGTAGTGCCCTTAAACCAGTTGTTGTAGCTTTCCTCGCTCACGCGCGGCTGGATATGCTGGCGAAGCTGATCCCATAAATTCATTGGTTTTACACACGAATCCCGCAAGTTTCCCACAACATTTTCCTTCACAATCGTTGGGGACGCGGATGGCCTACCGGAAGAACCCCGGCAGCAGAAGACTCGCCCTGTGCACGGCTGCCAGGCACCTCCGCTTTGGTCAACCGAGACTGTAGTCTAACACAGGGGCATCGCTTTGCCACAAGTTTCTAATTGCTTTAAAATCAGCTACATATTCGCAACGTTTGACTTTGAGAATGTTCTGAAGGAAAATTGATACTGCGGTCTGCGCGGGAGTAACTCAGTTGGTAGAGTGCGACCTTGCCAAGGTCGATGTCGCGGGTTCGAATCCCGTCTCCCGCTCCATGCTTTTGGGCCTGAGGGGTTATCATGCGCTTCATCTTGCTGCTCGTCTTCCTGCTCCCAACCGCTTGGGCTCAGGATTACAAGGTTGAGGCAGTGTCCGGCGCCCCGTCCGGCCTTCCAGCGGCTTACACTTCAGCGCTTCAAACGCAAGGTTATCGCGTCGCTGGACCCAACGGCGCGTGGTGTGAAATCTGGTTTCGCAACAGCATCCCCACCGGCGCAAAACCAACCGATGATGCCATCGTGTTTCCGATTCCGCAGGGCGCGTTAGTCGGCGTTCTGCGCTTCCCGTCCGAGGGCAGCGACCGCCGCGGTCAAACCATTAAGGCCGGGCTCTACACCATGCGCTACAGCGATTTTCCGGTCGATGGCTCGCATCAGGGCGTGGCCCCGCAGCGCGATTTTCTGCTGCTCGCGCCCATCGCCAATGACGCCGATCCCAGCGCAACTCCCGGCTTCGAACAGTTGGTGCAGATGAGCACCAAGGCTTCCGGCACGCCGCACCCGGCCGTGTTCTCGATCGAAAAACCGGGCCCAGCCAAGTTCCCCTCCATCACCACCGAAGGCGACACACCGGACCAGGTGCTCAACGCCAAAATCGGCGACCTGCAACTGGCCATCATTGTGGTGGGTAAGGCGCAGAATTAGGCGACGCTCAGCGTCATTCGACTTTCGAGCGCGTCGGGGAAATCGAAGAGAAGAAATGTCGAGAAGACTCTCGACACAGCAGCCAGGACTGGCCGCGCCACGTTTTTTCCAAAGTGTTCAAGCGGATTCTTGCCGGACGCGACATAATATACGTGTGCTCCGCCGATTCGGGATCGCGCCTCGGGTGGCGGCCGGCGTTCTGCTGGCGGCTCTCATTCTGCCCGCGCAATCCAAGCGCACTGAAGATCTGGCGGTTGGCAAGCTCCTGGTAACCCCGCGCGACGCCCCCGATCCGGCCTTCGCGGAATCCGTCATCCTGCTGGTTCACTATGACAGCGAATCCGCCGTCGGCCTGATGATCAACCGCCGCACCACCATTCCGCTCTCTCGTGCGTTGCGCAATCTGAAAGGAGCCGCGCAGCGTTCCGATTCGGTGTACATCGGCGGACCAGTGGAAACCGGCACCGCCATGGCGCTGTTCCGCTCCAACACCAAGCCGGATTCGGGCGCGCGGGTGCTGGAGAAGATCTACCTTATCCCGTCCCAACCGGCGCTCGAAAGTGCCCTGGCCGGCGGCAAGAGCGCCGACGATCTGCGCGTGTACGTGGGATATTGCGGATGGGGTCCGGGGCAACTGGATAACGAGACGCACCTCGGCGCCTGGTACATCCTGGAAGGCAACGCCGCGCTGGTCTTCGACCCCAATCCGGATGCCATGTGGTCCCGTCTGATCTCCCGCAGCGAATCCCGCGTTGCGCTGGCGCGCCCGCCACACGGCGCCCCCCGTGATATCCTGATTCGGCGTCCATGAAGATTTCGAGTGTCCGTTCTTTCCTACTGTCTTATCCCTTTCCGGAGCCGCTCAAGCTGCCATTTTGGGGTGGTGAGCGCACCATCGTAAAGCGCGACGCGATGTTCGTGCGCGTGGAAACCAGCAACGGCCTGGTGGGCTACGCGCCGGCGGCCGCCAGCGAAAGCGCGCAGCAGACCATCCAGTCGATTGTCGCGCCCTTTCTGGAGGGCCGCTCGTTGGCCGACCCGGACGCGCTGCGCGTGCTCTTTCTGGCCGGCCCCGGCGCCGACCCGGAAGTTGCCAAGGTGTACTGCGCCGTCGAGATCGCCCTTTACGATTTAGCCGGCAAAGCGCTCGGTGTGCCGGTGTCCGAGTTGCTTGGCGGCCGTGTGCGCGATCGCATCCAGCTTTACGGCAGCGCGGGAATGTACATGCCGCCCGAAGGTTTCGCCGCCGAAGCCGCGGCCATCGCGCAGCTTGGCTTTCGGGCTTACAAGATGCGTCCCGCGCTCGGGCCCGAGCAGGACGTGGAAGCTGTCCGGTTGATGCGCCAGGCGACCGGGCCCGATTTCGACCTCATGGTGGATGCCCACGGCTGGTGGCGCATGGGCGACCGTTCCTACAGCGCCGCCACCGTCGAGCAGGTGGCCCGCCAGATGGCCGCGCACCACATCGCCTGGCTGGAAGAACCGCTGCCGCCCGCCGCACATGCCGACTATGCCCGGCTCAAGGAGAAGGACATCGTGCCGCTGGCATCCGGCGAGCATGAACCCAGCGAAGACAGCTACTTCGATTTGATGGACAGCAAGGCCGTGGATTACGTGCAGATGGACGTCTGCTGCCAGGGCGGTTACGCCATGGGCCGCCGGCTGCTTGCCGAAATCGCCCGCCAGAACCTGCGCTTCGCCTTCCACAGTTGGGGAACCGCGCTCGAAGTGGCAGCCGCGGCGCATCTGGGCGTCTGCTGGCCGGACACCGTCGTCGAATGGCTGGAGTACCCATGCTACGCCAGTCCCGGGCGAGCCGGCATGTATCCATTCCCGCTGGCCGCGGAGATTCTCAAACAGCCGCTCGCCATCGAAGCCGGCGACCTGCTGGTTTCGCGCGAACCCGGCCTGGGCGTGGAAGTCGACGAATCGGTCGTCGATCGCTATCCGTGGATCCCCGGTGCGTGGTCCTTTTTCCGCACCGACTCGCCCGCCGAAACCCGGGCCGTCCTATCCGATCACAGCATCCCTTGGGTGGGGCAGGTCCCCGACCTGCCAACCAGCTAAATTAAAGACCCCGCGGCGGAAGCCCGCTACTTCCTCGGTATCGACAGCGACATCTGCAGGAACCGTGCGACGGCGTCGGTCAGTGCGCGCCGGTGGGGCGAGCGCGCCATGGCCAGGGCCTGCACGCGGACCAGCCGGTGACCCTTGACGCGCAGCGCGTGGAAGTAGTGGGGGTGCCCGTGCAAGGCGTATTCGGGCAGGATGGAATATCCGAATCCCGTCTCGACCAGCTTCTTGAGCGCTTCGGTATCGTCGGCTTCCATCACCACCCGCGGCGCCACATCAATCTCCTTGAAGAAACTGTCGATCATGGACCGCATGTTGCTTCGCTTGGGATAGAGGACGAAGGAAGCCTTCCCCAGCTCGGCCGGCTCGGCCGGAGCCACATGCCAGCCGCTGATTCGGTCGAGGGAGGGCTTCAGTACCAGCAGCTCTTCTTCGAACAGGGGGACGGTTTCCAGGTTGTCGCTGGGATAGGGTAGCGAGATCAGCGCCAGATCGAATCGCCGTTCGAGCAGGCCCGCGACCATCTCCTCGGTGGGGCAAACCATGATGTCGATGCCAAGGTGCGGAAACTGTTTGCGCAGCTTGCGCAGCGGCCTGCCCAGGTGGTGGATCAGAGCCGTGGCGCCGGTGGCGAAGTGGAACGGGTGCCGGTCGTCCATGGCACCGCTTTCGAATTCCTGCTCGATCAAGTGGAGCTGGTTGAGGACCTCGCGGGCGCGTTCCGCCAGGCGCCACGCCGCGGCGGTGGGCGCCAGCCGCTTACCCGCGCGCACGAACAGCTCGGTGTTGAGCTCCGCCGCCAGGCTGTGGAGTTGCAGGCTGACCGCCCCCGGAGTCAGGTTGACCCGTTCCGCCGCCCGCGTGACACTGGCGCAATCGAGCACCGCCAGAAACAGTTGCAACTGCCGAACGTCCATTGCGCCTCCCAAACAAGCATCGCACAGAGGAGGGGCGGAAGAGGCTAGCTCAGAGCCCCTTTATACTGATATATTTTTGAATGGTAGGTATCCGATGGAAGAGTGCGAGGAGTCACTGGTATAAGCCATGAGCAGTGCTGAAGCCCATACGCTGATTGAGGACCTTTTTTCGCTGGCGGGGAAGACCGCGGTAATTATCGGCGGGGGAGGAGTGCTGGCGGGTGAGATTGCCATGGGATTGGCCGGAGCGGGCGCGAACGTCGTGATTGCCGATCTGAACGAGGAGAATGCGAAGCGCCAAGCCCAGGCGATCCGCGACTTGGGGCGCAAGGCGCTGGCGTGCCAGGCCGATGTCACCCGGAAGGCGGACATCCAGCGCGTGCTCGAAGCCACGCTTGCCAATTTTGGCGGCGTCGAGATTCTGCTAAACGCGGCGGGGATTAATTCGGGCACGCCGTTCTTTGAAATCGAGGAAGCCGAATGGCAGCGTATCCTCGACGTGGATCTGCGCAGCGTCTTCCTGGCTTGCCAGGTGTTCGGCAAGGCCATGGTTGACTCGGGCAAAGGCGGGTCCATCATCAACATTTCTTCGGCGTCTTCCGACCCTCCGCTATCCAAGGTGTTCACCTATTCGGTGGCGAAGGGCGGCGTCAATCAGATCACCAAGTTTCTGGCGCGCGAATTTGCTCCGTCCCGGGTGCGGGTGAATGCTATTCAGCCCGGTTTCTTTCCCGCGGAGCAAAACCGCAAGCTGCTCACCGAAGAGCGCGTGGCATCCATCATGAACCACACGCCCATGCGCCGTTACGGGGCGCCTTCCGAGCTGATCGGCGCGGCCGTGTATCTGGCTTCCGACAAGGCATCCTCGTTTGTCACCGGTAGCATCGTGCGGGTTGACGGCGGCTTCGGCGCGATGACGATCTAAGCAGTGAGGCAGGTCGGGAACTGCCCCACTGCGCCTACCGTTGAATTCTGGCGGAGCCGCCTTTGGCGAAGGCGCGGACCTGGTCGACCGTCGCCATGGTGGTGTCACCGGGGAAGGTGGTCAGTAGCGCGCCGTGGGCCCAGCCCAGTTTGACGGCCTCGGCCGGCTCCGCGCCGGTGAGCAGGCCGTAGAAGAACCCGGCCGCGAAGCCATCGCCGCCGCCCACGCGGTCGTAGACATCCAACTCCGCCACCGGCGCATTGTGAACCTCGCCATTGACCCAGGCCACCGCGCTCCAATGGTGCCGGTTGGTGGAGTGAACCTCGCGCAGGGTGGTTGCCACAACCTGGATCTGCGGATGCTTGGCCACCGCCTGCTCAATCATCTTCACAAACGCCGAAGGATCCAGCTTGGATTTGGCCGCCACTTCCGGCCCGGCGATGCCGAGTCCTTTCTGCAAATCCTCCTCGTTGCCGACCAGCACGTCGACATTCTTGACGATGCGGCCCAGCACTTCGGCGGCGCGCGCTTCGCCGCCCGAGATATTCCAGAGCTTCTGACGATAGTTCAAGTCGAAGCTGACGATGGCGCCGGCCGCCTTGGCCGCCTGCATGCCTTCGATCACAACCTCCGCGGTGGTGGGGGAAAGGGCGGCGAAGATGCCGCCAGAATGAAACCAGCGCACGCCGCCCGAAAAAATCTCGCTCCAGTTGAAATCGCCCGGCTTCAGACGGCCCGCGGCTTCGTTGCAGCGGTTATAGAAAACCACCGGGGCGCGCGCCCCGAGGCCGCGGTCGCTGAAGACAGTGGCCATGTTGGGGCCGGTGACGCCATCGTGCGCGAAGTGCTTGTAAAACGGCTTGACGCCCATCGCGCGCACGCGTTCCGCGATCAGGTCGCCGATCGGATAATCGGCCATGGCGGTGACGATGGCGGTGCGCAAGCCGAAACAGTCGGCCAAGTTCGCCGCCACGTTGAATTCACCGCCGCTGACGTGAATGCGGCACTCCACGGCCTTGCGAAACGGAATGACGCCCGGATCGAGGCGGTGCACCACAGCGCCGAGCGAAACCAGGTCGAGCGCTCCCTCCTGCGGAACTTTCCAGGATTGACCCATGATTTTTCGTGAACCTTTCGTTTGCGACGATTGTCAAAAAGACGGCAGTTTTCCACGTTATGATCCGGCGCGACCGGCTGTCAAGGGCCAGAGATCCGAATCCTGGATTTAGCCGGGCTGAACGATGGACGCCAGGCGGCGCACCGACCGCCTGGCGCCGCCTTGGTAAACTGAGGTTGAACTGGAGGGACACGAAGATGAAATTCTTTCTCGACACGGCGAACCTGGATGAGTTGCGGAAGGGCGCAGCCTGGGGAATCGTGGATGGCGTTACCACCAATCCTTCGCTGATCGCCAAAGAGGGAAAACCGCTCGAGGAGCACATCCGGGAGATCTGCGGGATTATCGACGGCGATATCAGCGCGGAGGTGGTCGCGACCACATCGCCGGAGATGATTCAAGAAGGCCGGAAGCTGGTCAAGATTCACCGCAACGTGGTCGTCAAGTGCCCGCTGACGCGGGACGGCATCATGGCCACCAAGGCGCTGTCCTCGGAAGGCATCCGCGTCAATGTTACGCTCTGCTTTTCCGCCAACCAGGCCTTGATCGCCGCCAAGGCGGGAGCGTACATCATCAGCCCGTTCGTGGGGCGGATCGACGACATCAGTTGGACCGGCATGGACCTGATTCGCGACATCGTGCAAATCTACCGGAACTACGGCTACAAGACGCAGATTCTGGCGGCCTCGCTGCGGGGGCCCACGCACGTCTCCCAGGCGGCGCTGGCGGGCTCGCACATCGCTACCATGCCGTTCAAGGTTTTGGATATGCTTTTTAACCATCCTCTGACCGACAAGGGACTGGAGCAATTCCTGAAGGACTGGAACAAGGCGTTTCAGCCCGCTCCAGTGGGCGGCTAAGCGCAGCCCATGCATGGCGTCCCATTTTTCCCGTTTCCGCTTGGAGCCGTCGTGCTCGTATTGGCCGGAGTTCTGCTTGCGCTGGGGACGCTGGCGGGATATCAGGCATGGAAAGGCTCGCGCATCACGCCCGAAGAGCGCGAACGGTTACGCCGCACCGCGCTGGCAACGCGCGGCAAACTGGGCGATGCCTCGCTGGTGGATGTGCGCGGCGAGATGGTGGTTTATTCGTACGCTATCCGCGGCGTGGAGTACACGGCTTCGCAGGATGTGTCTTCGATCCGCGAGTTCTTCCCGGCCGAGGAGTCGCTGGGCGGCCCGGTGTGGGTGCGGTACGATCCCAAGAACCCCGCCAATTCGATCGTGCTGGCGGAGAACTGGACCGGCCTGCGAACCAGAACGCGGCGGTGACAGCCGTGGCGCGGGCTGTCGAGAGTCATCCCGGCTTTTCTTGGCCGCTACTCTGTCCCCTACACCGCATACGGCTGGGCGAGCAACTGATCCTTGCCGATCCCATTCTTAGCCGCCTGTTTCTCGAAGCCCTTGCCGCCCATCCATACATAAAGCGAGCGCCAGAGAGCAAAGGGAATGCGGGTCTTCGCGATCATGCTTACCGCCTCGGCCGGTACCGGCAGTCCCTCGGCCAGGGCAACGGCGGTCATCTCCAAGGCTGCAATCACATGTTGGACCGGCGGACCCGAGCGTTTCGCCCCCGTGAGAGGCTGGCCACCAATCATCCCTCCTCCGCCTAAGGCAAGACCACCGGCCCACATGAAGCCGCTTTGGGCGGCGAACTCGCGGCATATGGCCAACGCCACCGAATTCTGGTGTGTCTCGGGAAAGCCGCTGTTCACGATCCCCACCAGGCGCTGGGACGGCTCGCGACTCGCCTGTCCGTGAGCGGCAATCACTGCCAGGGCTTTGGTCACGAGATAGGGCAACGCATCGGCGTAGAGGGGAAAAACCAAAAGGATCAGCCTGGCGCGTTCCACCGACGAAAGCAGTTCGCGCTCACCCTCCGGTCGATTCAGGCTGGCCCGAAGGGTCAACGATTCGGTCTCCCAACCGCGTTCCTTGAGGCGATCCAAAAGGTAGCCTCCCAGCACGCCCGACGTGCTGGGCTCGTTGGTCTTGGGGCTGCCCACGATGAGCAAAGCCCGCCGCCCGCCGGCCGGCTCGACGGCCGTGCCGGGCACAACCGGCGCGGGCATTAACGACGCGGCTGCATCGCCGAAAGGCAACGCGTCGGACCTGGTCAGGATCGATTCGAAGCGCTCGCGCAACGCATCGGCGCCGTCGTCCGAGAGAACCACCTCCGCGGCGAAGCTGGCGGGACGCAAATTGATCGCGTTGCGTCCGGCGAGGGTTTTGAAGATATGAGCTTCATACGGGTCGGGATGGCGCTGGACTCCTACCGTCACCAGCCGCGGCCGGCGCGCATAGCGCGGCGTGTGATGAACCTCCCCATGATCCATCTCGAAAAAAGGGGAAATGAGCTGAACGAACCGGTCCACCATCTTCTTCAGCTCCGGCGAGTAACCGCCGAAAGTCACGGGGGTGAAGAGAACCGTTACATCGCTCCGGATAATTGCTTTAACGATCTCGCCGCCGCCGTCCGCTTCCACACATATGCCAGGTGTCTTGACCCAGCAACCAAAGCAACCGAGGCAATGGGCCAGTTTCATTTCGCGCAGGGGAAAGATCTCGACTTGAGCACCGTCTGCCTGGAGCGCGTGAGACAACACGTCAAGAATCGGCGACAGGTCCCCGTCGGCCGATCCGGCGCCATCCAGAATTACGACTTTCTTCTCCGTCATGCGAGTTTCCTCCTCGCGCACGCCCTTCGTTCCAGCGTTAGTTTTCGGTTGGGGACTTTTCGGCGTGATCGATCACCAGGACGTCGAGCGGGGCCTTGCGCGATTCCAGCTTGAGTCCCACCATTTGCAGCGCGCTGAACAACGAATCGCCGGACGCGTTCTGCATGGCCTGGATGGCTTCCGGTGGCAACGCCATGCCGGACGAGATGGCCGCCCGGATCATCATGGCGTGATAGTCCTCCTCGGTAAACGTGAGGGTGAAATCGTACTTTCCTTTCAGCTCGGTCATGTCCACCACCGGCCGGTCCTCGAACCGCGCCAGCATATCGGCCACATAGTTCATCTGCATTTTTTGGGCGTCGATGCGGTTGTTCCCCAGTGTGAAGAACGACCCGTTGCCGTAATTGGCCACCACGCCGCCGCGGCCGCCGCTGACCGAGACGTTGACGGCGCCCTGGTCGGTCTTCTTGTCGCCGTCGGCCGTAGCGTCCGCGGGATCGGGCGGCGCCTCTTTCATCTTGAGCCCACTCTTGGCGACCACCACGGCATAGACCGAAAAGTCCTTGGTTTCATGGTGCGTCTTCATCTGAAACCGGTCGAGGAGCAAGGCCTGCAACATCTCCCGCACCTGGTTGCGCGGGGCGCCCTCCGGCAGCTTGGCGACAATGTCAAACTTTTCGGTCGCCAGCCAATCCGGTCCGGAGACCTGATACTGCTTGAGGTTGAATGCCACCGCAATCTCATCTTTCAGAGCAAACTGGCGCATACTGACCTGCGAGCCATCGATATGCAAACCCAGGCCCACCTGTCCGAGAGCGGCAGGAGCCGACGGCCGGATTGACGCTACCTCGAACTGCGGCGGCGGCGCAGTCTGGCCAAAACCGGTTAGTGTTACAAAAGCAAGAATTGCCGGGCGAATCGTTTTCATACCTTTGAATATACGCGTTCGCGGCGGAAAAGATCCATTGAGTTGGGGGATCCACAGCCGGTCTGGGGAAATGAAGCCCAATCGATTCCGATGCCGATTCACGGCTACTGGTCTTTGCGTAACAAGACAGCACTTGCGGCCGCCAAGCCGAAAACCAATGCTATCAGGGGCAGTTCAATCAACGGCAAAAACAGATATCCCAGGTCCTCGAGCGCCTTTGGATGATAGCCAGGAAAGAGGGGCCGTATAGGGATGAACAGGTTCAATCCAAGAACGAGCACGAACAGGGTCAACAGGATGTATCTTTGAGGCGACCTGCCCTTGGGGATTCGGATTAAGGTTAAGACGAAGAATGGAAGCGAGTAGCACACTAGCGCGCCACACAGGAATAGCCAGAATCCTCTTGGCTCAGATGCGACCTGTTTTAGAAGGTGGACTACCACCAATGCGGACCCTAGGATCCATAGCGATATAACGCATTTCTTCGCCATCAACACGCGCCTCCCCGGCCGCGTGAGAACCTCAGCTAATCAATGTGTCAATGCGAGAGCTCGCGCCCGTTCCGGCAGCTCATTCGATCAGCCCTTCCACCGTGGCCGGCAGCGGGCCCGTCATTTCGCGGAGTTTCTCGAACAGATTGTCATAGAGGACGGCATAGGCTTCGATCGCGGGATCGCGGCCGCGCGCCTCCGCGAACGTGCGGCGCATGTGACGCACCGCGACCAGCAGCAGCTTCAGTTCGTCGTCGCTGAATCCGAGCGCTTGCGCCATCGAATGCTCCCAAGAAGAATCCACAGCCCGCCCCCGGCGAGCGCCAATACGCTGGCTGCGCGCGCCAACCGCATTTCCACACCACCGTCGTAGACCAGGTCCACCACGCACGCGCCATCGCAGCGCGGCTCGACCACGATCTGCCCCAGTTTATCGCCCCAGATGCGGCGCGGCGCGCCGTTCACGCTGGCGTGCCAGCCTTCATCGAAAGTCACCTGCACGCTGAGCAGGTATTCCGGCCGCCAATTGCCGGTGATGCGCGCCGCGCCAGTGCCGGTCCAGCGGAAATCGGCCGGCGGGAGTGTGGGATCTTCGAGCGCCGCGAGATAGGTCCGCTCCGCTACCAGGTTGTACGCAGCCGGAGTATCCGTCACCAGGTCGGCCGCGTGCAGGGTGTGCGCCAGCGAGGAGGAACCGCGCGGCACGGCGTAGATCACTTCGGTCGAATCGCGCCACAGCACGGGCAAGGCGTGGAGCTTGTCGGGGTGGTTGTAGGGGTGATAGACCTCGCGGGATTGTGCGTCGCCGCCGACGATGGCATCGACACCATAGACCTTCAACCAGCCGAGGCCAACCTCCAGCGAGTCTCCGAAATATTCCTGATAGATGATGTCCTGCAAGAGGACATTGCGCATGCCGTTATCGAAGCCGCCGGTCAGCATCGGCGTGTCGCTAAAGGCGTTCATCCAGAAACCGATGGTTCCGGGCGCGAAGACCCGCCGCCCGGGCAGGTGCTCGCCCAGCCAGCGCGAAACCCGGTATTCGGCGGTGGTTTGGATGTCGATGGGCTGCTCCATGCCGCGCGCGCGATGGAGCTGGTAAATCCAAATCGGCGCAGCGGCGAGCGCCAGCGCGCCAACGACGATCAGTGCCGCGCGCCGTGGCAATCGCGCGTAAGCGGGCGCGGCGGCCAGCGCCACCAGCAGCCAGAAAGCCAGATCCATCTCGAGGTGATAGCGCTGCGGTTGCGGCAGCAGGGAAAAATGAAACCAGTAACCCGCCAATGCGATAAACGCCGTGGCATAGAGAAACAGAACTCCGAAGCGCGCCGGGGCGGCCAGCCGCGTGCGCCGCATCGCCCAGGCCAGCGCCAAGAAACCGGCCGCGAAGACGGCGACCAGCGCCACGTGCATTGGGCCGGATTCGAACCTGCCGCCCACCAGCGGAGCATTGGCGCGTATGGTGGCGACGATGGAAGGCGCCACGAATGGCAGCGCGATGGCATACGCGTAGCAAGCGAGAGCGGCGGCGGTGAGCCACTGCCGGGCCGGGCGCGATTCAAAACCGGCAAAGAGATAAGCGCCCGCGCCCAACGCCAGCGCAAAAGCGCCGATCCAGTTGCTCAGCACGGTGGCGGCCAGCGCCAGCCCGGCCAGCACGTAATAAACCGGCCGGCGTTTAGTCAGAGCCAGGTGCAACAGCGCGATGGCGAGCGGCAGGAACACGAGCGAGGTGAGATGCGGGCCTTCACCATAAGGCAGCAGAGTCGTCAAGCGGCGAGCCCCGAACCAGCCGCCGCTATCGCCGCGGACTTCACGCACCAGAAAGCAGGTGGGCGAAACCAGCGAGTAGCCGAGCCCTGCCAGCCAGGCGGGCACGCGCCCCGCGCCCAATCGCCACGCGGCCCAGAACACCGTCACCGGGCCCAGGGCATAGAACACTGCCGTTACGATGTGGTACGCCAGCGCCGGCGAGATGCGCGCCGCGGCGGCCACGCCGGCTACCGTGAAGTGCAGCAGCGGCGGATAGGTGTCCGGGTAGGGGATGCCTCCGTACCACAGCGGAAACCAGGTGAGGTGCGGAAAGTGGGCGACGATGTAGCGCGCCAGGCCGATGTACGCGGCCTCGATCGACCCCATGTACTGGGTGTACGGAATGCGAAACAGCCGCCACACCAGGCCGGCATTGATCGAGAAAAGCGCCAGGCCAGCGGCCGCCGTCCTGAAAGCTTCGCGGAAACGGGGCATTGATTTCGATTATAGGAGGTGGGATAGACGATCGGTTTTTGTCGTCTGTTGGGATGGGCCGTCGGCCCGCGAAATTTCATAAAAGCACCGGTAACGCCGGCGGTCTTGCCGCCGGTGATTTGCCGGGATTCCTGGAACTTCGTGGCGGTTTTTTTTCGACCCTGTCACGGTGTTGTGCTTTAGGTGAGGCATTACAGACCACGAAAAGCGATGGTCTGTCCTACCTGGCTTGACGGCGGGCTGCGGTGTGAAGTAAGTTGGGAACGGCAATTCGAGGGAGACCACACGCCATGACCGGAATTCAGTTCCTCACTGACGAAAAGGGCCGCAAGACGGCGGCGGTAATCGACCTCAAGAAGCACAGGGCGCTCTGGGAGGACATCGAGGACGGCCTGATTTCGGAATCGCGCCGCAAGGAAAAGGGGATCCCGCTTGAAAAGATCAAAGCGGACCTGGTGAGACGCGGGCGGGTGCGTGGGTAGTTATTCCGTTGAGGTAAAGCCCGCCGCGCGAAAGGAACTTGAGGCGTTACCGGATAGCGTGCTGGCGCGCGTCCTCCAAAGAATGGAAGCGATGCGCCCTTCGCCACGGCCCGCAGGATGCAAGAAACTGCGAGGCTACAAAGATCAGTGGCGCGTCCGGGTCGGTGACTGGCGCGTAGTGTACATCATCGACGACGACGCGAAACTGGTTAGCATTACGCGCATCGCACACCGTCGCGAAGTGTACGAACGGTGACGGATCGAGGGCGCCGTCGTTACCATTGAGCTTCTCGATACGTAGACTCAAACCGATCGTGGCGACGACGCCAGAAGACCTGGCAGCGGCGCTGGGGCTTTCCGCTGCAGCGGCAAAGGAGTGGCAGGTTCAACACGCGCTACTCAAGCGTCGATCCGGCGTCGCAAGACGCTGCTCGCCGAATCGTAGACTGCGGTGTACTGTCCGCTGGCAAGCCGCTGCCGAAACACCTGCACCTCGCGCTCCGCTCTCGCCGTGATGCCGCGCACCCTCGTGACAGAGATCGAAACAACGATTATTAGGAGAATCGGGCTCGGAATGAGCAACCAGAATATCCAGGAACGGCGGCTGCCTAGGCTGGTCTGTGGTGCGAAAAGGGCCTGCATCAGAGAGTCTCCCTCTCGCCGCGTCACCCCGCTGCTCGCGCTGGAATCGCCACGCTAGTTTCTCCCCATCCCGACGGGCATTGGATTCTGATCTTCAGTTCGCGGGCTTCCCGGGACAGGGTCTGATAGGCGATTTCATAGCGCGCGTTGAGATTCAGATAGGCCTCCTCGATGCGGGCGATGATTTCCTCGGGCGCGGCGGCATACGTGTAGCTGATGCGGGCCTTGTTGCAGAGGTCCTCTAGGGCGGGGTTGGGGACCGACGAGATGACCTGGACGATGCCGCGGGCAGCGCCCATCGTAGCCACCAGGCCGGGCCCGGCGACGCCGCGAACCTGCTCGGCGGCGAAGACGATGACGTGGCGTTTGCCGCGCGCCAGGGTGGATTCGGCCCGCAGCGCGCGCCACAGGGTCTGCCACATATCGGCGCAATCGGCGCGCTGGGTCATCCGGCGGAAGGAATCGGCCAGGGCATCCTGATTGAGCGTAAAGGGAAACTCTTGGTTGGCCTGTGCCGCGGGGGCGGCCGGCGAAGCCTCACTGGCCGGCCTCCACGGCAAGTACGCCCACAAATCCGAAGGCCGTTTTCCAGCCAGGCAACCGAGCGCACCAGTCACCCAGGGAGGCTCTTCGGCCTCGCCGCCGCGGGGGAACAGGAAGACCACGGACATGGGGGGCGGACTGGGGCGGACGGTCACGTGGTAGTTCAGCACCGGCAGCCCGTCCTCGGAGAGCATGAAGTGGATGGCGCGCAACGCGGGCGGCGCGAAGCCAGCCGCACCCACCGCGACTTGCAGGCGCCGCGTCAGCTTGGGCCCGGAGGCTGCGGCGGCGGCCATGGTTTCCAGCATCAGACTGGAGAGGCGCCATGGTTGCCCGGTGGCCCCCCGCGCCATGGCTGCCTTGATGCATGCGACCGACCGCAAGGCCCGCGACCGCACCATCGGGTGCGGGTCCCGCAGCAACCTCGCCACTGGCTCGCGAAACCGCGGATCCCCGGTCTCTCCCATCACCCAAGCGGCCGTGGCCCGGAAGACCGCGTCCGTATGAGCGGCCAGTTTGATGGCTTCGGCGAGAGACGCTGATTCCCCCATCGCATAGAGCCCATAGAGGGCGTTGCCCACCACGCGGTTGTTGGCATCGCGCAGGGCGGCCAGCATCAAGTCCCGTGCTTCTTCAGTCTCCACCCCCCACAATCCTTCCACCGCGTTGGCGCGCAAGCGGGGATCCGCGTCGCTCATGTGGCTTTGCACCCACGTGGCGCTGCGGTTGCTGCGCCCCATGATGAGCGCGGCCTTGGAGCGCAATCCGGCATCCGTCGAGTGCAGCAGGCGCGCGAGCGAAGGCAGGATGCGGGTGCCATCCGAGACGCGTGCCAGGATGTCCAGCAGGCGCGAGGCGTTGGCGGCGAGCAGCGGGCGCGTGCCGGCTGTCACCCCTTCCGCAAGGTGCCGGGCCAAGCCGATTTCCACCATGGGGTCGAGTTGGATCGCCATGCGGACAGCCGCCGCCGCCTGCTCAACCTGTAGAGACCCTTCGCACAACAGGGGCTCCAGCAGATCGTTGGCGACCAGCAAGCCAACCAGGAAGCGCAGGCCGCGGGACTGTTCCTGGGTACGCAGCACTCCAAGCGCGCCGCGACAAAACAGGTCGGGATCGTTCCCCAGCAACTCTTCGATGCGTTGCTGATTCCCGGCCTCCCCCGCCGACACGCTCGCCACCAGGGCCGCGAAACCCGCCGGAGTGACGTCCCCCGCCTTCCCGCTGCTGGTCGCATATGGCAGCACATTCAACAAATCGGTTAATGTCCTTAAAACTTTAGAGTGTTTACACGGCACTCCTTAGATGTGGGGTACGTAGGCTGGGGCGTGCCGGGCGTGCCCGGCCCCTACCTCGCCTATAATCAAGTTGATGCAAACCAATAGCTTTGGCGCGAAGGCGAAGCTGCGCGTGGGCTCGGCCGAGTACGAGTACTTCCGGCTTCAGGCGGTGGAAGAAAAGGGCGTGGGCAGTGTCGGGCGGCTGCCATTTTCGATTCGAATCCTGCTCGAAAACCTGCTCCGCTCGGAGGATGGCCACCGCGTGCTGGCCTCCGACGTGGAGTACGTGGCGCGCGGCCAGGCTGCCGCGGAGGGCAAGGAAATCAGCTTCATGCCGGCGCGCGTGCTGTTGCAGGATTTCACCGGCGTGCCGGCGGTGGTGGACCTGGCGGCCATGCGCGACGCCCTTTCCGCGGCCGGCGCCGACCCTAGCCGCGCCAACCCGCTGATGCCAGCCGACCTGGTGATCGATCACTCGGTGCAGGTGGACAGCTTCGGCTCGCCCGAAGCTTTCGGGATCAACGCGGTGCTCGAATTCGAGCGCAACCGCGAGCGGTACGCGCTCTTGCGCTGGGGGCAAACCGCGTTTCGCAATTTCCGCGTCGTCCCGCCCGACACAGGCATCGTCCACCAAGTGAATCTCGAATACCTGGCATCGGTCGTATTCCTCCGCGATGGGCAGGCCTATCCCGACACTCTGGTCGGCACCGATTCGCACACCACCATGATTAACGGCCTCGGCGTGCTGGGCTGGGGCGTGGGCGGCATCGAAGCCGAAGCATGCATGTTGGGCCAGCCGATTTCCATGCTGCTGCCGCCGGTGGTGGGGTTCAAGCTTCACGGTAAGCTGCCGGAAGGTTGCACGGCCACCGACCTGGTGCTCACCATCACGCAGATGCTGCGCAAGAAGGGCGTGGTGGGAAAGTTCGTCGAGTTCTACGGAACCGGCCTCAGCGCGCTGAGCCTGGCGGACCGCGCCACGGTGGCCAACATGGCGCCTGAGTACGGTGCCACCATGGGCTTCTTCCCGGTGGACGCAGAGACGCTCGCGTATTTGCGATTCACCAATCGCGATGCCGCGCTGGTGGCGGTGGTGGACGCGTACACCAAGGCGCAGGGCCTGTTCCGCACGGATGCCACGCCGGACCCCGTATACGCCGACACGCTCGAACTGGACCTGGCGAAAGTGACGCCTTCGCTCGCCGGGCCGAAACGGCCGCAGGACCGCGTGGAACTCGCCCGTGTGAAGGAGAACTTCCACGCCGCGTTTCCAGGCAACGGGAAGAGCGCGCAGGCCGAGATCGATGGGCAAGCCGCCACTATCGGCAGCGGCGCGGTGGTGATCGCCGCCATTACAAGCTGCACTAACACTTCGAATCCTTCGGTGATGCTGGCCGCGGGCCTGCTGGCGAAGAAGGCCGTCGAGCGCGGCCTCACCGTGAAGCCGTGGGTGAAGACCAGCCTGGCGCCGGGCTCGAAGGTAGTGATGGATTATTACCGCGAGGCCGGGTTGATCGAGTATCTCGAGCGGCTGAAGTTTCACCTGGTGGGCTTCGGCTGCACCACCTGCATCGGCAACAGCGGCCCGCTGCCCGAACCCGTCGCGCAAGCGGTGCAGAAAGAGAACCTCGTTGTAGCGGCGGTGCTGAGTGGCAACCGCAACTTCGAGGGCCGTGTGAACCCATTGGTGAAAGCCAATTACCTGGCCTCGCCGCCCCTGGTGGTGGCGTACGCGCTGGCCGGCTCCGTGGATGTGGATCTGGCGAACGACCCGCTGGGCGCCGATGGCGCGGGCAAGCCGGTGTACCTGCGCGACATCTGGCCGACCAACCAGGAGGTGCAGGATACCGTGCGGGCCGCCGTCAATCGCGGCATGTTCGAGCACGAATATGCGCACGTCTTCGATGGCGACGCCAATTGGCAGGCGATGCCGGTGCCGACCGGCAACACCTACGAATGGGACGACCTATCCACCTATATTAAGAAGCCGCCCTATTTCGACAAGATGGTTGACCCGGCCACTTCCATTCACGACCTTGCGGGGCTGCGCGTGCTCGCCATGCTGGGCGATTCGGTGACGACCGACCATATCTCGCCGGCGGGGTCGATTCCGAAGGACACGCCGGCTGGCCGCTACCTGATCGCGCAGGGCGTGGAGCCGAAGGATTTCAACCAGTACGGCGCGCGCCGCGGCAATCATGAAGTGATGGTGCGCGGCACGCTGGCCAACATCCGCCTGCGGAACCAGCTCGCGCCCGGCACCGAAGGCGGCTGGACGGTGCACCTGCCGGATGGTGAGCAGATGTACATCTACGACGCCTCAGTGAAATACCAGGCCGAAGGCGTCGGGCTGCTGATTCTTGCCGGAAAAGAATACGGCTCCGGATCGTCGCGCGATTGGGCGGCCAAAGGCGTGATGCTGCTCGGCGTGAAGGCTGTGATCGCCGAGAGCTTCGAGCGCATCCATCGCACCAACCTGGTCGGCATGGGGCTGTTGCCGTTGCAATTCGAGGACGGCCAGAACGCGCAAAGCCTCCGGCTTACCGGCAAAGAAACGTACCATGTTACCGGCATACCAGCCGCGTTAGGCGGCGGCCCGAAGAAAGCCACGGTGCGCGCCGTCGCCGCCGACGGCGCGGAGACGAGCTTCACCGTGACCGTCCGCGTCGATACGCCGCAGGAAGTGGAATATTACCGCAACGGCGGCATTCTGCCGTATGTGCTGAGGGAGTTGGCGAAGTAGGCGGAGGCTAGAGGTTCGAGTCCTACCTGGGGAGCCAACTCCAGTGGAGGAATCTCATTCCGCAAATACCTCTTGCAGCATCCTCAACGCGGCGGTGAGCGTCTTTGCCGGGACCACTCCCAGTTTCTTCGCCAGCCGTGTCTTGTCCACGGCGCGAACCTGATCGAGCAGAATTAGACCCTTCCGGCCACCATGAGTGACGCCGATCCGAAACGGCGCCTCGCGACCTGCCGTAGTCATGGGTGCAACGAGCACTGTGCGCAGATGATCGTGCATTTCGGCCGGGGACACCACCACACACGGGCGCGTCTTCCTGATTTCACTCCCGACAGTAGGATCGAGATTCATGAGCCAAATCTCTCCACGCGTCACCAGATCAGCTCCGAATCCTCCGCATTACCAAATTCGCCCATCACGAGTTCGTCGTCACCAGCCTCGGCAATTCTTCGGGCGGCCTCGGCCCAACCGGTGCGCGCCGCGCTCGCCGGCCTGCGCAACACAAGTGCGCCATCCTCGATTGTCATTTCCGCTCCCGCCTTCGCGTCCAGACCCAACTGGGCAAGTACCGGTTTTGGGATGACAACTCCTTGGGAGTTGCCTATCTGTCTTATGCTTACGTGTATAGCCCGCATCGTGATAACAATGTTATTCCGGCGGGCTTGGCGTGTCAAGAATGGAGGGCGCCGAAGGAAACCATGCTTGCTCCAGTCCTCGCTGCCCGGCTCCGGTGCTACGCCCCAATCAGGATGATGTCCTCGGCGGCTGCGGCGACCCGCAACTCCGCATCGAGGGTTGCCAGCGGAAGACTGCGGCGGCGAGCCAATTCCAGGTACGCCGCGTCATAGAGAGTAAGGCGGTGTCGCGCGGCCAATTTCACCGTCGCACCCCAGGCGTGACGATCAGTCTCCGGATCGACGCTGATCGGCAGGAGAGCAAGGTCGGCCAGCGCGGCATCCCGGAAAGCCGCGTCCGTCCGCCCTTTTCGCACGCCCATTTCGAGAACGTTGCCAATTTCCAACCGCCAGAGTCCCGGGACCCAAGCTCCGGACTCGATGACTCGGGCCAGCACATCGGAGATCGCTCCAGTGGTTTCAGCAGCGTAAACCCAGGCGAGAGTTACGGAACTGTCGAGAACCAGACTCAAGCCCGGCCTTCATCCCGGTCAGCCTTGAGGACATCCCAATTGAAGGACCCGGTCTTCAGACTGCTGGCACGGGAGCGGATACGGTCCGCTGCCCCTTTCGCCTGCACGCGGTCAATACCCCCGGCGCTGGCCACCAATCGAGCAACTGGTTTGCCGTGTCGGGTGATTACGATTTCCTCACCCCGCTCCACGCGGTCCAGTAGTGTACCGAGCGTGTTCTTGGCTTCAAAGGCTCCAACTTCCTGCATGGCTTCCTCTTAATCTAGCTTAAGCCAGCTTAATTGGTTCCCGCAACCCCTTCACGCTGCCAGGAAAGGATTACTAATCCGAATACCGGCCACGATTGCGCCGTGCTGCAGGTCTTCGCTGTAGAGAAGGTCCGTCCCCGCCAAGCGCGCCGCGTGAACGATCATCGCATCCCAGAAGGAAACTCGATTCAGCCGGTGCAATTCAATGGCTGCGATTACATCGTCTTCCACGAAGCGAACGACTCGGGCGCGCGCGAGTAACTGAACCTTCTGTTGCGCCGTTTCCGGATCGACGCCCAGTTTCCTGGTTGCGGCGGCAAAATACTCCTGCAAGACCTGAATGGAAACAACCAGCAGACCGGACCGCTGGTAGTCGGTGATGAGCTGAATTGCGCGCGCCTGCTTGGCTGGCGCAGACGCGTCGTCGGCGTAGATGAAAATGTTGGTGTCGAAAAATGCTGGCCGCTTCATCACCGCTCGTGAAGTTCTTCCCGATTGAACTTCCATCCGCGGGAATCGCCGTGAGCAAGCTTTGAGAGGCGCTCAAACTCTACGGCGTCTTCATTTGGATCTGACTTTCCGGCTAGTCGCTCGAGATATTCGCGAACCAGTTGATTGACACTCGTTCCCAGGGCCTCGGCTCGGCGGCGCGCACGGAGAATCACGTCGTCGTCGACGGAGAGCGTGACGTTCATATACCCATATTACGTGCGCACGGAATACGGGTCAAGCGCTAGAAATGGATGGAAACGGCCGAAACGTATCCAGTGTGGGGAGCCGAGCATATTGACCCCGCAACTTGCGCTACTATCAACCTTTTCGGAGGCATCTATGGCTGATGCGAGGGCGGTAGGCCGATGAAGGTCACATTCTCGGGCGCGGCGGGGACGGTCACCGGCTCGATGCACCTGCTGGAATCGGGCGGCCGGGCGTACGCGCTCGATTGCGGGCTCTTTCAGGGCCGCCGCAAGGAAGCGGACGAAAAGAACCGCCACCTGCCAGTCCCCGGCTCGTCGATTGATGCGGTGGTTCTGTCGCACGCCCACATCGACCACAGCGGCAAGCTGCCCATGCTGGTGAAGAACGGCTTCACAGGCCCCATCTACGCGACCCCGGCCACCATCGACCTCTGCAACTGGATGTTGCGCGACACGGCTCACATTCAGGAAAGAGACGCGGAGTTTCTGAACAAGCGCCGGGAGCACCGCAAGTCGATGGGCCTGGAAGACGGGCACGTGGTGCCGCTCTATACGACCGAGGATGCCGAGCGCACGCTGCCGCTGTTCCAACCGGTGCCCTACCACCAGCCGCAAATCCTGGGCTCGCACCTCAGCTACATTCCCTACGATGCCGGCCACATCCTGGGTTCCTCGAGCGTGATCTTGCACGAAAACGAAAACGGCGCGCACGTACGGCTGGTGTTTTCGGGCGACGTGGGCCGCCCCAACCTGCCCATCATTCGCGATCCGGAAGCGATGCCGGCGGCCGACCACCTGATCGTCGAAAGCACTTACGGCGGCCGCTTGCACAAGGACGTCAGCCACGTGGAAAACAAGCTGGCCGATATCGTCAACCGGACGGCGCGGCGCGGCGGCCGCATCATCGTCCCCGCCTTCGCGGTGGGCCGCACCCAGCAACTGGTGCTGCTGCTGCACCAACTCGTCAACCAGCAGCGCATCCCCAACATCCCGATCTTCGTCGACAGCCCGCTGGCGCTCAATGTTACCCAGGTACATAGGGACCACCCCGAGTGCTTCAACGAAGAGACCCGCCAGTACCTTCTCCATAGCGAGGACCCGTTCGGTTTCACGCGCCTGCAATACGTGCGCGAGGCCTCCGAATCGAAGAAGCTGAACGACCTGCATGGCCCATTCGTGGTGATCTCGGCCTCCGGCATGTGCGAGGCGGGGCGCATCCTGCACCACTTGCGCAACGGCATCGAGGACCCGCGCAATACCGTCCTCATCACTGGCTTTCAGGCGCAGGACACGCTGGGGCGGAAGCTCGTCGAAAAATGGCAGGAGGTCAAAATCTTCGGCGAACCGATGCGTGTGCGCGCCGACATTGCGAGCCTGGACGAATTGAGCGCTCACGCCGATTACAACGAGCTGCTCGCATGGATCAAGCCACTGGCGCCTTCGCTGAAAAAGGTCTTCCTGGTGCACGGCGAGCCGCGGCAATCGGCGGCGTTCGCCCAGCAGCTTCACTCCCACTACGGCCTGGAAACCGTGATACCCGCGCCGGGCGAGAGCTTTGATCTGGTGTGAGAATGGTATTGGTTTGATCCTGGCGGCACTAAGGCCAACGCAAGAATGACCTCACACTGCCTGACCGGCGAATGTGGCGCGCGCACTCGTGCGTGCCGCGTCGGCACTCCTGCCGACGCCCGGCGGAGCTGTGCGGAGAAACGTCGAGAAGAATCTCGACGCTGCACGCAGAACTGCCTGCGCCACGCGGCCGTGCTCCTGGCGCTGGCCGCCGCGATGCTCAGCGGGTGCGCCCATAAAACGCACGCGCGCAAATTTGCTTCGCCGGCCGCGCCCGCGCCCGCGCCCAAGATCGGGGACACCCAGACAGGGCTCGCCAGTTGGTATGGGTATCCATACCACGGGCGCGCGGCGGCCAACGGCGAAATCTACGATATGGAAACGCTTGTGGCGGCGCACCGCACGCTGCCGTTCAATACCTGGGTGCGGGTAGTGAACGTTTCCAACTCCAAGTCGGTAGACGTGCGCATCATCGACCGCGGACCATTCGTGGATGGGCGGGTGATCGACTTGTCGCACGCGGCGGCGCGCTCCATCGACCTGCTGGGTCCAGGGGTGGGCCCTGTGCGCCTCGAGGTGATCCGTCTGCCGCAAACCATGGAGCCGGCCATCTTCGCCGTCCAGGTGGGAGCGTTCCGCAGCCGCCAGAACGCGGATCGATTGCGCGACGCCATGGCCGCCCTCTACGGAGCGGCCCGCGTGGTCGAGCGGCATGGCAATCCGGACCTGTGGCGTGTGCTGGTGGGTGCGGAGGCGACCATCGACGCCGCCGGCGCCCTTGCCGAACGCATTCACGCCGAATCGGGTGAGAAAAACGGCTTCGTGGTGCGACTAGATTTTGAATAGCGCTCATCGGGAGCCTCCTCTTCACCGCAGGTCGACAAAGTGACTTCATGAACCGGGCCGTGCCGGACGCAGCCCAGCCCATAGTGGGCCGGACGCCCGTAATCGACAATCTTCGCCGCCTGATCGAGAAGGCGTCGCGCAACCGGCTGCCGGTCCTGCTGCTGGGTGAAAGCGGCACGGGCAAGGAGGTGGTGGCGCGCGCTATCCACGACGCCAACCCGCGCGGCCAGTTCGTGCCCATCGACTGCGGCTCGCTGGTGGGCACACTGGTGGAAAGCGACCTCTTCGGCCATGTGAAGGGATCGTTCAGCGGCGCCCAGGAGAACAAGAAGGGGCTGGTGGAGGTGGCCGATGGCGGGACGGCGTTTTTCGACGAGATCGGCGACCTGCCGCTCGAGATGCAGGTCAAACTGCTGCGACTGCTCCAGGAGCGCCAATTCCGCGCCGTGGGCGCGCTGCAATGGCGCACGGTAGATCTGCGAATCATCGCCGCGACGCATCGCGATTTGAGAGCGGAGATCGCCAAGGGCCGTTTCCGCGAGGACCTCTACTTCCGGCTCAACGTGTTCACTATCCGGCTGCCGCCGTTGCGCGACCGCAAGGCGGACATTCCGCTGCTGGTCGACCACTTCCTGGAGCGCGCGCGCGCCGCCGGTCTGCCCTGGTTCGACCCTGGTCCGGATACGCGCGCCCGGCTGAGCGCCTACGACTGGCCCGGCAACGTGCGCGAGTTGAAGAACGCCATCGAGCGCATGGCGGCGATGCATTCCGAGCACCATCCCGAAACCGCGCTGCCATCCGCGCTGGTGAATCAGAGCCGGTCGGCGGACCTGGAGCGGCTCTCGGCCGCGGTAGCGGTGGAGGACGCACCCACCTGCGAATTCGTGGTGCGGCCGAAGTCGCCTGTGTTCACGATCAGCGAAAGCGAAAGGAACGCCATCGAACGCGCCCTGGCCGCCGCCCATGGCGAGCGCGGTAAGACCGCGCGGCTGCTCGGCATGGGCCGCACCACTCTGTATCGAAAGATGAAAGAATACGGACTGGATTGAGAATCGCGCTCGACGCCACCTACGCCATTGGAGAGGAGCTTAGCGGGGTCGGACTGTATTCGCGCGAAATGCTCGACGGCTTGGCGGCGCTGCGGCCCGAGGTGCGCTTCGAATATTGGCTGCGCCCGCACCGTTTTTTTCGCGCGGCCGGTTTGGCGGCGAGGCCGAACACGCGGCGGCGTCTGCTCGTCTGGCCGCTGGGGCCGCGCGGAGCTGCGCTCTTCCATGGCCTGAACCAGCGGCTGCCGGCGATGCGCCTGCGCGCGACAGTGGTCACCTTTCACGACCTGTTCGTGATGACGGGCGATTATTCGACGCCGGAATTTCGCGCCCACTTCACCGCCCAGGCGCGAGACGCCGCGCGCCGCGCCGACGCCATCATCGCGGTTTCCGAATTCACCAAGCGCCAGGTGGTCGGGCTTCTCGGTGTGCCGGCGGCGCGGGTGCGCGTGGTGCATCACGGGGCGCGCGGGCTCGCATTTCCGAACGTCGCGCGCGAGCCGGTAATCCTGCACGTCGGAGCGTTGCAGACGCGCAAGAACATCGCCCGCCTGGTGGAGGCATTCGAGACGCTCGACGGGAACTGGCGGCTGGTGCTGGCGGGTGCCGCGGGCTTCGGCGCGGCCGGGATTCTGGAGCGCATCGCGCGCAGCCCGGCGCGGGCTCGCATTGAAATGCCGGGCTACGTCACGCCGGCTGAACTTGCAATCTGGTACGCGCGCGCCACGGTGTTTGCTTTCCCCTCGCTGGACGAAGGCTTCGGCATGCCGCTGCTGGAAGCGATGGCTGCGGGCACGCCCATCGTGACATCGAACCGCTCCGCGCTGCCGGAGGTGGCCGGCGATGCCGCGCTGTTGGTGGATCCGGAGGATACCAATGCTTTGGCGGAAGCCTTGCGCCAACTGACCGGAGACGTAGAGTTGCGGGAAGAGCTAGCGCGCCGCGGCAGAGCGCGCGTTCAAACTTTCACTTGGGATAAAGCCGTCGGCGAAACCTGGGACGTTTACCGGGACCTGCTCGGTCGTGGCGCAGGCTGTCAAGCCTGCTGAGCCGAGAGTCATCTCGGCTTTTTCTTCTGGGACTACCGGTTTTCCTCGTCCACGGCGATTTTCAGCGCACGCAGGAAGCGATGATCCTGCGTGGTGAGCTTGATCTTGCCGGTGGCCTCGAAGGTGCGTTTCGGCTCCTCTGCTTCGCTCTCTTCCAACTCGCCGTCTTCGTCGCCGGATTCGTCCCGCCGATTGAAGCCGATGGTTGCTTCGAGGACCAGAAACACGTCATACCCGGCGCGCTTGATTTCGCCGATCGCCTCCGCGATCCGGTCGGATTCGGACAGGGAATCGTTGATGGCATTCCCCAGTTCCTGCATGAGGTGCTTCAATGGCTCATCCACAGAGTACTCCTAAAAATAGCGGACGCACCGGAGGCGACCGGCGTTCCCGCTAGCAGGCCTAGCATCCACCCCCAACTCGATTGTAGTAGACGCTCAGCCGGTTCACAAGCTCGAACCGTTTCTTCTATCGACAGTTTATCAGCCGGACGTGACGGTGCGCTGACGGGTGCGCGGGCTTTGTTACGATAAGAAGGTGCGGAAGCAGGTAACCTGGCGCCACGGCGTGGCATTTTTGCGACATGTGGTGCCGGCCGTCGTGAAACCCATTCACGCTCTCTGGAATCAGATGATCGGCTTTCTTTTCATTTCCTTTGGGGCGATTTTCGGCCTCCGGACGGCGCGCTACATGATGTCGCACGACGCCATGCGCTCGGTTGTAGCCGGGGCAGCCACCGCCATCATGGCGTACTACGGGATCGGCTCCTTTCTCAGGGCCCGCAGGATTTCGCGCTCCTGAATCGCCGGGCGGCGGTAAAATGTTACATAGCTATGTCGCTGCGCGTGTTCCTCTCGATCATGGTTGCGGCGTGCGCGGCGACTGCCCAAAAGTACGACGGGCCGAAGCCGCCCAAGCCGGACCTGCCATACATTAAACACGCCGACAAGCTGCTCGCCACCGAAGCGGTAGAGGCGAAGACACAAAAGAAGAAGGACGACACGCTGTACACGGTCGATGGCGCCAACTCCTCCGCCAAAACACCGCTGGCGGCGCCGGTCCTGCTCTTCGAGAGCGCCAAGATCAACCCGGCAAACCTGCAGTTGTTCCGGATGGAATCGAAGGACGGCCACCGCGAATTTGTCGTGCGAGCGAGCGACGAGCCAATCCGCATCGAAGTCACCAAGCTGAGCGACACGCTCTCCAAGATTGAGCCTTACAACGGCCTCGACCCGGGCGAGTATGCGCTGCTGGCCGGCGGGTCCAACCAGGTGTTCTGTTTCGCCGTGTTTTGAAGGTAGGACCGACGATCGGTTTTTGTCGTCGGTCAACGCGTCGTATCGGGGCGAAAAGCGACAGACCACAAAGGGCGATGGTCTGTCCTACTAAGCGCGTTATATTAGTACATTCCCATGCAAATTGAAAAGGTGTACGAGCCCCAGCGGTTCGAGCCGCATTGGGCGCAGTGGTGGATCGATTCCGGCATCTTTCGCGCTGCCGGAACGTCCGCCGCGCGCTCGTTTTCCCTCGTTATTCCGCCGCCCAACGTGACCGGCTCCCTCCACATCGGTCACATGCTGGAGCACACCGAAATCGATGTCACCATCCGCTGGCACCGCATGTTGGGCGAGAACACGCTCTGGCTGCCGGGCACCGACCACGCCGGCATCGCCACCCAAATGGTCGTCGAACGCAAACTGGCCGAAGAGGGCATTCGCCGCCAGGACTTGGGCCGCGAAGCCTTCGAGAAGCGCGTTTGGGAATGGAAGGCCGAGTACGGCGACAACATCAAGCGGCAGATGATCCGCATGGGCGCAAGCTGCGATTGGTCGCGCGAGCGCTTCACGCTCGATCCTGGCCTCTCGCGCGCCGTGCGCGAAGTTTTCGTGCGCCTCTACGAAAAAGGCCTCATCTACCGCGGCGAGTACATGGTCAACCGCTGCCCGCGCTGCCGCACCGCGCTATCCGACCTGGAAGTGGCGCACGCCGACGTGCAGGGCCACATGTGGCACCTGCGCTATCCCGTCCACGGCCTGCCGGGCCGCTTCGTCACGGTGGCCACCACGCGGCCGGAAACCATGCTCGGCGATACCGCCGTGGCGATCAATCCGACCGACGAGCGCTACCGCGACCTGCACGGCCGCACCGTCGACCTGCCCTTGATGGACCGCGAGATTCCGGTGATCCTCGATGAGCTCGCCGATCCCGAATTCGGTACCGGTGTGGTGAAGGTCACGCCCGCGCACGATCCCAACGATTTCGAAGCCGGCCGCCGCCACAACCTGGCCAAGATCCAGGTAATCGGCGAAGACGGCGTCATTACCGCCGCCGGCGGTAAGTACGCGGGGCTGGATCGTTTCGAAGCCCGCAAGCAAGTGTTGGCCGATCTTTGTGCGCTGGGCGCGCTGGTGAAGACCGAAGACTACGCGCTGAATATCGGCAAGTGCGCGCGCTGTGGCACCATTGTCGAGCCGCTGGTCTCCACGCAGTGGTTCGTCAAGACCAAGCCGCTGGCCGAAAAGGCCATCGAAGCCGTGGAAACGGGCCGCATCGTTTTTGTTCCCGCCAATTGGAGCAAGACCTACTTCGAGTGGATGTACAACATCCGCGACTGGTGCATCTCGCGGCAGCTCTGGTGGGGCCATCGCGTCCCCGCCTGGCACTGCCAGGAGTGCCACGAAATCATCGTGGCGCGGGAAGCTCCCGCAAAATGCGACCGTTGCGGCTCGGCCGAGCTGGAGCAGGATACCGACGTGCTCGACACCTGGTTCAGCTCCGGCCTCTGGCCGTTTTCCACCCTCGGCTGGCCAGACCAGACCGAGGATTTGAAAGCCTTCTATCCCACCTCGCTGCTGATCACCGGCTTCGACATTCTCTTCTTCTGGGTGGCGCGGATGGCGATGCTGGGCATCGAGTTCATGGGCGACGTGCCGTTCCGCCAGGTCTACATCCACGGCCTGGTGCGCGACGCCGAGCGGCAGAAAATGTCGAAGACGAAAGGCAACACAATCGACCCGCTGATCGTGACCGAGAAGTATGGCACCGACGCTGTGCGCATGGCGCTGTTGCAAGGCGCTGCGCCGGGCACCGACATCGTGCTAACCGAAGAGCGGATGGAAAGCTCGCGCGCCTTCGCCAACAAAATCTGGAATGCCGCGCGGTTTCTGCTGGGCAAGATGGAATTCTGCGGCGTCGAGCCCTGGCTGCCCGCGAGGCTCGAAGACTTCCGCCCGGAAGCAGACCCGGCAACCGGCGCGGTGCCGATCGAGGACCGCTGGATTTTCAGCCGCCTGAACGCGTGCGCCGCGCAGGCCAACCGCGCCATCGAAACCTATCGCTACCACGAAGCCGCACAGGTGCTGTGGCACTTTTTCTGGCACGAATTCTGCGATTGGTACCTGGAGCTGAAGAAGCTCGAATTCCGCGAGAATTCGCGGCTAACGCCGGGCTGGTGCAACGCGCTGGCGGCGTTTGAAACCGCGTTGCGGTTGCTCCATCCGGCCATGCCGTTTCTCACCGAGGAGTTGTGGCAACGGCTGGCGACCGATCGCGCCGCTCGCCCGGTTTCGATCGCGCTGGCCGGCTACCCGCAGTTCCGCGAAGACGCAGCCGACGCTGAAGCCGAGCGCGAAATCGGCATCCTGCAGGAGATCGTGACCGTGGCCCGCACGCTGCGCACCGAAGCCAAGCTCGATCCCAAACTGCAAGTCGCGGGCGTGCTGTATTCTCTCGGGCCCGCGCTCGACGTCGCCCGCCGCAATGGCGAAGCCATTCGCAAGCTGGCCAACGTGAATCTGGAGTTGAAAGCCGAAGCTGCTCCCAAGGCGCCCGGCATCCGCTCCGGCCCCGAGTTCGACCTGGCGCTGCATCTTCCCAAAGCCCAGGAAGACGCCCAGCGCAAGCGCGACGAGAAAGAGCGCGAGCAGCTTCTCAAGAACATCGCCAACAACGAGCGCCAGTTGAACGACGAGAAGTTTCTCGGCCGCGCTCCCGCGCATGTGATCGACGGCATGCGCCAAAAGCTCGCCGATTACAAGACGCAGCTTGGCAAGCTCGATACGAGCGCGCAGTGACACCGCTCGACATCGGCGGCCTGCGGCGCGAGTTCCCGGATCGCCGGATCGATTACTACCCGTCCATCGATTCCACCATGCGCGTAGCCGCGGCGTTGGAACCGGGCGCGGTGGTGTTGGCCGAAGAACAAAGGGCCGGCCTCGGCCGCCACGGTCACACCTGGCACTCCGAAGCCGGCAGCGGAATCTATTGCTCGCTGGTGCTGGCGCCGGCGCCGGTTCTCACCCTGGCGCTGGGCCTGGCGGCGCAGGATGCCATCGCCAAATCCACCGGCATCGCCTGCGATCTGCGCTGGCCCAACGACGTGATGATCGCCGATCGGAAAGTCGCCGGCATTCTGGTGCAACTTTCCGGCGCGAAGGCCATCGCCGGCATCGGCATCAACGTGAATCACGAATCATTTCCGCCCGAGCTGGCGAGCGAAGCCACTTCGCTGAGCCGTGAAAAATGTGGGGCAGGCGCTTCCGCCTGCCAACCCGTTCCGCGCGAGCCCATCATAGCCGCGCTGCTGCGCGCCGCCGACGAGTATCTCGCATATGACACGTCCGCCATCCTGCGCCTCTTCACGCAAGGCTCTAGTTATGCCGCAGGCCGCCGCGTGGAAGTGCACCAACCCCGCGGCGTGATTCGCGGCGTCACCGCCGGCCTCAATCCGGACGGGTTCCTGGTAGTGCGCCAGGACGATGGAACCGATACTCTGATTATTGCGGGAGGCGTACGTGCTGCTCGCTCTTGACGCAGGCAACAGCAACATCACAATCGGCGCTTTTGAAGGCAGCAAGCTGCTCTGCCAATGGCGGCTGCGCACCGTCCACAAGCAGACCGCCGATGAGTGGGGCATCTTGTTGCACAATCTGTTTTCGCCGGTGAACCTCAATATCGAGGCCGTCGACGGTATCGTCATCTCCAGCGTCGTGCCGCCCATCGATTCCACCTTGGCTGCCATGACGCTGCGCTACTTCCACACGGAAGCTGTCTTCGTCGGCCCGAAAACCGATCTGGGGATCGGTATCCTTTACGATAATCCCAGCGAAGTGGGCGCGGACCGCCTGGTGAACGGCGTCGCCGGCTTCCGCAAGTACGGCGGCCCGTGCGTGATCGTCGATTTCGGCACCACCATCAACTTTGATGTGGTTTCGCGCGATGGCGATTACCTGGGCGGCGCGATTGCGGTGGGCGTCGGCATCGCCGTCGAAGCCCTCTTCGCCAGAACCGCGCGCCTGCCGCTGGTGGAGTTCCGGCCGCCGAAAACCGTGATCGGCACCAACACTGTGGCCAGCATGCAGTCGGGATTATATTATGGCGCGGTGGGAATGGTCGATGGCATCCTGGAGCGCATCATCAAGCAACTGGGCCCCGATACGAAGACCGTCGCTACCGGCGGCCAGGCCGGCCTGGTGGTTTCCGGCTCGCGCTATTTGAAGGTGGTCGACGAACATCTGACGCTGGAAGGCCTGCAAATGATCTGGGAGCGGTTGCACCGGCCGTGACGCCCGAGCCCGATTTTCTGCGCAACTATTTCAACTACTTCACCGAAGTGGAGGAGCACTTCCAGCGCGCCCGCGGCACCGCGCTGTTTCTGATGTCGCCGCTCGATTGGGCGCTGGTGGAAACCTGGAAGAATGCAGGTGTCCCGCTCGAAGCCGTGCTGCGCGGCATTGATGCCGCCTTCGAGAAGTGGCGCGGCCGCCGGGTGAAAACGCAGATGGTGAACTCGCTTGCCTTCTGCGCGCAAGCGGTTCTCACCGAGGCCCAGCTCATGGCCGCCCAGCCCGACCCGCGCGCGCGCCGCGAAGCCCCGCCGTCGTTTCCGTTGGAAGATTTGCGCGCCTATCTCGAATCGAACGCCGCCGCGTTGCGCGAAGCCCACCCGGAAATCGCCGCTACTCTGGCGCGCTTGGCCGCCGAAGCAGAGGAGCATTATCAAGACCTGGAAGACTTGGAACGCCGCCTCACGGTTCTCGAAGAGAAAATGATCGCCGCCGCCCGCTCCCGCCAAAGCGACGACGACTTACTCCAAGCCCGCCGCGACTTAGACACCCAGTTACGCCCCTACCGCGGCAAAATGACCGCCGACCAACTGTCGATGTTAGAACGCCAATACCTGGAGCGCAGCCTGCTAGAGAAATCCAGGCTGCCAAGGTTGAGCTTGTTCTATATGAGGTAGGGCACGCCGGCGGTGCTAGTCCGCTACACTTGTGGGTTGATGATAATCTGCTTGCTTGCGGCCCGGCTCAGTTCCACGCGGTATTCCTTCCGCACCTTATTTGAGGGACGCTTGACCTCCTCCTGAGCATCAACGTCGATACATTTCAGTTCAGTGTGAGAATAGTTTAGAGGCAACGGATTGTGCTCAAGATCAAAATTCAACGTCCGCCCGTCGCCGGTAGGCAGGCACATCCGAGTTTGAGCTGCTGTCACGGCGAACACTCCCCAGCCCTCGAATCTTCGGTCCTCCTGATCGTGCCAAAGGACGTCTTCTGGCTCGCTTAGGCTCTGGCGATTGAAAGACGTTCGCGGGAACGGCAGTCCGATGTTAGAAAGCACATTCTGGACGAAGTGTTCAGCCTGAAACCTGCGGTAGACTTCTTCGCTCGCAGGGAATTCCGGCTGCGGGCCCCTCTCGCCAGTTATCATCCGGGCGGGGCGTTCACGCTGAGAGGTGGGCACGAATCTGTTTGATGGCCTCGGTGATTGAAGCATCGTCGGACTCGAGGTCCCAGATACGAGCCTCAGAATCGCCACGATAGGTTGTTGCTAGCATCTCTCCATCATTGAAGATCTCGATGTCGGCGTACTTCTCGCCCTCAACAAAACAAATACCGACTCCACCCTCCGCTGAGGCCGCCACCTTGCTCGGCGGCATGTTTGATTGTTGTAAAATCGACAAGATATGTTTGGCGATTGAAGCGGAAGCTGGCGTGGGCGCTTCCGCACCATAGCTGTCCCACCCGTACTGCAGCCCCGCGGTCTTCTGAAGCTCATTCAATGCCGCGATAAATCGATCTTGATTGCTCAAATACATGCTCCGCTCCCTTGCCTGCAGGATAATCTCCCGCATGTTTCTGTATGCCTCGGTGACGGGCTGGGAAAACGTCTCGTATATCGGCGGGTGAAGTAGTCGATCCGCCTGAAGCAGATCCGCGATTTCTTGTTGCGGCACTGGCAAAGGCATGTTAGCTTATTAGCCTCCGTGTAGCATCGGTGATGCAACCCTCAAAGACGTCGTTCTTTCTGTCACGAAGCAACTCCAGGAAGTCCCAAGCTTTCTTATCGTCGGTAAGCTTTAAGTCTCGCCCAAAAACGTCGATGTCCAGGACAACCGGGCAAACGTTCGTTGCCGTTGTAGGGATCATAGCCTCGGTTAACACGAGGTGTGCACCGATGTCACTTTGCGGCTGCTCGAGGCGCATGAAAAAGGTCGACAGCCCCTGCTCCAGATCCGACGACACCTGAGGGGTCGTCCTCAAATAGTCAGCGAAATCGTCCATCGGAAGCGGTATGTCGATCTGATTTATGTATCTCACCGCTACCCTCGTCATCTGAATTGGCTTCACCGCCGAACGATAGAGCTCCCAAAGCCGTCTGGCCTCGGTACGCAGATCCTCCCAGGTCTGATAAGGAGAGAGCCTGCTAAACGTGAATCCGTCGCGCCGAACCTGCACCACCTGCCTGCCGTCAGTACTGATGAAGGCGAATCCCCGAAGCGTTTGAGTCGTCCTCGCGGGGCCAGCCTGAGATGCGCTGAACTCAGCCTGCATCTGAACATCAAAACCCTCATTCTTGACCGGGTATTGAGATGCAATCGAGGCGTGGAACTCTTCGAGTTGGCCAGGATCAAAGCCCGCCGGCAAATCCACTTGGATATCGATCAACGCCTCGGTGATCGGTGCGCGCGAATAATGCCTGGGCGGCTTTACAGGCATTAGGTGTTCTCCATCGTCAGAAAGACGAACGGCTCCACTCCGGCTTTATTGTACCAGAAGCGTCAACAATATCAATGGCCTTCTGGTCCTTGGGTCCTTCGGGGGAATGCCGCACTGTTAATCCCCCGCCCCCACCGCCCTTGCCTCGTCCGCCGCGATCTCCGCGTTCACCTTGCACATATGGTCGTACCAGGTGTACTTCAAAATGACGGACGTCACGCCGACCACGGCCAGGCAATACCAGATGGCGGGAATGTTGGTGCGAATCACGATGTAGATCGGAAGCGCGACCAGCGCCACCTGCCACACCACGCCCACGACGATGTTGAACATGTCGCGCGGAAAATCCTGGTTCGGCTGGAACGTCGGATACTGCGCCATCACTTTGGCCTTAACCGGGCCCCAGAAACCCCACGGACGCACGCGGCGGTAGAACTCCATCAGAACTGCGTCCTCCTCTGGTTGGGTGAGCAGGGTGCCGAGCAGGCAGCCAATCATGCCGACCACGAACACCAACCCGAATCCGAGAGAGACCTCCAGGTTCAACGTGTGCAGGCTCGCATAGTTCTGCAACGAGGGAATCCTGGTCAGGATACCGGGAATCGTCACCGAGGCCGTGATGCCGGTCACCATACCCCAGAAGTAACCGTACCCGTTGAAGCGCCACCAATACCACTTCAGGAGGTTGGAGGCCGTGTAACCGCCCCATAAGCCGGAGACAATCCAGATCACCACCGAATTCACTGAAGAGACGAACCAGCCGATGAGAACTCCGATCACCACCACTAGGAACGAGCTGAGGTAGCTCAGCCGCACGTACGTCCGCGGGTTCGCGTTCGGATTGATATAGCGCTTATAGATGTCGTTGACGAAGTACGGTGGCGCTGCATTGACAGTCGCGGCGAAGTTAGACATGTAGGCTGCCAGCAAGCCGGCGATCAAGAATCCAAGCAGGCCCGCCGGGACGAAACGCCCCAGCGCGTAGGGCAACACCAGCTCGAAATCCACCTTGTTTCCCATGCCCCTGAGCTGGTCGCTGAAGAAGACGACGGCCAGAATGGTCAGCCCGGTGATCAGGAAGTAGCGCGGGAACGTGAGCACCACGTTGACCCAGCCGCTCATCATGGAAGCCTCGCGCGGATTCTTCGACGAGAGCACGCGCTGCATGTCGTAATTGGGGGCGGGGCCGGCCGCGCTGATGAGCACTCCCTTGAACAGCAGCGCCATGACGAAGAAGCCGAACAAGCCGTAGCCATCCTCGGCGATCTTGGTGTTGGCGGCCGGCAGCAGCGTGGACCAATCCAGGTTGAGATGCCAGCCGAAGAAGAGGTTATCCCAACCTGCGGGAACGTATTTGGTCAATGTCCCTGGCGCGATTTTCATCATGGCGATGATGCCGACCGCGAAGGAGGCGATGGAAAGAATGCAGAACTGGAGCACTTCGGTGACCACTACGCTGAACATCCCGCCCTTGATGACGTAAACGGTCGTGATGGCGATCAGGATCAGCGCGTATTGGTTGGGGCTCAGATGCCACGGCAGGAAGTTGGCGGCGAATTTTCCAATGCCCTTGAATCCGTAAGTGAAGAAACCGATGATGCCGAGGAAGGCGTAGACCACCACGATGATGTGCGCAAGCTGCGCACCGCGGCCCTTGCCGAACCGCGTCTGAATCCAATCGGCGCCGGTCATCGCGTTGGAACGGCGCAGCCAGCTCGAAAGGAACACCATCAGAAAGATCTGATTGAAGGTAGGCCACAGCCACGGAATCCACACGCTCTTCACGCCGTAGACGAACGCCCAGTACACCAGCAGCATGGTGCCGCTGACGTCGAACATGCCGGAGGCGTTCGAAATGCCCAGCACGTACCACGGCATAGTGTTGCCGCCCAAAAAGTAAGCCTTCATGTCGCGGGAAGCGCGATGGGAAACCCAATAGCCCACCACAACCGTGGTGGCCAGATAAAGGACGATAATCGCTATGTCGATAACATGCAGGTGCATCCGGGACCTAACCTCTCACGGCCCGCAACCGGTCGTTACACGTGGGTGCAGGCACACTCATTGCGGCCCGCGCCAGAGCCGCTCGTTGAACCAAGCATCATAACAGAATGGGTGCGGGAGAAATGGGCCTGTTTATATGTCAAAATCTCGCGTGCGCTGGAGGCGGACCTGGAAGGCTAATTGGCGGGGACTTGCGCGGTCATTTTTTCGGCTTCCGCGAGACGCGACCGCGCGTCGGCTGCATCATCGGCATTGGGCGTCAGTTGAAGGTAGGCGCGAAGATGTTCGACAGCCGCGCTGTAGTCTTTCCGGCCGGCCAGGATCACTCCCGTCATGCGTTCAATCTCCGGAAAGGCGTGCCGCGAATCGAGCGCTTGCGCCCGCTCGATGTTCCGCTCGGCTGTCTCCGGTTTGTGCAGATTGTAATTGGCCACGGCGGCGTACAGGAACAGTTGCGGATAATCGACCGGATCCAGTTCCAGCGCTTTGGCGCTGAGGTCGGCTAGTTCCTGCCACTTTCGGTCCCACAACGCCACGGTGGCCAACTGAAGGTATGGATCGACCTGCTTGGGGTCGGCGTGGAGCGCCCGCTCGAACGAGGCGCGGCCGGAATCGAGACCCCCGCTGGCCACCTCCAGCTTGCCGAGTTCGCACCACGCGGCGGCAAATTCCGGGTAGACCGCGACCGCTTTCTCGAGGCGCTGCTTGGCCCGATCGGTCTTTCCGGCCGTGGCTTCCTGCTGCGCGCGCTCGAAGAGTTTGCGAGCTGCTTTGGGGACCGCCAGCGATTGGGCGGTAACCACGGCGCCGTCACCTTGCGCCCCGTTGGGCCGGATAAGGATCACTCCGAGATCCGGGTTGTCCATCAAATGTAGTTGCTTGATCGGCAAGCTCGACGAATGGTAGCCGGCCAACACGGCCCGCAACTCGCAATCGAGCAGCCTTTTGTCGGTAGTGAGGGAGGCGCCGGCCTCATCGCCGAGGGAAGGCAAAACCTGAACTGGCGCGGTAACCGAAGGCGAAAGCCGATCCTGCTCGCTGGCATCCTGGGAGACCGTTGCGGTGGAACCGAAATGGATTCCGAAATAGCCCTGGGCGTCGGTGAAGCCTTCGGAATGGGCAATCGAATTGCAAACGCGCGAGACCTGGGCCGGATGCGGCGGCGGCGATCCATTCTCCAGTAGCACGCGGCCCGTGAGCAGGACCGGTGCATGGGTCAGAGCGGTAGGAACGAGCGCAGCACCGGCGGCGGCAGCGGCCATCGCCTCGGAAGAATTGGCGCCGCTTGGCAGTCCCTGACTCCGCGCCGGCCCGAGCGGCGACAGCGCCGCAACGAGCAACACCAGCGTCCGCGTTCTTTCGAAGCGGGTCACCCGGCACTTCCCTCCTGGATCGCTGACGATATTATGTCACGAATGGAGGCCGCTGGATATGGCCAAGTGAGGCAGGTCCCCGACCTGCCATCGCCCTATTTACATTCATCAACTAACCCGCCAACTCTCCCGCGCACCCTGGATCATCGCGCCCGCACCAGCGTAAGGGTGCGGTTGAAAACCTGCTGAAACGTGCCGGCGGCGCGCTCGGCGCCCCACTGTTCCAGGTCGATGTCGCCGGTCGAATGAACCAGCAGCGTCACCTCGCCGTTCTGCACGCGGCAGGTCAGGCTCTCGATGCGCCGCTCCGGCCCGCGCACCATGTTGTCGGCCAGCCGCAGCAGCGGGATCAAAACCGTCAATGCGCGCTTTTCCTCCGGCGCCAGGGATTGAAAGGCGGTGTGCACCGGGTTGGGTAGTGCTTTTCGGTGATACCGGCACAGCGCTGCCACCAGCACGCGCTCGCGCTCGGTGAAGCCCGGCATGTCCGAGTTCGCCACCACATAATACGAGTGCTTGTGATGGCTGGAACTGGAGATGTAGTGGCCGACGTCGAGCAGGTGGGCGGCGGCTTCGAGCAGTTTGCCCGCCGCCGGCGGCAGGCGATGCAGCGGGTGCAGCGCCGTGAACAACAGGCCGGCGATGTGCGCCACGCTCCGCGCGTGTTCCACCGGTACCCCGTAGCGGCGGCCCATATCCTCCACCTCCCGGCGCTGCTCGCGGGTGAGGCGGGATAGCTCCGCGCCCACGTTGCGCGCCGCCAGGTCCGCAATCACGCCATCGCGGACCCCCGCGCGCGAGTAGTATATGGCCGGCAAGTGGAACCGCTCCAGGAACGTCAGCAGCACCGCCATGCCGGGCACGATGATTTCGGCGCGGCGCGGCCCGATGCCGGTCACTTTGCGGCGGCCCGCCAGGCTCAACCCGGCCAGCTTCCAAAAGAGCTTGCGGACCTGCGCCGTGGAAATGCGCAAGCGGTCGATTTCGTCGCGCCGCGACCGCGGCAGCCGCGCCACCGCCGCGGCCACCGCCGATGCCGTGGCCGATGTGCCGATCGCGCGCTCCCACTTGGCCGGTCCCAGCCGCCGCACCACGCTCGATAGCTTGTCCTCGATGAACTCCTGCATCTGGTGCAGTTGCCGCGGCGACGGCGGATCGTCCTTGAGGAAGATCTCGCGCAGCCGCACGGCCCCCAGCGGTTTCGAAAACCCCGTGTGCAGGCCGTTGTCCTGGCTGGCAACGATTTCCGCGCTGCCGCCACCGATATCGCAGATCAGCACCCGCCGCTCGCCCTGCGGCCAGACGCTCTCCACGCCCAGGTGAATCAGCCGCGCCTCCTCGCGGCCGGAGATGATTTCCACGTGCGTCCCGGCCGCCTCCGAAGCCCGTTCCAGAAATTCGCGCTGGTTTCGCGTGTCGCGGATGGCGCTGGTGGCTACCGCCCGCACTCCCACCACCGCCAGCTTGCGGTAGAGCGCGGCCATCCGCACCAGCACCGCGCAGGTCGCCTTGATCGCTTCCTCGCTTACCGCGCCGTTGCGAAACACGCTTTCGCCCAAACGCGTCACTTCGCGGTCGGAGGCCAACACACGGGTTGGCTGCCCGCCGGCAACCTCGGCCGCTTCCATGCGGATGGAGTTGCTGCCGATGTCGATGGCTGCGTAGCGGGGCACTTATCTTCAATCTAATCGACAGCAGCCTCGGGTAGGGCATGCTTTAGCTTGCCCGTTTGTTTTTTTTCGCGTAACAAAAACGTAACACACCCGGAAAGTGGGGCAGGTCCCCGACCTGCCAACCGCCCGCTTGCGGGTGGCGTTTTCCACACCACGGTCCCCAATCGACGGCCTGGAGTCCCCGCTCATCCTATCCCAACCCTTTTCGCTGCTCCCATCCATCGCGGACAACCAGCGCGAGAATCACCGGGAGCACTATCACCACGCCGACGCTGATCCAATCCACTCGCCCTGCCGTCTGCCACTGGTTCCAGGCACCCCGCCCGTGTGAGCGCAGCGAATGTAACGTGAGCAGCGCGAACGGGAAGGCAAGCCACCACGGCCTCCGCAGCAGCAGCCAGGCAAAGGTCAAATCGATTCCCACAAACAGGACATGGCGCCATTGCTCCCCGCGGATTCCGAGCGCGGGTGCCGCTGCGGCTACGAGATGATATATTGCCGCCAGCAGGAAAACCGTCGCACAAACCTGGAATTGCCGCCCAGAGCCGAGTCGCGAACGGATTTGTCTCGTAGACCATGAGCCTATCACAGCCACGCGACGCCCCCGCTCCTACTCGCGATAGCCGGCAGCCAGGCCCTCTGGTAACGCCCTCTGTTAAGCTCAGGGGCGGAGGGATCTCATGCAGCCCTTTCGCTATCACGTATTCGTTTGCGACCAGCAGAAGCCGGAAGGCGCGCCGAGCTGTGGTGCCCGCGGCGGCCTTGCCGTAATCGAAGCCTTGCGGCGCGAGGTGGCGGCGCGCGGCCTCGAAAGCCAGGTGCAGGTGACCGCGTGCGGCTCGCTGGGGCTTTGCGAAAGCGGCCCCAACGCGGTCGTGTATCCGGAGGGAACCTGGTACTGCGGCCTGACTCCAGCCGATGCGCCGGAGTTGGTGGAAGAGCACTTCCGCCACGGCCGGCCGTTGGCGCGCCTCGAACGCGGCGATGTCGACCAGGTCCGCGCCGAAATGGCCGTCACCCGCGAGAAGCGCCTGGCCGTCATGCACGCGCGCGAAGCTGCCGGCGCGTTGCCGGACGATCTGAATGACCGCATCCGCGCCTTCCAGCAGAGCCGCGCCATTTTGACCGCGCTCGAGCTCGACCTGTTTACCGCCATCGGCGACGGTGGCGTGGCCGCCGATATCGCGGCCCGCATCCACGCCGATCCCCGTGCCACCGAAATGCTGCTGCACGCGTTGGCATCGCTCCAACTGGTCGCGAAGCGCGACGGCGTGTTTCACAACTCGCCCGCGGCGGCCCGCCATTTTTCCGCCGCCTCGCCCCACAACGCTCGCCCGGCGCTAATGCACACCGCGGCGCTGTGGAAGAACTGGTCCACCCTCACCGAGTGCGTGCGAGCCGGCACCTCCGTGATCCACCGCGAGGTGGACGAGCGCTCCAGCGACTGGACGCAAGCTTTTATCGCCGCCATGCACCGCAACGCCGTGGAACGCGCCGTTCCGTTGGTGGCCGCGGTGGGCGCACAAGGCGTACGGCGCATGTTGGATGTGGGCGGCGGCTCCGGCGCCTATTCCATCGCCTTCGCCGCCGCCAATCCGGAACTGCAGGCTTACATCCTCGACCTGGTCGCGGTGGTGCCGCTGGCCCAGCGCCACATCGACGAGGCCAGCCTCGCCGGCCGCGTCCACACCCGCATCGGCGATTTGCGCACCGACCATTTGGGCGAAGGCTATGACCTGGTGCTGGTCTCCGCCATCTGCCACATGTTGGACGAAAAGGAAAATGCGCACCTGATCGGCCGCTGTTTCGACGCGCTGGCGCCCGGTGGCCGTTTGGCGATTCAGGAGTTCATCCTCGAACCGGACAAGTGCGCGCCCCAATCGGCCGCCCTGTTTTCGCTGAATATGCTGGTCGGCACCCGCGCCGGCGCCAGCTACAGCGAGCCCGAATATACCGCATGGATGCACGCCGCCGGCTTCACCGCCATCCACCGCGTCCGCATGCCCGGCCCTGCCGGCCTGATAATCGGGACGCGCTCTTGAGCCGTGGCGCAGGCCGTCGGGCCTGCTGAGCCGAGAGTCATCTCGGCTTTTCTTTCCTGACGCGCCGGCCACGGAGTCGACCAACTGGTGGCCGCCCACACTATTTATCAAATGTACCGGTTTGATGCAATATCCACCGGATTGGGAGAACCGGCCGTCACTATGTGATGGACAGGATTGTTGAAACGGACAACAGGACATCACGCGTCGTAAATGGTCCGCAGCGCCTGCGCGGCGCCTATCGGCCCACCGGTGTGTCAGGTTGACTCCGGGTGTGTACTATCTGCCAATGTGCGGAGGGGTCTCCATCATGGCAAGAAGCAGGCAAATCACCACTAAAACCCCAAGTCCGGCGGCCACCATCATCGTTTCCACCTCACTCTGCGTATCGGCTGAGCAATTCAATTGCCTTAACCGTTTGGTCGATAAATCCTTGTTCTCGCATTCTCGGTCCAGGCCGGCTCATCCGGGGACGGCTCGTCCGCTGCCGGGAATACGAGACCGCATTTCTGAAACGGCCGGCCAGTCAACTTCAGGCAGCGCCGGCCGAAGACGTGCGCCCCAGCAGCCTCAAGATAATGCAGGCGAACCGCTGTTCGTTTCACTCCGCATCCGCCGTGCCGTCCTGGGCGTTCACCGGCGGCGGCCCGCCGTTCGCCGATTGGCAGGTGCGCCGCGCCTTCGCCACGGCTTACGCTGAGGCCATGACACTTCAAGACAACCAACCAACCCCTCAGGACGGTCTGCCCGCCCAGTGGATTCCGGCACTGATCCTGATCGCCGTCGGGGCCCTCTTCTTTCTGAATAATTTGCACATCATTGCCTTCCACGACATTTTTGAGTACTGGCCGGTGGCGCTGGTCGCCTGGGGCATTTTCAAGGTGGTCGATCAGCCGGAGCCGAAAGACAAAGTGGTGGGCGGAATTTTGATCGGTATCGGCGGAGTGCTGCTTTCGATCAACCTGGGCTTCCTCCATATGGGGTGGGGTGACTTGTGGCCCCTGATCCTGATCGCGGTGGGCGTGTTGATGCTGACCGACCGGCTGTTCGGGCCGGGCATGGGCTGGGCCGCTAGAAGCAACCGGCACGCGGACTGGGCCGACAAGTTCAATTGGCGCGGCAACAAGCTGAACGAATCCGCGGTCTTCTGGGGCGGCAAGCGCGTGATCACCGACCCCGACTTCCAGGGCGGCAAAGTGGAGTGCGTCTTCGGCGGTCTCGAGATCGACCTGCGCGGAGCCACCATGCTCCGCGATTACGCCGTGCTGAAGCTGGACGCGGTATTCGGCGGTGCGGACATCAAAGTTCCCGCCGCCTGGGAGGTCGTGATGAAAGGCTCGGGCGTCTTTGGCGGCTTCGCGGACCAGACGCAGCACCCCGATCACAACCTGAACCCCAATCCCAAGCGGCTGATCGTCAAGGGCGGAGCGGTATTTGGCGGCGTGACCATCAAGAATTAGGCGATGCATCCCATTCTGGCGTCGCGGCGCCTGCTCTTTTACCTGCTGGCATGGCTTCCGGCCTGCGCGCTGCTCACCTACCTGACTTGGGCCGGCGGCGGATTCCGCCTGTCGCAAGCCGCGGCTGTGGTGGCGCCGGCCTGCTTCGTTTACGCCTTCGTCTGCCTGTCGCCCTGGTATTTGTGCCGCAGCCGCCCGTTCAGCCTGGCGGCCCTGCCGGAACTGGCTGTCACGTTCAGCGCCGCCGCCGCGGCGGGAGGCCTCCTATTGGCCGGTATCGCCTGGGCGGTTGCGCTGGAGTTGAAGATCGATGCCACCGGCCATCTGCCGCTCTGGTTCGGCGTCGGTGTGCTGCTCTACCTGCTATCCACCGGCCTGCACTACGCCGGCCTCGCGGCCGAGGAATCCCGCGCCGCCGAGGCTCGCGCCGCCGAAGCCCGCACTCTCGCGCGCGAGGCCGAGTTGCAGGCCCTCCGCCTCCAGATCCATCCCCACTTCCTCTTCAATAGCCTGCATTCCATCGCCGCGCTGGCCTCCGTGGACAGCGCGCGCGCGCGCGAAATGTGCATCCGCCTTTCCGATTTTCTGCGCATCAGCCTGGGCCTTGGCAGCCGCCCCACCATTCCGCTCGTCGAGGAGCTGGACCTGGCCCGCAACTACCTCGAGCTGGAGCGCGTGCGTTTCAGCGACCGCTTGCGCGTCGAAATCGAGATCCAAGCCGGCTGCGAAAACTGCGCCGTCCCCGCGCTGCTGTTGCAACCGCTGGTGGAAAACGCCGTCAAACACGGCATCGCCGGTTTAGTCGAAGGCGGCACCATTCGCCTCGAAGCCCGCCGCGACGCCGCCGGAGTCGTCGTCACCGTGACCAACCCCTTCGATCCCGAAGCCCCGCCCCCCGAGCGCCTGGGGGTAGGCTTAGCGCAAGTCCGCCGCCGCCTGGAAGTCCGCTACGGCCCCCAAGCCCGCATGGACACAGGCATCGCAGATGGCCTCTACCGCGTGGTATTGCGCCTGCCGTGCGAGGGGGAGTAGCCCGAAGTGCGCGGCGGCCGCCCGCGGTCGATCATGCGGGACACGCCCGGGTCACGGCACCGTTTTGGGCGCGCACCGGCCCTGGCTGAACGTAAGGGTCAGATCCGAAACCAACGGATTGCCACCGTCTATGGTTACCTCGTTCGTCTCGGCTTTCGCCGTTCCTCCGAGTCTGCAGAGAGCCTCAACGTGGATAGTGTATCGGGCACTCAGCAGCACATTCAGCGTATAGGTGTCTGGGCCGTTTTCGAGGAGATAGGGTGCCTGCCCGGCGCTCGATTTCGCGGTTACTTGCGGCGGAAAATAATCCTGTGACGTCCTCCCATCCCAGTTCAGCCGTATCGTGACCTTGCGGGTCGGCAGTGGGTTGCCGACACGAATGTCTGCATCGAGAATCTGCTGCCCGTCGGAGAGGTGAATCGGCTGTGAACCCTCCAGGTTGGTGGCGTGGGGATAGAAGGTTATCGGGAACGGTTGGTTCGGATCTTCCTTGTTTTCGGGATTGAACACCAGCACATAGTCGTCGGCCGGAAGGTGGGTGAATTCGAAGGTTTTCCCTCCTTTCGCGCCTCGCCAGTTAGACAAGCCTCGCGCCCCATCCTTGTACCTGCTGCCGCGATACAGAGTCACGCCGGCGAAGGTCAACGGCTTCCCGTCCGGGCCAAGTACCCTGCCGGCGACCCGAGCCGTGGGGTATGCATAGAGGTCATTTTCGAAGCAAGTCCGCCGAGGCAGTTCCAACGGCGGCGCAGGATCATCTCCATACCCTAAGAAGTCCCCGAGCACGAGGTTGGGCGGCAAATCCGCGGAGACCTGATATTTCCCCGGGGGAAGCCGGTCAAACGCGAACGCTCCCCGCTCATCGGTCCTCGTTTCAAAAGGCTTTCCGTCGGACTGCAACCCGATCCGAATATTCGACAGGGGGCGGATATAGTCCTCGTCCGAAATCCCCCCATCTTCGGCCAACTTGCGCATTAGCATTCCGTAGATCGCCGCCACTCGCCTGCCGCCCTTTTCGGCCCGCAGTTGCTCCAGAACCGCCGCGGCGTATTTCAAAGGGAGTGTGGGAGAGCAAGGGCTCCGCTTCAGGAATCGGTCGCCGGTATCGTGCCCTTGGAGATCGGCAAAAACGAGGTATTGCTCGCCAAGTTCAAAATGACGGCCGTACATTTCAACCACGTCAACATAGCTGCCTTTGACGCCTTTGAATGCCTCCGTTACCCGGAACCTGCCTGTGTTCTCAACTAGGGTGCCGACAAAGATAACGTCGTCGTAATCGAGTAAACTGCAACGACCGGGTATCGGCCAAGCACAGTCTTGCGCCGGCGCGGACGTCAGGCCCATCAGGAGGGCTCCGAGAATAACCACGGTTCGCCGCACCACTGCCTCATTTTAGTGCACGCAGAGGGGCCCTGGGTGCCCTTGCCCTCCGATCCCTCCATCGCCTCTAGCAGCCGCGCATAACCGCTGCGGCTCATCGGCAGGCGCGTGCCATCCGTCAGAATCGCGAGGCCGCTGTCTTTCCCGTACGGTTCGATGCGCGCCGCCCCCCTAAGCCGTGGCGCGGCCTGGCTGCAAGAGCCGAGAGTCGTCTCTTGCCCGCGCCGTATCCTCCCCGGCCCGCGCTAGCCGCGCTTTGACCCCTCCATCGCCTCCAGCAGCCGCGCATAACCGCTGCGGCTCACCGGCAGCCGCGTGCCATCTGTCAGAATCGCCAACCGGCTCTCTTTCCCATACGGTTCGATGCGCGCCACCCGCTCCAGGCTGACGATCGCCGAACGGTGGATGCGCACGAAGCGCCTGGCATCGAGCTGCCCCTCGATTTCCGCGATCGGCTGCTGCTTCAGATAGCTCTTGCCGCCGCTGTGCAGAGCAATGTAATCGTCCTGCGCTTCCACGTAGTCGAGCTTGTCGAGCGGGATCACGTGTACGCGCGCGCCATCGCGCACCACGATGCGGTCCACTCGCTGCTCGGGCGGCCGCGGCATCGGCGGCGTCCGCTCGCCCAACCGCGCGCGGGCCCGCTCCAGCGCCCGCTCGAAACGCTCCGCGCTGAACGGCTTCAGCAGGTAGTCCACCGCGTGCGCGTCGAAAGCGCGCATGGCGTATTCGTCGTAGGCCGTCACGAATACCACCGCCGGACCGGGGTCGATCAATTCCAGCACCTCAAACCCGTCCAGCTTGGGCATTTGAATGTCCAGAAAGACCAGGTCGGGGGCGGTTTCTCCGATCGCCTTCACAGCTTCGAAGCCGTTGGCGCACTCGGCTGCGATTTCGATTTCCGGATGCGCCCGCAGCATCTCACGCAGGTACCCGCGCGCCAACGCCTCGTCATCCACAATTACCGCTTTGAGCGACGTTGCCTGCACCTCACATGCAACTGTAGCAGCCAAGACGCGGGCCGTGGCGAGGCCTAGGCGTGTGTTGCTAGCGACCGGGCCGGACGCCCTTTCCGAAGGCTTCGCTTTTGGAACAAAATCTGATGACCGTATGATGCAGTTCGTGTGTGCTGATTTATAAGCGTGGTGCGTTGCCAATATTATTGGGCTAGTGGATCATTTTAATGGTTTCTATAAAGTACCTAATTTAACGGTCAATAGAGTCGGCCACGGAATCATTGGAGGGTACCCGGGTTAGTTGACTCCCTTAGACCGCCTAGGAGATTCGCGGGAGACGCAGCAAAAGCGGATGGGACGCTCCAAGATTTTATTAGCCTGCCCCGGCTAAGGATTCCGCCAAGCCTGCCGATAACTCCAGTAGCCATGGAGCGCGGACAAGTCAGGCAGGACTCGCAGGCTGGGTGGAACTTGGATGGCGTGCATGCGGCCGCGCGGGACGACTGGACGGATCTGCTGAAGACCTGTGCGCAGCGCACCGAGGAGATGCGCGCGGAGCACCGCGGGCGGGCCGGCCTGGATGAAACCGAAGAGATTGTCTTCGCCTTGGCGCGGGCCGTTGAGCAGCGCGACGCGAATACAGGCGGGCACTGCGAGCGTCTCGCGTTTACCGGCGTCGCTCTCGGCATCGCTTTGGGGCTGGATCGAATGAGTCTGCTCGCGCTCTATCGCGGCGGCTATCTGCACGACGTCGGCAAAGTTGGGATTCCGGATTGCATCCTTTTCAAACCCGGCAAGCTGACGGAGGACGAGTGGGTGACCATGCGCAGTCACACTGTCCGTGGAGAGGAGATTTGCGGTCATCTGAAATCTCTGTCCACGGTGCTGCCGATCATTCGCCACCACCACGAGAAGTGGGATGGCTCCGGGTACCCTGACGGACTTCGAGGCAATCAGATTCCTCTTCTGGCCCGCGTTTTGCAGATCGCCGATATTTATGACGCGCTCACCAGCGAGCGCCCATACAAGGCTGCCTACACACCGGCGGAAGCGATGGGCATGATGCGGCGGGAGACCGAGAGTGGCTGGCGCGATCCTCGCATCTTCCACCTGTTCACGAGTCTGCACCACGTCGTCATCTCGAAAATGGGAAACCTCGGTGGCACGGAACGTGGCTTGCTTTCTATGCAGCAGTCGCTGGCCAGTCTGCAGCGCTCACTGGTTTCGGAATCCGCGGCGCTCACGCAGTCGCATCTGCAAGTAGCGTAAGCGCGAACCTCTTCCCGCCGACGGCACGAACGCCAGGACGACTGATGAGAGGCAAACCACAATCACGCGTTCTTTAAGTATCGACAAGTCCACGCCAGACCTAGACTTACATCATCTGCCGCCCAGTCCCCAGCGGCCCTCCCGCCGCCTCGCATGCCACTCTAAGAGTGGCAGAGGTTCCCGCGCAGAGCGGTAAACCGACGAAAGTGGGAATGATCGGACCCACAAGATTGGGCAGGCTTTCCCTGTTATCAATAAGTTAGCGTCTATCCGTGGGAACAATCGGGCCCACGGCGCATCTGAGGTGTCATGCGAACTCCAAACGCCGCCCCGGCGGCCGAAGTCGCCGAATCGCTCGACCTGGGCTCCGTCCTGGGCCAACTTCAGGCCTTTGAGATGATTAGCGGCCGTTGCTCGGCCGCTCAGGCCGCCAGGCTCCGCCAACTGCGGGAAGACAAGGCGTTTCATCGGATAACCCGGCGGTGGCGGGAGTTCTGTCCGCGCTACTTGAAGATGTCCGGCCGGCAAGCCGATAAGATCATCCGGCTCTGGGAGGAACTCGGTGCGGGATATTTCGCGCTCGCTCAATTGACGCCTATCTCACCAGAGGCCTACCGCGCAATCGCTCCCACGGTCCGTGACGGAGCTCTCCACTTTAACGGCGAAGCCATCGCGCTCACCGGCGATAACTCTCGCCGCGTCGCCGCCGCCGTTGTCGAGCTCCGGCGCCGCGCCTCCCACAATTTCGGCCGTTACCTTCCCATCCATCGACGCATCGCCGCTCTCGACAAACGCGCCACGCTCCTGGTGGCTGAGTTCGAGGAAATCTCCCGCAAGGAACGCTGTGGTGAGAACTGGCTGCTCTTCACCGGCGTCCTCTCCCGCCTCTGTGCCGCGCTCCGGCGCATCGAGGCCGAAAACGCCCTGTCGTAACGCCTGGGACTGATTGTTTCACGTGAAACGCGACGCCCGGCCCGGTGTTTCACGTGAAACTCAAGCTTCAGTCGCGTCAAGCTTCGTGTTAGTATGGCCGCTTGAGCAGGGTATTTGCAATCGCAAACCAAAAAGGTGGCGTCGGCAAAACGACAACCGCCATCAACCTCGCCGCCGCGCTGGCAGCGAACGATCTCAAAATCCTGGTCATCGACTCCGACCCCCAAGGCAATGCCACCAGCGGTCTCGGCATAGCCAAGGATCCCAATCGCCCCAGCCTCTACCATGTCATCCTGGGCGACGCCTCGCCTCGGGACGCCACCGTAGCCACCGCCTTCGATGGCCTTTACGTCATTTCCGCCGACAAGAACCTCGTTGGCGCCAACTTGGAGTTGGTGGACATCCCCAACCGCGAGTTTCGCCTGCGGGAGCGCATTCAAGGCATTCGCGACCAATACAACTTCATCCTGATCGATTGCCCTCCCGCTCTCGATCTCCTCACGCTCAATGCCCTCATTGCAGCGGATTCCGTCCTGGTCCCCATCCAGTGCGAATTCTTCGCGTTGGAAGGTGTTTCAGAGCTTATGGACACCATTGATCGAATTCGCGATGCTTTCCAGCATCCACTGCAGGTGGAGGGTATACTCCTCACCATGTACGACGATCGCACGAACCTCACCCGCCAGGTCGCGGCTGATCTCAGAGAGTTCTTCAAAGACGAGGTCTTCACCACCATCGTCCCCCGCAGCGTTCGCTTGGCCGAGGCGCCCAGTTTCGGCAAACCCATTCTTGCTTACGACCCCCGCTCCAAGGGCGCCGAAAGCTATATCAGGCTGGCCAAAGAGATCCTCGACCATGAACAAAACAGAGAATCCTCGCAAGGCGCTCGGTAAGGGCCTCAGCGCCCTGCTGCCTACCCGCCCGACGAACCAACCCGTGCCTTCGCCCGCGCCAAACGAGGAAGCGTCGCTCACCATTCCGATCGACAGCATCGATCCTAACCCGCTGCAACCGCGGCGCATGTTCCAAAGTGAGCGCCTGTCCGAACTGGCACAATCCATCCGCGCCAACGGCATCATTCAGCCTCTGGTAGTCCGCCGGTCTGGTGAACGCTACCAGTTGGTCGCCGGTGAGCGCCGCTGGCGTGCCGCCAAGCTGGCTGGCAATCAGTCCGTGCCGGTTGTTATCCGTGAAATCCCCGACGACCGTCTGCTCGAAATCACCCTCATCGAGAACATCCAGCGCGAGGATCTGAACCCCATCGAGACCGCCGTTGCCTTTGACCGGCTGGGCCGCGAACTCCTCCTCAACCCCGATCAGATCGGACAGCGCACCGGTAAGGACCGCACCACCATCGTCAATTTCCTCCGCCTCCTGCAACTCCCGGCCGATATCCAGCAACTGGTCGCTGAGCGACGCTTATCCGCTGGCCATGCCCGCTGTCTCTGTTCGCTTCCCAATGTCGATCTCCAGCGGGAAGTGGCGGAAAAAGCCGTCGCACAGGGATGGAGCGTGCGCCAAACCGAGCGCACCACCCAGCGCATGCTCGAGGGACGCAAGCCTAAGCACCTCGATGAGCTCGAAACCGATCCCAACGTTAAGGCCGCCATTCTTGAACTGGAGCGCGTCCTCGGCACCAAGGTCCGCATCGTCGAGAAGGCCAAGCAGAAGGGCCGCATCGAAATTGACTACTACTCTCCGGAAGATCTGGACCGCATCTACACAGTGATCGTCAGTCCCCCGTCCTGAGAGTAGAGCGACACCCGGCGCACGCTCTGCGCAATTCAGGTGACAGCTCGGATACCGACTCGGCCCCATTCTCGCTGCCGCTCGGGATTCTTCCCGAACCCTCGTTGCTTCGCAGGTCTCATTATGCTATTTATGAGTCAAGTCGAAAATCGAACCCAACGACAAAGCCGCTCTTGTTGTGCCGAGAAGCGGCGGTCAATCAGACTTACTTCATAAGGATGGCATTCAGTGGAGACCGTCAATCGCAAGCTCATTCGTCCGTCGCTGAACGAGATCAAGGAGCAGATTAGTCCACCCCGCCGCCCGGCCCTCCAGTCGCAGAAGAAACCGGTCCCGCCGGACCAGACCAATGCGGAGAATTTTTATTACGTGAAGCAGATGCAGGCCAGGACCCCAATGGTCTTCGTGCTGCGCGACGGCGAAACCCTGCACGGCATCATCGAATGGTATGACAAGTGTTGCCTCAAGGTGACTCGCGACGGCCAACCCAACGTGGTGATCTATAAGCCTGCCATCAAGTACATGTACAAGGAAGCATAGCCGCCGCCAAAGACCGGTTGGTTCGCCCGCCGGAGGGGCCGGGCATGCCCGATCCGGTCACGGCAATCCACAACATTTTGTGGTCTTTATGTTTTTGGACTACAAAATACCCCGTATCAGAATCCGCTCACCGGGCCGCGGCTGGAGCAAGTCCAATACCGGTTGCCCGAGCGCGGGCACGAAGTGCGCGTTGGCCGCATAGCCGGCCCCATTCCAGGTTTGGACAAGCGGGGATTGGGAGGGCCACGTCATGGAAAAGACTCCTCTTCAAGAGTTTCGCAGAATCCAGCAGCCGGATCGGGGAATCGTGCGATCTGGCACACCGTCGCCGCCTCCGCAAGGGTATACTGCCAGAAGCTCAGAGCTGAGATCGAGATTCCGGCTTGAGCCGAGTTCTCGAGAGGAGGAACTGATGCCCGATACCTTCCGTGCGGTCGCCACCGACCAGCTTGTCACGAGGTACAACCGCGGAAATCTGATCGCCCTGGCGCAGGTGTCCACGAACTACGTTTTTGAGTTCCATGGCGGACACGAAACAGGCAACCCTGTTTACGTTCGAGTGGACGGAAACAAAGATAGCTCGAACGTCCCAAAGTTCGACACCAAGAATAAAACCGCGGCAAGCTACACTTCCTATTCCAAACTGGCCAACTCTGGAAAGCTCGACCAGGCCAAGAAGGACAAGGACCTAACCAGCGCCGATCTGACCGAAATCACGAACCTCATCGTCCATAACTTTGCCTTCTTTCAGCAACTCGCGAGTGACTATTACGGAAAATAGACCACCTATGGACCAGTAAGACTCGAGTTCCGCGAAGCCTTACTGGCCGGCGCGCGCGGCGGTTTCCATCACCAGGAGGCCCATCTTGGGATGGGAGGGTTCCAGGTTCGGGTGGATGCCGAATTCCTCCAGCGCTTCGGTAGTGGTGGGACCGATAGAGCCGATCAGGCACTGCCGCAAACCCGTGAGCATGGCGGCTTCAATCCCCTGCTCCGCCGCCACCCGCACGAGGTGCTCGATCTGCACCGCGGTGGTGAACAGCGCAGCCTGGAATTCGCCCGCCGCCAGGCGGCGCGCAGCCTCCCGCAACGGCTCGACATTTTCCGGCAGATCGTATCGATATACCCGGACCGGGGTGACTTCGGCTCCGCGCCCGGCCAGCGCAGCCAGCAACTCCGGATTCGACCGGCCATACTCCTGCACCGCAATGCGGCGCCCGATGCGGCCGGCGGTGGCGGCTACCAGTTCGCGCCATGTGTTCGGTTCCGGCGCCACAATCGCCGGCGTCAAACCCATCTCACGCAGCGCCGCCACCGGCTTTGGGCCGCGCGCCACCACCGTGACCCGGCGCAGCGCATCGGCGAAAGCGCCTTTCGGATAGCGCGACTCGAGCAGCCGGTTGAGCCGCCGCGTGCCGGCGCCGGTCAGCAGTATCACCGTATCGAACTCTCCCGCGAAAAGGCGCTCGGCAAAGGCGAATGCGGCGTCATCATTCGCAATCGGTGCCTCGCGCATCGCTGGCGCGACAAACGGCTGCCCGCCCTGTTTACGAACCAGCTCCGCGATCTCCGCCGCGCGCCGGCTCTCAAACGCCACCACCCACATGCCCTGAAACGACATACCGAATTATAGCCGGGTGCTGGGCCGGTTCCGCCGTACCGTTACCGGTCTCGAAAGCATGTGCACGACTATACTGGAGCTACGCCGCTGCCATCGAGCGGCAGTTGCCTTCATTGCCGATGCGGATCACGATAGACGCGCTGCCGCTGCTTTTCAGAAGTGCCGGAGTGAAGAACTACCTGTACTACTGGATCCAGCATTTGCAGCGGGAGCCCGGAGCGGACGTGCGTCTGTTTCCCTTTTTGGGAGAGGCGTCCAGTCTGGATCACCGCAGGGCGCTGGAGGGACGCATCCCAACGTTTTTCCGCCTGGGCCTCTTCTTCCTGATGAATCGATTGCCGGCAGGTTTTTCCCAGCCCTGGTTTCCCGCCACGGACGTCTTCCATTCGACGAGGATACTGTACCCGCCCAGGCGAGCGAAGCTGACGGCCACCATCCACGATCTGACCTGCTGGCTTCTCCCGGACGCTCATCTGCCGGCCAACGTAGCTTTCGAGCAGCGCTACGCGGAAATGATATGGAAGCGCGCCGACGGCTTGATTGCAGTCTCGGAGAGTTCCCGAAACGATGCGGTGAGGCTGTTGGGCATTCCGCAAGAGAAGATACAAGTCATTTATCCGGGCGTTCCGGAAGCGTACTTCTCGATTGACCAACGGCATGTCGAGCGGGTGCGTGCCGAGCTGCGTCTCGGGCGCCGGTACCTGCTCTACGTGGGAACCATCGAGCCGCGAAAAAATGTCGACTTGCTGCTGGATGCCTACGGCGACCTGGCTCCTTCGATTTCGGGCGAATTCGACTTGGTGATTGCTGGTTCGCACGGATGGGCGAGCCAGGCGACCATGCGCCGGCTGAAGAACTCGCCGCCCAATGTGCGCTACCTGGGCTATGTGCCTGAAAGCGACCTGCCGGCACTCTTCGCGGGTGCCGCGGCATTTGTCTATCCCTCGCTTTATGAGGGATTCGGATTCCCAGTAGCGCAGGCCATGGCGGCCGGTGTGCCGGTGATCACATCGGGCGTCTCGTCGCTGCCGGAGATCACTGGCGGCGCGGCCGTGCTGATCGACCCGCGCAGCCGGATCGAGCTGCGGGATGCGATTGAAAACCTGCTGACGTCGCCGTCGCGGCTTACTGAGTTGAGTGAGAAAGGCCGGACTCAGGCGCTGAGATTCTCCTGGCCCGCGGCTGCCGCACGGTCCTTGGATTTCTTTCTGCGCGTGGTTGGTGGATCTTGCTACTGTTAGGAATTCACGTGCAAGAATGTGGCGGACGCGGCCTGCGCTGGCGGACTCCGGCGCGAACGCGCTATGTGGGGGCGGATTGAAGGTGCACGAACCGTTGCCCATGGTTTTTCGGTTGGTCTGTTACGGACAACTCGCAGCAGTGGTCGAAGTAGCCAACTGTCGCGAACAAGACGGCGCGTCCAAGCGGATTTCCGTGCTGGAGGTGTGAAATGCGGATCGTCTTCGTGGTGCACACTTTTTTCCCGAATTGGAACGCGGGAACCGAAGTGTACGCCAGGAGCCTTGCCCGCAAGGTCGTTGAAAACGGGCACGAGGCTCTGATTGTCTGTTACGAGCCGCCGGCGCCGCACGATGCCTTCGAAGGTATCCGGGTCTTCGACACAGTGTACGAGGGCCTTCCGGTACACCGAATCTCATTTCATAAACGGCATCAGTGGTCTCATCTTGCCGATTATTACGATCCGAACATGGAAGAGCTTCTTTTCCGCTACTTCTCGACGGCGAAGCCTGACGTCGTTCACGTAGTGCATGCCATGCATCTGACCACGGCGTCCATTTGGGCTGCCAAGCGGTTGCGGCTTCCAGTCGTCGCAACCGCAACGGACTTTTGGTCGATTTGTCCGACCTTCCAATTGGTGAGGTGGGACGAATCTCTCTGCGGTGGACCGAATGCGCTCGCTTGTCTGGCATGCACAGGCCAGGACGTGGCCGGGACATGGCCGCGCAGGCTGGCTGGGAACAAACTGTCGAGCGCTATTCTGGCGCCCGTAATTACCGCTTTGGCGGCTGTGCCGGTCGATCGCGCGCCGTGGCTGGCGAGCCTGCTCTGGCTCTCGCACCGGCGCCGCTGGATGAAGGCGGCGCTCTCGCAGGTAGACGTGCTGGTTTCGCCAACCTCGAACACGCGGCGCCTGCTGGCCAAGACCGGATTGAAACCCGCCGAGATGCGCGAGTGTAGTTTCGGCCTCGAGGACCATGCGCCGCAACCCGCGGCCGCGCAGCAACGAACCGGTGTTCTGCGATTGGGATACGTGGGGACTTTCCGCCATTCGAAGGGTGTCCACGTTCTGCTGGAGGCCGTGCGGCGGCTGCCGTCCGATAAGATCCAGCTCGCGGTGTACGGCACCCCGGGGCATTTTCCCGAATACGATGAACGGCTGCGCGAGCTGGCTTCCGGCATGGAAAATGTCTCGTTCCGCGGCACCTTCCCGAACGAGAAATTGCCAGAGGTGTTCGCCGGTTTTGATGCCCTGGTGATTCCCTCGCTTTGGCACGAGAATTCTCCTCTGGTGTTGCTGTCCGCCTTTGCGCTGAAGACGCCAGTGGTGGCTTCTCGCGTGGGCAGTCTGGCGGAGATGGTGGATCACGGCAAGAACGGTTTGTTGTTTACGATGGGCGACGCCGGGAGTCTCGCCGGGCAACTGAAAATGTTGATCGCCCAACCGGAATTGATCGATCGTCTTCGCGCCGGCATGCCTGTGGTAAAAACCATGGACCAGAACGCCGAGGAGATGCTCGGGGTTTACAGCCGCCTGCAACGGGATTACGCCGCCCGGCGCTCCGCGGCGTCCCGGCGTCCCGGCTACCTGCCGTCCGGACCGCTGGCCTGGGGCACGATTGTGAAATCGTTTCGCCGGATCCGGTTTGGCGCACAATTCGGCGACTCCCTCACGCTGCTGCGCTGCAACCGTCGTACCGACGGCAGCCGGCATGTGATTTTCGACTTCGAGTGGCACGCCGCGGACATGGATCCCGATTGGACCGCGTTCATTCATTTTCTGGATGAGAGTGGCGCGATCCGCGTGCAGGGCGACCACGAGTTGTGCATTCACTGGCAGGACCCCTGGGGTTTTATCACTTACTCTTTCAGCGTCCCCATTGCGGAGGCGGATCTCGGAAAGACCTACCAGTTGCGTCTCGGGGTCTGGAGCCCGCGGAGAAAGGAGCGATTGCCAGTGACCCGGTGTCGATCTCTGCAAGTCGAAGCGGCAGACTGTGCGGTCCTTTTGGGCCCCTTGAAGATGAGCTGATTCCCGCCACTCCGGCTTGGTCTGCGGCCGATACATCGATCGACAGGCGGTCTGTCGTTAACAAGTCAAGTTGTCCGGTTTTAATAATTAGTGATCTGTCCGCTTTGTGAAACAAAGCGATGCGGCCTTTAGGCCGCCGCCTTGTGGGTTTTGGGTTTGGCCTTTGCTTTGGTTTT
>Ga0302320_10000033_pt1 | contig 248730 bp, 163 predicted proteins | sample Bog_T0_3_FD_202130 | JGI IMG/M metagenome (GOLD analysis project Ga0302320, IMG submission 202130) | Peat permafrost microbial communities from Stordalen Mire near Abisko, Sweden - Bog_T0_3 | ecosystem: Environmental > Terrestrial > Soil > Wetlands > Peat | place: Sweden: Abisko, Stordalen... | reverse complement strand
GGATCGGCCCAACGCGACCGCTGTCGCCGCCTTGGATACCCTGGACCGAAACGCCCAGTGGCAACAATTTTGGCCAAACGCTTCCTCCGTCGCGGTTTAAGGCCGCCAAGAAGTTTGGTCACACCCGCACGAAATCGGCCCATTGACAGAGTTTCGATACAACACTACATTGAGTGCCGGCGTTCCCTTCTTTTGGTAGGACCAGCTTGATTCCGTCCATGCCCGGGCAGTTCTGCCCCGCGGGGCTGGAATTCCGGCAAAGAAGGATATCATCATGAGCTATTCCGCCTTCGGCTGGCGTGCGGCTGCGGTTGCCGCAACATTGTTCTTCGGCCTGGCCAATTCCTCATCTGCCGCCCGGCTCACGCCGGAAAGCCATGAGGTCCGCGGGGCCGTCGAGCGGGCGATCGGTTATCTCTCGTCGGACAAGGGCAGCTACGACCGCATCGGCGGAAAGGCCCTGATCGGACTGGTGTACGTGAAAACGGGGGCCGACGCCCGGCATCCCCGCGTCGCCGAGGCTGTCGCGGCCATCCAGGGCATCGTTCACGATCGCAAGGTCGCCGACGGGCAATTGCCGGTCTACGACACCGGCCTGTGCCTGATCTTTCTGTTGACGCTCGACTCGGCCAAGTACACGCCGGAAATCGACGCCCTCCTGGCTTACTTGCAATCGATCCAGAAACCGCACGGCGGCTGGGGTTACCTGGAGAAGCCGACCGGCGACACCTCGATGACCCAGTACGCCGTGCTCGGCAGTTGGGAGGCGACCCAGGCCGGATTTCGCATCCCCCGTGAGATGATCGAGGGTGTGGCCGATTGGCTCGTGAGGACCCAGGATCCCAGCGGCGGCTTCGGCTACCAGGGAAACGTCTCGGAGAGCAATGCCCAGGTGCGGCAAAAACCGGTGCGGCTGAGTCTGTCGACGGCCGGTTTGGGCAGCGTCTACGTGTGTGCCCAACTGCTGGGGGTCAACGAACGAATCGACCCCAGCAACGAGTTGCCGCCGGTGGTCATGGAGGTCAAAGACCGCGGGGCCGACGCGAAGGGCGGGGCCCTCAAGGTAAGCCCGTCGCGTATCCGTGCGGCGCAGGCCTTGGGAAACGCCTGGATGACCGCAAACTACCGCATCGATCCGGAGAAATGGACCTTCTACTACCTCTATGCCCTGGAACGATACTGGAGCTTCCGCGAATCGGTGGAAGGGGAAAAGAAACATGGCTGGTACAGCGAGGGCGCCCACTACCTGATCCGCATCCAGAACCAGAACGGCAGTTGGAGCAGCAAGGATGAAAAAGAGGGGGCTACGCCCGTCAATACGGCCTTCGGCGCGCTCTTCCTGTTGCGATCGTCCAAGAAGAGCATCCAGCACGCCTACGTTTATCGGGCCAGCACCCTGGTGGGCGGCCGCGGCCTGCCCCACGATCTCAGTCGCGTGGCGCTCCACAAGGGGAACGTCGTGAGCCAGCCGTCGGCCGGCGAGGCGGCCTCGCGGCTGGATTGCCTGGTGCTGGCGAGCGATCCGGGTTACGCCCAGGCCCTGGAAGTCCTCAACTTCCTGCCCGCCACGGAGTCCAAGGCCTTGGTCGACAAAGAAGGCGCGAAGCTCCGCGACCTCGCGGTCGCGGCCGCTTCCGCGCAGGTGCGGAAGGCCGCCGTCCGCGTGCTGGCCGAGTCGGACGATCTCGAACAGGTGCCGACCCTCATCGGCAAGCTCGACGACGCCGATCTGGCCGTTGTCCGCGAAGCCAACGACGGCCTGCGGCGATTGAGCCGCAAGCTCACCGGGTTCGATCTCGCCGAGCAGCCCTCGCCGGCCCAGCGGCAAGCGCTCATCGAGAAATGGAAGGCCTGGTATCTGGCGATTTACCCCAACGCCGAGTTTCCTAACTGAATCGCCGTTGGGCTCCCGTCCCCATGAAACGGTTCCTGATTCTTTTCACCGCGGTCGCGCTGAGCTTCTTCACCGGCTGCGGCGGCGGCCCGACGGCAATTGGGGATGGCACGGTGCCGGACGAAGAAGTGCCGACCCCCGCCGTCGATCTCGCCGCCTTGGATCGCGTGGACGTCGACACTCCCCCCGATCCGACGCCCGCGTCGGGGCTCTCCCAACGCCTGGCCGCCATCGCCGCTGCGGCGACCGACCGGGCCGCGGTGCTCGACGATCCGGCCCTGTCGCGGGCGAAGCTCTTGGGCGGCGCACGCCTCGCGGCCGAGTCCCGCACGGCCGCCGCCGACGCGGCCGGGATCGCTTCCCTGCCCGAGCGGGCCTGGGAAGTGAAGTTCCCCCGCGGCAATACGCTTCCCGTCTATGCCCATATCCTGGATTACTTCGGCATCGAACTGGGCGTGTTGCAGACCGACGGAACGATCGTTTACGCCGCCGCGCTGTCGAAGGCGAAGCCCGACATCCACACCGGGCCGGCCAGCCGTGAGCGGCGTTATTACCTGACCTGGTCTCGCGGCAACCTGGAGGATGCCGATCGGCAGTTGCTCACGCATTCCGGCGTGGACAGCCGTGACAAGGTGGTTTTGAAGTTCCTCCGCCCGGAAATGGAGGCGCTGCTGGCCGAAATGGAAAGAAGCTACGCCGGCAGCCAGGCCAACCGCATCGAGAAGACCCGCTTCGGCATCCGCCGCAACCAAGACGGTTACGACATTTTCGTCCTGGAGCAAACGTATAAGTAAGGTGGGCCGAGCGCAGCGAGCCCCGCCATGAGACCTCCGTATTAATTCACCCTCGCGATTTGGCCGCCATGGTTTCCGCCGAACAGTTGCTCGCCGCCCTGGAACAAAAGGGCCTTCTGCGGCCCCAACTTCTCCAGCGCGTCCGCCAGCAGATCGCCCAGTCCGCAGCGCCCATTTCCGCCGCGGCGTTGGCCAAGCAACTGGTCGAACAGGGATATCTCCAGAAGGCCCAGGTCGAGCATCTGCTCGGTCCCGCTCCGGCCAAGCCGCCCCCGCTGGATAAAAAGGCCGAGCCCTCCGGCTCCGTGACGCTCGACCCGTCGGCCGATTCCTCCAGTCCCTTCGATTTGCTCGATGCGGAGTTTCCTTCGCCCGCTCCGGCCGCGAAGGACGCCGGGCCGGGCGCGGCCGCGGCGCCCCATGGCAAAACTTCGAAGCGCGCTCCCCTTGAACCGCACGCGAAATCCGCAAACGGCATTGACGCGGGTGTCAATCGGCCCCCGTTGGAACAACTGCCGCCGGCCCCACGGCGCCGTTTCCCGCTCGACGCCGGCCGAAAGCGGGTGCTCTACGTCGGCATCGGGCTGTTGGCCGCGATCCTCGGCATCGTGGCCATTGGCATTCTGCTGGTCTCGCGCAGCGGGGACGCGGAGGAACTCAAGGAAGCCGACGCTGCGTACCAGGCCGGCAATTTTGCCCAGGCCGCAGCCGCTTATGATCGCTTTCTGGAGAAATCCCCCCGCGGCGCCGCCGCCGGCCAGGCCCGGGTGCATCGCGGACTGTGCCGGCTGCACCAGGCCACCAGCGGCAACCCCGACTGGCCGGTCGCCGCCGCGATTGCCGCGCACGTCGTGGCGGAGATTGGTCCCGAGCCGGCGCTGAACGATGCCCGCAAGGAACTCGGCAGTCAGTTGGCCGCGATTGCCGACGGGTTGGCCGGACGGGTCCGCAACAATCCCGCGGAGACCTCGATGGCGGAAACCCGTCGGGTGTTGGACCTCATCAGCCACTACGTGCCCCGCTCGCAACGCAATCGCGCGCTGGTGAGCGATGTCGAAGTGGTCCTGGCGATCGCCCAGCGCCGCATCGACCGCCCGGGCGAAATCGATAAAACGATTGCGGCGATCCAACAGGCGGCCGGCCAGGGAAAGCCGCAAGAAGTCTATGCCCTGCGGACGGCGCTGTTGAAGAGCTATCCCGACCTGGCGGCCCACGTGGGTCTCCGCGAGGCGTTGCGCTCGGCCGCCCAAGCCGAAAAGGAGGCCGTGAAAAAGGTCGACCGCAAGCAACCCGCCAGCCGCGTCGAGGCGGCCGGTCCGATCGCCGCCGTGCTGACGTTCGCCGCGCGGCATTACCAGGCCGACGCGCCCGCTTTGGCCGGACAGGTCCTGCTGGCCGTGGTCCACGGCGCCGCGTTCGCAATCGACGCGGCGACCGGCAATCCCTTGTGGCGGCGATACGTTGGGATCGACGACGTCGCCCGCGCCGAACTCGATCCGTGCAACCCGGCCGACCAGCCGCCGGGCGATTGGATCCTGCTGGATTCGGCCCGCCAAGAGGTGCTGCGCGTCGATGCCCGCAGCGGCCGGCTCCGCTGGCGGCATCCGCTGGGGGAAGAGGCTGCCGCGCGGCCCGCGGTTGCCGCCGGCAAGGTGCTCGTCCCCACGCGATCTGGCCTGCTGGCGATCATCGACCTCGCCGCGGGCGACGCCGCGGGCGCGATCCGCTTCCCGCAACCGCTCTCGGCGGCGGCCGTGCTCGATCCGAGCCGGTCCCTGGTGTTCCTGGTGGGCCGGCAGCAACAGATCTACGTCGTATCCCTGGCCGACGGCCAGTGCAAACAGGTCTTTGCTCTGGAGCACGCTCCCGGCAGCGTCAGCGCGCCGCCGGTGGTCTGCGGCGGCCTGCTCTTGGTGGCCGTCAACGATCGACTCGGCGAAAGCACGCTGCACGTGCTGCGCATCGGGGCCGGTGATTCGGCGCCGCTGGCCCCGCTCGAACAGATCCGTTTGCGCGGACATGTCGACGTCGCGCCGCAATGCGCCCATGGGCGCGTGGCCGTGGCCACCGATTGCGGCGCCGTGTACTTGTTCGAGAGCTCGGAAGGCGAGGCGGCAAAGTCGATCAGGCAAGTGGCGGGAAATGCCATCGCCCTGGAACGGAATTCGTTCGGTTATCGCGCGCCGGGTGGCACTGGCATCTCGCCCGTGCTCGACCCGGAAGGCGTGCTCCATTTTCCGATCTTCGACGGCAATCGCCTCTGGGTGGCCGACACGCAATGCACGGCCTACGACCTTGGCCCGGACCGACGTCTCACGGCCACCGCCCGCAGCCAGCCGCAGGGCACCTTTCAGCAGCCCTTGGCGGTTTCCGGTCGGGTGTTGTTCCATGCGCGTCACCGCGACGGTTTCTCCGGCCTCGTGGTCACCGCGGTGGATGCGGCCGATGGAAAGACGTATTGGGAGACATCCATCGGCGCGCCGCTGGCGTCCGGAATCCTGGTCGACGCACAGGGCGGCACGCTGACCGCCGCGACCACGGCCGGGGCTCTCTTCCGTATCGACGCGGCGGGCGTCAAGGACCTTTCGATCGTCGATCGGCCATTGGCGGCCTGGGCGACCGATGCGCCTGTGGCCGCGCTCTCTGCGCTGGACTGCGGCGGGCTGGTCCTGGCCGGCGGCAGCCAGAGCACGGAAGTGGCCCTGCGGGACACGGCCCACTACGGGCCCGCCTTCCAGCGGCTGCAATTGCCCGACGTGGTCACGACCCCGCCTATCGCTTTCGCGGGCGGACTCCTCGCGGCGGGATCGGCCGGCCAGGTCCTGCTTTGCGACGGGCAAACCGGGCGGATGGTCGGCGAGCCATTCCAGCCGGTCCTGGCCGCGGGGACGCGATGCTCCTGGACAGCGCCCGTCCCGGCCGGCAAGGACCGCTTCGTCATCGCCGACGGCCGCAACAAGCTTTACCTGGTCGGGTTGAAGAGCGGCCCGCAACCGCGGCTCTTCGAGTTGGCCCGAGTGACAACCCCCGCGCGGATCGATTCGCCCTTGGCAATCGCCGCGGGCAAAGCCATGTACGCGGTGGATGCGGCGGGAACCCTGACGGCCTTCGCGCTCAAGGGATTGCAGCGCGATGCCGTCTGGACGCTGGGCGATCGTTGCACCTGGGGCCCGTGGGCCGCGGGAGATCGCGTGCTGTTGCTCTCCGGTTTGCGGAAATTCTGGTGCCTCGACGGCGATGCAAAACTGCTCTGGCAGAAGGAACTGCCCTATGGACCGCCCGTGGGCGCGCCGCTGGTCGCCGGCGATCACGTACTGCTGGCGTTCGCCCGGGGCATGGTCTGCCGTATCGATGGCGCGTCGGGCAAGGAATTGAGCGCAATCGACACCGGCCAAACCCTGGCCAACGGTCCGGCGCTGCTCGGCCGGCGGCTGTTCGTGGGCACCCTCGACGGCAGTCTTCTGGAGATTCGGCAGCCATGATTGAAACAAAAGGCAAAGGCCGACACGGGCCGAGCGTGGGGCGTGGGGTGTGGGGCGTTTTCCGTTCACCCCACTCGCCGCACTTCGCACTCCGCACGTTCTTTCTTTTGTGCCTTTGCCTCTTTGCCCCTTTGCCCCTCTGCTCGGCCGACGAGCCACTCTACCGCCAGGATCCTTTCGACCGCATCATCCTCAACCAGGACAACAACAACGCCGTGCTCGAGGTCTCCCCGCTGGGGCTGCCGAATCGCATCGTGCCGAAGAGTCCGCCCCCCGAGGAAAGGCTGTTCTTCCATCTCATGGACCAGCCGGACAAGACGTACGCCGTCCAGTGGCAGGAGATCGCCAAGGTCGAGCTGTTCGAGCAGATCTTGCTCGACGAAGCACTGCGACTGGCCGCCCGGGGAAAGGGTAATGTCGCCTACGACTATTTCCGCTTCCTCTTTGCCAAGTATCCGAAACTTGCCGGGCTGGATTCGGCCTACGGCGATTTCCTCTACGAAGAGGCCAAGACGGCCCGCCGCGACAACAATCTTCCCGGGGCCTTGGCCATGCTCCGCGAACTGCACGATCGCCAGCCGGCGCGGCCGGGGCTGGATAAAGCCTTGGGGCTGACGACCGACAAGTTGCTCGAACAGTACGCCGCCGCGCAGGACTTTCCGGCCGTGCGGCAGTTGTTGATGAATCTCTCCGCCCTCTATCCTCAGGAACCGACCATCGCGCGGTGGCGGTCGCAACTGAAGCAGATCGCCGCGGGCTTGTTCCAGGCGGCCGGCGCGGCCTTCGCGGCCGGCGAATTCGGCAAAGCCGACGAAGCGGCCCGTCGCCTCGCCCAGGTCTGGCCGGAATTGCCCGGCGCGAAAGAGCTTGCCCAATCGCTCCACGAAAAATATCCGCGGGTGGTGGTGGGCGTGAGCGTGCCGGCCGCGGGCATGGATCCCCAGCGGATCGACGATTGGGCCGCGCGCCGCAGCGGCCGGCTGGTCCATCGCGAGCTGGCCGAATTCGCCGCGCCGGGGCCGCAGGGTGGCCGTTATGTCTGCCCGGTCGGCTCCTGGGAACTCGATCCCAAGGGGCAACTCCTTGCCGTGACGCTCTCGCCCGGGCTGCGTTGGTCGGACCGCGAGGGCACGCTCTCAAGCTACGATGTCTCGCGGCGGCTGTTGGCGATGAGCACCGTGGGCGATCCGCTGTACCGCGCCGACTGGGCCGAATTGCTCGGCGACATTGAAGTCCGCGATGCCGCCGCGCTGCGGATTCGCCTCGCGCGGCCCCATCTGCGGCCCGAGGCGCTGCTGCAGACGACGCTGCTGCCAACGCCCGGCGGCTTGATCGCCACGACGTCGGACCCGGAGCGGGTTTCCAACGGTCCCTACGCGCCGGCCCCGATGCTCGGCGACGAGGCCATCTTCCGCATTCACCCAGGCTACGCCGCGCCGGGCTCGCGGCGGCCCCGGGAAATTGCCGAGCGGCCGTATCGCGAGATGAGCAGGGCTGTGGCCGCGCTGCGGCGGGGAGAAATCCAGGTCCTCGATCGCGTCAATCCGTGGGACGTCGCCGCGCTGCGGACGCTCAAGGGAGTGAAAGTCGAGGCCTACCGCATGCCGCTGGTCCATTGCCTGATTCCCAACCTCCGCCGGCCGCTGCTGGACCAGTGCGGCGTGCGTCGCGCGCTGGTCTACGCCATCGACCGCGAGGCGATCCTCCACACCCTGACCGTCGGTGCGGACATGCCCGGCTGCCAGGTCATCAGCGGCCCCTTCCCGGCGCGGATCGGCAACGTCAAGGCGGCCCTTTTCGCCTACGACGAGACGATCGCGCCGCGGCCCTACGATCCGCGTCTGGCCGTCTTGTTGCTCCGCGAAGCGGCGACCGGCAAGGCGGCCGCTCGCCTGGTGCTGGCCTACCCGCCCGATCCGATCGCGCGCACCGCTTGCACGGCGATCCGTCGGCAATTGCAGATTGCCGGCATCCGCGTGGAGCTCCAGGAGCTTGCGCCGGGCGCGGCCAGCCGGCCCGCCGCCGACGTGGATCTGGTCTACGCGGAGCTGGCGCTGTGGGAGCCGCTGATCGACGCCCGCCGGGTGTTGGGCGAAGACGGCCTGACCGGCGGCTGTAGCCCGGCGATGAGCCTGGCGCTGCGGCAGCTTGCGGAAGCCGCCGATTGGCAGCAGGCCGGCGCCCGCTTGCGGCAAATCCACCGCCTGGCCCATCAAGACGCGGCCGTGATTCCGCTGTGGCAGTTGAGCGATCAATTCGCCTACCGCGAGGAACTCAAAGCGGTGGGCAGCGAACCGATTTCCCTCTACGAAAACGTCGAGCAATGGAGCGTCGACTTCTTCTATCCCGGCCGGCAGCCATGATGCATATTGAACCCCACGTTGACCGTGCGAAACAGGGGTGCCTCGGGCACCTTGTCTGCCTGTGTGCGGTTGGGTGGCATGCCCTCACGCGGCGCAGCCGCGGGTGGGCATGTTCGTTGCCAAGAGGCGACACATGCCGACCCGACGCTGTGCGTCGTGACGGCATGCCACCCCAGGAAAGAAAGGCGGAAGTTATTCTTCGCCCGATCCTCAATCGACTCGTCGCGTGCCTTTTGGCCGGGCTGACCCTCGTGCCCGGCCTGGCCGCGGAGCGTGCGGCCGCCGCGCCGCTCTTGCCGCTGACGCCTTACAAGATCCGGGCGTTGCTGGCGTTGGCTCCCGCGCCGGAGTTGACGGCCGCCGTCGAGCGCGACTTGCTGGCCGACCTGCCCGGCCGGGCCGATGCGCTCGTGGGGGCCGCCTGGGAGCTTTCCGTGGCGGCCGCGCCGGCCGCTCTCCGCGCGGATGCCGCGGAGATCGAGAACATTTCCGCGGAGGCGGTCCTCAAGGAGTCGCCGGATTTCGATAAAGTGATGCTGCTGCGAGTCGAGCCTTCAACCGGCGGATACCAAGTGACGGCTCGGGAGTTGGACGTCCGCACGCGGACCTTCGGCGTGCCGGTCAGCCGGCCCGCCCGGCACGTCGCCAAGCTTGCCGATGCGGCGATGCGTGCGTTGCTCTCGGCGTTCGGACCGCTGGGCACGATCGAAACCGTCGCCGGGCAACAAGTCACGGTGCGGCTGCGGGCGTCGGCCCTGGCGCCGCGCGACCCGGGCCTCGAGCTGCTCACGCCGGGCGATGCGCTGCGCCCGGTGATCCGCGTGAACGACGCGGCCGCCGCGGGCGCGCAAATCGCCCGGCCGGCGTGGACGCTGTTGCGCGTCGACGTCGTTACGCCGGAAAAGACCCAGTGCCGCCTGGAATGCGGCCCGCGGGGCGCGGAGCTGCCATCGTCTGCGGGACGATTGGAATCGCTGGCTCTCGGCGTGGCACGCTCGGGCCGCGCCACGAAACTGCTGCTGCAATCGGCCGGCCAACCCCCGCGGCGGCTGTCCGGCTACGACGTGTATCGTACCGCGGCGGACGGCCAGGCCGACGCGCTCGTGGGCCGCTCGAACCACGACGGCGCGGTGCTGATTCCCCCCGGCCCGACCGCCATGGAGGTGCTCTCGGTGCGGGCCGGCGATCAGCCCTTGGCCCGGCTTCCCTTGGTGAGCGGCGCTGAGGCGGAGCTTACGGCGACGCTCCCCGACGCCGCACCGCTGATCGAGGCGGAAGGGTTGTTGCGGGGCATCGAAGAGGAGATCGTCGACCAGGTCACGTTGCGGGATTCGCTGATCGCCCAAGTGCAATCCCGGATCGAGGCGAAACGGTTGGACGAGGCGGCCGCGCTGTTCGGCGAACTGCGGGAAATGCCGACTCGCGACTCTTTGGCGCAGACGTTGTCGGCCCAGCGGAAACGACTGGCCGCCGCCGATGCGGCACTTCAGCAGAAAATCGACGACCGGTTTGCCGAAACCACGAAACTCCTCGATCAATATCTCAATGCGGAACCACTGCGGAAGCTGGGTGAGGAGCTCAAAGCGGCCAAGGGCAAGTGAAGCGGTGCGCCATCGCATCTTTCATTCCGCACGAACGACGACCGCGTGTCTTGGTTCGCAAAGGTTCGCCCAGTCGCGTAGAATAGGCGCTGCAAGACAATGCGCACGAACGACCGTTGACATCGCGCCGGCTCTCCCCATACTGCGACCATCCTGACTGCCGTCGACGCGCCGTACCCGCAAAACCTCCGCTGGCTATCGAGAGGAGATCTGAAAATGATCGACAAACGCCGTGGTCGGATCGTTTGGCTTGCCTTCTGCCTGCTGGGCCTGACTGGCGGCGCGGCTACCGGCGAATCCGGTCCGCAAAGCGCCCCGCCGCCGTTCTACCGGGACAAAATGAATCTTCTCGTCTGGCTCGATGCCCAAGGCGTGTCGCACCCGGTGACAGACCCGCAAGCGTGGCAACAGCGTCGCGGGCATATCCTGCGCAACATGCAGCAGGTGATGGGTCCCTTGCCCCAGCGCGGCCGGGAAGTCCCGCTCGACACGCAGATTCTCCAGACCGAGAAGCTCGCCACGGTCACGCGGCGGAAGATCACCTACGCGGCCTCCCAGGGCGATCGCGTCCCCGCCTATTTGCTGATTCCCCAAGGGCTGCACGGGCCGGCGCCCGCCATGCTCTGCCTGCATGGAACGGGAGGGAGCCGCGGGCGAACCGCGGGCCTGGGCCCCGACTATCCGCGCTACACCCTGGAACTGGCCCAGCGCGGCTACGTGACGATCGCCCCCGACTATCCGCTGTTGGGCGAAAATCAGACCGACCCCGCCTCGCTGGGCTATCTCAGCGGAACCATGAAAGGCATTTGGGATCACATGCGGGCCGTCGACCTGCTCGAATCGCTGCCCGAGGTCGATCGGCAGCGGATGGGTTGCATCGGCGTTTCGTTGGGCGGCCACAACTCGCTGTTCGTCGCGGCCATGGACCCGCGACTCAAGGTCGTCGTCAGCAGTTCCGGATTCGATTCCTTCGCCGACTACAAGGGCGGCAACCTCGCCGGCTGGTGTCAGACGCGTTACATGCCGCGGATCGCGTCGGTGTATGGCAAGGACCCGGCGCGGGTGCCGTTCGATTTTCCCGAGGTGCTGGCGGCGATTGCCCCCCGGCCCCTTTACATTCATGCCCCGCAGAGCGACGATAACTTTCGCCTGGAAAGCGTCCAGCGCTGCGTGCGGGCGGCGGCGACCGTCTATGCGTTGTTCGGCGCGGGCGACCGAATCGTGACCGCCTATCCACCCGGCGGACACGGTTTCCCGCCCGAGGCTCGCGAAGCTGCTTACCGTTTCATCGACAAGGCGATGGGGATGAAACGACCCTAACCGTTTGCGGCATGATCTTCGACCATTGATCCGGGAGACATGATGTTACAATCGAGCGTGGCGATTTGGCTGTTGGCAGCGGGCATTCTGGGGCAGGCCCCGTCGATGCTGGAGAACGGGGGCTTCGAGACCGTTGCCACGGCCCGTGTCGAGGCCAACCAACGGGTCCATGGCTGGCGCGTGAACGCGCCACTACTCGTCCCCACTGCCTGGACGCTCAACCCGGCCTACCCCGGCGAGCTGACGGTGAGCCGCGCTGTGCCGGACAGGCCGGCCCACGGCGGGCAACGCTTCGTCCATATCGCGGCCGATGATCGCCCCGCGCATCTGTATCAAATGTGCAACGGGCTGGCGCCGGGCCAATGGTATCGCGTTTCGGCCTGGGTGCGGGGCGGCGGCGTCGCGCTCTCGTTCTACGAGTATTTCCAATCCGCAAGGACGGGCGGCCAGACGGTCGCCCAGTCGACCGGCGGCGGCGATGGCTGGCGGCTGCTGACGGGTTTCTATCGCACGCCCATGGACGGTTATCTTCGCTCGGCGTTGGCCTTGAGCGTTTCGCCTGGACAAAGCGTCGACATCGACGACGTGTCGATCGAGCCGATTGCGCCGTCCCATTCCCCGGACGCTGCCGACGTCGTCTTGGAAACCGAGCTGCTACGCTGCACGATTTCGGGCCAGGGCATTCTCCGCGAGTTTCGCGACAAGCGGTCGGGCCGAGACTATGCGGCCCCGGCGGTCCCCGTTCCCGTCCTGCAACTCGTTCGACGCGGCGTGTCCACGCCGCTGCAAAGCCTGATCCAAGAGGGCGATCGGCTGCGGGCTCAATTCCTCGATCCCGACCTCCGCGCGACGCTGCGGGTCATCCGGGCCCCGCGGCACCTGGTGCTGGAAGTGGTCGACGTTCAGCCGGCCGACGTCGAGCAATTGATTGTGGAATTTCCGTTGCAGCGATTGAAGATCGTCGCCGGGGCGATGAACGCCACGTACGACGACCAGTTCGGCGCCTGTCTTTGGGGCACCACGGCCAACACGCATCAGCAGCTCGTCGCCCATGGCCGCGACGTGCTGGGCCTCGCCGCGCACTCGACGCGCGGGCACCGCATCGTCGCGGCCCGCTTCGCGCTGACCGCCGCCCCCCGGGATCAATTCCAAGCGGCGATGATGGAGACGGAGCAGGCGACGGGCCTGCCCTGCCCGCGGCTCGAAGGCCGTTGGGCCCGCGATTCGCAGCCCGTGCGGCGCTCCTACTTGTTCGTGGTCGACGCCCAGGAGAGCAACATCGAGCGGCTGATCGAATATGCCAAGATCGGGCATTTCGGCACGATCCTTTTCCTCAAAGACAACTGGTTGGCCACCCACGGCCACTACCAGGTCAACCGCCGCAACTTTCCCGACGGGGTGGCGAGCCTGAAGCGGGCGGTCGACAAAATCCATGCGGCCGGCCTGGCGGCGGGCGTCCACGCGTTCGGCCCCTCGATCTCGCCCAACGATCCGTACGTCACGCCCCGGCCCGACGACCGCCTGGCCTGCGTGGCCTGCCCTCCGCTGGCCGAGGCCGTCGACGCGAAGTCGCCCACGCTCACGCTGGCCGGGCTACCCCAGCTTCCACCCCGGGGACCGCGCAACGAGGCGTTTCCCGGCTATCATCTGCGCATCGGCGACGAGATCATCCGCTATCAGCACGTCGAGGCCGGCCCGCCGCCGCGTTTCGTGCGATGCCAACGCGGCGCCTTGGGCACCAAGGCCGCGGCCCATCCGGCCGGCGCTGAAGTCAAAGGCTTGTTGACCCTGTGGAACTTTTTCCTGGTCGACCCCGACAGCACGCTGGCCGACGAACTGACCGGGAATTTCGCCGCCGTGTTCAACGCCTGCGACTTCGACATGGTCTACTTCGACGCCAGCGACGGAATCGACGATGCCTACCTCGATCGCGGCTATTATCTCAACAAGCTGCACCTCGGCTACTACCGCAAGCTGAAAAAGGACGTGCTCTACCAGACCAGCAACGGCATGGGCGCAAACCTCGTCTGGCACATCGTCCCCCGCGGCGCGTCGGCCGACGGCCACGGCGACCTTAAACGCTATCTCGACGAGCGGCTGCCGGGCATGCTGGGCATGATCGACAACCTGACCCGTCCCGACGTCGGCTGGTACTACATGTACGATGAAGTCCGGCCCGACCAAATCGAGTACGTCTGCGCCAAAACCATCGGCCTGGACGGCTCGATCTCGATCGAAACCTCGCAGGCGGCCATGGAGCGACACCCGCGGGCGCGGCAGATGGTCGAGATGGTGGGCCGCTATGAACAGTGCCGGTTGGCCGACTTCTTTCCCGAGAACGTCAAGGCGCTGCTCCGCGAGCCGCACCACGATTTCAAGCTCTTCCGCGACGGCCCGGGTTGGAAGCTCGTGCGCGCGGTCTACGAAGAGCCGCGGTTCGTCGAGTCGCTCGACGGCCGCCAGAACGTCTGGACCCTCAAGAACGATCGATCGGCCGCCTGCCCATTGTGCGTGGAGATTGCTTGCGGCTTTCGCAACGTGCGCACGGCCGACTACGACCAGCCGGGCGCGTTGACGATCGAAAGTTTCGCCGACACGATGCCGTATCGGCGCAGCGCGGCCAACCGCAACGAGCAATTCTTCGCTGGCCCGGACGCCATGCCCACCGCGGCGGGCGCGAGCCGCGCAGGCGTCGAGGTCGCCTTCACGCCGGCCGCCGAAGCGGCGCCGACGAGCGGCCGCTCCGCGGTCCTCTCGGCCCACAATACGGGCCTGCGCGGCGGATGGTGCGCCACCGGGCGGCGGTTGCCCAAACCCCTGGACTTGAGCCGCTTTCGAGCGATCGCCTTCTGGATCGAAGGCGACGGCGAGGGGGAAACCTTGCGCGTGCAGCTTCGCGACACGGCCGGGCGGGCCGCGACCTGGCCGGTGCTGGTGAGCTTCAAGGGCTGGCGACTCTGCGTCTTTCCCACCGCCGCCGCGAAGGGCATCGATTGGTCGAAGACCGACAGTCTGTTGCTGCGGCTCCAGGGCCTGGCCGGGGCAACCGCCGTACGCGTCGGCCTGAGCGGCCTTCGCGCGCTTCCCGAACTGCGCGACGCGCCGCCGCTGGTCCAACCGAGCCTGGCGGTCAATGGTCGCGCGGCCGCATTTCCCGTTCGCGTGCTGTCCGGGCAGGCATTGACCAGCGAAGGGCCCGACGGCGCGCGTTTCTGGCCCGGCGGAATGCGGCCTGGCCAGGCCGTCGACGTCTCCCCCGCGGCGTTGATGCTGGCCCCCGGCGACAACCGCATCCTCTTCTCGGCCGATACCACGGCCGGTTACCCCGGCGACGTCAACGTGCTCGTGTACCGTCTCGTTCCGCTGGAATGAGACTGACCGGAAGGCCCCGAGGGGAACTGCAAAGCCCCGACGCGACGGCCCAAAGTGGAACGGAATTCCTTCCGTTTCCCTGAAAACGACAAGGCAACGGAATAAATTCCGCTGGTACGACGCGGACCTTGCAGTCTGCCTGTAGTCCCCGGCCAAGCCGTGGAATGTGCTGGGACATTCTGATATACTGGGGTGTCCCGGAACCGCGACAAAGCGAAGTTCCGAAACCGTTCCAATGCTCCGCCGATCCGTCCCGCTATCCAAGGATTGTCCCGCATGACGACGCTCCCGAAGACTTCCCGGATCCTTCTCTCCCTGGCCTGCATTTCCATCGTCTGGCGGTTCGCGGAAACGCAGGCCGCCGATTTCCGCCCGCCCGCCGTCCCCCTGGTCACGTACAATCCATTTCTCAGCGTCTGGTCGGAAGCCGATCGCCTGGCCGAGGGCAACACGAAGCATTGGACGCGCCACGATCATTCGCTCGTCAGCCTCATCCGCATCGACGGCAAGACGTATCGGCTGATGGGGCTTGATCCGTCGTCGCTGCCGGCTTTTCCGCAGCTCGGCGTTCGCGTGTGGCCCACCCGCAGCATTTGCGAATTCGAGGATTCGGGCGTTCACGTCACGCTGACCTTTCTCGAACCCGCGCTCCCCGACGATCTCGATCGCTATTCGTGGCCCTTGAGCTACATCACCTGGAGCGTCCGCTCGATTGACGGCGCGCCGCACAAAATCGAAATCTATGACAGCGTCAGTTCCGAGCTGTGCGTCAACCGGCCCGACGAGCTGGTCAACTGGTCGCGCGAGGCCGCGGGCGATCTGACGCTGCTCCGCGCCGGCACGCAGGCGCAGCCGGTTCTCGGTTCGTGTGGCGACGATCATCGCATCAACTGGGGTTACGCCTACGCCGCCGCGCCGACCGCGCAGTCGCAAAGCGCCATGGGCGGAAACGGCGCGCTGTTAAACCGCTTCGTCGCCGCCGGCGCGCTGCCCGCACAAGACGACGCGCGGATGCCGCGGGCGACGACCGACGACCGGCCCGTGCTGGCCTTCGCCTTCGCCTTGGGTAGCGTCGGCGCCGAAGCCGTCCAACGGCAGGTCATCGTGGCCTACGACGAGATCTTCGCCATCAAGTACTACGGCAAGAAGCTGTTGCCCTACTGGGCCCGCAACGGCGTGAAGATCGCGGAGTTGTTGCAGACCGCGGCGAAAGACTATGCCAAGGTTTCCGCGCGGTGCGAGGCCTTCGACCGGGAGCTTATGGCCGACATGACGCGGCTCGGCGGCGAGAAATACGCGAAGATCACCGCGCTGGCCTATCGCGAGTGCGTGGCCGCCAACGGGCTGGCCGCCGACGCGAACCGGCAGCCGCTGCTGTTCACGAAGGAGAACACCAGCAACGGCGATATCGCGACCGTTGACGTCTTCTTTCCCATGGACCCGATCTGGATCCTGCTCAGCCCCTCGCTGGCCAAGGCCTCGCTGGTCCACGTGCTGATGTACTCCGCCGAACCGCGCTGGAAGTTTCCCAACGCGCCGCACGACCTGGGCACGTATCCCTTCGTCACCGGCCGGGATGACGGCGGCGAGGGAATGCCCGTCGAGGAAAGCGGCAACATGCTGATCCTCTGCGATGCCATCGCGCAGGCCGAAGGCAACGCCCGCTTCGTCGCGCCCTGGTGGCCGCAGCTCACGCGCTGGGCACAGTACCTGGAAAAATACGGCCTCGACCCCGAGACGCAGCTTTGCACCGACGATTTCATGGGCCGGCTGGCCCACAACGCGAACCTCTCGGTCAAGGCGATCCTCGGCCTCGCCGCTTACGGCGACTTGTGCCGTATCCGCGGCGAGCGGCAAACCGCCGAAAAGTATCGCGCGCTGGCCAAGGCCGACGCCGAGCATTGGATGAAGGTGGCCGCCGACGGCGACCACTACCGGCTCGCCTTCGACAAGCCGGGAACCTGGAGCCAGAAGTACAACCTGGTGTGGGACCGCATCCTCGGGCTGAACGTCTTTCCGCCGTCCGTGGCGCGAAAGGAGGTCGCGCACTATAAGAAGGTGATGCTCCGCTACGGCGTGCCGCTGGATAATCGAAAGCCCGTGACGAAGACCGACTGGTCGTTCTGGTGCGCCGCGATGGCGGAGAACCGGGCGGACTTCGAGGCCCTCATCGCGCCGAACTACGACTACTTGAACGAGACCACAGTCCGCGATCCGATCGCCGACTCCTACACCACGGACAAGGTCACCAGCGGCGGCATGCACGCTCGGCCGGTCGTGGGCGGGCTGTTCATCCAAATGCTCACCGACCGCGCTACCTGGCGGAAGTGGGCGTCCCGCGACAAGCTCGCGCCCGCGAACTGGGCCCCGCTCCCCCCGCCGCCGAAAATCAGCCTGCTCGTGCCCTACGAGCAGACGTGGCGCTACACCACGGCCAGGCCCGGCGACGGCTGGACGAAGCCCGGCTTCGATGCGGCGGGCTGGAAGGAAAGCCGCGCCGGCTTCGGCACTTCTTACCGAGGATTCTTGCAGCATACGTTGTGGAAGACCGACGACATTTGGCTGCGGCGCGAGATCGCGGTTCCCCAGGGGGAGCATCCGCAGCTTCAATTCATCGCCTTCCACGACGAGGACGTGGAGATTTACGTCAACGGAATCCTCGCCGCCAGGGAAGGCGGGTTCACCACCAAGTACGTGCCCCTGGAAATATCGACCGAAGCCCGCGCCGTGATGAAGCCCGGGGCCAAAGTCCTGGTCGCCGTGCACTGCCACCAAACCAAGGGCGGGCAAGGCATCGACGTCGGGCTCGGCGACGTGACGCAGTGATCGCGCTTGCTCGGCTGAAGCGGCCGGCAAATGCCGCAAAAAGCCCGGAATTCGCGGCTCGCCCGAGAGGACGCACGCGCGCGTAGACTGAATTCGTGCCGGAGAGGATTGCCCTGCGGTGAGACAGCGGACGTTGCCATGAAGATTCGCCATCTGCGGTGGTGGTTGTGCGGGCTGATGTTTGTGGCCACGGGCCTGAGCTTCTTGGATCGTCAGGTCCTCTCGGTGGTCGCGCCGGCCGTGACCGTCGAGTTCCACATGAGCAATGAGCAGTACTCCTACGTCACCACGGGGTTTCTTGCCAGCTACGCGGTGATGTTCTTTCTCGCCGGCCGGATCATGGACACCGTGGGCACGCGGCTGGGCATGACGCTCTCGGTCGGGCTGTGGTCGATTGCCAGCGCCCTGCACGCCGTCGCGCGGAACGCATTGCAACTGGGCATTTTTCGTTTCCTGCTCGGCGCTGGCGAAGGCGGCTGCTTTCCCGGAGTGACCAAGGGAGCCACCGACTGGTTCCCACCGCGCCAGCGGGCCTTGGCCATCGGCATTGCCATTGGCGGTTCCGCCTTGGGCGGGGTCGTCGCGCCGCCCATGACCGTCTGGCTGGTCGGCCTGGCGGGTTGGCGCGGCGCATTCCTGGCCACCGGCCTCATCGGCGCGACCTGGGTCGCGCTGTGGTGGATCTTCTATCATGCGCCCGAGAGTTCTCCGTTTGTGAGCGACGAGGAACGAGCCCTGATCCAGCCGCGGTGCCTCACGGACGAGGCCGCCCAGCGCGCAGCCGCGCCGCAAGCGCCGCCCCCGTCGGTGCTGGAGTTATTGCGCCGCCGCGACGTCTGGGGATTGTCGTTGATGCGCTTCCTCGTCGATCCGGTGTTCTATTTCTACATGTTCTGGATCCCTAAATACCTGGCCCAGGAACGTGGACTGTCGCTCGCGGAAATCGGGCGACTGACCTGGATCCCGTTCCTCGCCCTGGGCGTTTCCAACATTCTCGGCGGTTGGGTCTCCGATCGCCTGATTTCCGCCGGCATCCCCGCGAGCAAAGCCCGCAAGCTGGTCATGGCCGCGGCCGCGGGGCTGACCGTTTCCTCGAGCCTGGCCGCCTATCCCGGCAGCGCCGGGACGGCCGTGGCCATCATGTCGCTGCTGATGTTCGCCCACGGCTTCTGGATCACCAACTACGTCACCGTGATCACCGAAATATGCGACAAGAACTCGGTGGCCACGGTGATGGGACTCTCCGGCATGGCCGGCACGGTGGGGGGCATGCTGGCAAACACCAGCATCGGCTGGATCGCCGATCGCTACTCGTTCCTGCCCATCTGGATTGCCTCGGGATGCATGTACCCGCTGGCCCTGGTGGTGCTGTTGCTGACCGTCCGCTCAGAGCGGCAGCACGCGTAACGTTTTCACCCGCGGCCCAAAGTCCGCACTCGAAGAACTACAGAACAAGGGGAACCATAACTCATGAACGAGAATCCATCGGCGTCCATCGTGCGCATCGCCCGCCGCCGGCCGCGCACGGCCAACGTGGGCCTGTTCGGCGTGGGGCACTATACCTACTGGAGCCAGTTCGACGGGCTCCGCGACGAGTTGCTCGGCAAGATGGACGTCCTCGTCCAACGCGTCCGCAGCCAGGACGTCCAGGTGACCAACTTCGGACTGATCGACAATGCTCAGGGGGCCTACGCCTTGTTGCCCAAGCTCAAGGCGGCCAACCTGGACCTGATTTTCTGCGACATGGTGACCTACGCCACGTCGTCCACGTTTGGCGTGTTGGTCCGCCAGTTGGACGTGCCCATCGTGCTGGTGGCCCTGCAGCCGCGCAAGGCCTTGGACTACAGCCAGGCCTCGACCTACATGCAGTTGGCCAACGACGACTTCTGCTCGGTGCCGGAGTTCACCGGCGTGGCCATCCGCATGGGCAAGCGTCCGCCGCCGGTGATCCTGGGCACGCTCTACGACGACCCCCAGGCCGAGGCCGAGTTGGCCGGCTGGTGCAATATTGCCAAGGTGCTCCACGACCTGCGCGGGGCGCGAATCGGGCACTTCGGCCACGTGCTGGAATCGATGCTTGACATGCATTCCGACCCGACGGCCTTCACCGCGGCGTTCGGCTGCCACGTCGTTCAGACCGAGGCCGACGACCTGTTGCGGCTGCATCGCACGGTGCAGGCCGCGGAGATCGAGAGCAAGAAGCGGCAAATCCTCTCAGTGTTCGACACGCCCGACCCCAAGTCCGACCCGATTACCCGCAAGCTCACCGCGGACGACCTGCAAATCGCCGCCCACGCGGCCGTGACGCTCGACAAATTCGTCGACGAAAAACAGCTCGACGGTCTGGCCTATTACTACGAGGGCGAGCCGCAAAGCGAGCTCCGCCGCGTGGTGAGCAACCTGATCGTGGGTAACTCGTTGCTCACCGGCGCCGGTTTCCCGATGTGCGGAGAATCGGACCTGAAAACCTGCGTGGCCATGCTGATTCTCGACCGCCTGGACATCGGCGGCAGCTTCGCCGAGTTTCATCCCATCGATTTCCAGGAAGGCTTCGTGCTGGTGGGACACGACGGGCCGCATCACATCAACATTGCCGACGGCCGGCCGGTACTCCGCAGTTTGCTCAAATACCACGGCAAGCCGGGTTGCGGCGCCGGCGTGGAATTCAAGATCAAGGAAGGCCCCATCACCATGCTGAGCATCGGCGTAACCGCCCAAGGCAAGTTCAAGTTCGTGATCGCCGAAGGGGAGTCGGTCCGCGGCCCCATCCCGCCGACCGGTAACACCAACACCCGCGGCTTCTTCCAGCCCGACGTCCGCACGTTTCTCACCCGCTGGGTGGCCGAGGGGCCCACGCATCACTTTGCCCTCGGCGTGGGCCGGCACGCGCGCACCGTCAAGCGGCTGGCCGACGTGCTCGGGATCGAGAGCGTGATCGTCGCAGAGCTATGACAACCTCGATCTTGTCCAACAGGATCGGATTTCGCATCACCAGGCACAACACAACCATGGAGCCTCCCATGAACGACAACCTCGCCCGGCTTATCGCGGCCGGATTGGCCATCCTCGCCATAATCGCTGTCCCGGCCGCTCGGTCGGCGCCCGTCAGCATCCCGGCCAAACCGCCCGCAATCCTGGTCTATGGCGGGGTGCCCTGCGGCATCGCGGCCGCGGTGATGGCGGCGCGCGAGGGGGTGAAGGTGGTGCTCGTCGAACCGACGAAGCACGTCGGCGGACTCAGCACCAGCGGCATCAATACCGCGGAAAGCGAGCACATGCTGAAGTGGACCATCGGCGGGTTCGCCGATCAATTCTATCGGCGCTTGGGAACGCACTACGGCACGAACAAGCCCGAATACTTCTTCGAATCCGGCGTCGCCGAAAAAGTGTATCTCGACATGCTCCGCGAGGCGGGCGTAGCGGTGCTATACGGCGCGAGCGTGGACAAAGTCACGAAAGCCGGCAGTCGCATCACCGGCATTACGCTGACCGACGGCGCGAGACTCGAAGCCGACGTCTTCATCGACGCCGGCTACGAAGGCGACCTCATGGCCCGCGCGGGAGTGACGTATGCCGTGGGCCGCGAATCCAGGGCCGCGTTCGGCGAGGAGGCCGCCGGCATTCGCTTCGACAAGACCCCCCGCAAGGCCCGCACCGTGGATACCCAAGGAAAACTCCTTCCCGGCGTCAGTGCGTGGGCGAAAGACCTGAAGGAAGGCGACGCCCATCGGGGGCCGATGAACTACAACTTCCGCCTCACCGTCGCGAAGGACCCGAAGTTCCAAGTGCCGATTCCCCTGCCGCGGCACTACGATGCGGCGCGCTACTCGCTGCTGGCCGATTGGCTGCGCGATCGCGCGGCACACCGGGCGGCGGTGACGCTCTACGACATCATCGACCTTTACCCGCGCCGCAACGGCAAGTACGAGCTGAACAACAAACAGGATGCGATCGTCTCGCTGGGGCACTTCGGCGGTCAGTTCGATTGGCCGGAGGCCGATTATGCCGCGCGGCAGCGCATTTACGCTGACCACCTGGACTACACGCTCGGCCTCTTGCATTTCCTGGCCACCGACGAATCCGTGCCGGCCAACGTGCGGGCCGAGATGAAGTCGCTCGGGCTGCACAAAGACGAGTTCGCCGACAATGGCCACCTCCCTTACCAGCTTTACGTCCGTGAAGCCCGGCGCATGCGGGGCGAGTATGTCATGACGCAAACCGACGTGCAACGGGCGCGCCGCAAGCCCGACGCCATCGGCATCAACAGCCACTTCATCGACTGCCATCATGTCCAGCGCGTCGCCTTGTCGCCCACCGAGTTCGTGAACGAAGGCCGCATCTGGCGCGTCGGCTACGCCTACCAGATTCCCTATCGCGCGCTGACGCCGAAGGCCGCCCAGTGCACCAACCTCCTCGTCCCGGGGGCCGCGAGTTTTACGCATGTGGCCTTCTGCACGCTTCGCCTGGAAAGCGTCTGGATGATCGCCGGCCACGCCGCCGGAGTCGCCGCCGCAATGGCTGCCAAAGAGGGCAGCGACGTGCAGCGGGTCTCCGTCCCCGTTTTGCAAGAGAAACTCCGCGCCCAGCGACAAGTCGTCGATTTCATTCCCGGCCAGCCGGAGAAACGCGAGGACACCCACGACATGCCGGAATTCTGAACGGCATCGACTTACGGATTGGCATACGGTTTGGCGGTCGTGGCGACGCCAGCGGCGTTGTGGTAACATCAGGGGATGGGCCGCCAGCCGCGATCCGCTTGACCAGGTTCCCGGAGCAATTCCATGAACACGCCATCTCCCTCGGAAAATGTTGCACCATCCGCCGGCCTCCGGCGGCGATCGTTTTTCCAGACTGTGCTCTCCGGTGCGGGAGTCGTGCTCGGCGCCCCGCGATTGCTCCGCGGCGACGCCCTGGCCGCGCAGCAGGGGCCCGGCGGCCGCGAGTTCCACGAACCGGCCCGCGACTTGCCGTTGTGCGCCGACGCCGACGTGATCGTCTGCGGCGGCGGACCGGCCGGCGTTGCGGCGGCGATCGCCGCGGCCCGCGCAGGCGCTCGTACCCGTTTGTTCGAGGTCCACGGCTGCCTGGGCGGTATCTGGACCGCCGGGCTGCTCACGTATATCTTCGATTTCGCCAAGCCGGGCCTGACTCGCGAGATACTGCAAAAGCTCGAACGACGCGACGCGCGGCGGGGCACGAATCGCGACCGATTCGTCTACGAGCCGGAAGAAATGAAGCTGCTGTTAGAGGAAATGTGCACGGCCGCGGGAGTGAACGTGCTGCTGCACTCCCGCGTGGCCGCCGCCTATCGCGAAGGCCGCCGGCTGGCGACCATCGTCACCGAATCGAAGTCCGGGCGGCAGGCGTGGCAGGCGCCGGTGTTCATCGACGCGACCGGCGACGGCGACCTCGGCGCGCAGGCCGGCTGCCAGTGGGACACCGGCCAGGCCCAGGATTGCCCCTGTCAGCCGCTCACGCTCAATGCCTTGGCCGTGGTTCGCGATGCGGCGAAGATGGGTGATTTCATCTCCTTCTTCGCCGGCAACGACAACATGGCCCAACACGTCAAGGCGACGAAGAACGTTCTGGCCGAAATCCGCCGCGCCGGCTGCGACCCTTCCTATGGCATGCCCACGCTCTTCCAGGCCCGCGACAACCTGCTGCTGGTCATGCTCAACCACGAGTACGGCATCAAGGCCTTCGATGCGGCCGCCATCAGCGATGCCACACTGCGGGCCCGGGCCGAAATCTCCAAGATCGTGCGGGCCTTGAGCGCCCTGGGCGGCGTTTGGGAAGGAATGCGCCTGGTGGCCAGCGCCGAGCAGATCGGCGTCCGCGACGGCCGGCGAATCCACGGCCGCTACACGGTGACCCGCGAGGACCTCGTCCGCGGCGCGCGTCACGCGGATGGCGTCGCGCGGGTGACCTTCGGCGCGGACATTCATGCCGCCACTCGGGAAAAAAACCACAAGGAGACCATCTCCCACGGCGGCTTAGCGTTCCGCCCATACGACATCCCGCTGCGGGCGCTGCTGGCCAAAGACGTCGACGGGCTGCTGATGGCCGGGCGTTGCATCAGCGGCGATTTCGTCGCCCACGCCAGTTACCGCGTGACAGGCGACGCCGTCGCCATGGGCGAAGCGGCCGGGGCCGTCGCGGCGTTGGCTGCCCGCAGCAAACGCATGCCGCACGACGTTCCCTGGGAGCAGGCGGCAGAGTTGCTGCAGCAAACGACGCGCAAGAATTGAACGGGCCGGTTCGGGAAAGCGATACCCCTCGACCAACTGCCTTATCGCCGATACGGCCAAGGCCGAACACCCAGAGAACCACGACCATGGCAACGCGACTTACCCGCTTCGCTGCACTCACCGTCGCGGCACTGACGCTCGCGACGATAGTTCCGGCCGTCACGGCCGCCGATCGAAATGAAACCAGCCGCGTTAAGTTCGTCAGCAGCGTCGCGGGCGGCCGCGCCACGCTCCTCGACCGCCGCAGCGGCGTTGCCTGGGACCTCGGCCCGGTTTCCGACGCCGCGGTTTCCAGCGACGGTTGCAGCGTCGTAGTCCGCCAGACCGCAACCGGCGTCAACCCCATACGGTTGCTCGACGGCGCGCTGGCGATCGCCCCGGGCGAGGCGGGCTGCGTGCTGGTGCCGGCCCGCGAAGGGTTGCTGATTCCGGCCGATAGCGCCATCGAGTTCCACCAGAGTTTCAGCACGTGCGGTTACGAGGGTTGTCACATGAACATGATGGGCTTCGTCAAACGCGGCGCGGCGCTGCTGATGACGTGGGACGACGCCTACATTCGCACGGATTTGCTGAAGACCAAGCAATCGCTGAAATGTTCGGTCTACGCGCGGCGGCCGCCGCATCATCAAAGTGCGGCGTTCTCCATCACGCTCACTCCGCTGGGCCGAGGCGACTGGAACGCCGTCGCGGCCGCCTATCGCGGCATCGCCGAGGCCAAGGGGCTGGCGGTCACCCTGGCGGCAAAGGCGAAACGCAATCCGGAGACCGCTAAGCTCTTCGGCGCGTCCAACGCCAAGCTCTGGATGTGCCTGGCCCGCCGCCGCAGCGAGGACAGCACCAAGGACGAGAGCGTCGAGGTCAAATGGACCTTCGCCGAGGCCGCGCAGGTGGCCGAGCACCTCAAACGCGACCTGGGCATGGACCGCTGCCTGTTCACGCTCGGCGGCTGGACCGAGGGGGGCTACGACTGCCGCCATCCCGACGTGTTGCCCGCCAATCCCGAGTGCGGCGGCAACGACGCGCTCGCCGCCGCGGTGGCCCGCATCAAGGCCCTCGGCTACATCGCCTGTTTCCACGACAACTACCAGGACATGTATCGCGACGCGAAGTCCTGGAACCCGGACTGCATCCAGAAAAGGGCGGACGGCTCGCTGATGTCGGGCGGCCGCTGGATGGGCGGGCGGGCCTACATGGTGTGCGCGCCGAAGATGCTGGAGTTGGCCCGGCGGCCGCAGAACCTGCCGGCGGTGCAAAAGCTCTTCGCGCCGCAGGCGTACTTCATCGACACCACCTACGCGGTGGACCCGCAGGAGTGCTTCGACCCGCGCCACCCGCTCACCCGCAACGACGATATCCGCTGGAAACAGCAGCTCAGCGACTACGCCCGCGGGGTCTTCGGCATCTTCGGCTCCGAGTGCGGCCGCGAGTGGGCGATTCCGCACAGCGAGTTCTTCGAGGGCCTCAGCGGCGTCAGCGGCAAGTACTTCCACAACAACATCGACCCGGCCACGCTCGGCGCGACGGTGGTGCCGCTGTTCGAGATGGTCTATCACGATTGCGAGGTCGTCTTCGGCAAATACGGTTACGCGCCGGAGACTGCCGCCGAATATGTCGCGCATCACGCCATCTGTGGCCGGACCTTGAATTACCACCGCTTCGATCCGCATCTCTACTGGAAGCAGCCCCTGCCGGAAGTGAAGGCGCGGCCGAGCGTCGTGTCGGTATCGCAAATCGCCAACGGGAAGTTTCAGATTCGTTACCGCTGGCAGGTCGACTCACCCGGCAGCGGCGACTGGCGCGTGTTCGTGCATTTCGGCAAAGATCTGCCGCCCCCGTTCCAGAACGACCACGCCCCGGCGCGGCCGGTCGCGAGTTGGCTCTCCGGCGAGCGCATCGAGGAAGGCCCCTTCGTGGTGACAGTCCCACCCACGATGAAGGCCGACGTGGTGGACGTTTACGTGGGCCTCTGCCGCGGAGCCGGCGGAACGGAGCGCGCGATGTTGCCCGGTTGCGGCGCCAACGGCAGCGTGCGCGTGGGGCGGTTGCGCTTGAAACCGGCGATCGCGTTCGAGCAAGCGGAGCCGCTGCCCGCGCTGGGCGACCGCGGCTGTTTCGTGCGCGCCGACAACGGCTGGGCCGCCGGCCTTTGCGCGATGGATCGGTTCCTGAAGAACACGCACGAAATCCTCGGCCCGCTCGCGGCAATCACCACTCACGCGCGGCTGACGAAATTCGAGTTCTTGACGTCCGACCGCATGGTGCGTCGCGCCACCTTCGGCGATGGCGAAGGCCGTCCGCTGGCAACGGTAACGGTGAACTTCGGCGCGGGCGGGTTCATTGCCCAATCCAGCGAAGGCGGCGCGGTGACGTTGCCCACCTGGGGATTGCTCGTCGAATCGCCGCGGTTCACGGCTTTTCATGCCACGAGCTGGGCCGGGCGCAATTACGGCAAGCCGGTGTTGTTCTCGGTGCGGCTCGACGGTCCGCGGACGCGGGTATTCCATGGCTTTGGCGACACGCGGCTGACGTGGCGCGGCCATGAACTCGATGTACGGCGAGAATCGACGTGTATGCTGCCCTGAAAGACCGCTGGGAGATACTGCTCGTACGAGATCGTTGTTGACGTCATAGAGATCGACCCGCTGGGCGGCGAAGCCGGGCCCGTCCTGCGCGGCCGGCGCCGCCGCGACCGAGAGCGACATCCCTTCATCGCAGCGTTGGAAAGAGCCACCTTTGTGAGCGGCAATTGAAAAGTGCACGGCTACGCCGGTCTGTCTGCCGCTTGAAATGAAGACGCCCCGCGCGGAAAGCGGCAACTCGGGGCGTGAGGGAAGCATATTATTTGTGCCGGCCCCGCCTCAGGGCCCCAGCCTCGACACCGTGGCGAACCCGGGCGCGAAAGACGACCTGAACTTCAACGGCAACGTGGGGATCGGGCCTTACAGCGTCGTGATCCTATCGCAGGACTGACCACGTATGACCACGTAAGTGCCACCCGTCGCGGAGGGACACCGCAACGGCCACGGATGAACATCGATCGAAAAAAGGTCGTCCGTGTTTACCCGTGGCTCTTTCCTTATTTTCGCGCCACGGTTCTTTGCGTCCGCGGCGGGTTCTGAGAACGGGTCTTCGTCGCGGGCGGCCGACAATTACGTGGTGATTTCGCGGCGTCACCCCCGGCCCCTCTCCCGCGAGTGGAGAGGGGAGTAACGGTTGGACGGCCGCTTAATACACCCGGCCGCGGCTGATGGTCGGCTGCGAGGCACCGGGCTGCGGCTCGGTCGACGACGGCGTTTGCGGCTCGGTCGACGACGTGGGCGGCATGCCCGTGGTGGTGGGCGTGCCACCGAGTTGCTTGAGCATTTGCTCGGCCAGTTTGTCCTGCGGCGCCATCGCGATGGCCTGGGCCAACTGCTGCTTGCCCTCGGCGGTGTGTCCCATCATCAAGTCGTGATAGCCCAGCAGAAACCGCGCATCGGCCGACGAGGGATTGCTATGAGCGTAGTCCACCAACGCTTGCAATTGCGTGGTATAGGTATCCACGTTGCCGTAGTAGCTGTAGAGGTGGTCCCAATCGCTGATCGGCCCCATGGCCACGGCCGCATGGGCCTCCATGGCGGCGCCGCGATAGTCTTTCAAGGCGAACAGGGCCAGCGACAGCAACTCGTGGATGCGGGCGTTGCGCGGCATCTCGATGGCCGCGTGACCACCGAATCGCAGCGCGTCGCGATAATTTCCCTGCTTGAAGGCCTCTAAGGCCTCGTCGGCGAACTGCTGCCCTTCCGTGCTGGTGGCCGGCTGATCGGCCTCCTGCACCGCGGTCTCGTCGGTCGTGGCCACGGTCGGTTCCGCGGCGTAGGCCGTGTAGTCGGCGGTGGTCACGGGATAGGCCAAGCCGGCGTAATCGTAGGCGTAGTACGGGTAGTAAGAATCATAGCCGTAGTACGGATACGCGCCGGCGTACCACCATGGATTCCCGTAGCCGTAGAGGCCGTAACCCCAATAAGGACCAAAGCCGAAGCCGTGATAGCCTCGACCGAAGCCGCGGCCCCAATTATTGTTCCACCAGCCGTTATGGGCCCAGTTTCCCGAGTTCCCCACAAACGCGGAACGGGTGCCGAAGTTATGCGCGCCGACCACGCCCGGCGTTGCAAAGCTGCGGGTAGCAAAACTGCCGCTGCTCAGTGCGGGCGAGGAGTAGCGGAACGCGGGCGCGCTATACGACCGGCCGGCACCCCAGCCGCCACCGCCGTACGAATGGCCACCCCAGCCGCCACCGCCGCCAAACGAATGGCCGCCACCGCCGCCAAACGAATGGCCACCGCCGCCGCCAAACGAATGGCCACCGCCGCCGCCACCAGGGCGGGCGAACAACGGTCCGCCGGCCATTGCCACCAGTGCCACGGCTAATGCTGCAACCCAAAATTTTCCGCGCATCATACTACCCCCTTTTTATAAAAAACGGCCCGCCCGCATGGCCTCGAATTGAGTGCTCGCGGCGGCCGGTGATTTGCCCTCAACTCGCTACTGAATTATACGCAGCGGCGAGAGCCAGTGGCCGTCGCAAAGCGTTGCAGTTCAACGACATGCGTCGAACGGGTGTGGCCGGGCAACTCCGCTGGCGCAGGGAGTCGCGAAGTTCTGCCCAAAGAGAGGCAGGGCGTGTGCCTCGACCGTATCAGCGGCGGCCCTACGGGTATTGGACGCCCGCGTGAGCCGAATGGAGCGGCCGGTGAAAGAACGGGGGGCGACCCGCGGCGGGCTACTTCACCAGGATGATCGATTCGGTCTGATCCATGATGTTGACGAACGCCTGCTGCAGCCTGGCTTGGCGCTGCGCGAGGGTCCCAATGCACCACAAATAACCGTAGTTCGGGTCGGCCGAGGAGCTGGGGAAGGTGGTGCCGCCGATCGTGGCGAGGCTCTGCAGGAAAGTCACGGCATCGGTCTGTTCGATGCCGGAGGCGTTGGGCTCGAAGATCGCGCCGAAGGCGATGCAGTAGACCAGTACGGGGCTCTGCGGCGTGGCAAAGCCGGGAGGACTGGCGGTGGTCAGGGCGCAAATCTGCGTGGCGACGTTGAGCGCCGAGGTGTCGGCCGCGTTGCCCGAGGCCGACACCGTGCCCATCGGTGGAAGATTGTAGTAGGAATTGTAACGTCCGGCGTTGTTGAAAGTGGCCGTGGTGGCCTGATTGACCATGCCGTCGGTTTCGAGGATCACGATTTTCTGGGCGCCCACGCGGCCGAACCCTCCGGCGGGCACGGTCGATCCGTTGGCGGTCGCATTCTGCAAAGTGCTGCTGGTGCTGAACTGGTTGTAGGCCAGCATCAGGCCGTAGTCGGTGGTGGTGTTGGAGTCGTAGTCGCCGTGGGCCCGCGGCGTCAACCGATCGTTGGCGTCCCAGGGGCGGACGTCGCCCGAGCTGCTGTTGGGCGGATACCACAGGGAATTGCCAATGCTCGTATAGTTGTTGCCGAGATTGTTGCAGGCGTAGGGGAACTGTCCCACGGCGACGTCCTCGCCGCTGAACGGGGGACGGCTGAACATGCAAAGTGAGACCAGATCGTTGGGGTGATTGTTCTGGATGTCCTGCAGCGCCCCGGCAATGCCCAGCTTGGCGACCACCATGGAGATGTCGTGGGTCGTGCCGGGCAGCAGCCCGGTGTCGGACATGAACTGGATCATCGTCATGGGGCCGAACCACATCCGCTGCCGGGGCCGTTTGGGGTTGTCGTTGGGATTGATGAAGGCCGCGTAGCCCGACTTGTAGACGTAGTCGGGGCCGGTGACCTGGATGGGCGTTCCACTGCCCGGCGTGAAGTCCGGGCCGATGCTGCACGTGGGGGTGCCGATATTCTGGACGTTCCCAACGGGATCGAGGTAAACCCCGAGGACCCAGTCGATGTACTCCTTCCAGAATTGCTGGTCGACGCTGCCGCCGTCCACGGTGCTGATGTTGCTGTTGGGCTGGGTGGGATCGTAGGCCGCGGCGGGCACGTCGGTGGGAATGGCGCTGTAATAGAGGATGTTGCCGGCGCGCAACTGCGATGGAAACGGATTCGGGCCGATGTTCTTGATCCAGTTGAGAATGGCCTTGTAGTTGATGATGTAGTTGCCGGACGGGTTGTTCCAGATGCCGCTGCTGTTCCACAACAGAGTGTTGTTGGCCAGCGGTGCCCCGCTGGTAGTTTCGAAGTAGAGCTTCCGCCAATCGCTGCTGCTGCCCGGTTGCGGGGGCCAGATGAAGAACGTTTTCCCCCAGTAGCCGGGCCCCTGGGTGAAGCCTTTGAAATTGGGATAGCCGGGAAAGAACGACGTGTTGGGGTTGACGGCTTGGGCCCAGGTGAGAACGCAAGTGCCGCTGGAGGTGAGGTAGTTGTCGCCCGACACGGGGGCGGTGACCGTGCTGGCGGCGGGCGTGAAGGCGTAAGCGGCGGCGCCGCCACGGTTGTTCTGGTAGAAATCGGTGGCCATCGTGGGGATGCCCATCACGGCCTGGGTTGTGTTGCACATGCCGACCTCGCTGCTGCCGCTGGTGCACTGGAGCGTGGCGTTGGCGGAGAAGGTCGGGTTGTACGGTCCGAACTGCGGGAAGACCGGGTCGGTGTTGTTGGGAGTGTTATCGAGGCTGCCCAGGTAGCTTTCGCAGTTCCAGAGGTCGCTCTCGTTGTTCATCGAGCCCGAGTAGTCCAGCACGACGGCCACGTCGCGGGGGCGGTAGGCCGCGGTGGCGGTGGCGGTGAGGGTGCAGAAGCTGTCGCCGAGGATTTTGGAGAAGGTGCCGGGCGCCTGGTAGGTGATGGTGACCTGGGTGAGGCCGTAGTTGTCGGTGCCCGACGGCGGAAACTGCGGGGCGAAGGTCTGGGTGGCGGAGTTGTAGTGGTAGGCGCCGTGGGTGACGGCCACCGCGGAGTTGGTGAGAGCCTGCCCGAGGATCGGGTTGGCGATGGCGGCGTTCTGCGCGTTGGTGGTGGCGGCGGCCCGGTTGGCGGTGGTGCCCGTGGTGAGCGTCCGCGCGCCGGCAATCGCCGCCAGATCGGCCGCATTCTGGATTTGCACATTGGCCACCGAGAGGCGGCCGACGTCGATGGCCAGCGCCACGGCGCCGAACAAGGCGACCAGCGACACGGCCAGCAGCGGCATGACCGATCCGCGGCGGGGCGGCGAACTCGTTCTTCGAAACATGCGCGACTCCGTGAGGCGCCGCCGCGAGGCGGCCCGTTTCTGTGGCCCGGTTCGTTAATTCGCTTCGCAGAGCATCATCGCCGTGACGGTCATCGGCAAAGGATTAGGAATGAGGCTCAGCTTCGGCACGATCGGCGTGAAGTTTCCGGTGATTTGCACCGCGATATAGCCGCCCAGCGGCGTGCTGGTCCACGCGCCGAGATTGGCGCCGGTGCCGGGATCCACCTGGTAGACCTGAATGGCGATGCTCCCCAGGGTCTGGCCCGCCAGGCACTGGGTGACGTTGCTCTGGATGTTGGAAGTGGCCAGCGTACTGGTATTGGTGATGGCCAGGCGGGCGCCGCTCCGCGCGGCATTTTCCAGCAACTGCTGCATCATGATCATGCGGCCGAAATCGAAAATGCTCAGCAATAGCAGAAAGCACACCGGCAGCACGATCGCGGCCTCGACGGCCCCCACGCCGCGGCGGCGGATCCGCCGGCAGGTGTCGATCGCTGTGTGGATTACGGAATGGGCCATCGATCAATACCCCGGGGGGACGACAATGCTGCTCGGATAGGAGTACGGGTTGGCCGAGTACCACGTCACTGTGGCGCGAAGTTGCGCGGTGCCCGGCAGGAACATGCTGGTCGTCGTCCAGCGGACAGCCGAGAAGGGAATGGAGACGACGAGCTGGATCTGATCCAACGCAGTGGCCGAGGACGGATCGGTGCCGGGGTTCGTCAGATCGTTGACGGTCACCGTGGCATTCGCGGTGGGCACGCCGGCGATGGTCAGGTAGTTGGTTACCGCCGTCTGGACCTGCGCGGCCGTGTTGAGCCCGATGGACGCCGTGCGCCCGCCGACCGCGGCGGCGTCGTAAAGGATCGCTTCGACCTCAATCATGCGGCCGACCTCCCAAAGCCCCAGGAGCAGGATGAGGATTACCGGCAAGACGACGGCAAATTCGACCGTAGCCAGGCCATGTCGATCGCGTCGGAACGTTCGGCGCCTACTTCTTCCCATAATAATGAAAGGTAGGTCACGAACCCACCACACGCAAGAAGTAGAAAGCCTGGTCCGCGGCACGCCACCCGCGTGGAGCGCACGCTCCCGGTAACGCGGTTTCCGGTTGTAGCGGTTATCAGCGGCCGGATTTCGGCCCGAATGAACTTTGACGCTGGAAGAGATCTTCCCGAGTTTGCCGGCGGAGTGTTTTGTGATGGGCGACTTTGAAATGGCAAGTGGCCCAAAAATCGTTTGCAAGCGGCCACTGGCCGTGATAAGTTTGCGATCGCGTTGAGGGTATCCCAAGAGCCGCGGCAAGCGCAGGTATCGAGAAGAGCCCGTCACCGGAGCAGTTCCGGCGACGGGCTCTTTTTTTGGGGACAGAGGGGAGAGACGACGTGATTCCGCGAACGCTTCATCAGATCTGGCTGGGGCCGCGGCCGGAGCCGACGATCTTTACCGATACCTGGCGGCGGATGTGCCGGGAGGCGGGCTGGGAATACCGCATGTGGCGCGAGGCCGAGATCGATGCCTTCGGGCTGGAGAACCGCCGCCTCTACGAGCGCCAGCCGAACGCGGCCGGCATGAGCGACGTTGCCCGCATGGAGATCCTCAAGCGGCACGGCGGGATTTATCTGGACTGCGACTTCAGTTGGAGTGGAACCGACTGGGAGAAGTATCTCGACCTGGACCACATTCCGTTCATGGCCGCGACCGAACACCTGATGCCTCCGCGGGCGCAATACGAGGGCCTCTGGCAGCCGCTGCGGGCGGAAGACGTGCAGACCGCGGTGTTTCTCGGCAATGGTTTTCTGGGCGCGGAGCCGAACCATCCGATCGTGGCGCGGCTGGTGGCCGGTTTTGAGGAAAGTTCGGCGAGGAATCCCGGGCGCAACCCGCCGGAGTGCACGGGCTGCTACCTGCTGTCGTGCTGCATCGATACGCCGATCACGCTGGTTCCCAACAAGTGGATTTTTCCCCGCGGACCGCAGTATTTCCATCTCTCGCTGTATAACGAGAATTATCAACCGCATGCGGGCCTCTCGCGAGGACGGTCGACATGATTCCGCGAATGCTTCATCAGATCTGGGTGGGGCCGCAGCCCGAGCCGACGATCTTCACCGACACCTGGCGGCGGATGTGCCGCCGCGCCGGCTGGGAATACCGCATGTGGCGCGAGGCGGAGATCAATGCCTTCGGGCTGGAGAACCGCAGTCTCTACGAGCGGGAGACCCGCCCTCAGGGCATGGGCAATATCGCCCGCATGGAGATCCTCAAGCGGCACGGCGGGGTTTACCTGGACTGCGACCTCGCTTGGACCGGGACCAATTGGGAGGAACATCTCGATCTGGACCACATTTCGTTCATGGGCGTGACCGAACACCTGATGCCTGCGCCGGCGCAGTACGAGGGCATCTGGCAGCCGCTGCGGCCGGAAGACGTGCAGACCGCGGTATTTCTCGGCAACAGTTTCGTCGGCGCGGAGCCGAACCATCCGATCGTTGCGCGGCTGGTGGCCAACTTCGAGGAAAGCTCGGCGAGGAATCCCGGCCGCGATTCCCCGGACCGCACGGGCTGCTTCCTGTTGTCGTGCTCCATCGACACGCCGATCACGCTCGTTCCCAACAAATGGATTTTTCCCCGCGGACCGCAGTATTTCCATCTCACGCTGCACGACGAGCGTTATCGACCTCATCCGCTCTTTTTTGCGAGGACGGCGAGCACGCGAGCCACACGGCGGGTGGGGGCTAGCGGAAGCGGTATTTCGGATTCTTGACGTCGAAATCCGCGTCCGTATAACCGTTGTTGAGCTTCAGGTCGAGGTAGGAATACTGCTCGATCAATTCCGGCGGCCCGCCGGGCGCGGCGGGAAAATCGTACGCCTCGTAGCGGACCGGCAGATTCAGTTGGTCGTCGACGAAGATCCGCACGACATGGAAGGTGAAGTAAGGTCGCTCCACGGGATGGGTCGCCTCGATCCAGGTGCAGGCGCGATCGTTGATCCTCGCTCCATGGACCACGCGGACTTCGCACTCGCCGTGCTGAAGGTCCCTCTCGGCGACTTCCACGAGCCGACGGACCATGTTCAGCAAGCCGATTTCCGTGATCGGGTAACGGTGGCCGAACATCGCGAAGGGGCCGTCGGGCTGCACCGACACAACTCCCAATATCCGCTGTACGCCCGACAGGTGGACCAGCATCCGGCCCTGGTGGCGCCCTTCGACGTAGAGCACCTCGCGTCCCTTGATCGAGGCCGGGCGAAGAAACTCGGCGTATACGCTCAGCGGCCGCTGGCGGACCTTGATGCGGGCGTACTGCTCGTCGTAGAGCTTGCCGTTCACGCGCTCATGGCTGACAAATAGCGCGGAGTAGTCTTGCACCTTCTCCAGGGCCGGCAGTCCTTCCCGCGCCCAGCGGATCACCGGAAGCAGCGGATGTTCTTTCGTTTCGGCTTGCGCGGCAGGCTGGCTGCCGGGCAACGCCGAAGTGCTGGCGATGAAACCGGGCGAGCGACCGCCCGGCGCAGCAGTGGATCGGCGGGCCGCATCCTCGGCGGGGATTGCCGGCGCCCGGGAGACGCCAATCCCGCGCCCGACGAGCAAGGCCCCGGTCAGCAAAGCTAATACCGCCGATACGACTCGCGCGCCCATGTTAGCATTCCTCCGTTGTTGTTCGTCATGGCTGCACCGAATCGGCCGGATCGAGGATGGTGACCACGCCGCGGTCGCCGTCCACGCGAACGATTTGCCCGGTTTGGATGATCCGCGTGGCCGGACCGACGTTGACCACGGCGGGGATGCCGTATTCGCGGGCGACGATGCTGCCGTGGCTGAGCATCCCGCCCATGTCCATGACGATTCCGGCGGCCATGAGGAAGTAAGGGGTCCAACCGGGATCGGTAAATGGGGCGACGAGGATTTCGCCGGGCAGCACGCGCGCGAGCGCGTCGGGACGGATCACGACCCGCGCCGGCCCCGTCGCCACGCCCGCGCTTGCGGGCAACCCCCGCAATACGTGGGCCCCCGGTGCGGAGTCGCCGGCGACGACTTTTTGGGGTTCGAACCGCCCGACGATGACCGCCGGGGGCGTGAGCGTCTGATCATAGGCGAACTCGGCCTTCCGCGCGGCGACGGCCGCATGGAGCGGGGCGCCGGCCACGACGGCACGGAGTTCCGCCAGTTCCAGAAAGAAGATATCGTCGCGGTCCGCAAGGGCGCCGCGACGGGCCAACCGCGCGCCGAGTTCGAGAAGCGCGCCGCGCATGGCCGCAATCACCCGCGTCATCTCATTCCGCACGTTCTCGCGCAGGCTCACTCCGTCCTGGGCATGGCGGAGGAGGAAATCGAAGAGCAGGATCTTGAGCGGATTTCGCAGCCGGCGGCGGCATTCGCTTGCCAATGCGGCCCGCCGCTGGGCCGGCCGCGGGCGGGAATCCGCCGCATCGGCGGCCGCGATATTGCCGAGCTGGCTGCGGAGCATGCCGAGCACGTGGTCGGGAGTCTCGGACCAGCGCGGATTGTGGACGTCCATCTCGCCGTAGCCATGGTGGCCGTGGCGCTCGATGAACTGCCGCCAGCGGTGGATGAATTCGCGGCCCTCGGCGGTGTCGCCCAAGCGTTGGCCGAGGGCGGCGAAATCGACGGCGTCGTCGCCGAGCACGGCGGAAAGCCGAGGCTGTCGGCCGGCCCAGGCGGCCAGTCGCCACAGCTCCAAGCCGGCCTCGGCCGAGGCCAGTCCGCTCACGCCCGCGAGCAGCCGGTTGGCGATTTCGCCGCCGCCACGCCCCAGGCTGCGGTTGGTAAAGCGGAAGAAGATCTGAATGAATGCCATGGCGACGGTGACGTAGGCCGCGCCGGGGTCGCCAAAGCGGACCCCCAGGTCGAGCAAGGCGCCGATATAGGTCAGCAATTCCGCTTCCGACATGGCGGCCACGTCGGCGCGGGCCAGCCTGTCCATCGCGCGGCGGAAATCGGCCACCGCCGCGCTGCCGCGGCGGGCCACGGCATGCGCGGCGAACCAGGCCGCCAGGCGGGGAAAACGCGCGAGGCGACCGAGCCGCTCCGGCCATCCGCGAGCCTCGGCCTCGAGAAGTTCCCCGGCCAGCAGCTTTCCGTGATGGCCGCCCAGCACGGTGACGAGATCCACCGGTGGAGGGCCGGGCACCGCGGCGAGCATGCGGGCATAGGTGTTCATATTGGCGTAAGCCCGGCCGGCGATACGATCGAAGAGCGGTTCCCGGTCGAGGTCGACGCCAAAGAGTTTGAACTCCGGGCCAAACGCGTGCTTGATGTAGAAATTCAACACCGACCAACTCATGGGAGTGGCCACGTCGGGGAGCACCTCCCAGGAATTCATGCTGCTCCAGACGCCATGGGGTTGGCCCGTTTTCCGCCTCAAGGTGGTGATGGGACGCGATTGCAGCACATAGAGTTGCGGGCCGGCGATAGCCCATTCCAGATCCTGGGGAGCGCCCAGTGCTCGCTCGACTTCCAGCGCCAAAGAGCCCAGCAACTGGATTGTGAGGTCGTCCAAACAGGCGGCCTGCGCCCGTTGCGGCGCGACCGGCCGTTGGCAAACGCCGGCTGCGGAGTCCGGCACCACCTCCACGCTCTTGTTTCCCAATTGACGTTCGATCACGCGGAGCCCCGGGCTGTCGAGCACGATGCGGTCGGGACTGAGTTGGCCGGAAACCAAGGCCGCGCCCAGGCCATAAGCGGCCTCGATGACGATCCGCTGCGGGTTGCCGGTGACGGGGTCGGCGGTGAAGAGCACTCCGGACACGTGGGGAGATATCAAACTTTGCACCACCACCGCCATCGCCGACGCACGATGGTCGATGCCGGCACGCATGCGGTAGAGAATCGCTCGGTCGGTGAATAGCGAAATCCAGCAATCGCGGACGCTTTGGAGAATCGCGTCGCGGCCGCGGACGTTGAGAAAGGTCTCCCCTTGGCCGGCGAAGGACGCATTGGGCCCGTCCTCGGCGGTGGCGCTGGAGCGGACCGCATAGGCCGCCGAACTGCCCTGCGCTTCCCATGCCGCGCCGATCGCTTGCTCGACGGCCGGGGGCATCCGGACCGCGGCCAACCGCTCGCGCAACTCCGCGCCGACCGATTGCACGGCTTCCATGCCCTGTGGCTGAAGAGCCGCCAGCGCCTCGCAAATCTGCTGCGCCTCGGGGCAGGCGGCCATGAATTGTCGAAACGCCGCCGTGGTCACGCAGAAGCCAGGCGGCACGGGAAGCCCGGCGCCGTGCATCTCGCCGAGATTGGCTCCTTTTCCGCCCACCCGCGGCGCGTCGGCCGCTCGGACGCGATCCAACAAGATGACAAATGGCAACCGCTCCACTCGGCGGGCAGATTCCCGCTCTGCGGACAAAACCGACGCTGCGTTCATTGCGGCACCTCGGAAAAACGTGAATTGTCCGCCGGAGCATTCGGCGGCAGCGGCCTCTTGCCGGTGCTGGTTGGCGGCGCCGGCAAAATGCCGCCGCGCAACCGCGCCACCGGAGCATCCCCATACTTGTCGAACCCGAGCCATGCAAAACCAATGCCTAAGCGGAATACTAGCATCCCGGTCGACCAAATCAGCCCCATCGCCAGTAGTACATCCGGCCGCCCCGTAGGAAGCAATAAATAAAGGGCCGTTTCGCGGGTGCCGAGGCCCGAGGCGCTGGGAAGGACGCCGGCCATCAAGACCAGGGGAACGGCGGCGAGCGCCGTCGCGGGGGCGACATCGAGCGCGCAGATTCGCAAAGCGGCCGCGACGTAGCTCCCCAGGATGGCGAAGTAGCCCACGCGCAAGAGGACCAGGTGGAGGCTGCGCCGCCATGTCCAGCCGTCGAGCCAGGCGCCCCACTGCGTTTGCCGCCATCGCCGGCGCCAGGCCCTCGGCGACAGGCCCACGATCAACGCGGCGGCCACGAGCGCGGAGAGGATGACCACGCAGAACGGGCGTATATGTGCCGCGCGTGGGCTGCCGCTCAGCAATGAACCGACCAGCGCGGCGCTGCAGAGCACAAATCCGTCATGGCAAGCCAACACAATGCTGCGCGAGAGCGCCGAGACAAGCGGCATGCGCTCGATCCGGGCAACGTGCCAGGCGAGCGTGGCCTGTCCCAAGCCTTGGTTCAAGGCGGACAGCAGATACGAACGGCCCCGCACGTGCAACATCCGCCCATAGGAGAGCCGCGCATCGCCACGGGCGAAAACGATGGGCAGACAATAGGCGTCCCAAAGATAGACGAGCACGACCATGGCCGCGGTCATCGGAACGAGCAACTGCCATCGCAGCGTGGCAGCAGCGCGCGCCAATTGATCGACCGAGATCCGGCTGATGAGCCAGGATATCAAACCGACGCTGAACAACAGCGGCAGAGCCTTGCGAAACCGTTCCATGCGGGGGACGCGGTGCAAGGGGCATGCCAGAGGGAAGGAAATTCCGTGCTTACAGGAATGAGCCCGCTTTTGAGGCGGTTTGCGGCGGACCTTCCAGCGGCAGAACGCCGTCGGCACCGCTGGGGAAAAGCGGCACCGCATGGCGAGGCGGGAGCGGGGGCCGCGTTTCGGTCACCGCATGGCGGCGAAGCGTCCGCGCCAGCAGCCAGCAGAACACGGCCCACACCAGGCCGGCCGCCCAGCCGGCCAGCACGTCGGACGGGTAATGAACCCCTAAATAGACTCGGCTAGCGCCCACCAGGCCGGCCAGGAACAGGGCCAGCGCCAACAGATAGAACTTGAGCCGCCGCAGGGCGATCATCTCCGAGAGCAAGGATCCCAGCGTCAAATAAACGACAGCCGACATCATCGAATGCCCGCTGGGAAAACTGCTGTCGTAGACCTGGCAGAGGTGCGGCACCAATTGCGGCCGCGGCCGGGCGAAGCCGGCCTTCAAAAGACAACTGATCGCCAGTCCGCCCAGCACGGCAGCGAGCACGAAACCCATGGCGGCGAAGTTGCGATTGAGGAGCAGAAAGCCGGCCACGGCGATGGTCACCGAGGCCAGCACCACAACGCCGCCCAGGGCGGTCAGATCACGTGCGGCCTCGCCCATCCATTCGGGCCCGACGAGCAGCGCGGGATTATCCGGCCGCCGCAGATAGCGGAGGCTCCATTCATCGAACGAACGCGTCCGCCCATCGAGCATCACGTCGGCCAGGGCAATGAATCCCCAGGTGCCGGCCACCACGACCAAGACGCCCAACAGCACCGCCGGCTCGTGCCGCCCGAGCCAGTCGAGGACGTCGGAAATCGCGCGTCGGATCATGGACGTCCATTTTATCATAGAGCGGCAATCGAGGCAAACTCGACAGGCAACGCGGGAACAACTCGGCGGCGTTGGCCGGAGGTACGAAAGGGGGGAAATGGAACAGCCAGCGTTCTACGAACGGGGAGTCCGCGGCACAGAATTCGCAGGGTTCCGGCAGAGGTGGATTGGGACGCTTCCGGGCAACCGGGGAAAACAACACGACCGATTGAGTAATGTACACGCAAATCGCGCGGGTCGTTTCTCGGCACTGGATCCTGGCGCTGGTCGGTTGGGCGCTGGTGGCGGGGGTGATTCGTTTTCTGGCGCCAGCCTGGGCGAGCATCGTCCAGGATGGCGACTTTGCTTTCCTGCCGCCGCAGATGGACAGCGTGCGCGGCGCGAAGTTGTTGGAGCAGGCTTTTCCCGGCACGCGGGCGAAGAGCGAGGCGGTGCTGGTGTTGGCGCGGCCGGGCGGTCCATTGCGCGAGGCGGACTACGCGCTGGTCAATCGGCTCGTTGCGGAATTGACCCCGGCCGACGATCAAGCCGGGCTGGTCACGGCCGTCGACAGCTATCAGAGCCTGGTGCTGGGCCCGGAGTTGATCAGCCGCGTGGGACCTGCGGGCCAGGCCACCTTGATTCGCATCCACTTGCGGACCGAGTTGGCGGCGACGAAAAACATGGCGTGGATTGCGCAACTGCGGCGCACCGTCGAGGCGACGCGCCATGCGGCCGACTATCCGCAAGGACTGGAAATCGGCATCACCGGCGCGGCGGCCATCGCGGCCGACATGCGTTTGGCGGCCGAAGAGAGCCTGCACAATACGGAATCGACCACCGTGGTGCTGGTGGTGTTGATCCTGCTGCTGGTGTACCGCGCGCCGGGCCTGGTGATGGTGCCGCTGTTGACGATCCTGGCTTCGTGGGCGTTTTCCCTCGGGCTGATCGCGCTGTTGGCGCAATTGAGCCAGCAGACGGGGTGGTTCGACTTCAAGGTCTTTCGGACCACGCAGATCTTCATGGTGGTGATTCTGTATGGGGCGACGACGGACTATTGCCTGTTCCTCATTTCCCGTTACGCGGAGGAATTGCAACGGGGACTGCCGCCGGGTGAGGCCGTGGAAGCGGCCATTGCACGGGTCGGGCCGGCCATTACGGCCAGCGGCATGACCACGATTCTGAGCTTGGGGATGATGATCTTCGCCGATTTCGGCAAGTTCCGCTACGGCGGGCCGACCATCGCACTGTCACTGCTGGTGGCGTTGGCGGCGAGCTTGACGTTGGCGCCCGCGCTGTTGCGGTTCGGCGGCGCGATGGTCTTCTGGCCTTTTGGCCTGCGGGCGCAACGATCGGCCGAAGACGGCGATCGGCATTCGCCGCTGACGCGGTTGTGGGAGAAGATCGCGGCTACGCTGATGGCCCATCCAGGTCCGATTCTGATCGGGAGCGTGTTGATCTTGGCGTGGCCCACCTACGTCGGGCTGTCGGTGCCGACGAGCTATGATCTGCTGGGCGAATTGAATCGCCAGCGGTTCAGCATCCGCGGCACGGAACTGTTGCAACACTACTTTCCGCCCGGCCAAATCGGCCCGATCACCATCCTCGTCCGCGCCGACACGCCGATCTTCAAGACCAGCGAGGGAAAGTCGCAAATCTCGCGACTCACCAAAGAACTCTCCGGGTTGACGTACACCGACTCTCACGGAGTGCAAACCACGCCGGTCTCCGGCGTTCGCAGCCTGACGAACCCGCTGGGCGGGGCGCCCGGGGTAATGGATCCCTTCACGCGATTGGGACGGCGGAACCTGGCGGCGCGGAGCAGCCCGCGCGCCATCAACCGGTACCTGGCCGAAGCGCCCGGCTTCGACGGCAAAGTCACCCGCATCGATCTTCTCACTCGCTACGATCCCTTTTCGGCGGAAAGCGTGCGGCTGTTGGAGGACGTGCGGCAGAGGATGCACGGCCTGGCGGGCGATCCCGCGTCGCCCTGGCATGGCATGGAGTTCAGCTTCGTGGGCATCACGGCGGGAATTCACGACCTGCGGATCGTCAACCAGGGCGACTTCTACCGCATCGCGGCGCTGACCCGATTCTGGGTGTTCGTCGTGCTGCTGGTGTTGCTGCGGCGAGTGTTCATCTCGCTGTTCTTGATCCTCACCGTGCTGTGGGGCTACCTGATAACCATCGGCGTCACCAAAGTGGTCTTCATGTGGTACTACGGCGCCGCGTTCGTGGGCTTGGGCTGGCAGTTGCCGGTGTTCTTATTCGTGATCCTGGTGGCGGTCGGCGAGGACTACAATATCTACCTGGTGGTCCGCGTGGTGGAAGAACAACAGCGCCGCGGCGCGATCGAAGGGATCCGGTCGGCCCTGGTCCGCACGGGCGGGATCATCACCAGTTGCGGCGTCATCATGGCGGGCACGTTCGCCTCGATGATCAGCGGCACCCTGCGGGGGATGCACGAGATGGGGTTCGCCCTGGCTTTCGGCGTGCTGCTGGACACGTTCGTGATCCGCACGATCATCGTCCCGGCCTTCTTAGCCCTATGGCCGAGCCTGTCGCACGGGCGCGGCAATCCCGCGACGCGTTCGGATGGCGCCGGTGCCGAGTCGTATGCGGCAGAGGGCCGCCTAGGGGTGGCCGAAAAATAACTTCCCGATTTCCCTAGCCCGGGCGATTACGCCGCATTTACGCCTGGGCTAGGGAAAAGGAAGCAAAATCGGGAACTCTCCGCTGACTCGAAGTCCGCTGGTCCCCACCTCCCGGGGTGGTGTTGGGTGTCGGCGAGATCGCAATCCGGTTTACGCGAATCGATTGCGTGACGAGGCCCGCGGCCCGGGCTTCGCGCTACTTGCCGCCGGGCCTAAGATTCATGCGATGGCTTTCCACTGGCTATTTTTGATATCCATCGCCGCCGGGTTTGTCGGCGCGATGAGCGGGATGGGCGGGGGCGTGGTGTTGATCCCGGCGCTGACGCTCTGCGGAATGGGTATCAAGCCGGCTATCGCGATCAGCATGGTCTCCGTCATTGCCACCTCGAGCGGCGCCGCATCGGCCTATGTCCGCGACCGGATCACTAATCTCAAGGTGGGCATGTTCCTGGAGATGTTTACGATCCTGGGGGCCATCGTGGGCGCGATGGTCACCCTGGTCTCCGGTCAGTCCTTGCTGTTCATCGCCTTCGGGGCGGTGCTGCTCGTCTCTTGGTCGGCGCTCTTCCTGCAGCGTCACGAACAGTGGCATCCGGTGGCGCATCAGGATCGCTTTTCGCAGTGGCTGGAACTGGAAGGGAGCTACTACGATCAGGCCGCCCACGAGACGATCGAGTACCGCGGCGCCCGCGCCTACCTGGGCGGTCCGCTGATGTTCGTGGCCGGACTGATCGCGGGGATGCTGGGGATCGGCGCCGGCGCGCTCAAGGTGCTGATCCACGACCTGGTGATGGGGCTTCCGCCCAAGGTGTCCACCACGACCAGCAACCTGATCATCGGCGTGACCGCCCTGGCCGGCACCAGCGTGTATCTGGCGGCCGGGGTGATCGATCCCGGGCTGGTGGCCCCGGTGATGCTCGGCATTCTGCTCGGCGCGTACCTGGGCACGAAGGTCCTGGTCCGCCTGAGCAACCAGACGATCCGCGGCTTCTTCCTGGCCGTGTTGTTGGTGCTGGGGATGGAAATGCTGGTTCGCGGGATTCGAGGCGCGCTATGAGCTCCGGCGACACGAAAATAGCGGCGGCGAGGCGGGGCGCCGATAAGTTCGAGATCGACGCCCTGATCGGCTACGTGCTGCTATCGGGCGTCATTCTGAGCGTGGTGCTGGTGATTGCCGGGCTTGCCTGGGCGTGGACCAGAACCGGGCGACTGGGGGTGGACTACACGATTGCCCACGTGAACCTGTTCCAATTCGTGGTCGATGATCTGCGGGAGGTGTTCAGGGGCGCACTGCGTCCGCGGCTGTTGACGAGCTTGGGCATCGCCGCGCTGATGTTGACGCCCTACGCGCGGGTGCTGGCCTCGCTGTTGTTCTTCGCCTTGGTGGAGCACAACTGGAAGTACTCGCTGTTCACCGGGTTCGTGCTGGCCGTGCTCACCTATACGCTTTTTCTCCGTTGAGGGGAGGGGTCGCGGACATTATAGATTGGCCGCGGCACGCGATGTGCAATACGATTTCCGAACGTCGAAGGCTGCGCAACGGAGGCATTGCGTATGATTCAAGTGAAGCGGGTTTACGAAAAGCCATCGCGACGGGACGGCTTGCGAATCCTGGTCGATCGCCTTTGGCCGCGGGGCTTGAGCGCCGGGCGCGCGGACGTGCAATTGTGGCTGAGAGAAGTGGCCCCGAGCACGGAACTGCGCAAGTGGTTCGGCCACGATCCGGTCAAGTGGAAGCAATTCGAAGGGCGTTACCGAAAGGAGTTGCGCGATAAAAAGGAGCTGCTCGCGCTGCTGAAGCAGAAGAGCCGGGAGCAAACGGTTACCTTGGTGTACGCCGCACGGGATGAGGAACACAACCAGGCGCGGGTTTTGAAAACGATCCTCGAAGGCCGTAAGCAGTAACGGCGCCGAAAAAGGACGAGCTATGGAATTGGGTAGGATCGGACCTGGTCGAAGAGGAACCAATATGGTGCGGCGCCTGCTCGATGCCGGGCCGGGTGAGGCCGAGTTGGCCGCCAAGCGGCCCGCGGCGATCCGCCGCGAGTTCAGCGGCCACCGGGAGAAAGCGTCGGCCGCGGCGGGAGTCGCCGGATGACCGCCTCCCGTTCCGACGCGCTGGTGCTCTTCGGGGTGACGGGCGATCTGGCCCACAAGATGACCTTCCCCGCGCTCTATGCAATGGCGAAACGCGGCGACCTGAAGGTGCCGCTGATCGGCGTCGCCGCTCCGAAATGGAGCCTGGCGCGGCTCGGCGATCGGGTCACGGACAGTATCCGGCACGCGGGCGGGATCGATAACCGCCGCGCGCTGCGGCATCTTCTCGCGCTGCTGCATTACGTGAGCGGGGACTATAACGACCCGGGCACGTTCACGAAGATCAAGCAGGCGCTGGGCCGCGGGCAGCGCCCGGCGCACTACCTGGCCATCCCGCCCTCGCTCTTCCCGACGGTGATCACGGGGCTCGGTGCGGCCGGCCTGGCGGAGCACGCGCGGGTGATCGTGGAAAAACCGTTCGGACGCGACCTGGCCTCGGCGCAAGAGCTGAACCGCGTGGCGCGGTCGGTGTTCGCGGAAGATTCGATCTTCCGCATCGATCACTTCTTGGGGAAGGAAGCGATCATGAACATCCTCTATTTCCGCTTCGCCAATTCGTTCCTGGAGCCGATCTGGAACCGCAACTACGTGGCCAGCGTGCAGATCACCCTCTCCGAGACTTTCGGCGTGGGGAACCGCGGCGCGTTTTACGAAACCGCGGGCTGCCTCCGCGACGTGATCCAGAACCATCTCTTCCAGACCGTGGCGCTGCTGGCCATGGAACCGCCGGCCTATCAGGGCTATAGCGCCGTGCACAACGAGAAGGCCAAGGTCTTCCAGGCCATGCGGCCGCTGCAGCCCGACGACCTGGTGCGCGGCCAGTACGCGGGCTACCGGAAGGAGGCGAACGTGGCGAAGAACTCCGACGTCGAGACGTTCTGCGCGCTGCGGCTGTTCATCGACTCCTGGCGTTGGAAGGGGGTACCCTGGTACCTGCGCTCCGGCAAATGCCTGGCGGAAACGGCACACGAGGTGTTGGTGGAGTTGAAGCCTCCGCCGCAGCAGCTTTTCGACGATTCGGCGGCCGGCCGGCCCAACTATTTGCGATTCCACCTGGCGCCCACTTCCGCCGTCGCGCTGGCCGCGCGCGTCAAGCGCGCGGGGAAGGAATTCGTCGGCGACCAGCGGGAACTCTACCTGATCGAGGAGCAAGCGGGAGCGGAATCGCCCTACGTGCGGTTGTTGGGCGACGCCATGGCGGGCGACGGCGCGCTGTTCACGCGGGAGGACGCCGTGGAGGCCGCCTGGACGGTGGTCGATCCGGTGCTGCGGACCCACCACCGGACGCGCCCTTACCGGCGCGGCACATGGGGACCGAAAGAGGCTGACGCCCTGATCGCGGCTGACGGCGGCTGGCACAACCCCACGCCTGAAGCCGCGCCCGCGTGACGGAACTTGTGCCGCTTCGCAGAAGGGGATTCCTTCCCTTTTCTTTGCCCGGCCGGCGGAATGAATCCCGTTCCGCCTGGGCCCGTCGTCCCGAGCCAGTGTGGCAAGTTGTTTTTGGCAAGGCCGGGCAGCCAGGCCGTCACGGCTGAGCGTAGCGAAGGACCTACGTCGCCTGGCCAGTGGTGTAGATTCTTCGCTGCGCTCAGCCGTGGCACCATTCGCTGGCTCGCCCAGAACTCTTGCCGCACCCACCTGGGCGGGCCCCTTGGCGCGTCGCTGGGGAGCAACCATAATCAGACTTTTGCCGCACCCCCTATTTTCCAGCGAACCGGCGAGCTCCGCATCATGGTCATGAAGAAGTTCATCAACGATCCGGCGAATCTGACGGCCGAGTTGCTTCAGGGATTTACGCTGGCCTATGCCGACAAAGTGCGGCTGGAAGCGGGTAAGCTGGTGGTCCGCGCGCGGCCGAAAGATCCGGGGAAGGTGGCCCTGGTAACCCTGGGAGGCGCGGGGCACGAGCCGGCCTTGAGCGGTTTCGTCGGCGAGGGGATGCTCGACATCAGCGTGGTCGGCGAAATCTTCGCCGCGCCCGCCGCGCCCAAAGTCCTCGAAGCGCTGAAGAAGGCCAACCGCCCGGCCGGAGTGCTGCTGGTGGTGCTCAATCATGCTGGCGACGTAATGAGCGCGAACCTGGCGATGGAGATGGCCCGCAAGCAGGGGCTCAACGTGCGGATGCTGCTCACGCACGAGGACATCGCGCCGGGCGCGGACGCCCCGGCCGCCGATCGTCGCGGGCTGGTGGGCTGCATGCCCTTGTACAAGATCGCCGGGGCCGCCGCCGAGGCCGGCATGAGCCTCGACGAGGTCTACGCGGTGGCCGAGCGTTTCAACGCTCAGATGGCGACGCTGGCGGTGGCCATGAAAACGGCCACGCATCCGGCCACCGGCCAGTCGATCTTCGAACTCTCCGACGACGAGATGGAAGTGGGCATGGGGCAACACGGCGAGCCGGGCACCGGCCCCTCGAAGTTGCTCACCGCCGCGCGGACGGCCGAAATCATGCTCGACCGGTTGCTCTCGGCCATCCAGGCCGGCAGCGGCGACCGCGTGCTGGTGATCCTCAACGGCTCCGGCGCCACCACGCTGATGGAGCTGTTCATCGTCTACCGCACCGTGCACGCGTGTCTGACCGCGAGGGGCATCGAGGCCGTCGCGCCGCGAATCGGCGAATTCCTCACGGTCCAGGAAATGGCTGGCTTCCAGATGTTCGCGGCCCGGATGGACGACGAGTTGGTGCGCCTGTGGAACGCGCCGGCCGACGCCCCTTATTTCACGGTTCGTTGAAGAGAGGGGCGAACATGCCGCGGGAATTGACCTATGCGGAACTGGCCGGCGTGCTCGAAAGCGGCGCGCGGCGGGTCCAGGAAAATCACGAACTGCTGTCGCGATTGGATTCGGCCACCGGCGACGGCGACCACGGCGTGACCATGAAGCGGACGGCCGAAGTCATGCTGCAATCGGCCCAGTCGTGCGCAAGCGGCTCGATCGCCGATCTGCTGGAACAACTGGGCTGGAACGTGATGTCGGTCGACGGCGGATCGACCAGCCCGCTCTGGGGTTCGTTCTTCATGGGCATGGCCGAGGGCGCGGCCGGCTGCGCGACGCTCAGTACGGCGGCGCTGGCCGGGGCGTTCGAGGCCGGAGCGGCCAAGTTGCGTGCCCAGACTCTGGCCAAGCCGGGCGACAAAACCCTGTTGGACGCGCTGCTGCCGGCCGTCGAGGCCCTGCGGCGCGCGGCCGAGGCGGGATTGAGTCCGCAAGAGGCCCTCGCCCGCGCCGCGGAAGCCGCCGAACGCGGCGCTGAGGCCACCCGCGAGATGCAAGCCCGCTGCGGGCGGGCGCGGAACCTGGGGGCGAGGACGATCGGCCACGTCGACCCGGGCGCGACTTCCATCGCGCTGCTGCTGGCCGGTTTTCGCGACGGACTGGCGCCGCCTCCGCCTGAGGATTGATCGAAGAATCTGTTGCGCATTTCGCGAGGGCATAAGTGATTGAGCCACGGATGGAACACGGATCAAACACGGATGGCTCAGGAAGCAGTTCGCCGTAACTCGACCTTCGTTCTGTCAGGCGCATATTTAGCTTGATTTGTATGCAACTTGCTTCAATCCGTGTTTGATCCGTGTTCCATCCGTGGCTAAGATCTGGAAGTTCCGCCCGTCGCGTCCGCCGTGCGACGGCCCGCGATTCGGAAAACATTAAACATTGTTCCATCACCCCGCCAACCCCTTGAAGTTAGGACGACCCATGCCGGAAGCAGCAGACAATCTCGATGCGAAAGACTATGGAATCGGCATTCCGCAGAAGACCGACGGTTTTTTCCTCAAGGGGCTGGCCCATTTGGATTGGGGCATGAAGGATCGCCTGGCGCGAATCTTCAGTCCCGCGAGCGGCAAGACCGTGATGCTGGCCTTCGATCACGGCTACATCATGGGCCCGACCTCGGGGCTGGAGCGGATGGACCTGTCGATTGTGCCGCTGATCCCGCATGCCGATTGCCTGATGTGTACGCGGGGGGCGCTGCGGCAGATTGTTCCGCCGACCTGCAATAAGCCGATCTCGCTGCGGGCGTCGGCCGGGTCGAGCGTGCTCACGGAACTGAACGACGAGTGCATCCTGGACATCGAGGAATGCCTGCGGCTGAACGCCTCAATGGCGGCGGTGATGGTGGCCATCGGCAGCAAGTTCGAGGCGCTCACGATTCGCAATCTCACGGCGATGGTCGATTCGGGCAGCCGCTACTCGCTGCCGGTGCTGGGCGTTACGGCGGTGGGCAAGGAGTTGGTGCGCGACGCCCGCTACTTGAGCCTGGCCACGCGGATCTGCGCGGAGAACGGCGCCCACGTGGTGAAGACCTACTACTGCGCGGCGGACTTCGAAAAGGTGGCCGCGGCCTGCCCGGTGCCGATCGTGATCGCCGGGGGCAAGAAGCTGCCGGAGCTGGAGGCGCTGGAAATGGCGTACCAGGCGATCGACCAGGGCGCGGCCGGGGTCGACATGGGGCGGAACGTGTTCCAAGCGGAATGTCCCGTGGCGATGCTCAAGGCGGTGCGGGCCGTGGTCCACGACGGCGAGAAGCCGGCCCGAGCGTTCGAGATGTACCGGGCGGCGAAGTAGGGGGCAGGGGGCAGGGGAGAGCGGGATGACGGGAGAGGAAGACACGGTCTCGCCGCTACGCCGGGCCAGCGACCACCCGCCGGGCTCACGGTTCGGAAACGGCAAAGCCTTGTGGTGGGCGGCCGGAGCGGTGGGTCTCCCACATGGTCAAATACGCTTTCTCAAGGTTGCGGGCGAACCGCCCGGCGTCAAACAGTGACGACGTGGCGCGGTTGGAGATTAGCCGCGAGCGCAGCTCAGCCAGCAACGCAGCGTCGTTTGCCAGCCGCAAAGCCAAGTGCTCGTAGTCATCCAAGGACGTCGTGATCAGCTCGGGCAGGCCGATGCTTCGCAGCAAGCTCCCCGCCACGCGCGAGACGAACGTCTCCCCGGCAATCGTCAGTACCGGGCAACCGGTCCAAAGGGCGTCGCTGGCCGTCGTATGCGCATTCACCGGGAGGGTGTCGAGGAAGAGATCGGCCGCGCGGTGTCGCGCCAAGTGCTCAGCCCGGTGGAGGCGCGGCGCGAATATCAGCCGCTCTGCCGCCACGCCCCGGGCTGCCGCCTCTTGGCGCAGGCTCCCGGCGGCGAAACGATTGTCTTCCAAGAGCCAGAGCACGCTCCCCGGCACGGCAAGGAGCAGCTTCATCCACACCCCGAACACCTCGGCCGTGATCTTGTAGTTGTTATTGAAACAACAGAACACGAAGCCCTCGGCGGGCAAGCCGCACTCGGCGCGCGACGGCGTGCGAGGGGAAATCTCGCGTTGGCCGTCGTTGACCTGGTAACATCCGGGCAAGTGGACGAGCTGCTCGGCGAAGAACGGTTGCTGTTGGGGAGGGACGATGAAATCATCGACCAGGATGTAATCCATGAAGGAAGCCCCCATCGTCCCGGGATAACCCAGGTAGTTTACTTGAATGGGGGCCGGACGATGCACCAGGATCGGCGGGCGGGCATCCGTGGTGTAGCCCTTTAAGTCCACGAGTATGTCCACCCCGTCTGCGGAAATGCGCGCGGCGGTTTCCGCGAACGATGTGTCTTTCACGTCCACAAAACGATCAAATGCATCGACGAGCCGCCGCCTCATAGGGCTGCGCTCTTCGGGACCATACGAGTATGCAACGATCGCAAATCGGCCGCGATCGTGTCTTTCGAACAACTCGGCGATCAGAGAAGCGGTCGCATGGCTGTGGAAATCGGCAGACAGATAAGCGATGGTGACCTTGGATTTAACATTCGCTGACCGATTCGACGCCCGGTTGCGTACAGACGCCGCCGCGGCTTTCAGCCTCCGCTCCGCCCACTGCCGGCTACAGCGCAATTGCTGCCCGGCGGTCGTGGCTCTCGGCAGGGCCAAAAAGAAGAACGGCGGTACCAACGCGGTGACCGTGCTCGGGGCATCGTTGTCGACGCCCTCGATTACGCGCTGCGAAAGCCGTTGGAGTTCCTCCCAGCGGCACATGTGCTGCAGGTAATGAACCTGAGTGCCAAGCGCCGTCAGGCAGTCGGGATCGAGTTGCAGAATCCGGCGGAAACAGTCGACCGCTTCATCCAGCTTCCCCTGGCGGTGCAGGGCAATGCCCAGGTTGAACTGCGCCTCGGTACGGTCCGGCGCGAGATCCACGGTCCGCCGGTAGCAGGCGATCGCATCCTCCAGCTTCCCCTGCTCGTAGAAGGCGGCGCCGAGATTGCCGTGCGCCTCGATGCAGGCCGGGTTCAGTTGCAGTGTGCGGCGGCAGCAGGCGATTGCTTCGTCGAGCCTCCCCAGCGCATGCAGCGCGGCGCCCAGGTTGCTGTGCGCCTCGGCATAATCCGGCTTGAGCTGCACGGCCCGTTGGTAGCAGGCGATCGCTTCGTCGGGCTTGCCTTGGTCGCGGAGCGCAATGCCAAGCGTGTTATGGGCCTCCGCACGCTCCGGCGCCAGTTCCAGCACGCGACGTAAACAGGCCACGGCGTCGTCGAGCTTTCCCTGGCTCCAGAGCGCGCTCGCGAGATTATTCTGCGCGCCGGCATCGTCGGGCCGGATTGCCGCGGCCCGCCGGAAGCAGGCCAGGGCTTCCTCCGCCGTGGGCCAGTCCGCAACGGTCGCGGTCCCTTGCGGCGGCTGTTGGTCCCGCCATAGATTGCCCAAGCCATTCAAGGCGTCAATATAGTCCGGTCGAATCTGTATCGCTCGTCGGTAGCAGGCGGCAGCCTGCTCCGATCGTCCCTGTCCCTGAAAGGCGACGCCCAAGTTGTGATGGGCCTCGGCGAGGTCCGGGGTGAGTTCCAAGGCCCGTTGGTAGCAGCGCACCGCCTCATCCAGTTTGCCCTGCGCCTGGAGCGCCCCGCCCAGGTTGCTATGTGCCCGGGCATAGTCCGGCCGGAGTTCCAACGCGCGTCGGTAGCAGGCGGCCGCTTCCTCCAGTCTTCTTTTCTCCTGCAACACATTTCCCAGATTATTGTGGGCGACGGCGTAATCCGGCCGGACCTGGAGGATCTGCCGGAAGATCTGCTCGGCCGCTTCAAACCGGCCGGCCTGACAGTGTTGCAGCGCAATCGCCATTGCTTCGGAAATCGTTGCCATAAGGGCATTATGGCAATGCACCGTGCCGGCGGCAATCGCCGCTGCGAGGACGTTTCCAACGGGACGACGAAAACGAAAAGCCCAGTCGTCCCTTCCGAGATTTTCAATGCCGATCCACGCCTGCCATTTGGCGGTCTTTTCCCGCTGCCCCGTTCGCCTTCGCCGCGGCGGGCGACGGTTTCGCGTCGAGCAAGACGCGGAAGCCGACGTTGTAGACCGGCTGATAAGGCTGGTAACGCCAACGCGAGGCCGAAGTGACGTAACGCATGGTGTCGTTCCACGAACCGCCGCGGACGCTCTTCGGGCCGGGCGCGGCGGGGTTGTCGCGGCCGTCGCCGGCACGATAGGGATAAGGCCTATAGGCGCTCAAACACCACTCGGCCACGTTGCCGTGCACGTCGTAGAGGCCCCAGGCGTTGGGCGCGTAACGCCCAGCGGCGGTGCTGTAGGGCGCGCCGTCGCTGTAGCCCGGCTCGCAACGGCCGTAGTTCCAGGCGGCGATGCTGGTGTCGGCGATGTTGCAGAGGTTGTTCATCCCGGGGCGGTACTCGCCGAAGGAATAGGTCGACGCGGTGCCCGCCCGGCAGGCCCATTCCCACTGGGCCTCGGTGGGCAAGGTGCAATGGCGGCCGGTTTTGAACGAGAGCCATTCGCAGAAAGACATGGCTTCGTTCCAGGAGATCCGCACCACCGGTTGATCGGGGGCTTCGATCGAGTAGCCGCGCGTGGTGCGGTCCTTGCCGCGGCCTTCGATGTAGCCATTTTCGTGCCGGGGATCAAAGCGGGCGTACTGGAGATTGGTCACCTCGATCTGGCCGAGATAGAAAGGCCGGTCGATGGTTACGATCGACTGCGGCTGCTCGTCGGCGAAACCGGCCGTGCTGCCCATCACGAAGCGGCCGGCGGGGATCAGCGAGAACTTCATGGCGGCGCCGTCGCCCAGGTCCAACGACGTCTCGACCGCTCCGGCCGAGCGTTGCAACGCCCGGGCTTCTTGGGCGCCAAACGGCCAGTGGTCGCAGGTCAGGGCGGCAGCCGGGCGGGCCGGGGCGGGGGCCGGCGGCTCGAACGCCGCGACCGGCGGCAGCGGCAGCGGGTCTTCGTCGTGGTCGTCGATGCCGGCCAGTAGCTTCTGGTGCGCGGCGCGGCGCTCGACCAGTTCGTCGCGGGGCGGCCGATGGCTTTCGCGCCAGTTGGCCGGATAGGGTACGTTGTAGTCGATCCAGGCGTAGAGCCGTTGCCAATCGTCGCCGCCGAGCTTCACGCCGTAATGCCCCTTCTTGAGCATCTGTACGAGCACGCTGGTGTCGGCCTCGAATTCGGCCGGGGCCGCCATGTGGAAGTCGCTCTCGTAGCCGGCGCGGCGGACGTAGCGTTGCAGCTCCATGTAGGCCGGACTGTACTCGCCTTGGAATTCGGGGTGCAATTGCTTCGCCCGCAGGTCGATCGCGGCGATCGAGCGGTCGCCGTCGCGGTAAGGCTGGCCATTGTGGCAGCCGGCGCATTTACGATCCAGTACGGGCTGGACTTCGCGATCGAAGCTCAATCCGCGGGCCGGTCCGTTCCAGGGCTGGATCGACGAGGGCCGGCCCTGGGCGGCCGCGGTGTATTTCGACGGCGGACCGGCGTTCTGCCGCTCGTGGCAGCCGATGCACGAGGCGGTTTCGCCCGGCATGGCCGTATACCAGGAGCGCATCTGCTGCTGGGCCTTGCCTTCGGCGTCCAACGGCTGCACGAAGATGGGGGTGTTGGCCGGCACGCGGAACAGCGCGGAGCCGTCGGCCTGGACCGGCACCGTGCCGAGAATCCGCTTCACGTCCCAGCCGCCCTCATAGCTCGACGCGCGGGTGTCGCCATTGCCGGGGTAGCGGAAGTGGTGCGTGCCGACGCGGAGGGCCTTGATCGAGCCGCGGGGATAACCGCGGAGGCCGTCGCCCTGGTAGATGTCGGCCAGGTAGATCAGGCCGTCGGGCTGGTGGGGATCGATGTGCGAGGGGATGACGGGCGGAGTGGGCCGCGGGCGGAGCGGAATGGGCGTCATGTAGCCGCCCTGGAGGATCGGCGTCATGTTGTCGAAGATGTCGACCAGGTACAGGTCCCAGGTCGCGGCATGGTTCTGCTGGAGGCAGGCGAGGAAGTACTTGCCGGCGCCCAGGTTCGTGCCGGCCTCGGCCAAGGGGTACGGGGCGGCGAATTTCGGCCAGACGCGGCCCACCAGGTTGTCCTGAATGACCGGCTCGACCTTTTGCTGATAGCCGGGGATTCGCTGGATGACGCCGTCGGCCTCGTGCCGGCCGCGCTCGGGGTCCAACAGCAGCAGCTCGCCGGAGCGCGAAACGCCGTGATGCCCCGACACGACGCAGACCACGGCCGTGGGATGGCCGGGGATGGGCCGAGGCCAGTACATGGCGTTGGGCCAATAGGAACCGCTGCCGTAGTATTCCATCTGCCCGCTGCCGTCGGGATTCATGCGGAACAGCATACGGCTGAAATAGTGCGGCAGATCGGCGTATTCCCAACGGCTGTAGAGCACGCGGCCGTCGTTGAGCACGACCGGGTTCCAGTCGTGGTCCTGGTCGAACGTGATGCGGCGCTCGTTGCGGCCGTCGGCGTCGAGGAGGTGCAGGTTGCCCACGTCGGGCTGGCCCGTGCAGGGCACCGCCTGCTCGGCGGCGTTCGACGCGCAGACGATGCGGCCGTCGGGCAGATAGCAGCCGTCGTAATGGGTGATGGGCGGATCTTCGGCCGAGACGCGGCGCGGAGCGCCGCCGTCGACGTTCATCTCCCACAACGCGCGGCCGTCGGAAAACAGCAGCCGCCGGCCGTCCCAGTGGAGGTCCATGTCGCTCACCGGGCCCTTGTAGATCGTGGTCTGCCGGCCGTCGGGCCGGACCGGCGAGAGCACGACCAGTTCGTCGCCCAAGTGGTTCGGGCCGGACCAATTGCTGGCGAAGCTGGTATGGCCCTTGACGATCAATAATTTGCCGAAGGCCAGCAGCGGCGTATCCAGCAGCATCTCGCGCTGGGCCGTATCGAGATCCTGCTTCACGGCCAGCAGGCTTGCGCGGGCCGCGGGGTCGCCGCTCAGGACATGATTCCAGAGGTCCGCCACGCGTGTTTCCATGGCGGCGATGCGGGCCAGATAGGCGTCGGCGCGGGGATAGCGCTCATGGAACATCCGCCGATGGTCTTCCACGGCCAGGCGCAAGGATCGCGGGCGGGCGGCCAGGGCGATCGCCTCTTGGACGGTCGCCAATTGGTAGAACTTCTCGCGCAAGTGGGCCGCGGTCGCTACGGCTGCGAGCGACTTTTGCAGGGCATCGCGCCACGCTTGAACGCGATCCTTCGCCGGGCCGAGCGAAGTGGCGACGGCGGACGTCTCGGCCAGCAGGGCCGATAGCTTTTGCAGACGCTCGCCTAGGGCCGCGCGGTACCGCCCCTGGAGATAGACGTCGGCATGGCCGGGGAGCCAGTCTTCGGGGAAGCGCCGCTCCGGGCCGCCCCAGACGTCGCTTTCCGATTCCCACCCCATCTGCAACTGGTCGTCCGCCGCGGGGAATTCCTCGCGGACGCGGCTCAACAAGCGATCGCGCACGGCAACGCGTTGCGACCAATGACCGGCGCCGGGCCGGGAACGATTGGGCTTCACGGCGAAGTAGAAGAGGGCTCGTCCGTCGCGGTTGGGCTGTAACTGGACGAGGTACTGGTGTTGGCCCTCCTCGCAATTCAGCTCGTGGCCGCCCAAGAGCAATGGCAGATTATTCTGCAAGTTGCCGCCGCGACGCTCCGGCAGCCACACCGCCAAGCCGCGCTCGGCCGCCGCATCGAAGCTGATTTCATTCCGCCGCGTGTCCCGTTGCAGGGTCACCGCGCGGCAGAGGAAGTAGACGGCCTGTGGGCTGCCGCCAAGGCCGGCGGCCAGGTCGTGGACCCGGCCGTCCGGCAGATCGTCGCGGCGCTGCCAGCCGATCTCCCGGCCGTCCTCGCCGCGGCAACGTTGGGCGAGGTCGACCGAACGGGCCGAGCGCAGGGCCGCGACGTCCTTGCTCCGGGCCGAGAGCGGGCCGAGCACGTACCAAGGGCCGAGCGTGACCGGCGAACGGGGCAAGGCGAGGAAATCCTGCACGTTCTCCCAATCGTGCAGGGCCTCGCGGCTGGCGATCAGTGTCGCCTGCCAGGTGTCCTTCTTCACGAACTCCGGCTCGCGGGGAGTGGTGCGGACGAGCCGCCGGTATTGGATCTCTTGCGGCGATGCCACGTCGCCGGGCTGGCCGAGCGCCTCGAGTTCTACGATCACGCCGGCGCTCGCGGCGGGCCGCTTGAAGGCCGGCGCACCGGCGCTGGTGCCATACGAGCGCCAGATGCGGAACTCGATCCAGTCGGCCTTGGCGATGGGCCCGCCGGCAGGATCGGTAAAGCGGCTGTGGAAACCGCCGGCGTTGGGGCCGATCACCTTTTCCCCGGTGGAACAGGGGCAGGGGCCCGTGAATGCCGGCTCAGCGCCGGGGTTGCGGCTGTTGTCGGCGAAGCGCACGGTGTAGATCTGGTTGGCGCGGCTATCGATGTTGAAGCTGAAGACGCCCAGCTCGTGGATCGTCTTGACCGCGCCGAGGTAAACGGTCAGCACGGTGGGATTGCCGTTGAAGAACACCCGCCCCTCGCCGCCGCGGCGGCCGGCGTCGCCGTCGGCCAGCGGCGACAATTCACCGGCATCGCGGCCATCGATGTACCAGCGGACGCCGGAGCGCCCCAGCAGGTTGCGGTCGGCCAGCGACTGGATGCGATGGTCCATGGCGGCGAAGTCGGCGTCGTTGTTCGCCCAACGCTCGGTGCTGATGACCGGCGCGGCCCGGGCCGCGCCGGCGGCAAGGGCCAAGAGAAGCATTGCGGCGGGGAACGTGAAGCGATCGAGCGCGGGCGGGGTCTTCAAAGGCATGTCACGGGGCTCACAGTTTGGCTTTAGGATTGGAGAATCGCAGACCGTCCATATCGTGGAAAGTGCCGTACTCGGTGACCAGGGCCCCTTCCGGACCGGCCACCATGAAGTGCCAGGCGGTGCGACGGTTGAGGTCGGCAAGCTGATCGACGTCCAGCGGCTTGCCGCATTGCGACTTGACCAGGCCGCGCTGGCTGGCGGGGATCCGGTCGAGATACTGCGGCGTGGGCTGGCCCTCGCCGAAGGTGCAAATCGAACCGTGGCGGGGATGCCAGGACTCCATCTTGGCCGGGCCCTTGGCGGTGGCGAAGTGGGCATGCTCGGGGATCATCTGTCCCGGCAAGAGGTAGATCTCGTGGCCGAAATAACTGTAGTCCTGGCGATTGCACCAGATCATGCCGGCCATGCCGACGTGGGCGAAATCGCCCAACTGGAAATCGAGGACCCACATGTCCTTGAGCAGCGTTTTGGAGATCGGGTAGTGGAAGCGGCGGAACATGTCGAAATAGGCCTCGCGGGCCTTGTCGACGAGGAACTTGCCGTCGGCGCCGTAGAAGTCCCCGCTCTGATAACGCTTGACCGCGGCGGGGCACGATTTGTCGGCCGCGCGGGCCTCGCTCAACATCAATCCGGTCGCACCCGCCGCGGCGGCGAGAAACGAACGCCGGGGGAAAGATCTCCGGTTCTTCGACATGTTTTATTCCTTTCCTTTCTGGGGCCAGACGTCGGCCGTAAGTGACAAGTATGGGGGCACGCCCTCCAATTCGCAATAGATGTCGCCGGCGGCCGTCAACACCAGGCTCCAAACCTTGCCCGTCTCCCGCGGGTCGGGGTTGACGGTGATAACGCCGCGCTCGGGATGAGCGTTGGCCGCGGCGGTCTTGGCCTTCGCAGCGCCGGAGACGGGGGCCGCCGAGCCGAGGTTGACGCCTTGGTGAAAGCCCGCGATCTGGCCCGACGGCGCGATCACCAGACCCGCATAGGGACCGTGATGGCCGGCGCGGATCTTGACGCGGAACTCCCGAGTCCCTTCCGGCACGAGGAAGTGATAACGGCTACGGCCGACGCCGCCGATGGCGAAGCCGGGGCCGGTCTGCATCATGATGCTCAAGGCGCCGCCCGACTTCTGCGTGGCGGCATCGAATAAGCTCCAGACGCTGCGGAGGTCGTCGGTGATGACGACCTTGAACACGTCGCCGGGGCGGCCATTCAAGGGGCACTCGAAGCGGTAGAGATCGTCGGTGTCGAAACGCGCCTGACGAATCTCGGCGGCGGCGGAGTCGAAGACCTGGATGGTGCCGAATTCGGCACAGCGGAACATTGCCCCGTGGGGCTTGCGAATGGCGAGCAGGATCGGCGGGGCGTGCGTCGCGGCGGCCGGCGACCGCAAGCGGACGAAGAAGATCTTCTGGAGCGGCTCGCGGACCGAGTGCTCCTTGGCGTCGCGGGTTTTCGCCAGGTACTGGGCCAGATCGGCGCCGGTGCCGGTCATCACCTCGGCGCCCCGGTCGGGCCGATGGACGGCGTACCATTGTTGCAGCAAGGCCAGGGTGTCGGAGCTGAAATTCATCTGCTGGGCGATCGATTTGCCGTCCCCGCCCGAGCCGTTTCGCGCCAGGGCGCCCAAGGCGGTCGCGGCCACCTGGATGAACTGTTCCTCTCCGGTGAGCAGGCCGACGTAGGCCAAGGACGAGGCGACCATGCCGTTGGCCCCGATCTCCGCGGGGAACAGCGGCTCGCCGCTCACCAGGGCCGTGTAGGGCCAGCCTTCCACGTCGGCGTTCCAGCATTTCAACAGCCAGCGGGCGCCCGCTTCGAGCGCGCGGGGCAGGGCCGGATCGTGCGTCTCTTCGTGAAACTCCTTGAGCCCTTCGAGGACGATGCCGATGAGGAAGATGGCGTTTCCCCGCGCGTTGGCGTGTCCGCCGGCATGGTCTTCCGGCAGCAGATGGGGCCAGGCGCCGCCATCGTTGAACTTCTGTTCGCCCAGCGCGACGGCCGCGATCCGCCGGGCCGCTTCGAGGTAGAGCGGGTCGTAGGTGCTGCGGTAGAGCGAGAGGATCGCCTTGAGCGACCAGCCGGCCGAACGCTCGTGCGTGCCCAGCGTCTTGAAATCGCGGGACATGGCCCAGGTGATGTGCTCGCCGACGCCGATGGCCCCTTCCATCGCCCGCGCGTCGCCGGCAAGGTGCCAGGCATCGACCATGCCGGTGGTCCAGGTGTGGCCGTTGCTGGCGGCGGCCATGCCGTCGTAGGCGTGGCTCCAGGTGCCGTGCAGCGGCCGCTCCGACCAATTGCCGGTGTGGCCGATGGAGTGGGGCAGGTTGCCGCCGAGGTAATAGGGGTCGGGATAGGCGTGGATGCAGTCCACGTCGGCCTGGTGCCGCGCGGCCGGGAGCGCCACGCGGAAGTAATCGCGGTTGCCGGTGCGGGCGAACTGCATGAAGAAGCAGTGCGCGAAGTCGTACTCGTTGTTGCCCCAGTTCCGCCCCCGCTCGCCGTACCAGTCGCCATAATTGAAGTAGCCGAAGGCGCGGTCCTCGGCGCGCCGCCGCACGAAGCTGGCATAGCCGCCGGCGATGTACTTGTCCCACAAGGCGAACTGTTGCCCCAGCGGGGCGGCCAGCAAGCCCAGCCCCTTGGTCTGGGCGTACCAGGCGGCGGGCAGAACGGCCACGACCCGCATGTCGGCTTCCGCGAGCAGTTCGCGGGCGCTGCCGCCACCGAAATCGAAGCTCACGCGCTCGGTGAAGGACATGCCCCATTTGAAGCGGTAAAAGCCCTCCACGAACGGATACAACAAGTAATGCGGCAGCCCGCGGCCATATTCGGGACCGGGCTGTTTGGGGAGCAATTCGATGCGAAGCGCGCGGCTGTCGGTGGAAAGTCCCTTGGGCCACCGCTGCCAGAAATCGTGGATCACCGCCGAAACGGCCGCCGTGGGCGTCGCACACTCAACCAGGCCCGGCGACGCGCCGCCCGGCAGCGTACGGCCATCGACGTCGAGCGAACCGCCGCGTTCGTCGGTTTGGAACAGGCGCAGCGAGTGTCCTTCGTGAGCGGCAACCGCGCCGTCGGCGCTGGCCAGGTAGATGCACGAGTTTGAGATTGGGTGCGAAGCTGCCTCCCTCACCCCCTGCCCCTCTCCCAGAAGCGGGCGAGGGGAGTCGCTGCCGCCGGAGAGCGTCAGCGGCATGGAGAGCGAAGTGATGTCGGTGAACTCGGTTTGCAGGTAATCGTCGACGTGGGTGAAAGCCACCGTGACCCGCGAAGAGCCGGCGCGGAAGATTAGCCGGGCGATGTAACGCATGTAGGTCTGGCCGTCGGCCGCCGCGTAGGCCCCTTCCACGCGCACCACGAGCTTGCGCGGGCCCTGCTCCTCGATCTTCACGCTCTCCGGCGGTCGGGCCGAGGTGGTGAACAACTTGCCGTGCTCGTCCACCAGGCAAACGCCTTCCGGGCCGGATGCCGCCACGGGCTGCCCTTGCCGCCACACATTGTGGAAGATGTTGAATCGCTGCTTGTCGATCGCCACTTTGAGCGGACCGGTATGGACGACCAACGCGTCGTCGCGGTTTTCGGTTTTCAAGAGCGTGTCGGCCGATCGGCGCTGGACCGCGCTGCCGAACTCCACCGCGTAGCCGGCCGTCTGTTTCGCCTTCAGCGGGGCGTCGAAATCGATGAGCACCCATTTCAGGCTGCCGTCGGGCCAGAAACTGGTGGCCGTGAACTGGGCGGGAACCTCTTCGCCCGAGGGCGAGAGCACGCGCAGATTCCCCAGATCGAAAACCGCGCCTTGCGGCAGGGGGAAGCCGAAAGAGATGGCGGCCGGGTTTCGCGCGACGCCCGCCTCTTCGAGCAACTCGACCGGCACCCGCCGCAAATTGACCGAGCCAGGCCGCCCCGGCTTGCGCGACGTCGCGGCAAAGGGAGCGGGCGGGCAGGGCCGGCCGATCTTGATGGGCCGGATCGGCCGCACCTTTTCGAACGTCAAGCCTTTGTCCGCGAGCTTCTCGTACTTGGCCAGATTATCGTGGTAGCGGTAGTCGGAAAGGGGGCGCAGGTCGGGCACACCCTGGCGGACGACGGGAGGAACCGTCCGCTCGGCAAAATATGGGATTTTGGCGACGCGCCGCGGCGTGGAATCGCTCCGTTCGCCCCAACGTTCGCTGAGCAAGCTCACATCCAGACGGACCTTTCCGGCCTCGATCTTCAGCGGCGCGTCGAGCGTGATATACAGCACGCTGCCGACGATCTTCGCCGCCGGCACGGCGGTGTTTTTCCGGTTGAAGACCACGTTGGGATACGAGAGTTCGATTTGTGTTCCATGAATGCCGACCATCACGTCGACGCCGCGATTCTCCCGCGAATCCTGCCGGCCGGTTTGAGGATTGCAGTCCAGATCGGCGTAGAGCAGGAGTCCGCCCTTTTCGAAGACCGGCGGGCGGGCGAAAGTGATCTTGAACAACAGCCGCCGCTGGCCCACGTGGCAGGCCTCGAAGCGGAGGATATTCGGCGCGCTGCGGCCGGCCTCGGCGTCGGAGTAGTGTCGATCCTGGCCCCGGGCGATCGTGACGAACTCCAGCGGGACAGTCTGCGGCAGGGCCAGCTCTTGACGCAGCTCGTCGGTGAGGCCGTCGGAAGGTGGAGCAGCGCCGAGCGCCGCAACGAGCAGCAAACTAGCGGCGGCCCATTTTCCGACGGTGAATACGTGACGCAGTGTGGCAATCGGATGGAGCATGGCACGTCTCCCAAACAACAGAGGCAGGTCGGGGAACTTGGCAGGCAGGCAAGGCAGGAAATCGCTCGGCGCTCCCCGGCCGTTCACCGCGAAGTTCGTTTCCGCGGAACTCCGCCGTGGCGATCGGGGGGGACCACCGGCTCTATTATGTGCGGTCCGCGGCGCTTCCGCAAGCGTTGGAACCATGTTTGCGGGAGGATCGCAAAGTCCGGACGCGACGGCCGAAAATAAAACGGAATTCATTCCGTTTCCTGAAAAAGGCAGAGGCAGCGGAATGAATTCCGCTGGTACGAAGCGGGGACGAGGCCACCACGCGAAATGCGGGGGCATTTGGATGGTGGAAAACCGTCGAGTGGATGGCGGCGGTTTTCCCTCGGCTGGCTCAATTCGAAGGTTCCCCGCCGGTGCCGGCGTGCTATAATGGTGAGGAGTCGGTGAGGCCCTGGCCGCGTGCGGAAAAAGATGTGAAATTTGGCCGCAGCCGGGGCGAGATTTGTGTCGATATTTCGGAAAGAAATCATTCGTCCAAGTTCGACTGATATCGAGCCTCTCGCGTGTAATTCCGACGGAGGTGCCAACCCTTATGCGTGAGCCGGAGTCAATTAACGGCTAGTGCGTAGCACGCCCGACACCCGCTCGTCTCGCAGCGACGCATCCAGTCGCAATCGGCGGGAGGTTTGATTTCACATCCGCCGTTCCTCCACCTGGGAGGGACGGCGGTGTTTTTTTTTGAAGGCACAGAGGGGCAAAGGGGCACAGGCACACAGTGGCAGGGATACAGAGGAAAGGAATCTGTTCCTCTTTCCCTTTGTACCTCTGCCCCTTTGCCCCTCGCTTGCTTACTGACGCGGCAGGACGGTAGGCTTCGCAGACATTGCGGGATCCTCGAAGCGGAACGCCCGCACGAGTTTCTGATCCGCGTCGCCGAAGCGGTCGACGAGCTCGCTGGCCACGGTGAAGGTGAAGACCACCTGCCGGCCATGATCGCCCGCGATCAGATAGTAGTACCATTGGATCGGCAGATCGGAAACTTCTCCGCGAACCACCACCCGCAATGCCCGGTACTTGGACGGGCTGACCGACTCACCGGCCTCGACGAACTGTCCGAAATGCTTTCCCAACGCCGTGCGGATCCGGTCCTGGAATTGCTCCAAGGGCAGGACCTTGCCGGCCTCGTCGCGGGCTAACGGCGCGATGTTGCATTGCGCAATGCGTTGCCCCTGGTTGAGCAGGCGGAGGACGGTCCGGTCGCGATCGTCGGTCGTGAGGTACCACGATCGATCGTGGGCCAGCAGCCAGGTATTGCTGGGCGAGCGACAAGCGAGTTGCGTGAGCGGGGGGGTGGGCTCTAGGGGCAAGCCGCGTAGCTTGGCTTCCGCCAGCTCCTTGGACTGCTCCAAGGTCGCGATTCGCATTTGCAAGCGGGCCACCACCTCCATCCCGCTGGCCACGTCGCCCGGCTTGCGGTCCTCTTTGATCAGCAGTCCGAACCAGATGATGCGATTGGTTTGGGTGTCGAACTGGTACTTGCCTTTCAACTCGATCTGGGTGGCCGCGCCGTCGACGCTGCCCTCCACCCGGCCGCTGATCTGCATTCGCGCAATTCCGTCGGCGACGGCGCTCAACTCGCTCACGGCCGAATTCTGGCGGACTTCGTCGAGCCCGAGCAGGCCGGCCATCAACTGGTCGGAGTGCTGCCAATGATCGCCCGTAGCCACCCGTTTGACGGGCAAGAGTTGATCGACCAGGGCGCTACAGCCGGGCACGTCGATCAGGTCGAGTTCTTCACGGAACAGCGGGCCGGCGGGACTGAAGAGCAACGGACGACCGCCGTCGAGTTTCACGGCGATCAGCCGCCGTTGGTCGCGCAAGATCGGCTGAAACTGGTTCTGGCCGATCTTCAATTCCGCCGTGGCGTTGTCGTAGTGGCGGACCGCCCGCACGGTGGCGCCGGGCTGGGAGGCCATTTCGACGAGCTTTTCGTCATAGGCCAGTCGAGCACTGACCATCATTTTCACGGGGTCGGCTTTTTCGGCCCCCGGTTGGAATTTCAGGTCGCCCCCGACATCCAACTGGATTTGCACCCGGGCCAGCTCGCCACTTTGGCGGGCGCTGTGCAATTCGTAGGATTGCAAATCACTCTTCTTATCCGCGGGGGTGGCCGCGGCGGTTACGAACGTCAAGAAAAAGAAGATCGCAGCGTTCTTCATGGCACGCGAAATGCTTACTGGGGACGTCACGTTTGGGACAAGGAATCGCTCTGACGTACCCCCTAGATCGGCCAAAGCCGGCGTTCAGGTTTACCTGAACTGCATAGGTGCCACGAAGGTTGCCGGAAAGTAACTGAAATAGATGCTTGGCGTAACGCGGAGCGAACCATTTGTCCGAGGTGTCGGCCCCATTGGCAATCAAGGCAATTCTTTTTGTGGCGATTTCACGCGTCCAAGCCAACAGCGCAGTCACTCTCCGCTGAGCGATTTCGAACCACCCCGGCTCTTTTTCGCTCATAGCGAAGAGAAAGGTCGTCGCGGCAACAAACCATTATGGAGCGGCGGGAAATACCACAATCGGGTTGGCACGAGAAAAATCTGCGGGGGAGTATTTCATTCGTCGACATTTGATATAGAATGAGCACTTCGCACCCCGCGTTAGCTGAACGTTAGATACCTCTTTTGGGCTATGTTAACCCGGTGTATTTTTTACTGCGACATCTGTTAAAAGTGTCGCCGGGTCGGTAGACTGAGGGCGTGTGGAGGAACGGACGGTAAGGCAAGGAACGCCCAGCCAAGGAGTAACGAACGGCCCCGAACCGCAAGAAATGGATCGGGCACTTGCGGCGGGAAGCACAGCGAGACAACACAGGGGAGCTGCGATGCACGGCGATTATTGGAACCCGGCGATTCGGCAACTTCGCGATCAGCAAGTGCGCTTCGCGCCGCGTGATAAGAAGATCGAGCAAGTCAATCTGGCCGAAAAACTCGTCACGGAACTGGACGTCGGTCGCACTTACACCTACGAGTATCTCTGCTATCGGGTCACCAACTACCGGCCCGAGGCCTATCCGCATCTGAAGCTCACGGGCAAGGAGGCGGCGCACGATCTACGGTTGTTCGTCGAAGATCTATCCGACGCGGCCAACGTTCCGGCCGTGGGTGCCGGCGAACGGGTGCTGACCGTGGACGAGTTGGCGCGGCAGTTCCATGTCTCGACCAAGACCATCTCCCGTTGGCGGCAACAGGGGTTGATGAGCCGGCGGTTCGTGTTCGACGGCCGCAAGCGAGTGGGGTTCTTGCAGAGTTCGGTGGATCGCTTCGTGTCGCGCAATGAAGATCGGGTGCGCCGCGGCGCCCGTTTCAGCCAGCTTTCCGAAGAAGAGCGGACGCTGATCCTTGAACGGGCGCGGCGGCTGGCGCAGGCCGGCGGTTGTCCGGCGGAAGTCACGCGGCGGCTGTCGAACAAGACGGGGCGGAGCGTGGAAACGATCCGCTACACGCTCAAGCAATTCGACCAGGAACACCCGGGATTGGCGATTTTCCCCGACAATCACGGGCCATTGCGGACGGACACGAAGTGGAAGATTTATCAGCAGTACCGGCGGGGCGAGGCGGTGGACGCGCTTTCCAAGCGGTTCTGCCGGACGAAGACCAGCATTTACCGCATCATCAACGAGATGCGTGCGCAGCGGATCCTGGAGCTGCCGTTGGACTACATCAGCAGCGAAGAGTTCGCCAGAATTCGATCGGAGCGGAAGGAGCTGGAATTTCTGGGGCCGGTTCCCTCGGCCGACGCGGGGACCAAGAAGGCCCGGCTGCCCAGCGGTTTGCCGCCCTACCTGGCCAGCTTGTACGAGGTTCCGCTATTGACCCGCGAGCAGGAAGTTCATTTGTTCCGCAAGATGAACTACCTCAAGCACAAGTGCGCGAAGCTCCGCGAGAAGCTCGACCTGGACCGGCCGAAGAGCGGCGAAATGGACCAGATCGAGAAATACTACGACGAATCGGTGGAGACCAAGAACCAGATCATTCGCGCCAACTTGCGGCTGGTGGTTTCCATCGCCAAGCGGCACGTCGGGCCGGCGGAGAACTTCTTCGAGCTGGTCAGCGACGGGAATATGTCGCTGATTCGCGCGGTGGAGAAGTTCGACTACTCGCGGGGCAACAAGTTCAGCACCTATGCGAGCTGGGCGATCATGAAGAATTTCGCCCGCACCATCCCCGACGAACACCGCCGCCGCGATCGCTTCCGCACCAGCCATGCGGAAATGTTCAGCAGCACCGAGGACGCGCGGAGCGATCAATACGAACAGGAGTCGTCGCAAACGCAACGGGAGACCCAGGTGGAACGAATCCTCGACCGTCTGGACGAACGCGAACAACAGATTATCATTAGCCGTTTCGGGCTGAATCGCGGCCATGAACCGTTGACGCTGAAGCAAGTGGGCGCGGGGTTGGGGGTGACCAAGGAGCGGATCCGGCAGATTGAAGCGCGGGCCCTCAGCAAGCTGCGCCGCGCGGCGGAGGAAGACCGTATCGAATTTCCGGAATAGGCGATGTGTGGCCGGCGCGACGGGCGCCGGGATCGAATCACAGAGGCCGCCGGGACGGGCACTCCGACCCGGCGGCCGCTTTGTTTACCCCCCTTACGATTGGCATGCTAGACCAAGTGAGGAAACCATTGTAGAATCGAGTTTTTTCCCAGTGGCGACCTTGCGTGGGTGGGAGAGTTGGTTATATTAAGTGGTTCGCGTGACGGGCCTGGCCGGCTAGCGTAGCTCAATCGGCAGAGCAGCTGATTTGTAATCAGCAGGTTGAGGGTTCAAGTCCCCCCGCTAGCTCGTAACGAAAGCGATGTGTTTTCGCGCGCGAAGGCTCTTGGTAGCTGACGGCTGGAATTGGCGCCGACCGTTCAATGTTTTTTCGATTCGCGTCATTGGAGCCGGGTAGCGTATAAAAGTGGATCGACGGGAAAACCCGCTGTAATACGGGTGCCGAAGGTGGGGTCCAAGGTAATTGCGGGGGGTTTCCCGAGTGGTCAAAGGGGTCAGACTGTAAATCTGATGGCAATGCCTTCGAAGGTTCAAATCCTTCACCCCCCATTTTAGTCAAGTAATCCTCGGAATCGGAAGCGGTGAGAAACCATGTGTTTACGAAGGCGGGTGTAGCTCAACGGTAGAGCCATAGCCTTCCAAGCTATTCACGAGGGTTCGACTCCCTTCACCCGCTCTTGGCTGCTGTAGCTCAGTCGGTAGAGCGCGTCCTTGGTAAGGACGAGGTCATGGGTCCGAATCCCATCAGCAGCTCTTGGGAAGTCGACTCCAGAGTTAACGGTTCAATGTTATCCATAGTTACCCGCTAGATTGAACGTAGGGAGACAGAATGGCCAAGGAAACATTTCAACGTACCAAACCGCACGTAAACGTCGGGACCATCGGTCACATCGATCATGGCAAGACCACGCTGACGGGAGCCATTCTGGCTGTCCAGACGGCAAAGGGGCTGGCCAAGTTCAAGTCGTATGCCGATATCGCCAAGGGCGGAACGGTTCGCGATGCGACGAAGACCGTGACCATCGCCGTGGCGCACGTCGAGTATGAGACGGAGAAGCGGCACTACGCCCACATCGACTGCCCGGGCCACGCCGACTTCATCAAGAACATGATCACCGGCGCCGCCCAGATGGACGGGGCGATCCTGGTGGTCTCGGCGGCCGACGGTCCGATGCCGCAGACCCGCGAACACGTCTTGCTGGCCCGCCAGGTGAACGTGCCCGCGCTGGTGGTCTTCCTCAACAAGGTCGACCTGGTGGACGACGAGGAGTTGTTGGAGCTGGTGGAGTTGGAGCTCCGCGAGTTGTTGAACAAGTACGACTTCCCCGGCGACGACATTCCCATTATCCGCGGCAGCGCCTCGGCGGCGTACAACGCCCCGACCGACCCGGAAAAGATCAAGTGCATCGGCGAGTTGATGGACGCCATCGACGCCAACATTCCCGAGCCGACTCGCGAAGTCGACAAGCCTTTCCTGATGGCGATCGAAGACGTGTTCTCGATCGAAGGCCGCGGCACCGTGGCCACGGGCCGTATCGAGCGGGGCGTGGTGAAGGTCGGCGAACCGGTCGAGATTGTGGGTCTGGTTCCCGACGTTCGCAAGACGACCGTCACCGGCGTGGAAATGTTCAACAAGACGCTCGATCGCGGCCAGGCCGGCGACAACGTGGGTTGCCTGCTCCGCGGCGTCGAGCGCAAGGACATCGAGCGCGGCCAGGTGTTGTCGAAGCCGGGTTCGATCACGCCGCACACCCAGTTCGAAGCCGAGGTGTACGTGCTGTCGAAGGAAGAAGGCGGCCGTCACACGCCGTTCTTCAGCGGCTATCGTCCGCAGTTTTACTTCCGTACGACGGACGTCACGGGCACGGCTGCCTTGCTGGGCGGCGCGGAGATGTGCATGCCGGGCGATAACGTGAAGATCCAGGTTGAGCTGATTTCCCCCATCGCCATGGAAGAGAACGTGCGTTTTGCGATCCGCGAGGGTGGCCGCACGGTCGGATCCGGCGTCGTGACCAAGATCCTCAAGTGAGTTCCGCGGGTTTTATACGCCGCGCGGTTGGATAGGGTGCAAACCCAGAGAATCGAGAAAGGTGCGTGTCGTTCTTGACGTTTGCAGCATATCACGCGAGGGGTCGGCGGGACCGTGTGTTCCGCGCGTAGGTCATTAACAGGGGTGTAGCTCAATTGGTAGAGCACTGGTCTCCAAAACCAGCGGTTGGGAGTTCGAGTCCCCCCGCCCCTGCCATTGAATAGTCACCCGGGCTGCCGGAGCCGGCTGCCGTAGGTCAGAAGAAGAAGCGAGTGCCGTTCCCGCGGGAACGACTTCGCGGCACGCGAGAAAGAATTCCCGTGACAGAGTTTATCCAGGAACTGTTTCAGACCGGGCTCTACAAGCGCAGTCAGGGCCGCATTACGCGGCAGGTGACTTTCGGCGCATTGTTCGTCACTGCGCTGCTGGGTTACTGGCGGTTGATGACGTCGCTGATCAGCTACGGACCGGCTTACCACTTGGGCCTGCCGATCTTGCTGTGCGCGGTGTCGGTATGGGTGGCATATCGGATCGTTAATTTGCCCGCGTTCGCCGACTTCCTGATCGCGGTGGAAGCGGAGATGAACAAGGTCTCCTGGCCTACGCGGCGGCAGTTGTTCCGGGCCTCGGCGGTGGTGCTGTTCACGATTTTCGTGCTTGCGGCGGTGCTGTATTTCTTCGACGCCTTTTGGCAATGGTTCTTTTCCATCCTGCACATTATCTCCTGATCGGTCTATCTCGTTTGCAAGAGGAAGTCCACTGTGACTGACGAGCCGAACAACGCGAACCCGCTGCCGCCCGAAGTGCCCGCAGGCCCTGCGGCTGAGGCTACGGCGACGCGTGGGGACGATCTGGCCAGCCCGCCGGAACCGGTCGCTGAGGGTGCGCGCGGCGCGGCCGCGGATGGCGAGTCGACGGAGCAAGTCCAAGCGCAGCCCGGTCAAGTGCAAGCGGAACAGGGTTCAGTGGCCGAGGAGCCTGTGGCCGAGCCGATTGCACGGCCGGCAGCGCCCAAGAGCAAGCCGGCGCGGGCGAAGAAAGCCGCGGCCGTCGAGGTGAAAGCGGAAGAAGTGAAGCCCGCCGAGCCGAAGTCGGACAAGATGGATTGGTATATTCTCAAGGTGCAGAGCAACCGCGAGGATTCGATCCGCGAGGGATTGCAGCGGCGGGTGAAGATTGCCGGCCTGGACAAGTATTTTGGCGACGTGATCGTTCCCATTGAGATGGTCACGGAGTTCAAGGGGGGCAAGAAGCGGGTCGTCAAGCGCAAGCTCTACCCGGGCTACCTGGTCGTGCAAATGGAGATCAACGAAGACACCTGGTTCCTGGTCCGCGAGACGCCGGGGATCGGCGATTTCACGGGGGCCTCGGGACGTCCCAGCCCGATGCTGCCGCACGAGATCGCCAAGATCATCGCCCGCCAGGAAGAGAAGAGCGAAGACGCGCCGAAGTTGAAGATCAATTTCAATACCGGCGATCGCGTGAAGATCAACGACGGCACGTTCGAGAACTTCGAGGGCGAGGTCGAGGCGATCGACCAGCAGAACGGCCGGGTGACGGTGATGATTAACATCTTCGGGCGCAGTACGCCCGTGGAACTGGAATATTGGCAAATTGAGGCGGTATAGGCACGGGTCATGGCAAAGCAACTCACAGGCGAAGTGAAGTTTCAGGTTCCCGGCGGGCAGGCCACGCCGGCCCCTCCGGTGGGCACGTCGCTCGGACGCTTCGGGATCAACCTGGGGCAGTTCGTGCAGCAGTTCAACGAACGGACCAAGGACGCCGGCGGGATTCCCATCCCGGTGGTGGTGCGGGTCTATAGCGATCGCACTTTCGAGTTTGTGACCAAGAGTCCGCCCGCCGCCGCGCTGTTGAAGATCGCGGCCGGCATTGCCAAAGGCTCGGGCGTGCCCAACAAGGAGAAAGTTGGGAAGGTGACCGTGGCCCAAATCGAGCAGATCGTGAAGCAGAAGGGCGCGGACCTCAATGCCCGGGACGTCGAGCATGCCAAGCGGATGATCGAGGGCACGGCGCGGAGCATGGGCCTGGAAGTGATCCGCGAATAACAAATAATCCGGAAACGCCCGGCCCGCGCCGGTCCCTTTCCCGTGTGGGGGCGGCGGAGTTGTGGCAGTGAAATCGACGCGGCTGGAGCAAGCAGACGCGGCTGGAGCAAGCAATGGTCAAACTATCGAAGCGAATGAAAACGTTGACGGAGAAGACGCCGGCGGCGCCGTTGGCGTTGGACGAAGCAGTCCAGATTCTCAAGCAATTCAATAATCTGAAATTCGATCAGTCGGTGGAAGTCGCCATTCGCCTGGGCATTGACCCCAAGCAGGCCGACCAACTGGTGCGCGGCTCGTTGGTGCTGCCGCACGGCATCGGCCGGACGCTGCGGGTGGTGGTGTTCGCCAAGGGAGACAAGGCCGACGAAGCCACCACGGCCGGCGCCGATGAAGTCGGCGGTCCCGAATTGGCTGAAAAGATCAAGGGCGGTTGGACCGATTTCGACGTCTGCATTGCGGCCCCGGACATGATGGGCATCGTGGGGCCGTTGGGCCGCGTGCTGGGCCCTCGCGGCCTGATGCCGTCGCCGCGTGCCGGCACGGTTACACCGGATGTCGCCCGAACCGTCAAAGAGTACAAGTCGGGCAAGGTCGAGTTTCGCAATGACGCGGGCGGAATTATCCACGCGGTCGTGGGTAAGATCAGTTTTGACGCGCCAAAACTGACCGACAACATCCGCACCTTCATCAATTACGTAAACTCGTTGAAGCCAAACGCGGTCCGCGGGCAGTACGTCCGCAGTATCGTGATCAAGAGCACCATGAGCCCGGGCGTGCGAATCCAGGCGAACTGAGCCTGATGGGGAAACCACCATGAGTAAGTATGTGAAGAACCTGATTACCGACTACGTCCGCAGCCGCCTCGAGGGCGTCAACGATGCGGTGTTGGTCAACGTGATTGGATTGGAGTCCAATAACGGCATGCGGCTGCGAGCCGAATTGCGATCGAAGAATATCCAGCTCCTGGTGGTGAAGAACAGCCTGGCGGCGCGGGCGTTGGCCGGCACGCCGCTGGCGCCGATGTTCGACGGCGTGGCCGGATCGGCCGCCGTGTGTTGGGGAGCGGACGACATCGTAAGCCTGGCGAAGGAGGTTACCCAGCTCCTCCAGACGAAAGAGTACGAGAAGGTTTCAGCACGTGGCGGCGTGATGGACGGCTCGCAGCTATCGGCCGCGCAGGTGGCCGAAGTGAGCAAGTGGCCAAGCCGGGAAGAGCAGATCAGCATTTTGGTGGGCCAGATTCTCGGTCCGGGTGCCCGACTGGCCGCTCAACTTGCGGGTCCGGGCGGGGCGTTGGCGAGCCAGATTGCGGAAAAGGCCAAGGGGGCCGAGGACGAAGCGGGGGGAGCGGCGGAGGCTGGCCCCGAAGGTGGTGCTCCGGCAGCCGCGCCGCAGGAGGGGCCTGCTACCTAGAATGAGGCCTATGTATCCAATGCTTTGGTGATCCGGGAGTTCTCTCGGAAGAGGATCTATCTAGAATAATTAAACGAGGTTGCGTCTCTTTCGCCCGGCTCGCGTAAGCATGTCCGGCGGAAGCGGCCAAAGAGTCAGAAAGGACGATTAGCGAGATGGCGACAGATGTAGCAGCCCGCGAGTTTTCCGCGGTGACCAAGGAACTCGGTGACAAGATCGTAACTCTCACGCTCAAGCAGGCCAAAGAGCTCAGTGATTACCTGGAAGACGTCCATGGAATCAAGGCGGCTGCGGGCGGAGTGATGATGGCGGCCGGTCCGGCCGGCGGCGCCCCTGCCGCGGCAGTGCAAGAGAAGACCGAATTCGACGTCGTGCTGGAAGGTTTCGGCGACAAGAAGATCGGCGTCATCAAGGTTGTCCGGGCGATCACCGGTCTGGGGCTGAAAGAAGCCAAAGACACGGTCGAGGGTGTTCCGGCCAAGATCAAGGAAGGCGTTTCCAAGGAAGATGCCGAGAAGATCAAGAAGGAACTGGAAGAGGCCGGAGCTACGGTTTCCATCAAGTAACTTCGCACCACCGCGAGTCCGACCGATTAGCGTCCGACTTAGGAACCGATCGCATTTGCCTGAAGGTACGCCCCGCCGAGGGAAAGCCCGCGCCGTGCGCGGGCAGAACTCGCCTAGAACTTGTCTCCCCAACCCCCCAGGGTTTCCGCCCTGTGGGCGGCCGCTGGCTGCGCGCCGTCTACGGGGTCCATCGGCAAACCCATTTTCTCGCTGAGGAGGGTGATCCCTAATGGCCACCGCCGCTCAAAGACGTCTTACCCCGGTCTCCGTCAAGCAATTCGGCAGTTTGCGTCCGGCGCACGCCATTCCCGACCTGACGCAAATTCAAACCAAGGGTTACGATGATTTCCTGCAATTCGAAACTCCCTGGGACAAACGCAAAGACCAGGGCATCGAAGGCGTGTTGCGGGAAATCTTCCCCATCGAAAGCTACGATAAGACGTTGCGGCTGGAGTACATCCGTTACGATTTGGGCAAGCCGCGCTACGAGCCCGACGAGTGCCGGCAATTGCGGCTGACCTACGGCCGGCCGTTCAAGGTTTGGCTGCGCCTGACCAAGGAGCAGCCGGTCGAGGAAGAGGTCTTCCTCGGCGATATCCCGATCATGCTCGGCGGCGGCGAGTTCATTATCAACGGTGCCGAGCGCGTGGTGGTCAACCAGTTGCACCGCAGCCCGGGCGTGGACTTTGTCAGCGAGATCGAGGGGGCCGAGCGCCGCCTGCACAGTTGCCGCATCATCCCCGAGCGCGGCAGTTGGATCGAGCTCAACGTCACCCGCAAGGAAAGCCTGGCGGTGCGCATCGACCAGAGCGGCAAGTTCTCGGCGATCACGCTGCTGCGGGCGATGGATCCGCAGTACAGCGAGAACGCCGCGATCCTCCGCGCGTTTTACGAAACGCAGGAAGAGAAGATCGTCGACGGCCGGAGCGTGGTGAAGGTCGAAGGCAAGATGGCGGTGGGCGACATCGTTTATCCGACCGAGAGCCCGCGGGCCGGCGAAGTGATCGTCGAGTGTGGCCAGAAGATCAGCAAGAACATGGCCGAGACGATCTGCACCTCGGGATTGACCAAGGTCGAGGTGATGGCCGACCAGCGCAACCCGCTGATTCTCAACGCCCTGGCCGACGACGCCACGGCCAGCCACGAAGAGGCGCTGCTGCGGATCTATCAGCGTTTGCGGCCTGGCAATCCGGCGCAGTTGGAAAAGGCGAAGGCCCTGTTCCACGAGAAGTTCTACGACACCAACCGCTACCGTTTGGGCCGCGTGGGCCGCTTCCGCATCAACCGGAAGCTGGGCCTGGACATCGACGAGACGGAAATGACGCTGCGGCCCGACGACCTGATCGCGGCCATTCGCTATCTGCTCAAATTGCGGAACAACGACCCGTCGGTGGAGATCGACGATATCGATCACTTGGGCAACCGCCGCTTGCGGACCATCGACGAGCTGGCTTGCGACGAGATGCGGAAGGGATTCCTCAAGCTTCGCCGCACGGTGCAAGAGCGGATGAGCTTGAAAGACGTGGAAGACATGACGCCGCGGAGCCTGGTCAATCCGAAGAGCATTTCCGCCGCCATCGAATACTTTTTCGGCCGCGGCGAGCTTTCCCAGGTCGTCGACCAGACCAACCCGCTGTCGATGCTCACCCACGAGCGGCGGCTGTCGGCCTTGGGGCCGGGCGGCTTGAACCGCAAGCGGGCGGGCTTCGAGGTCCGCGACGTGCACATTTCCCACTACGGCCGCATCTGCCCGATCGAGACCCCTGAAGGCACGAACATCGGCCTGATCTCCAGCCTGGCGATCTACGCGGGCGTGGACAGCTACGGATTTCTGGTCACGCCCTACCAAAAGGTGAAGGGCGGCAAGTTGACGGCCGAGATCGAGTGGCTCCGCGCCGACCAGGAGCACGAGGCGTTCTTGGCGCCGGCGGACGCGCCGATCGTCGAGGGGAAGATCCAAGGCGACACCCTCGTCGCCCGCCACCACGGCGACTTCATGCTCGTGCCCGTCCAGCACATCCAATACATCGACGTGGCGCCGAGCCAGATGGTGGGCGTGTCGGCCGGCCTGATTCCCTTCCTGGAGCATGACGACGCCAACCGCGCCTTGATGGGTTCCAACATGCAGCGGCAGGCGGTGCCGCTATTGATCACCGAGCCGCCGCTGGTGGCCACGGGCATGGAGCGGGAGACGGCGAAGAACTCCAGCATGCTGGTCCGCGCCAAGCGCAAGGGGGTCGTGACCTACGTGGACGCCTCGCGGATCGAAATCGGCACCGACGCCTATCCGCTGCGGAAGTTCGTGGGCCTCAACGAACGGACTTGCCAGAATCAGAAACCCATCGTGCGGATGGGCGATAAGGTGGAAAAGGGGACCATCATCGCCGACGGCGCCGCCACCTTCCAGGGCGAGCTGGCCTTGGGCCGCAACGTGCTGGCGGCCTTCATGGTCTGGGACGGGTTCAACTTCGAAGACGCCATCATCATCAGCGAAGAGCTGGTGATGAACGATACCTATACCTCGATCCACATCGAGGAGTTCGACATCGAAATCCGCGAGACCAAGCTGGGACGCGAGGAGTTCACCCGCGACATTCCCAACGTCAGCGAGAAGATGCTGCGAAACCTGGATGAGAACGGCATCGTGCAGGTGGGCACCTACGTCCGCCCCGGCGACGTGCTCGTCGGCAAGGTCTCGCCGAAGTCGAAGACCGAACTGACGCCGGAAGAAAAACTGCTGCACGCCATCTTCGGCCGGGCCGGCGAGGACGTGAAGAACGATTCGCTGGAAGTGCCCTCGGGCATCGAGGGGATCGTGATCAACACGCAGAAATTCTCGCGGCGGATGAGCCTGTCGGAAGAAGAGCGCAAGGCCTTCGAGAAGGCGCTCAAGGACGCCGAGGCGGAGGGCAACGCCAAGATCGCCGCGGCATTCGCCGAAATGATCGAGCAGATCGAAACCACTCTGGGCCGCAAGCTGACCGACGAGGACGGCTCGCCGCTGGTGCAGGACAAGGAGCATCGCTTCCTGGCCGAGCAGGCGCAGAACTTCAACGTGGAATCGCTCGACATCCGCAGCCCGCAGCGCAAGGCCGAAGTGGAGAAGATCTTCAAGGCCTCGTGGCCGGAAATCGAGGTCGCCATCGACGCCCGCGACCGCAAGCTGAATTCCATGAAGCGCGGCGACGAGCTCCGCAGCGGCGTGCTGCAAATGGTGAAGGTCTACATTTCCGCGAAGCGGGTGATCTCGGTGGGCGACAAGATGGCCGGCCGGCACGGCAACAAGGGCGTGATCTCCAAGATCCTGCCCAAGGAAGACATGCCGTTCCTGGCCGACGGGACCTCGGTGCAGATCCTGCTCAATCCGTTGGGCGTGCCCAGTCGTATGAACGTGGGCCAGATCCTCGAGACGCACTTGGGATGGGCCGGCGCCAAGCTGGGGTTCCAGGCCATTACGCCGGTCTTTGACGGCGCCACCGAGCCCGATATTCGCAGGAGCCTGGCCGAGGCCGGCCTGCCGGAGAACGGCAAGACGGAACTGTTCGACGGCCGCACGGGCGAGCCGCTGGAGCAGCGGGTGACGGTGGGCTACATCTACATGATGAAGCTCCATCACCTGGTCGACGACAAGGTGCACGCCCGCTCGACCGGCCCCTACTCGCTGATCACGCAGCAGCCCTTGGGCGGCAAGGCCCGTTTCGGCGGCCAGCGGTTCGGCGAAATGGAAGTCTGGGCGTTGGAAGCCTACGGAGCGGCCTATATCCTCCAGGAGTTGCTCACCGTCAAGAGCGACGACGTGGAAGGGCGGACCAAGATCTACGAGTCGATGGTCAAGGGTGAGAACACGCTGGAAGCCGGCACCCCGGCCAGCTTCGACGTGTTGACCAACGAAATCCGTGGTCTGGGTCTGAACATGCAGTTGGAAAAGGGACGGGCGTGAGACGAGTCGGCGGTCGGCCGTGGGCAGTCGGCAGTCGGCAGCGGGCAGTTTTGAAATCTTCCTTCCGGATAAGGAGTGCAAACCGTGAGTGTCGGTGAAAGCTCTTACGACAGGATCAACGACTTTGCCTCGGTCAAGATCAGTCTGGCCCGACCGCACGATATCCGGAGTTGGTCGTTCGGCGAAGTGAAGAAGCCGGAGACGATCAACTACCGCACCTACCGCCCGGAAAAGGACGGTCTGTTCTGCGAACGGATCTTTGGCCCGGAAAAGGACTGGGAGTGCGCCTGCGGCAAATACCGCGGCATGAAATACAAGGGCATGATCTGCGACCGCTGCGGCGTGAAGATCACGCACAGCCGCGTCCGCCGCAAGCGGATGGGCCATATCGAGCTGGCCGCGCCCGTGGTCCACATCTGGTTCTTCAAGGCCATGCCCAGCCGCCTCGGCACGCTGCTGAACATGAAGACCACCAGCCTGGAAAAGGTGATCTATTTCCAGGATTACGTGGTGACCGATCCGGGGAGCACGCCGCTGAAGAAGCAGCAGCTCCTCACGGAAGAGGAATATCGCACCGCGCGGCAGCAGTACGGCGAGGGGACCTTCCAGGCCGACATGGGCGCGGAATCGATCCGCAAGCTGTTGATGGACCTGGACCTGGTGAAACTCTCCGTGGATCTGCGGGTGGAGTTGGCGGAGACCAATTCCAAGCAGAAGAAGAAGGACCTCATCAACCGGCTGAAGCTGGTCGAGGCGATCCGCGACAGCGACAACCGTCCGGAATGGATGGTGTTGGACGTGATCCCGGTGATTCCCCCCGATCTGCGCCCGTTGGTGCTCCTGGATTCGGGGAACTTCGCCACCAGCGACTTGAACGATCTGTACCGGCGGATCATCAACCGCAACAACCGGCTGAAAAAGCTGGTCGACTTGAACGCGCCGGAAGTGATCATCCGCAACGAGAAGCGGATGTTGCAGCAGTCGGTCGACGCGCTCTTCGACAACAACCGCTGCAAGCGCCCGGTGCTCGGTTCCAGCAACCGCCCGCTGAAGTCGTTGACCGACATGATCAAGGGCAAGCAGGGGCGGTTCCGCGAGAACCTGCTGGGCAAGCGCGTGGACTACTCGGCCCGCAGCGTGATCGTGGTAGGCCCGCACCTTCGCCTGCACCAGTGCGGTCTGCCGAAGAAGATCGCCATGGAGTTGTACCAGCCGTTCATCATCCGCCGCTTGAAGGAGCTCGGCCATGCCGACACCATCAAGAGCGCCAAGAAGATGCTGGAGCGGAAGGACGAAGAGGTCTGGGACATCCTCGAGGAAGTGATCGACAACCACCCGGTGCTCCTCAATCGTGCTCCGACGCTGCACCGCATGGGTATCCAGGCCTTCGAGCCGACGCTGGTGGAAGGCAACGCCATCAAGTTGCACCCGCTGGTGTGCAAGGGCTTCAACGCCGACTTCGACGGCGACCAGATGGCCGTGCACTTGCCGCTGTCGATCGAGGCGCAGGTCGAAGCGCACACGCTGCTGATGTCGACCAACAACATTTTCAGCCCGGCCAACGGCGCGCCGATCATCAGCCCGTCGCAGGACGTGGTGATGGGTTGCTACTACGTGACCGTGGCCCTGCCCGAGCGCAAGGGCGAGGGCATGGTGTTCTCCTCGCCCAAGGAAGTCGACTTGGCCTACGCAATGGGCAAAGTCGCGCGGCAGGCGATCATCAAGGTCCGCCTGGACAAGCAGCGCCGCGTGAAGAACAACGTCGGCGTGCAGCCCGACGGTCTGGTGGAAACCACCGTGGGCCGGATCCTCTTCAACACCATGCTCCCCAAGGGCATGCCGTACTACAACACGCTGCTGCGGTCGAGCGACCTGGCGGGGGTGATCTCCGATTGCTACGAGATCCTCGGCCGCCGGGCCACGATCGACCTGTTGGACGAGATGAACCGCATCGGCTTCCGCGAGAGCACGCTGAGCGGCCTGTCGTTCGCCACCGACGACCTGATCACGCCGCCGAACAAGCAGAAGATCATCGCCAGCGCGGAAAAGTCGGTGATGCGGATCATGAAGCTCTACCAGCGCGGGATCATCACCGAGGGCGAACGCTACAACCAGGTGCTGGACGCCTGGACGCACGCCCGCGAGCAGATCACCACGGAAATGATGCAGGAACTGGAAAGCGACCAGCGCTACCCCGGCTACATCAACCCGATTTACCTGATGGCCCATTCCGGTGCCCGCGGCGGCGTGGAACAGATCCGCCAGTTGGCCGGCATGCGCGGGTTGATGGCGAAGCCGTCAGGGAAGATCATCGAAACGCCGATCAAGGCGAACTTCCGTGAAGGCCTCAGCGTGTTGGAGTACTTCAGTTCCACGCACGGCGCCCGCAAGGGTCTGGCCGACACGGCCTTGAAGACGGCCGACTCGGGATATCTCACCCGCAAGCTGGCCGACGTGGCGCAGAACGTGGTGGTGACCACGCACGACTGCGGCACCACCCAGGGCATCACCAAGGGGGTCATCTACCGCGGTGAAAAGGTGGAAGTGAGCCTGGCCGAGTCGGTCAAGGGCCGCGTCAGCCGCGCCAACATCGTGAATCCGATCACCGACGACATCATCGTCCGCGAAAACGAGTTGATCACCTCCAAGATCGGCCGGAAGATCGAAGAGTTGGGCCTGGAGCGAATCCAGGTCCGCAGCCCGATGACCTGCGAGGCGTCGCTGGGCGTGTGCGCGTTGTGCTACGGCATGGACCTCTCGACCGGTTCGCTGGTGGAGCAAGGCATGGCGGTGGGCATCATCGGGGCCCAGAGCATCGGCGAGCCGGGCACGCAGTTGACGATGCGCACCTTCCATATCGGCGGTACGGCCGCCCGCGCCGTCGAGGAAAGCGAAATCCGCGCCAAGCGCGCCGGGGTGGTGAAATACACCCGCTTGAAAGTCGTGCGCAACGACGCCGGCCAGAACGTGGTGCTCACGCGCAACGGCGAGATCCTGATCCTGGACGTCAAGGGGCGGGAACTGGAGAAATTCGAGGTTCCCACCGGCGCCAATCTGCTGGTGCTGGAGGACCAGCAAATCGAGATCGGCACCGTGCTCTGCCAGTGGGACCCCCACAGCATCCCCATTCTCGCCGAAGTGGGCGGAAAGGTCCGCTACGAGGACGTCATCGAAGGCGAAACGATGCGCGTGGAGAAGGAAGCCAGCGGCAACGTGCGCCGGCTGATCATGGAGCACAAGGGCGACTTCCACCCGCAGATCGTCTTGGAAGACCCCACGGGAAAGATCCTCGACTTCAATTACCTGCCGGAAAAGGCCCACATCGAAGTCAACGAGGGGGACACGGTCTCGGCAGGCACCCTGCTGGCCAAGACGCCCCGCGAAGTTTCCGGCACCCAGGACATCACCGGCGGTCTGCCCCGCGTGACGGAGATCTTCGAAGCCCGCAAGCCCAAGGACCCCGCCGTGATCGCCGAAATCGACGGCCACGTGGAGCTGCTGGGCGAGAAGCGCCGCGGCAAGCGGACGATCATCGTCCGCAGCGAAAGCGGCATCGAGCGCGAGCACCTGGTGTCGCACGGCAAGCACCTCCGCGTCCACGCCGGCGACTTCGTGCGTGCCGGCGAGGCCCTCGTCGACGGCCCGCTGGTCCCCCACGACATCCTGCGGATCTCCGGCGAAGAAGCGGTGCAGCAATACCTGACCCGCGAAATCCAGAACGTCTACCGCAGCCAGCGGGTGGAAATCAACGACAAGCACATCGAGATCATCGTCTCGCAAATGCTCCGCAAGGTCCGCGTGGAGACGGTGGGCGACACCGGCCTGCTGCCGGGCAGCGTGATGGATAAGTTCGAGTTCCGCCAGGTGAACGAGGACCTGGTAAAGTGCGTGAAGATTTCCGAAAAGGGGGACAGCGACTTTGAAGTCGGCACGATCGTGCCCCGCGACACGCTGGAGCAGGTCAACGCCCAGATCGAGGCCCTTGGCGGCGAAATCTGCAAGGGCGTTCGGCCCAAGCCGGCCAGCGCCAGCACGCAGCTCTTGGGGATCACCAAGGCGGCCGTGCAGAGTTCGAGCTTCATCTCGGCTGCCAGCTTCCAGGAGACCACCAAGGTTCTCACCGAGGCAGCCCTGGCCGGCAAGGTGGATAACCTCGTGGGCTTGAAGGAGAACGTGATCCTGGGGCACCTGATCCCCGCCGGCACGGGCTTCCGCACCTACCAGGACGCGGAGATTCGCATCCGGCCGCAAGCCCTGGAAACACTGGCGGCGGCCAAGACCGACGTCTTCGCCAGCCATTTCCCCTTGCTCGACGGCGATGGGGCCCATGGCGATGGCGAGCGTGCGGCGGGACCGGCCGCGACGCAAGCGCCCAGCGCTGCGTCGGCCGCACCGCAACCGGGCGTCAGCCCGCTGGACACCCTCTTGGGCGGGAAAGACGAGCCTACGCCGGAAGAGTAAGGCTTGACAAGCGGATAAACCCGGGCACAATTAGTGGTTTGCATTCTGCACGGCTGGAAATGGGACAAACCGGACCCGCGGGGGAAGGTTTTGTGTCGCTTTCAACCGTTGACGATAAATAGCGTTTGCTTGGCCAGTTTTACCAGCCAATCCGAGTCCATTCATGCCAACGATCAACCAGCTTGTCCGTAAGCGCCGTCGGATGCCGCGGAAGTTCAGCAAATCGCCAGTCCTGGAGGGGTGCCCGCAAAAGCGGGGCGTCTGCTTGCAGGTGAAGACGATGACGCCGAAGAAGCCGAATTCGGCGTTGCGGAAGATCACCCGCGTGCGGCTCTCCAACGGCAAGGAAGTCACGGTATACATTCCGGGCGAGGGGCACAGCCTTCAGGAGCACTCGATCGTGCTGGTCCGCGGGGGCCGCGTGCGCGATCTGCCGGGTGTGCGCTATCACGTGGTGCGAGGAACGCTGGACTGTCTGGGCGTGGAAGGCCGCAAGCAGTCGCGCAGCTCGTACGGGGCCAAGAAGTCGTAAGCGAGGAACGTCATTATGGGTCATATTACCGCCAGCCGGAAGATGCTGAAGCCGGATCCCCGGTATCGCTCTCCCTTGGCCAGCAAGTTCATGAACTGCTTGATGCACGACGGGAAGAAAAGCGTCGCGCAGAAGGTGTTCTACGACGCGTTGGAGATCGTCCGCACGAAAGTGACCGACGCCGAGCCGATCGACGTCTTCCACCGGGCCGTGGAAAACGTGAAGCCGGATATCGAGGTCCGTTCGCGGCGCGTCGGCGGTGCGTCGTACCAGGTGCCGATGCAGGTGAACCGCAACCGGCAGCAGTCGTTGGCGATTCGCTGGCTGCTGTTGGCCTGCCGCGAAAAGAAGGGGCGGCCGATGCAGGAGAAGCTGGCCGACGAGCTCTTGGCGGCCTACCGCCGTGAAGGCGCGGCGATGACCCGCCGCGACAACGTGCACCGCATGGCCGAGGCCAACAAGGCGTTCGCGCACTTCGCCTGGTGAGCATTGCAGCCATTACTCTTCGCCGTGCCGGCCCCGCGCCCGCGCGGCGTTTGTTTGCGCCGAAAGCCTAACATGTCCCGCAACCTCCACGAACTCCGCAACATCGGCATCATCGCCCACATCGACGCGGGCAAGACCACGCTGACGGAGCGGATGTTGTACGTCGGCCACTTCACCCACCGCGTGGGCGAGGTCGATAGGGGCACCACGGTCACCGACTTCGACCCGGAAGAGCAGCAGCGCGGCATCACCATCAACGCGGCCTGCGTGACCTTCAATTGGAAGGACGTGGTCATCAACCTGATCGACACGCCCGGCCACGTCGATTTCACGGCCGAGGTGGAGCGGAGCCTCCGCGTGCTCGACGGCGGCGTGGTGGTCTTCAGCGCCCGCGAGGGGGTCGAGGCCCAGAGCGAAACGGTTTGGCACCAGGCCGACAAGTATCATGTTCCCCGCATCGCCTTCATCAACAAGATGGACCGCGAGGGGGCCGATTTCTACCGCACCCTGGATGAAATCGAGAAGCGGCTCAACTGCCGGCCGATCCCGGTCAATCTGCCGGTGGGCAACGGCCCGCCGCACCTGCCCGACGCCTTTCGCGGCGCGATCGACCTGATCGAGATGCGGTTGCTCACCTTCGTCAGCGAGAATCGCGAGATGCGGGTGGTCACGGCCGAGATCCCCGAGAACCTCCGCGACGAGGCGGAGATGTGGCGCGGGCAGCTTCTCGATCGGCTGTCGTTGTATAGCGACGAGCTGACCGAATTGCTGCTCTCCGAAGAGGAGGTGCCGGCGGATCTGGTGCGCAAGGTGCTCCGCGACGCCACGCTGCACAACATGGCGGTGCCGGTGCTGTGCGGCTCGGCGCTGGACGGGATCGGCGTGCAGCCGGTGATCGACGCCGTGGCCTACTATCTGCCCAGTCCGGCCGACGTGCCGCCGGTCGAGGGCGAAAACCCCAAGGACAAGAAGAAAGGCCGCGCCGTCCGCAAACCCAGCGAAGACGAGCCGTTTTGCTCCCTGGTGTTCAAGATCCAGGCCGATCGCCACGGTGACCTGCACTATATCCGCGTCTACTCCGGCGAGTTGAAGGCTGGCAGCCGCGTGCTCAACCCCGGCAAGGACAAGAAGGAAAACGTCCCCCAACTGTGGCGCATTCAGGCCGATCGCCGCGAGCAGGTCGACCGGGTGGGGGTGGGCGACATCGTCGGCATCATCGGCCTGAAACACTCGGTCACCGGCGACACCCTCTGCGATCCTCACGAGCCCATCATTCTCGAAGCGATCACCTTCCCCGAAACCGTGATCTCCATGGCCATCGAGGCGGAAAGCTCCGCCGAACGCAAGAAGCTGGCCGACGTCCTGGAAGCGATGAAACGCCAGGACCCCACCTTCCGCGCCCGGGAAAACGAGGAGACCGGTCAAACCCTGATCAGCGGCATGGGCGAGCTGCACCTGGAAGTGATCCAGCACCGCTTGACCCGCGATTACGGGCTGAACGTCCGCGTGCACAAGCCGCGGGTCAGCTATCGCGAGACGATCCAGAAGGCCGTGGAAGTGACCGGCGCCTGCCACCGCAAAATCGAAGGGGCCAACCTCTCGGCCGCGGTGCGGATCCGCATGGAGCCTTTTCCGGCGCCGCAAGGACAACCGCCGGTGCTGGTCACCGCGGCCGCCGGCGATAATCTGCCGGAAGAGTTCCGCCGGGTGGCGTTGGAAACGCTCAACGAGCAAGGGCAAGGGAGCGGCAGCCTGGGTTTCCCGCTGATGCACGCCAAGATCACGCTCCTCGGCGGCGAGGTCGACGAGTCGCAGTCGAACGAACTGGCCTTCCGCCTGGCCGCGGCCGACGCCTTTAATAAGGCGCTGCGCGAGGCCGGCGTGGTGCTGCTGGAGCCGATCATGCGGCTGGAGATCATCGTGCCGGAAGAGAACCTGGGCGACATCGTGGCCGATTTGCAACAGCGCCGCGCGGTGATCACGCGGACCCAGTCGCGCGGCCGCGGCACGGTGATCGACGCCCAGGCCCCGCTGGCGAAACTGTTCGGCTATTCCAACGCCATGCGCGGCCTGAGCCAGGGCCGCGCCACCTGCACGATGGAGCCGGCCGCCTACGGTCCGGCCCCGCCCGAAGTGCTGGATACGTTCATGTAAACGTCGCGCTGGGCATGTTGGTGAGAGTGCCGAACCTGCCGACTCGCGGCTGCGCTGCGAGGCGGCGAGCCACTTGGCTACGCTTAAGTCGAGCAGCGAATTCGTGGGCGACGTGTGTATCGCCCGTCCCGAAGAGGGACGTTTGAAAATAGCCCAGCGATTCATCGCTGGGACCAGCGGCGAAGAATCATGGGCAGTCCCGGAGGGACGATTGAAACATGGTTCGTGCTCGCATTTCAACCGTCCCTCCGGGACTGGAAGAGGCGACGGGCCTCGACAACCCGGCGATGAATCGCTGGGCTATTCTCACGTGCCCCTCCGGGGCAAAGACACAGCTATTCTCCTGCATAACGGTTGGTGTGCCCTCACGGCCCGCGGCGTAGGGCTACGAGGCGGTGGTTGCGGACGCGGAGCGGTTCCAGCGTTCCACGGTTCTCAACTGCGGCTTCCGTCTGGACGGCGTCCGCGATGCCCGTGGCTTTTGGGCCTTCGATCTTTGCGAGCGGGAATAGCAACTCAACTCTGCCAAAGCATTGTCGGCCGGAGTACGGTTTCCGGCGCGGTTAACGGCCGCAACTCCTCGTCGGCGGTGTAGGTCCGCAACGTGCGGTAGCGGCCGTTGGCCGGGTCGCGACGGACTTCGATCGAATGCTCGGGCAAATTCACGACCCAATAATCGGCGATTCCCGCCGCGGCGTACAGGTCGGCCTTTTCGCCACGGTCGTAGGCCAGACTGCTTTCGGCGACTTCGATCACCAAGAGGACGTCGGCCGGGGTGGGCCGGCCGTGCGTGAAGTCCCGCCGGGCGACCCATGCAATATCCGGTTCTGGGGCGCTGCCGAGTTCCGGCAATCCGATCGAGTTCTGCACGCGAACCCATGCTCGGCCTTGCGGAAGGCTGCGGACGCTCCATTCGGTCAACCGATCGACCACCACTTCGTGCAACGATCCGATGGGATTCATCTCCCGCAGTTCTCCGTTGATGAGCTCGATCCGCCGCCGGTTTGCACCATCGAAATCGCCGCGCTCGATCATGCGGTCGTACTCGGCCAGAGATAGGCGTGCGATGGTGGACATGGGCTTTCTCCCCCGACTTTCCGGATTCCGTCACGATGGCGACCGTTCCCACGTTAATCCTACCCCGTTTAGGGAGTGGCGACAAGCATTTCCAAGGAATGCCGACCCGCCAAACGCTGCTGGTAGGATGCCATCCGGGTGGATAATCGCTCAACCTCCCTTGCCGCGCCGGCCGAAAAAGTAGGGATTATGCCGGTGCGGGGCCGGTGCCATCGAATTTCTACGATTTCGCGGATGCCGCCCGTTGACATACCCCCGCCGAACCAGTAGGATCTGTGGTTTTCCCCCTTACGGGAAATAGCTGCTTGGCAAGTTGGAATCGGGGACCTAGGGAGACTATTCGTGGCCGGTCAGTCGAACGAAATCATTCGCATCCGTATGGAAGCCTACGACCACTCGATCTTGGATCAGAGTGCGGGCGAGATTGTCGATACGGCGAAGCGGACCGGATCCGTTGTTCACGGCCCCATTCCGCTGCCCACCCGCATCGAGCGGTACACCGTCTTGGCGAGCCCTCACATCGACAAGAAAGCCCGTACGCAGTTCGAGATTCGCACCCATAAGCGTTTGATCGACATCATGCAGGCGACGGCGAAGACCATTGAGGCGCTGAACAAGTTGAGTCTGCCGGCCGGCGTGGATATTAAGATCAAGGCCACCAGCAGGCATTGAAAAAACGATCGAGTTTCCCTACCAGACGGGCGATAGGCCCGCGGTTGATTCCAGGATAACCTTTATGCACCGGACGCTGTGTGGGTAATGCCGGCCGCAGGCCGCGAGTTCCCACCAGGCGACATATCCTACTGCGAACGGCTAGGACTGACAGGAACGTTTCCCCGTGGGAAAGGTTTGCATCGGTCCGAACCCCGCAGAGATAAAAGGCAAGAGCGATGATAGTTGGACTACTCGGCCGAAAGGTCGGGATGACGCAGATTTTCGACCCCGCGGTGGGTACTGCCATCCCAGTGACCGTGATTCAAGCGGGCCCCTGCCATGTCCTGCAAGTGCGGACAAACGAGCGGGACGGTTACGAGGCTGTTCAGTTGGGGTATCTGGATAAACCCCGTCGTCTTGCCAGCCGCGCATTGCGTGGCCATGTCGCCAAGCTCGATAGCAAGCGTCAGAAGCGTCGCGGCGCCGCCGGAATCGAGGCGGCTCCCAAGGCCGATTGCGAACCGAAGCGGTTCGTTCGCGAACTTCGCGGTCCTGTCGAAGGCTACCAGGTTGGACAGGAAATCAAGGTCGATCTTTTCGATGGCACGACGGCCGTCGACGTCACCGGCGTGAGCAAGGGCCGCGGGACGCAGGGTGCCATGAAGCGGCACAACTTCCATGGTCAGCGGGCCACGCACGGCGTGAAGAAAGTTCACCGCCACGTCGGCTCGATCGGCTGCAATACTTTCCCCCACCACGTTTTCAAGGGGCGAAAGATGGCCGGCCACATGGGGGGTGAGCGCTGCACGCTGCGGAATCTCCGCGTGGTCAAGGTCGACCAGGAAAACAACCTGCTGTTGGTCCGTGGCGCGATTCCCGGGGCCATCGGCGGTTATGTAATGATCCGCAGGACCAATAAGCTGCCGGTCGCGGTCGCCGCCAAGTAGTGAACGACCGCGGATCTACGTCCGCGGCGAATGGACAGAATTGAATCGCAAACCCTGAATCGAAAATAAGCGGAATTCATCATGGTCAGTTTGCCTGTCTACGATCGGACCGGAACCGAGGTCGGAAAGTACGAAATCGACCCGGCCGAGTTGGCGCCGCGCGTCAGCAAGCAATTGCTGCACGAAGCGGTGGTCATGTATCGGGCGAATCAGCGCTTGGGAACGGTCAAGACCAAGAGTCGTTCGGAAGTCGCCGGCACGACCAAAAAAATGTATCGTCAGAAAGGCACGGGCAACGCCCGGGCCGGTTCGCGGCGCAGCGGCATTCGCCGAGGCGGCGGGCACATCTTCGCGCTCACGCCCCGCGATTGGTCGTACCGCATGCCGCGGAAAGCGATCCAGGCGGCTACCCGCATGGCCCTGGCCTCGCGGCTGGCGGACAACGAAGTGACGCTGATCAACGATCTTTCGTTCGGCCAGCCGAAGACCAAGGAAATGGCCGCGGTGTTGAAGGCCCTGAAGATCGACGGGCAGAGCCTGTTGGTGACCGTGGCGGGCTACGACCTGAACGTTTACAAGAGCATCCGCAACCTGGCCGACGTGTCGGTGGTGCCGGTGGCGGAACTGAACGCCTTGCACGTGCTCCGGCCGCGGCGGCTGTTGATGACCACCGCGGCGCTGGATGCGTTCCGTCAGAAGGCGGCCGCGAAGCTGGCTTGAGAATAAGGATGGTTCGGCCCATGGCTGAAAAAGCAAAAGTCAAAGTCAAGAAAGAACTCCAACCGCACCACATCGTGTTGCGGCCGTTGGTGACCGAAAAGGGCATGCACAAGGCTACCCGTTTCAACGCCTATGCCTTCGAAGTGAACCGTATGGCCACCAAGGATGACATCCGCCGGGCCATCGAGAAGCTCTTCGACGTCAAGGTGGTGAGCGTCAACACGCAGAACCGCGTGGGCAAGCCGCGGCGCACCCGCTATAGCTCGGGATACACCAAGGCCTGGAAGAAGGCCATTGTGAAGCTGGATCCCGAACACCGAATCAGTTTCTTCTAACGAAGGCGTGCTAGCGAAAGAAAACCATTATGGGTATTCGCCGATACAAACCGACTTCCCCCGGGCGCCGCGGCGCGAGCGTCAGCGATTTCGCCGACCTCACGCCCGGCTATCATGTCGAGGAAAGCCTGTTGGTGCCGCAGAAGAAGAAGGGCGGCCGCAACAACCAGGGCGTGATCACTTGCCGGCATCGTGGCGGCGGCGTGAAGCAGATGTACCGCCTGATCGATTTCCGCCGCAACAAGGACGGCGTGCCCGCGGTGGTCGACTCGATCCAATACGACCCGAACCGCACCGTCCGCATCGCCTTGTTGAAGTACGTCGACGGCGAGAAGCGTTATATCCTGGCTCCGGAAGGTCTCCAGGCGGGCGCCAAGCTGCTCAGTGGGGCCGACGCGCCGCCGATCGTGGGCAACTGCCTGCCGCTGGCCAATATCCCGCTGGGCATGGACGTTCACAACATCGAAATGCAGCCGGGCCGCGGCGGAGTGCTCTGCCGCTCGGCCGGCGCGAAGGCTACCCTGGCCGCCCGCGACGCCAACTGGGCGCAGATCAACCTGCCCAGCGGCGAAATCCGCCGCGTGCCGGCGGCCTGCAAGGCGACGATCGGGGTGCTGGGCAACGGCGACCACATGAATATCGTGTTGGGCAAGGCGGGCCGCAAGCGTTGGATGGGCATCCGGCCGACCGTTCGCGGCACGGCGATGAATCCCATCGACCACCCGCACGGCGGTGGTGAAGGTCGCACCAAGGGCGGCCGTCACCCGGTCAGCCCGACCGGCGTGCTGGCCAAGGGCGGCCGCACCCGCAAGCACCACAAGTCATCCAATAAGGCGATCGTCCGCCGGCGCAAGTCGCGGCGGTACGGGCAATTGAAGCTGAAGGGGTAAGCAACGATGGGTAGGTCGCTGAAGAAAGGTCCGTTCGTCAACCCGAAGCTGTTCGCCAAGGTCGAAAAGCAGAACGCGGTGGGCACGAAAGACCCGATTAAGACGTGGGCTCGGCCGTGCACGATCGTTCCCGAGTTTGTCGGGCACACGTTCATGGTGCACAACGGCAAGATCCACACCAAGGTGTTCGTGACCGAAGAGATGGTGGGGCACCGTTTGGGTGAGTTTGCCCCGACGCGGACGTTCCGCGGCCACGGCGGCAAGGGGAAGCGGTAGGAAGACGGAAGGCAGAAGTTAGGAGTTGGAGGTTAAGAGTTACAAGCGTGGAGCTGGGAACCGGGGTTGGAGGCGCAATTCCAACTCCTGACTGCTAGCTTCTAACTCCTTGCTGACGAGGACGTAACTATGGCTTACACGGCGATTCATCGATTTGCCCGGATCAGTGCGCGGAAGGTGCGGCCGATGGCCGACTTGATTCGCGGCAAGTATGCCGACGACGCGCTGGAGCTGCTGAAATATCAGCCGGAGCGCGGAGCGCGGTTGTTGGAGAAGGTTCTCAAGAGCGCGTTGGCCAACGCCGAGGACCGCCGGGCGACGAACCTGGGCGAGTTGTTCGTCAGCGACGTGCGGATCGACGGGGGGCCGATGATGAAGCGGATGATGCCCCGTTCGCGCGGCATGGCGATGGTGATATTGAAACGGTTTTCACACATTCGGGTATCGTTGGAATAGCTTTATGGGTCAAAAAGTCAATCCGACCGGGTTTCGCACGGGGATTATGATCGGCTGGAAAAGCCGGTGGTACGCCTCGAAGCAGGAGTTTTCCCAACTGCTGGTGGAAGACCACAAGGTCCGCAGCTTTATCAAGAAGCGGCAGGACAAGTTCGGAAAGCAATTGTATCCGGCGATCGCGAAGATCGAGATCGAGCGAACCCGCGACGAAGTGAAGGTGATCCTGTTTTCCGCCCGGCCCGGCGTGTTGATCGGCCGCAAGGGGGAGCGGGTGGAGGAATTGCAGAACGAGCTGCAAAACCTGATCGGGCGGCGAATCAGCATCAAGATCGAGGAAATCAATCGTCCGGAGATCGTGGCCCAGTTGGTGGCCGAGGACATCGGCGAGCAATTGGCCAAACGGGCCAGCTTCCGGCGGACGATGAAGCGGGCGATGGAACAAACGATGGAAGCCGGCGCCAAGGGGATCAAGATCCAATTGGCCGGCCGTCTCGGCGGCGCGGAAATGGCCCGCCGGGAAAAGTCGATCGCGGGTTCGATCCCGTTGTCGACGTTGCGGGCGAAGATTGATTACGGATTTGCAGAAGCGATGATAGCCCAGGGCCACATCGGTATCCAGGTGTGGATCAACCAGGGCCTGTATGACGAGGAGCCATCCGATGGCGATGATGCCAAAGCGGGTCAAGCACCGAAAAAGCCAAAGAGGTCGTATAAAAGGTGAGGCGACGCGGGGTAACCGCGTAGTCTTCGGCGATTTCGGATTGCAGGCCGTCCAAGCGGGTTGGATTAGTGCGCAAACAATCGAGGCCGGGCGTATCGCGGCGCAGCAGTATCTGCGCAGCGAGGGCCGCCTCTACGTGCGCGTATTCCCGCACAAACCGATCACTTCGATTCCCTTGGAAACCCGCATGGGCAAGGGCAAGGGCGAGCCGGAGTATTGGGCCGCGGTGGTCAAGCCGGGGACGGTGTTGTACGAGATCAGCGGTCTGAGCGAGGAAGCGGCGCGGATCTGCTTTACCCGCCTGGCCCACAAAATGCCGGTGCGGGTCCGTTTCCTCAAGCGGCGCGTAATGTAGTGGTGGAGAGCAGGCAGTTGACAGTAGGTAGTTGACAGTTGGTTGCAATAGGCCGTTAACGTAAACCGCCTGCAGCATACTGCCCACTGCATACTTCCCTTGAAACAGGTTTTCAGCGATGACCAAGGCGGCCGAACTTCGGGAAATGAGCGACGAGCAGTTGGAAATGGTGCTGCGAGACACGACGGAGGGCTATTTCCGGCTGGGGCTGCAAGCGCAGACCGAGCGGCTGGATGCCCCCAGCGAATTGCTGAAGCATCGCCGCTTGATCGCGCGGATCAAGACCGTGCAGAGCGAGCGGGCCCAGGCGGCGGCCACGAAGTAGCGGCAATACATCGCAGCGACAGACAACGAATAGCAGCAAGCAAGGCAGTGGGACGAAAACTATGCCCAAGAGAACAGAGGTTGGGGTGGTCACCAGCGATCGCATGACCGGCACACGGCGGGTGGAGATCCCGCGGCTGGTCAAGCATCCGAAGTACGGCAAGTTTCTGCGGCGGCGGACGATTTGCTACGTCCACGACGAGAAGAACGAATCGCACATGGGCGACACGGTGGAAATCGTGGAATGCCGGCCCATGTCGCGGCTGAAGCGTTGGGCCCTGGTCCGCGTGCTCAGCAAGGGCAAACTGGCCGGGGTGACGGGCCGCCGCGCCGCCGCTCGTGAAACCGCGGACGAGAAATCCCCGGTGTGAGCGGCCGTGGCCCTCATTTTGAACCGCGCAGAGCATAAGAACTATCGTCGTAGAGGAATTTGGGTGCAATCATGATCCAGATGCAAACCCGGCTTGCCGTGGCCGACAATACCGGCGCCAAAGAGCTGTATTGCATTAAGGTGCTCGGCGGCTCGCGGCGGCGTTTCGCCGGCCTGGGCGACATCATCGTCTGCAGCGTCAAGAGCGTGATCGCCGGCGGCGACTTCAAGAAGGGCGCCGTGGTGAAGGCGGTGGTGGTGCGTTGCGTGCAACCGACCCGCCGCCAGGACGGCAGCTACGTCCGCTTCGACACCAATGCGGCCGTGATTATCGACAACGATAAGAATCCGCGGGGTACGCGGATTTTCGGTGCGGTCGCTCGCGAGCTGCGCGAGCGCAATTTCATGAAGATCGTGAGCCTGGCGAGCGAGGTGGTCTGATGATGATTCGAGCCAATGATACCGTGGAAGTGATTACCGGAGACGACCGGGGAACCCGGGCGAAGGTGCTCCGCATCGACCGAGCCGCCGGCAAGCTGGTGGTGGAAAACGTCAATCGGGTTTACAAGCACGTCCGCAAGAGCCAGCGCAACCCGCGGGGCGGGCGGCTATCGAAAGAAATGCCGGTCCAGGTGTCCAACGTGTTGTTGGTCTGCGAGGCCTGCAGCAAGGCCACGCGGCTGGGCGCTCGTTTCCTCGCCGACGGAAGCAAGGAACGTTACTGTAAGAAGTGCGGCGCCGGCAACGGCCAGGTCTCGCCGCCGAAGGCCCGCTACGCGAAGAAGTAACGCAAGAACTACCCATGAGCACAGAACAATCGCAAGATCCCGAAAAGGCTTCCCCGGGCGAGGAGAAAGCGCCCGCGGAAAAGAACCTCGGCGCCGAAACCACGCAGCAGCCGGAGAAGGCCGCCAAGGGGGAGAAGGCTCCCAAGGCCGAGAAAGCCCCCAAGGCCGAGAAAGCCCCCAAAGGCGAAAAAGCGCCTAAGGGTGAGAAAGCTCCCAAGGGCGAAAAGGCTGCCAAGGGAGAGAAAGCCGCGAAGGGCGAGAAGGCTCCCAAGGGGGAAAAGGGGCAGAAGGGCGGCAAGGGCGACGAAGCACCGGAGAAGCCCGAATCGGAGATCCATCCCCGGTTGCAGGAGCGTTTCCACAAAGAGATCCTGCCGGCGTTGGCGGCGCGGTTTCAGCGCACCAATCCCATGTCGCTGCCGCGGGTGAAGAAGGTGGTGATCAACATGGGAGTGGGCGCGGCGTCGGCCGAGAAGAAGTATCTCGAAGAAGCGGTCGATGCGATGCGGATGATCGCCGGGCAGAAGCCGGTGGTGACCAAGGCCCGCAAGTCGATCGCCGGATTCAAGCTCCGCGAGGGCATGGCCATCGGCTGCAAGGTGACGCTCCGCGGCAAACGGATGTACGAATTTCTCGATCGGTTGATTTCGCTGGCGTTGCCCCGCGTGCGCGACTTCCGTGGTCTCAGCCCGGACGCCTTCGACGGCAATGGCAACTACAGCATCGGGTTGACGGAGCAACTGGTGTTTCCGGAGCTCAACCCGGACAAATACACTCGCACCCAGGGCATGAACATCACGGTGGTTACCAGCTCGGAGAACAACGACGAGGCGCGGGAGCTGCTGAAGATGATGGGGATGCCGATGCGGGCGTCCGCGCCGGAACGTGCCGCCGGAGCAAAGTGAGTTTACCTGAGAAGGACGATAGTGCATGGCAAGTAAATCGAAATTCGCCAAGGCGGCGCGTCCGCCGAAGTTTTCGACCCGTCTCAAGCGGCGGTGCAGGCTCTGCGGGCGGCCGCGGGCCGTTTACCGGAAGTTTGGGATTTGCCGGATCTGCTTCCGCAATCTGGCGAACGAAGGCCTGATTCCTGGCGTCAAAAAGGCGAGCTGGTAGAGGGACACCCAACATATGATGACCGACCCCGTAGCCGACATGTTGACCCGCATTCGCAATGCGGTTCGCATCGAACGGTCCCACGTAGACATGCCGCTCTCCAAGGTAAAACGCGGAGTGGCGGACGTGCTCAAGCGCGAGGGCTACATTTGGGAATGGGAAGAGATCGCGGGCCAACCGGCCAGCCAACTGCGGGTCCATTTGAAATACGGTCCCAATGGCGAACGCGTAATCCGACACATTCGCCGCGTGAGCAAGCCCGGCCGCCGGGTCTACAGCGGGGCCACCGATTTGAAGCCGGTGCTGAACGGACTGGGAATCTCCATTCTCAGCACCAGCCGCGGCGTGATCAGCGATCGCGAGGCCCGGCAGCGGAAACTGGGCGGCGAAGTGTTGTGCGAGCTCTGGTAAAACGAGCCCTTGGACTATTCGGCGTACGTTGAAGGTAATCGACCATGTCTCGGATTGGTAAACTGCCGGTAGAAATTCCCGACAAAGTGCGGATCGCCGTCGCCGATGGCAAGGTGACGGTGGAAGGCCCGTTGGGCAAGTTGGAATTCGCGCACCGCCCGGAAGTCTCGGTGAGCATCGACGGCGATAAGAAGCAGCTGATCGTAGACCGTCGCGGCGAGGACCGCCAGGCCCGCGCCCTGCACGGCCTGACCCGCGCCATGATTCAGAACATGGTGGTCGGCGTGACGGCGGGTTATCAGCGGCGTTTGGAGATCGTGGGCGTGGGTTACCTGGCCGCCGTGCTGAAGGACAACCTGCAATTGCGGGTGGGGCTGGCGAACGAGCTGCAGGTGAAGATCCCCGCCGGACTGACGGTGACTTGCCCGGATCAGCAGCACGTGCAGATCAAGGGCATCGACAAACAAATGGTGACGCACTTTGCCGCGTCGGTCCGCAGGTTGCGGAAGCCCGAGCCTTACAAGGGCAAGGGTATTCGCTTCGAAGGCGAGCAGGTCCGCCGCAAGCAGGGCAAGGCCACGGTGAAGTAAGCGCAGGTATTTCGTTGCGGTGTACTAGCCATCGCAGCCAACCTTTAGAAGACGAGTCGAGAACGTGAGACACGAGAAGCAAATGGGCCGGCAGCGGCAGCGGCGTTCTTACCGGGTGAGCAACCGCGTGAAGCGGGACTCGACCCGGCCGCGGTTGTCGGTGTTCCGCAGCGTCAAGCACATGTACGCCCAGATCATCGACGACCAGGACGGCCGCACGCTCGTGTCGTGCAGCACCGTGGACAAGGAGCTCCGCGCTCAGCCCGGCCACACCGGCAACAAGGTGGCCGCGGCGGCCGTGGGCAAGATCCTGGCCCAGCGGGCGTTGCAGGCGGGGATCAAGCAAGTGGCGTTCGATCGTCGCTCTTACAAGTATCATGGCCGCGTCGCCGCCTTGGCCGACGCCGCCCGGGAAGCCGGATTGGAATTCTAATATGCCTAACGAATCTTCAGGTCGTGGGGACAGTCGTGGGGAACTGACCGAAAAGGTCATCAAGATCCGCCGCTGCGCCGCCGTGGTCAAGGGCGGCCGGCGTTTCAGCTTCGCGGCTCTGATCGTGGTCGGAGACGGCCGCGGCAAGGTCGGCTGGGGCTACGGCAAAGCCAACGAAGTTCCCCCGGCCGTGGAAAAGGCCGTCAAGGACGGCAGCCGCAACTTGATGGAAGTGCCCCGGGTGGGTTCCACTATTCCGCACCAGGTGACCGGCAGGTTCGGCGCGTCGAGCGTCGTGCTCTTGCCGGCCGGCCCGGGCACCGGCGTGATCGCCGGATCGGCGGTGCGCGCCGTTTGCGAGTGCTCCGGCATCCACGACATCCTCACCAAGAGCTTCGGCTCCACCAATCCCATCAACCTGGTCAAAGCCACTATGGAAGCACTGAAGCAACTGCGGACGCGGGACGACGTCGAGCGGCTGCGGGGAGTCACGCTCACATGAATATCAACGAAGCGAATCGCGGAATACAGAAGCACAAGGCCCGCAAGCGGTTGGGGCGCGGCATCGGCTCCGGCCAAGGCAAGACGGCGGGACGCGGCCACAAGGGCGCCGGATCGCGGGCCGGCAATTCGGGCTCGGCGGTCTTCGAGGGCGGGCAAATGCCCCTGGTCCGCCGTATCCCCAAGCGCGGCTTCACCAATCAGTGGGCCGAGTCGGTGGCCATCATCAACGTCGGCGATCTCGAGGAGCTGTTCGAGGCCGGGGCCGATGTGACTCCCGAGTCGCTCAAATCGCGGCAGATCGTCCGCGGACAATACGATTTGCTTAAGGTATTAGGGCACGGCGAGTTGAGCAAGAGCCTCAAGATTTCCGCGCACCGCTTCAGCAAGCAGGCCTTGGAGAAGATCCAAAAGGCCGGCGGCGAAGTCAAGCTGTTGCCGGGGAAGAAGCCCGTCGTCAAGAACAAGCAGCGCTCGGCGCGGAAGCCGAGCTGACTCATAGTGTACTCTGCGCGGTTCGGAATGGGACGAACCGGAACAATACGGAAGATTTCGTGTCGTTGCCGACCGTACACGGTATTTCTACGACAGGCTCTGGAATAAAGGACGCACTCGAACGATGTGGGAGAAAATTCGCGTCGTCTTCACGATCCCCGAGCTGCGCAACAAGATCCTGCTGACGCTGGCGTTGTTGGCGGTCTACCGGGTGGGTTGGCAGATCCCGCTGCCGATCGTCAACGAAAAAGCGATGAAGACGTTTTTCGCGGCGCAGCAGGGGGGCGGCCTGGGCAAGTTGTTGGAGCAGGTGGCCACGTTCAGCGCCAGCCAGCTCAGTTATGCCACGATTTTCGGCCTGGGGATCATGCCGTACATTTCGGCGTCGATCATTTTCCAGCTCCTCGGCAGCGTATGGTCGCCGCTGGAGAAGCTGCAGAAAGAAGGCGAAAGCGGGCGGAAGAAGATCAACGAATATACCCGCTACGCCACGGTCGTATTGTGCCTCGGCCAGAGTTGGTTCTACGTCAACTTCCTGGTCAACAACCACATGATCCACGAGTCGATGCTCAACGCGGCCGGCGGGCTGAGCTTCTCCTGGCACCTCACGGCGACCATGACCATGACGGCCGGGACGATCTTCTTGATGTGGCTGGGCGAGCAGATCGACGAATACGGCATCGGTAACGGCATCAGCTTGTTGATCATGGCGGGGATCCTCGCCCGCATGCCCTCGGCGGGAGCTAAACTGCTCCGGCCGCTGTTCGAGGGCAAGCTCGAGTTGGGCGGCGCCCGCGGCCAGATCGGCGTGGAACAGATCCTGGTGTTGATCGTGTTGTTCGTGGCCGTGGTGGCCGGCGTGGTCTTCATCACCGAGGGCCAGCGGCAGATTCCCACCCAGAGCGCCAAGCACGTCCGCGGCCGGCGGGTTTACGGGGGGACGCGGCAATACCTGCCGTTGAAGGTGAACCAGGCCGGCGTGATGCCGATCATTTTCGCCAGCAGCCTGTTGTTGTTCCCTTCGCTGGCGTTCACCTACTTGTCCCGCCTCTATCCGGGGGCCAGCTTGCTGCAAAACATCAACAGCGCGTTTCAACGCGGCGAATCGTTCACCTATAACATACTCTACGTGGCGCTGATCTACTTCTTCTGCTACTTCTGGACGGCCATCACCTTCAACCCCAAGGACATGGCCGACAACCTGAAGAATTACGGCACTTTCATTCCCGGCTATCGGCCCGGCCGCCGCACCGCGGATTACCTGGAAAAGGTGATGGTGCGGATCACCTACGTGGGAGCGGGCTTCCTCGCCGTGGTCGCGATCACGCCGACGGTCGTCGCCTCGGTGATGCAAGTCGACTATGCGGTGGCCAGTTTTTATGGCGGCACGGGCTTGTTGATCGCGGTCAGCGTGGCGTTCGACCTGGTGCAGAAGATCGATAGCCACCTGGTGATGCGAAACTACCGTGGCTTGCTGGAATAGCCGCTCGTGATGCGAAATTACCGTGGCCTGTTGGAGAGGTCTTAAGCTATGCGAATCGTGTTCATCGGGCCGCCAGGCGCTGGAAAGGGAACGCAAGCGGAGCGGTTGATCGCCGCCTACCGCCTGGCGCACCTTTCCACCGGAGATATGCTCCGCGCGGCCAGGGCGGCGAAGACCGACGTCGGCATAAAGGCCGATCAATACATGTCGACCGGCCAATTGGTTCCCGATGAAATCATCGTGGACATCATTCGGGAGCGGCTCGATCAGGGCGATTGCCGCCAGGGATACCTGCTGGACGGCTTTCCGCGGACCATCGCCCAGGCCGAAGCCCTGGATTCGATGCTCCAGCGGAAGAGCACGCCGTTGGACGTGGTTCTGGAGTTGCGGGTGCCCGAGGAGGAACTGTTCACCCGGCTGGCCGGTCGTGGCCGGGCCGACGACACTCCGGAAGTGATTCGCCAGCGGTTGGTCGCGTACCGGAAGCAGACGGAGCCGTTGTTGGACTATTATGAAAAAAGCGGACTGCTCAAGACCATCGATGGCTTGGGCACCGTGGATGAGATATTTGATCGCGTGAAGACGGTTTTGGGCGACATCGAGCGGTGAAATCGCAAATACGGTGGGTCCAGCGCGGTGTGCCCCACCTTACGCGCCTGCTTTTGTGGCGTAACACGACGTCGACCACTGAAAGGAATCGATCGGAGATAAGAAAGGCCAATCTCGAGCGTGCAAATCCTTCGGTCTTCTCGTGAAATCGCCCATATGCGCAAGGCAGGCCTGCTGGTCTGGCAGGCGCTCCAATTAGCCGGATCGATGGTCCGAGCGGGGGTGACGACTGCCGAGATCGATGCGGCCGTGGAGACGTTTTTCGAGCAAAACCATGCGGTGCCGCTGTTCAAAGGCGTCCCCGGACGAGTCCCCTTCCCCGCGGTGACCTGTATCTCGATTAACGAGGAAGTGGTGCACGGGATTCCCGGCCCGAGGAAACTGGTCGAGGGAGACATTGTCAGTGTTGATACGGGCTGCAAGGTGAACGGGTGGTGCGGCGATTCGGCGGTTACATTTCCAGTGGGACAGATCCGGCCGGAAGTGCAAACTCTGCTGGACGTCACCCAGGGGACCCTGGAGCTGGCCATCGAGTTGATGGGGAAGAAGTCGTTGTGGAGCGAAGTGGCTTCGGAAATGGAGAAATACGTTAAGGATCACGGTTTTTCGGTGGTGGAGAGCTTTGTGGGCCACGGGATTGGCCGCCAGATGCACGAAGACCCGCAGGTGCCCAACTACGTGAACAACCATTTCCGACGCAACGGAGATTTTCGATTGGTGCCGGGCCTGATCCTGGCGGTGGAGCCGATGGTCAATATGGGCGGCAAAGAAGTGCAGACGGGCACCGATTATTGGACCCAGATCACGGCCGATCGGCGTCCGAGCGCACATTTTGAACACACGATTGCAATTACGAAAGCGGGGCCCTGCGTGCTGACGGCGGCCCCCAATGAGGAGGAGGCCGGTGCGATGGCCGAAGGATGAGCTCCGGAGGCGTGAATGGTCGCACTCGTTGCCGAGCGCCGCGGTTTATTTAGAAAACACAGGAAATTTTGGTAATTTAGTGGTTCTGCGAAGGCCGGTTGTTTGCGGCGGTAATAAATGTCGCCGACAAACGTGGCAGGGAAGGCAATTTCCCGCTTGGGGGCCTTGTGGGACCATCGGTTCAGCGCATATACTTAAGCGCTTTGTCCCTATTTCGATATAATGCGTGCCAGTAAGTCATGAAAGTCCGGGCCAGCGTCAAGCGAATTTGTGAACATTGCAAGATTGTGCGCCGCCGTGGCGTGGTGCGCGTGGTGTGCACCAATCCGCGTCACAAGCAGCGCCAGGGTTAAGCCTTATACTGCGACCGGCCGCTAATGCCACGAACCATTTCGGATTGTTACGGTTCGCCGCGTTTTCGACCGCGCAGGGTATTGGGAGTCAGCTAATATGCCGCGTTTGCTGGGTGTGGATATTCCGAACGACCGGCCGACGGTGATTTCCTTGCAGTACTTGTACGGCGTGGGTCCGCGGATTGCGCGGGATCTGTGCCACAAGGCGGGGGTCAATCCGCAAGGTCGGGCTCGCGATCTGCGCGAGGATGAGTTGGCCCGTTTGGCGGCGCTTTTGGACAAGGACTACACGGTCGAAGGGCAGCTACGGCGTCAAGTGGCGCAGAACATCGCCCGGCTTCGCGACATCGGCTGCTATCGAGGGATCCGGCATCGCCGCGGTCTGCCGGTTCGCGGTCAGCGCACGCGTACCAATGCGCGGACCCGCAAGGGTCCGAAGAAGACCGTCGCCGGCAAGAAGGGCGTGAAGGACATGCATTGATAGATGTCCGGGGGCAGGTGCCCGGGGTCGGGGAACAGGGATTATCGGAACCAACGAGTCTAAGGAGACGAACCAGCGGTGGCCAAGTCGAAACGACGCAAAGCGCGGCGGAACGTAACCGTGGGGGTTGCCCATATCAAGGCGACTTTCAACAACACCACGGTCACGATTACCGACACCAAGGGGGATACGCTGTGCTGGGCCAGTTCCGGCACGAGCGGTTTCAAGGGTAGCCGTAAGAGCACGCCCTTTGCCGGCCAAATGGCCGCGCAGCAGGCGGCCGAAAAGGCCGTCAAGTTCGGCGTGAAGGAAGTGGACGTGAAAGTGAAAGGTCCCGGCAGCGGTCGGGAAAGCGCGATCACGGCGTTGCAGGCGGCCGGGTTGACGATCAAGTCGATCGAGGACGTCACGCCGCTGCCGCACAACGGCTGCCGTCCGAAGAAACGGCGGCGGGTCTAGCGCAGGGCGGGCGCGACGGCGGAATTCCGCCGCGGGCGCCCCCGAGAACAGCATCATTCATCGGATTGCGAAACACTGTTTATTGACGTGAGTGGTAACGAAGTATGGCTCGTATAACGGGACCTGTTTGCCGGATGTGCCGGCGCGAGGGAATGAAGCTGTTCCTCAAGGGCTTGCGCTGCGACACGCCCAAGTGCGCGGTGGAACGCCGCGACTCGGCGCCGGGCATGCATTCCTTCCGGCGGGGAAAGCTGACCGACTACGGCGTGCACCTGCGCGAGAAGCAAAAGGTCAAGCACTACTACGGCGTCTTGGAGCGGCAGTTCCGCAAGTACTTCAACGAGGCCGAGCGCGGCACGGGCAACACCGGCGAAGCGCTGATGACGCTCCTGGAGCGGCGGTTGGATAATATCGTGCACCGTCTGGGCTGGGGGCTGTCGCGGAGCCAGGCCCGGCAACTCATCAGCCATGGCCACATTACGGTGAATACGGTGCCGGTGGACGTGCCCAGCTATCTGGTGCGTCCCGGCGACGTGCTTCGCATCAAGGGCCGCCCCAAGTCGCTGAAGATGGTGGAAGCCGCACTGGCGGACTTTCACCGCGACGTCCCGGATTTCCTCAACCGCGTCGATGGTCCGCAACCCGAGGGCCACGTGCTGCGGATGCCGGAGACGGCCGACGTATCCATTCCCGTGCAGCCCCAACTGATCGTGGAACTTTGCTCCAGGTAACCCAGCCCCAGGCAAGCAAGGCAATTGGCCCCGACCTTCGGTTGCCGATGGTCAAAAAATAGCGCGTACTTTCCCGTATTGTTACGGTTCGTCTGATTTCGAACCGCGCAGAGTATAGTATTTCCGCGGAGGCAACACATGCGTATTCGATGGCGCGGACTTGAGCTCCCCAGTCAAGTGACGTGCGACACGGCATCCCTGAACGCCACGTACGGCAAGTTTGTGGGCGAGCCGTTCGAGCGCGGTTTCGGCGTGACGATCGGCAACAGTCTGCGGCGGATCCTCCTTTCCAGCCTGGAAGGGGCGGCCATCACCCAGGTCAAGCTGCACGGCGCGCAGCACGAGTTCAGCACCTTGCCGGGCGTCGTCGAGGACGTGACCGATATCGTGCTCAATTTGAAGGCCCTGGTGGTAAAGAGCGGCAGCGAGCAGCCCCGCATCGTGCGGATCGAGAAGAACACCCGCGGCCCCGTGACCGGCGCCGACGTCAAGGTCGACGACCAGGTGGAAGTGATCAGCAAGGACCACCATATCGCCACCCTCACCGAAGACGTTCCCTTCGTCGTGGAGTTGGTGGTGGAGAAGGGGCGCGGCTACGTGCCGGCCAGCGAACACGCGGGGCTCTCGCAAGAGATCGGCGTGATCCGCGTGGACGCTGCCTTCAGCCCGGTGACGCGGGTGCGGTACGAGATCGTCGAGACCCGCGTAGGCCAGAAAACGAACTACGATAAATTGACCCTGGAAATCTGGACCAACGGCTCGATTTCGCCGGAGATGGCGCTGGTCGAGTCGGCCAAGATCCTTCGCAAGCACCTCAACCCGTTCGTGCAATACACCGAGCTGGGGCCCAAGGTGCATAGCGAGGCGCGGAGCAGCGGCAGCGTGACCGTGGGCATGGATCCCGCGACCGAGTCGCGGCTGAGCCTGACCTTGGCCGAGTTGAAGCTCTCCGTGCGGGCCACGAACTGCCTCGAGTCGGAGAATATCCACACGGTCCGCGACCTGGTGCTCAAGACGGAAGACCAATTATTGGAGGTCCGCAATTTCGGCGAGACGACCCTCAACGAGGTTCGCGAGAAGCTCACCGAATTGGGCCTGCGTCTCGGCATGCGGCTGCCGCCAACTCCCTCGGCCGGCCTATTGTAACGGGAGCGTATTCCGCGAACGGTCAAGACTGACACGAACTTTTCCCAATTGCCGCGGGTTGTACCGCTTCAAACCGCGCAGAGTGTAAAACGCCATGCGACATAGAAATCGAGGCCGCAAGCTTGGCCGCCACCCCAATCATCAACGCGCGCTGTTGCGCAACCTGGCCTCTGCGCTGATCCTCACCGAGTTGGTCGACGACGAGGCTGGCAATAAGCCGAAGGTCACCGGCCGGATCATCACCACGCTTCCCAAGGCCAAGGAAGTCCGGCCGCTGGTCGAGCATTGCGTGACGCTGGCCCGGCACGCCCTGGTCCACATCGAGGCCGCCCAGCGGTTGGCCTCCACCGCCGAGCGCAACAGCCAGCAGTGGCGGGCGTGGCGGGATGGAGATGGGTGGGTCCAATGGAACCAGGCCATCGCGCCCGTGGTGGCCGCCCGTCGCCGCGCGCTGCGGATGTTGGGCAGCAAGCAGGCGGTGAGGGTGCTCTTCGACGAGATCGCGCCCCGTTACGCCGACCGGCCCGGCGGCTACACCCGCATCATGCGGTTGGCCAAGCCGCGGTTGGGCGATGCGGGAACCCGCGCAATCCTGGAGTTTGTCGGTCAGCACGACCGCGTGCACAAACGGGCTCCCAAACCCGCCTTCGAAACCGCGGCCGCGGCCCCGAGCGCCGCGCCGGTGACGAACGCGCCCGTGACCAACGCGTCTGAGGCGGTCCCGGCGGAAGGCGCCGCCCAAGAGTAAATCCATAGGCAGGGAGACCTCCGGTGAGCCATGGGGGGCAGCCGAACTTCCGGCCTGATGGTGTTTATCGGGGGTTTGATTTCACCGCGCACATGCGTTCGTTGTGCGCCGACATGGTCAGCCGCGTGGCGGAGTTGGGTCATATCGACATGTCGCGGGTGGCGGTCGGCTTTTGCCAGGCCCGAAAGACGACCGGGCAAGGCATTTTCGCCACCATGACGCCGCTGCGATTTGCCGGCGGCCGGACGCAGATCGTGCGGCGCGGGCGGCCCTGGGGCATTCAACGGCTGTACGACGCGTCGGGCCGGGAAATGCTGTACATTCTCAGCTTCTATTTGCCCCGGTTTCTCGATCTGCAGCTGCCGGAGAAGCTCAATACGATTGCCCATGAGCTTTGGCACATCGGCCCCGGTTTCGATGGCGACCTGCGGCGGTTCCATGGCCGCTGCCAGTTCCATAGCGGATCGAAAAAGCGCTACGACGCCCAGTCGCAGCAATTGGTCGACACCTGGCTGGCGGGGGGGCCGGAGGAGTCGCTCTACCGGTTCCTCGATGAGAATTTCCGGGAACTCAACGCCCGGCACGGGCGGGTGTTTGGCATGAGAGTGCGGGCGCCCAAGGTTTTCCCGGTGCGATAGATGCGGGTCCACATTGACACGCTGGCGGACCGCGGTTAGTCTGCGTCACTCAAATCCACCATTAGCGGCGGTCGCTTTTCCCATCTACCGTCCTTCCGCCCCCGAATTCGCCTGTCGGGACGTTGCATGTCGACGACGCCACGCCCAACGCTGCTAGTGTGCACGGTCGCCGTGGCCTTGGCGGGCTGCACGCCGCTGGGCCCGCCGGCGACCGCCAAGTCGCCGCTGTTGCCGGTGCGGATGTCGCCGGAAAGCGTGGCCCTGGACCTGTTCTTCGTACGCTGCCCCTTCAACGACGCGAAACTGAATCGAGCCCTGTGGGCCAATGTGGACGAGCAGCCTTTCCCGGCCGAGTTGCGGATGGCATGGCTGCGCAACGGCTTCCGCGTGGGCATCGTGGCCAACGAGATCCCGGCGGCGATTGCGGAACTGATGGAGTTGAACGACACTTCCGCCCCCGTGCCGGGCAAGGGCCTGGAGCAGCAGGTCGACCTGCTCTCGCAGTCGCGGGTCGCCAAGCGGCACCTGCAACTCCGCCCCGGCGGGCGCAGCGAAATCATCACCTCGGGCGTGTACGACGAACTGCCGCTTTTGGTCTGCGAACCGGGCCAGATCGGCGGGCAGACCTACAGCAAGGCCCAGGCGCTGTTCAGCGTCCGGACCTCCAACGAGCGCGACGGCCGCGTGGGCATCGAGCTTACGCCGGAAATCCACTACGGCGAGAACCGTCAGCGCTGGGCGGCCGAGCCGGGGGTGTTTCGGCTGGAGGCCGGCCAGTCGCGCTGCGGCTTCGATAGGATGGCCGTCACGGCCACGCTTTCGCCGGGTCAGATGTTGGTGATGACCAGCCTGGCCAATCGGCCGGGCAGTCTGGGACATTACTTTTTCACCGACCGTCAGTCGGGGTCGTTAGAGCAAAAGTTACTCATCATCCGCTTGGCGCAAACGCAACACGACAACGTGGTCCAGACGCCCCGGACTCTCGATGTGGAGGTAACGTTGCCGCCGGGGAATTAGGCTGCAAACGGTCGGCCCTGAAGCAGCTTTCTAGTTGCGTTCGTGCACTGGCTATGGGATTTTCGCCGCGCTCGCACCGCCGGCGGACGGCCCAAAGTCTTCAGGAAGATGCCGTGCGAGATCCATACGATCGTGGAGTACGCGCCCGATCTCGACCCGGCCATCGTGGCTGCTTCGATACAGCAGGAAGTGGCGAGGGCGATGAACGCGGTCGGCGGCGGGCTCGACGCGGTTTCGGCTGTGCCAAAGATGGTAGGTCCGCACCCCTGGAGCGATCTCCTCGCGGCTCTGGCTGCCTGTTCGGTGCGGATCGGCCGCAACATCCTCGATGGCGCGCAAAAGAAGCGCCTCGTAGCGCAGCCGACCCTGCAGGCCGAACCGTTCATGGGTCCAGGCGAGGATCGCGTGGATATCGCGCTGGCCGCCCGGCGAGATCAGATAATGGAACATGCAATCACCCGCCGGTCGGGCGATGTTCGACGTCGCCGGCGGCGCTGCGGCCGATCTGAGCGATGAACTCCGAAAGTTGCTGCCCGCCCTCGACCGCAATGCCATGCCCGCGGTCAAGCTCGCCAAACGCGTCGGATGCTAAAGCGCGAAGCAAAGCCAGTTTTTCTTGTTCCTCGCGGGCATGCTCTTCCAGTAAACGCAATCCGGCCCGCATCACCTCGCTGGCGTCGGAGAACTTCCCCGACGTCACCAGCTCATTCACAAACTGGTCGTGGTAATCTGTCAGATTAACGTTGCGCGTGGGCATATCGGTATTCTTCGAGGTCCATTCCCCTCAAGTCTACCGCGACGGGCAGAAATTGCCACTATCCCTGGGTGGGTATGGCTAACCACCCTAGTCTACAAAATGTGCGGCAAACCCACCCCGTCATCCTGCCGCGGGGGAACGCCGCACTTCCGGGATTACATGTACGCCTGCACCGACTTGCGCACATGCTCCAACTGGCCGGCCGAGCCCAGCTTCTGATTCTTGTGGATGATGTACTCGGCGTAGGCTTGAATAAAGACCTTCCCGGGCGGACGCAGGTCGAAGTTGGCTGGATCGTCGCGGAACGACTCGCGGTGTATCGCGCACCAGACCAGGCGGCCGTCGGTGTCGATGTTGATCTTGCAGATGCCGTTCTTGGCGGCCGGCAGGTATTGATCCTCGTTCACGCCGCTGGTGTCCTTGAGCTTGCCGCCGGCGTTATTGACGCGATCGACCCATGCCTTCGGCACGCTGCTGGAGCCGTGCATGACCAACGGGAAGCCCTTGGGAAGAACGGTTTGAATTTCCCGCAGCCGATCCAGCCGCAACCCTTGGGTGCTGGCGAATTTATACGCGCCGTGCGAAGTGCCGATGGCCACGGCCAAGGAATCACAACCCGACTTCGCCACGAATTCGACGGCCTGGTCGGGCTCGGTCAGGCAGACGCTGCCCGCCACGTCCTCTTCCACGCCGCCGAGCATGCCCAACTCGGCCTCGACCACGATTCCCTTGGCATGGGCGCGATCGACCACGCGGCGGGTGGTGGCGATGTTCTTTTCGAACGGCTCGTGGGAGGCGTCGATCATCACCGAGCTGTAGAAACCGCTTTCGATGCAATCGTAGCAGGCCTCTTCGGTGCCGTGATCGAGGTGTACGGCGAAGATCGCCTGCGGAAAGACCTGGTCGGCCGTACGAATCATGGCCTCGAGGAACCGCTTGTCGGTATACGACCGGGCGCCGCGGGAAATCTGGATGATGAACGGGGCGCTGCGGGCCGGATCGTACGGGTCGTCGTTGGACTTCGTCTTCCCCAGGTCCCCGCGGAACAGGCCCACCGTCTGCTCCAGGTTATTGATGTTGTAGGCGCCGATGGCGTATTTGCCATAGGCATTTTTGAACAATTCACTCGTCGTAACAATCATCTCTGAGACACTCCTTCGCCACCGAAACTCACACCACCTAGTCCTGCCAAAAGCACGCCGCAGGCACTTGAAGCCTTCTATTCTAGCGATCGCGCAATTGGGCCGCTAGGACCGCAATTCAAGGGGGTATCGGAAGATAACAGAGAAGGGGAGAGGAGGAGGAGATGGGGAGATGGAGAGAAAGGGAGAGGGGGAGAAAGGGAGAGGGGGAGATCGGTGCAAAAAGGATTGCCGGCAAGTCTCGCCACTCGCCACTCACCGCTCGCCACGCACCACTGCCGGCTTTCATCCACATTGCCGGCGAATTCGGTTCCCGATACAATGCCCCGGCCGTTTTCGAGCCTTGCACCGCCCCTTGTCAAGGATGACGAGTCGATGAGCCTGGAAGCACGCGCAAGTACTGGCGGGTTAAGTCCTTTGGAGCAACTCCGCTACGCCCGGCAGATCATCGAGTTGGAGAGCCAAACCCTGGCCAAAGTGGCGCGGCGGTTGGGGCCCGAGTTCTGCCGCGCCGCGGACTGCATATTTTACTGCCGCGGCAGCGTGATCGTCTCGGGGATCGGCAAGGCCGGACTGGTGGGCCAAAAGATCATGGCCACGCTGGCGTCGACCGGCAGCCGTAGCCATTGCCTCCATCCGGCCGAAGCGGTCCATGGCGATTTGGGCCGAGTGCACTCGGAAGACGTGATGTTGATCCTCTCCCAAAGCGGCGAGACCGAGGAAGTCCTGCGGATGCTCCCCTCGATCCATGAAATGAAAGTGCCGATCATCGCCATTACCGGCCGGGCCGACAGTTCGCTGGGCAAGGCCGCGCAGGTGGTTATCGAGTTGGGGCCCGTCCAGGAGGCTTGCCCGCTGGGCCTGGCGCCGAGCACCAGCACGACGGCGATGTTGGCCGTGGGAGACGCTTTGGCCTTGGTGGTCAGCCAGATGCGGCATTTCGGCGCGGAGGACTTTGCTCGCTTCCATCCCGCTGGCAGCCTGGGCCGCAAGTTGAGCAAGGTGCAGAATCACGTTCGGCCGTTGCAGCAGTGTCGCATTGCCTCGGATCGGCATACGGTGCGGGAGGTGATTGTTTCGGCCAGCCTGCCCGGCCGGCGCACAGGAGCGATCATGCTTCTGGACGACGAAGGCAAGCTCTCGGGCATCTTCACCGACAGCGATCTAGCGCGGCTCTTCGAACGCCGCGGCGATCGCCAACTGGATGAGCCGATCCGCAACGTGATGACGGCCAATCCCTGCACGGTGCCGCTGGGCGCGATGATGAGCGACGCGGTGGCAATCATGGCCGAGCGGAAAATCAGCGAGCTGCCGGTCGTCGACGCCCAAGGTCTTCCCGTCGGATTGATCGATATTACCGATCTGGTGTCGCGACTGCCCGGAGACACGCTGCTTAGCCATCCGCTACAGCCCACGCCATCCGCGCATCCATCCGAGACCGGGCCAACCGGCTTTCCTTTCCGGGTTTTTGACGAACCCAGAGAAGGCGTGCCCTCGTAAAGAAGCTTGAAGGAGAATTTTCGCGATGCAACTCGACGAGCGATGCCAGCCCATTGAGCTGATCTTATGCGACGTGGACGGCGTGTTGACCGACGGCGGTATCATCGTCGACAACCAAGGCATTGAGACCAAGCGTTTCCACGTCCGCGACGGAATGGGCATCAAGCTTTGGCAGAAGGCCGGATATCGGTTCGGGGTGATTACCGTGCGCAGTTCGCACATCGTGAAGACCCGCGTAGCCGAACTCGGCATCGAGATCATCCGCCAAGGAGCCGACGATAAGCTGGCCACGGCCAAGGAAATCATGCAAGGGCTGGGACTGACGCCGCGGCAGGTGTGCTACATCGGCGACGACCTGCCCGACCTCCCCGTGGTTTGCAGCGTGGGGCTGGGCGTGGCGGTGGCCGACGCGTGTGCGGAGCTTTGTTCTGCGGCCCACCTGGTGACCCGCAGTGCGGGAGGGACGGGCGCGGTGCGGGAAGTGGTGGAAGCCATCCTCAAAGCGCAACGACGCTGGGACGACGTCGTCCAGCCTTACTACACGTAGTGTTATCGTAGAACGGAATTTATTCCGTTCGGACGGACTAAAGTCCGTTCTACGAAATGGAGCCTGCCGCCCATGGTCCGTATAGTCCGCATCGCCGTGAGCTTCGCCATCGTGGTGGCGGCTTATGCGGCCTATTCGAGCTTCGTCGTGCCCGCCATCGAGCCGCCGGCCGAGGCGGCGAACAATGCGGGCAGCACCCCGGGCGAGTTCCTCGAGTCGGACGTTTCCGAACGGGTGCGCGAACTGGCGCCGTTGTTTCCGCCGGATTCCTGGCAAGTGAAGAATCCCAAAATCCTGGACAACGACCAGAACAAGCTGCTGTTCCAGGAGTATATCAACCGCAGTAACGGCGAGGTGGAGTTGCATCCGTGCACGATCGTGTACGATCCGGGCGGACCGTCCGCCGATGCGGCCGAGCGGATTCGCCGCTGCGTGGTGATCGATGCTCCGGGGGGCGCGGTTCTGCGTTTCGACAAGCCGCTGCAATTGGGCCGGGCCGAGATGGGCCATCTGACCGGCGGCCGCATGCTGGGGCCCGTGTATATCCGCAGCGACGGCCGATCGCCCGGCCCGGAAGATGATTTGCGGGTGACCACCAACGACGTGCAACTCAGCGAGCGGGAGATCTGGACGACCGAAGTGGTCGACTTCCGCCTGGGCGGCAATTACGGCCGGGGCAAGGAAATGCATATCCGGCTGGCCCCCGGCGACGATTCGCGACCATCCGATTCGCCGGGCCTGAACGTGGGCGGGCTGGAGTCCTTCGAGTTGAGCCACATTATCGACCGGCTGCACCTGGAAGGCAACCGGGCGAAAACGTCGCCGGCTCAGGCGGCGGGACGGGCCCCGGCGTCCACGGCCGGGAACGCCAATCTATCCAGCGGGCCGATGGAGATTTCCTGCCACGGGCCGTTGCAGTTCGACATGGCCCGGCAGGAAGCTACGTTCCGCGACCGCGTCAACGTGTGGCAGATCATTCCCAACAGCCAAAGCGACCAGCTCACCTGCGAGTTGCTCACCATCCATTTTGCCCCCAAGCGGGAGAACCCGGCCAATCCGGCTGGCAAGCAAAGCGACAAGAAGAAATCCTCGCTCGGCGATTTGGAGCCGCAATGGATCCGCGCCGAAGGCGAGCCGGTGGTGTTCGATTCGCAGGCCCACGGTGTTCAGGCCAGCGGTCAGCAACTGGAATACGACATCTGGACGGGAAGCATCTCGCTGGAGTCCACGGTCGAGGCGTGGATGCGGCAGGGGAGCAACGAGATCCACTGCCCGAGCTTGAAATACCAGCCCGGCCCGCCGGGAAGGCTGGGCCAGGTTGTGGCCCGCGGCCCCGGTTGGTTTCGCGGCCAGAAGGACGCGACGCCGACAGGGCAAGTCCAAGTGCCGCTGCCGCGGCGGCCACTCGACGCGCCGACGCAGCCCCAACAGGTCGAAGGGCGTTTCCGCGATCAACTGCTGATCGGGCCGCAACAGCAAAACGACGTCGTTTCGCTCATCGGCGATGCCGGCCTGCGGTTTCCCCAGTTCGGCGAGCTCACCGCGCACGAAATCCACGTCTGGCTCACCGCGCAGCCGCAGGACGGGGGACCCAACGCCAATAAACTCCAACCCGACCGGATGTTGGCTTTACACGACGTGCGAATCCGTTCGCCTCAGCTCGACGGCGTCGTGGAGCACTTCGAAGCCTGGTTCGAGCATCTGCCGCGGGGGGCCGCGCCGGGCGACGGGCAGCCGCCTCACCGCTTCGAGCCCACGACGCCCCTGATCGCGCCGCCGGTGGCCAGCCATTTGCCCTACCTGCGCGACCCGTGGATCGTGCTCACCACCGCTTCTTTTCCCACTGCCGGCCCCGTCCCGCCGAATCAACACTACCAAATCCGGGGACGGCTGATGCGGGTGCGGCTGATCCTCCGCGACGATCAGCCGGCCGATCTGGCCGAACTGATGGTGCAGGACGGCGTGCGGTTCCAGGAGACGCAGACCGCACAGCCCGGCGACCGGCCGATGCTGATCACCGGCGATCGGATCCACGCGATCGACCCGAACGGGCCGCGGGCCGTCGTAACCGTCGTGGGCCGGCTGGCCCATTTCGAAGGGCGCGCGTTGACCCTCGATGGACCGAACATCAACCTCGACCGCGGCGCCAACCGGCTCTGGGTGGAAGGTCCCGGGCAAATGCTCTTGCCGGTGGATCGCGATCTCGAAGGCCATCCGCTGCCTCGACCGGGCGAGCTGAGCATCGGCTGGCACAAACAAATGACGTTCGACGGCCTGATCGCCCGCTTCGAGTCGGACTACCCCCAGTCGGTCAGCGCGCTCAGCGCTCAAGGGCAGTTGCGAACCCAAATGCTCGAAGTCTACCTGAGACGGGCGATCCGTTTCGACGCAGGGAACCTGTCCGGCGCCGGGCAGGGGCAAGCCGAGCTGTCGAAGGTCTTTTGTCGCGGCGGCGCGGACCTCGACAGCGCCACCTTCGATCCCCACGGGCAGGTTGCGGCCCAGCGGCTACAGACGGCCGATCTATCGCTCGACATGGTTTCCGGGGCGCTCAATGCGGCCGGGCCGGGCTGGCTCAACCGCGTGGCGCACGGCTCGGCGGATTCGACGCAAATGATGGCCGTGCCGGGCACGAATCCCAAGGGGCCGCACGCCCCGGCCGACGACAACGCGCTGGCCTGTTTGGCCGTGCGCTTCCAGGGTTCGCTCGACGGCAACTTCCATAATCACGAATCCACCTTCCACGACCAGGTCCGGGCGGCGCGGGCGCCGGTCGATCGCTGGGATGTCACGATCGATCCCGACCGGCCCGAGCGTTTGGATCCCCGCCGCGTGTTGCTGCGTTGCGACCATCTTTGGGTGGCCGAAATGCCCACGCCCATCGAGGGCGTCCGCGCTCCAGAACTGCAAGCCCTGGGCAGCGCCGTGGTCGATGCGCAGACGTTCACCGCCAGGGCCCTGCGGATTTCGTACGTGCAGGCGAAAGACCTTCTCACTTTGGAAGGGGACGGCTGGACGGACGCGGAGCTGTTCCGGCAACTGCAAATCGGCGGAGCGACCAACCGCACCGCGTCGCAACGGATCGAATACCGGCCGAAGACTCAAGAACTGAAATTGAACAACGCGCACAACATGGACTTCAACACCATTCCCGCGGGCAAGGGGTGGCAATGACGAGCGGAGAGCCCGGCCGAGGCGATCCGGCCGATCGGCGTTCGGCCCGGTTCCCGTGCCGGGGGTGATGCGGCTAGCTCAGCAACCGCTGAAATTCCTGAAGCCGGCGGTGCAGCCGAATCCGCAGATCACCCCCTGATCGATGGATTCCCGCCGGGCTTACGTTGACAGGCCATGGGCCGGCAAGCACAATGAAGCTTTCCGTGGGATTTGGCTATCTTCATTGGGACCCCCGCAGAGGAACCGCACGTGAACGCCCCTTGGATTACCTATCGCCCGCAGATCAAAGTTCTGGATTGCACCATTCGCGACGGTGGGCTGATCAACGATCATCGTTTCGACGATCAGTTCGTGCGGGCCGTCTACCAGGCGTGCGTGGGCGCGGGCATCGACTATATGGAAGTCGGTTACAAGTCGTCCAAGCAATTGGCCGCGCGCGACAAGTTCGGCGACTGGAAGTTTTGCGACGAGGATTGCCTCCGCCGCATTTTTGGCGACGACCCCGCGCCGGTGAAACTCTCGGTGATGGTCGACGCGGGCAAGGCGGATTGGCGCAACGACGTGCTGCCCAAGCAGAACAGCGTGTTGAGCCTGATCCGCGTGGCGTTCTACGTGCACCAGGTGTCCGAGGCGGTCGACATGATCAAGGATGCGGCCGACAAGGGCTATGAAGTGTCGGCCAATCTGATGGCGGTCTCCACGGCCAAGGAAAGCGAGATCGACCAGGCGCTGGAAGGCCTGGCAGAAACTCCCGCCACCACCCTGGTGGTCGTCGACAGCTTCGGGTCGCTGTATGCCGAGCAGATCGAGTTGCTGGTGAAGAAGTACCTCGATTACGGCAAGGCCACCGGGAAGGAAGTTGGCATCCACGCCCACAACAACCAGCAATTGGCCTTCGCCAACACCATCGAAGCCATCATCCACGGGGCCAATCGGATCGACGCGACGATGGGCGGTCTGGGCCGCGGCGCCGGCAACTGCCCCATGGAGTTGCTGATCGGCTTTCTCCGCAACCCGAAGTTCAAGATCCGCCCCGTGTATCAGGTGCTCCAGGATTGGGTGCTCCCGCTGGGCCGGCAAGTGGAATGGGGCCCGCTTCCGCAATACAACATCGCCGGCCAATTGAACCAGCATCCGCGTGCGGCAATGGCGGCGCGGGCCGGCGACGGCCGCGACAACTACGTCGACTTCTACGACAAGGCGATCGCCGACGTTTAGCCCGGACTATTCGCGGCCAGGGACGCTCGGACGCAGTGTGCGCATTTGAAGCCCGACGCGTAAGCGAGGCTAAGTCCTGTTGGCTCCCTCGCTTGCGCTTCGGGCTTCCATTGGGCCGTAAACGGGGTTCGCCGCGGGGAATGCGCGGCGATTTGCCGGGGTGTTGCGATACGCTCTGCGGATAGACGGGAAAAGAACCCGCCGCGGTTATGCGTCGACGGCCGCGGGTTCGCCAATCGCGAGGCTGCCGCGGGCTTCGTCCAATGCCGTTTCCAGCCGCGCCAGCAGCGCCTCCGGAGTGTCGTCGGCCGCGAAGCGACCGTTCGCCGTTTGCACCGTGGGATGCTCTTGACGCGAAGCGTCGCAGGGGAGCAGGGCCTCGATCAATTGCCGGGTTTGCTCCGCGTGACGGGTGGCCGTCGGCTCGTCGGTGTCGATCGCCACGACCAGGAACCGGTTGCCTGCGTAACGCCCCACCAGGTCGACCGGTTGATTCCATTGCCGCAGCCGTTGGCCGATCTCGCGGAGGATCTGATCTCCCCGGGCGGAGCCGTAATCGCTATTGAGCTGGCCGAAGCCGCCGAGATCGAAGAGCGTGGCGCACAAGGCGTGGGCCTGGTGAAATCCTTCCTGCCACCACGACCAGAGCGCGGCCTCCAGGCCGATGCGGTTGACCAGTCCGGTCAGCGGATCCTGTTTCAGGGACTCGTCGACCAGGTCCAAGCGTTCTTCGCGGCGGGCAACGGCCAGAAAGACCACGTTCTGCCGATCGCGCAGCCGGTGCCGCAAGGCGCGGAGAGTGCCGATCTCGGTCAAGAGCTGCGCGGCCGACACGCGCGGGTCCGCCGAAACGTCCACCCGCTCCAGGGCGGCCAGGACGGTCTCGGTCTCCACCACGTGTTCCAGAGTGGCGTTTTCGATCTGTTGGCCCAGTCCGGCCAACGGCCCGAACTCGCTCAGCCGCTCGTGCAATTGAGCCGCCGACTGACGCTGCTGTTCCAGATAGTCGCGGCAGTCCTGCCGCAAATCGTCACGGCAGGCCAGGATGGTTTGCCGACCGTCGCTGTCCGGGAAGGCCCGCAACTGCTGCTCGATTTCGGCCAGGCGGGCTCCGCTGCGCATCGCGGCCGCTTGGAGCTGCAAAATCAGCGACTCGACGTGTTGCTCATTGGGATCGGCCGGGAGCGTCGCGGGCGCCGATTTTGGCTGGGCCCCGATCTGTTGCTCCAGGGCGTCGAGCGGTTCGCGCGAAGTGGCAGCGCCGCGACCGGCCGGCAGCGACCCCATGGCGATCCAGGCCGCTCGCAGCCCCGGTGGGCCATAGCCAAAGAACACGGCCAGGCCGTAGCCCACGCAGACGTTTATCAGTGCGACGACGATTACAAACCCGACCACGGAGGACGCTCCGCCGTTGGAGGCGAGTGACAATACTCGGACGACAATTCAATCCAGACAACTATACGTCAAAATCCAGCGATGCCCTGCCGAGAGGGTCTTGCCAATCGTGCGGGTTGTAAGGATTGGCCAAAAAATAACCTCCCGATTTCCCTAGCCCAGGCATTTATGCCTGGGGTTACGGGCGTTGCCCATATCCCAAGCCCGATTTCCCCGATCCGTCGAAGGCGGATCGGGGAAATCGGGCCGCCAGCGCGCGGGATCTGCCTCCCAGGCATAAATGCCTGGGCTACGGAAAAGGAAGCAAAATCGGGAGGTTAATCTTCGCCGGAACCTAAGGGGCGGTTGCGCCGCGGCCAGGGGGCTCCCCGGCCTGCGTTGCGCGGCGCCCAAGCCGCGGTTCGATTTCGCAGTTGGCGGGCCGGCTCTCGAATTGTGCGGTTCGCCCTGGTATGTTGAAACGTAATCGCCGGGTCGAAGGCCGGGTTTTTCGGCCGCGAAGCCCGGAGACCTCGAAGGGGATTCCTGCCATGCCGCGTCCGCGCCTGCTCCCGCTTTGGATCGTGATGCTTGCCCTGGGGTCGCCCATCCTGGCCGCCGACGGCAATCGCCTGACGTATCTTGACGAGCCGTGCGATCCTTATTATCCGGGCCTGGCGACCGCGCGGCTCACCACTCCCCAATGGATCGGCGAAGCGGGGGTCGAGGCGGCCGTTATTCTCTCGGTCGACGACCTGGTGGAGACGCGGAAGTACGAAGAGTTCATCCGCCCGATTCTCCAGCGGCTCAAGCGGATCGACGGCCGCGCGCCGTTGAGCCTGATGGCCAAGCACATCGATGCGGGGGATCCGCTGGCGCAAAAGTGGCTGGCCGAGGGCGTGAGCCTGGAAGCCCACACCTACGACCATCCCTGCCCGTGCCTCCAGGAGAACGACGCGGCGAAGGCCAAGGAAACCTACGACCATTGCGTCGACCTGATGCGCACGATCCCCAACGGCCGCACGCTGGCGTTCCGCATGCCCTGTTGCGACTCGATGAACTCGGCCAGCCCGCGGTTCTTCACGGAGATCTTCAACCGCACCACGCCGTTGGGCAATTACCTGTCGATCGACGCCTCGGTGTTCGTGCTCTTTACGCTGGACGACGCGGCGTTGCCCCGCGGCCTGGTTCGCGACGCGGCCGGCCGGCAGCGGTTCCCGCCGTACGCCCCGCCGGACCGCAAGTTCGTCAACATGATCGAGAATTATCCCTATCCCTACGTGATCGCGCGGCTCTGCTGGGAACTGCCCAACGCCACGCCCGACGATTGGCAGGGTTTCCATCTGCACGGCGCATGCGACCCGAAAACCTTGGCCGATATCGAGGCCGCCATCGACGCCACGGTGATCAAGCAGGGCCTGTACGTGCTCACCTTCCATCCGCACCATTGGATTCGCAACGACCAGGTCGTGGACGTCATCGACCACGTGGTGGGCAAGTACGGAAAGAAGGTCAAGTTTCTCAATTTCCGCGAGGCCTACGAGCGGCTGACCGCCAACTTGCTCGGCGGCCAGCCGCTGCGGGCGGCCAACGGCCAGGACAACGGCGTGCGGCTGCTGGACCTCAACCACGACGGCTTCATGGACGTGGTGATCGGCAACGAACAGCGGCGTCAGACCCGGCTCTGGGACCCGCACGCCCGCGGGTGGCAGACCGGCGATTTTCCGCTGCCGCTGGTCGCGGTCGACGCCCACGGCAATCGTCGCGAGACGGGCGTTCGCTTCGGCGTGCTCGGGGCCGACGGCAACGCCAGCCTGCTGGTGCGGAATGAGCAGACGGCTGCCGCGTGGCACTTCGACGGCCGGCACTGGGAGGCCGAACCGCAAGGGCTGGCCGGCCTGGAACTGGATGGACCGGTTCTTACCAGCCGCGACGGGCAAGATCGCGGCATCCGGCTCCGCGACCTGGACGGTGACGGCGTCTGCGAGCTGATCGTCGGCAACGATCGGCACTCCGGCGTGTTCCAATGGTCGGCCCCGCGGCACGCCTGGCGGCGGCTTCCCTTCGCGCTGCCGGCGGGCACAGCGATCGTCGACGCCCGAGGGCGCGACGCGGGGCTGCGGTTTGTCGACGTCGATGAAGACGGCCGCGCCGACGTGGTCTTCTCCAACGCCAGCCGCTATAGCGTGTCGCTGTTCCGCGGCATGACCGAGGGCTGGTCGCGGCCGCTGATCGGCGGCCCCCGCGGCGACGGCAAGGAGCTGCCGATGATCGTCCGCGGCGACGGCTCGAACAACGGCGCCTGGTTCAAGTACCGGCACCTCTGGGTGCAGAACGAGGAGACCGGGCACAAGATGTCGCGCAACGCCCAGGGCAAGGAACTGATCCAGACCGAGGATCGCTACTTCGTCGATTCGATGCTGGTGGGCGACATCAAGCCGCCGCCGCGCTCGCCGCAAGAGAGCCTGCATTCCTTGTCGCTCCGCCCGGGCTTCAAGGCCGAGCTGGCGGCCCAGGAGCCGCAGGTGATGGACCCCATCGACATCGCCTGGGGCCCCGACGGAAAGGCCTGGGTCGTGGAGATGGCCGACTACCCGCTGGGCATCGACAATCGCGGCAAGCCGGGCGGGCGGATCCGCATTCTCGAAGATACCCACGGCAACGGCGTCTACGACAAATCCACGGTGTTCCTCGAGCCGGTGCCGTTCCCCACCAGCATCATGCCCTGGCGCAAAGGGGTGATTATCGCCGCGGCGCCGGAGATCTTCTACGCCGAGGACACCGACGGCGACGGCCGGGCCGACGTCCACCGCACGCTGTTCTCCGGCTTCCGTCAAGGGAACCAGCAGCATCGCGTGAACCATCTCCGCTGGGGCCTCGACAATTGGGTCTACGCCGCCAACGGCGACAGCGGCGGCCTGATCCAATCGCAAAAGACGGGGCAACTGCTGGACATCAGTGGCCGCGACCTCCGCTTCCGCCCCGACGAGGGACTGATCGACCCGCAGACCGGCTCGTCGCAGTTCGGCCGCAATCGCGACGACTGGGGCAACTGGTTCGGCTGCAACAACAATAATCCCGGCTGGTTCTACGCCCTGGCCGATCATTATCTCCGCCGCAATCCGTACATGGCCGGGCCGGCCGGGCGGGTCGATCTGACCGACGACCGGGCCAGCTACCCCACCGGCCGCGTGATCACCCATTGCTTCATCGATCAGCCCACGCCGCCGGAAGGTCAGCCCGGACGCTGGACGGCCGTCGCCAGCGCGATGATCTACCGCGACGAGCTGTTCGGCCCGGAGTTCGCCGGGAATCTGTTCGTCGACGACTCGGTCTACAATTGCGTACACCGGCTGGTGCTCGCGCCCGACGGCGTGCTGTTCCGCGGCAATCGCGGGCCGGACGAAGAACATCGCGAGTTCCTCGGCTCGAACGACCCCTGGTTTCGACCGACGACGTTGCAGACCGGGCCGGACGGGGCGCTGTGGGTGGTCGACATGTACCGCTTCGTGATCGAGCATCCCGAGTGGATCGACGTCAACCTGGTCAAGAAGCTCGATCTTCGCGCCGGGCACGACAAGGGACGAATCTACCGCGTGTTTCCGGTCGACAAGAGGCCCCGCGCCATTCCCCGGCTCGATAAGCTGCCCACGCCGGCGTTGGTCGCCGCGCTGGATAGCCCCAACGGCTGGCAGCGCGACATGGTGCAGCAAATGCTGCTCTGGAACGTCGACAAGGGGGCGGTGCAGCCGTTGGAAGCGCTGGTCTTTCACAGCCCGCGGGCGCTGACGCGGTTGCACGCCCTTTGCGCGCTCGACGGCCTCGCGGCGCTGCGGCCGGAAGTCGTGCTCCGCGGCCTGGCCGACGAAAATGCGGGGGTCCGCCGCCATGCGGTGCGGCTGAGCGAGACGCTGCTCAGCGCCAATCCCGCGGTGGGCGAGGCGGTCGTCCGGCTGGCCGGCGACGCCGATCCCCAGGTTCGCATGCAGGTGGCCTACAGTCTCGGCGAGTGGCGCGACCCGCTCTCCGGCCGGACCTTGGCACGCATGGCCATGCGCGACGGCGCCGATCCCTATCTGCTGGCCGCGGTGATGAGCTCGGCCGTGCCCCACGTCGCGGCAATGCGGGCGGAAGTCGAGGCCGCCGGGGCCGCCCAACACGCCGGGTTGCTCAAAACGTTGCAAAAGCTGGCCGCCGACATCCGGCAGCGACCGGATCTGGCCAAGCCCCGCCCGGCCGCCGCGCTTTCGGTGCACCGGCCGCTGGAGTCGAACCGTAGCCGCGTGGAAAAGGTGCTCGGGCGGGCGGCCACCGTCGCGCAGGTGCAGAAGACGTTGGCCAAGTATAGCCCGGTGTTGCACATGTTCGGCGATCCGGAGCGCGGCAAGAAGCTCTTCGTCGAGGCCACCTGCTCCACTTGCCACCGTTTCCAGGGGATCGGTCAGGAGATCGGCCCCGACCTGGAAACCCTGGTCGATCGTTCGCCGGAGACCTTGAGCGTGGCGGTGATCGATCCGAACCGCGCGGTGTTGGATCGCTATGTGGAATACATCGCCGTGACCGACGACGGCTTGTCGCACAACGGCATGCTCGTCGAGGAGGGGAGCAATAGCCTCACGCTGGTGAACCGCGACGGCAAGAAGGAAGTGATCCTCCGCAAGGACCTCGACGAGCTGATCTTCACCGGCCGCTCGCACATGCCCGAAGGACTGGAAGCGAAGCTCGACTTGCAGCAGATGGCCGACCTGTTCGCCTTTGTGGGCGGCAAAGGGCCGCCGCCGCGGCAGTTTCCCGGCAACCGCCCGGAGCTGGTGCGATTGTCGGACGACGGCTCGCTCGTGCTTGCGGCCGCCGCCGCGGAGATCTACGGCCCCGACGTGAAATTCGATTCGCGGCAACAGTCGATTACGAACTGGACTTCCCGGCAGGCCTATGCCGGCTGGCCGGTGCAGATCATCCGCGTGGGCGAGTTCGACGTCTGGCTCGACCGGGCCTGCGACGATCGTGCGGCCGGCGGCCGCTTCGTGCTGCAAGTCGATCAGAAGCTGCTCCGCGGACAAGTGGCGGGCACGGGCGGCTGGGGCAACTATCGCCCGGAAAAGATCGGCCACGTGCAATTGGGGCCCGGCAAACACTACCTGGCATTGCGGGCCGAGGGGGAACTTGGCGGGCCGCTGATGAACGTGCGGGCGATGCGGCTGCTGCCAGCCGCGAGCGATCGACCAGCGACGTTGGGCCGAACGTCCGGGGCGGCGCTCACCGCGGTCAAGCCCGGGCCCGACGGCAGCCTGTCGCTGGACTGCGCGTTGGGCCGCGGCGTAGGGCCCAACATTCGCTATCAGCCCGAGTGGAAGTCGTTCGGCTATTTCATGGCCAGCGATCGCGTGGAGTGGTTGGTCGACGTGGCCAAGGCGAGCGATTACGAGGCCTGGCTGGAATGGTCGGTCGACGACAAGAACGCTGGCCATGCCTTCGTGTTCCTCATCGGCGATCAGCGGCTGGAAGGCGCCGCGGGCACGACCGGCGCGTGGGAAAGCTATCGCCGCGTGAAGCTCGGCCGGATTCATTTGCGGCCGGGCCAGCAACGGGCGGCGTTGGTTCCCAGCGGGCGATTCCAGGGCGCGCTGCTGGATCTCCGCCGGGTGCAGTTGGTGCCGGTGGCGGCGGAATAGGGGCGGGAGGCAGGGGGGGGGCGGATGGGTGGCGTGCCGTCACTTGGCGCAGCCGAGGGTCGGCATGTTTCGAAGCCACCAGACATGCCGACCCGACGCTTCGCGTCGTGACGGCATGCCACCCAGACGCTGCCGCCGTCGAACACAAAAAAACGCAGTGTTCGACTGCCTCCGGCTACTCACCATGGCGGGCCGGGAAAACTAGCCGTTGTGCGGTGTCGAACGTCGAACGCATGCTTCAGGCGTTCGATTTTTACGTCCAACGGCCCTGCGGTAAGTCCCTTCTCTATTAGGTCTTGCGCGGCGGCGGGCCTCCGTAACTTTTTACTGCTTCTGAGGTACGTGCTCCATTTTGCCGCCTCTGGGTGCCAGTCAAACTGGCCGTTGTGGACAGTCGAGCACACTGTTCGAGGGGGTTCGCAGCGTAGGTACCGCGCGGGCTTATTGCAACCGTGGTCGCCCGTCGAGTCGAACGAGGCGGGGCCTGGCACGGGCGGGGGTGGATGCTCATGGATGCTCTCCTGCTCTCGTGGAACGCGGTTGAAAGGAAGAGGCCGGTTTTCAGCTTAGGTTCCGCCGAAGAATGACTTTCCGGTTCTTCTTTCTTTTCCGTAGCCCAGGCATTTATGCCTGGGACGCAAATCCCGTACGCCGACGACCCGATTTCCCCGATCCGCCGCCGAAGGCGGCGGATCGGGGAAATCGGGCTTCGGATATCGACAACCCCGCAATCCGAGGCATAAATGCCTGGGCTACGGAAATCGGGAGGTTATTTTTCGGCCAATACTTACGATCAAAAAGCGGACCGCTGAAACCTTGCTTGACGTCCGGCCCGGCCGGCAGCCGAGGCTCGCGCGCCATCGTACCGCGGCCGCTGGCACAATTTCAATGAAAAAAGCGGCGGGTTGCACGGGCCCGGCGGCAATTCGGGGCGAACATGACGGGCCCCCACGGCAAATTAAAACACCGCCTTTCGGTTGGCAATACATCGTCTGCGAGGGCTAATACCAAAGTGTCTATCCAGCAGAACCGTCGGCATTAAGTTGCGGCCGCGAAGGCGGTTACGTAACACCCCACCTCTCCTTGACTTTTATGACAGGTGGGGTTGCGAATAACATTTCGCAGTTTCAAAATCCGCCGTCAGAGGCGAATACCATCGAGAACAACCAGACGGGCGATCGCTCGGTCGCCACAAGGCAAAGACGTGGAGCGCCGGGGCATGTTGAAGAAACTTCTTCCCTCGTGGTCCCGACACGGTCGCAAGCCGGGCCGAGACGGCTCTCTTTCGCGCCGCCGGCCGTTGTGCCTGGAACAGCTTGAGCCGCGGCTGGTGCTGGCGACTTTCCTGGTGACCGATAGCGGCGACACGGCCGGGGCAGCCAACGACGTCACGCTCCGCTATGCGATCACCCAGGCCAACGCGCTGGGCGGGACCAACACGATCCTCTTCTCCTCGGCCGTGACGAAGATCGACCTCGCCTCGGCGCTTCCCTCAATCATCGGCAACCTGACCATCGCCGGTCCGGGGCCGTCGGAGCTGACCATCGATCGATCGGCGTCGGCGGGTACGGACTTCGGGATTTTGAGCTTGCAGGCTAACAACGTCCTCATCGAGGGCGTCACGCTCAGTGGCGGCAATGCTCCGAATGACGGCGGGGCGATTTACAACGACGGCAGCACGCTCACCGTGAATAATGCGACGATCGAAAACAATACCGCCCCCGAAGGCTACGGCGGCGGAATCTACAACTACGCCGGCACGTTGACGGTGAGCCATTCGACGATCGAAAACAATACCGCCCCCGACGGCTGGGGCGGCGGAATCTTTTGCCAATCCTACAACGCCACCACCATCAGCGACACGCTGCTGGCCGGCAATTCGGCCGCGGATGGCGGCGGGATCGCGAACCAAGAGTATAGCGAAAACACATCGGCTGTTACGCTCGCCCGCGTCACGCTCTACAATAACACCGCGACCAATGAGGGCGGCGGAATTTTCAACCTTTCCGATTATTACTATGCAAGCGCCTCGCTCTCGGCGACCGACTGCACGATCTACGATAACCAAGCGGAATACGCCGCCGGCATTTACGACTTGAACGCCTATTCCTACGACAATGCCGCATGGGTGTCGGCCACCAACTGCACGGTGTACGGCAACATCTCCAGCAGCGGCGGCGCGGGGATCGAAGTGGATGGCGGCGACGCGTACGCAACGCTCGAAAACACGATCGTCGCCGGGAACACCGAGGACGGCACCCCCCTCGATTTCAATGGCGAGCTCAGCGACCAGGGCCATAACCTGGTCCAGGCTCCCGGCTCGACGAGTTTCACCGCCAGCGGCGACGTAACGGGTGTCTCGCCGGGCGTTCTCACGTACGCCAATAATGGCGGCTTCACGCCCACGCTGGCCCTGGCCTCCAACAGCCCGGCCATCGCGGCCGGCGACCCCTCGGTGCTCTCCACGCTCACCGTGGACCAGCGGGGCTTCGCCCGCTCGTCCGACGGCATCCACGTCGACATCGGAGCCTACGAGTACGGCAGCACGGGCACTGCGCCGTCGTTCACTAGCACGACCAGCACGACCTTCGCCACGGGCACGCTCGACGGCTTCGCCGTCGCGGCCAGCGGCGCGCCCGCCCCGTTGGTGACCGAATCGGGCACGCTGCCGGCGGGCGTGTGGTTCGACAGCACCACCGATACGCTCGTGGGCACGCCGGTAGCCGGCACCACAGGGACCTACGGGTTGACGTTTTCCGCGGAGAATGGCGGCACGCCGGTCACCCAGTCGTTCACGCTCACGGTTTTTGACGGCACCAGCATCGCGATCAGTCCGCTGCCCGGCACGACCACCTACGGCCAGTCGGTGACGCTCACGGCGACGGTCACTTCGGTTAGCGGCGTAACCCCCAGCGGCACGGTCACCTTCAGGGACGACGGCACCATGCTGGGCGCGTCGCCCGTGACGCTCAACGACTCCGGCGTGGCCACGCTGGTGCTGCCGACGCTCACGGCCGGCACGCACGCGATCACGGCCAGCTACTCGGGCTATTCGGGCGGCGGGAACAACTTCGCGGCAAGCGCCACCACGCCCGGCCCGAATTCGATCATTGCCACGGTGGCCGGAAACGGCAGCGACGGCTACGGCGGCGATGGAAGCGCGGCCACCGCGACCAGCCTCCAGTCCCCCTTCGGCGTGGCCGTGGACGCCGCCGGCGACATCTTCATCGCCGACACGTTTAACAATCGCATCCGCGAGGTGGTCAAGGCCACGGGGAACATCATCACCGTGGCCGGCACCAATTTCGCGGGCTTCAACGGCGACGGGATCGCGGCCACCGCGGCCTCGTTGGACCAGCCGAACGGCGTGGCCGTGGACGCCGCGGGCGACATCTTCATCGCCGACTCAGGCAACTACCGGGTCCGCGAGGTGGTCAAAGCGACCGGCGACATTATCACCATTGCAGGTAGCGGCGGCGCAGGGTACAACGGCGACGGGATCGCGGCCGTGGGGGCCGAGCTCGACTATCCCAGGGGAGTGGCCGTGGACAGCGCCGGGGACGTGTTCATCGCCGATTCATACAACGGCCGCGTCCGCGAAGTCTCGGGCGGCATCATTACCACCGTGGCGGGAGGCGGCAGTAATGCCGGCAACGACGGCTTTGGCGATGGCGGAGCCGCCACCGCGGCCTCTCTCAGCTACCCCACCGGCGTCGCGGTGGATGCCAGCGGGAACCTGTTCATCGCCGATACAGGCAACGAACGGATCCGCGAGGTCTCGGGCGGTATCATCACGACCGTGGCGGGCGGCGGCAGCGACACGGTTCGACTGGGCGATGGCGGCCCCGCCACCGCGGCCTATCTCAGCCAGCCGCAAGGCGTGGCCGTGGACGCCGCGGGCGACATCTTCATCGCCGACAGCAGCGACTACCGCGTTCGCGAGGTGATTGCGGCCACAGGCAACATCGTCACCGTGGCCGGCACCGGCGACAGCGACTACACCTACAACGGCGATGGCATCCCGGCCGGCACGGCCAATTTGTGGTATCCCACCGGGGTGGCTGTGGATGCGGCGGGGAACCTCTTCATCGCCGACCAAGACGGCCAGAGGATCCGCGAGGTGGCTTCCGGCGGCCTGCTGACCACCGTCGCCCCGGCGGCGCTTACGGTGACGGCCAACAATGCCTCGATCGCTTACGGCGCGACGATCCCCACCTTGTCGGGCACGGTCAGCGGGGTGGTCTCCGGCGACGGCATCACCGCCAGCTACGCCACCACGGCAACATCCGAGAGCACGCCGGGCAATTACGCCATTACGGCCACGCTCGCCGATCCCGACCACAAGCTGGCAAACTACGTGGTGATCAACACGCCCGGAACGCTGACGATCGATGGCGTGATCGCGTCGATCAGCCCGGGCACGAGCCTTTTCCCCAGCGGCTACATCACCAATAGCGGGACGTTCGCCCTGCAAGGGTACGCCGTGCCGCACGACACGATCGATATCAAGCAAGGCACCACGATCCTCGGCGGCGCGACGGCGGCCAGCAACGGCGCGTGGAGCTTCGTGGTTTTCGAGCCGGCCGGGGCGTACACGTTCTCGGAGGTCGATTCGAACCCCACGATCAACTACGACGACACGGAAAGCCTGGCGGTCACGGTGGACGAGACCGCGCCCACGGTGACGCTCAACTCGCTGACCAGCCCGACTACCAACAATCAGCCGACCCTCAGCGGCTCCCGGTCGACCGCAACAGTCGACCAGCCCCTAGTCCTCCAGACGAGTCTGTACAGTGGCAGCAGCGTCAACCCGGCCAATTTGTTGGGGACCACGTTCACCGAATACGCGCCGAAGAACGAGAGCAGCTACACCACCATGCCCACCACGACGCTGAGCGACGGCACGTACACGGCCGTGGTGAGCCAAACCGACGTTGCGGGCAACACGGGCTTCAGCCAGGCGGTCACTTTTACCGTCGATACAAATATCCCAGCCGCGCCCACGATCGTCGAACCCGCGACGGCCGTAGTCACGGCGGCCAACAGCTACACGATCCAGGGGACGGCCCAAGCCAATAGCCTGGTGAGCGTGTACACGAATAGCGGCGGGACGCTAGTCACTTCGGAGCAGCTCAGCGGTGGGGCCACGAGCTTCTCGCTCCCGGTCCCGCTGGCCTCGAACGCGGCCAGTACGTTCACGGTCACGGCGACCGACGCCTTAGGAGACGCATCTCCGGCGGCCACCGTGCCTACGATCACCCAAGGCGCCGCCACGGCCAGCCTCGCCTCGACCAATCTCAGTGCCACGTACGGGCAGGACGAGATCTTCACGGCCACCGTGAGCGGCTCCGTCAATACGCCCAGCGGTACAGTCAGTTTGTACGATGGAAGCACGCTGTTGGTTTCCGACGTGTCGCTGACGGCCGGCACGCCCGGAACCGCGACCGCGACGTTCGACAGCAGTACGTTTGCGGAGCCGCTTTCGGGCGGTTCGCACTTGCTGACCGTGGTCTATTCCGGCGACGGCAACTTCGCCCCGGCGCGCTCCGCGGCCATCGACGAGTTGATCGCGAAAGCCGACGCCACGGTGAACGTCAGCGGCTACAGCGGCGTTTACGACGGCCAGCCCCACGGCGCCAGCGGCACGGCCACGGGCGTGCTGAACGAGGATCTGAGCAGCCTGCTGGACCTGGGCGCCACGTTCACCGACGTGCCCGGCGGCACGGCCGACTGGTCTTTTGCCGGCAACGCCGACTACAACGCGACCTCCGGCACGGCGGCGATCACGATCACCGCGGCCGACGCCACGGTGAACGTCAGCGGCTACAGCGGCGTTTACGACGGCAACCCCCATGGCGCCAGCGGCACGGCCACCGGGATTGGCAACGTCGACTTGACGAGCGACCTGAATCTCGGCGCTACGTTCACCAACGTGCCCGGCGGCGCGGCCTACTGGACGTTCAACGCGGGAAGCGACTACAACACCGCCAGCGGTAGCGTGTCGGTGATCATCAACCCGGTCGCGGCCATTACCACAACCACACTGGTCGCCTCGCCCGGCTCGCTCGCGTACGGGCAGTCGGAGACCTTGACGGCGAAGGTGAGCGCCGCCAGCGGCACGCCCCTCGGCTCGGTAACCTTCCTGGAAGGGACGACCGCGTTGGGCACCGAGCCGCTCATCGACGGTACGGCCACGCTCCCGGCCTTCGAGCCGTCGATCGGCGTGCACCATTACACGGCCAGCTACGGCGGCGACAGCGGCGTTTTCGCCCCGAGCACGGCGGGAGTCGGCCCCGGTTCGATCATCACCACCGTGGCCGGCAATAGGTATTATTATGGCTACGGCGGCGACGGCGGCCCGGCCAGCACCGCGGAGCTGAACGTACCCTTCGGCGTCGCCATGGACGCGGCCGGGGACCTGTTCATCGCCGACACCTACAACAACGTGGTCCGCGAGGTCAACGCCCTGAGCGGCGTGATCACCACCGTGGCCGGCAATGGGACCGCGGGCTACAGCGGCGATACGGGTCCGGCCACGGCCGCCGAACTCGACAACCCCACCGATGTCGCACTGAACGCCGCGGGGAACCTGTTGTTCATCGCCGACCCGGGCAACAGCGTGGTCCGCGAGGTCAATCTCTCTAGCGGCGTGATCAGCACCGTGGCCGGCGATGGGACCCAAGGCTATAACGGCAATGGCGACGGCCAGGCCACCACGGTTGAACTGAGCGGGGCTTCCGCCGTCGCGGTCGACACCAGCGGCGACCTGTTCATCGCCGACACGGACAACAGCGTGGTCCGCGAGGTCAATCTCTCCGGCGGCACAATCACCACCGTGGCCGGCAATGGGGTCTATGGCTACAGCGGCGATAACGGCCCAGCCACCGCCGCGGAGTTGGGGTATCCGGAGGACGTCGCGTTGGACGCGGCGGGAGACCTGTTCATCGCCGACTCCGGCAGCAACGTGGTCCGCGAGGTCAGCGCCGGCGGCACGATCAGCACCGTGGCCGGAAATGGGACCGCCGGATATAGCGGCGATAACGGCCCGGCCGTCGCCGCGGAACTGTCGAACCCGGAAGGCGTCAAGGTGAACGCGGCCGGGGACCTGTTCATCGCCGACGTGGGCAACAACGTGGTCCGCGAGGTCGACCTCCATACCGGCTTTATCACCACCTTGGCCGGCAATGGCACCGCTGGCTACAGCGGCGATGGCGGCCCGGCCAGCGCTGCGGAACTGAATTACCCGTCCGGTTTCGCGGTGGACGCCAGCGGAGATATCCTCTTCGCCGACAGCTACAACAGCGTAATCCGCGAGATCGCCAACGGCGCCTACGTGACGGTCGCTCCGGACCCAACGACCACCACGCTTGGCGCTTTGCCCGCTTCGATCACCTACGGCCTGCCGGAGACCTTGACGGCCACCGTGGCCTCCAGCTATGGCACGCCCACCGGCTCGGTGACCTTCATGGACGGAACGACCACGCTGGGCACCGAGCCGCTCAGCGGCGGTGCGGCCACACTCCCGTCCTTCACGCCGTCGGCCGGCGTGCATGAATTCCGGGCCATCTACAGCGGCGCCGGCCATTATGCCCCGAGCACCACGGCGGTGGGCCCGAATTCGATCGTCACCACCGTGGCGGGCAACGGGATCCCCGGCTATAGCGGCGACGGCAACCCGGCCACCGCCGCCGAACTGCAGATGCCCTGGGGAATGGCGGTGGATGCGTCCGGGGACCTGTTTATCGCCGACCCCGTCAGTGACGTGGTCCGCGAGGTGGTCAAGGCCACGGGCAACATCATCACCGTCGCAGGCGACGGGATCGACGGCTACAGCGGCGATGGCAGCCAGGCCACGGCTGCCGAACTGGATTTGCCCACAGGCCTCGCGGTCGACGCGACCGGGCACCTATTCATCGCCGACTCGGGCAACAGCGTGGTCCGCGAGGTCAACCTGACCAGCGGCGTAATCACCACCGTGGCGGGCAACGGGATCGTCGGCTACAACGGCGACAACATTCAGGCCACCGCTGCGGAACTGGCTGGTCCAACAGGCATTGCGGTGGATGCGGCCGGCGATTTGTTTATCACCAGCAACGAATTGAGGTTGGTTCCGGAGACACGGACCAAAACGATTCTCGAAAACGGGCGGGAGGTGACCGTCGAGTATACCGTCATCGTCCCCGTTTTTGAGAACGCCATCGGCGACGAGCGGATCCGCGAGGTCAACCTCACCAGCGGCCTGATCACCACCGTGGCGGGCAATGGGACTGGCGGCTACAGCGGCGATGGCGGCCCGGCCACCGCTGCGGAACTGGACAACGCGTTGGCCGTCACGGTGGACTCCGCCGGCGACCTGTTCATCGCCGATTACGGCAACGACGTAGTCCGCGAGGTGAACCTGGCCAACGGCCTGATCCACACCGTGGCGGGAAGCTACGATAATGGCGGCTACTTTGGCGACGGCGGCCCAGCCACCGACGCCGGACTGGCGGGCCCGGCAGGCGTCGCCGTGGATGCCGCCGGGGACCTGTTCATCGCCGACCACGGCAACGACGTGGTCCGTGAGGTGAACCTGGCCAGCGGCCTGATCAGCACCGTGGTGGGCGACGGGAACTATGGCTACAGCGGCGACAACGGCGCGGCCAGCGCCGCTGGACTCGAGTACCCCGTGGGCATCGCGGTGGACGCCGCCGGCGATCTCTTCATCTCCGACAGCGAAAACAGCGTGGTCCGCGAGGTGGCCGGCCGCGATATGGCCATGACGGTCGCTCCAGCGCCGCTGACGATCACGGCCACCAGCGTTTCGAAGGGATACGGCCAGGCCAACCCAACCATTACGGGATCGGCCGTCAGCGCCTTGGCCGCCGCCGACGGCATCGGCGTCAGCTACAGCACGACGGCCACGCAATATAGCCCGCCGGGCGTGTATCCCGTCACGGCCACGCTCACCGATCCCGACGACAAGCTGGGAAACTACGCGGTGACCATCACCCCTGGCACGCTGACGATCGCCGGCGTGATCTCGTCGATCAACCCGGGCGCGAGCGCTGCCGGCGGCGGCTTTGTCACCGGTAGCGAGACGTTCGCCTTGCAAGGGTTTGCCGTCCCGCACGACGTCGTGGATATCGAGAAAGGCAACACCATTCTGGGCGGCGTCACCGTGGCCAGCAACGGCGCGTGGAGCTTCGTCGTTCTTGAGCCGGCGGGGACATACACGTTCTCCGCGGTCGATTCCAACCCCACGATGCACTATGACGACACGGCGAGCTTGTCGGTCACCGTTGAGGCAATGACGCCTGCCTTCTCACTGCTCGGCCCGAGCGCGGGCACGTATTTCGTCGGGCAGGGCGTTACCATCGCTTGGACGGCGACAGGCGTCGACGTGGCCGGACCCACCAAGATCAGCCTGGCCTACGACGCCGACCCCACGGCCTTCGACGCCCACGAGAAGTGGATCGAGATCGACGGCGTCACGGCGGCCAACGGCGCGGGCGCTTACAGTTGGAACACCAGCGGAGTGGCCGCGGGAACCTACTACCTGGCCGGCTACATGTATGATTTCTCGACCGAGACGGCGGTTTTCTCCTCGATCGGCTCGCCGATCGTGATCGCCGCCGGCAGCCCGCCGGCCTTTGCGCTCAACGGCCCCAGCGCGGGAACGTTCAGCGTCGGGCAAAGCGTCACGCTCCAATGGACGGCGGCCGGCGTCGACGTGGCCGGGCCGACCAAGATCAGCCTGGGCTACGACGCCGACCCCACGGCCTTCGACGCCCACGAGAAGTGGATCGAGATCGACGGGGTTACGGCGGCCAACGGCGCCGCATCGTACAGTTGGAACACCGCCGGAGTGACTTCGGGCACCTACTACCTCAGCGGTTATATGTACGATTTCTCGACGCACCAGGCGGTATTCTCGCAGCTCGGCACGCCGATCGTATTCACGGTCGGCGTCACTCCTCCCCCCACCGCCTTTGCGCTCAACGGCCCGAGCGCGGGGACATTCACCGCCGGACAGACCGTGACGATCCAATGGACGGCGACGAGCGTGGATGTCAGCGGACCGAGCAAGATCAGCCTGGGCTACGACCAGAATGCCACGGTCGACGGCAATGAGCATTGGATCGAGGTCGACAAGGTCACCGCGGCCAATGGCACAGCTTCGTACGCGTGGAACACCGCCGGAGTGGCTTCGGGGACCTACTACCTCGGCGGATACATGTATGACTTCTCGACGAGCAAGGCGTTATACTCTTTCGTCGGCACATCGATCGTCATCACGGGCGGCGTCCCCACCGCCTTTACCGTCCTTGGCCCGAGCGCGGGGACATTCACCGCCGGGACGAACGTGACGATCGCCTGGACGGCGACCAACGTGGACACGGCGGGACCGAGCAAGATCAGCCTGGGCTACGACCAGGATGCCACGATCGACGGCAATGAGCACTGGCTTGAGGTTGACCAGGTCACGGCCGCCAACGGCACCGGTTCGTACGTTTGGAACACCACAGGCGTGGCCGCCGGGACCTACTACCTGGGCGGTTACATTTATGATTTCTCGACAAGCCAGGCGATCTTCTCTTCCGTCGCTACGACGATCACGATCCTGTCCAACGCTGCTCACTAAATAGACCTTCGTGATTCCAGGAAGTCTATTTGGGTGCCATGCCCGGCCTACGCTGCGCTTCGGACGGGCATGGCACCCCATCCGTAAGGAACTATCTCCTGGAATCACGAAAGTCTATTTAGTTGATCGCGCGAGCGTTGGCGGCCGCACTGCGGGGGCCATGCAGCGAGTGGGCGGGGCGGCTGCTATACCCGTTCCAGCACCACCAGCTTGCCGGCCGCGCGGAGCCGCTCGACGATCAAGGGGATGATGCGATCGCGGGTGAGGATCCCCTGCTGGCGGAAACTGATGTCGCTGCCGGCGTGGTTGCGGGCGCTGCCCATGCAGATGTTGACGCGATCGGCCAGTTGCAGCAGCGAGCAGAGCTCCGTCACGCCGCTGTCCTCGACGAGGTCTTCCGGGTCTTCGTCCAGCACGTTGTAGACCTGGTTGAGCGTGACCGCTCCTTCGGTGACCAGGTCCACGCCGGGGATTTCGTAGCGCGGCGGCGCGATCAGGCTTTTCGGCTCCTGCTCCACCGCCACGCGTTGGCGAATCACCTTGGCCACGATCTCGGCGGTGGTGCCGCCGCAGACAATTTTCAGGCCGTCGGCTTGAATGAAGCGCCGCACCACGGCGACGTCGGTGGCCTTGGCGCCCGGCGGACCGCTGAGGATGTTGACGATTTGTCCGCGGCGGCAGAGCCCCACGGCCACCGTGCAGTCGTCGCCGTCGCTGGTCCAGAGCCGGCGGGCCTCGCGATGGACATGGCGGGGCAACTCGTTGGGCAGCAGCCCCTCGACCATCCGGTCGTTGATGTAGCGAACGAGGCCCTCGGTCTGCCAGCCGTTGGCCAGCGAGCCGCCGCCGAGGCCGGCCTGGGTGATGCCGTCGCTGGCCAGCAGCAGGGCGTCGCCGGGCTCGAGGTAGCAATTCGCTTCCTGGACGAGCGCGCCGCCCAGTTCCAGCGGGCCTTGCGGCAGCGGCGCGGCATGGCGGCGGCAGACGAGCACCGGCGGCGGGCTCTCGTAGGCGATCACGGTGGCCATGCCGTCGTTGAGGATCCGCGCTACGCTGAAGGCGGCGAAGGGCCGCGAAGGGTCGCGGCTGCGCTCCATGGTCCGCACCACCGCGGCGATCGCCTTGCGCAGCGAAAACCCCTGCCGCAGCAGTTGCCGCAGGCGGCTGGTGCACATTTCCGCGGCCAGGTGCGCGCGGATGCCCGAGCCGATCCCGTCGGCCAGGATCATGGTGGTGGCCGCGGAGGTGCGGTCGCAGGCGAAGACGTCGCCGCAGGGCGTGCCGCGGCGCTTCGAGCTTTGCGCGACCTCTACTTCGACGTGTACATATCCCGCAACCATTGGCCCTTCTTCCGTTGGCTGGTGTCGCCTTCCTCCTCGGCCAGGACCATCAACTTCTCCACCAGGTCTTCGCCCTTGGCGGTGCTCTCGCCGAGGAAGCGGGCGATGTTCTCGGCCATCTGGAGCTGGTGTTCCAACAGCTCCTGGGCCTGGAGAATGGTTTGCGTGCGCAAGTGGTCGAGCTTCTCTTCGTTGTTGCGGCTGTGGGTCACGTTGACGAAGATGCCCACGAACTGCCGCTCCTCGCGGAGCGGATACATCACCTGGTGACAGACCAGGTTGTAGCGGCGATGCTCGACCGTGGTTTCGATCAATTGGTCCTGGCCGGAAGCCAACCGCTCGAACGGCTCGGGATCCAAGAGGTTCGAGATCGACTGCCCGTACAACGCGTCGGAGCACATGAAGAACTTGCGGAAGGCCGAGTTCATGCGGAGGATCTTGAGATGCTCGTCGAGGATCACGATGCCGTTGGGACTGGTGTCGACGATCCGGTCGGCCCGCTGTTCGGCCAGGCGTTTCATGTGGGGGATGCACATTTCCGGCTCGGCCAGGCCGCGGATCACGGCCACGGCCTTGTCGCGGCAGTTGGCGTAGCCGCAGGCACCGCAGTTGAGCTGGTCTTCGTCGCGGACCTTGCCGGTCATTTCCAGGGCGGCGCGAATCTGCTCCTCGCTCACGGCCGGTTCGTTGGCGGCGCGGGACGTGAACCGCGTCGAGAGCTCGGGGCGGCGGCACTCCGCGGGCGACGGGCCCGGCGCGGCGGCCGCATAGCGAAGCACGTCGCCGCGGCGGTTGAAAAGGTTGCGGGCATCGGGCATGGCCGGCCCGTTGATGCAACCCTGGACGCAAAACAACGGTTCCAGGACGTGGGGCACGCTCTCTTCGCCCAGCGCGTCGAGGGCCGTGCAGACCTCGGAAAAGCCGCTGGCCACGCGGACTTCGCCGGCGAGCAGGTCGGTGCTCCAACCGGCCGTTCGCACGCAGCCGCCCACCAGGGGAAACAGCCGCGATGGACCGGCGGGGATTTCGTCGAAGTCGCTTTCTTCGCCCTCGGCAAGGTCGATCCCTTCCCGCTGGAACCATTGGGCCAGCTCGGCGAAAGTCAACGCGCAATCGACCAGCCCGGCGAATTCGGGCCGATCGGCCTCGGCCTTCTTGGCCACGCAAGGGCCGATGAAGACGACTCTGACGTCGTCGCCCAGCCGGCGGCGGATGTGCCGCGCGTGGGCCAGCATCGGTGAAACCACGGGCACCAGGTTGGCGACCAGCTCGGGGCGGTAGCGCTCGACGAAACGAACCACGGCCGGGCAAGCGGTGCAGATCAGCGCGCGGTTCGGCTGGGCCGCGACGATGGCCGCCGTTTCCCGGGCCACCTGGTAGGCGCCGATGGCCGTCTCGCCGACGTAGCAGAATCCCAGCCGCCGCAGCGCCGAGGTGAGCCGCCGTTGTTGCCACTCGGGATAGACCGCGGCGAACGAGGGCGCGACGCTGGCCGCCACGCGGACCCCCGAGGCCAACAGCCGAACCGTGCGATCGACGTCGTCGCGGAAGGACTTGGCGTGCTGCGGGCATTCCCGCACGCAGGTGCCGCAGTCGATGCAACGTTCTTCGACCACGGCGGCCTGTCCGCCGTGCATGCGGATGGCCTTCACCGGGCAGACGCGCACGCAGCGGTAGCAGTCGCGGCACTGGGCCTTGTTGGTGAACACGACTTGCCGGGCCGGATTGTCGTCGCCCATGGCTGGATTCTCTGAGGAGGAAAACGCTGGTAGGGCTCGCTGCGCTCGACTCACGCTACTATTACCACCATCTCTACACCGCGACCTGCTCCAATTGCTGCTGGATGAGCTGGCAGGCGATTTCCAGCGTGCAGTGCTCCTGGGTCACCTGGCCGACGTGGACCGTGGGGCCGCGGTCGCAGCGTTCGAAGCAGAAGGTGGCCTGGATTTCCACCGTATCCTCGAGCCCTTGGGCCTGGATATATTCCACCAACGACCGCAACAGGGCTTGCGAGCCGCGCACGAAACAACTCGTGCCCACGCACACGGAGACCAGCAGTTTTTGCTGTGCTCCGCTCTCCAGCACGGTCAGCGGCTGGCCGAGGATGCGGCGGCGGTTCTGATATTGAGTGTGCAGCAGGCGATGGGCCGAGGGGCCGCCGACGCCGCCTTGCAAATGCTTGGCGTAGCACTCGGTGACGATGTGGTTGTCTTGCGACTTGTGAAGTTGCATCATCTTGTCGGCGTTGTAGAGCCCCTTGGCGCGGAGACGCTTGGCGGCGGCATCGCGGGTCACCGGCTGGCCGGCGCCGCCGATGCAACCGCCGGGACAGGACATGACCTCCACGAGGTCGTAGTCGCACTCCCCCTTGCGGATCCGCTCGACGAGGTTCGAGGCGTTTTTCAGGCCGTGGACCACGGCCAGCTTCAACTCGACGTCGCCGGCGGCGATGGTCGCTTCGCGGAGGCCCTGCTCGCCGCGGACTTCCTGGAAGTCGCAGGCGTCGAGGCGCACTCCCTTGAGCTTCTCCACGGCGTAGCGCAGCACGGCCTCGGTCACGCCGCCGGTGGCGCCGAAGATCACGCCGGCCCCGGTCTTGAAGCCCAGCGGCATGTCGAGCGATTGCGGTTCGAGGTCGCCGAAACGCAGGCCGGCCTCGTCGATCATTCGCGCCAATTCCTGGGTGGTGAGCACGTGGTCGACGTCGGCGCGGCCGTCGCTGCGGAACTTGGGCAGCTTGGCCTCGTACTTTTTCGCCGTGCAGGGCATGATCGACACCACCACCAGGTCTTCCGCCGCCACGCCGAGCTGCGCGGGTAGGATCCGCTTGGCCAGCGAGCCGAACATCTGTTGCGGAGAACGGCAACTGGAAAGGTGGCTGAGCATGTCGGGGCAGAACTGTTCGGCGAACTTGATCCAGGCCGGACAGCAGGAAGTGAACTGCGGCAGCCGCTCCCCCTTGGTCTTGCGGGCGATGAATTCCTCGGCCTCTTCCAGCACCGTCAGGTCGGCGGCGAAGCTGGTGTCGTAGACCTGGTCGAACCCCAGGGCCTTGAGCGCGGCCACCATGCGGCCGATCTCGATCGTGCCGGGTTCCATGCCGAAAGCCTCGCCCAGCGCCACGCGGACCGCCGGAGCGATCTGGGCCACGACCTTCTTTTGCGGGTTTTCCAGGGCTTTCCAGACCTCGGCGATCTCGGGGCGGGGCGTCAAGGCTCCGGTCGGACAGACCGACGCGCAGAGCCCGCAGTTGACGCACTCCACCTGGTCGAGATTCTTGCCGAAGGCCGGCACGACGCAGGAGGCGGCGCCGCGGTAGGCGAAGTCGATCGCGCCGATGCCCTGGATCTCGTCGCACGCCCGCACGCAGTCGCCGCAGAGGATGCACTTGTTGGGATCGCGGACCAGCGACAGCGACGAGGTGTCGACCGGCTGGGGCTTGAAGGACGGCTTGAACCGCACCCGCTCCACGCCGAGGCGGCGGGTGAGCCGCTGCAACTCGCAGGCCGTGCCCTTGGGGCAGGTGGGACAGCTTTGCTCGTGGTTGGCGAGGATCAGTTCCAGGGCGATCTTCCGCATCTGGCGGATCTCTTCGCTGTGGGTGTGGATCTTCAGGCCCGCCTCAGGCAGCGTCGAACAACTGGCCACGATGCCCCGCCCTTCGATCTCGATCAGGCACAGGCGGCACGCGCCGTAGATGCTCAGCTCCGAATGGTAACAGAAGGTGGGGATGTCGATGCCGGCCTTGCGGGCCACGTCCAGCAGGTTGCGCTCGCCGTCAATGGGCACCGTCATGTTGTCGATGGTGAGGGTCGGTTTGGTTTCCATAGGTCTGGTCCTTTTTCGTCAAACGGCGGCGGGCCGGAGGGCGGTGGTGGTTTTTCACACACCGACGATGGCGTGGAACTTGCAGGCCGACGCGCAGGCGCCGCACTGGATGCACTTCTCGGCGTCGATATGGTGCGGTTGCTTGCGCTCGCCCTGGATGGCGCCGACCGGGCACTTGCGGCCGCAGACGGTGCAGCCTTTGCACAAATCGGCGAGGATCTCCGGCCGCCGCAGGGCCTTGCACTGGCCGGTGGGGCAACGCCGCTGAAACACGTGGGCCTCGACCTCGGCGCGGAAATGCCGCAGCGTGGAGAGCACCGGGTTGGGAGCCGTTTTCCCCAGTCCGCACAGCGAGCCTTTACGGACGGCCAGCGCCAACTGCGTGAGCAACTCGAGGGTCTGGGCGTCGGCCCGGCCGCCGATGATGTCGTCCAACAGCACCAGCATCTGCTTGGTTCCTTCGCGGCAGAGCACGCACTTGCCGCAGGATTCGTTCTGCGTGAACTGCATGAAGAAACGGGCCACGCCGACCATGCAGGTTTCTTTGTTCATCACCACCAGGCCGCCGGAGCCGATCATGGCCCCCACGCCTTGCAGCGAGTCGAAATCCAGCGGCAAATCGAGATGCTCCTCGGTCAGGCAGCCACCCGACGGCCCGCCGATCTGCACGGCCTTGAAACAATCGTTGGTCAATTGACCGCGGGCGTTGATGACCCCGCCGCCGATTTCCAACACGATCTGGCGGAGCGTGGCGCCGAAGGGGACTTCGATCAGGCCGGTGTTGGCGACGTGGCCGGTGAGAGCGAACGTCTTCGTGCCCGGCGAGCCCTTGGTTCCCCGTTGACGGAACTCGGCCGCGCCTTGCCGGAGGATCAACGGCACCGTGGCCAGGGTCTCCACGTTGTTGATCACGGTGGGCTTTCCCCACAGGCCGCTTTGCGCCGGGAAGGGCGGTTTCGGCCGGGGCATGCCGCGTTTGCCTTCCACGGAAGCCATCAGGGCGGTCTCTTCGCCGCAGACGAAGGCCCCGGCCCCTTCCATCACCTGGACGTGGAAGTGGTGCGCGGTGCCGAAGAGATTTTCGCCCAGCAGCCCCAGCGACTCGGCGTCGCGGACCGCGCGGCGGATCCGCCGCACGGCCAGCGGATACTCGGCCCGCACGTACACGTAGCCCTCGTCGGCGCCGATCGCCCGGGCGGCGATCATCATGCCTTCGATCACGCTATGCGGATTGCCTTCCATCACGCTGCGATCCATGAAGGCCCCCGGATCGCCTTCGTCGCCGTTGCAGACGATATATTTCTTGGGGCCCGGCTGTTTGCGGGTCAGCTCCCATTTACGGCCGGTGGGGAAACCGCCGCCGCCGCGGCCGCGCAGTCCCGAATGGCTGATCTCTTCGCAAATCGCGGCCGAGGTCATGTCGCGGAAGGCGCTGCGGGCGGCCTGGTAGCCGCCGCGGTGGATGTATTCCTGGACGTCTTCCGGATCGATGTGCCCGCATTGCTTCAGCACCGACCGCGCCTGCTTGACGTAGAAGGGGATTTCCGCGGCGCCGCGGCAGTGCGCGGCGCCGGTCGGATCGACGTAGAGCAACCGCTCCACGACGCGGTTCCCCAAGAGCGTGCTCTGCACGATCTCTTCCACGTCTTCGGGCTGGACCTTGGTATAGAGGATCCCGTCGGGCTCGACGGTCACCAGCGGGCCCATCTGGCAAAAGCCCTGGCAGCCGCTCTTGGAGATATAGAGGGCCGGGTGGCCGTCGCCGCCTTCGGGCCGCAGCGACGTGACGACGGGAAGGCCGGCAGCCTCGATTTTCTCGACAAACGCCTGGTGCACTTTGAGGGCCCCGCCGGCCATGCAGCCGGTGCCGGCGCAGATCACCACCCGGCGAGTCACATTGGCGGCGGCCGCCGCATAGTCGCGGGCCACGGCTTCCAAGTCCACCACCGGTTGTAGCAAGGCGCTATTCTCGCGGATCATCGCACACCTTCCTTGGCCCCAATCGCCTCGAGCAGTTGGAGGGCCTTTTCGGGATTCATGAGGCCGTGGACCTCGTCGTTGATGACGACCACCGGCGCCAGGCCGCAGGCCCCCAGGCAAGATACGGTTTCCACGGTGAAAAGCATGTCGGGCGTGGTGTTGTTGGCGGCCGAGAGGTTGAGTTTCTGGTAGAGCGCTTCGAGGATCGCGATCGAATTCCGCACGTGGCAGGCGGTGCCGTCGCAGAGCCGAATGGTGTATTTCCCCCGGGGCTTCAAGGTGAAGTGCGAGTAGAAAGTGGCCACGCCGTAAATCCGCGCCGGCGGAAGTCCCAGCGAGGTGGCCAGGAACGTCAGCACATCCTCGGGCAGGTAGCGATACTCTTCCTGGACCTCCTGAAGGATCGGAATCAGCCGGGCCGGGTTGCCCCCGTGACGTTCGAGGATTTCGCACACCTTGGCGAAGTGCCGGGTGCGCGCGGGGGCTTGGGGCGATTCAGGGGTCACGATAGGCATCAATTGCGAATCCACGTTTCCTTCTCCTTGGGGGCCGTTGCGGCGGCTTGTCGCCGCACCGCATTGGGTGAGCGCAACACTTCGGCCAGACGACTGGACAGCACCGCCAGGCTGGCCGAGAGTTTTACGTCCTCGACGATGACCGATGGGGGCACCTCGAGTTGGACGGGGGTATAGTTCCAGATGGCGCGGATGCCCGAGAGCACCAGGAAATTGGCCGTATCCTGGGCGACCGCGGCCGGGACCGTGAGCACTCCGATCAGCACGTGCATCCGCAGCGCCAGGTCGTGGAGTTTCTCCAACGGGAAGACCTCTTTGCCGTGTACCGGAATGCCGATCTTGGCCGGTGCGACGTCGAAGCCCGCCACGAGATTCAAGCCGTAGTCCTTGAAGCCCTCATAGCCCATCAGCGCGCTGCCCAAACAGCCCACGCCGACCACGAAGGCGTCGCTGGTATTCTTCCAGCCCAGGAATTCTTCGATGGCATTGATCAGGGCGGGGACGTTGTAGCCGACTTTGGGCTTGCCCACGATCCCGGTGACGGCCAGGTCCTTGCGAACTTGGGTGCTGACCAGCCCCAACTCGTCGGCGATGTGGGTGCAGGAGACGACGTCGCGGCCGCGGGCTTTGAGGGTCTGCAAGAACCGCAGATAGGCGGGCAGACGCCGAACGCTGGGTAGCGGAGCGGTTTTGAGCGAGTCGGCATCCATGGTCCGGCCTCCGAAGTATAAGTAAGTCATTATCGATATCGTTATATCGATAAGAATTTATTTAATAAGTTTAGCCGCTTTCCCGGGACCGTCAAGCCTGAATCAGGAAAGATTTCGCGATTCCGGCTTGGGTCAAAGCGTTGCTAGTGCATTCGCCACGGGCATGAGAAGAGGCTGCGAGCGTGGGCGCGGGTAAGAAGGGCCCATACTGCCGGAGGGTACGGAAAGAAGGCCGGCCGGGCTATGGCGGAACGTGTGAAGCGGCCAGCGGCGGGTTTATAACGACCCGAATATCGCACCAACCAAAGGCCACAAGTCGATAGCTCACATCGACTTGGACATATTGTTGAACGAGGTCGACGTACTGGTGCCTACCGCAGTGACCGCCGCGATACAGACCATAATGATCAACGCCAACATGACGGCGTACTCGACAGCGGTCGGCCCATCCTCCGAAACGAGGAAGCGACTGATCTTTTCGACGAGCGTGTTCATGAGATTTCCTCGAGCTGGTGATAGTCTGCGGCCACATTGGCGGCCAACGGCGTCCGATCATGCCCCCCGGCCTGTTCTATCAAGGCTAGGTCAGGGCCACCGCATGTCAAATCGTGCGAATTGGTCAATTTCCGAGGTCGCAGGCGGGCCGTGGTCCGGATATGCCGGTGGGGCCGTGCAGACGGCCACCCTACGCGGGCAGCAGCATCTGGCCGCGGATGGAAATCGTGATCTCCTCGGTTGGCACGTCGATGCCGGCGAGCCGTTTGGCCGCCTCGGCGATCCGCAGCAGTCCGCCGCAGCAAGGCACTTCCATGCGGACGACCGTGAGGCGGCGAATGCCGGCCGTGGTGATGATCTCGGCGAGTTTCTGGGTGTAGAACGAAACGTCGTCGAGCTTGGGACAGCCGATGAGGATCGGCCGCTCGTGGACGATCTGACGGTGGAAATCGGCGTAGGCAAACGGCACGCAGTCGGCTACCAACACCAGGTCGGCATGCTGCAAGAATGCCGCGCCCGGCGGAACGAGGCGCAACTGGATCGGCCAGTTCACGAGGTTCGTGGGAGTGCTGTCCGCGGCGGGTTGGGCAAAGGGGAGCCGGGCGGCCGCCGCATGGGGCGCCGCGATCGTGAGTTTCAGACTCCTTGCCATCGACCCCGGGCAGCCCTGGGCCGGCGGCTTTTCGACCTCGGCCGCGTGCCGCCGGGCAGCCTGTTCGTCAAACGCCGCGGCTTCGCGCTGGACAACCGTGATCGCTCCCCGGGGGCAATGGCCGAGGCAAGCGCCGAGCCCGTCGCAGTAGACGTCGGCAACGAGTTTGGCCTTGCCGTGGACGATTTGGATCGCCCCCTCCGCACAGGAAGGCACGCACAGCCCGCAGCCATCACATTTTTGTTCATCGATTTTCACGATCTGTCGTTGCGTCATGGCGGTCCTCATGTCGATTTTCTCGCGTGTAAGCGGCCGCGCAGGGCGGCCAATGGGTGAAACAGGGCCAGAATGGGATGCCGGTAGAACATCCGCGGGCCGGCGTAACGCATCACGGACTGGATCTTCGCCCGCATCGCCGGCTGATAACAGTGGACGGGGCACTTGGCGCAGGTGGTCTTGGCGGCGCCGAACGGGCAGTGGTCGAGCCGGTGGATTGCGTAGTCTTCCAACGCCGCGCACTCCGCACACAACCGCCCGGCAGATCCGTGCCGCGCGCGGCAGTAGATCTTGAGCATTGCGTGCAGCGTGCGTTTTTCGCGGACGAGCACCGCGCGATGCTTGTTCGGCGGCGGGTCGTTTACAGCGGGTACGTGGATGGCCATAGTAGGAATGTGCGTCGGTGGCCGTAAGGTTCTCCTGAATTATCGCCCGACGGCGGGCATCTGTCGTTGACCTGTGTCAATTCGGGCGGTTATTCGGAGTAAATCCTTAGCGGCGACGCAAAGCGGGTGGAATGGGATGGCGAGCCGCATTTTTCGGAATGAGGTTTCGTGACTGCAGGAGAGAAAGCCCAAGCGACGAGGATCGATCCACTTTCCCCCCCGGCGAGGAAGACTGAGGTGATGGGGAAGAACCGCTCGACCGTTCGGCGATTTCCGGATTCCAGACCGTCCGTCGCCCTCAGTCCCTCTTTCGTAGGGGGAATTGGAGAAACTCCGGGGGGCCGCTGACCGCTCTTGACGTTACATCCGTCACGGTCGGACTTCCGCCGATAGTGGTTTCGCCGTCGGCGCCGGATTTTCCGCCGTCAACCATTGCTCCGAACTGCGCGATCGTTCCATGTTCGCCGATCGATCCGAATAGCGCGAAGCGTCGTTGCGTAGCGGTTGGTGCGAGGGAGACGGCTGTGCGGCACTTAACCCATATCGGGCTTATAGTTGCGCTGAGGAATTGTTCGCGGCTTCCGTCCGCGGATGACCGATGATTGAATTCGTCCAAGCTGGGATCTTCTACGTCACGGAATGAGTTTCCTGCGCAAAGGAGTTGCGATCATGGTAGTCTCTGTCCCGACACTTCTCATCCGCGTGAGTTGCGGATTTGTGGTGTGCCTCGGCTGCGCGGGCGCGATAGCCGGGGATTCACCACGCCTGGTGATGGCCATGCCGAACGATCTGGCCAGCACCGCGCCGCAAGCGCCGACCTTCGACGCTCCCGCGGCCCTGGACGCCCCGCTTCCGGGCAACCAGCCGAAGAGCGGCGCCGCTGTACTTCTATCAACCGAGTCGACCTCGGCAAGCTCGACCACCGGCGATAAGGCGAAGGGCGCCGTGGAAATGGTGACCGAGCGCTATACGGACGGCACGGTCCACATCGAGCGACAAGTGGCCCAAGACGACCAGGGCAACTACATCAATCAGGGAAGCTATACGGAATACGATCCCCGCGGCGTGATTATTCGCAAGGGCGAGTATCGCAACGGTAAACAGCAGGGCCTTTGGACCCGCTATTTCGATACCGGAGAAGGCGACCTGTTTTCCGACGATCAGGACCGGTTCTTCACCGGGCCTTATATCTCGGAAGCATCGTTTGCCGACGGCCAACTCAATGGCACCTGGACGATCCGCAGCCGCGCCCAACGCAAAATCATCGAATTCAGTTTCGAGAGCGGCACCCGCAGTGGCCCGTCCACCTGGTGGTATCCCAGTGGCGAGAAACGCCGTGAGGTCACCTACAAAGACGGCAAACCGGTGGGCGAGCTGCACGAGTTCGACGACCATGGCAATCTCTATCGCAAGGCGACTTTCATCGACGGCCGGGTGCTGATGCACAAGGTCGATCGCTACGCCTCGGGCCAGAAATACTACGAAGGCTGGGTGCTGCTGCCTGGGACCGACGGCAGCGTGACCTTCGATTGGTGGAATGGCACCGCCGAGGCGTCGGCCGGCAGCGACACCCGCGGCGAACAGAAGCACGGGCTGTGGACGGCGTGGTATCCCAATGGACAGAAAGAAGCCGAGGGAGAGTACAAGGAAGACTCGCCGACCGGGAAGTTCACCTGGTGGTATGAGAACGGCCAGAAGCAAGCCGAGGGAACGTATGCCGATGGCCAGGAAAACGGCACCTGGATCACCTGGCACGCCAACGGTCTGAAGGAATCGCAGGCCGAATACCTGGCCGGACAGCTTTCGGGCAAGTGGCTCTCGTGGAAGGATGACGGCCAACTCAACGAAATCCACGATTTCGCCCAGGACGGCAACGGCCCGCAAATGCGGGAAAAGGTGACTCTGCCGGCGCGGAACCGCGCGTTTGGGAAAGCCGGCGCGCCGGGCGTCAAGGTGAAGGTAACCAACACCGCCAACAGCCGAAACCAAAACAACGGCCAGCTACCATCGGCGGGGAACGAGTCTTTGCGGTAGGGTTGCTTGTGGGTTGAATTGCTGTGCCAACGAGGGCCGGTTCAGTTGCTGAACCGGCCCTCGCTCTTTTCAGGCGCCCGGCTTCGGGCGGCGACCACGTACAGTGGCCGGCCTTTCAGCTCGTCGTAGATGCGGGCGATGTATTCGCCCAAGATGCCGATACCGAAGATGTTGATGCCGCCGAAGAAGGAAATGGTGACCATTTGCGACGCCCAGGCCGGCAGCGCCAGTCCGGTGAAGAGCTTGTGGTAGAGCACAAAGGCCATCAGCAGGGCGGAAAGCCCGATCGACATCGCGCCGATCAAGCGAAACAGGGACAGCGGCACGTAGGAAAACGAGAACACCGCGTTCATCGACAATTTCCACAGCCCCCGCAAGCCCACGCGCGATGCGCTGTGGCGCCGCGGCCGCCGCGGAACCGGCAAGCCGACCTGGCGGAACCCGGCCCACGCCCGCAGCCCGGGCAGATAGCGGTTTCGTTCGGGCAGCGTGCGGATCACGTCCACCACGCGGCGATCCATGAGCGAGAAATTGCCGGCGTCCAACGGGATGGGCGTGTCGCTCAACAAGCGGACCAGGCGGTAGAACGTGCGAAACGCCAGCCGCCGCAACGTTGATTCTCGCCGCGACGTGCGGACCGCGTAGACCACGGCATAGCCCTCGCGCCATTTCTCCACCATGCCGGCAAAGGCGGCCGGATCGTCCTGGAGATCGGCATCCATGAGGATCACGGCGTCGCCCGAGGCGTGGTCCAACCCGGCCGCGACGGCGGCGACGTGGCCGAAGTTGCGGGCGAGATGGATCACTTGGATTTCGTCGCCGTGGACGGCGCAAATCGCGTCCAGTTTTTCCGCGCTGCCGTCGTCGCTGCCATCGTCGACCAGGACAATTTCGTAGCGGGCGATGGTTTTCAGCTTCGGCCGGCAGGCGAGCAATTCAGCGACGAACTCGTCGAGAATCGCGGCCTCGTTGTAGACGGGCGCGACGATCGACAGCGTGGCGTCGAGGGGTTGCAGGTTTCCGGTCATGGCAGGTGGAGCGTTGGCGAAGCCGATCTGGGGCCGCACAAGCTAAGTATCCGCGAGAACCTCCCCCCGCACAAGGCATTTGACGAATGCGGCCGCAGCCTCTACATTCATAGATTCCAGCCGGCTGGCATTCCCCCGCCTGGGGGCCGGGACGTCTTTTCAGAGCATTGGTGAAACATGGCGATTGCGACAAAGAACATCGAGCAAACGGCGATTAACACCATTCGTACCCTTTCCATGGATGCGGTCGAGGCGGCCAACAGCGGACACCCCGGCACGCCCATGGCCTTGGCCCCCGTGGCTTATACGTTGTTCAACGAAGTGCTGCGGTACAATCCGGCCGACCCGGCCTGGCCGGCCCGCGACCGCTTCGTGCTTTCCTGCGGTCATGCATCGATGCTGCTGTACTCGCTGTTGCACCTGACCGGCGTGCGGCAATTGGACGCGCAAGGATCTCCCACTGCCGAAGCGGCCGTCTCGCTGGACGACATCCGCCGCTTTCGTCAGCTTGGCAGCCGCTGCCCCGGCCATCCCGAGCATGGCCATACCAGTGGCGTAGAAACGACGTCCGGCCCGCTGGGGCAAGGAATCGCCAACAGCGTGGGGATGGCGATCGCGTCGCGTTGGCTGGCCGCGCAATACAATCGGCCCGGTTTCCCGCTCTTCGATTTCAACGTCTATGCCCTCTGCAGCGATGGCGACTTGATGGAAGGCGTGGGAGCGGAAGCCGCATCGCTGGCCGGACACTTGCAGTTGCCCAACCTCTGCTGGATCTACGACGACAACGGCATCACCATCGAAGGACGCACCTCGCTGGCCTTCAGCGAAGACGTGGCCGCGCGGTTCGCCGGCTATGGCTGGAACGTCGTCAAGGTCGCGGACGTCAACGACCTGGCGGCGCTGCGGGCAGCGCTGCGCGTATTTCAAGCCGGCGGCGATCGGCCCACGCTGATCATCGTTCGCAGCGTCATTGCCTGGGGCGCGCCCAATAAGGCCAACACCCACGGCGCCCACGGCGCGCCGTTGGGCGACGAGGAGATCCGGCTGACCAAGGCGGCTTACGGCTGGCCCGAGGGCGAGCGGTTCCTGGTTCCGGAAGAAGTGCGGGCCCATTTCCGCGAAGGGATCGGCCAACGCGGCTGCCAACTCCAGGCGGAGTGGAGCAAGCTCTTGGACGCGTATCGCGATCAGTATCCCGAATTGGCCGCACAGTTGGCGGCGATCCAGCGCCGCGATCTGCCCGGCAACTGGGACGCCGACCTGCGGCCTTTTGCCGCCGATGCCAAGGGGATGGCCAGCCGCTCGTCGTCGGGCAAGGTGCTCAACCAGGCGGCCAAGAACATCCCCTGGCTGCTGGGTGGCTCGGCGGACCTGGCGCCTTCGAACAACACGGCCCTGACCTTCGCCGCGGTGGGCGATTTCTCGGCCGATAATCCGGCGGGACGGAACTTCCATTTCGGCATCCGCGAGCACGCCATGGGCGGCATTTGCAATGGCATGGCGCTCTGCGGGCTGCGGGCCTACGGCGCCACCTTCTTCGTGTTCAGCGACTACATGCGGCCGTCGATTCGCGTGGCCGCGCTGATGGGCCTGCCGGTGTTCTTCGTGTTCACCCACGACTCGATCGGGGTGGGCGAGGACGGCCCCACGCATCAACCGGTGGAGCATCTGGCCGCATTGCGGGCGATCCCGGGCCTGGTGGTGTTGCGGCTGGCCGACGCCAACGAAGTGTCGGAGGCCTACAAGCTGGTTTTGCAACTCAAGGACCGGCCGGCGGTGCTGGTGCTGACGCGGCAAAACCTGCCCACCCTGGATCGCGCGAAGTACGGCCCGGCCGGCGGAGTGCAGCGGGGGGCTTACGTGTTGGCCGACGCGGTGGACGGCAAGCCGGAAGTGATCCTCATCGGCAGCGGCAGCGAAGTTTCGCAGTGCCTGGAAGCCCGGGAGCAGCTCACCGCGGAAGGGATCAAGACCCGCGTGGTGAGCATGCCCAGTTGGGAGCTGTTCGACGCCCAGGCCGACGAGTATCGCCAGGCGGTGTTGCCGCCGGCCGTCACCGCCCGGGTGGCGATCGAGGCGGGCGTGGAGCAGGGTTGGCAGAAGTATCTGGGGCCGAGCGGCCGTTTCATCGGCATGCAGGGCTTCGGCGCGTCGGCCCCCTTCGGCACGCTGCTGAAACACTTCGGGCTGACCGCGGCGAACGTGGTGGCGGCGGCGAAGCAGTGCCTGGCGGGGGAGAAAAGCTGAAACGCCCGCGCGGCCATAGCGGCACGGACGGATAGCAGTAATCCGCCCCGCCGACTGCCTACTGCCCTTTCTTTTCCGCCGGCTCGGCGGCCTTGGCCGACGTGAGCTGCTCGCCCGGCGAGGGAACGCCGAATAGCGGCATATAGCGGTAGTAGACCTCGAGCGTGAGCGTGGAGAGCGCGGTGGTCATGAGACGGCCGCCATGCCCACCCCAGGTGTCTACGGTGGGCTTTTCCGGATCCCAGCTTCCGGTGGCACAGCCGTCTTTATCCTGAGTGGCGATGAGCAGCCCGCGCATGTTGCGGTTCCAGGTGTCCCACTCGGGCCCCATGATGTTGTGCATCACCAGGGTGGCGTAATAGAAGTAGTAGGTATTGCGCCCATCGGCGGCGGTGCTGGGCAGGTTCGCCAGCAAGTATTGCCGGCCTTCCACCATCGCCGGATCGTCGCGGCCCATGCCCAGATATTGCATGCAGAGCAGGCCGATGGCGGTGGTCGGCGGCGCCGGATCCTGGAAGGGAAGGTAGGCGAACAGCCCGTTGTGTTCCCCCTTGGAGCAGCTCTTGAGAAAACGGCGGGCGTTTTCAAATACCATCGTGTTCACGGGCAGGTGAGCCATCTGGGCGCTCTTGAGGGCCATCACTTGCCAGCCCACCGCCGAGGTGTCGCCGGTGTCGCCGGGGTAATAACGCCAGCCGCCGGTGGATTGGTTCTGGGCCTGCTCGATGAAGCGGATGGCTTTGACCGCGGCGCCGCGGACATATTCGTCCTTGCTCATGCCGTAGACTTCGCACATGGCGATGGTTGCCAGCCCGTGCGAGTACATGGGCTGGTCGGCGTTGCCCGACAGGTCGCCGCTGGCCTTCTGCTGCTTGACGAGCCAACCGACGGCCTTGCTGATGACCGTTTGGTACGGCCCGCGGGACTTGTGCGTCTGGCCGGCGGCCAGGAACGGCAGCAGCCCCAGGGCGGTGGCCGCCGCATCGGCGCGGACGCTGCCGCTTCCCGAACAGACGCCGTCCTTGCACATCGCTTCGTGCTGGAGGCTCCAATTGCCTTTGGGAGTCTGATGGCGGGCGAGCCAACTGAGGGCCGCAATCACCGCGCGTTCCGAAGCCTTGGTGCCGCCGTTGCCGAGCATCGCTTTGCGCGAGCCGGTGCCGCGGGAACCGAAGCCTTTTTCGGCTCCGCCCGAGCCGCCTTCGGTGCCATCGCCCTTGCTTCTGCCGACACCACCGCCTCCGCCCACGCCGGCGACGTCTTTGAGATTGAAGCCGTTCAGGCCGCCGAGGATGTTATCCTTGGCATCGCCCTGCGTTCCGCCGCCGGCCTCGGTGAATTCCTTGGAGTCGTCGTAGTATTTGGCGGTTTGCGCCGGAGGCGGCGCCAACAGCAAGTCGGTGGTCAGCGCCTGAGGCTCCAGATCGGCGTCGCCGACCTCGATCTTCTTGGTCAGGTCGGCCTGGGTCGCGGCGTCCACATTCTCCGCGGCGTCGAACGAGGGCGCGTCGTTCTTCGGGCCGGCCGGCCGCGGAATGAGCATGAAGATCACGCCCAGGGCCAGAAAGAGGATCATGTGGACCAGGGCGCTGGTGAGGTACCAATAGCCGAACTCCTGAAACCACTCGCGGATCGTAGCGCGTAGATCCTCGGACCCCTCGGCGACGGGTGGGACCACCGCCAGCGCCGGACCGAGCTGAACGCTCGCGCCCGGGAGCGGGGGCGGGGGCTTTTGGGTCGTCGTTTCCACCACTTGCGCCATATCGGCGATCCCTCCCCTACGCAATTTGCCCCCTGTTGCCGCGAGCAGTCCTTTGCCTCAATGCGATCACGCTCGCGTTATCAAACGCCCGATTGGGGGGATTCGTAGGCAATCCAAAGTCGAAGCGACTCGGCTTAGGCCGCGCGCAGAAAAGCGTCATTCCAGGAAGACGATTCAATTATAAGACCAGTCAACATGAACGCCAGCCGAAAACACCCAGCGCCGTGCGGCGACCGGACGTCTGCGGGGAAAATCACCCCCCAATCTTGTTGGCGCGTCGCGGCAATCAATTACCGCGGTACCGGTTGTGCCGACTATGCCAAGGTTATCACGCTTCGTTGGGCAACTGGCTGGAGAAAAATTCCCGCAGCATGTCGCCCGGGTAGAGACAAAAACTGTATTCGCGCGACAATCGCAGCGATTCGCGGCGCTGGCGGTGAACGGCTTCGGCCTGGCGCTGAGTCCACTCGTGGCGCAAGTCGGCGAGCCACGGTTGCAGGGCCTCATTGATGCGGCGGATTTCCTCGAAGCGGAGCCGGCCATTTTCAGGCGTGGGAGACATCTGGACATATTGCAGCTTGCGTTGGACGAGCTCCGCCGGATCGCCCAGCGGCGAGCGGTCGTCGGAGAGCACGTAGCGCTCGGGATGCCATTGGAGCTCGCGCAAGCGCTGCTTGATTTCGGTGGGGTCCTCCCAAGGCTCCCCCTCTCTGGGGATCGGCAGTTGCAGCGTGGCGGAGATCACCATCAGCCCGGGCGGGCGGAGTCCAAAGAACTGATGGATGAGCAGGTCGGTCACCTGGTCGTACTTCGCCCCACCGATGCCGTGCAAGAACAGATCGCCCAGCACCAGCCGGGCCCAAAGCGTGGTGATCAGGGCGCGGCTGCGAATCTTGATGCCCCGGCAGGAATGGTCCAATAGCCGGCCGACGGCGCGGGACGGATCGGCATCGGCCGTCAAAGGCAGCGCAATCTCCAAACCGTTGCGATTGGTGAGCAGCACTTCCTGGCCGTGTTGGGCGACGAACAGCGGGCGGCGCAGCGGGTCCTTGGTCGACCAGATCCAGAACGGGGCTTCCAGCCAGGGACCGTCGGCCACGAGTTCGGGCACGGGATGGGCCGAATTGCGAATGCGATGGGCCTGGCGGTAGATGCGGATGGTGCCGTTGTACACTTCGCGGAACCGCGGCAGATGCGCCACGAGATGCGTCAGGAACCAGGCGAACGATTCCGACTGGCAGACGCGGCTCTGGGGAATCTCCAGGGTCTGCACTCCCCATTGCCCTTCCAGTTGATGCCGCGCTTGGGCCAGGCATGCGCCGAGGTTGTCGGTCTGCCGCGCCCGCTGGAGGACCATCGGCCAGTACTGCCGCAACAAGGGGTCGGGAACCAGGGTTGCGAGCCGCTCCACGGCGCGTTGGCCGAAGTCGGCCAGCGCCGCGCGATCGAGGATCTGCCGTTGCTCGAAGGGGATCGGTTTGCCATGTTCATCGAAGGGGATCGAGGCGATGGCCGGATCTTGCAGCGATCCGCCGGGCACCCGCAGCGCGGTGCTCTTGATCGTATCGCTGTCGATGAGCAGGTTGATGCCCACCGCTCCGTAGCGCCCGGCCAGATGGCCCAGGGCGAAGTTCTTGAACCACACCCCGGGATGGAAAAGTTGCGGCTGGTGGCCGGCCAGGAAGATCAGCTCCGAACTGCTCGGGAAAAGCGGGGCCACGTCGCGGTAGGTCGAGGTCCAGCGTTGGGCGTCGCGGAGCAGCTCGCGCCGCGCCTGCCGCGACAGTCGTTCGAGCGACCAGCCCTGGAAGTCGTAGTTCTGCTGGGCGTGGAGCTGGACGTTCTGGGCGATCACCGGCCCGATTTCAGAGAAAGGGGGCTCGACCAGCGCGGAACGATTTTCGCGGGGCGCGCGGAACTGGCGGAACTCGACGGGCGTGGTGGAGGGAAGCATCCGTGTCAGTCTCCGCAATACGCGGTGCTACCGGAGAGCCGGCACGAGACGCGCCGCTTGACGGCCTCCGTCGCGCGCCGCAGCACTTCGCGATAAACCTCCAGCCGCGTGTCGCCGTTGTCCAGCGCGCCGCCGAAGGACCGCGTTTCGTCGAGATAGATCAAGGGGACCGGCAGTTCGACGATCCGCAGATCGAGCGCCGCGGCCTGGACCCATAGTTCCAGCGGCATCGCGTAACCGGTTTCGGTGATTTCGATCTCCCGCAACGATTTGACCCGGTAGGCCTTGAAGCCGCAAAAGGCGTCGGTCAGGCTCAAACCCAATTGCCAGTTCACCTCGGCGGTGATGATGCGGTTGATGTGCCGCCGCTGGGCGGGCGCCGCGGTGTCGCCGGCGAACCGCCGCAGGTAACGGCTGCCGGAGACGATGTCCACGCCATGGCAGGCGTTGACGAACTCGGGAATTCGCTGCGGTTCGTGCTGCCCGTCGCAATCGATGGTCACCAGCGTGTCATAGCCCTGGCGAATCGCATAGGCGAACCCGCTCCGCAGGGCGGCGCCGTAGCCCTGGTTCTGCGGATGGCGGAGGTGGTGAATATCGCTGCGAACGGCCAACAGATCGGATGTGCCGTCGGTCGAGCCGTCGTCGACCACCAGCACGGCCTGGCTATAGCGCACGGCCTGATCGAGCACCGGCACGAGGTGCCGCACTTCGTTATAAACCGGCAAAACGGTCAATGTGCGGTGGGTCATGTGTTAATTATACACGAGCGGTCGGCAGGGGGCAGTCGGCAGGGGGTGGGAAGGGCCGTTTTCGATTCTGGATTTCCGCCTTGCCCCTTCCGTCTTCCTACGTCACCCACGCCAAGGGGTCGCGTTCCTGCCGGCTGGCCCAGACCTCGATTTGCGGGAACTGCTGCGAAAGCACGGCGGCCAACTGTTCCAGGGCGAAGCGTTCGCTGGCATAATGGCCGGGGAGCACGAGCCCCACCGCGGCCGCTTCGGCCTCCAGGCAGGCGTGGAAGCGCAACTCGCCCACCACCATCGCGTCGCAGCCCAACTGAATCGCCCGCTCCAACAACTCGCCCGCGGCCCCGCAGGCGACGGCCACCGTTCGCACCGGCCGCTCCGGACTGCCGACGATCTGCAAGGCGGGGATGGCCAGGAATCGGCGCACCCGCTGGGCCAGATCGGCCAGGGCAATGGGCACTTCCAGCCAACCCCAACGGCCGGTGGCCCGTCCGCTGTCGGCCGTCAGCAAGGGCGTGACGCCGCGAAGCTTCAGGGCGGCGGCCAACTGTTGATTGATTCCCCGCGGCGCGGAATCGAGCGCCGTATGCGGGCTGTAGACGGCGATCCGCGCCGCGACCAGGTCCAACAGCATTCGCCCCGCGCTGGTCTCCGCCGTCACGCGGCGCACGGCCCGGAAGAGAAACGGATGATGGCTGACGACCAGGTCGGCACGGGCTTGGATCGCCTCGGCAACCGTGACCGGTGTGATCGTCAGGCAGGTCATCAAGCGTTCCACCGGCCGCGCCGGGTCGCCGATGAGGAGCCCCACGTTGTCCCACTCCTCGGCCAGCGCGGCGGGGGCGAATTGCTGCAGGAACGCGGCGATTTTTTCCAGGGGGATCATGTTTCGTAGGATTGCGATTACGGCTCGGCGGGAAAGCGGTAGTTGAACACCCGCGGGCCGCCCACTTCTTCGGCGCGAATCCAAAGCGTGCGGCCGATCAACTGCTGGCCGTCGGAGAGCCGATAGACGTGGACGGCCAGCCCGGGGGGCAGGTCGATGATGTCGATTTTCTGCCGCTGCCGGGCGGGCGCGAATAACTGGCAGCGGAAATTGACCCTTCGCGACGTTTCGTTGATGAAGCGCTGCTCGACCTGCAATTCGCCGCGGGAGTCGATTTGCGTGCGGACCTGGATCGAGATGTCACCCAGCCCGACGATCAACTGCCGGTACACGCTGAACTGGTAGGGGCGATCGGCCTGAATGTCGAAATCGACGCGGATATCGTGCTCCCCGGTCGCGGTGTCGCTGGGCAAGAACACCTGAAACGCCTGCTGCAGCTCCTCGCCCGGGCCGAGGTGGAAATTGGCCTGTTTGGGCGACACGCGCCAACCTTCGGGCACGACCATGGTCGCACGGCCGGAGACCTCCTGGCGGAACGGATTTTTCAGGCGGAAGGAGTTCTCGTGCCCCTGGCCGAAGATGCTGGGAACGTGGTCGCGGGCCAGCGCGAAATCCATCCGCCAGCGGGCGAGCGCTTCGTGGAGCCCGGTCACAAAGGTGGGCAAGCGACCGACTTCGATGAGCTGGCCCTGGGCCTGGCGGGCGGGGACGCGGCTCCGTCCCCAGAGATCGTACTGCCGCAGGTTGTCGCCCAGGTAGAGCGTCTCGTGGACGGGCCGCCGGTCGTTCCACACCGCCATCACGGCGCCGTCGGCGTGGGCGAAGACTTCGTTGCGGCTGCCGTGGGGCAATTCGAGGCTTCCCAGGTACTTGCTCCCGCCCAACAACAGCGCGGCGGTCCGCCACGCCAGGAACAATTCGTTCACGGTGCCGTCGGCTTGCATCAATCCCCGCTCTTCGTCGAACGGATCGGGCACGCAAATGCCCTGCGCCTTATGGATCTTCGCGGTGATGGTGCGGCGGACAAACTCCGCGGCGCGGGTGTCCAGCGGATATTTGCCCCGCGGCAGCGGCTCGAGCACGGTCCAACGTTCGGTCTTCGCGGCGGCGGTCCCATCCAGGTAGGCGCCCAACTCGTCTTCGGTCAGCGGCGGGTCGGTGGAAAGGTTCAAGAACCGCCAGGGCGCGGTTTTGCCGGGTGCCGGCGGCGGCCGATTCATCCAACCCCAGCCGATCCCCAAATTCATCTCCTGGCCGAAGCGGTTCATCGCACCGCGCACCTGATCGATCTTGCCGGCCAGGTTGGGGTAGCCCACGAAGCTCGTATCGCGATCGTGACCGAGCTGCCACCAGTGCACCTGGGAAGCCACCCGCGCCAACAGCGGCTCCAGCGACGGATACCATTTGTCGGGACCGGCGGCGAACACGTCGGCGGCCACCAGCGTGCCCTGCTCGTCGGCCGGGGCGCTGCTGTCGGGGAGCGGCTGGGCGAGGATGCCCACCACTTCGACTCCGTGCGAGTTGAGCCGCTCGTTGAACGAGAGGAATTGATCGATCTGCTTGTCGCTGGCCCCATCGCTGTACCACAGCGGATACTTCAGCCAATGCACGCCCGCATGATGGACCAAGGCGGCCAGGGCCGGCAGCGGCAAGGGATGATCGCCGTGGGGCAGACTCCAACTGAACTCGCTCCCCTCGTTGAGCGCCAACGGCTCGAGCAGGGCCAACGTCACCGCTTGCTCGCAGGACGCTTTCTCGGAGCCGGCCAACATCGACCGCACGCGGTAGAATCCCGGCCCCGGCAATGGGGGTTTCCAGTGGATTTCGCCGGTGGCCAGCGGGCGGTGCTCCGTGGGGTCGGCCAGTCCGCCCATCGTGCCGGAAACCGGCTTCAGCACCGGTGTCCGCTCCTCGGTGACGACGCTTTGCCCGAAAACGTCGTCCACCTGAAAACGGACCCGCGTTTTCCCATCGAGGAATCCGGAAACCATGCAGGCGATGTCGATTTGCGCCGGGTCGGTGAACACGCCGGTGGGGCTGGGAGTGCTCACGACCAGCTTGGGCAGCCGCGCGAGCCAAATATCACCGAACCACGCCGTGCCGTGCAGGTCTTCCCGTTTCCCCCGCGCCTTCGGCTCCAGGTGCACGCCGATCACGGCCGTGCAGGTGTTTTCGTGTTGCGGCGAGAAAGGCCCCAGCCGCAGGCGTTTCCACGATTCCTGGGAGACCTTTTCCGATTGCAGCGTTTCCAGCGGCTTCTGATTTTCGTCGAGGAAGGTGACGGAAAAATAGGCCCGGTCGTACTTCAGGTCTTTGGTCTTGATGACGCCTTCCAACACGTAGTTGAACAGCGCCCGGGCGGGGATGGAAGGACTTGCCGCGGCGCCGCCCCCTCCGTCGAGGTGGATTTGCACCGAGCGCTGCTTGGCCGCCGGGGCGTCGTCGTTGATCTTGAAGGATACATAATGGGGAAAACCCGGGCCACGGATGCGGGTCCAGCGGTCGGGCCAGAGATCGAAGTCCCGGTCCCAGGACGAATCGAAGGTGCAATGGAAGATTTCCACCGCGGCCGGATAACGTTCCTCGATAGGCGCATCACGGCCGATCGCTACAATCAACAGGGGCAGGAGAATCTGTATCACGGAAATGACCTACGTGATGTCACTATGCGCCAATTCCAACTATCGTCCACCGGCCGACGAGGATCAGAGCAAAAATGACAACAGCCTGATCGCGCGGGTGGAAGCGCCAAGGGACTGGGGTTGGAACGGGATCTAATGCATAATCGCTGTTCGTCCTTTCTTCATCGTTCGTCCTTCATACTTTCTTTTTTTCCGTTCACCATCCACCCAATAAAATGCCTGCACTAAAAATCGCCATCGAGCTGTCGAGCCTGAATCTCCCCTTGCGGGAAGCATTGAAAACCGCCGCCGGGTTGGGAGTGGAGGGGGTGGAAATCGACGCCCGCCGCGATCTGCCGGGCCCGCGGGTGGCGCAGACCGCGCTGCGCGACTTGCGGCGGCGGATGGAAGACTACCGCTTGAGAGTCTCCACCGTCCGCTTTCGCACCCGGCGGTCCTATTACGCGAGTGCCGATCTGGATGCCCGCATCGAGGCCACCAAACAAGCGTTGCAACTGACCCATGCGCTGGGGGCGACGGTGCTGAGCAACCAGATTGGCCGTGTCCCCAGCGATGCCAAATCCCCGGAGTGGAACGTGTTGGTCGACGTGCTTAACGACCTGGGCGACTTCGGCCAGCGCGTAGGCGCGCGGCTGGCCGCGGAAACCGGCAGCGAGAGCGGTCCGGAGCTGGCCCGGCTGCTGGCAACCCTGCACGAGGGCGCGCTGGGCGTCGATTTCAACCCCGGCAACCTTTTGCTGGGCGGACATGACCCGCTGGAGGCGATAGCACAGCTCGGCCCTTCGATCGTTCACGTGCGTCTGGCGGATGCCGCCATGGAAACCGTGAGCCAAGGCCGCCATGTCCCGTTGGGGCAGGGCATGATGGACACCCCCTCTATTCTGGGTGCCCTCGACGAGTACGGCTATCGGGGTTGGTTTACCGTGGGCAGTTTGTCGTCGTCGAACGCCCAGGGGGAAATCACCGCCGCGGTCGAGTACCTCCGTGGGCTGTAATGATTAGAATAGAGTGAGGGCTGGGCGCCGTGGCCGCCGCCTTTTCGAGGCATCGCCGGGATTCACCCGAGCGGATTTATGAGCAATTCCAGGACCTACGCCAAAGAGATCCTGCGCTGGAGCGGAGTCGCTTTGTTCGGCGGCTTTGGTCTCTGGCTCTTGTTTGGGGCTTGGTACGGCGTCGTCGCCGTGGGAAAGGTCAGTTGGTTCGGCGCGCTGTTTGGGATTCTCTGCCCCGCAGTGATGGCCACCCCGTTCCTCGCTGCGGGATATTTGTTTCTTTATCGCCAGTATCGAAAACTACTCGTCGTTCTGGGCTGGGTTGGCGGCATGGCCATATTTTTTGCGGGCATATCGCTCCCCGAGCAGTTGGGGCTATACAAGATCGCGCATCGCGGCAATCCCGAGATCGACGACTATGGATTCCTCAGTTTTCCACTCGTGCTGCTCTCGTTGCTTGGACCGTATTACGCGGCCGGTTGGTTTTATCGCTTTTGCCATGAATGGGCGTACCCGGGAACGGTGGAAAAGACACAGGCCACGCGTTGGCTGGTGTGGTCGGGCATAGGTCTTGTAGTCGCGGGAGCGGTGCTGGCGGGTTGCGGCCTGTTGGCCGGCGCGTTGACCGTCGCGAAACCCCCACTGCAATTGTCGCCCGCGGGGTCGCCGGCCGGCGTGTTGCGCTGGGGTGCCGGAGTGTCCGCAATCGGCGCGTTATTGCTGTTTCTAGGGTTGGTGCGTCGAACGCCGCTCCTGTCATGGAGGAAACGCCTCGTGGCGGCGCGTGAGGCCGCGGGGGATCCCCCCCAACTATGATGATCCACCGCAGCACTGCAAAACGCCGAGACCATGCAGCGAGCGTCCGCACGCGAAGCGTCGTGGAATTGGCGATCGGGATCATCATTGCCTGGCTGCTGATCGAGACCTGGTGCATTGAAGGGTTGGTGGTGCCGGTGTGGGTGCCCAGCGGCTCGATGGCCGAAACCTTGCTGGGAACGCACCGCGAAGTGACCTGCGGCGATTGCGGATATCAGTTTGTGTGCGGGACGGATCTCAAACCCTTGAACCGCCAGGCCGTTTGCCCGAATTGCGGTTACGGCGACAATGATCTCTCGCAGCAGCCCGAAGTGGACGGCGACCGGCTGTTGATCGACAAAGCGGCATTCCTGCTCCGCCGACCGCGGCGCTGGGAAGTGGCCGCCTTCCGCCATCCGTTCCACGCGAACATGATCTGCGTGAAACGCGTGGTGGGTCTGCCGGGCGAGAGCATCGAGATCCGCCAGGGCGATTTGTACGTCGACGGCCGCATTCAGCGGAAGACGTTGGCCCAGCAGCGGGCGATGTCGGTCCTGGTGTACGACGCCAACCACCCGGCCACGCACACGGCGGATCTGCCCCGGGGTTGGCAAAACGAGCGCGGCGACGGCGGCTGGCGCATCCAGGAGGGCCGCTTCACCCACGCGGCCCAGCCCCCAGGCGGGAGTGTCGACTGGTGTGTGTTCCATCATTGGCAGCGCGGCGGCGGCTCGGCCCGTGAGGCCCCGATCCGCGACGAGAACGGCTATAACCAGGGCGGGTTTCGCAGTTCCTCGTCCGGTGTAACCGTGGCGGACCTGCGGCTGGCCTTTCGGCTGGTCCGCACCGCGGGCGCGGGCCGACTTCTGGTTCGCGCCACCGATGGCGACCAGGAGTTCCTCGTTCGGCTCGACCCAAGTGCCGGGCGGTACGAAGTGTCGGCCAACCCTGTTCACCTGCGGGCCTCCGGGGCGATCCCCACGATTGGAGGTGCAGGACCACATCAGATCGACGTATCGCTGGTCGACCGGCAATTTCTGCTGGCCATCGACGATCGGACGCTGGCCACGTTTCCGTTGGATCTGCCGGCGCAGCAGCAGGGAACCGCCCACCCGCTGGCTATCGGCGCCGATGGCCCGGGATTGGAGATTGACGACGTGCGGGTGTACCGCGACATTTACTATACTGAAGCAAGCGGGGGGGCAGCGCACTGGGCGCTGGATCGTCCCGTGCGTCTGGGCAGCGACGAGTATTTCATGCTCGGCGATAACAGCCCGCTGTCCGACGATAGCCGGACCTGGCCACAAGGACCGTGCGTGCCGGCGAATTTATTGTTCGGCAAGCCCTTATTGGTACACTTCCCCGCCCGGCAGGTGAACCTGTGGGGCTGGGGCATTCAACTTCCGGATCTGGCAAAAATTCGCTATATTCGCTAATTAGACGCGGCGCGGTTTGAGACGATTCAAACCGGAACGTAGGGACAGGTTCGAATCCTTCTTAACCGTACGCAATATATGTCCAAACGCAAAAGCATCCCGCCCAAGACGTCGTCGAGCGGCAAACCGGCCGAGCAGACATTTTTGTCCCACCTGCCGTCGTCGGCGGTGATCCGTGAAACGATCGAATCGATCGTGGTGGCCTTCGTATTGGCCTTCCTCTTTCGAACGTTCGAGGCGGAAGCATTCGTCATTCCGACTGGCTCGATGGCCCCCACGTTGATGGGGCGACACAAGGACCTGGTCTGTCCGCGGTGCGGCTACCCGTTCCAGGTCAGCGCCAGCGACGAAGTCGACGCGGAGACCGGCAACTCCCGCGGCCAAGCCAGCGAAGTGGTCCGCGGCACCTGCCCCATGTGCCGGTTCACGGCCGATATCGGCCCCGACAATCCCACGGGGGTGGCTTATCCTTCCTACCTGGGCGACCGGATCCTGGTGAGCAAGTTCGCCTTCGAGATCGGCAAGCCGCGGCGGTGGGACGTCACGGTGTTCAAGTATCCGGACAGCGCGAAAACGAACTTCATCAAGCGGATGATCGGCCTGCCGGACGAAACGGTGCGAATCACCCACGGCGATATTTACGTCAAGGGCGACCACGATGCGGGCTTTACCATCGCCCGCAAGCCGCCCGACAAGCTGCTGGCGATGCTCCAGCCGGTGTATGACAACGATTACGCGTTGCCCTTCTTGATCGATCAGGGTTGGCCGCCGCGGTGGCAGCCCGTTTCGCATCCGGCGGCGGGAGCGTGGCAGACTTCGCCCGATTACCGCAGTTTTTCCAACGACGGGACCGCACCCGCGGACACCTGGCTCCGCTACCAGCACTGCCCTCCCACCTACGAGCAATGGCAACACCTGGAGCACGGCGAAGCACTGGGCGCGCACGGGCCGCGGGCGGAGCTGATTACCGATTTCACGGCCTACAACACCAACCGCGAAACGAGAAACGTGGCCGATGGCAGTCCGTCCCCCGACGCCGACGCGCTGGGCTTGAACTGGGTCGGCGACCTGGCCCTGGGCCTCAGTGTGAAGGTGCAAAGCCCTGCCGGCACGCTGACGCTGGAATTGATCAAGGGCGGCCGGCACTTCACCTGCCGCATCGACGTGGCCAGCGGCGCGGCGCGGTTGGCGATCGACTCGCTGGCGTCCTTCCGCCCGGCCGCGACGACGCCGCTGCGGGGGCCGGGCACGTATCGCGTGATGTTCTCCAACGTGGACGAAGAGCTGCGGCTGTGGATCGACAATAAGCTGATCGCGTTCGACGCGCCGACCGCCTATCCCCCCTTGAACAACATCCAGCCGCGGGCGGCCGACCTGTCGCCGGTGGGCATCGCCACGCGCGGCGCGGCCTTGGAAGTCCAGCACGTCAGGGTCCTCCGCGACCTTTACTACATCGCCGTGCCGGCATCGTTGCGACGGGGGATGATTGCCGAATACGATCCCTACAGCGTGATTCCCGCTTCGCCGGCGGGGCTGACTCCCGACGACCTGGCGCAGTTCTTTTCCGATCCCAGCCAGTGGTCGGTGTTCAGCACTATCGCGCCCATCGATTTCCACCTGGCCGACGGGCAATACCTGATGCTGGGCGACAACAGCGCCCGCAGCAAGGATAGCCGGCTGTGGGACCATGATTACTATGTGGCGCGGGACTTGTTGATCGGCAAGGCGCTGTTCATCTATTGGCCGCACTCGTGGAACAAGATCACGGTGTGGGGCCACGATATCCCGCTGCCCTATTTCCCCAATTTCGGCCGCATGAAGCTGGTGCGATAAGGCACGCAGGGCAAGGAAGCCGATGAAACGCTATGCCTGGGCCGGCTGGGGCGACGTGAACGCCCTCTTCGGCCTGATCCTCGACAATCTGGCGGTGATGGTCGGCCTGGTGGTGCTGCTCTGCGGCGCCGACCCGGTGGCCGAGGGGCGCTTCTCGCGGGAGTTCGTGCTCACGCAGATGATCCCCGGCTCGGCGCTGGGGGTGGTGCTGGGCGACCTGGCCTACACCTGGATGGCGATCCGCCTCGCCCGCCGCAGCGGCCGCACCGACGTGACCGCCATGCCGCTGGGGCTCGACACGCCCAGCACGTTTGCCGTCGGTCCGCTGGTGCTGCTGCCGGCGTTGCACCAAGGCCTGAATCGCTATGGATTCGACCATCACCAGGCGATGGTCTTCAGTTGGCACGTGGGGGCCGTGGTGCTGGTCGTCACCGGCGTGTTCAAGACCGTGCTGGCCCCGCTGGGCGGGAAGATCCGCCAATGGGTGCCGCGGGCCGGACTGCTGGGCTCCCTGGCCGGACTGGCCCTGGCCCTGATCGCCTTTGTGCCGCTCTGGCAACACATCGCGGCCGTGCCGGTCGCGGGCATGCTCTCGTTGACGGTGATTCTCGCCACCCTGGTGGCCCACCGCGCGCTGCCCGGCCGCATCCCGGGCGCACTGGCGGCGGTGGTGCTGGGCGCACTGGTCTACCTGGTCAGCGACTACCTGGGACGATGGTTCGGCTGGACCGTGGTGCCGCCGGCCGACCCGCAGGCCACGGCCGCCTGGCAGGCCCCGCAACTGCTACCGGCGTGCTCCTGGAACCTGCTCTGGTGGCAGCGCGTGGGCCTGCAAGCGCTGGGCTGTCTGCCGGTGATGCTGCCGTTCGCCTTGGCCACGATCGTGGGCGGGATCGATTGCACCGAAAGCGCGGCGGCCGCCGGCGATGAGTACGACACCCGCGGCATTCTCTTGACCGAGGGGCTGGCGTCGGTGGCGGCCGGGCTCTGCGGCGGCGTGATCCAGAACACGCCCTACATCGGCCAGCCGGCCTATAAGGCCATGGGCGGCCGCGCGGCCTACACTTTGGCCACCGCGGTGCTGGTGGGGGCCGCGGGACTGCTGGGCTGGTTTTCCTGCTTGTTCCAGTGGCTGCCGGCCGCGGCCGCCTTTCCGATCCTGGTTTTCGTGGGGCTGGAGATTGCCGCGCAGTCGTACCGGGCCACGCCCGTCCGCCACTACCCGGCCCTGGCCATCGCGGCCCTGCCCACGCTGGCCTACCTGGTGCTGATGGCCGTGGAGATGGTGCTCGCCGGGCGTACGCCGGCCGGGGGGACTTTGCCGGCCGTGCAAGCGCTGCGTTGCCTGGCCAACGGGTTCATCGTGACCAGCCTGCTCTGGGCCTCGGCGCTGGCCTCGCTGCTGGATGGAAAACGACTGCGGGCGTCGGCCTACCTGGGAGTGGCCAGCCTCGCCAGTTTGTGCGGCATCATCCATTCGCCGCTGTCGCCGGCCGCCATCGCCTGGCCGAGCGACGTGCTGGCGCAAATGTCGCACGACCCGGCGATCCTCTGCCAATCGCCCTACCATTGGTCCGCCGCCTATGGCTTGGCGGCCGTTCTATTGCTGACGCCGGGCGTATTTGGGCGGGGAGAAGAGCCGGAGCCGCGCGAGGGCGCGGCGGCGTAGGGCGAGTCCAGATGATTCATGGCCAGGGATGTTCGGACGCAGCGTGCGCAATTAAAGCCCGACGCGCAAGCGAGGCTAAGTCTTGATGACTTCCTCGCTTGCGCTTCGGGCTTCTGTTTGGCCGTGAATAATCCGGGCGAGTCGAACGCAGCACGCCGCGGCACAAGAATTCGGCGGAAAATAGTCGGCCTCGTTGACCGCGCTTCGCGCGGTGCATGTCGAGGATCTGCCCGCTTTTGCTGCGACGCAAAGAGTAGTATACAGGCGCATAGAACATGGCCACGATCAGCCGATTTTACCCGCAATGGCACAAAGGAGGAAAACGCTGGCTTGTTGGAGAACCGCCGCGCCTCCTGTGCGATATTTGGGCGACGGCACGCCCGAAACCCCTAGCAAAATAGCCTAACTACGGAATTGTACGATGGTCTCCCCGCTACATGCCATTTTGAAATATTTGCCCGGTTAACCTTCGTCGCAAACGCTCATCTCTTTCAGCAGTCTTAGGACTATTCCGCAGGCTCCAAGACTCCACCCGCCGAGCAGGAGCGCATGGAAAACCATCGTCTGCGTCTTTGTTACATAGAAGATATAACCGTGATCGCTCAATGAGCAGGTGCGCCCCGTCGCCGGGTCTGGTGCCGTTGGACTAATGGAGCTCCAATACGCGAATAATGCGAAGGAGAGGAAGAATGCGATAAATCCCACCACAATCCCAGCGGTCGCAATCGTTTTTACCGTTTTCTCGGCCTTCAACATGTTTTGCTACACACCATTGGAAAACACCTTCCCGCTGAACCGCCATATACGGGACGTAACCATCATGCGTGGTTCGGCAGAGAGTACGTCAGAACCAGGGTGGCCAAAACAGGGAGAACAAGACCTGCTCCGCTATAAGGACGACACAGCAATATTTCGGCCATTTTGCACGGATTGTCCAAATCGCTGCCACAGCAAGGGCAGTGAGCAACGGGGTGACCACGGCCTGGAGAACACGGATGTCGAGCGGCGGCACGCGGCTGTGGTACTCTGCCCCAATATCAACGAGCAACGATAACAGCACAAGCGTCCAATAAAACGATATCCCTCGCACACAGAAGAGACAGAACGCCCAGGACTTGCTCATCGTTTCACGCGACACGGCTGAGGCGACCCCCGTTCTTACGCGCTATTAGGGAACATCTGCCCGCTGCTGCAAAACATTCATCAGCTAACCATCATGGGTGGTGTGCTTTGATTCCCGACTCGACAGACTATTCTAACGGGTATGATCCCGAACCCCAAACGCCTTTGGTTTCACTACAGGGAAATGCTGTTGCCCGTGCTTGCCTGGGCAGTCCCGTGTAGTTCGTTGGCATTAAAAAGGATGTTGGCGAACCTTGTCTGGGCGATCGTCGGGCTTATCTTCGGTGCCTCTGTTGGAAACTCTTTTGCATACTGGACGGCGGGGCAGGATCAGGGAAAATTACGGATACTGGGAGAGTTCCTGGTCGTTGACACAATCCGCGGTGCAGTGGTTGGGGTGTTCGTCGGCTACGCCGTGGGACTCGTCTTCGATGCTGTGCCTGGATCAGGCGCTAGACGGCTTCAAGTTGTCCGATTTTTCTGGGGCTTGTTGTTGGTGGCTAGCTTTTTGATCTATATGGCGTCACCCTTTCCCGCCATAAGGGAATAGGCTTGTTATACGCCATTTCAAAAGATCGGCCCGATGATCTGCCGTATATAGGGCATAACCATCGTGGGCGGGGCCTACCTTTTCCTTTTCGTGAATAGCTCCACCAGGGTTCGCCCGCAAAGGACTGGTCGAAAAATAACTTCCCGGTCTTGTTTCCTTTTCCGTAGCCCAGGCATTTATGCCTGGGACGCAAATCGCACGTTCGCGGACCGCCCGCTATCCCCGGTCCGCCGCCGTAGGCGGCGGACCGGGGATAGCGGGCTTTGTATTGGGGCGCCGCCGTAATCCCAGGCATAAGTGCCTGGGCTACGGAAATCGGAAAGTTATTCTTCGGCGTGACGTAAGCCGCGGCACGCCCTCCGTCCACCCATCAAGTCAGCTCCTCGATGCGATAGCCTTTGCGCTGCGGGCGGCTCACCAGAGAGCTGGCCTCGGCGTCGCCGACAAAGTCCTCCCGCAGCGGATCCCAGGTCAACTTGCGGCCCAGCCGCAAGGCGATGTTCGCGAGGTGACAGGAAGAGACGGTGCGGTGGTGGGTGTAGGCGTCGGAGATCGGTTGCCGGCGCTCGCGGACACACTGGAAAAAATCGGCCATGTGATCGCCCGGCTGCCGCCCCTGGCAGAGCGATTGCACGGCGTCGCGGAGCCATCCTTCGTCGCGCTTGCCGAGCTCGTCGACCGCATCGCCGACGAGCTTCTGCCGGTTGACGAAGATCCGCCCGCGATCGCCTTCGAACCAGATGCCGTTGTCGGGGCTGAACTGCTGGTCGGGATAGGTGGCCGAGCGCGGCAGCGGCAGCGGATCGAACCAGGCGGCGTTGGCGGGGCCGTGGCGGACCTCGATCGTCGAAGCGTCGGCAAATGTCAGCTCGCACTGGAAGCCGACGGGCGTGTTGTAACAGTTCGCGCCGCCGGGGAGTTCACCCCGCCCGGCGATGGCGACCGGACCGGTCTGCTGCTGGCCCAGTCCCCACTGCGCAATGTCGACGTGATGGGCGCCCCAATCGGTCAACTTGCCGCCGGAATACTCCAGCCACCAGCGGAAGCGGTAGTGGCAGCGCTCGGGCACGTAGGCCACTTGCGGCGCCTGGCCCAGCCAGAAGTCCCAGTTCAGCCCCGGCGGCGGCTCGCGGGCGGGGAACGGCCCGCCCCGCGGCCCACAGCCGAGCGAGCAAATGGCGCGGGCGACCTTTCCCAGCCGGCCGCTGCGCACCAGCGCCAAGGCCTTCAAGAACGTGGCCGTGCTCCGCTGTTGCGTGCCCACCTGGAGCACCCGCCCCGAGTCGCGAAGCGTGCGGCAGATCAACTTGCCCTCGTCGATGGTCAGCGTCAGCGGCTTCTCGCAATACACGTCCTTGCCCGAGCGCAATGCGCGGATGGCGATGGCCGCATGCCAATGGTCGGGCGTGGCGATGGTCACCACGTCGATATCGGGCCGGTCCAAGAGCGAGCGGAAATCTTCGTAGATTGGCACTTTCCGGTCGCGGACGAACTTCTCGGCGCGGCGGCGGTCGACGTCGCAGCAGGCCACGAGGTCGGCGAATTGCATCGCTCCCAGGGCGTCGCCGCAACCTTGTCCGCCCAGCCCGATGGCGCCGAGCCGCAAGCGATCGTTCTTCGACGCCGCGCGGGCCGGGGAAGTGGTACACAGGTAGGGCACGAAAGCACCGGCGGCGATCGCGGCCGAGCGTTTCAACAGCGCGCGGCGGGTCGAGAGCGCGTAGGGTGGGTCGAGCGCAGCAAGCCCCACTCTACTCACTGCGGCGAGCATGCCGACCCTCGGCTTCGCCGAGTGACGGCATGCCACCCAACCGTTCGGCCTATTCTCCGTGCCCATGTACACCTCCTCGGCCCCAGGCTTGGCGCATCGCGTCGCAAAGCCTGACGTGTTGGCGGGGGGAGCCGCGATTGGCCGCGCGGATCGCGAGCACTCCGCCCCACAGGGCCGGCAGGCCCAGCAAGGGCAGATGCAGAAGCCCGCCCACCACGGCCAGCAGGCCGGCGAGCCAAAGCAGCTCGGGGTCGTTGCGATTGCGTGCCCGGCGGCCCGCCCACAATGCGGCGACGAGCACCAGGAGCGACACGCCGAGGTACGCCACGGCGTAGAGAATCACCCCCAGGTAGTCGGCCGAGCGCTCGGCCGTTTGCCGGTGATACCAGGCCACCATCAGGCCGGCGGCGCGCCACAGCACCAGGCCGGTGAGCCCCGCGGCCAACAGCAGGCTCAGGCTCAACAGCGGGGTCAACGCCGGACAGTTGAGGATCGGATGGGAGATCGCTTCCGGGCTTTGGCGGCACGCGTTTTCGCGTTCTTCCATCCACTCCCGCGACATCAGCGAGCGGAGCAACAAGAAACAGCCCAGCACCGCGCTCAGCCAGGCGACGATGGGAAGCACCGCCGTCCAGAACAGCATCTGCAAATCGTCGGGCCATCGGCAGAGTTCGAAGAGCATGGAGAGCGTCAACGAGAAGACAAACCCGCATCCCAGGTAGACAATCCCCGCGAATCCCAGCAGGCCGGCCCGCGTGGAGGGCGTGCGGCGAAGCCAGGTGAAGGCCACCGCGTGGACCAACAGTAGCGTGGCCCAATATTGGAGCATCCGCGCCGCCTGCGCGGTCGGCGGGGCCGCCGCGGGGCCCCCGGCCAGCATATAGCGGACCAACAACCACCCTATGCCAACGACGCCCGAGAGCGCGCAGCATTCCAGCACGGCAATCAACCCGACCAGGCAGCGGCCGCCGTAGACGCGCGGCGGGCGAGCGTCGGGAGGCGGTTCTTTAGCGGGCGACTGTCGATCCATCAGCGGCTTTGCCTTGCTCTTGCGGTAATTCGAAACAGGCGGCTTCCCGGTCATTGCGGACCAGGAGAAACCGGCCGGCCAGGGCGGGGTTGTTCCAGGTCTTCGCTTCCAAGGCCGCAAAATGTCCCAGTTCGCGAAGTCCGGCGGGCGTCGGCGCAACCAGAAAGACTTCGCCGCTTTCGGCCTGCACCAGCAGCAGATTGCCGGCCAACAGCAGTTGGCCGTGATGATAGCGGCCCGCCCGCCAGCGACGCTCTCCGGTGGCCAGGCTCACGCATACCAGCACCCCATTGTCCAAGCCGTAAAGGTGGTCTTTGTGGACCACGGCCGTGGAAAATTTACTGGAGAGTGCCCTGCTCTTCCAGAGCAATTGCGGCTCCCACTGGCCTGCGGAGGGGTGCGTCACGCGAAACAGCGCGCCCCCTTTTCCATAGCCGGTGGAAACGAACACCTGGTCGGCCGCGCCGGCGGCGGCGATCGGCTGCGTGCAATTGGGGTAATCGGAATTGGTCCAGGGAAAGCTCCAGAGGGCCCGCCCTTGGGCCACGTCGTGGGCCGTGACGCCGGCCGAGTCGTAGAGCAGGATCTGCGGCACGCCGGCCAGCGTGGCCAGCAGGGGCGAACTATAGCCGGCCTGCGCGGCGGCGGCCCGCCACGCGCGTTTGCCCGTCTGCTTGTGATAGGCGGCCAGCGAGATGCCGTTCCGGCCGGTGGGGCTGACGAGGACCAGATCGTCGACGATCAACGGCGAGCCGCTGACGCCGTAGTCAATGTTCTCGGCCTGATTGTCGGCGAGCATATTGACCGACCACAACACCCGGCCGCTGTCGGCTTGCAGGCAATTGAGCAGGCCCGTGGCGCCGACCGTGTAGACGCGATCGCCGACCACGCTCGGCGTGGCGCGGGGGCCCGGCCCGGCGGTGCAATTGAAGCGTTGCCGGTCGGCATGGCGCCACAACGGTTCGCCGTTGGAGAGCCGGTAGCAGACCACGCATTCGTCGCCCTCGCGCTGCTCTTGGGTGAAGACATGGTTTCCCACGACCGCGAAGGAGCCCCAGCCCGGGCCGACCGCGTTCCGCCATACCAGCCGGGGCGGCCGACGGCTCCAATCGCCGGACAGATGCGCGTGCTCGAGCACGGCCCGCCGTTGGGGCCCGAGGAACTGCGGATACGCATCGGCATCCACGGCCGCGGGCTCGCTCACGGATACGGCCGGCTCTGCCGCCGCGGGGGCCATTGGCTCTGCCACCGCGGGTGCCACTGGCTCCGCCAGTGCCATTGCCGGCCGTGAGCGCGCGGGGTAGCGCCAAACATAATTCAATCCACCGGTGCCCGAGAGCCCATCGGCCTTGAGCAACAGCACGGTGGCGGCGAGCAAAGCCAGCAGCGGCGTCAGCACCGCCAGCCGCAGCGTCGCGGACAGCGGCCCATGGAACATCCAGGCGGACCACAAGATCCATAGGCCGGCGGCGACGTAGAGCGCGACGAAAGCGGCGGGGGAAATCAGCGGTCCGGCCATAGAGACGCCGAGCCCGGCGTTGGCGGCGATCCAGCCCCCGAGAGTCGCCCACCACAGCGGCCCAAAACCGGGGCCTTTCGCCCCGCGGGCCCGCGCGGCCGCCAACCGCGCGACGATCAGGATGCCCAGCAGCAGCGCGGCGATCGACCACGGCCGGGGCCTCCCCAGCAACATCCACCATTTCCAGGCATAGGCCCAGGCCAGGGGCAGAATTGCGACCGTGACGAGTAAAGCTAAGGATGAAGGACGAAGGATGAAGGACGAATAACGCGCAAGCGGATTCGAACCTCGTTCTTTATTCATCCCTTCCCTTTCATCCTTCATCCTTCATCCTCTTCCTCCATCCTTTCCCCCAGCAGCGTATAACTCGGATAGATCCGCACCGCCTGATCGAGGTCCCAGGCGTCGACCCAGTGCTGCCAGGAGATGCGGACTTCGCTCAAGAGGATCCAGGAGCGTTCCAGGGTGGGCATGAGCCGGCGCGGCGAGCCCCGCACGACGCGGGCGGCGATGGCCGTCTCGCCGTGCAGGTCGTATTGCACTTCGAAGTCGGGCGATTGCAGCGGCCAGACGGCCAGTCCGGCGGCCGTGACGTCGTAGCGGAAATCCCGCGGCGGAAATTCCGACTCGATCTGCTGCCGGATCAGCTCGACCCCGCCCGACTTGTACAGGCCCAACAGCGCGGTCTGCAACACTTGCCGTTGCCCCAGCGTAAGCCGGAGCGTCCAAGCGGGATCGGGAATGTCGGCCAGCAGCCAGCCCGACTTCATCGCGAAAGTCAGCCACAACAGGCCACCGCCCTGGTCGGGCCCGTGGATGGCGATGCGGATGCGATTGGTGGCCAGCCGGATTTCGTCGACGCCCCGCAGCGCCGCCGGCCACAAGCGGCTTTCCTCCAAGAGCGCCACGAACTCGCGTTCGACGTAGCGGCGGATCGACACCTCGACGCGCTGCAAGGCGTGCAGGTGCTTGCCCACGGCCGTGGAAACGCCTTTCTGCCGGGCGATCCGTTCCGCGCGGCGGAGCTTGGCGAAACGCTTGGGGAGCGTGCCGGAGTGGAAGCCGGGCTTCAGCAAGCGGGTCATCGTCTCGCCGTGGTCGCCGATCGCCACGCCGCGGAGCCGATCGCCGCGATTGGCGGCATACAAGCGCCAATTTTCCTTAAGCTCCCAAACGAGGAACCCGAAGACGCCGGGAATGGAAGCGATGATCAAGGGGGCGATGGCGTAGGCCAGGCCGGGCTTCATCGTCAACGCCAGCACGCTGCCCAGCGTGGGAATGTACAGCGCCAGCAATTTGTGCGAAACGCTCACCACGGGAAAGTGCTTGATGGGATTGAGCTGCGGCTCGATGAGCACGTTGATGCAGAAGCGGATCGCGTAGGCCAGAAAGAACCATACCACTCCCAGCGCCCCTTTGGCCAGCAGCAAGAACCGGCTTTCTCCGCTATGGAATTGCAGCCACTCGTCCACCGTATAGAGCAACCGCTCGGTATACTCCAGGCCGGCCTTGAAGAGGTCGATCACCAGCCAGAACAGGCCGCTGATGAAGCGGATGCCGAACCGCTGCCAGCCCTGGACGAGCCAGTCGGAGAGCACCTCTTCCAGGTTGCGGCCGAACGGCGAATTCAGTAGCACGTTGACCACCAGGAACATCAGGCCCGCGCCCGCTTCCGAAAAACGCCAGCTCACTTCGTACAGTGGAATCACCGCCCACAGCAGGGCCGTCACGGCCGAGGGCTTCACGATCCAGCGAACGGCCAGCCGGAAAAACCGGCTTTGCAGCACCCGGGCGACGATCGGCAGCCGAAAAATCCGGCAGGGCACTTCCACCAGCAGCAGCCGCAAACCGCGATAGGCGATCGACAGCGAATGCCAGACCGCCTTGCGAAAGGTCCCCAGATGAATCAGGCCGAGCAAGAACACCCCCAACATCAGAATGTTCAGCGGCGTCTTGATGGGCAGATGCACTCCGGTGGCGCTTGCCAACTCGTGCTCCGCGAAGGTCAGCACCAAGAAGGCCGCACCGAAGGGCACCGCCACGTAGCGGGTGAAAAAACGGCCGGTGCGGGTGGCGAACGCCAACGAGCTGAGATGCTGCATGCCGCGGAGATAGGCCTCGCCGCGCTGGTACACGCCGTCCAGCACCAGCGCCAACCGCCGATCGGCCTGGAGCAGTTGATCGCCGCGGAGGAAGTCGCCGGGACCGGAGTAGTCGGGCAGCTTCAGATTGTTGCGGGAGAGGGTGTCGCGCAACAGGCCGATGGTGATGAAGCCCCGCTCGGAGACCAGGTCCAGCAGCTCCTCGACGAGTTTCTTCCGCGCCACGCGCTCGGGGATGTTCCGCGGCCGCAGTCCCACCTCGTCGAGCGTGTCGCCGATCCACGGCCGAAAGCGTTCGCGGATCCGCTCCCCGGCGCGGACCCGCGCCGCGCCGATCAATTGTGAAAGCTGCCGGCGGTGCGCGCTCGACAGCCGCACGGCCGTCAGCCGCCGCGCGGCGGTTTGCAAGTGCTTCGACATCAACACGTCGCGCTGGCTGGGCAGCAGCCGCTTCGCCGGCCACTTGCCCAACGAGATCGCCCAGCGGATCACGTCGACGGTGTAGATCTCCCGCTCCACGTCGATGCACACCTTTTGCAGGTCGTAGAGCAGCCGGGCTTCCACGGTCCAGATGCCCCGCCGCGTCTGCTCGACCAGGGCCGCCAGCGGCTCTTCCCAGGTTTCCGCATCGCCGTCGCGGATCTCCAGGGCCGCGCGCAAGCGGCGGACGAGGCGATTCACGTCGTCGCGGATCGCGGCGCGAACACGCGCCGCCAGCTTCCGCGGCGCCCAACGCTCGGCCCGCGCCTTGAGCATCGCGGCGCGGACGATGTTGCCGGCCGCCGCGGCCTTTTCCGCCCGGGCCATCAACTTCCGGTAGGGCGCCTCCGACGGCAGCGGGGCCACGTCGTCCGCCTCGTCGTCGCCTTCCCCGGCCGCGCCGGGTAGCTCGGGCGGCGCGAAGTCGACGCAATCCTGCGGCTCGGGCGCGCCGGGCGGGCGCGTGGCTTCCAGGATCGCGGCGGCGTCGACGTCCCGGGCCAGCACCGCCGCCACGGCCGCCTGGTCTTCCGACGCGGGGAAGTAACTCCGCAAAAGCCCCTCCGCAAAATAGCGCAACTCCAGGAACACCGCGGCAAATTCCACGTAGGCCGTCGCGTCGTCCCCGGGCGGTAGGAGCATGTCCTCGTGGGCCAACACGGTGCGGATTTCCTCGAACTCCACGACGCCGATTTGCCGAATCCGCTCTCCGATCTCCGCCGCGGTGAGCCGACCGCGGGCAATCTCCCGCTCCAGCGCCAAGTACACCCGCGCGTGGAACAGCAACCGCCAACAGCGGACCAAGACCTGTTGGGCCGGCGTGGCGGCCAAATCCTCCGCGCTGGGCCGCTCCAGCAGGATCACCACGTCGGACAGCTCATCGCCCGAGTCGACCCCCAATTCGGCCGCGTTCGCCAGTTCGAGCAACGGCTCGCGGCGAATGACATAGCTTTTTCGCTGGGCGGTGGAAAGCCCCCAGGCCCGCAGGTGGCAATGCGCGCGTATCACGCGGCGCAAAATCCGCGGCAACACCAGCCGCACGGCGGGATCCCGGCCGCGGACCGCCTGCTCCAGTTCGGCGGCGCGGATCCGCCGAAACTGGGACTCCATCGCCGCGGTCGCTGCGTTCTCCTCGGCTGCACGATTTGCCATAGCTCGAATTTACCAGGAACCCCGGTAAATCGGAACAGAGGGGCGGCGGATACCGAGCGAAGGTTGGTCGCTTGCGGTTTAGCGAGTCGCGTCTCGGGACGGCCATCCACCGTCCACGCTCATTCGGCCAGCAGCGCCGCGGCGGCCGGCGATACGGCCGACGGCTCGGCGGCCGGATGATACTGCCGATAGATGGCGGCGCGGATCGAATCGGCGGGGGCCATGGCGATGGCGATGGGGGCGTTGAAGGCCAGACGCAACTCGTCCGTCTTTCGCGGCGAAGGCGGATCGCTGACGACCACGGTCAGCGTGCCACCCTGGGCCGACAGCGGCAGCGCGATCTTCTTCCACGCCACGGCTTTGGGGATCAGCGACAAGATCGCGGCGGGCACCTCGATCTCTTCCAGGTCGACGATTTCGCAGCCGAACTTCGCCGCCCGCTCATGGCAGGCCTTAACGGCCTCGCGATCGGGGGCCACGTCCACCACTGCCGCCAGACCGTACTGGCCGGGGACGAACTTCACGCTCAACCCGCGTTTCTGCTGGCCCTGGGTAATCGAGAATTTGCCGTTGCGATCGGCCAGCATCGCCAGCCGGGCCAATAGCGGGTAGAGCAGCCGCAACGGCAGATGCTCGCGGGGATATTGCGCGCTTTGCACGCGGAAGGCCACTTCCACGCGGTCCTCCCCGGGCAGCAGCAGCAGCCGCGAGGCCCGCAGATGGAACGCTTCGGCGGTCAGCAGTTCGAGGAGGTGGACGATCGGCGGGCTGTTACGGTCGATGTCTTCGTCGGCCGCGGTCTGGTGTTCCAGGCGGGAGAGCCACTCGCGCGACTGCGGCGGATCGACGACCAGCGCGGGATCGTCCAAGAGCGAGACGATGCGCGCCGACAACTCGGCCAGCCGCTCCATGACGAAACTCAACAGCGCGCCGTTGGAGTCGATCGCCGGGAAGGACTGCATGATGAACGCGCAGAGGAAGTTCACCCAGGCATCCCGGGCCGCGGCCGGATTGATCGAGCCCGGCTGCCCCGCGGCCATCTGGCAGCAGCCCAGGTATTGCGCGTAGGTCATGGCCAGGCCCCGCGCCAGGCGATCTTTCTCCAGGTAGTTCTCCAACCGCGCCAGGATGGCCTCGCGGAGGCCCCACACCTTGTGCTCGATGTATTGCCGCGACTCGGGCGGCAAGCCGGGCATCAGGTGCGATTGCGGAAAGACCACTTCCAGGTTGCCCGATTCGGGCTCTGTGCGGCACAACGGCGCGGAGGCCCGCAGGCTTTCGAACAGCGGAAAGATCGGCTCGCGGTAGAACGTGCGGAGAAGGTCCAGGACGGGGCGAACCAGGCAATGCGGCGCCGCTTCGAGGTCTTTGAAGACGCGGCCCGCATCGGCCGGCTGGGCGCCGGACGTTTCCTGCGACTGGGCCAGTTCCCAGAGCAGCAGATCGGCAGTTTCCGGGTCGGCATGCCCGTAGTAACGGTCGATGGCCGCCATGATCGCCCCCTCCGGGGCCATGGTGGTGGCGAGCGGGCGATTCAACATGAATCGCAGCCGGTCGAGGGTGTCGGTGGAACGCGGGTCGTGAAGCACCAGCGTGAGCAGATCGCCCTCGAGCGCGATGGGCAAGACCTTGTACTGCCGGGCCACGGCCTCGGGCACCAGTTTGAGCAACGCGGCGGTAATCGCCGTCTCGTCGAGATTGACGAACTTGTAGCCCAGCTTGGCGGCCTGGGCTTTGCAGGCGTCGGCAGCCGAGGCGTCCAAGGGAATCTCGATGATGGCCGACAGTCCGGCCGCCGTGGGCTTGAATGCGACCCGCAGCTTCCGCTCTTTGCCGCCCCACGAGACCTTCACCGCGCCGGTCAGATTGGTCATGGTCATCAGCCGCACCAGCACCGGATAGAGCAGCGGGGCCGGCAGATTCTCCCGCGGGCAGACGCAATCGTGCACCCGGTACGCCACTTTCACGGCGCCTTTGACGGGCAAGATCAAGATCCGTTCGGCGCCCATGCGGAACGCTTCGCCGATCATTCGCTGCACGTGCTGGACGACCTCGGCGCTGCCGGGACGCACGTCCGCGGTCTCGGCCGCGGGCTCGCCCGGCAAGGGCATTTCCGTGAAATCGATGCCCGACTCCGCGGCCTTGCTGGCCACGGGCTCGGCCGCTACGGCCACCGCGGGCTGGTAATAGCGGTCGATCGCGGCCATGAGCGCGTCTTCCGCCGCCATGGCCACGGCGATGGGACGGTTGAGTTGGAACCGCAGCCGATCGAGGGCCGCCTGCGCGCCGGGCCCGCACACGGCGACCGTCAGCGTGCCGTCCTGAAGCGATACGGGCAAGATTTTATCGTGCCGCGCAACTTGCGATGGCACCATTTCTAGGACCGCCGTGGGAATGCGGGTTTCGTCGAGATTGATGAAACCGTAGTCCCGCTTGGCCGAACGCCGCTTGGAAGGCTCGGCCGCCGCCCGCTCGGGAAGGGGAAACTTCTTGTGGCAGGCCGGGCAGGTGGCCGTCGCGCTTTGATAATGGGCGGCGACCGCCAACCGCTTGGAGCAGTGCGGACAGTTTATATTGACGTGTTCATCCGTGCCCATTACAACCCCCGCTCTTCGGTGGATCTCATCGGGCCCGAAACCTGCTTCCCCGCGCACAAGCGCTGGGGGGGAAGACGCCACACACTCCAAACTAACATTCACCGCGGCGGAGATACAGAGGGCGGCGGCGAAATTTGTGGATATTTCGGGCCGCCGAAAGCGGTGGCAAGAGGAAGGCTATGCGGACGTAAGGCCTTATGCGCCCAGTAGTTCCCGCATAAACGCCACGCTCTCACGGGTGTTTTCGTCGGAGCCATGGCACTCGATCGATACCGCGCCGCGCCAATCTGTCGCTTGCAGCAACTGGATACACTTACGGATATTCTCGGCATTCACCCCGCCGCCGACCGGCACCTGTGAGCTGCCGATGCCCGTCTCCTCGCCGCGCATCGCCGCCGCTAGATCGGGGCTCACGTCCTTGATGTGGCAATGGGTCAGCCAAGGTCGGAAGTCCTTGAGGAACTCGACGGGGTCGCGGCCGGCGATGTAGGTGTTGCCGGTATCGAGGTTGAACCCCAGGTACTCCGAGTCGAAGTACGCAAAGAGGCGGTGCATGAACTCGCGGTTGCTGGTATAGGGGCCGTGCGTCTCCACGTTGATAATCACCCCGTAATCTTCGGCCCACGACAGGCACTGCCGGTAGTTGTCGCAGGTGATGCGAAAGACCTCGTCCACGGTCAGCCCTGGTATCTCGAAGGCCCCGTCGACGGTATCGACCATGGGGCAGCCGATCTCGGCGGCGAAGCGGATCGTTTGTTGCACGTATTGCACGCCGAAGGCCGAGCCGTCGGGGCCCATCATTGGATAGGAGCCGTCGATCTGTGAGACCGTCAAGCCCTTCTGTTCCAGGTATCGCCGCAACGCCCGGGGATTCGATTGCAGTGAGATCCCCGGATCGTACCCCAGCGCCTGGATGAAATTCTGCCCGTGAATCACGGCGAATTCGAGATGGCGGACGCCAAAGGCGACGATTTTGTCGACCGCTTGCTGAAAGCTCTGGCTCAGCGGCCGCCAGTTATCGGTGTGCAGTCCCAGGTCGATCATGGTCGGTCTCCCTTAGCTTGGAAATAAGGCACAAAGGTCTACACGGGTGGGGTGCGAGGTGTGGGGTGCGGAGTGACTTATGCTCACCCCGCACTCCACACTCCGCCCCTCTCTATCTATTTCGCCAGCGGCGCGAATCCGGCCGCCCAGGCCGTGCCGCGGCGATACAACTCGCCCACGCCCGCGAAGCCCAAGGCCTTGGCGTCGTGGCCGAGCACGCAATGGAACACCCGGCCCTTGCCGTACGACTGCACGAATGCCATGGGATAGTCTTTGCCGTCGACCTTCGAGCGGGCCGTGGCCAGGACCTCGATGGACGGCTTGCCGTCCAAGCAGGTGTACAACTCGTCGTCGGTGTCGAAGGGTTGCAGGCCCTGCGTGATGGCGTGCTGGTGGTCGGCGATTTCCACCTGGAAGGGCCCACGGCGATCGTGGCTGCGGAATTTCGGGTTCCACACGCGTCCGGCCAGGTTCACGAATTCCGGCCAATCCTGCCAGGCGCCGCAGGCGAAGTGCACCAGCACCAGACCCTTGCCGCCGGCCACCGCTTTCTTGAGGTTCGCCCGCGCGGCCTCGCCCGGCGCCGGCACTTTCCAATTCATGAAGTGCAGCACGATCACCTGGTAGCGGTCGAGCGCGGCCGAATCGAGGAAATGCGGGTCCTCGACCACGTGGACCTCGATCCGCGGGTCGCGTTGGAGCTGCGCCACCAGCACCGGCGTGGTCGCCCGCCAGTTGTGCATGTCGACACCCGTGACCAGCAGCACCTGGATGGGCTTTGCCGCGAGGGAAGGCGTCGCGGCGGCTGTCGCGTCGCGGCCGAACGCCCCGAGCAGGAACATCGCCGCGACCGCGAGGATCGCGCGCCGAGAGACGTTGATTACGCAATGAAAAGAGCGCGTCATGAGGGGATCTCCAAAAAGTGCGGTCGGCAGTCAATGGTCGCAAGCCACTAAGTTGTAGGGTGGGTCGAGCGCAGCGAGCCCCACCATTTTACTCTTCTGTCAGCTTTCAGCGCCGCTGATAGCTCTCACAGGATTTTAGTAATGCCCGGGCGGGCGAAAACGGGATAGTCGCCCACGGCCTTGTCGAACGTGACCGGCGGGGTCATGTCGAGGCGGACGTCGGCGGGCTGGGGAAGGTAAGCGAAGTCCGACTTCATGGCCTGGTCCCAGGTCACTTCGCGGCCGCTATAGCAACTGAGCTGGCCCATCACGCCGATCATCGTGCTGCGGGCCATGTAGTCGCCGGCGTTGACCGGCTTGCCGGAGCGGATGGCCTCGAAGAGCACTTTGTGCTCGATGTCGTAGGGGTTGAAACCCCTGCCGGTGAAATGCCAACCGTTCTTCCCCTCGATGCGGCAGCCCGTCAGATTGCAGCGTCCCTTGCTGCCGAGGATGATGCTGGAGGATTCGTTGTAGCAGCCGTTCACGGTGCGGCAGAAGGCGTACATCCGCACGCCGCTGGCATACTCGTAGACCACCGCATGATGGTCGAAGACGTTGCCGTAGATTTCTTTGCCGTACGAGGCGCAGCGTCCGCCCAGCCCGTGGGCCTTGACGGGCACTTCGCCCTTCATCACCCAGGTGGCGCGGTCCACGTTGTGCACCAGCGATTGCGGCACGTCGTCGCCGCAGAGCCAGGTGAAGTGGTACTGATTGGCGAGCTGGAATTCGACTTCGGTTTTATACTCGGGCAGGCGGGGATAGAGCCCATAAGGTCCGCGGAGGAAATTCTCTTCGATGGCCACGACCTCGCCGATGGCGCCGTCGTGGATGCGGCGGACCGCTTCCTGGTAGCCGGGATGGTGCCGGCTGTGCAGGCCGGACATCACGCTGAGCCCCTTTTTCTTGGCCAGTTCGCAGGCCGCCGCGACCATGTGGATTCCGGCCGGGTCGATGGCGTGCGGCTTCTCCACGAACACGTGCTTGCCGGCCTCGACGCCGGCCAGTAGGTACACCGGATGGAACTTGGCGGCGCAGGCGATCAGCACCACGTCGACCGAATCGATCACCTGGCGATAGCCGTTCAGTCCGGAGAAACAATGGGCGTCGTCGACCTGCACCTGGTTGGGCTTTTGCGTCTTGAGCATCTTCCGCCGGCTTTGCACGCGGTCGGGAAAGATATCGGTCATGGCGACCAAGCGCACGCCCGGGTCGACGTTCATGGCGTTGAGGGCGGCCCCGGGGCAGCGGCTGCCGCAGCCGACCATGCCGATGCGGATGATGTCGCTGCCGGCGGCATGGGCGCTGCGCGCCAGGGGCAGCTCCGCCAGCGCGGCGGCGGAAACCGCGGCCGCGGCGGTTTTCAAAAAGCCCCGCCGGGAAGGCAGCTTTACGGAGTTCGAGGAGTCTTGGATTGCCATGCGTGTTTCCTTTTCCGATCCGAATCGTCAGTGGGGGGCCAACCGCGCTTTTCCGGCGCGCGCGCCGCGGTGGAACGCAAGGGGTGGGATGCTCGGGGGCCGGACCCCGGCAAGTCGTCTACCGCCGAGTGTAGCAATCGCGAACCGGGTGTCAAGCAAAAACCGTCCGCGGCGAATATTCTTGCCGCGACGGCCGGATTCCCGCTTCATTGAAACGCCGCGATCCATCGGTTATAGTGGCCCTACGAAACGGCCGTTGCCGGCAAACGACGCCGCGAAGATCCAACCGGAAAGACACCATGGCAACACAACTCACGAAGCGAGAGATCGAAGTGGTTCGGCTGGTCAGTTTGGGATGTACCGTCGCCGAGGCTGCGGCAGTGTTGAAATTGGCGCCCAGCACGGTCGACAATCATAAGAGCCGCGCGATGGGAAAGCTGGGCACCGACAAGATGGCCTTGCTCACCCGCATCGCCATCAAGTACCGCTACACGACGCTCAACGATCGCCTCACGATCCAGGAAAAGCGCCGCAGCAAACGCCAGCGCGACGGCTGGAATTGAGGTCCGGCGCGTTTCACAGCGAACGGCTGCCCGCCACGGCTTCCGGGACCGCTTCGTAAGGGCGGTCATCGGTGATGCGGATTTGCCAGGGGCCGTGGATGCGATAGCCGATGCCGCGCCAGTGGACGGCCCGCACGAAGATCGCCGAGAGCAGCGCGCAGAGGTAGACGGCCTTGGTGAGCAGAATCGCGGCGAAGAGCTTCAGCGCGCCGGCCGCCGAAAGCCAGCGGGTCGGTTCGCCCCGCCTGCGTATGACTTGCGCCACGGCGCGCTCCAGGAGGATCAACAACAGTGGCGACGAGAACACGGAGACGGCCAGCGCGGCCGCCGCCGACCAGGCGGCCGCCGCATTGCCCGCGGCGATCCCGGCCAGCAGCAGGCCCAGGGCCAGCAGGGGCGCCAGCGAGGTGAGGATGCCGTGCACGGCAACCGTGAGCCAGCCGGGGTGATAGAGCCGGGCGGCCAGCAATTGCCGCCGCACCCAATGGTAGAATCCGCCCAGCGTGCAGGTCTCGCGGTTGACCATCATCAACGAGGGTACGAACTGCACCCGCTGCCCCCGCCGCTGCACCACCTCGTAGAGCATGGTGTCCTCGCAGAAGGCGTGGGCCCAGCGATCGGCCAGGTCGGAATGACGGAAGACGTCGAGTTTCAACGCCAGCGTGCCGCCCCAGGGAATGTGGTAAAAGTACATTTGCACCACCGCCGCGGCGTTCCAGGCGTGGCGGACCAGCGATCCGCAAGTGGGCCGGACGGGCAGGTACCAGCGGTTGCCCGTCGTGGCGCCGACGTCCGGCTGGGCCAGCGGCGCCACCAACTCGCGGAGCCAGGTGCGGTGGGGGATGGTGTCGGCATCCAGCAGCGCGGCCACTTCGTAGGATTCGTCGAGATCGTCGAACGCCTGAAGCACGCTGCTGCACTTCAAGCTGCAAGTGGCCCGCCGCGGCCGCAATTCCTCGATCGACACCTCCGCCATGGGGCAGCGATCGACGATCTCTTGGGCGATCTCCCAGGCCGGATCCTGCCGCGAGTCGACGATGATCCGCACCCCGTAATTCGCGTAGTCTTGATCCAACAACGCCGTGATGCAGTCGTCCAGAAACGGGTCCGGCCCGCGCAGACAAAGGATCACCGCGGTCTTGGGCTGCCACTCCGCGGGCACTTCCGCGGGGCGCGTCTTGCGGAACACCCACACGAAGCCGCAGACCATCACCAGATCGCCCAGCGCGAAGAGCGCGATCGCGCACAATACGATAATCGCCAAGGAAGTCACGGGGCGGATCCTTTTCACTCCCGCATCGCTGCGGATGGTCTCATTTCAAACCGCGCAGCACACCCAAAGCACTGCCTCGTCAGGCCAACTGCGCCGGGGAACGAACGCCGCGGGGACTTTCGCTCCCCACGGTGGCCTGGAGAATCGACTCCAACTCGTGGCGCGCCAAGCCGTTGCCTTCGATTTGCACCCGGCCCGCCTGGACGGCCTGGGCCACCGTGAATTGCTGCGTGGCCAGACGATGGAAGGTCTTCGAGCTCAGATGGAAGACGGCCGTGCAATGCCCGTTGATGCCGTGTTCCGCCGCGGCCAGGCGGCGGTCGGCCAGCAACAGTTTCCACTGTCCGCCGCCGGGCCCGTTGACCTGTAGTCCCAGACAGGGCGCGTCGGCGCCCTGGGCGCCGGCCGCCTCGTGGGCGCAGAGCAGGGGTTGCAAATGGTGCTGCACGTCGAAATCGGGCTTCAGCGGCCGCGGCCGCGGCTTGCCGAAATTACACTGGATGGCGTACTTCGCCATGTTCATCAACATGTCGCCGTCGATATCGGGGCAAGGCAATTGCGGCGCCGCCGCAAGGGTGTTGGCCACGTCGAATTGCGGATCGTCGCGCCAATAGGCGCGATAGATGTCCATCTGCTGCCGGAAGGTCTCGGCAAACCAGGACCCATCGCAACGCCATTGGTCGGCCTCGTCGGCCAAGGTGGAGAAGGTCTCCACGGCCGCCTGCACCACCGCGGTCATTTGCGCGATCGGCATCGGCGCGGGGGTGGTGAGATGGTAGGTCTTGCCGTGGTGCTGCGGCTGGGCGAGGATGTGGGTCATCACGGCCGAGACCCAATCGACGGGCACGAAGTTCTTGCACTCGTTGCCGCCCAACCCCAGGGCTCCCATCAACGGCTGCCCGCCGGTCGCGCCCAGGACCACCTTGCTCACCAGGGTGTGCGCCAGTTTCAGCGTTGCGTAGAAACCGTGGAAGGTCGCCGTGTAGCCGGTCTGCGAATCGCCCACGATGATCGACGGGCGGTAGACCGTGCGCTGGTCGAGGAAGTCGGCCGCGTGGACCATGGTCTCGGCCTGGACCTTGCTCTTTTCGTAGTCGTTGCCCAGCGGCTGGCCGACGTCGAGCTCGTTTTCCAACACCCGCCCTTCGCGCAGTCCGCAAACGTAGGCGGTGGAAACGTGATGGAACTTGCGGATGCCCGTGAGGCGGCAGACGTCCAGAACGTGCCGGGTGCCCTGAAGGTTGGTCAGCCAGGGCTCGCCCTGCGGATCGCTCCCCTCGAAGGTGAGGCTGGCCGCGTTGTGGACCATGCTGTCGCAATGGCGGGCGATCCAGCGCAGCGCTGCGGAACCGAGGCCCAAGTTCGGCCGATGCAGATTTCCCTCGAACACCACCGGACGCGGCAGGATTTCACCCGTCTCGTGCTCCCACCGCGCCATCGCCGATTCCACCCGCTGCCGCGCCGATTCATTGCGGTTGGCGCGGCAGAGCACCGCAAGACGGCGCCCGGCACGGAGATTGTCGCGCAGTAGATAGCTTCCCAAGAGACCGGTAGCGCCGGTGAGAAAATAATACTTCATGGCGGGATGAATTCTCTGCTCTGCGGTCATGCACGGACGAGAGAGTCTGCCGGGATACCCATCGGGCCAATGATCGTCGCACTGCGCAAAACCAGCCACGCGCGGCTGGGCTTGCCGCCTCGGCGGCCGCGGGAACGTCCATCGGCAACGCAGACCTCATCAACGGGCGAAAGGGAGAAAATGACCGCGATTCGTTCGTACGAACGACTTGATCGGGCGTTTCATCCCGGGTCAACCAACAAACCTCTCATGATAAGTGAAATAAATGGCCATGTAATCACCCTAACGGGGTAAAACAAAGGGCCGTCCGAGTGCACGGCACTCGGACGGCCCCAAAATCAACTGCGAGATCCCTATTCGTCAATGGCAGCAGCCAGCCGGAGCGCAAGCCGCCGGAGCGCTGCAGCACGAAACCGCGGCGCAGCAGCACGACCGGTGGTGGTGGCAATGCCGCTGATGGCAGCAACGCTCACAGCCGCACGACGGGGCCGCACAGCAGGCGGCGGGAGCCGCACAAGCAACCGGCGCCGCACAAACAGCCGGAGCCGCACAGCAAGGAGCCGGAGCCGCACAGGCTACCGGGGCCGCACAAGCAGCCGGAGCCGCACAGCACGTCGGGGCCGCGCAGCATCCCCGATGATGATGGCAGCAATGGTGACGGCAACCGCACGACGGAGCCGCACAGCAGGCGGCGGGAGCCGCACAAGCAACCGGAGCCGCACAAACGGCCGGAGCCGCACAAACGGCCGGAGCCGCACAGCAGGGGGCCGGAGCCGCACAGGCTACCGGAGCCGCACAGCACGCCGGAGCGGCGCAGCAGCTGGCCTCGCGACAACAATGATGACCCGCTTGGGCCGTCATGGCGATGCACAGCACCGCGGCAGCGGCCAACACACTAACAGTGAAACTACGAGACATTCGAGAATCCTCCAAAAAACAGGTACCGTAAAGTTACGACGCTTACACACGTGCCGTCTTCTATCGGTGCCCCACCGCAACGGCCGACGGAGTTGGGGGACGCGCGAACACCTTTAATTTGTTGCAGCCCAGAACATTGGGCGTTCAATTCAAAGTTTGTGCTCTTCGGAGCATGACTAAAATGCGTAGCTTAATGTGATAGACTAACCAAAGAAATATGCGTGTCAATGAGCTAAATACAAAGCTTGCGAGTTTTGCGTAGTATAGAAATTTTAGCTTTTTATTCGTGCTTTTCTTGTTACATGCGATGATTCGAAAACATCGCATTAATCAGTTGCTATATATAGGGTTGTGACCGAAGCGCCCCCTCGGCAGCTAGCGGAATCTGGCAAGAAGTGCGGCCTGGGACGCTGCGGCGATGTGCTGGAAAAAAGGCGGCCGCTGCGGAATACGTCGGACAAACCCGACGGCGAATGGGGATTTATTCCCTTTGGTCGCTGAAAGCCCCTGGGTGCGCTGGCGCCTTCCCCATTGCGCCCGCTACATCTTCTCCACCACTCGGATGCCCAACAGGTCCAGACCTTTTTGGATCGTGCGGGCGGTCAAGTCGGAAAGCAGCAGCCGGCTCTGGCGAAGCGTTTCGGTTTCCGCCCGCAACACCGGGCAGGCCTCGAAAAACGTCGAGTAGCGATTGGCCAGGTCGAAGAGGTAACTGGTGAGTTGATTGGGCCGGTAATCGGCCGCTACCATTTCGAGCGCCTCGGAGAAGCGGAGCAGTTCCAATCCCAGGGCGCGCTCCGCGGGCGTGGTGAGCAGGATCGGCGCGGCCGACGCCCGCAATTGTTCCACGTCGACCCGGCCCTTGGCAAGAATGCTGCACACGCGGGCGTAAGTATATTGCATGTAGGTGGCCGTGTTGCCATTCATGGCCAACATCTTGTCGTAGCTGAACACATAGTCGCTGGTGCGGTTTTGCGACAGGTCGGCATATTTCAACGCGCCGATGCCGACCGTCTTTGCAATGCGGACCCGCTCGTCGGGCGAGAGTTCGGGGCCGCCGGGCTTGGCATCGTCGTTGGCCGCGACCACCGCCAAGGCCCGGCTCTCCGCCTCGTCCAGCAGACTCTCCAGGCCCACGGTGTCGCCGGCGCGGGTTTTGAACGGCCGGCCGTCTTCACCCAGAACGGTGCCGAAGCTCACGTGCTGGAGTTCCACGCCGTCGTAACCCATCTGCTTGGCCACCGCAAAAAGCTGCTGGAAGTGCAGGCTCTGGCGATGGTCGACGACGTACAGCACCGCATCGGGCGCCCAGGACTGCATGCGATAGCGGAGCGTGGCCAGGTCGGTCGTGGCATAGAGGAAGGCCCCATCCTTCTTACGGATCAGCATCGGCGTGTCGAAGCCTTCCAGGAAGATGCAAACCGCGCCGTCGCTATAGCGGGCGACGCCCTGCCCGAGCAGCTCGTCGACCAGCGGCGCGAGCCGGTCGTGGTAGAAGCTCTCGCCGAGCGCGTGGTCGAAGGTGACGTTCAGCCGCAGGTAAACGCGGTGGATCTCTTCCAAGCACTCCGGGAGGAACTCCCGCCAAAGCCGCAAATTCTCGACGTCGCCGCCGTGCAGCTTGGCCGTTTCCGCCAGCACCGCTTGTTCCACGTCGCGGTGGCGGGCCTCGAGGGCCATGAAGTCGGCATCGGCTTCCGCGCGGCGGATCTTGTTCTCCAATTCGGCAAGCTCGCCGCAAAGCTCCTGCAAGCTGCTCTCCGCTTTGCGCAACGACTTGTCGGCCTTGCCGCCGGCGAGCTGCTTCTGCCGGGCCAGCCACGCTTGCTGGGCGGCGACTTTCTCGCGGAGCGGCGGCAGCCGCTGTTGGCCTTCGTGGTAGTCCATCAGCCGCCGCACCCGGCGATAGCCTTCCGCGAGGGCCGCGACCGGCTCGGCGCGGTACCGCGCGACGTCGACCAGCTCGTGGCGCACTGCGTAGATGATCATGCCGAACTGCGTGCCCCAGTCGCCGATGTGGTTATCGCTGGTGACGCGATGCCCGAGCAGCCGCAACACGCGGCAGAGGCTGTCGCCGATGACCGTGGAGCGGATGTGGCCCACGTGCATGGGCTTGGCCACGTTGGGGGCCGAATAGTCGATCACATAACTCCGCGCCGCCGCGGCCGGCGGCACACCCAGCCGCGGATCGCGGGCCGCCGCTTGCAGCCGCGCGACGATCCAATCGTCGCGGACGCGCAGATTGATGAAGCCCGGCCCGGCGATTTCCGCCGCCGCGCAGACGTCGGCGACTTGCAGCCGCGCCACCACTTCCGCGGCCACTTCCCGCGGCGGCCGCTGCAGTTGCTTGCCCAGCGGCATGGGGAAATTCGCCTGGTAATCGCCGAACTTCGCGTCCTGGCTGCGGCGGATCAAATTCAACAGTTCCTCGGGCTCGGCGACCAGTCCGGCCAGGGCCTCGCGGAAACGCTGCTTCAATAGCGGGAGAACGCTCATGGGAAAAAGCTTTCCGTGGTAGTGTGGATCGAGCGCAGCGTGCAGGGTGGGTCGAGCGCAGCGAGCCCCACCAATCCATCTTTCACGTTACGCAAAAGAAACTACTTGGGATTCGACGGGATGGCCGCATCGCCGCCGGGCGGATTGGCCAGTCGCGGCTCATAGGGGATCCGCTTGGCGTGCGCCCACAGTTCTTCCAGACCATAGTAGGCCCGCGTCTCATCGTCGAACACGTGAACCACCACGTCGCCGTAGTCCAGGAGAATCCAACGGCTTTCGTCGTAGCCTTCGATTCCCATCCGCCGATCGCCGAGCTCCTCCTGAAACACGCGGTCGATTTCGTCGCTGATCGCGTGCAACTGCCGGCGGCTGGTGCCGGTCACGACGACAAAGTAGTCGAAGATCGTGGTCAGTTCGCGGATGTCGAGGATCTTGATATCGCGTCCGCGATTTTCCTCGGCGGTCTGCGCCGCGAGCAAGGCGCGCTGGAGCGCATTCACCGGTTGCTTCGCAATGGCCGCTTCGTGCCGAGCGGGGAGTCTGCTCACTGTTGGGGGTCACCTCGTGACTGGACGGGATCGAAATGCTGCCGCCGTGGCGGAGCGCTGCCGACGACACCTATTGTATCCAGCTTTTGCCCATGGATGGAAGGGGCTGCCGCGGCGATTTGCCCCCTCGCCCGGCCCGCTATAATTCGGCGCTGCTGAAAATCATCACCCCGCCCTGGAGAACCGCCCATGAGCGACTGGATCGAAGCCGGGCAAGAGGCCCCCGATTTTACCCTGCCCGCCGACAGCGGCAAAAAGGTCACCCTCAGCAAGCTGCGAGGCCAGCCGGTCGTGCTTTATTTCTATCCCCGCGACGACACTCCCGGCTGCACGGCCGAGGCCTGCGCGTTTCGCGATCAAAAGGCTGAATTGGCTCGCCGCGGCGCGCAACTGCTGGGCGTCAGCACCGACAGCGTGGAAAGTCACGAAGGATTCCGCGACAAATACCAACTCAATTTTCCGCTGTTGGCCGACGTCGAGCACCAGGTGGCGGAAAAATACGGTGCCTGGCGGGAAAAAACCCGCTTCGGCAAGACTTCCATGGGCGTGCAACGCTCCACGTTTCTGATCGACGCCAAGGGGGCCGTCCAGAAGGTTTGGAAGAGCGTGACCGTCGAAAACCACGATCGACAGGTGCTCGAGGCGCTCGACGCGATGGCGTGAAGAAGTCGGCAGTGGGCGCTAGGCAGGCAAAGTGGCACGTCTCTGAGCGGAGCGAGGGGCGTGGTTTTGCGGCGCCACGCCTGGCGCCACCGTTAATCCATGCCGAGCGCCCCCTCATGGTGGTGGTTCGTGGCGTCACCAACGCCCGTTTTCAATTTTTTTACTTGGTTTTCACGATCCCGGGAAGTATCGTGGAATTGAGCGGCGGGGAGTCCCCCGACCGCATAGCGGGCGGTCGAAGTGTCCACTGCGGGAGGTTCGTGATCATGTCTTTGAGTTTTCCAAACGGTTGGCTGACGCGAGTTGCCGTGGTTGTTGCGCTGGCGCTGCTGCCGGCCCTGTTGTGGGCCGCACCAGGCAGTTCCGCCACGCTATCCGATCAGAGTAATCTGCCCGGCGAAACGGTCGACATGTTTGCCGCCATCCAACACGGACAAATCGACGTCCGGCTGATTCCCAAGGATTCCACGCAGAGCCGGATCATCATCACCAACAAAACCGACCAACCGCTGAACGTGAAGTTGCCCGACGCCTTTGCCGGAGTGCCCGTCTTGGCGCAAGGCGCCGCAGGAGCCGGGGCCGGCGCCGGACGCACCACAGGCACCGGCGGGGGCGGCCAAGCCCAAGCGGTCGGCGGCGGAATGGGCGGCATGGGTGGCGGGATGGGCGGCGGCATGGGTGGCGGCATGGGCGGCGGCGGCGGAATGTTCAACATTCCGCCCGAGAAGGTCGGCCAGCTCCGCGTCAACACCGTGTGTCTCAACCATGGCCAGCCGGAGCCGCGGGCGGCGATCCCCTATGAAATCCGCCCGTTGGACAGCGTCACCGGCAAGCCCGAGGTGCGCGAGATCTGCCGCTTGTTGTCGGCCGGCAAGGTGAGTCAGCGCGTCGCGCAGGCCGCGGCCTGGCACTTCGCCAACGGCATGAGCTGGCAGCAAATCGCCGCCGAGCATTACCGTTTCGCCAACGGCGGCGGTTCCCCCTACTTCTCGCCGCAAGAGATCTATGCGGCGATGCAGTTGGCGTCGCTGGCCACCACGTTGGCCCAGCAACACCCGCAGTCCACTCCCACCGCCGGCACCGGCGTCAGCGACACGGGCAGCTTGAATGCCCCGGCCGCGCGGAACTAAGGCGAATTGGGAATTCGGACTTCCGACTTCCGAATTCCCAATTCATCCCTCATTTGCTGGTCGAGCTGCCGCTTTTCCCGAACCAGGGCTTGATGCTCGGCGGCCAGTTCGCGGCGCACGGCCTCCAACTCTTGTCGCTGCTGCCGCAATTCCTGGTCGGCCAGCCGGTAATCCTCGGCCAACCGCGCGCGGATCTTGCCCAGCGTTTGTGTGACCGCCGCCGGCGCGGCGCCGGAAAGCTCGGCCCAAAGTTCTTCCGTGGCCAGCCGGATCTCCAGCGCTTCGCGGTGCATCCGGCTCGTCTCGGCGCGGAGCTGTTCGAGCGCCACGCGGCATTTGTCGGCGTGCGCGCTGCGGCGCTCGACCGCCTGCCGCTGCTGGTCCAATTCGGCGATGCGGCGACGCTCGTCGAGCGCTAATTGATGGCGCTCAGCCCGCATCGTTTCCTGGAAACGCTGCTGCTCGGCCGCGAGCTGTCTGCGGCGCGATTGCAACTCGGCTTCCGCCTTTTCCAGCTTCGACCATCGCCACGCCGGCGGTTCTTCGCTCGGCGACACGGCCGTGGATGGGCGTGCTTCCCGCTGACGCCGTTCGATTTGCTCGGCGCGGGCTTCGACGGCCTCTCTGCGCCGCTCCACTCCGGCGAACAACTGGCGGATGAGCTCCAGCGAGGCCTCGCGGCGGACGTCGATCCGCTGTTTCTGATACGCCCATTCATCGCGGGCCCGCTGCTGCTGCATTTGAAAATCGCGGCGGGCGGAGTGCGCGGCGGCCGATTGCTCGGCCAGCAACCGGTCGCGATTGTCCAACTCCGCCTTGCGTCGCTGCGCCGCCTCTTCCCGCGCGGCTAGCTCCTGTTCCCTGGCGGCGCTCATGCGCCGCAAGGCCGCCTCGGCCGCGGCCAGGCGATCCAGACGCGTGCGGACCTCATACTCCTGCGGTCGCAACTCGTCGAGCCGCGCCGTGATCTGAATTTCCTTTTCGGCGGCCCACAGCCGCGCCGCGCGGACGCCTTGCTCCAATTGCGCCATTTGCGCATGGAGTTGCGATTCGCGATGATCGAGATCTCGTTGCCGCAGATCCAACTCGCGGGCCAATTGCGCGGCCTGGGTGGCAAGTTGCCGCGCGAGTTGGCCGTCGACGTCCGCCGCGCGGACCGTGGGCGGCACGGCCGCCGCGACATCGGCCGCAGACTGATCCGGCGGTTCAACGCCCGCTGGGACCGCGCGGACGTGCGGTGCGTGGATGCGTATTTCCGCAACGTGGCCGGATAGGTCCGGGCCGGCTGCGGAGTCCTGTTTCACATCCGTGTGGGGGGCAGACATGCGACACCTCAATCGAGAAGCCCGCGGCCGCAGTCGCGTTAGCGTCAACTCAATCGATAAAGTCCCCCCAAGTTACTTCATCGGCATCGACCGGCCTGAGAATCCAGTGCAACCGGGAGAAGCCGCATAAGGATGCGGCCGAATTCAGGCGCAAACCGCCCGAGAGTAGATTAGATAGGGCGTCTAGTGAATCTGGGTCGCCGCCCAAGATCTTTCAGCAACAGACGTGGAGTACCAACGAGCCGCGCCCTTCGCTACGCTCCAGGGCGTGCCACCAAAGACCACGTCCTTCGGACGTGCCACGCAAATCGGTCGACCGGCGCTCGGCCCCGCCTTAGCCGATCGCCTGGTTCAAGGCATCCTGCAACCGGCTCTTGGGTTGGACCCCCACGAAGCGGTCCACGACCTCGCCGTTCTTGAAGATCATGATGGTGGGGATGCTGTTGACGCCGTAGCTGGCAGCGATGTTCGGGCTGTCATCGACGTTGATTTTGGCCACCTTGATCGAGCCGGCGTTCTCGCCCGCCAATTGCTCCACAATCGGAGTAATCATTCGACACGGGCCGCACCACGGGGCCCAGAAGTCGATCAGCACCGGTTGAGCCGACTGCAAAACCTCGGTTTCGAAGTCCTTCTCCGACACTTCATTCAAAGTCCCCATGCAATTCAATCTCCTTGCAACCGCCCACCGAGCGCGAGAAAACGACGTCGACGGGGTCTATTATAGAGGCCCCCCACGGGGCGTCAACTGGCTGGCGGCGGCTGCGCGCGACGGCAAAGTCCGCCGCGTAGAAGAGAGTTGATTGCGTTTCCTTGCCGCTTGGGGCAAACGGAATGAATTCCGTTCTACTTAGGCTACTTCGGCCCCCCTTACTCGGTGCCTTCCAGTTGCTTGCGATAGGCGTCGCGCTCGCGGCGAGTGGCTTCGAGATCGAAGACCAGGTACTTCATGTCCAAGCGAAGCTGGCCCAGCGCGTCCTGAACCAGGGAAAGGATTCGCCGCCGCCGCTTGGTGCTTTCCACGACGCGGGTGAGCAGGGGGTTGAGTTTCGTGCTGTACTCGACCGGCAACGCGGCCAAGGCGGTCACCAAATCCAGAATCTCGTTGGGGATCTCGTTTTCGATCTGCGGGACCAGGTTGCTTGTCGGCTCGTTCATGGCTGCATCTCCTCAGGGTGGTTGATAACTGTCATTAGAGCAGTCGCCGTGCCGGGACTTCAATGGCCGCCGCCCGGTTTCTATAACCCCTTGTTCAGCAATACTTTGCATCTTAATTCTTCTTTCCGCGCCGGCGGCCGACGCGCTGACAAAACGAGACGTTTGATCTGGATATATTTCGCAAATCGTGATACAAGGCCATGTTACGTCAACGTGGCGTCGCGCCGAGGATGTTGCATTTGTTCGACGTCCGCCGCCGATAATGCGCCATTGGGGGTCCGCCGTCTTTGTAGCGGGAGCTGTTTTGTTGTCGAGGGGTTTGCCAGCACCGATCGCCGCCGTGAGTTTGGCGCTGGTCGCGCTCTGCGCCGCGGCCGCGCACGGACAAGGCGCCTGGTATGAGGGCTTCGAAGGTCCAAACCCCAGTTGGCGCGCGGCGGGCGGCGACATGTCCTATCGCGTCGAGCGCCACCAGCGGATTCGCGGCGTGGCCCACACCGGCGATCAATGCGAGTTGATCTCGATCCGCGCCGAACAGGGAACCGCCGTCTACTTCGACCACCAGGTGGGCCAGCCCCGCATCATCGATGAACTGCGGCCCACGCTCTGGGTCAAGGCCGACCGGCCCGGGCTGCAAGTGCTGGCCCGCGTGGTCTTGCCGCGGACCTTGGATCCGCGTAATGGCCAGTTGGCCTACGTGCTGGTTCCCGGCAGCAGCTATCGCAACGTCGGCAACTGGCAACAACTGTCGATCGACGACCTCCGCCGGCTCTTGGTCCGCCAGACCCGCATATTGCGCGCCGAGCTGGGCGCGAAGGCCACGGTCGATGAGCGCGAGGCCTATCTGGACCGGATCGTGCTGAATGTTTACGGCGGCGCGGGCGTGACCAACGTCTGCATCGACGACCTGGATATCGCCGGCTACGTGGCACGGCCGCAAGGGGCCGGCGCCCCGGTGGCGGCGCCGGCGGCGGCCCCGCGCAACGACGGCGCCACGGACCCCCTGGCGCGCTGGGCGGGCCGGCGCGACGGCCCGGTCGTGGCGCAGCCTTACCCCGCAATCCTGGGACGGACCGAGCCGCCGGCCAAGTCGGCCTTGGCGGGCTCGATCCTCTTGGCCGAGGGCCACCCGTTCTTCCCGCGCGTCATCCAGTACCAGGGCGAGCCGCTGGAATTCCTCGCCCGCTTGGGATTCAACGCTATCTGGCTGGCCCAGCCTCCTTCAGCGGACCTGATGGCCGAGGCCGAGCGATTGCGTCTGTGGGTTGTCTGCCCGCCGCCTTTGGCCGTCGCTACCGCCACAACCCCGGAGATCGGCCCGGAACTGGACAACGTGCTGGTCTGGGACATGGGCCGGCAGCTTGGTACCGCTCAGTTGGAAGCGTTTCGCTCCCAGGTGATCGCGGTCCGCGCGGCGGATCGGCGGCGGGGGCGACCCGTGATCGTCGCGGCCGACTCCGAACTGCGCAGTTACAGTCGCGTAACCGGACTCTTGCTGCTGGGCCGGCAAGTGTTGGGGGCCAGCCTGGAAATGAACGACTACGCCGCCTGGCTGCGCGGCCGCCAGTTGTTGGCCGAGCCGGGCACGCCGGTCTGGTCGGTGGTGCAAACGCAGCTTCCCACGGCACTGGCCGAGCAGTTGGGCGTGCTCTTTCCCGGCCGTCCGGTGCCCTTGGAGGTCTCCAGCGAACAAATTCGCCTGATGGCCTACACGGCCTTGGTCGCCGGCGCGCGGGGGTTGCTGTTCGAGTCGCAATCGCCGCTTACGGCGACCGATGCGGAAACCCGCTATCGGGCGATGTCGCTGGAACTGTTGAACATGGCCCTGGCGATGATCGAACCCTGGGTCGCCGGGGGCAGCCTCCTGACCAACGTCGGCAGCAACCTTCCCGAAGTCACCGGCACGGCGCTGCGTTCCGATCACGCGCGCTTGATGATCCCCATTTGGTCGATGCCGAACTCGCAGTACGTGCTGGGGCAGGCGGCGGCCAACACCGTCTCGCTGGTGGTGCCGGGAGTGCCCGAATCGTGGTGGGCCAACGAGTTGATCCCCGGCGGACTGCGGAGCCTGCGGCACAATCGCGTGATGGGCGGCTACCAGGTGCAACTGGAGGAGTTCGGACCGCTCACGCAGATCGCGTTGACGCAGGACCCGCTGCTGCTGCTCACGCTCACCCGGCAGTCGTCGGCCGCGGGGCAGCGCGCGGCGCAGATCTCCCACGAACTGGCCCGGCACGAGTTCCAGGTGCTCCAGCAGGTGACGGTCGAAATCGGCCCCCGCGGGACGCCACGCGAAGCGGGGCCCGCGGGCAAACAAAACGACGAGTGGCGGGCGGCCGCCCGCCGCGGACTGCTGGAGTGCGACGAGCGGCTCTCGACCAAGGACCAGGAGTACCAGGCGGCCTACCTGGCCGCCCAACGGGCGACGCGGCCGATGCGTCTGCTGGAGCGGGCCTACTGGGATACGGGGAGCAAGCGGCTGCTATCGCCGGCCGCCAGTCCGGCCGCGGCCAGCTTCGCCACGCTTCCTTGGCAATGGCGGCTGATCGACGCCGTCACGTCCACGCAGCCGGGACAGAACCGGCTGCCCGGCGGAGATTTCGAAGATCTCCCCACCACGCTCGGCGCCGGCTGGCAACACTTCCAGCGCCGCGTGGAAGCCGTGCAATCGCTGGCCGAGCTGGTTCCCGCCGCGAAGCACTCGGGCCAGCTCGGCATGCACCTCTGGGCCCGGGCGGTCGATCCGAAAAACGTGCCGGCGGTGATCGAGGCGGCCCCGCTCTGGATCGTCAGCCCGCCGGTGCCGGTGGATGCCGGCAACCTGGTGCGGCTTCACGGTTGGGTGAATACCGTGTCGTCGGTGAGCGGCAGTCCCGACGGGCTATCGGTCTTCGATTCCATCGCCGGCGAGGCCATGGCGGAGCGCATCACGCAATCCTTCGGCTGGCACGAATTCACGCTCTTCCGCTGCGCGCCCCGCTCGGGTTCTCTCAGCGTGACCTTCTCGCTGAACGGCCTGGGAGACGTCTATCTCGACGAGGTCTCGATTCAGGTCCTCGAACCGCTGTCCGGCGCGCGGGTGACGGTAGGACAGTTTCCGGCCCTGTCGAAATGACCGCGGGGGAGTGTGGCAAGTTTTTTTGGCGGGGGCAAAGGGTAAGGCTCGCCAAGATTCCTTGCCAGGCCCCGCGCGGCTGACGAATTCCGTTCTACGGCTGGGGCGGTATAATGGACAAAAGTCGGCACGCCCGCCCATAACGCAGGGACGGAATCCGAAAGGTGAGAAAATGCCCGTTCACGATTGGACCCGCGTCGACGCAGGAATTTTCCACGCCTTCCACCACGCGTGGATCGAGGAAATCAGCCGCGAGTTGAACGCAGGCATCCTGCCGCCGGAATATTACGCGCTGCCGGAGCAGCACGCGGCCGGGTTCGGCCCCGACGTTCTCACGCTCGAAGCCAGAAGCGACGAGGGCGAAAGCGAGGCGCACTCCCAAACCGGGCCGGGCGGCGTTTCCCTGCTCTTGTCCCCGCCGCGCGCCGAAATCATTGCCGAGACCGACATGGAATTCTACCACCGCAAGCAGAATGCGGTCGTCGTCCGCCACGTCAGCGGCGACCGCATGGTGGCGGTGATCGAAGTCGTATCCCCCGGCAACAAGGCGGGTCGCAGGCTGCGCTCCTTCGTAGGGAATACGGCCGAATTGCTCGACCACCGCGTTCACTTGCTGATCCTCGATCTCTTGCCCCACACTTCGCGCGACCCGCAGGGAATCCACGGGTCGATCTGGGAAGAGATCACCGGGCAGGACTACGCGGTCCCCGCCGACAAACCGCTCACGCTGGCGGCCTATGAGTCGGCACTGACGGTGCGGGCTTACGTCGAGCCGCTGGCCGTGGGCGGCGCGCTGGCCGACATGCCTCTGTTCCTGGAGCCGGGCGCGCACGTGCTGCTCCCCCTGGAAGCAACGTACCAACGCGCATTCGCCGTGCTCCCGCGACGTTGGCGCGTGGTCCTGGAAAAGTCGGCCTGATCCGCCATGAATCGAACCGGCTGCCCATGCCTCGTCGTTCTCGCCATCGCGTCCGTCGCGCGACTCGCCGCGGCCCAGACCGCCGAGCGGCCCTTCGAAATCCTGGTCGTCGACGACCAGAGCGGCCGGGGCGTGCCGCTGGTCGTGCTGCAAACCGTCCACGGACTGCGCTATTTCACCGATAGTAACGGCATCGTGGCCTTCGACGAACCGGGGCTGATGCACGAGGAAGTGTTCTTTCACGTCCGCAGTCACGGCTACGAGTTTCCCCAGGACGGTTTCGGCTATCGCGGAAAGAAATTGACCGTCGCGCCCGGTGGGCATGCCCGGCTGGCTATCCATCGCCTCAACATCGCCCAGCGGCTGTATCGCGTCACCGGCGCGGGGATCTATCGCGACAGCTTGCTGGTAGGCCGGCCGGCGCCCATCCGCGAGCCGCTCTTGAATGGCAAAGTGCTGGGCTCCGACAGCGTGCTCACCACGTTCTATCATGGCAAGATCTACTGGTTCTGGGGCGATACGAATTGGCCCGCCTACCCGCTAGGCAATTTTGGCTCGGCCGGCGCGACTTCCGCGCTTCCCGCCGCCGGTGGTCTCGACCCGCGGCTGGGAGTGGACCTGGCGTATTTCCTCGACGAGCAGGGCCGCGCCCGGCCCACCGCGCCCATCGCCGGCGAGGGGCCGACCTGGCTGAGCGCCCTGGTCACGCTCGGCGACGACGCGGGCCGCGAGCGAATGGTCGCCTCGTACGCGAAGATCCGCCCGCCGCTGGAAATCTATCGCCGCGGGCTGGTCGAATTCGACGATGCCGCGGGCTGCTTCCGGCCGGTCGTCGACGTGCCCTTGGACGCGCCCATCTTTCCCAGCGGCCAGGCCTTTGTACACCGCTCCGGCGGCGTGGATTACGTCTACTTCGCCGATCCCTACCCGCTCGTCCGCGTGCGGGCGACCCGCCGCGATTGGGAGGACCTGTCGCACTACGAGGCCTTCACGTGCCTGCGGCCGGGGAGCCGCCTCGCGAATCCTCAGTTCGATCGCCGCGACGACGGCCGCCTGTTGTACGGCTGGAAGCGCGGCGCGCCGCCCATCAACGTCCGCGACCAAGCCGCGCTGGTGCGCTCCGGACGGCTCATGCCGGGCGAAGGGCTATTGCAGCTTTGCGAGCGCGACTCGGGCAAGCCCATCCAGGCCGGGCTGGGCTCGGTGTATTGGAACGCCTTCCGGCAGCGATTCGTGATGATCGTCACGCAGATCTATGGGACTTCGCCGCTGGGCGAGGTTTGGTATGCCGAGGCCGATACGCCGGTGGGCCCCTGGGTGTACGCGGCGAAGATCGCGACCCATGACGACTACAGTTTCTACAATCCCAAGCAGCACCCGCTGTTCGACGCCGACGGCGGCCGCACGATCTTCTTCGAAGGCACCTACACCCGCACCTTCACCAACAACCCGGACGTCACGCCCCGTTACGACTACAACCAGGTGATGTACCTTTTGGAACTGGCCGACCCGCGGCTGGCATTGCCGGTGCCGATCTACGCCCTGGCCGACGGTCCGTCCAGCGCGTTGGGCGACCGCACTCAATTGCCCCCCGAGGGCCCGGACCGGCCGATCGCGTTCTTCGCTCCCGATCGGCCCTTGGCGGCAACGGTCCCGATTTATCAGGTGACCGCGGGCGGGCACGGCCCGTATCTGACAGCCTCGCCGCCGGAAGGTGGCCGGGCGGCCCGCGTGGCTTTCTACGCGTTGCCCGCCGCGACCGCCAATCCACCGAGGGCCGTCTGTCCGCTGTACGAGTTCCGCGCCGCGGACGGTCGCCGCGCGTACTCGACGGCCGTCTATTGGCGGGCCCCCGGTTTCGCGCATGCCGGCCCGCCGATCGCTCTGGTGTGGCGGAATCCGCAGTAAGAAGTTGTCAGTTGGCAGATGGCTGGCACAATATCAAGCGGCAAGGTCGCGACTGAGCCGCAACTCTGCGCCGTGTCTTGACGGGCTCCGAGCGTGTCCGCGCCGTATAAAAATAGGAAATATGAGTCAAGTATTCTGGCTTTAACGATTATTCCGCAGTACGAGGAAAACTACAACGGATTGTCTCAATATACCGATCTAACCATGTGTAGCGGATATTCCGCGCATGCCGCCGCAATCTGTCGGCAAGGTCGGATGACACGGGTGAATTGGGGCTGTTTTGGCACACGGATTCGGCGTGTTCAGTTGACAAAGGAGTGCCTCGTGAAAAGTTTCTCTCAGTGGGGGGGGGCGTGCCTGATGACATTGGCGATGGCGCTGGGTCTGTCGGCAACCGCACGGGGAGACGAGGGCGAGACCGGCATCACGGATCGTAGCACTCGTCCGTGCGCCGCCTGCTCGGCTGCATCCTGTGCCGAACAGCAAGACCCGCCGCTGGGCTTGCTACCGGGCCCAATCGGCGACTCTCCGACTGCTGGAGCCTTCGGCCCTAGCAGCATTCCGATTTACAGCGCTCCAATTTTCGGCACTCGTTTTGTCCTCGGGTACACGAATTACAACATTTCCCCGCAACTCATCTTCGGGTCCGCCAAGCTCACGGACAACACCAGCCCGATTCCGCAGGACCGCTTCATCTTCGACTATAGCGGCTACAGCGGGGCCGACACGCTGTTGGGACGAAACGCGGCGAACAGCTTTTCGCCGGGGATCGAAAAGACGTTTTTCGGCGGGCTAGCGTCGATCGAGGTGCGCATGCCGATGAACCTTTCGCCGGACCCCAGCCAGACGGTTGATGGAACGCCGAATCTCTCTGCCGGTCAATGGGGAGATATCATGGTGACTTCCAAGTTGGTTGTTTATCAGGACAAGGAATTGGCCGTATCGGCGGGCATCCGGACAGTCCTGCCGACGGCTCCAGACATCCAGCTTCAACAATCCGACGGCACAGTGCTGGTAGACGTGAAGAACCAATCAATACGGCTTGATCCGTTTATCGGCTTCCTGTGGGTCCCTAACGACAAGTTCTTCCTTCAGGGCTTCCTGCAATACGACGTCGACGCCAATGGCAGCCCCGTTCTTATGCCCGACGGCCCTGGTACCTCGACCTTGGCGGAAACCGGACGTATCCATTCGATGCTTTTCCAGTATATCGACATCTCCGCGGCGCGCTGGCTCTACAAGAACCCGCATGCGATAATCCATGGAATTGCGGCGGTCGCAGAATTGCACTGGAACCAGGGGCTCCAGCCCGGCGAATACGCGACGGCGCCGTACGACCCAAACTTCATTTTCGGCAACACAGCTACCAGCGTTTCCTCGCTGGACATGACCGTCGGCGCGCACGTTCTGCTCAGCGAAAACAACACCCTGAGCTTGGGCTACGTGACACCGATCGGGAATCGGGCCGCCCAGCCATTCGATGGCGAGTTCCGTCTCACGCTAAACCATTTCTTCGGCCCGCGGACCGGCGAGTAAAGCGGAACCGCCCTATTCAAGCGTGATTCGAACAACGTTGCCACAGCAGTTCATTCACGAACTCCCACCGCAACGGCAGCGTGAGTTCGCTTGTGGATCAGCCGACGACGTGGAATCGCGGCGCTGCGACGCCACTTGCGTCACATATCGCTCAATATGCGGTACAGGACATCGTTGGCATTATGGAAGTCGGAAGATAGAGTCGAGAACACGGTCACATAATTCACGTCTTCCGGCGTGACGCCTGTTTGCGGGTCCCACTCCAGCGGAATCATGTTGGAACCGTTAAGGCTGCTGACGATGCTGTAGGTTCCCGTGCCCGGCTGGACCCAGGTGGACCAGGCTTGTGACGCGGCGAGGTAGATGTTGCCTTTGCTGGCGCCGCCCACCAGGACCGTGTAGTCGCCAACACAGGGGGCAGCCTGCGAGCCCACGTTGGCAGTGCCATAACCCAAGAAGACGTAGAGTAGATCCGACCCCCAAGGAGTCCACTTCCAATTCAGCGTGCTGACGGAGGTATCGGGCTTGCCCCGCGGGGCCCCGCCCGGGAAACCATCGCAGAAGACGTAGGCGCGCTGGCGGATCGTGTTGGGGCCGTTCTCGCCCATCGACAGGGTGTCGCCGCCCTTGCCCAATTCGAGATAGAGATAGTCGGCGGCGCAATTATTGATGGTCACGTTGGATCCACCCGGCCTGCTGGCCATGTACACCGGCGGGTTGCCGACCTTCCCATCCTTCACGTATTGGATGAACGTCCCCGGGGTGGACCATACGCCGGTCGTGACGCCGTTGAGCGTGACGGTGTCGCATCCCGAACCGCCATAAATGTTCACCGCCGAAATCGACGTGGACTGCGTGCTTGGAACGCCGTTCACCAAGATGTTCGTCATCTTGAGGGTGTTTGGCTGCCCGGCAATGCTGTTGGAGAGATCGACCGTCAGCTCCCCGCCGATCGCCGAAGGCGTGACGGCGGTGCCGAGCGTGATGGCATAGTTGCCGGCGCCGGCCGTGACCGTCGTGTTCTGCGTAGCGGTGATTCCCACCGCGGCGGTCACCGAGTCGAGCAGTTTGTTGGGGTTGGACGAATCCGTTATCGTGAGATTGTCCAATGGCGCAATGCCGCCCACGCGACCCAAGAATGACACCGAGCCGGCGTTCACCGTCAGCGAATCGGTATTCTTCGGCGTCGCGTCGAGGGTACTGCCGAACGTGACGCTCCCTGCGGCCGTGCTGGTTAGCGCATCGGCCGCCGCGGACAAGGTCACCGCGTTATTGTAGGTTTGATTGCCAGCCGTGCTAAAAGTTCCGTTGACCAGCGTCCCCCCCGAGCCGTTCGAGGCGAAGTTATTCACGTTGGTGAATACGGCAGGAACGGTCACCGCGCCGGTAAAGGTCAGCCCGAGGCTGTGCCAAGCCGCGTTCCAGCTCGGTCCGAGGGTAAGGGTCGAGCCGGTGAGATTTGCGTCGGCGCCCTGGGTGACGGAGCTGTAATACGCCTGGGCGCCGCTGGTGGTGATGGTTTCGACGCCAGCCGTCCCGTTGAGGGTTGTGGTCTCGCTGTCGTTGAGCGACGCCGCCGAAACCGTGTTGCCCACCGTCAGCGTCCCCGTTTCGTCGGCCGTCAGCACGTTGACCCCGCTGACTGCAGAGCCCAGCGTCGCCAGACCGCTGTTGTCCAACGTCAGACTGTAGCCGCCGCCCGTCACGGCGGCCAACGCCAGCGTCGTGCCGGTCAGCGTGGTGTTGGCTCCCAGCGTCAACGCCCCCGTGTAGCATTGGCCGGCGGTGGTGGTGATCGTCTCGCTGCCGCCCGTCCCGTTAAGGGTTGTGGCTTCGCTGTCGTTGAGCGACGACGCCGAAATCGTGTTGTCCACCGACAGCATGCCCGCGCCGTTGGCGGTCAATAAGTTGACCCCGCTGACCGAAGAGACCAAGGTCGCCAAACCGCTGTTGGTGAGCATCAGGCTGTTACCGCCGCCCGTCACGGCGGCCAACGTCAGCGTCGTGCCGGTCAGCGCGGTGTTGGCCCCCAGGGTCAGCGCGGCCGTGTAGCTTTGTGCCGCGGTGGTTGTCACGCTACCCCCGCTCAACGTCGTGGCTTCGCTATCGCTCACCGACCCCGCCGAAATCGTGTTGTTCACCGCCAACGTGCCGCCACTCCCGTTTGCCGTGAGCGCGCCGATGCCGCTCACCGCAGAACCGAGCGTCGCCAGACCGCTGCTGGTGAGCGTCAGGTTGAAGCCGCCGCCGGTGACGGTGTTCGACAGGGCCAGCGTCGTGCCGGTCAGCGTGGCGTTGGCTCCCAGCGTCACCGCGGCCGTATAGCTCTGGCCGGCGGTGGTTGTCACGCTACCCCCGCTCAATGTGGTCGCTTCGCTATCGCTGACCGATCCGGCCGAAATCGTGCCGTTCACCGTCAACGTGCCCGCCCCGCTGGCCGTGAGCACCGCGACGCCGCTCACCGCCGAGCCCAGCGTCGCCAGACCGCTGTTGGTCAACGTCAGGTTGTGGCTGGCTCCGGTGACGGTGTTCGACAGGGTCAGCGTCGTGCCGGTCAGCGTGGCGTTGGCCCCCAGCGTCACCGCGGCCGTGTAGCTCTGGCCGGCGGTGGTGGTTACGGTGTTCCCGCTCAACGTGGTCGCTTCGCTGTCGGTGATCGAGGTTGTCGTGCCGATCGTGCCGTTCACCGCCAACGTGCCCGCCCCGCTGGCCGTGAGCGCGCCCACCCCACTGACCGCACCGCCCAGAGTCCCCGCTCCGCTGTTGGTCAGCGTCAGGTTGAAGCCGCCGCCGGTGACGGTGTTCGACAGGGCCAGCGTCGTGCCGGTCAACGTGGCGTTGGCCCCCAAGGACACCGCGGCAGTGTAGCTCTGGCCGGCGGTAGTCGTCACGCTTCCGCCGCTCAACGTCGTGGTCTCGCTGTCGCTGATCGAAGTGGTCGTGCCGATCGTGCCGTTCACCGCCAGCGTGCTGCCGCCGCTGGCCGTGAGCACGCCCAGCCCGCTGACCGCTCCGCCCAAGGTCCCCGCGCCGCTGTTGGCGAGCGTCAGGTTGAAGCTGGCACCGGCCACTGTGTTCGATAGCGCTAGCGTCGTGCCGGTCAGCGTGGCGTTGGCCCCCAGTGTCACCGCGGCTGTGTAGCTCTGGCCGGCGGTGGTGGTCACGGTGCCGCCACTCAAGGTGGTTGCTTCGCTGTCGGTGATCGAAGTGGTGGTGCCGATCGTGCCGTTCACCGCCAACGTGCCCGCCCCGCTGGCCGTGAGCGCGCCCACCCCGCTGACCGCTCCGCCCAGCGTCCCCGCCCCGCTGTTGGTCAACGTGAGGTTGAAGCCGCCGCCAGTCACGGTGTTCGACAGGGCCACCGTCGTGCCGGTCAACGTGGCGTTGGCTCCCAAAGTCACTGCATCGTTGTAGGTCTGCGCGCCCGTGGTGGTGATGGCCGTGGTGTTGATCTGGGTCGTTCCCGGGGCATCCGTGGTCACGCTTGTCAACGCCGTGGTCCCGCCCACCACGCCGCCGAAGATCGTGGCCCCGGCGGTGTTCACCGTCAGCGTCTGGGCGCCGTTGATCGTACTGCCAAAGGTGATATTCCCGCCGGCTCCGCTACCGCTGCTGGCCAGCGTGGCGTTGGCCCCCAGGGTTACCGCATTGCTGTAGATCTGCACGCCGGTGGTGCTGACGTTGCCATTGAGCGTGAGCGAGCTGCTGCTCGCCGCCAGGCTCGCCAGGGCCGTGGTGCTTCCCACCGCCCCGAGCGTGATACGGTTCGCCCCGGCCAGCGTCAACGCCTGCGCACCGTCAACGGTTCCGTTGATCGCGATCGCGCCGGAAGTCGCCGCGAACGACTGAGCGGCGCCTAGCGTGAGCGGCATGCCGACGGCTTCGGGGCTCGCGGAATTGTCGGTGATGCCGTTTTGCAGCGTGACCGCATCGCCGCTCAAGGTGAACGCGCCGGCGGTCGACCCGAACGTGATGGTTCCGAGCGTTAGCGACGAAAGATCATTGTTGGGCGAAAGCCTGGTGCTCCCGGCGAATGTGACCGAGTCGCCGTTGCCCGGGTGGCCGCTGTCCGCTGTCCAGTTGACTGCGTCTGACCAGTTGTTGTCGCCACCTGCTCCGTCCCAGACCCACGTGCTGGCCGCTCGCGTCAGGACCAGGCTCTTGCTGGCGACGCTGTCGGTGAAATTCTGCCCGGCGATGGTCACCGGCGTCGTCAGCGGCACCCCGGTTCCGACGACCGCATTGCCGGCCTGATTGTTGAGAATCGTCACCGCGTCGTTGACATTGTACGCGTGGTTCCCGCCGCCGGTCACGAGGCCCGCATCGTTGATAGTGACGACGCTCGCACTGCCGGTGACGACGACTTGATCGTAACTCGTGCCTGCCGCTGTTCCATCGAGCGTCGCGTACAGCGTCGCCGCTGGACCAAAGGTCAGGTTGCCGCCGACGGTCAGCACTGCGGCGGCGGCATCGCCGCCGGGCGACAACTGGCCGTTGAAGGTCATGGTGCTGCCGGTGAGCGTGATCCCATTGGCCGTAACCGTTTCGTGGCCCGTGCCGGAATCCGTGTAGCTCTGCGTTCCGCTAGTCGTCACCGCTGCATCGATGTCGATTGTGTTGCCGGTGACGGTCAGCGTCGTGAGCGATGTTGTCTGGCCCACCGCGGCATTGAAGGTGCTTGTCCCGCTCGTCCCCGCATTGACCGTCAGCGTCCTGGCGCCGTTGACCGTGCCGCCGAAGTTGATATTCCCGCTGCCGCCGCCGGTCAGCGTGGCGTTGGCCCCCAAGGTCACCGCGGCCGTGTAGCTCTGGCCGGCGGTGGTCGTCACGGTGCTCCCGCTCAAGGTGGTCGCTTCACTGTCGGTGATCGAAGTCGTGGTGCCGATCGCGCCGTTCACCGCCAACGTGCCCGCCCCGCTGGCCGTGAGCGCGCCCACCCCGCTGACCGCACCGCCCAAGGTCCCCGCCCCGCTGTTGGCGAGCGTGAGGTTGAAGCCGCCACCAGTGACGGTGTTCGACAAGGCAAGCGTCGTGCCGGTCAGCGTGGCGTTGGCTCCCAGCGTCACCGCGGCTGTGTAGCTCTGGCCGGCGGTGGTGGTTACGGTACTGCCGCTCAAGGTGGTTGCTTCACTGTCGGTGATCGAAGTTGTGGTGCCAATCGTGCCGCTCACCGCCAATGTGCCCGCCCCGCTGGCCGTGAGCGTGCCCACCCCACTGACCGTACCGCCCAAGGTCCCCGCCCCGCTGTTGGCGAGCGTGAGGTTGAAGCCGCCACCAGTGACGGTGTTCGACAAGGCAAGCGTCGTGCCGGTCAGCGTGGCGTTGGCTCCCAGGGTCACCGCGGCCGTGTAGCTCTGGCCGGCGGTGGTCGTCACGGTGCTCCCGCTCAAGGTGGTCGCTTCACTGTCGCTGATCGAAGTTGTGGTGCCAATCGTACTGTTCACCGCCAACGTGCCCGCCCCGCTGGCCGTGAGCGCGCCCACCCCACTGACCGCTCCGCCCAAGGTCCCCACGCCGCTGTTAGTGAGCGTCAGGTTGTGGCCGGCTCCGGTCACGGTGTTGGACAAGGCCAGCGTCGTGCCGGTCAGCGTGGCGTTGGCTCCCAAGGTCACCGCGGCCGTGTAGCTCTGGCCGGCGGTGGTGGTCACGGTACTGCTGCTCAAGGCAGTCGCTTCGCTGTCGCTGATCGAGGTGGTGGTGCCGATCGTGCTGTTCACCGCCAACGTGCCCGCCCCGCTGGCCGTGAGCGCGCCCACCCCACTGACCGCACCGCCCAAGGCCCCCGCCCCGCTGTTGGCGAGCGTGAGGTTGAAGCCGCCACCAGTGACGGTGTTCGACAGGGTCAGCGTTGTGCCGGTCAGCGTGGCGTTGGCTCCCAGTGTCACCGCGGCTGTGTAGCTCTGGCCGGCGGTGGTGGTTACGGTGCTGCCGCTCAAGGTGGTTGCTTCACTGTCGGTGATCGAAGTGGTGGTGCCAATCGTGCCGTTCACCACCAATGTGCCCGCCCCGCTGGCCGTGAGCGCGCCCACCCCACTGACCGCACCGCCCAGGGCCCCCACCCCGCTGTTGGCGAGCGTCAGGTTGTGGCCGGCTCCGGTCACGGTGTTCGACAGGGCCAGCGTCGTGCCGGTCAGCGTGGCGTTGGCCCCCAGGTTCACCGCGGCCGTGTAGCTCTGGCCGGCGGTGGTCGTCACGGTGCTCCCGCTCAAGGTGGTCGCTTCGCTGTCGGTGATCGAAGTTGTGGTGCCGATCGTGCTGTTCACCGCCAACGTGCCCGCCCCGCTGGCCGTGAGCGCGCCCACCCCACTGACCGCACCGCCCAAGGTCCCCGTCCCGCTGTTGGTGAGCGTCAGGTTGAAACCGCCGCCGGTGACGGTGTTCGACAGGGCCAGCGTCGTGCCGGTCAGCGTGGCGTTGGCTCCCAGGGTCACCGCGGCCGTGTAGCTCTGGCCGGCGGTGGTCGTCACGGTGCTCCCGCTCAAGGTGGTTGCTTCGCTGTCGGTGATCGAAGTTGTGGTGCCGATCGTACTGTTCACCGCCAACGTGCCCGCCCCGCTGGCCGTGAGCGCGCCCACCCCACTGACCGCCCCGGTCAACAGATTGGCCACGCTGTTGCTCAACGTCAGGTTGAAACCACCGCCCGTTACGGCGGGCAGCACCAGTATCGTGCCGGTCAGCGTGGCGTTTGCCCCGAGGGTCAACGCCCCGCTGTAGCTCTGGCCAGCGGTGGTGGTGATCGTCTCTAAGCCACCCGCGCCGTTGAGGGTCGTCGCTTCCGTGTCGCTCAGTGAACTCGCCGAGATCGTGTTGTTCACCGTCAATGCACCCAATCCGTTCACATCGAGGGCACCCGTGTAGCCTGAGAATGCGCCGTTCAGCGTTGCCGTGGCACTGTTCAACAGCCCGAGGCCTCCGGTGCCGGTTACCGCGCCGCCCAGGATCAGTGTCGTGCCGGTCAACGCCGTGTTGCCGGCCCCCACCGTTACCGCGGCCGTGTAGCTCTGACCGGCGGTGGTGCCGACTCCCGCGGTCAACCCCGAAAACGTCGTCGACTCGTTGTCGGTCATCGACGACGCGGAAATACTCGCGTTGTTCAACACCAACGTGCCCGTCCCGTTCGCTGTCACCGCGCCCATCACGTTTAACCCCGGGCTCGACAACGTCGCCACACCGCTGTTGGTAAGCGTAAGGTTGCCAAACGCGCCGACGTTCGCCAACGCCAGCGTCGTGCTGGTCAACGTCGTGTTCACTTCCAGCGTCACCGCGGCCGTATAGCTCTGGCCGGCGGTAGTCGTCACGGTGCTTCCGCTCAAGGTGGTTGCTTCACTGTCGGCGATCGAAGTTGTGGTGCCGATCGTGCCGTTCACTGCCAACGTGCCGGCCCCGCTGGCTGTGATCGCGCCCACCCCACTCACCGCCCCACCCAGGGTCCCGGCCCCGCTGTTGGTGAGCGTCAGGTTGAAGCCGCCGCCGGTGACGGTGTTCGACAGGGCCAGCGTCGTGCCGGTCAGCGTGGCGTTGGCTCCCAGCGTCACCGCGGCCGTATAGCTCTGGCCGGCGGTGGTGGTTACGGTGCTTCCGCTCAAGGTGGTTGCTTCGCTGTCGGTGATCGAAGTTGTGGTGCCGATCGTGCCGTTCACCGCCAACGTGCCAGCCCCGCTGGCCGTGAGCGCGCCCACCCCACTGACCGCTCCGCCCAAGGTCCCCGCCCCGCTGCTGGTGAGCGTCAGGTTGAAGCCGCCGCCGGTGACGGTGTTCGACAGGGCCAGCGTCGTGCCGGTCAGCGTGGCGTTGGCTCCCAGGGTCACCGCGGCCGTATAGCTCTGGCCGGCGGTGGTGGTCACGGTACTGCCGCTAAGCGTCGTCGCTTCGCTGTCGGTGATCGAAGTTGTGGTGCCGATCGTGCCGTTCACCGCCAACGTGCCGGCCCCGCTGGCCGTGAGCGCGCCCACCCCACTGACCGCACCGCCCAAGGTCCCCACCCCGCTGTTGGTCAACGTCAAGTTGTGGCCGGCTCCGGTCACGGTGTTCGTCAGGGCCAGCGTCGTGCTGGTCAGCGCGGCGTTGGCTCCCAGCGTCACCGCGGCCGTGTAGCTCTGGCCGGCGGTAGTCGTCACGGTGCTTCCGCTCAAGGTGGTCGCTTCGCTGTCGCTGATCGAGGTGGTCGTACCGATCGTGCTGTTCACCGCCAACGTGCCGGCCCCATTTACCGTGAGCGCACCGACGCCACTCACCGCCCCGCCCAGGGTCCCCGCCCCGCTGTTGGTCAGGGTCAGGTTGAAGCCGCCGCCTGTGACGGTGCTCGACAGGGCCAGTGTCGTGCCGGTCAGCGTGGCGTTGGCCCCCAAAGTCACCGCCCCACTATAGGTCTGCGCCCCCGTGCTGCTGATGGCGGTGCTGATCTGCGTGGTGATGACGCTGCTGTCGACGGTAAGACTGGGAATCGAGGTTGCAATCGAGCTGATATTGAATGCGGTGCCCGAAGCGCCGAAGATGGCGATCGACGTCACTCCCGTCAAATCGCTTCCCGTACCGGCTGTCTGCCCGCCGGTAGCGTATCCCTGTGTCACAGCGGCCGCGTTGGCGGTGATGGTATTTCCGGAACCCGCATTGAACGTGATCGTCGACCCGGACCCGGTGAGGGTCGCGGTCATGGACGCGGGCATGGTGAAGGTCAGGGTATTCGACACCAGATTGAGTGTTGCGACCGACAGCAGCCGTCGATCTTCCAAGGGCTCGCAGCGGAGCCGCCTCGGGTAAACGCTCGAACGGCGGCGCCCCGCAGTACCCGGCCGTTGCGTTCCGGCATTTCGCCGACCTATCTTCCTCGCCCAACTCTGCCAAATGCTCGCCATACGAAATCATCCTTGCGGGTACGAAGCAAGCGTCTTCGGGAGTCGAATATTCGTGTGCCAACGTCGCGTGGCGTGAATTCGAAGATTTCGGGCGCTAGGCCAGACAGTTCAAGATCACGAGAATCTTTGGGGCGCTCCGTGACCGTTAAGCCGTCGAAAAGCGACAACTTCAAGGCAATAGTGACGAGAATGAGGAATATAGCGCAGTGATGAGTTATTCCGAGTATAAGTGCTGCGCGGCTCAATAGCAACATTTTTTATTTTGGTTTGATGAAATAAGAGTTTTGACCTGGTTCATTTCCGGCAGGAACAATGGCCCGGTGCGGCGATTCTGTATCGCAGCACCGCCGGCAACAGCGGGGCGATCGGCCGCGACCGGGCGGTGGAGTCGCCGCCGCCCGCGGCGCCTTGACCGTTGCGACGCCCGTGGCGTCACGGGGCTTGAGGGCCTCTGCACACATTGCTGTTGCAGCAGTACCAGATCGGCGTAAGCCCAGAGACGAAAAAAGCCGAGCCGGTGAACCGGCTCGGCTCCGAGCGTTAAACGTATCCCACCAGGAATGTGCTGCCGTCAACCATCGCTCCATACGAGGAATCAGCGAGCCGCTTAACGCCACGATACCTGTTTCGACGCCGCTCGGGACCAACGCGGCCCTGGCGGCTTTGGGCCGCGAGCTCTAGGTCGACTTGACCGGCGGTGCCGGGGGCTTCGGAGCGGAAGGAACCGGAGCCAGAGCCGGGGCTGCGGTCGTCGCCGCTGGCGCTACGACCGGTTGCTCTGTCGTGTAGCTGTACACGGCGTGCTGATGCAAGAAGTGCGGGAGCAGACTGATCTGCTTCGCCGGTCCGCAGACTGCCGGCGCCGGCTGAACCGCTTGGCATACCGGCGGAGGCGGCAGCACGCGCTTCGCCGGCTGGCAAACGGCCGGTGCCGGCTGAACCGCCTGGCATACCGGCACGGCCGCCGTGACGTAATGCACGTGGGGGTGATGTACGATGGCATGCAGATGGCGGAGGACGCTGGCCAAGTGGTCGTGCAACACGACCTGCGCGCAAACGGCCGGCGCCGGTTGGACCGCTTGGCACACCGGCGGAGCCGGCAACACGGGTTGCACCGCCTGGCAAACCGGCGGCAGGGAATGCACAGGCGCACACACCGCCACGCCTCCCGCATTGGCCGCGTTGTCGTACCCGGCGGCCAGCAGGGCCGTCCAACCAATTGCCACAAGCAGTCCTGTTACACGTTGCGTTCGAATCATCGCGAAATTCCTTTTCAAAAAGGGTCACACTTTCGTGCGGACATCGATTCCGCACCGCTAACGCGGCGCATCCGCGGCGCCGCTCTCAACTCGACCAATGCCCCACCGTGCCTCGTTCCGGTATCGAGGCAAAAAACACTTCCCTTCGGCCATGCACCGACGCAGCAGGATTTCTCGTACGTCCAGATCCTTCGCTGTGCCCGGCATGACCGACAAAAACAGGCAAGTCATTCTCTCCGGATCCTCATCTCGCCGTTACCGGCGTCACGAACCGTGAACGACCCATGCGGGGACTCACGGCGTGGTTGCACGATCAGCAATCAAGCAACTGCCGTGCCACGAGGCTGATTTTGTAGTGGCCGTGCTCCAGGCCGGCAATTCATCGAGATTTGCCGGTGACGTTGCCCGGGCCGGGCGCGGCAGCCGATCATAGGTCACGGCTGCCTGTGGCCGGCGCGGAAGAGGTCCGCAAATATCGCCGACGGCCGTTGTTGCCCCGTGAGCAACCCTTACAGGATATCCAACAGGTCCAGGGGCTTCGTCAGCAGCGCCCGGGCGCCGAACCGCAGCAATTCGTCGGGTGTGCGGAAACCCCAGGTTACGCCGACGGGAAACATGCCCGCCGCGACGGCCGTTTGCATGTCGGTGTTGGTATCGCCCAGATAGAGAAACTGTTGCGGCGCAAACCCCATCTGCCGGCTGATCTGCAGCGCGCCGGCCGGATCGGGCTTGCCCGGCAGCGACGGCTGCGCGCCGAGCACCTGCTGGAATGGCCACCGCGGCAGCATCCGCGACACGCACAGCCGGGTGAACTCGTGCGGCTTGTTGGACAACACGGCCATGGCGACGCCGCGGGCGACCAGCGCGTCGAGCAACTCGGCAATGCCGGCAAACGGGTGCGTCTTCACCGCCCAACGCGCGCCGTACTCCTCCCGCATCAGCGCGACGCACTCCGCAATCGCCGCCTCGTTGCAATGCTCGGGGGGCAGCGCGCGGCGAACCAGGTTCAGCATCCCGTCGCCGATGAAGTAGCGGTAGGCCGCCAAGGGGTGCTCCGCAAAGCCCATGCGACGCAATGCGGCATTGGTCGAATCGGCCAGATCCTCAAGGGTGTCGAGCAGGGTTCCGTCGAGATCGAATAGCACGGCTTGATAGTTCATCATTTCCAGCCTACCAAGCGTGGGCGGCGCGGCCAAGAGGCACGGTGCTGTCAGCGTATGCGCGAACCCATCGCAAGTGGTGTAGTTTGACCTTGCCAGCGACCGGGCTTTTTGGGAACATCCCGCCGTTGGTACACGTCATTCGATCCATCCTGGGATGGCAGTTTCCCCAGAACATCCCACGGCATTTCAATTCCCCTGCCGGCCGATTCCGGGACCTTTATATCCTGCACGGTTTTGAAGCGAGACGCACCGCAACATGCGGGAGCGGCTCGCAGGATACGAGCCCACCGGTCGCGCCCAACGTTTTCGAACTGCCTCGATGCGGCGACGCGTGCCGTAGAGGACATCATGAAGACCATCGTTATCCTGTTGGCGGCCGCGGGACTGGCCGCATCGTCGGCACTTGCGCAGGACTATCAGCCGCAACCGCCGCCGGCCGCGCAGCCGATTTTCACGCCCCGCACGACCGCCAACAATTTGCACAACGAGTTCACCATCGGCGGCTGGCTGGCCGGCGCGAGCATCTACTACCTGGTGCCGAAATGGAGCAGCAACCCGGCCTACAGCACGCTCAACACCGACAACAACAACGTGACCACCAGCGCGCAGCAAGACTTCACCATGAACGGCGCGTTTGCGCCGCTGGTCTACCTGGGCTACATGACCGACGCCGGAATCGGCATCCGCACCCGCTGGTGGCAATTCAAAGAGAGCGCCACGACCACCGTTTCCCAGCCCGCGATGGCCAATCCCCCGCCGACGTCAACGGTCTTCTCCGACTATCCCCTGGGGGTCGGCTTCGGCTCGCCGGTGGCCACCGACTACAACAACCAGATGGAGTTCGACAGCAGCCTGACGGTGGACGTCGCCGACCTGGAGTTGATCTGGGACGTCCGCGCCGGCGGCTGGTCGGCGATCTTCGGCGCCGGCCTGCGCTTCGCGCACATCAACCAGAACTACAATGCCTCCTGGACGTCCAGCCCGTCGGTCGACCAGACCCAAGACACCTACATCACCACGCTGCAATCGGGCCACAACTTCGACGGCATCGGCCCGATCGCTTCGCTGGAAGGCCGCTATGCGTTGGGGTCCAGCGGTTTCGCGATCCTGGCCAGCGCTCGCGGCGCGTTGTTGTTCGGCAGCGGAACGCAGTCGGTGGACTACGATAACGTGGACACCCAGGGCCAGGTAACGCCGAGCCCGATGTTCCGCTCGCTCTCCACCGGCGGCGTGATGCCCATGGCGGAGCTGGAACTGGGGGCCGAGTGGGGGCTGAAGCTGGGTCTGGCCCAACTCTCCATCCAGGCCGCGATGGTCGGCCAGGCTTGGCTCTACACCGGCAATGCGGCCAATCAGGATTTCGTGTTCGGATCCACGTTGAGCGGTGGGAGCAACCAGGACTCGCTCGGACTGTTCGGCTTTCGCTTGACCGCCGCGCTGTCGTACTGAGCAGGGGCAGGGATCATGAAGAAAACCAAAAATCACCGCCGCGCACGGCTGCGGATTTGCGTCTTGGAACGCTTGGAATCGCGCGAGCTGCTTTCGCTCGCCACGCTCGCCGACGTCGCGGCCACGCCGGCCGTCGAACTGGGCACCGTGAAGGCGGGCGCGGCCAAACCGGCCACGAACAGCGGACCCCCACAAGGCTCCGTCACCCCCGCGCAAATTCGCCAGGCGTACGGCTTCAATCAGCTCGCCAATTTTCCCGGCAACCTGCCGGCCAACGGCCAGGGCCAGACCATCGCCATCGTCGACGCCGCGGGCGATCCCAACATCAAAACCGATCTCCAAGCCTTCGACGCCCAGTACAATTTGCCGGCCCCGCCCAGCTTTAAGGTGGTCGATTTGGGTGATTGCACGACCAGTCCCGATCCGAACTGGGGGACCGAAACCGCGCTCGACGTCGAGTGGGCGCACGTCGTCGCACCGGGGGCCAACATCTTGTTGGTCCAGACGCAATCCGGCAACTTGCTCCAGGCGGAGCAACCCAGCGCCGGGCCGGGCCTGCTGGACGGAGTGCTCTACGCCCGCGAACAGCCGGGCGTTTCGGTGGTCTCCATGAGTTGGACCGCCCCCGAATTCCTCGGCGAGAACAGCTTCGACTCGTACTTCGCCCTGGGGCCGAGCGACGCCGGAGTGACCTTCGTCACGGCGGCCGGCGACAACGGACCGCCGGCCAACTGGCCGGCCTCCGCGCCCGACGTGGTGTCGGTGGGCGGCACGACGCTGCAGAGCGAATCCAACGGGAGCTACCATTCGGAGCTAGCTTGGAGCGGTAGCGGCGGCGGAATCAGTCTCTATGAAACGGAGCCCAGCTATCAGTACGGCGTACAGGGCACCGGGGTCCGCACCACTCCCGACGTGGCGTACAATGGCGACCCGAACACCGGTTTCCCGGTCTACGTCAATTCGGCGTGGTTGGCCGAGCCGGTGGGCGGAACCAGCGCCGGCACGCCGCAATGGGCCGGCATCATCGCCATCGCCGACGAAGGCCGCGCCGCGCGCCACGAGTCGGCGCTGCGATCGGCGGTGGCCGACCTCTATCAGCTTCCGGCCACCGACTTCCACGACATCGCCAATGGAGCCGCCATGCCGGGCTACAACCTGGCCACCGGCCGCGGCACACCCTATGTGAACCGCATCGTTCCGGGGCTGGTGAACTCGACCACCAACCCGGCGTCCACGGGCACCAGCATCACCAGCGTCGCGGCGCAGACGCGCGTCAAGTCGGCCCTGGCGGCCGTCGCCAAAGTGCATCCGCGCAGCACGGCCGACGAGTCGACGCCCACCGCGCCCCCTCTCGAAACCGGTACCGGCGCCCCGGGCTCGTCCACCGGCATCGCGATGGCGGCCGAATCGCTCGCAACCGCCTCGGGTCTCAATCGAGAAGACCTCGCCGGGCTGTCCGGCTCGTCCGGGCAGGCCGCGGCGGCCCAAGGGTCGACATCCTGGCCGGTCCGGCAAGCGAGATCCACCGATGGGATGGTTAGAATAGACCGGGTCGAGGGCGCCGATTCCGACGCTTTCGATTCGCTCGGTCCGAGCACCATTGGCGACAGGCTGATCAGCCCCGCTGGGCCGGCCTGACGACTGACCACCGGCACAGTTCCTCTGCGGGCTTTGATCGTAAGGTTGCCCGCCTGGCAGCAATGCTAGCGAACTGTGCTACCCACTGTGAGCCCTATCTCAGTAGAGCGGAATTCATTCCGCTCTACTTTTCTCTTCTTCGCCAAACGGAACGAATTCCATTCCATAGTGGGGTTATCTATCGACCTACAAATGGGGAATCTGGACGCCAACCGGCAAAACCCCTACCGCTTGCGAAGGGCGCGCATTCCGAATTAAACGCATTTCCTAATTAACCGTCAAAAGCCTTACCGATTAACACTGGGTGGGCGATCCCTTGGTCGGCACCACCTCGTCATCCCGCGTACACGACTCGCGACGGCTGGGAATGTCTGGCAACACGATTGCAGTCGGCACGCATGCGGGGGGTGTGGACGGCGCTCGCTGCCTTTTTTGGGGGAAATCGAAAATGCCAAGTCGACGTTTTACGTCGTGCCTTATCGCAGCGGCCGTGGTTGCCCTCGCAGTGGCCGGAGTTCCCCATCGGGCGCTAGGACAATTCACGGGGGCGAACACGTTAACCGGCGACAGTAATGACGCCGCGGCGGCCGGCGGGACCAATGCCGAGGCTGTCGGTTCGGGTGCGACTGCAAACGGCAATTATAGCACTGCGATCGGCAGTGGCACTCAGGGGGCGGCTGGCACCGGCGCCACGGCTAGCGGAACGCAGAGCACCGCAGTTGGCGGTGGGAGCGGTACAGCAGCCGCCGCCGCGGCCAGCGGAAACTTCAGCACCGCGATCGGTAACTCGAGCTCGGCCACCAACACGTACGACACCGCTGTCGGCCAGGGCGCCGCGGCCAGCGGCGGCAGCAGCACCGCGATCGGCAGCTTTAACCCGAGCGGCGCCGTCGTCGCCACGGCAAGCGGCGCCAATGCCACGGCGATCGGTGCCGGCAGCCAGGCCACCGGCGCCGAGAGCACCGCGCTCGGCAGCGTCAACGCGGGCGACACCGCCGTTGCCACGGCCAGCGGCGCACAGAGCACTGCGCTCGGCGCCGGCAGCACGGCGAACAACACAAGCACCACCGCGGTCGGCTATTCCAGCGCGGCCACCGGCGCTAATGGCACCGCGGTGGGCGTTTCGAGCGCGGCCACCGGCGCTAATGGCACCGCGGTGGGCGTTTCGAGCGCGGCCACCGGCAACAGCAGTACCGCGCTGGGTGCTGCGAGCACGGCCAGCGGCAGCTTTAGCACCGCGGTCGGCCTTGCGAGCTCGGCCAGCGGCACGCAGACCGCCGCGCTCGGCGTTAACAGCGCGGCCAGCGGCGACTTTAGCACCGCACTGGGCGTTTCCAGCGCCGCCAGCGGCACCCAGGGCACCGCGATCGGCCAAAGCAGCACGGCCAGCGGCGCCAGCAGCACCGCGCTGGGCCAAGCCAGCATGGCCACGGCCACCGACAGCACCGCGGTCGGCCAGGGCGCCACGGCCAACGGCGCCAACAGCACCGCGCTCGGCCAGGGCAGCACCACGGCCAGCTTCACCAATGCCACCGCCATCGGCAGCGGCGCGGTCGCCACGGCGAATAACCAATTCATGATGGGCACGGCCACCAACACCTACACCGCGCCCGGCATCACTTCGGCAGCCAGCAAGGCCGCCCAGAGCGGACCGCTGCAACTGGTGACCTCCGACTCCGGCGGCAACCTGGCGACCGAGACCCCCAACAGCGTCGTGACCGGAACGCCCGCGTTCCAGAACTTGCAAAACCAGGTGCAGCAAAACGCCGGCGGCGTGGCCCTGGCCATCGCCCTGGGCGGCGGCCCCGCGATCCTGCCCGACTGCAAGCAACTGGCCGTCACCGCCAGTTGCGGCACCTTCGCCGGCGAAACCGCCTTTGGCGCTTCCGGCGTGTGGCGCGTCTCGGACAATGTGTTCCTCAACGGCGGCGTGGGTGCGGCCGTCCTGCAAGGCACCGTCGGCGGCCGCGCCGGCGTAACCGTCGCATGGTAAAAAACATCGGAGAAATGCTTTCAGTAATCGGGTGGCATGCCCTCGCGCGGCGCAACCGCGAGTGGGCATGCGTGTTGCCAAGAAGGGCACGCGCCGACGCAACGCTGCGCATCGCGACGACATGCCATGCGGCCGCTGAATGCTGATCGCGGAAAACTCATCGCCCAACAACAGGAATCGATCATGTCATCATTTCCCTGCCCGAGACGCGGGGCCCGCGCGGCGGCCATTCGGCTCGCCGCGGTGCTGGCGGCCGCGGCGGCCTGCTTCACCTCCGGCCTCTCGATGGGACAAGCACCGCAGCGCGATCCGCAGTTCGACGTTTTGGCGATGCTGGTGAAGAACGCCGTGACGGCCGTCAATCACGGCAACCTCACCGGCAATTACACGGTGCTCCGCGACCTGGGCGGGCCGGTCTTCCGCGAGCGGAATTCGGCCGCGCAGTTGGCCACCATTTTCCAACGGCTCCGCGAGCAAAAGAGCGACCTCAGCCCGATCCTGGTGCTCGATCCGCAGTTTACCGAGGCCCCGGGGATCAATGCGGCGGGGCAACTACAACTGGTGGGCTTTTTCCCCACGCGACCCTTGCAGGTCCAATTCCGGGTGGCCTTTCAAAAGGTGCAGGCCGGCTGGGCGATCGACACGATTTCCATCGGCACCGTGCCCGTGCAACCGCCGCCACAGAACATCGGCGCCCAGGGTTGGCCGCCGCAAGGCGGTCCGCCCGGCCCGGCGGCACAGCCCAACGTGGCGTACGCGCCGCGGTAAGCCTTGCCCGAGGGCCTCGCCCTCTGCCGCCCTCGGTGGGTGGCACGTCCCTGATCGCAGCGAAGGGCGTGGTTTCGTGGCCCCACGCCCATCGCTCCCTCCGGAGCGCGCGACGCAAGCGGCTTGGAAAGAGGGGCGTTCTCAGTATTTCAGGCAGATTTCCAACTGCCGGATGGTAGCGTCGATCGTGGCCAGGGCGTCGGCCCGATGCCCGCCAAAATCGTGCGGGGCGTTCTTGATGTACTTGTGCGCTTCGCGAAGCTCCGCCAGCGCCGCGCGGATCCGCGGATGTTTTTCGAACGGAAAGGCGCCGGCCGCGCCCGTCATGGCCGTGACCCCCAATGCGAGACCGCCGCAGGCGAGCATTTGCCGCCGCGTCCGCGCGTTGTCCAAGCTCATGGCAATCCACTCCCTTTCAAATGCCTGTTGATCGACCCACTCCGCTAACTAACCTTTCTTTTCCACGCTGCCCGCCTTGTCGCCCGGGCCCTTTTCCTCGGCGGGACCGAGGAGCTTCAGTAGTTCGCTGCCCAGCGCCGGACCGCGGACCCCCAAGGCCACGACCTTGCCGTCGCGGCCGATGAGCACGGTCTCGGGAATGCCGATCACGCCGTAGTAGGTGCTCATCGACTTATCGGTTCCCTTGGCCGCGGCGTTGTCTTGCAGCACGGTCCAGGGGTGCTTGTTGGCTTCGAGGAATTCCTCCAACTTGGCCCGGTCCTGGTCCACGCTGATGCTCACGACCTCGAACCCCCGTTGGTGATAAGCCTCGTAATTCCGGGCGATGTTGGGGATCTCGGCGCGGCACGGCCCGCACCAGGTGGCCCAGAAATCCACCAGCACGACCTTGCCCTTGTACTTAGCCCAATCGAAGGCCTTGCCGTCCAACAAGATCCCCTCGATGGGCATCGGCTGGCCGACCAGCCCCAGCCGCCGCGCGGCGCCCAGCAAGGTGAAGCCGAGCGCGGCCACCTCCTTGCTCTTGCTCTCGCGGAAAGCCCTGCCGAACTCGCGGTAGGTGGAGATCGCCAGATCCTTGTAGCCGGCGTGCTCGGCCATCATGGCCGCATTGACGATCAAGCCCACGGAATCGTCGCCCGGCTCGACGCCGGAGAGGCAGGTCTTGATTTCGCCGATGATCTTCGTGAGCTCCGCGGCGCTGAGAGTTTCCGCGCCTTCCAGCCGCATCCCCAGCAGTTCGCAACGCACCTGCCGGGCCGCTTCCTTGAAGCCCAGCTTGTCGAGCTCGGCCGGCATTTGTTCGAGCTGCTTCTCCGCGTTCTTGTCCCCCAACTCGCCGAGCGTGTGCAGCCCGATCATCTTGTACATCACCGCCGACTTGGTCAGCGCGGCGTTCGGCTTGGCCAGCAGGACCTTGTCGGCCACCGCAATGAACGTATCGCTCATTTTCTTCACGAATTTCATGGCTGCCTGCTCGTCGGCCGGCGGTTCCGTTTCCTTCAAACCGTCGAGAAACTTGATCATCTCTGCGGGCGTGCCTTTGGGAACGGCAAACGGATCCTTTTCCAACGCGGCCTTGGTGTGCAGCTTGAACACCGGCGAATCGTCGGTCGGTGGCTGCGCCGCGACCATCGACCACTGCAGCGCCAAGGCAATTACCGCACACGCCACGAGGCCCACAACCTTACGAACATTCATCGAAATTGGCATAGGACATTCCTGTCTATTGGGGGGGCAGGCAAGATACTCATTCATTCTAGGGCACGTCGCGGGAACGGGGAAGCAGCGGCCGTCATTTTCCGGTTTTCAGCAATCGATTTGCCGCGGTCGGCTTTTTGGATCGTAAGCACGTTCTTTACACAACTTTATGGCGAATGCCAGGCCGCGTCCATAGCACTGGCGGACGACTGGAAACCCATACTGAATGCTTCGAATTGAATATTGTCAATATTTTCTGACAAAAAACCGATACCGCGAGCGACCCCGGGAGTTGAATCTTTCATGGGAGGAACAAATGTAGCCATGATGCGACGCATCTGCGTGACCGCCGCGGCTGTTGCGCTGTTGGCGGTGCTGGTGGCGGTGACGGTGGTTTTCGCCGCGGTTCCCCGTAGCGGTTCAATCCCCCCAGTACGGCCGCTCCCCCAGCGGTTTGCCGCGCTCCACACCGCCGGCGAGGTCCCCGATTTCCGCCGCCACGTAATCCCCATGATGGGACGGATGGGTTGCAACTCCCGCGCGTGCCATGGTTCGTTCCAGGGCCAAGGCGGGTTTCGCCTCTCGCTGTTCGGCTACGATTTTCCCGCCGACCACCAAGCCCTGACCGGCGGCGCCGAACCCCGCGCCGACGTCCACAATCCGCTGGATAGCCTGGTGCTCAACCATCCCACGGAAGCCGACCACGGCGGCGGTCAGCGGTTCACCCGGGGAAGCTGGCAGTACAACGTCTTGCGGCGCTGGATCGAGGGCGGCGCCCGCGGCACGAGCGCCGCGGCGGCCCAGCTCACGCGGCTGGAGATCCAGCCCGCGGAGATCGTGTTTCGCCAGCCGGGCGAGAAACTGCGGCTGTCGGTGGCCGCCGTCTGGGGCGACGGCTCGCGCGAGGACGTCAGCGATATCAGCCGCTTCCGCAGCAACGACGAATCGATCGCGGAAGTCAACGACGAGGGACTGGTCACCGCGCGGGGCAAAGGCGATACCCACGTCGTCGCCTTCTACGACCGCGCCGTGGTGCCGATCCCGGTGATGATGCCCGTGAGCGACCTGGTGGGCGAAAAGTACCCGCGGGTCGAAGCGGCCACGCCCGTCGACCGGCTGGTGACCGAGAAGCTGCGGAAGCTGGGGATTGTGCCGTCGGGCCTGGCCGACGACGCCCAATTCTTGCGCCGCGTCAGTCTCGACCTGACCGGCACGCTTCCCACGCCCGACGAGATTCGCGCCTTCCTGGCCGAGCGGGCGGCGGACAAGCGGGCCCGCAAGATCGACGAGCTGTTGGCTTCGCCGGCCTACGCGGCCTGGTGGGCGACGAAGTTCTGCGACTGGACCGGCAACAGCCCGCAACAACTGGTGGAGCAGACCTTCCGGCCGGAGCGGTCGCGGCAATGGTACGACTGGCTCTATCGCCGCGTGGCCGAGAACGTGCCTTACGACCGGATCGTTTCCGGCCTGCTGTTGGCCGTGAGCCGATCCGCTCCCGAGCAGTCGTACCGCGACTACTGCCGGGAGACGACCTGCTATTTCCGCAAACCGGCGGCGGCCGACTTCAGCGGGCGGGAAACGATGCCCTATTACTGGACCCGCCGCAACATGCAACTGCCCGAGGATCGCGCGGTGAGCGTGAGCTACGCGTTTCTGGGCGTGCGAATCCAGTGCGCGCAATGCCACAAGCATCCCTTCGACCAGTGGACGCAACAGGACTTCCGGCAATTCCAGGCCTTTTTCGAGCCCTTGCGTTACGGCGTGAAGCCCCAGGATTCCGCGGAGCGCCGCGAGATGCTCGACGCTCTGGGCGTGACCAAGGGCATAGGTCAAAAGGCGTTGATCGAAAAGAGCCGCGAGGCCGTCGACAAGGGCCAGACCTTGCCGTGGAACGAGTTGTTCGTGGCGGCCGGTCCCGGCGGCGGCAAGGCGGAGAAGAAGAACAAGCTCAATAAGAATCCTCGCCCCGGCCCGCCGCTTACGCCCAAGCTGCTGGGCGCCGAAGAGGTGCCCGCGGCGCGCTACGCCGATCCGCGGGTGGCGCTGATGGAGTGGATGCGGCGGCCCGACAATCCGTACTTCGCCCGGGCGATCGTCAATCGCGTCTGGGCCAACTATTTCGGCAGCGGCATCGTGAATCCGCCCGACGATCTGAACATGGCCAACCCGCCCAGCAACGGGCCGCTGCTGGATTACCTCTCCGACGGCTTCGTCGGCAGCGGCTTCGATCTGAAATGGCTGCACCGCACGATCCTCAACAGCCAGACCTATCAACGGACCTGGGAGCCCAACGCGACCAATCGCGGCGACGAGCGGAACTTCAGCCGCATGGTGCCGCGGCGGCTGCCGGCCGAAGTGGCCTACGACGCGATCCTCCAGGCTGTCGCCGCTCCCGGCCGGCTGGCCACGATTCGCACCGACATGAGCGGCCGGGCGATCGGCGGCGCGGTCGATTTCAAAAACAACTTCGCGCTCACGACGCTGGGCAAGCCGGCCCGGCAGGTGACCTGCGATTGCGAGCGGTCGAACGATCCGAGCCTGCTGCAGACGGTGATGCTCCGCAACGATCCGGCCGTCTTGCGGCAGATCGACGGGAGCCCTTGGCTGCGGCAGGTGGCCCAGGCCGATGACCCGCCAGCCAAATCGGGCCGCAAGGCAGTCGCGTCGAAATTACCGCCGCCGCAACGCGTGGAACGGCTGGTCCGCGAAGTCTTTCTGCGCACGGTGAGCCGGCCGCCCACGGCCGCCGAACTCTCCGACGCCAAACAGCTCGTCGGCACGCGCCGCCCGTCGGCCGGACTCCGCGAACTGCTCTGGACGATGCTCAATACGAAGGAATTCATTGTGAATCATTGAGGGAGATCAGGAGTTAGAAGATTGTAGGGTGGGTCGAGCGAAGCGAGCCCCACCAATTGCGCTTATCCAGCCCCGAACCGCCCGACCTCACGAAAGGGCCACCTGTATGACCAACTGCACCTGCTGCGACGGCATTCCCCGCCGCGATTTCCTCCGCGTGGGCGCGCTGGCCGGATTGGGCCTGAACCTGCCCGGCTTCCTGGAATTGGCCGCGGCCGGCGCCGTGCAGCCGCGGAAGGCCAAGGCGGCGATCTTCGTCTATCTGGCCGGAGGACCCAGCCATCTCGATACCTTCGATCTCAAGCCCGACGCGCCCGACACCCATCGCGGAGCGTTCCACGAGATTCCCACCAACGTACCGGGCATCCGCATTTGCGAGCACCTGCCCAAGCTGGCCCAATGCGCCGAGCACTACTCGATCCTCCGCGGCGTAAGCCACACGCTGGGCGACCACCGCTTGGGCTCGCTGTATCTCAACACCGGCAACCGGCCGCTGCCCTCTTTGGATTATCCGAGCTATGGTGCCGTGGTGAGCAAGGAGTTGCCCGGCCGCCGCGACCTGCCCGCGTTCGTGGCCATCCCCTATACCAGTCAGACCACGGGCTTCCTCAACGTGGAATATGGGCCGCTTTCCACGGGCCAATCGCCCAAGCCCGGCGTGCCCATGCAGCTTCGCGGGCTATCGCTTACCGGCGGCGTCACGCTCGAAGAGATCGACCGCCGGCAGAACCTGCTGCACAAGTTCGACACGGCTTTCGGCAGTTTCGCCCAGGACGACAAATTGCTCTCGGGCCTGGACCGCTTCAGCCAGCGGGCCTACGACATGCTGCGTTCGCCCCACGTGCGCGCGGCCTTCGACCTGGGGAGCGAATCGCCGGCCATCCGCGGGCGGTTCGGCCCGCACGCGTTTTCGCAAAGCTGCCTGCTGGCCGCGCGACTGGTGGAGAGCGGAGTGCGATTCGTCACCGTCAGCCTCGGCGGCTGGGATACGCACGCCGACAACTTCAACCGCCTCAGTACGCAGCTCTTGCCTCCTCTGGATGACGGGCTCTCGGGCTTGTTCCGCACCCTGGCCGACAAGGGACTGCTGGAATCCACTTCAGTGCTGGTGACCGGCGAATTCGGCCGCACGCCCAAGATCAACGGCAACGCCGGTCGCGACCACCATCCCCGGGCGATGTTCTGCCTGATGGGCGGGGGTGGCATGCGGGGCGGCCAGGTGATCGGGGCCTCCGACAAGCTGGGCATGGGCCCGGCCGACGAGCCCATCCCGCCGGACAACGTGGCCGCGTCGTTCTATCACAGCCTGGGCATCGATCACCGCAAGGAATACCACACTTCGTCCGGCCGCCCGGTGATGATCGTCCGCAACGGCGCGCCGATCGGTAAGCTGTTTGGGTAGATGGAGGGACGGGACTGATTTTGGATTTCAGATTTTAGATCCCTGCCTCGTGCTCCTTTCTGCGTCGAACACACAGAAAAGGTTCTCCCCCACAGTGTCGGCACACGGCGGGCCTTCCACTCCAGCCGGGCACGTTCGCCGCCAGCGTTGGCGCCTTGCTCCGCGCAGCCTGCCGTTTGACTGCCGCCGCGGCAACGCAACGCGCTCAAAAATTCCACTTCGGCTCCCAACTCGGACTGTGTGCGGCTTTCATGTAGGAGGCGGCTTTGGCGGCCGTTTCAGGACGCCGGCCGGCCAGGTTTGTCGTCTCGCTCGGATCGCGGGCGAGGTTGTAAAGCTCGGGCGTGGCGTCGGGCGTCTTCTTCACGTTGTTGCGAACCGCTTTCCAATCGCCGAAACGCACGGCTTGGGCGCTACCCTGGCCGTGGTATTCCCAATACAGATATTCGTGCAACTTCTGTCCGGCCTGGCCGAGGAGCGTGGGTGCGATGCTCAAGCCGTCGATGCCGGGCGGGACTGGCGCGCCGGCAATCTCGCACAACGTGGGCATCATATCCCAAAACGCACCGATGACCGCGCTGGTCGCCCCGGCTTTGATGCGTCCCGGCCAGCGGGCGATAAAGGGCGTGCGGATGCCACCTTCGTATAGGTCCTGCTTGTAACCCCGCAGAATGCCGTTGCTTTTGAAGAACTCGGGATCGACGCCGGCAAAGGGGAACACCGCTCCATTGTCGCTGGCGAAGACGACGAGCGTATGGTCGTCGATGCCCAATTCCTTGAGCAGCCCCATCAGACGACCGATATCGCGGTCCATCCGCGTGATCATCGCGGCGTATGCGGCTCGTGGCGTATCTTGATTGGCGTAGTGCTTCGAGTCGGTCAGCGGTGTCTCCGGCCATTTGCCTCGATATTCGGCCAACGAGTCCTCGGGCACCTGGAGCGAGACGTGTGGGATGGTGAAGGCCAGATAAAGGAAGAACGGTCCACCCGCGTGAGCGCGTACCCAATCCCGCGCATCCTCGGCCATGAGGTCATGGGAGTAAGTCTTCCCCGATGGTTGAATCACCTGCCGTTGGCCGTAGAAATAGGCGGGATTGCCCGCCAGCGGCTCCTGCCGGTTGTCGCGCCAGAGGTAGGGCGGATAATAGGTGTGCGCCATCCCTTGGCAGAGATAACCATAGTGGTGATCGAAGCCGAAGTCCAGCGGGCTGCTGTGATCCTCGGGCATCCCCAGGCCCCACTTGCCGACAATGGCCGTGGCATAGCCCGCCTTTTTCAAGAGTTGTGCGACGGTGACCGTTCCGGGCTCCATGGGGTGTTGGCCTTCCAGGCCCGGCTTGCGCTGCATGTTGTCGCGGACCGTGGCGTGACCCAGATGTTTGCCGGTCATCAAAGTGCAGCGACTGGGCGCGCAAACCGTGCAGCCGCAGTAGAAGTTCGTGAAGCGCATGCCATCGGCGGCAAGGTGGTCGATGTTCGGTGTCCTGATCTTCGTCTGCCCGTAGCAGCCCAGGTCGCCATAGCCCAGATCATCGGCGAGGAGGAACACGATGTTGGGCTTGGCCGCTCGGGGCTCGGCAGCTTGCAAATGCAGGTCCGGCAAGCCCAGCCAGCAAACCAACACAGACACCAGCGAAAGACAAGTCCACGTCTTCATGGTACAAACCTCCCTATCATTGACGGATGTTTCACGGCCGGGACTCTCTCACGAGCGCCATCACGACTCGGCCCATCCACCGGCGAATCACTTCGAGCCGGCCGAGTCGCCGGCACCCGCGGTGATCTTCACCTGGTAGTTTCCCTGACCGGGATCGTAGGGAACGGCGAACCACCACTGGAAGATGTTCCAGTTCCACTCGCGATTATCCGTCAATTGTTGAAAGCTGTACTGCGGCACAGCGAAGGTGAGGGTTCTTCCCTCGGCGTTCTTCAAAACCAGCGTGTCGTCGTTGCCCTGATAAAGATGGGGCTTCGCCGGCTTTTCCGGCGGGAACGGCTGCTCGGTCGCCTGGCCGATCTTGAACCGTCCGCCCTGGCCGTAACTGATGTCGATGTGCATGTCCATGCGGAACTGTTGCACGTCGCCGGGCATCGCCGAGAACGATACGAGCACCGTCTGGTTCGCCTGCACTTCGACCTTTGCCTGTGCCCCGCCCGCGTACTTGAGCAGGGCCGTATTGCCGGCCGGTTGCTTCTCGATGAGCTTGTAGGTCTTGGCGTCCTCGTAAGCGTGCTCGCCCTTTTGGTAGATCGCGGGGTAACTCAGCACGAACTGGCCCATGCTGCCGGCGTCGATGGCCAGGCCTTCCTCGGTGGGTTTGACAGTGACTTTGGAAGGCTCGACCGCCGCCGCCAGTCCCACAGACGTTATCCCGGCGAAGGCGACTGCGACGATGATGAATGCAAGACCGAAACTCCCGACCCGAACGCAACGTCGTATCGACATGATGGGTTCCTTTTGTTGGGATTTGGTTGGCTTCGCTCGCCGCCACGGGAATCTTCTCGATGGTGGCAGGGCCGTTTCAATCATCCCACGTTGCCAACACCGCCGCAAGTCCCGCCCACACGGCAGTCGCATTGCCGGATGATGTTCCTTATACTTGGCATAACAGCGGGTCCGCACGCCAGAGGTACCAGGCGATGAATGACGTAATCATCAGATTATTGAGTGTGACGATTCTCTCGGCCGCTACCGCAGCGCGTGGCGATGCAGTGGACCAGGCGTTGGCTTTGGCCCACAAGACCTTGGACTTTGTCCAGCGGAGTCGGCCTTGTCCCGAACTGGGAACCGAGTTGGCCCAATTGGAAATCCGGTCAAGGAGGGTGCCGGGGGGCTCTATCCGGCGCGAGGAACTTCGCGTGGAGATCCGCCAGTTGCGGCGGCAAATCCTGTTCTCGCACCCGCTGTTGGATTTCGACCGGCTGTTGGTGAATAAGTGTCCGCCCCCTGGGTACGCGCACCAAACGCGGCAATACCTGGGACGCTACAGTCGCCCCGGTCCTGGGCTGGTCGTGCTGGAGTCCTGGAAAAACAAGCCGCGGGAACTGTTGCTCTTGAAAGACAAGCTCCCCGCGGGCACGGTGCTGCATCCCGACCTGTCGTTTGATGCGCGGCGCGTCGTATTCGCGTTTTGCGATCATACGCCGCGGGACCCGAACTGGCGGCAGTTCTTTCTGTGGGAGGTGGACGTCGACGGCAGCCACCTGCACCGGCTTACCGGCACCCCAGCGGACCGAACGGCCGGGGCGGATGGCCGTGAGACGGCGCTGATCGAGGATTTCGATCCCTGCTACCTGCCGGATGGCGGCCTGGCCTTCGTCAGCACGCGATCGCAAACCCACATCCGCTGCCAGTACGGCTTCCGGTATTTCGCCAACTTCCTGCTCTACCGCGCCGACGGCGACGGTGCGAACATCAGGCCGCTGTCGTTCGCCGAAGCTCCGGAATGGGAACCCTCGGTCCTCGACGATGGCCGAATCCTCTATTCGCGTTGGGACTACACCAACCGCCACTCCTATCATTTTCAGAGCCTGTGGGTGACGCGGCCCGACGGAACCGGCACGGCGAACGTTTACGGTAACCTTACGAGAAACCCCTGCAATACCGGCGAGCCCCGACAAGTTCCCGGCTCTCACAAGATCGTGTGTACGGCGACGGCACACCATGGGTATACCGCGGGTTCGATCATTCTGGTCGATCCCCGCCAGGGTCTGGACGGTTTGTCGCCCATCACGCGAATCACTCCCGAAATCGCCTTTCCCGAGACGGAAGGCTGGCCGCTGGGAGCCTACGCCACACCCTTCCCGCTCAGCGACGACTTGTTCCTGGCGGCCTACACGCCCGAGCAACTCGTCCGCGAGGGCAAAGTGCAGAGCGAAGCCGCTTACGGCATCTATCTGGTGGATAGCTTGGGTGGCCGCGAGTTGATCTACCGTGACGCCAGCGTCTCCTGCTTTTCGCCGATTCCGATCCAGCCGCGTCCCCGACCGCCGGTCCTGCCGCCAGCGCCCCGAGAGGAACCGGAAACAGCGACGGGCGTGTTCTTCGTGAAAAATGTCTACCAGTCGACACGCGTCTTGGCTGCCGGCAGCGTGAAAAGCCTGCGCGTCGTGCAGGTTTTCCCCCAGACCGTCGAAACGCCGCCCAGCCGCAGCATCACGCCGTACGAAATGCCCAAGAAGATCTTGGGAACGGCGCCGGTGAACGAAGACGGATCGGTGGCGTTTCGGGTCCCGGCCCGCCGGCCGCTGTTGTTCCAGCTTTTGGATCACAACGGCATGGCGCTGATGACCATGCGGTCGTTGGTGTACCTACAGCCCGGCGAAACGGTCAGTTGCGTGGGCTGTCACGAGCCGCGTCACATGGCCCCGGGGCGTTCCGCTTTGCGGGCCGGCGTGCCGGTCCACAATCTGCAATCTCCGGCGGGGCCGAGTTATGAAGGCGGCTTGAGCTTTGCCAAAACAGTGCAGCCGGTGCTGGACCGCTTTTGTATCGGCTGCCATGGCCTGAACAAGCGCGAAGGCGACCTCGATCTTCTGGGCACGCTGGAACAGGTGACTTTCCCCCGCAAACAATGGCCCGGCCCCAACAAGATGCTCGTCAGCCGCGCCTACCACACCTTGCTGACCCGGGACGGACTAGTCAGTGTGGCCCACGCCGACCTGGAAACCGATTACAGCGCCCCGAGAGATTACTATGCCCATGCCGGCCGGCTGGCGAAGCTGCTCCTTTCAGGGCATCCCGGCCAAGACGGCAAAGTGCGGCTGATGCTCGACCGGGAGAGCTTTGCAAGGATCGTCGACTGGCTCGATGCCAATGCGGTGTGCTACGGCGACTATTCCTGGAACAAACGGGAGTGGCGTAAACCGTTGCCCGAAGGCGAACGAGCCCTCCGCGAATACATTCGTCGCCGGTTTGGGCCGGAGTTGGCCCAACAGCCCTTCGACGCCTTGGTGAACGTGGCTTTGCCCGAGGAAAGCCGCATCCTCATGGCGCCGTTGCCGAGCAGCGCCGGTGGTTGGGGCCTGCTGCCTGAGAAGGGGTGGCGCGAGACCGCAGACCCGGACTATCGGCGCATGCGGCAACTCGTGCAAGCCTCGATCGCCCCGCAGCAGTACCAAGACATCGCCGGAACCTGTGGCCGCGATGACCATTGTGCGTGCGACAGTTGTTGGGTCCGCATGAAGAATCGCCAGGAGCGCGACAAGGCAATGACCAACGTCGCGCCACTCCGAGCTTCCACAACGCCGTGATTGGATATTCACTGCGTTGATGGGGCGCCCGCCATGACTTCTCCGCGAGGCGACCTCGCGTGCATCCCGGATTGCTCGGAAGCACGTTTGATGGAACCGCCAGACGCGTTGCTCATGCTCTGGTTGCAGTCCAGCGTCTCCAGAAGGCCGCCAATGTGAAGCCCACCCAAAAGACGTGGCGTGGCTTCCACGACGTACGGCGGGGATTCGCAACCTGCAACGCCGACCGAATGACGGCGGACGCCTTGCAGGCGCTGATGGGCCACAAAGATCACTCCACCACCCAGCGGTACATCAACATGGCGAGGCAACTCAACCCGGCGATCCAGAACCCGCACGTTCCGGCGCCGCCGAAGATAAAGGAAGGGCGGCCTCCGGGCGAGAAGAACGCGTAGCGGCCATGTTGGGAAAATACCGGGACAGCATGATTTCTAAGAAAAAAGGACTCACGACCCGTGGTCGTAAGTCCTTTCCTCGCTTGAAGTACCGGACCCCGGACTTGAACCGGGACGGCCTTGCGGCCAAAGGATTTTGAGTCCTTCGTGTCTGCCATTCCACCAGTCCGGCTCGTCGCTCAGCCGAGCCACAACTCCTTACGCTATTTCTATTTGCGTTAACATCTATTGTAGCGACCTGTTTGCCGCGCGTCAATCATGACAGACGAACCACAGTAGTGGCATCCATCTCGAAGGAGGCCGACGCCCGGCACGGTCAGTTCTACTGCTATCGGCAAACGCCGCACGTTTACGATGGCGAAGGTCTCGGAATCTTAAAGGCCGAGGCTTCGACAAACCGGGTCGATCACGTCCTCATCCATTTGCGGAACCGTTTACACGTTTCCCAAGAATGGATATTGTCGCATTCTTGTTGTTCGACGGCAAGTCACTCCACACTACCGCCGAGAAAAGGCCTTCTCGCCCGCCGCATCCCGTGGGATAAAATACGTCGGAGACCCACGAGGGCCGCCTTGAGTAGTGGGCACCGGAAGGGATCAAACGTCACTTCCAGCACCGTCGGGAAGCACGGGCGAAAAGTTCCCGCGGGCCTCGCCAGCTTCCGCCGCGAGATCGGCGTCGCCATCGGCTTGCGCCGCGCGGTGGGCAAGCCGAGCGGCGCGTCCGCCAAAGCCCGGCGTGACCACTATGTCGCTTATGAGTCATTTGGGTTAACATGGCTGATACGCGGAGCGGGGCCATTGCGCGCTTCGATGTTCCCGTGTCCGGCATGCGGAAAGCAAACCGAGATGGCGGGTATTTGGTTGGCGAGCACTCCGGTCGGAAACCGAGACAACGAGATAACATCCTACGAGTCAATCACTTGCGCCCGTAGCTCAATGGATAGAGCAGCGGATTTCTAATCCGCCGGTTGCAGGTTCGAATCCTGCCGGGCGTACTCGCCATAAGACAAGGCCCAGCAATCTTTTACGGACTGCTGGGCCTTTTTCGCTTCTGGGGCGGGGAATGCCTTCGACCTACCAAAGACCTACCACGAGCTACTTGTCGGGCTTCGTCTCCTCGGTTTTCTCCAACCCCAACGGGACCGGCATCGTGGCAATCGCGGCCTGCAGCTGTACGGTGGAAAGGGATTGTCGATTACGAGAAGATTCGCATTCTGCGGAGCGTGCTGGCGCAGGCTCGGACCCCAGCCGCGGCCGACGCCCTGCGCCGCCTGGATGCAGCTCTGGCGGCATTCACCTGGCCGGCAAGCCAGAAGATTGCCGCCGCCGAGACCGTCAACAACGCCAAACAGGCGCTGTTGGACGCGGCGCGACACGCGCCGGTCAAGTGATTCTGGCGGAAACGCCATGAATACCGAAGCCGTTGTCAAGTGCGTCGAGCACCGTCGCGACGAGTTGATCGCGCTGCCGCAGAAGCTCCTGCGAACGCACAGCGTCCACGCGCCGAGGTTGTCCGCTCCGGTTACGGCAGCACCAACACCAGGAATTCGGCCTGACTGTAGTTCTTGCCGCTGGAGGTGAAGGTCCAGTCGCGCGTCCTGCCTTCGGAACTGCCCAGCCCAAGATCGCAGTTGTGGCCGCCACCGAATTTATTGAAACAAATGATCGAGTGCTTGCCCTGCCAGTTGTGAATCTGCATCGAGCCGTAGCCGGGGGTGTTTTGCGGCGCCATCGCGTCGCCGAAGTCGAACACGCCGTCTTGTGCACCGGGAATCTTGGCCGCGTTCTGCGGACCGTAGTTGCAGGGATAGAACTCGATGTTGCAGCCCTCGGCGAACTCGCCGGCGGTCACGCCCTTGGCGTTCGTCTTCACGACGGCGCCGGTGATCTTCTGCTGGAACCGCGCGCCGCTTGCGACGGTCGGCACGCCGATCTTGGCAACGTCGCTCGTGAACGGATCCATGGCGACGAACGCATAGGAAACGGCGCCCGCGGCATTCCGCACCGCGAGGAAGTAGGCCAGCTTTTTGAACGGACCTTGGACCTGCGCCGAATTGTCGGTGTCGTAAACGAAACGCGTGCCGGCATCGCTCAGCTTGCCGGCGAGCGGATCGAAGGCATAGACCACCTTGTAAGCCTTGGCTTCGTCGGGGAGAAATTTCGAAAAGACCTCGAACTTCGGCATCTCGCCGAAGCGGAACGGCGAAGCGGGCAGCCCCTCGGCATTCGCGAGGTTGACGCCGACGGGGTTGTTCGCCCAAGCGTAATGCACTACGACGGGCTCGGCGACTTTCGGTGAGCTGACGACAACCGTGTCCTGGCCTTCGATGGCCGCATCGGCTGCGGCGGTGGCGCCGTCCGCACCGGTCAACGCGAAGCCGACAATCTTGCCGCCGCCTTTGACCGCCAACGGCGCGCCGCCCGTGTTGAACCGGATCACGGCTTTGCCGCCGGCGAACTTGCACGACTCCGCCACCGGTCCGCTCCAGGCAAAGCCTTCGAGGCCGTAGGTGTGGTGCAGCGCAACACGACCGAGACGGTCGCCGACGTCCTGCTTGTTCTTGGGATGAATGTCTTTTTCATCGCCAATATCGATCGTAATGGCCATTCCGGTATTCGGCACTTCCTTGGCGGTCTTTGCAAACGACTCGCGAATCTGCGGCCAGCCGCCGTCCTCGACCGGGTTCTGCCAGGGGGCCATGAAATTCGGCAGTTGCACGAAGTAGAAGGGAAATTCGCAGCCCCACAACGTGCGCCAATTGACGATCATGCGCTCGAGCTCCGTGCGATATTCCTTGCCCCGCCCGCTGTTGCCTTCGCCCTGATACCAGATTGCGCCGCGGATGGCGAAGGGGGCGAGCGGATTGATCATCGCGTTGAACAGGTTCGCCGGATAGTTCGGGTCCTTCCGCGGCTGGACGTGGAAGCGCGGACGCGTGGGCGGATTGGTCTTCTTGTCGCCGGCGTTCCAGGCGGCCCATGCCTTCTTCTCGGCTTCGAATTGCTTCTTCTCGCCCTCGGGTGTGTAGGTCTTGTCGCGCTCGTCCCAGCTCTTCCGCAAGGCCTGCATCGCCGGGTCGTCTTTCTGCACGTCCCAGGAGGTCCACGCCTCGATGCACGTGCCGCCCCAGGAAGAGTTGATCAGTCCGATCGGCACCTTCAGTTCTTGATGGAGTTTGCGGCCGAAGAAGTAGCCCGCCGCCGTGAATGACCCGACATTCTTCGAGCTGCATGGCGCCCAGGGCGTCCCCTGACATTCCGTCTGTGGTTCGCGGGCTGTGACGAGCTTCACGCTCAACAGGCGAATCTGCGGATAATCCGCGGCCGCGATTTCCGCCTGTGCGTTGCTGACGCTACTGACCGTCATGCCCATGTTCGACTGGCCGGAGCAAAGCCAGACCTCGCCCGAAAGGACGTCCTTGAGCACAACCGTGTTGTTGCCCTTGATTGCGATCGTGAACGGGCCACCGGCCTTGGGCGTTTTCAAGTTCACTTTCCACTGGCCGTCAGCCGTTGCCGCGGTTGCGGCCCGCTCGCCCCAGGACGCCGCGACGGAAATCTGCTCGCCTGGACTTGCCCAGCCCCAGAACGTCGCGGCGGTCTCTCGCTGCACCACCATGTGGTCGCCGAACATCAAAGGCAGCCGCACGTCGGCCTGCGCGCCCAGCGGCATCAAAACCAACGCCAGCAACAGCAGCAGTTTCTTCATTCCAATTTCCTTTATTTTCGACGATCACCGAGAATGACCCGCATCTTTCCGATTGGCTTTGGATTACCCGATGGCTGATAGGAATCTTGGTTCCTGACATCCGGCGCGAGTATAACCAGGGGGGCGTGGTGAAACAAGAGGGCGAGAGGAGAGGTTGTGGCCATGGCCGTTGCAGGCCGTTGGAAGTTGAACTCGCTATACAGGAATCGGGGGATGTGGATCATTCCACCGGGAGGTTCTTGCCCGACCTGCTGGTCTTCACGGGATGGGCTTCGGCGACCGGTACCAGAAGAGATTCCCCGGCGGCCAGGAGTGCTTCTGCCGGTTCCCGCCGTGCGGCAACGCCGGCACCGAGTCGGACGAGTCGATCGGCCAGGGGACGGCGGGTTGCCTATCTTCGTTGCAGTTGGTATGTTGCTTCTGATGCGGCTTTTAGTTTGAAATAACGCGTTTTCCCGAAGAGTAAACCCGCACCAGAGCGCCATTCCAGGTTGTCCTTGGCGGGGAATACTCCAACAGCGAACAGGAGCAAATGAATATGTCCGTACGACCCCTCAATGTCGGTCTGGTAGGTGGCGGCAAAGGAGCTTTCATTGTCCAGCCGCATCAGAAAGCGATCCATTTTGACGGCACCCGCCGCGTGGTAGCCGGCGCACTGTTTCCGGATGCGAAAGTGGCGCTCGAAGAGGCTGCAAATTGGCCCTACCCGATCAAGGGGTACGGTTCTTATGACGAAATGATTGCGGCTAACGCGAGCTTGCCCGAAGATCAGAAGCTGGACTACATTCTCATCGTTACGCCCAACTTCGTGCACTATGATCCGGCGATGAAGGCCATGAAGGCCGGTATCGCGGTTTTCTGCGAGAAACCGCTCTGCTTGAACCTTAAGGAGGCCGGCGATCTCGTGAAGACGGCCCGCAAACTGAACGTCCCCTTTGGTGTCGCGCACACATACCTGGGGCACTGGACCAGCCGCTTCAGTCGCTACGTTGTTCGCAGCGGTTTGATTGGAGATGTTCGCTGGGTGGACAGCTACTACCTGCAAGGCTGGTTGGCGACGAAGCTCGAAGAGACCGGTCAGCAACAGGCATCTTGGCGCGTGGATCCCAAGCGCGCCGGCGGTTCGGGTTGCGGTGGCGACATCGGCACGCACGCCTTGATGCAGCTTCGCTACGTGACCGGCTTGGAGGTTGCGCAGCTCAGCGCCCAACTCGAGACGTTCGTTGAAGGCCGAGCGTTGGACGACCACTTCACGATTTACTGTGCCTTGAGCAACGGCGGCAAAGCCCTGGTCCGCGCTTCGCAGATCAGCATCGGCCACAAGAACGATCTCGGCCTTGAAATTGCCGGCACGAAGGGATCGCTCACGTGGCGTCAAGAGGAGCCCGAAGCGGTTACCATCCGTTTGCCCAACCAGCCCGATCGGGTCTATTGGCGCGGTGCGGCGACTCCAGGCGACGGTTTCCTGCCGAAGAACGTCCCGGCCGATTTGATGGCCGAACCGACGATTCCATCCGGACATCCCGAAGGGTTCCACGACGCGTTTGCCCGGCTGCATCGCTGCTTCGAGGCTGACGTGCGCAAGTGGCAGGCGGGAAAATCCAGCAGCGCGGACGGTGCGAAGTACGCCACCGTTGAAGACGGCTGGGTGGGCATTGCCTTCATCGAGACTTGCGTTAAGAGCAGCAAGAAGAAGGGTGCTTGGACGGCCATGCCGAAGAAGATATAGTTTTTCGGGGCGATCAGCATCAGCTTCCGAGCGTTCACTTGCCGTCGACGTTACGAGCAACGAGGCAGCCCACATCACAGGGGCCGAGGACCAGCCAGATAATGTCTTCGGAACCCGCGCGCTCAACACGAGCTGGGCGATGATGCCACTCGTCTTCGAATGTAACGCCATCGCGGTGCGGCAAGCGAAGCACAGGCCCGCGTGCGGTCACGCGGCGGGCATTGTAAAACGTGTAGGCCGTCTTGCCTTCCGTAGCAAAGGCGTTGGCATAGACCCCACCCTGCTCGGTCGGAACCAGAGGGACCGGTTCTAGCGTGGTAAAGGCGTCGCGGTGCTTGTGGAGGATCGCGTAGCAATGGCGAATCGCCTCGCGGGTTTCCGGCTCGAACCACTCGGTCGCCGGCCCTTCCAGCCAAATCGCCTCCCCGTTGAAGAAGACCCACTTGACACCGGTGGCCCAGCTTCCCGTGGGTTTGTCGCAATACAGGATCTCGATCGTCTTGAAGTCGGGCAGGGCAAAACGGGTGAGGTTCAAGGGAACGAGCGTCGTCGTTTTCCTTGCGGTGGACATGGCATAGGTGAAGCTGCCGTCCTGGTATTGCGATGTTACATCCACCGGCGACTCTTCGCCGTAGAGGGCCACATTCCGCTTGACGCCGTCGATCCGCTGGCGGACCACCCGGGTGCAGTCTCGCTCGGCGGCCACGGCGTAGCTGGGCGCCTTGTGGCCGTGTTCGTTCGACCAGCAATCTTGGTTGACCCCGGCGAAGCCAAACTCGTCGAGATACATCCCATCGACGCCCAACTCCCGGACCTTGGTGGCGTAGGTCGATGCTTGCACCTCTTGCCACGCCGACACGCCGGCACACATCACCATCTCGCTGCTTTGCGGCCAGTATTTGCCTTTGCCATCCGCGCCGATCGTCTGCCAGCGGCGGCCGAATTGTTGGCCCAACTTACCGTGTTCTTCCAGCAGATAGCCTTCGATGTACAGCCCAACCGGCACGCCCTGGGACTGAACGGCAGCGATCGCCTCGCGGACGGCCTTCCGTCCGCCCTGGAGATAATCGTAGGGCGAGTAGTCGCCGGTGCGGCCATAGATCCGGCCGTAACGGCCACAATAGCCCCAGTCGAAAAGATGGAGGTAGTCGATGCCGCCGAACTCCTCTCGGGCTTCCGTGATGGCCCGGTCCAGGTGGAGCTTCCCTTGCCGGGCGTCGTAGAGCGGGTCGTTCCCCCAAAGGAATCGCTGGCGAAAGTTGAAGACCTCGCGGAACCAGGGTTGGCGGGGAGCCTGCGGCCGGTACCAACGGCTCAGCCAACGGCGATACGATTCCAACCCCCGGTGCCAGTCGCCGTCGGTGGCCGTCAGCATGGCCGGAGGCGTCTGGAATTGCTCGCCCGGCCGGAGTGTCTGCTCGGGATACTCCACCGCGAGTGTGAACACGCCGGCTTGCTTCTTGAGCAGATAGTGTTTCCGCACGCACAGCGTATCCTCGGTCCGCAGTGAGAGGCCGCGGCCCCAGGCTGGGCTGAAGGTATCGAGGAACTGTACAGGGAAGGTGCCGCAGTATCGCTCGTGGTACGAGCAATCGCGGTGGTCCATGACCGCACCTCGCCTGGGCACCAAGTAATAGGCGTCGTCCGACCGCTCGGCCAGCCGATAGCTCAGCGAGGGTACCTGCACAGCAGTACGGTGATCCTGGCCGCTACCGTTCTTCAACTGGGCTGTGACCCGCAAACTATCGCCGCCGTCGGCCTTCACATCCAGGCCCAGCCGCAAGCCTTCGACCGATCGGACCCGGTACCAACGAATCCTTGGCTCCTCCTTGGTTGCCGGCACGGGTTCGAGGTCCGACGCGGGGATCGACTTGCCGTCCACGCGAAGCTCGACGAGAGGGCACGGTCTGGGCAAGTATTGCCAGCCGCTGGGCCGATGGACCAATTGAGTGATTGTCGGCGGCCCGCCGGCGGCCAACGTCGCCTCCAAAACGTCGCGATAGGGTGATTGGCCGCTCGGTTTGACCCGCAATGGCGGCGTGATCTCGGTCGCCTCGGGGTGACGCGGGGTACCTTCGGTGCAAACGGTAATCGCTGCTACGCCGAATCCCGCCTGTCGTGTCCTATCACAAAGCACCACGGCCTCCAGATGCCGTGTGGGATCGGCCGGTGCCACCAGGGCCTGCGGGCCGGAAACGACGCCAAACCGCCCGGTGGCCACGTTCATCGGCAGACATTCGTCCACCGTTCCATCGGCATATTCCAAGCGTAGGCGAAAGCGATCCACGTCCTCGATTTCCCGCAACGGTCCGCTGCCATAGGCCGGCTCCTCGGCTCCGGTCATTGCGGCCAGTAGTAGCAGGTAAACCTCGCTGGCCATGCGACTGACGGAGAGGCGGAGTTCCGACTTGCCCCGCACCGCCGTAACGGCCAGGTCCGGCATCCGGGCTAATAGCTCAAACGGCACCCCGTCCACGGTCACGGAAGGCCGTCCGCCGGTTCTCTGTGCATCGGAACCATTGCCGACAAACCAATCGGCCAGGCGCAAGTACGAAAGCCATCGGTCGCTCCGCCCGGTAGCTACCGTGTCGATCGGCACCGAGCGAAACCCTTGCCAGGTGGCGCCAGGACGCCAATTCAATGCATCCGCCAGGTGGGAAGATCGCCGGGAATTGACCAGGCGAATATCGGAAACATCCAACAATGCTTCCGGGCCTGCCGCCTGCACTTGCATCGCCATGCTCGTGATAGGCGACAACCGCTTCGCCACACGACGGATGTCAACATCCAGCGTGTGCCATCGACCATCGTCAATCAGTTCAACGCACGAGACAAGCGACAGGTAGCCTGGCCCGCCCAACCGAGGCTTCCCCTGACCACAAAGGGTATAATCGCCTTGCCGGCTGAGTTGCCGGGCACGATAGCGGATGCTCAGGTAACGATGCCCCTCCAACGAGAGCGGTTCAGGCAGATCTGCCGACCACTTCATGCCGCGATTCGGCTCGTCCACATGGAAAAGGGCTGTGCCCGCGACTTTCTCCACGCGAAAAGTACCATCGTCGGCCGGATTGCCCAGCCAGGTGTTTCGTGGGCTCCATTGCATGGTTGCCAGCGGGGCCGTCCAATCCGGCTTGCGTGGTGCGGCCGGCACTGGCTGGACGACTGTTGCGTCTGCCGGCGGGTCGCCGCGGAAGGAAAGCCACTGGAGCCAGAGCCGCCCTCGGCCTTGACGATTGGCCTGCACTTGGATGGCCATTGCGCCGATTGCATCGGCATTCGTGAGGGTGCTTATGTCCACGGCGGTGGTGTGCCACTGCCCGTCAGCCTGGACGTCGCAAAGACGGAGGGCATGAAGTTGATGTCGATTGTCCTGGTCATCAAGGTTCAGAAGGTAATCGGTGCTGGCAGTGTTTAGGTTTTCGCCGCGGTATCGCAACACCAGGTAGGGTTGTTCCATCAGCGAGACTGCCGCGAGCGGAGCCGACCACTTCATCCCTCGTCCTGGCTCGTCGACTGCGAAACAGATCGCGGTGCCATTGCTGGTGACGGTTGCCGTGGAAGAGGGGTGAGACAGCCATTTCGGTTGAGGCGTCCATGAATCGGTCCGGGTGAACTTCTGCGTCCAGCAGAGGTCATCCAAATCGTCAGCCTGAGTGAAGGTCGGCAGTGCCAGAGGCACGATCGCCAGCATTACAAGTTGGTACATCGACGTTTTCTCTAGTCGGGGTAACCCAGGATGCAGCGTTTGCCGCCGCCGATTTTCCAGCCCTCGGGGCCACCGTTGCCGAACGATCCTTTCGGATCGGCGGCGTGCGTGGAATAGATCACCAGCATCCCTTCCGCCGTAAAGCAGACGGCCGGATAGATGTTCTGCCGGTCCTGCTTCTCGACGCCATCGTCGTCAACTACGATGGGGTCGCTCCAGGTCTTGCCGTGATCGTTCGACACCGCATAGACCAGCGGCGTACGGGGAAAAAAGGCCCCCGGCCCCAGGGGCTTGGCATGATTGTAGAACACGATCGGCCGGCGATCGGGCAGCATTTTGAGCGTGAGCGACGAGCAAGCCGAAACCAGCGTGGTTGGCTCCGCCTGGGTCCAGGTCTCCCCGCCGTCTTCGGACCATGCACGGTGGATACATCCCTTCCCCGTCCGGGCCAACATCAACAAACGCCCCCGGGCGACCTCGGCCACACAGGGCTCGGCCATGCCACGAGTGTCGTCCTGCAGAATGGCCTGTCCGCGGGAGAGCCGCCAGGTCTTGCCCGCGTCGTCGCTCAGGTAACAGCGGCTCACGGAGCGGGCTCCTTCGTAGTACCGCTTGCCCAGGGTCTTGTCGGCACAGGCGACCGGCACGACCAAACGCCGGCTGGCAGTCTGGATCATGCGGTCATTCATCACGTAGCAGACATCGTCCTGGTGATCCAGCAGTTGAGCTGGGGCCCAGGTCTTGCCGTCATCCGTTGAGGTCGAGAAGACCGGCACGCCACCCCCGTGCAAACTCTTCACATGGCGATGGGCAAGCAGGGCCAGGCGGCCATCTTGCAGCCGGAGAAAAGTAATGCCCCCGTCGCTGATCATGCCCGACAGTCGCCATGGCATCTGCATCTGGCCATCTTCCCTCCAGGTCCTGCCTCCATCGGCACTTCGGTACAACATCGGTACGGGGTACTTGGCGGCCAACTGGTCGAAGTTGGTCGGCGGCCGCCCCCAGGCCGCCGCCATGAGGATCTCGCCGCTCGCCAAGCGGATCGCCCCGGGGCCGATAAAATGGCGTTCCGCCGTATGATGGAGGAAGAGTGCCGGCTCAACAACAAACCATGCCTGGGCGTCGAGTTCCTTCATGGTGAACCGCACGCTGACGATGTAGGGCGATTCGCCCTCGGTCCAGTGGCCGTAGGTTGTCGTCACGAACGTCCCGTCCGGCAACAGTTCCAGCCCAGGATACGCACAGTCGCCTCCCTTGTGGTTCTTCATCAGCCGTACCCGGTATTGCCCCTGGCGACCGCGAACGATGTCGTCGTAGGTTCCCACCCAACCAACCCAATCGCCCTTGGTCGGACTCTGCAGCGTCGTATCCCGGAAGGTAATGAACAATCGGCCATCCGGGGCGTAGCGGGCTGTATGCCGATCGCCGGTCAAGGCCCCAGGCAGCTCTCGCGGCTCAGACCATGTCGTCCCTTCGTCGTCGGAGAAGATCGCAAACGAGTTCAGCCGCCGGCTGTTCTCTCGCAAGAGTACGGCAATCTGCTTGCCGTCGGGCGAGCGGATTGCCCCTGGCTCGCAAAGGTGAGCTTGCGGGTGCATCGCAACCACCTCGGGCCGACCCCAAGTAAGGCCGCCGTCATCGGAAAGGGTCTTGTAGACCCGAAATCCTTTGGGGTTCTTGGTTGGATCGGGACCGATAAATCGCCCATCGTCATGGAACAAGGCCATGTAGTGACCGGGCCCGCTGTGTAACGAAAGCAAGCTGCTCATGGCGACGATTCCACCGAACGGCCCGACGGGCTTCAACTCGGCCCAATTCCGGCCGTCGTCCTTCGAGAGCGACATGCGGATCGGGAAAAGTCCCGAGAAAAGGATCAGTCGCTTGGTACCCTTCGCGTCCACGACACGGTAGATCGTGGGTACCTCCTTCGACGTGCCCCAGTTGGCCGGCGTCGGCAGCCGCCGGCTCCATGTGCGGCCGCCGTCGCTACTCCGCTTCATCACGATCGCACCGCGGCCGTGCCCTTTCGGGTACACGGCGATCATCGTCTTCCCGTCCTCCAGAAGCACGGTCGTGGGGTGGCCCAGGTATTGGCCGGGCTCCCGGTCCACTACGACTTGCCGCTGCGTTTGTTCGGCCAAATCTACAAGCGGGATGGTGTAGCCGCGTTGAACGGCCGCGGCATCTGCTGCCGTGGCGGCGGACATCAAACTCCCACCCAGAAGCGTCAGAAATACCGATGCTAAGATCGGGCCTCTCATAGAGATCCCCCATAAACGGAAGGCAACCGCACTTCGACCCGGCAGGGCAAACGTAAGTGGCACGGTCGGGTCATCGCTGCTCGCCAGGCCAAGGATCAAAACGTCTAAATCGGACTGGCCCCATTGTACATCAAGGCCGTGGCTGACGGTACAATCAGGGAATGCACTGGGAAACAGTCATGATCTTGTCCGCCGACATGGACGCGTTCCATGCCTCCGTTGAGAAACGAGACCGGCCGGAATTGGTTGGCAAACCGGTACGCCCGAGCAGCAAGGCCTGGTGTCGCCGGCTAGTCAGCCGACTTTCGCGGGGCGGGGAACACCCAGCCCGCGCTTATTGCCACGGACTTGACGTTGGAGGCTCTGGCAACGCGGAACGGCCGCATTTTTCGCGGAGACAACCGCGGTGATCTTCCATATTGCTTGCAGCGGCTGCGGGGCGGTGATCTCGGTCGATGAAAGATACTTCGGGAAGGCCGGCACCTGCCTCAAATGCGGCAAGAGGATGGTGATCGAGCCGCCGCGAAGCGATGCGCCGGGTCACCGCGCGCCGCTCGAGTCGCAACCACTCGCCAACGTCATCATCCATGGCGGCAAGACGCAGCCGCAGTGCAAAAGTGGCGACGACTCGGTCGTGGAGCATTCCAGCCCTGCCCTGATGATGCCGGCCGTGCAACCGGCAAGGGACATGCTGGAGAAGTTCGCGCGGGACCTGGGAATCCCCTTTGACGTGAACGCCACCGACCGTGAACTCAGCGCGCTGATCGCTTCTGCGCTGGCGACGGGTCGAGAACCTCCGCCCCTGGAAACGGTCAACCCGTCGGAGAAGCAGGACGACAAAACGCTGACGATTACCTGGCACAAACGACCGTTGCCGCTTGATCCTGTGCAAAACGCGATGGAACTCGCGTTGTCGGAAAGCATGTCGCTGGATGACGTCCGTTTCGTGTTGGCCGCCGTGGTATCGCAGTTTCTTGCCCAGGAAGACCTGACCTTTCCCGAGTATGCACGGATTGCTCGGGAGCACGCGGCATTGCCGGTGGCGAAGGCCCTGTCGTCTGCGCCGGTGGCTCCCCCAGTGTCGGCGGCGGCGGGTGCCGCGATCGTTTTCCCAATGGGCGGCTTCGACGATGGAGAAACGGCCGCGCCTTCATCGCTGCAAGGCGTACGGAATTATGCCGGCGGCAAGCCAGGCCGAGTTCCGTGGAGGCTCAGCCCGATAGTGCTTGCCGTGCTGCTGCTCGTGGCGATCGCGGCCAACGTGGTGATCGTGTACTTCACGGAGTTCGCCGCGTCGCCTGGGGCCGCGGCGAAACGAGCAGTTGTCAAAGAGGAAGCGACCGTGCCAACGCCGACCGGCGGCAAGGATCGATCTCGCCCTGCGGCACCCGGGCCGGCTGTTGACAGCCCGAAACTCGCCGCGATCTTGGCCGCGCGAAAGGCGACGCTTGCTCCGGCGGCAGCCAATTCCACGTCGCGTCCCGCCGTCGTGGCAGCCGCCAAAGTGGCGGCTCCCACACGGCCCAAGGTCGATGCACCCTCAGGCGGGCAGTCCACTCCCGTCCCGTCGAGCGTTACGCAAGCAAAACTGGCCGCCAAGGGCCCTGATGCACGACCGGAGAAGCCACCGGTCGGCCGGAACGAAAAGGCTGGCAGCCCCGACGCGCCACCAGAGAAACGGCCGGTTGGCCGGAACGACAAGGCCGGCGGGCATGATGTGCCGAAGGAGAAGCCCTCCACGGCCGCGGACGAGAAAATGGCTGGCTCGGGCTTGGACGGCCGGGCGCAACGCCGGCAAGACGCCGCTCGCTACGGGGCCACCTCGGCCAGCGAAGCGGCCGTGGAAATGGCCTTGAAGTGGCTGGCCGTCCATCAGATGCCCGACGGCGGATGGTGCTTCGATCATCAACTGTCGCCCTATTGCCGTGGGCAATGTCGCAATCCGGGCCGACTGATCCCCTGCCGTATTGCCGCCACCGCACTCGGCGTGCTCCCCTTCCTCGGTGCGGGTCAGACGTACCAAGACGGCCGCTACAAGCAGACGATTCGTAACGGGCTGCTATTTCTCACGCGACAGATGCAGGTGGAGCGAGCGGGCGGGTCCCTCTGCGACCGTATCGGGGGAATGTATGGGCATGGCCTGGCGTCCATCGCCTTATGCGAGGCCTATGGTATGACTGCCGGTCGCAATGCCCCGGGTCTCCAGATCTCCGACAGCTCCGACGCGGCGAGCAGCGGCAAGAAAAAGAAGCAGCCGCGTCAAACACCGGACGAGGTTGTTCTTTCCAACCTCCGCCAGGCCGCCCAACTGTCGCTGGTCTTCATCTCCTCGGCGGAAGACCCGGTGGGCGGTGGTTGGCGCTACCAGCCACGCATGATTGGCGATACCTCGGTCCTGGGCTGGCAAGTGATGGCCCTGTGCAGCGGTCGGATGGCATACCTTACCGTCGATCCCCGCTGTTTCGACGGTGCGCGGCATTTTCTCGACACCGTGGCGTTCCAGAGCGGCGCAAACTACGGCTACAAAGGGCCCGAGCGGTTTACCGCGGCAACCCAGGCCATCGGCCTGTTGTGCCGCATGTATCTGGGCTGGAAGCACGACCACCCCGCCTTGCAACAGGGCCTGCAAACATTGAGCGCCGCAGGGCCGTCCAGCGGGAATATGTACTACAACTACTACGCTACGCAGGTGTTGCATCATTACGGCGGCCAGCTCTGGAGCGACTGGAACACGCATATGCGAGACATGCTCGTCGCCACCCAGGCGAAGGCGGGGCACGAGACGGGCAGTTGGTTCTTCATCGGCGACGACAAGGGGGCCGTGCCGGGGGGCCGGCTCTATTTCACGGCCCTGGCTGCGATGACCTTGGAAGTATACTATCGCCACTTGCCCCTGTACGGCGAGAACGCCTTCCAGCAAGACGGCAAACCCTGATAGCCCCTGCAATATCGCTCTTGTTCCAAGTGTCATCGGCCGGCCGCGGACAACTGGATAAAGCCGTCATCGTCTGGGTTCAGTGCGGCTGTGTACGTTTACGGAGGAGAAACCGATCGCCGTCTCGCCCGACGGCCGGCGGCCGTCCGTCCCGGAGGGACGTTTGATAGTAGCCCAGCAGTATACTGCTGGGGACATCGGCGAGATAGAAAATATTCCGAGTCCCATAGGGACGGTTGAAGGCGTGACGCAGGGCATTTTCAACCGTCCCGACGGGACGAGCAACGTATTTCTCTGCCCATCGGACCCAGCGATAAATCGCTGGGCTATTGTCAAATGCCCCTCCAGGGCAAAATCGCAATCGCGGGTTAAGAATTGTGTGTAACAACGAGGGGCTCGCGCCCTGGCTATCGGCGTGTGCCATTGGCTCTGCCAGTGGATTGCGTCGCGCGGCATTGCAGCACTGGCAAAGCCAGTGGCACACGTACAATAATGTCCGATCCGTGCGACGCACTACCCAAGGGTCCGCACGGTCCGCGCCTGTTGTGGTGCAGGCGTCCGGCCTGCGTTATCCGGGCAGGCGGGACGCCTGCACCACAACGGTTATTTCTTGAACCTCGCTGCCAAGCTCCGCCTTTAACCTCGTACCCAAGCTCCGCTTGGGGACGACGCCAAAACTCCCCTCTCCCCTTGCGGGAGAGGGGCGGGGGTGAGGGGGTCTGGCGTTCTGTTAGGGCCTGGCGCGTTCCGAAGCTCCGCTTCGCCGGCGCGTGAAGCGGAGCTTGGGTAGGAGGTCGCGCTTAACCAACCGACCAACGAGAGCGGGCCATGGCTCTCTCGCTGGTCGGGATTCCACGAGCAGTAGCGGGAAGCCGCCGCAACGCGGCGCAAATCACATAGCCCAAGGTTGCCGCGCAGCGGCTACCCTGGGTCGGCCTAGAGTGTCCGAACGTCTATCCATTGGCCGCCTCCCACGCCTTATCGAGCAACTCCTTGAACGCTTGCGGCGCCTCCGCCGCGGGCCGCGGCTGACGCTCGGCAAGGGCGCGGAGGTGGGCCGTTAGCCAGGGAGCACGCGCGGCGACGGCCTCCAGCCGCAATAGCCGCGGGTCGTCAAACGGCGTCCAAAGCGGCACAAGCTAAGGGCACCTCATCGCAACGTCCGCGGCGACGATCTCCGATTGCCGATTAAATTGATATGCCAAACGAGCCGCATTGCCGGCGGGTCATGACAGCTTCTTCACTCACGCCTTTTTTCGCTCAATTTGCCAATCCGGGCATCGCAAACGCGGCACCCTACACGGCCGGCGCCGACGATAATCGACGAGCCAACCATCCGGCCCGCTCCGAACCTGTAATGACGATCCCGAGTTCCCTCGCCTCTGAGGCCGTCTGGAAAGGATCAGCGGAGAGGAAGTTGTAGCTGCTCAAGCAGGCCACGTCGTCCGATACGACAGCCTTTGCGTGTAGCCCCGGTACACTCGCTAACGAGCCACCCGCGTTGCGTACATCGTCGGCGATCGCGCGAAGTTGGTCAGATTCTAATTGCGTGCGTCCGTACATCGCGGTCCAACGAAAGTCATCCGCCCGGGCTCGGCCCTCCGCTGCGGCGAGGCGGGTCGCCGAAACAGACCCCAAATGGTCTGATGTCACGAGCAGACGATGCTGAGCGACTCGCAGCCATTCCCGCAACGAACGTTCATGTTCTTTGTCTTGGATCAGGCTTACGTGCGCATTCGCCTCAATCGACGCCGGGTCGGTTGCTTCCAGCCGTTCCATTTCTGCGGCCTCCGCCTGCCGGCGGTAGAGGGCACTACCAAAATCGTACCGCAACCCTTTGTACAGACTCGCCGCACACCGACTGAGCTGTGCCAGTAAGCCTGGCCGCGAGAGCTTCAGTGAGGTGTCGGTTAGCTTGTAAGGGGCAGAGACAATCGGGGCGAACGACAGCCAGTTACAAGAGCCTATGCACGCCTCAAACTGCTCTAACGAGCGGTTCGTGAGGATCATTTTGGCGTGTGATCCCGAAGGACGACGGTTGAATCGCAAGCTGCCTGGCAACCCTTCCCGCTCCGCCTCCTTCGCCGTATTATGCAACCAGTTTACGGCGCTGTCCTCCGCCGCGTACCCCCAGAGCAGATCGACGATGACGCCTCGGCGAAGCGCGTCAACCAGCGGATCATGAATCGCCTCAAGGCGCGCGAGACCGACGAAGGCCGACGCGATGAAGACCGTGGAGTACGCGTGCTGCAACGCGTCCCGGAGATACTCCTCATGGTCAGCGTTGCCGTAAAGGAAGTCCTCTTGCGCGAGCCTCACCGGCCATTGAAGGGGCGGAGCCTTGCGATCATCTTGGAAATGGGGGCGTCGCGCGAACCCATCCTTCCAGACGACGGCCTTGGACGCCGCGGGGAGGATACCCGGCGGAAGGCACGGCCTCCGCGACCATTACGAAGCAGCGTGCATCGCGATCGAGGCGGGAGTCTCGAAGGACCAGAATGCTGTCCTCCGCGCCGGGGGAGCTGCTTACGCGGTACAAGATTCGAAGTTCGTGGAGCCAAAGGGCGTGCTTGACAGGGTCGGGCGTGTCGCCCTCGAAAGGCCAGACCTTTATCAGGTATGGTTTGTAGTCCTCCTCTCCCCTCCCTTTCCACGATGTGCTCACGTCGTCACTGACCAGCGGACCCTCGATCAAGCGGTACTTTCCTCGAAGGACCTGTTGTCCCACCTGCAATCTGGACGAGCCAGAAGTCGAACCCGGCGTACTCATTTGGTTTACCCCCAAGTTCTTGTCGATCAAGCCGGCGAGCGCCACGTTTTCAACAATCGTTCTTGCGAGCTCACGTTCCTCGCGGTGACAAGTTCCGCGTTGACGCCCCGGCGTGGTACAAACATCCGCCCTAATAGTACATCGCAAGAGCGTCAGACGACTTTTTCGATTCTCGATGCCTCTGTATGTAAGTCGCAACCTCGATACGACTTGCAACCGCGATGGGCCTCTTCCGGGAGTTCTGCGGATCTCGCCCCTCGTAACTCGCCCCTCGCCACTTCCCGCATGCGGCTCGCCGCTTTTTCCTGGAAACTGAGCCAGCCATTGCGGTAAAATGCCGGGCGAATCTCGGCTGAACGCCGACCGCTCATAGCAAAGGAGCGTCCTTGACCGCTTCACCGCCCAACCCAGCCCACGCCCGCTGGCGTCCCGCTCGACCTGGTGGTCGACCGCGGTTGCAAAAGGGCCGCGCGGTCGTTACGCTGCGGACCCCCTCGAACAGCGCGCTCGACTGTACACAACGGCCAGTTTGCCGGACACTCATTGGTGGCAAAATGGAGCACGTAGCCCAGAAGAAGTAAAAAGTTACGGCGACCAGCCGGGGCGCAAGACCCGATATCGAAATGGCTTCCAATCGAACCGTTCGCCGTAAAAGTCGAACGCCTGAAGCATGCGTTCGACATTCGACACCGCACAACGGTGGGTTTTCCCCTCGCAGCCTGTGAGTAGCCGAAAAGCAGTCGAACACCGCGTGTTTTTCTTGGTGTTCGACTGTTCGAGTCCGCTGGGGGAAGGGGGGCAAGAATCCAAAATGAATCCCGGCCCCTACTTCACGGGCGAGAGCTTCACGCCGTAGAGGTCGAGAATCGGCGGTCCGTTGCGGTTCGCCCCGGGAAGTCGCACGGCCAGCGTGATCTTGCCCGCCGCGAGTTTCAGCGGCGACGAAAGTTCCACGCCGTGGCCGCCGATCTTCCCTTGGATCGTCGCCCCGCCGGCCGCCACTTGGACGGCTTGCCCCAGGGCTTGCTTCGCGGCCGGCAGGGCATCGACTTGCACCCGGTAGGAGCCGTCCCGCGGCAGATCGAAGTGCCATACCACGACGTCGGCCGGGTTGGACCAATTGCCGATGTACGCGCGGCCCGCCTTCGACATTGGTTTCGCCCGCTGGCCGTGCTGGGCTTCGATTTCCGCGTACAAGGCCGGCAGACCGATCGAGCCGTCGGCCGCGGCGGCGATCCGCAGCGGTTCGACCTGCGGCGGCCCGGCCAACTCCACGACGACCACGTTGGCCATCGCGTCGGGCGCTTGCGGGGGCAGCGCAATCACCACGTCGCCGCCGCGGCGCTCGACGGGAAGCGTTGCCGGCTGGCCCAACAGTCGCGCGCAGCGGACCGCGGTCTTCAGCCGCGGCAGTACCAGTTGGCGGTCCTCCGGCCAATCGAAGACGCACACATAGAGCTTGTTGCCGCGGACCGTCACGCGGCCGAAAAACGGCAGCAAGCGGAACGGGCTGGCCGTGGTGCCGAAGATCGCATCGCCGTAGCGATCGACCCAATGGCCGATGGCCGCCAGCCGCTCGGCCTCCTCGGCGCGAATGGTGCCGTCGGGCAGCGGGCCGATGTTCAGCAGCAGATTGCCTCCCTTGCTGGTGATGTCGACGAGTTTCTGCACGAGCTCGTCCGCGGGTTTGAACACGGTCTCGCTGCGATCGTAGCCCCACCACGCCGTGGGCGCGAAAGCGCCGTGCCCGGTGCTCATCGTCATCGTGGCTTCCCAGAGCGTGGGCCGTCCCGCTTTATCGGTGAGTCCGGTCGCGGGCACGAACTGCTCGGGCGTTTCGTAGTCGCCGTCGATGAAGGCGCGGTCGTTGATGAGGATGCGCGGCTGCAATTGCCGCGCTTCGGCGAGGATCGCGCGGAACTTCCGCTGGTCTTCCGGGCTTTTCCGCTCCCAGCCGCCGTCGAGCCACAACTCGTCGACGCGGCCGTAGTTGCTCAGGATCTCGTGGATCTGGCCCCGCATGTACTCCACGTAGCGGTCGAAGTTCGCGCCCGCGGTGGAGCGGTTTTTTTCCCAGGGACGCCGCGGCAGATAGTCGGGATGGTGCCAGTCCATGATCGAGTAGTAGAGGCCCAGCCGCAGCCCTTGCCGATGACACTCGCCGGCGATTTCCTGGATCGCGTCGCGGCGGAAGGGCGTGTTCTGGATGCCGTAGTCGGTGAGCTTCGAATGGAACATGCAGAAGCCGTCATGGTGCTTGGTGGTAATCACCAGGTATTTCTGCCCCGCTTGTTTGGCCATTGCGACCCAGCGACGGGCGTCGAATTGCGAGGGATTGAACTGCCCGACGAGCTTGTTGTACTCGTCCAGCGGAATCCGGCCGGTGTCGCGGACCCACTCGCCGCGGCCGATCAGCGAATAGAGACCCCAATGAACGATCGAGCCGAAGCGGTCGTGGCGAAACCACTCGGCGCGTCGGTCCAGCGGCGGAATCTCCACTGCCGCGGCCGATGCCACCGCCGTCACCGCGACCATGCACGTCAGGAACCATTTCATGGGCGTCATCGCCGAATCCTCCGTTGTGGGAAAAGGGGGCATCGCAAAGGGGCCACGACCCGCATTATCGGCCGGCCGGAAACGCTTGTCGAGTGGCGGCCGCGGAGATCGGTTGTGGCAATCTGCGCGAGCGGCGGTTGCAGCCCGGGGCGGAATCCGTTACCGTGAAAAGCCGGCAGAGTCAGGTTCTACATAGGCTCCCGTCTCTGAGGTGTTGCCATGCGAAAACGTTGCTCGGCGGCGATGTTGATTGTTCCGACGGTGTTCTTGGCATGTGCCGTGGAAGCGCGGCCCGCGCAGGCGGCCGGGCCCGCGATTGCGGCTGCTCCGGGAAACGACCGCGCGGTCAAGGCTTCCGCGTTCGGATTCGACGCGATCGATTCCACGCGGGCCTTGCAGGCCGCGATCGATTCAGGGGCCGCCAAGGTCGTCATCGACAACGTGGGGAAGCCCTGGATCGTCGATCCGATCACGCTGGCCAGCGACCAGGAAGTCTTCTTCGAGAAAGGGACGGAAGTTCTGGCCAGGAAAGGCTCGTTCAAGGGAACGAGCGATTCGCTCTTCCGCGCCCACCTCAAGCGGAACATCACCCTGACCGGCTACGGGGCCACCCTACGTATGCGCCGCGACGACTACGCCGGCCCGCCGTATAAAAAGGGCGAGTGGCGGCACGTTCTCGACTTGCGAAGCTGCAGCAACGTCCGTATCCAGGGCCTGACGTTGGCGGAAAGCGGCGGCGACGGCATCTACCTGGGGACCGCCGCCCGCAACGTCCCCAATAAGGACATCCACATCAAGGACGTGGTGTGCGATAAGAACTACCGCCAGGGGATCAGCGTCATCAACGCCGAGAACCTGCTGGTAGAGGATTGCGTTCTCTCGAACACGGCGGGAACCGCGCCGGCGGCCGGGATCGATTTCGAGCCCAACGCCGCGGGCGAACGGCTGGTCCGCTGCACCATGCGGCGGTGTGTTTCTCGAAACAACGCCGGCGGCGGCTACCTGCTGGCCATCCCCGGCCTTTCCGCAGCGAGTTCCCCGGTGTCGTTATGCTTCGAGCGTTGCCGGTCCACCGAGGACCAGCGCGCGGCGGTCCTGATCCACACGGGCAACACGCTGGAAAAGGCGGTCCGGGGCTCGATCGAGTTTTCCGACTGCGTTTTCGAAGGGAGCACGGGCCCGGGCATCCTGATCTCCAACAAGCCGGACGGTGGTTGCCGGCTCCGCTTCCTGAGGTGCTCCCTGCTGGACGTCGCCACTGGGCGGCGCGAGCGCGCCCCCATCCTGCTGACGGACAACAACGATTCAACCCAGCCGGTCGGCGGAGTGGAGTTCGCCGATTGCCTGATCCGCGACCACGGCGAGAGGAAGCCGATGACGCTGGTCGAGATGGCCGGCGGCGTCGGCTTGAAGGGGATTGCCGGCAACCTGGTAATCGAAACCGGCAAAGGCCGCGCCAGCGTGACGATCACCGAGAAGCTGTTGGCCGATTGGATTCCCGTGACCGCGTTGAAAGCGATCCCGCGGATGTCGCTCTCCGGCATCACGCTGAAGCCGATCCTGGAACAGTCGTCGGCGAAGCCGGCCGCCATGGCCTTCGCCCGGCTCCGTCAGACGGCCAGGCTCGTGCTCTATGCGACTCAGGGAGACGAAGTACATTTCCGGGTGCGCCATATGCCCTTCGCCAAGTACAGCGGACACACGATTCCCTTGGTGGTCGTGTCGCCGTCAGGCCGAACGATCCAACGGGTCGGCTTGCCGTGGAAAGAGGATACGGAAATCCGCTTCCGGGCGCCCGCGACCGGGGTCTACCGAGTTGCCGCCGATCCGGGGTTGAACTTCGTGCAAGTCGCTTCCAGCTCGCACCCAATGAGCTTGAATGGCGAAGAGGGTCCCATTCATTTTCTCGGTACGCGAGGGGAGTTCTATTTCTGGGTGCCGCCGGGAACCACGCAGTTCGGGGTCCGCGTGTGCGGCGAGGGGCTGGCCGAGGGTGTGAAGGCAGCGCTGGTCGATCCGCGCGGCAAAGTGGTCGAGGAACGTGACGACGTGGCCGAGATGCGGCAGTTCGAGGTGGTACGGCCGGCGGGATCGCCCGGCGAAGTCTGGAATCTCCGTCTGTCGAAGCCGACGCGATTGACCATGGAAGACCACTTCGTCGATTTGCGGGGAATCCCGCCGCTGCTTTCCGCATCCCGCGAGGGTTTGCTGGGTATCGTGAAATCCCAGTGAAAATCTGCCACTCCGCTGCCAGTCGGTCCTTTCAACGAACGGGCTACAGGCGTCCCAGATACCCCCTGCTCGGACCGCCAAGTGGGCGTGACAGGTCGGACCGCAGCCATTACAATCTGATGGTGCTCAAAGTCGGCCCATTTTCACTCGGCGCGTGGGTCGATCGGTGCTTTGCCACCGTGTGCCTTTCCGCCTGTCGGGCCTGACGACGGAGCAGGTGTTTCATAGCGCAAATGGTTTTTGTATAATAACTTAGATGAACATGTCGAATTCGCCTGCCGATAATCCGCAACCCAGCAACACCCCCCAGCCCGAAATGCCGCCCCATGCCTCCACCGACGGGCCCGGCGATCTGCTCGAGTACCGCAAAGTCCAGGGCGAGTACGGCGCGGACCAACTGGAGCATCTGACGGACCTTGAGCACGTCCGCCAGCGGCCGAGCATGTACATCGCCGATACCGCGATCCGGGGGCTGCACCATCTGGTCTACGAAGTGGTCGACAATTCCATCGACGAGGCGATGGCCGGGTTTGCCACAGTGATCTCCGTGACCATCAATAACGACGGTTCAGTGACGGTCGAGGATAACGGCCGCGGCATCCCCGTCGAGGCCCATCCCGACCTGGGCTTTTCCACGCTCCAGGGCGTGATGACCGTGCTCAAGTTCGGCGGGAAGTTTTCCAAGGGGGCCTACCAAACCTCCGGCGGTTTGCACGGCGTGGGCGTTACCGTGGTCAATTTCCTCTCCGAGTGGTGCGAGGTCGAAGTCCGCCGCGACGGGCATGTCTACCAGCAAGAGTACGAGCGGGGCGTGCCGATGGGTGACGTCCGTCGTATCGGCACCACCGATCGCGTCGGTACCAAGACCACCTTCAAACCAGACCCCCTGATTTTCCCTGTCACGCAGTTCACCTACGGCATTCTCCACCGCCGCCTGCAGGAGTTGGCCTTTCTCAATCGCGGTATCAAGATCGTCTTCCACGACGACCGCAGCGGCGAAGGCGAATCGTTCCACTACGAGCGCGGCGTGCTGGAGTTCGTCGAGTACCTCAACCGGGCCAGCGAGCCGGCTCATGCTGAAATTATCTACATCGCCGGCATGTTGGAAGAAGTGGGCATGGAAATCGCCATGCAATACTCGTCGGAGTTCACCGAGAACATCCACTCCTTCGTCAACAACATCACCACCAGCGAAGGTGGCACCCACGTGTCGGGCTTCAAGACCGCACTGACCCGTACCCTCAATGCCTATGGCAAGAAGGAAGGGCTTTTCAAGGATCTGGTTCCCAGCGGCGACGACTTCCGCGAAGGACTCACCGCCGTGATCTCGCTGCGCGTGCCCAATCCGCAGTTCGAGGGCCAGACCAAGACCAAGCTCGGCAACAGCGAGGTGGAGGGAATCGTCAATTCCGCGGTCGGCGACTTCTTGGGCCGCTTCCTCGAAGAGAACCCCAAGACGGCCAAGGTCATCGCGCAAAAAGGGTTGCTGGCGGCCGAGGCCCGCGAGAGCGCCCGCAAGGCCCGCGCCCTGGTCCGCGAACGCAAGGGCGCCCTTTCTTCCGGCGGTCTGCCGGGCAAGCTCCGCGATTGCACCAGCCGCGACGTGGAACGCTGCGAGTTGTATCTGGTGGAGGGCGATTCGGCCGGCGGCAGCGCCGAAGGGGGCCGGATGCGGATGTTTCAGGCGATCCTCCCCTTGCGCGGCAAGATCATCAACGCCTACAAGTCCCGCGAAGACAAAGTGCTGGCCAATGAAGAAGTCCGCAGCATTATCTCCGCGATCGGCTCGGGCATCGGCAGCGACGTCGACCTGACCAAGCGCCGCTACGGCAAGATCATCATCATGACCGACGCCGACGTCGACGGTTCCCACATCCGCACGCTGCTGCTGACTTTCTTCTATCGGCAGATGTACGACCTGGTGAAGGGCGGCTACGTCTACGTCGCCCAGCCGCCGCTGTTTCGCGTCCGCCGCAAGAAAGACACCTACTACGTCCACACCGAAGAGGCCATGAAGAGCCAACTGCTCGAGGCCGGTCAGGCCGACGCTGCCTTTGAGCCGGGCGACGGCCGCGTGATCCAGGGCAACGAGATGGCCCGCCTCTGCCGCACGCTTTCCGCGCTGGAAGACTCGGTGCTGGCCCTGGAGCGCCGCGGCATCAGTCTCCGCGCCCACGCCACGCGGCAGGACCCGCAGACCGCCCGGCTGCCGATCTACCATGTGTTCGTCGGCCAGCACGAGCACTGGTTCACCACCCGCCGCGAACTGGACGATTTCATCGCCCAACACGAGCAGGAGTCGGGCAAAGAGTTTCGCGTGACCGACCAGCCGGCTGGCAACGGCCACGGCGAGGCCGAAGGCGAGACCAATGGCGAGGGCAATGGCCACCAGACCAACAAGCTGCACTTCGTCGAGTTGCACGAGGTCCGCTCGATCAACAACCAGTTGGCCGAGCTGCGGCAGATGGGCTTCGAATTGGATGCCCTGATTCCGCAAGAGCGGACCGGCGTGCAGGAACCGCGTTACAAGCTCCGCCGCGGCGAAGCGGTGGTCGGGCTGGAAGATCTCCGGGGCCTGTTGGCTGCGGTACGCAGTGCGGGCGAGAAGGGCTTGCAGATCACCCGATTCAAAGGTCTCGGCGAAATGAATGCCGAAGAGCTGCGCGACACGACGTTGGATCCCAACCATCGCACGCTCTTGCAGGTTCGCATGGAAGACGCCTCGGCGGCCGACGATATGTTCCGCATCCTGATGGGCGACAAGGTCGAGCCCCGCCGCGAATTCATCGAGAAGCACGCCCTGGAGGCGAGGAACCTGGACGTGTAGGCAGTGGGGTTTGGTGGCGGACACAATTGTTGGCCATTCAGACACAATAATTGTCAGACCCCTACGGGTGGACAGGTTCCACCCGGGAGCCTCTTGGTTACGACTGGCTCCAGAAAGATGGGTCGAGGTGTGGCAGAGCGCATCTGGTAGAGATTGCTGCCACAACCATCTGGTAGAGAAGACTACAGCGTGTTTCGGGCTACCGCCACGCTTGTCCAAGATCGCGGCATAGCTAAAACAAAAACCGCGACACCCATCAGTAAGAGCGATACATCTGCCAGTCACGCCTGCACGTGGGCCGTGGCCCAGCGCAGGCGTGACCAGCAGACATATATAACCTGTTCATTGCGGGCATCTGGATGTGGATCCAGTGCGACCACACGATACGGTTGCTTGGAGGAGCCGATCTGGCTCCAATCCAAGCGGATCTCGAAACGACCGAGATCGATACCCTCAAGGACGATAGAGTCGCCGGTTACCACCAGTTCGTGGTTGGAGAAGTCGATCTCAAGCCCGTCAAATTCTCGTCTAAGAGCGACGATATCCTGGTAGATCTCGGTTGGGCTGATTGCTGGACGGGGCTTGCGATAGGCCGCGACTCGCCGGATTGCGTCCTCCAGTTCGTAATGAACGCGCTGGAGGGCGTCACCCAAATCACGGAAGAGGACTTTTTCGGCAAGACGCCAGCCGTGCTCGCGTGCCCGGACGAACTGCCGTTTGAGCCGCTGGATTTGCTGCCATGAGTACTCTGGCAGTTGGATCGTGTCCGCATCGGCACCATGCCCGGCTACGTGTTCGTGAATGAGCATTGCCGCGCGGATCGCCATCCTTTGCTGTTCGTTCATAACACTCTCCTCGGGAGGGTACTTGGTACAAGGACGGCCTGCCGGCGCGGTACAATTGCCACGCGCCGGCAGGCCTGTAAGATGGCGAGGTGATTTCGTACTACCCTGCGGCACCTTCGATCTTCGTCGGTGTGTTATGTGGTGGACCACATAACACGCCTTATGTGGCGCATTCGATTATGTGGCGTAGGCCGTGTTTCCGGCGGCATTTCAGGGTTGCGCCAACTTTGTGCGCCACATAATTTCGGCGTTACGCTATGGGAGAATGTTCCGTCTCCCTT